>Ga0187894_10000034_pt1 | contig 191794 bp, 187 predicted proteins | sample GBC1701081metaG_FD_136650 | JGI IMG/M metagenome (GOLD analysis project Ga0187894, IMG submission 136650) | White microbial mat communities from a lava cave in the Kipuka Kanohina Cave System on the Island of Hawaii, USA - GBC170108-1 metaG ... | reverse complement strand
GGCGTAGCAGAAAAACCAAAGGAGGCATGGGCTGCCGTCTCTTGCTTCGCCTGCTCGACCAGGTCCCCCATGTATTCTTTCAGCAAGCCCACCACATGACCGGACAATGCCATACCGTTCTCCTTTGCCACATTATGCGGATGTGCAGGAGAGGGAGCAAGAACCGGCACGGGTCCGGAACGAATACACTGCGAAGTTCGACGTTCGGATCGCGCCACTCACGCTTGTCTCGCAAGTCCCACCTACTTTATGATGCCGATTATCCCGCAGCATGAGAAGAAGGGTTGTGATGGTTGAACGATTTGAGGTTGCGCTGAACACCCCGGTCGGACGGCTGACCACAGCCGTCGATGTGCCGACAGGATTCATCCCCATTACCTCGATTGTCCCGTTCGCGCGCCGTCTGGGAGAAGAAGCCGCACAGCTCGAAATCCAGCACGCCACTGAAACCGGTCAATCCATTTCCTGTCGAAAGGGCTGCGCCGCCTGTTGCCGCATGCTGGTTCCGCTCTCCGCGCCGGAAGCGTTCGCACTGCGAGAATACATAGTCCGACTGCCGATGGACCGACGAACCCATCTGCTCAACCGCCTCAGCGACACGAAGGATCGCCTGAGTCGCGAGGGCCTGTGGGGCCGGCTCAACGAAATTGCTGAGGCCTCCACGGCGGTGCGGGACGAAGAACTGGACCCCATCAACCGATTCTACTATGCGTTGAGAATCCCTTGTCCTTATTTGGAAAATGAGCTCTGTTCAATTTATGAAGCACGGCCGGCCGCCTGCCAGGAACTCCTCGTCACCTCGCCTGCGGAGCTATGCGAGGATATGGCAGAGAATCCGGTCGCACCCCTGCCGGTCTCAATGCGAATGAGTTCCATCTTGGGACTGCTCTGGGGAACCTTGACCAGCTCTCCGCCTCGACTCATCCCGCTCCCGATCGCCCTAGAGTGGGCCGAGAGACATGAAGAAGAGTCCAGACAGACCTGGTCAGGCTCATCCCTCTTGGACCAGATTCTCGACAACATGTGGCGATTTCTCAGCCAGGCGTTTCAGAAACGTAGCAAAGAGACCGGCAGCTGACAGCGATCAACTCGATTCTACTACTGTGAGCGAAGAGGAGAGACCGCATGCACAAACCTGTCATCGCTTGTTTGGACCTCGAAGGAGTATTGGTGCCTGAGATATGGATCAATGTCGCACGCAAGACCGGCATCGATGAATTGAAAATCACCACCCGCGAGATGCCGAATTACGATGCCTTGATGACGAGACGCCTGGCCATTTTGGATGAACACAGCCTCACCATTCACGATATCCAGAGCGTCATCGACAAGATGGGGCCTTTGGAAGGCGCCGTGGAATTTGTCACCTGGCTCCGTGAGCGATGCCAGGTGATCATCTTGTCCGATACGTTCTACCAGTTCGCCCACCCGTTGATGCGCCAACTGGGATTCCCGACACTCTTTTGTAACCAGCTGGAGATTGATGGAACCGGCCGCATCGTCAATTACCACATGCGGATGCAGAACCAGAAGAAACACTCTGTGGCCGCGTTCAAATCGCTCAACTTTCACGTCATGGCCGCCGGAGATGCCTATAACGATACCGCCATGCTGGGAGAGGCCCATGCAGGATTCTTCTTCTGCCCGCCGGACCACCTTCCCAAGGAGTTCCCGCAATTTCCGGTGACGAAGACGTACGGGGAACTGCAAACGCGCTTCGCACAGGCGGGGAATTTCAAATAGCGCTCAACTGATGGCTAGGTATCTCCGTTCACCACTTCCAGCACACGCCGGCCATACCGTTCTGCCTTCAGAGCGCCGATACCAGGAATTTCCAGCAAGGCAGCGGACGTCTCTGGCTTGTGACCGGCAATGGCCCTCAATGTTTTGTCATGAAAAATGAGAAAGGCTGCGACGCCTTCTTCCTCGGCAAGCTCTGTGCGGAGCTGCCTGAGCCGTTCAAAAAGCTGCGGGTCCACCGGCGCAGCTCGCAGGGCAACCACAGAAGACAGCCTTTCGCGGGATGGCTTCGTCGCCGGTGAATCGGACTGAGGCTCTTCCGGCTGATTCGACACCTCAGCACTGACTCCTTGCAGGATTTCCCGCCCCTTGTGCGTCACATCGAGCGTGGGATACTCCGTGCCTTCGACCTGAAGATATCCTGAGTCGATCAGACCCTTCACAAGACCGGTCACGGACTGTTTCGAATGAGTGCGACACATACCATACGTCGGGCATGCTTCCGCACCACAGGCTTGCATGACTTTCGAACGGCTTCCGCGCAAAATCTCGACGATTCGACTCACGCCGAACCGGCCCCTGCACCAGACCACAGTTTCCACAATGGCCTTCGCGGAACCGGCAGCATCGTGAGAGACTTCTCTGCTCGGCTGCCGCACCGGCGCGACACAGCGATCGCAGAGACCGCAGGGGCCTAGAGCCAGTTCGGCTTCATCGCTGAAGTACTCAAGAATCGCGAGCTGCCGGCAGGTTGGTACCGAGACGTACTCAAGCATTTCTTGAAGAAGTGTCTTCATCCGCGCGGCGCGCGCGGCGCCTTCGGAATCTTGTGCCGCCTGCTGAATGAAATATTCCTGCGTAGCCAGATCGCGCTCATGGAACAGCAACCAGCAGGCAGCGGGTCGTCCGTCACGGCCGGCCCGCCCAACCTCCTGGTAATAGGCCTCCACGCTTCCAGGAATGTCGAAGTGGACGACGAGCCGGACATCCGATTTATCGATGCCCATGCCGAACGCATTCGTCGCAGCAAGAATTCTCGTAGTCCCTCGGCGGAAGTCGTCATGCACCAGCCTCCGCTCCTCATCCGAGAGTCCTGCATGGTAGTAGCCGACCGATTGGTGAGACTGTTCCAGCCATTCCGCGACCTCCTCCACCGCCCGGCGCGTGGCGCAGTAGATCAGGATTGTGCCTTTGTCCGTGTCGCGAACCAGACGCTCCAGCGTCGTCAGTTTCTCCTGGCGGGACTGGCAAAGCTGAACAGACAAGGCGAGATTGTCCCGGCGGAAACCTGCGACCAGGCGGAACGGATCGCGGAGCGACAGCCGTTTGCATAGATCCGTTTGCACGCGGGCTGTGGCCGTAGCAGTCAGAGCCAGGCAAGGAGGGTTCGTGAGCTCCTGGCGAAGGCGGCCGATTTTGAGATAATCGGGCCTGAAATCGTGGCCCCATTGGGAAATGCAATGTGCTTCATCGACGACCAGCAGTGAAACCCACAGCGACCGTAACAGTTGGAGAAAGCCCTCGTGCTGCATCCGTTCGGGCGCCAGATACAGTAACTGAAGACGCTTCTGACTGAGATCCTGAATCACGCGGTTCTTTTCAAACCCGGCGAGACCGGAGTGAAACGCCGCCGCGTTGATCTTTCGCTGCTTTAAGCCGGCAACCTGATCTTGCATGAGCGCGATGAGCGGAGAAATGACCAGGGTCAATCCGGGCAGGAGAGTTGCCGGGAATTGATAGCAGAGCGACTTGCCCTGCCCGGTCGGCATGACGGTCATCGCATCGCGCCCGTCCAGCACAGCGCGAATGACCTCTTCCTGGCCTGGCCGGAACTTCGCAAAGCCGAATTGTTCGCTGAGCTGTCGAGTCAGATCATCCACGGTGAGGTTATAAAAACGTTGGAAGGTTGGGAAACATGGCGCGAGGGGAGTATAGAGGACCGACTCACCGTGGGCAAGTCGAACGAGCCGAGATGGGAAGATCAACTCTCAACCCTCATGGAAACTAAAGGGGTCGGGAATCATTTCTCACCATGATTGGAAGCTCCCGCGTCAAACAATGACTCCCGACCCCTTTTATTCATTGAAGCAGCGGCCGGAGATCCTGGATCGGCACCATCTGAAGATTCAGAACATTCAAGACGTGATTGCGAAGATGGGACCGCTTGAGGGCGCAGGTGCTTTCCTGGAGTGGTTGCGGGAACGTTGTCAGGTCGTTATTCTGTCGGACACGTTTTATCAGTTCGCACAACCACTGATGCGGCAGCTGGGATTCCCGACCTTGTTGTGCAACCAGCTGGAGATTGATGGGAACAGCCGCATCGTGAACTACCACATGCGGATGCAGAATCCCAAGAAGCATGCCGTGGCTGCGTTGAAATCTCTCAACTTTTTTACGATAGCCGCCGGTGGCTCGTATAACGATACGACCATGTTAAGCGAAGTCTACGCTGGATTTTTCTTTCGTCCCCCCGAGCACTTACTGAAAGAATTCTCGATGTTTCCCGTGATGCAGACCTACGGAGAGCGGCAAGAGCGGTTTGCGAAGGCCGGTAATTTCACTCTGTCATGAGTGCAAAGAAATTGCCGTGGGTCAAAGCAGGCAACGAATAGTCTCGTAGCAGGTAGCTTAGCCGGAAAGATCCGTCCTCCTCGTGACCGGGGCGTCAGGAGGAATCGGTGTTGCGTCGGTGTTGCTTGGGAGATCGATGAATGTCACCATAGTGGCATTGTCTCGCGATGCGGAGAAGAGAACAAAGTTGAAAGCTCTCGGAGCCGATTTCGTGTTTGATCCAGAGGATAGGAACCTAGCGAAGTCCGTCTCTGCTGCGATCAGTCCGAAGAAGGTGCATCTGGCCGTCGATTGCGTTGGTGGCAAGCTGTTGTCCCACATTATCACCATGCTCGACTATGGCGGACGGATCAGTATCGTCGGCAGGAGTGCGGGCCCGGTCCCTGAATTCAATACGGCGACCTTGTTGTTCCGCCATATCCGCATGGGCGGTGTCTCTGTTGGAGACCATACCACTCAGACCGCCCAGGCCGCATGGAAGGAGATTGTCGACCGGCTGGAGACCATTGGACAGCGTCCACAGGTTGACAGCATCATCCCGTTCGAAGAAGTCAAGAAGGGATTCGCACGATTGGCACAGGGTCCGATGGGGAAATTATTGGTACGTGTGGCCGACTAAGAGTTGAACGAATGAACAGAGTGAATGTTCAATGCGTTTGCATCCCATTGGAAAAGGGAGGGTATCATGATGCACAGAGTGTTTTCCCGGATCGCCATCATGGCAACAATCACGGCACTAGCTGTCCCGATCGCTTCCGCTGTCGACAACAATGCTAGAGGTCCGGCGAGTACTCCTCCAAAAGTCGTCGCTGACTTTCTTCACGCGGTCATCATGGCTCATCGGAACTTTTACACGATCCATATCGTCAACCCACTGCTGCAAGAAGGGATTGTGGATGTCTCGGAGGATTGGCGGGCGAAAAACGCATTGCCCTTACCCGTGCAGTTTCTGCAAGAGACAAGCGCGATGGCGGAATTGACCAACGTCGGTGTCCATTACCATCTCATCAGTCAATGGCCGATCAACAAGGCCAATGCACCAGTCACCGAATTCGAGCGGCGCGGCCTCGAAGCCGTTCAGGCCCACCCTACCCAGCCCTATTCCGGCACATTGGAGGGCAGCAGCGGACGGCGATTCGGGACGGTCTACGCCGATCTGGCCGTAACACGGGTGTGCATCGATTGCCACAACACCCACCGCAATAGTCCTCGCTCAGATTTCAACGTCGGTGATGTAATGGGAGGACTGGTGATCAGTTTCCCGCTCCCCTGACTGGGCAAACAACGACCGGTCGGCGCATTCCGTTCAAAATCGCCGACCGGCCGTCACGTATCCGAAACCACACATTCTTAAGGGGACCCTGCACCCCGCAGACAAGACCAACTCCGAGATGATCGCCATCTTGGTCTCATCCACCCTCCCAAGTCTGCTCAACGAGAAGCATTTCGCCTTTCACACCGCGATGCATATCACACCAGAATGCGTGCGTCCGGCTTTCGCCCTTGCCATCAAGAGGAATAACAACTTTAATCACCATCGTCCGGCCTGGCTCGACCCGATAGACATTCGACCCTTTTCCTTCTGCAACAGAACCTCCAACCATCTCGACTTTGCTGGCCCCTCCGAATACCGAGGAATTGAACCCGTGTGTGACGGAGTCCTCATTGCGGATACTGACCTCGGTCGGAACGCCGCTGAGCATAGTGCCGCGAACCAGCTTCGCTTCTCCGGCTTGGATCACGATCTCAACTTTCTGAACCCTCTCCGCTGCTCGAACCTCCATACCGCTTATCCCCACGCCAAGTAACGTGCCGACCGCCAGTGTCACGAGCATCAACCGAGATTTTGAGACACCTCTTCCAAACTTCATACCATGCCTCCTTCGGTTAGACAGCCAACGATACGTCCACCCTATTGAAATGCGTATTATTCACTCTGACGAACAATCTCCTTTGTTCAAGGAACACAAAGTAATCATATCACATTGGCCTGGATATAAGCTCCGGCGGGCAATCACGATATTCCTGCATACTGTCTCGAATACTATGCACAAGAGCAGAATAGCTACACTTACCAGAAGGGCGTTGAAATCTGAGATGATGAGGAAACTGATCGCCAACGCAGCGATGCGCTTAGTGACAAACCACTGTGGGACATCAATAGGCATAGGCTAGACCTACTCTTATATGCATTTTCCTCCCTCCAGAAGTCGGACTGGTCGGAAACGGCGGCGAGAGTGGCCAGAAAAGGATTGTGGGTTGGCTCAAGCCCAATGCCACCGTGGGAGTGGCGAAAAGGCGCTAAATAGTTTCGTTTTGAGATTGCATGAAGGCCTGTTGGGCCGTTATCTTTGGCTATTCACTTATCTATACCGATTCAGGAGGTGTTCTATGCGCTCCTATATTGGTAGTATATACTTAGTATTTGTGCTTACATCATGCGCCCAGATTCCCAAGCATGATTCCGTTCGTGGCGATGCCGGTGAGATTGAACGAAAGAAGGCCGAGCAGCAAGAGCAATACAATACCTGGTTTCAATCACTCACACCAGAGCAGCGGGCAAGGGAATTCCAAAGGCAACACGAACGCGCATTGTCGCCATAAAAATCCGACGGTCCAGAGTAAGCTCTGGACATGGATACACGACCCTGCATCATCGTAGCAGCTGAACTGGCGGCAGAAGGGCTCTCCATTTGTGCGATTGCGCGACAACTGGGCCCCCACCGGGAGACGATCGGATTGTGGCTGAAAGCCATCCGAATCGAAGGACTGTCCGCATTTCTGGGGCGACATCACTATCATCTTGAAACACAAGCTTGGATTGGCATGATCTGGTGGAGGACCATTCCCTGTCATTCCGCTGCGCACTATCTCAACTCCACGAGCCAGCTCTCCTCCTCCGCCGGTCGATACCTGCGAGGTCCCAGCCTATACGGTCAATGAGATCAGAACTCTGCCTGGTCTTCGGGGTGTCGATGTGAGCCGAATCATCGCGGGACGCCCCTACCAGTCCCGCGATGAGCTGCTGACGCGAGAAGGAAATTGTTCCGCAACCTGGGAGGTGATCAAGGATCAGACCAGTGCCAATCCACACGAGATGTCGAATGAGACCGTCCGCCTCTGTAACAAAAGAATTGACACGCCCGTCATATTTTCTGTAGATCACCGACCCTTGTTGTGCCCAGGTGTAACTACTGGTTTTCTGAGTGAGGAGAGATCAATAGACACTGCGGTGAATCCTGCCAGGCCTAGCTCGAAAAGACATATACGCCCTGTATTGACACGCCCGTCATATTTTCTGTAGATTACCGACCTTTGTTGTGCCCAGGTGTAACTACTGGTTTTCTGAGTGAGGAGAGATCAATGGACACTGCGGTGAATCCTGTCCTGACTGGTCGGGGGCGACGGCGGCACTTGCTTGCATATTCTCTCCCCCTAACAGCGTTGTCTGTCACCTGAAACCGAAATCCTCGATGATCCACGTCCAACGTACTCACTCAAAAGGAGTTGATGATGCTACCCTGGAGAAATATGGTTCTGCTGTGCCGAATGATGATGTTCTTCGGGGCTTGCTACTGGTGTCTGGGAGGGTTCACGCCGGACAGGGTGTGGGGTGAGGAGACAAGCGCTCCGTCTGCCCCAAAGACAGATGCTTCGGGCCAGGAGTACTCGTTCTTCCGTCCCTCCGCGGACTATAGCTGGAGGTTTTTCCCAACCCCCGAAGAAGTTCAGAAGTACCGCAAGAGCTGGAATCCGTTTAGCCATGGGCCGATCTTAGCCAACTCCCCGGATGTTCAACCCAAGAATCAGTGGTTGGTCCAGATGTATGTCTTTAGCGAGGTTGGGAATACGCAGTACGGCAATTCAATGGATTTTCGAACTCATGATTCATCGGTTCACCTCAAGGCGGTCGCCCCCACCTTTTTCATTGGGTACGGCATAACGGATAACATGGAGGTCGATATCGCCCCCCAACTCTTATGGTACAACTCCACTCCGGGCACCGGGCCGTCATTGTCTGGTGGACATGGATCCCAACATCCTAACGATTTTGGGCTAGGGGACACTACGATCTATCTCAAGACGCGCCACCGCATACAGGACCCGGACTCTTGGAAATGGACCTTGACGACCTACCACGGAATGAGCCTCCCGACCAGTCAATGGTTCGGCACGGATACCATCGGTACGCATCCAGTCCCCGGCGGATTCGCGCCCCTGGGGCGCCTTCCGGCCACCAAATTCGGAGGGCTCTCGTTCACGGAAGGCCTCATGTGGCGAAAGAATATCGAGCCGATGCGGTACATGGGGTCGGTGTATTATACCTACACCGTCCCCGGCAGCACAGGGGGCGAAAACACGTATAACGGCGATATCATCAACACGCGGGCCATCGCAGAATGGATCGTGGACCCCAAGCGGGGGATTGGTTTGGCCCTGGAGTTCCTCTCGATCCATGGATTGGACTATCGGTTGGACGGGCATGACCTCAACGTAAACCCCGTAAGTTATAATCTGGTTGGCCTTGAGCCCTCCGTGCAGTATACGCTCTTCCATGGGGAGTCTGGTGCGTTGGTGGCCGCCGCGGGATGTTTGTTCTCGGTCATCGGACAGAACGATATCAACGCCGTCTACCCCAATATGTCCATCTACTATTACTGGGCCAAAAAAGGCGCCCCAGTAATGCGCTAACAGTCACCGAGTCGCCGTTGAGTGATGGACTGACCCCCCTAGGTTGAGACAGGGCGGGCACGCTAGGGGGGGGTTGTTCGGCAGGCCTGGGGCCTCTTTGGGGGCCCCCACGCCCTGCCATTCATGTGCGAGACATCATACGGCCCGCTGATTAAGAGCGCAAACAGGGCTGTTTTGCCATGCAAACTGAGCCTTGCTCGTAGCTTGCTAGATTGTTGCTCATGGGCGGCTTGCTACTGCTTGTTCACTGGGATCTGAATACTGATCGCACCAGCAAGATCTCCTTCCTGGGCTCCCTCCCGTGGATAGCCTGAAATATCCAAGATGCCTCTGGGTTTCCCATGACAGGCCAGACAATCTTGCAAATAATATAGCGGAGTCACGGCCCTCAGGGTCGTTCCATTGTCAATCCATTCTGTGATGGAGGTGTCTACGGCCGGTTGCGTAGCCAGCCGTTTCAACACGTTTTCTTCGTATTCATCAGGCGTGTTTTTCAAATTCCTTGGATTGAGTGCGGTTTGCTTTATTTTCACGTATGAGCGATTGGAGAACTTTCGAGCGGCTTGGCTCCCAAAAGTGGCCGGAACGAAATTCTTATACCCAATGCCTCTTTGATTGATCACGAGTTGCGCATCAGCCACCACTTCCTTGCTCGACTGAAGCAATACCGGCAATAATTCTTTCGCAAGAGAGGGAAGATGCGAGGAGAGTTGCTTCAAATCAATGGTTGTCTGGCGCATAAACTCATCGATGACCTCTTGCTCAAATACTTCCGGTGTAAATCCCTTATCGCCTGTCCGGGGATCATTAATACGTGTTTGATTGCGTTCGACGATCAGACGTCCGACATTGAGCAGCGAGGCTAAATGTTGGGCGGTTTTTTCGATTTCTTCACGAGGGGCCTGTGCCCAGCCATTATTTGGGTACGTAAGAAAGAACACTAGGCTCAGAGTTATGAACAGAACCGTGCGAGATTTCATCAGTATGTCTTCCTTGCTCACCTTCCGGTTGCGAAGCGACACTGTCCCTGGTCATAATGTTCCGGCACTTTTGAAACTTCAAACGGGAGGCCTTCTGTGGTTGCCCGTCGAGTCGGCGCATAATCTTCTTCTAACCAACGCCTCCGCATCTGCTCCAACCGACCTGATTCTTCTAACCGATACAGCAGGTTGTTGAGAAACCACTGTAGACGTCTGCGTTCGTCCATTGTGACTATGGAGAAGTATTCCTGCGTCAGGATCAAGGGCGTTCCATCATTCCGTGTGAGGAGGTGCCAGTCCGGCCACACGCGCTTCGTTACGTATTCAAGAACGGAATATTGGGACAAGATCACATCGATAATCGGGTCCTTCGTCTCCACGGCGGACGGAAGCGAATCGCATACGAGTAACCGGGTATTCTTGAGATTGGCTTCTGCATAGAGGTGAGAGGCTCTCCCCTTCAGAGCGGCAACGGTCAAGCCGGAAAGCCCCGCTTGGATCGCCGCAAGCGTATCGGAATTTCCAGCTTGATGTTGAAACTCCGTCCGCACTCTCTCAGCCACCTCCGGCCTTTGGATCATGGCCCCGATGCCGCCGTTATGAAAATACGGGATTGAATACCACAGGCCCGCAGATCCTGCACCCGGAACATTCCCGCCGACAGATGCGACAAAAAGATCGAGGTGCCCTTCATTTATCTCGATGAAGAGATCGCGATACCGGGTGAGGTGCAATGTGGGAACGATGGGCTTCTGTCCGCCGCAATAAGCGGTGAGCGCGTCGCCCACCTCACGAATCAGCTCTACATCGAGGCCTGTGACACGCACCCCTTCATCAGTGAAAACAGCTGGAAATACAAAGGGCCGAAACGGTTCAACGGAAATTCCAACACGGACTTGTCCCTTCGAACAGATCGCGGACAATTCATCGCGTGCAAGAGGGTGCACCAGTTCCACAGCATCGAAGACAAGTCCGCAACCTTGTAGAAAAAATCCGAACGCTATCAGGAACGGAACTATACCTTGTGAACCGTATTCCTTCAGGAGGTGTCGTAGTCTTCTCATAATCGATCGTATGCTTATGATGGATCTACCAACGACCATACCGGTTAGAATCGAACTCCGGTTGTAAAGAGCCATTGCTCTGACAAGTCTGAGTTACCCTTGAAGTCAATTTCAAGTCGTTGGTATTGGAGCCCCACGTCGACCGAAAGTCCTCTAGCCACAGGGAATCGCACTCCCACCTGGCCTCCATAGAGATAGCCTGGGGAATTGGAATCTCGGCCCGGGATCGTTCCTCCAATGAGGGCTCCAAGATATGGCACCGCCCGGTCTTCCAGTGGTCCAAAGAGAACATGTCGAATCATCCGATTTATGGGGTAGTCTTTTGGAAAATCTAAGATATCGATGAAATTGTTCCAGCGGGGATTCAGATACAAGGAATTTTGGTCTGTAATAAATGTGGGGGTATGCTGACTATAGTATTGATAGACTGTTCTCACCTCAATGTCGGCGTAGCGAAAGGCAGTGATTCCAGCCTGAACAGCAATGAGTCTCAGCTCTGGCGCAAATGTCCGCTGATTAAACGAAACATCAAAACTAAATGGACGAAGCGGAAAAAACTCTGGAGTCGACTCGGTAGCTACCGCGTTAGATGGAGAAGCCGTCGACAGTATGATCATGCCAAATATCAATGCAGTTTGGGTTGGAAATCGACGGATGAATGCTCTGAGCCATCCCTTTTTAGTATCGAATAACCTCTTCATTGAATCCGTTTCAACACTAATGACATTCCCGCTGCCATCACCGCCGCACTGCAATACATGAACAGGCCGGCCCACCCCGTCTGTCTGATGATTCTCATATGATACTCCGGTGAGGGGGAGAGGGCGCCTGTTGGTGACTCATGCGTGATGGGGCGCTAATCGGGTCGACCAGACCGAGGGTAAGGCTGATGGTCAAGGCCAAGCTGGGCAGGAAGTCCTGGCAGGCTGCCGTAAAGGCGTTGGTTGAAAAGAGGGCTTCCGTGAACCTCGGACCGTGTCCGTTTCATAGGAAAGAGAGTTAGGCCAGCAGGATACGCTCAGCTATATTGCCGCCGCGCCCTCATGTCTGATTGCTCGACCCCGTTGAATCAGCCTGTTTCTCTGCCGGCGTCGTCACAGCATTGATCTGATCTTCTGCGTCTTTGATCGAGGCCTGAAAATCCTGCTCGACCATCTTCACTTCTTGCTGAATCATGTTGAGCTCCGGCTCCACCGATTTCCGCAAATCTTCCGCCGTGTCCTTGAACCCCTTGACCGCTTTCCCAACCTGTCGAGCGACTTCAGGCAGCTGCTTGGGGCCGAACAGCAAGAATGCGATCACCAAAATAATGAGAACTTCGCCGATGCCCAATCCGAACATGGTTCATCATACGTAAAACATCACGCGTCACGCGAAACGCAAAAAAGGAAGCGTTTGATTCCTCTTGGCGCTTCACGCCAGACGCCTCACGCTTCACGTCTCCTACCCTTGCTTGACCTGCTTCACCGGTTGAGCCGGAGCTGTAGCCGACGGGGCAGCCTGTCCTTGTGCCACCTGAGACGGTGGCGCTTCGGGAGCCTCGGATGGAGAAGGCGTCACATCGATCGCATCGGCCTCGTTGACGCTCTTCTTAAATCCTTTAATGGCCTTCCCAAGCCCCTCGCCCAACTGTGGAATCTTGCCGGCGCCGAAAATGACCAACACAATGATCAGAATCAGCACCAATTCCATCCATCCGAACGATCCAAACATCGATCACTCGCTTTCTCTTTTTGCCCCACCCAAGCCCGCTCGCCTAGCGGCGTTGTGGCCGGTCAAACAGTGGGAACCTTCCTCGTACGAGGAGAAGACTTTAAAGGCTATAGAAGAACAGGAACTGAGTCAAGTAGAGAAATCAGCTATCGGGCCGTTTTGCCTGCGAAAATCAACGCGATCTGACCAGACAGTGAAGGTAATCTACAGGGCTCGGTGGCGCGCTCAAGGCGATCATGAACGACTGAGGGTCGTAACCGATGTCTTCAAGATCCTTCGAAGCCAAGGCCAGCTCTTCTTCTGTGAGGTAAGCGACAGTGTCCGGGATGCCTGTCGGCGTGAGCGAGCGCACCAGGGCCTGGAACGATTCACGCTCCTCCGGCGGTATGTCTAACGGAATAGGGAAATCCAGACGCCGCTCATAGGGACTCCGATAGGTCTCATTCAATGCACGGAGTGTCTTGAGCATCAAACGGTCCTGTTCCCATAACACCATACTCGTCCCGGCGGAAGGATGGGTCGCGATGAGGTCCATCAGGGTCAAGACATTGGTCCCTAAGCTACGCCCCACAAACTCACGCTGACTTTCTACGATCATCGTACCGGCTTCCAACTGCTTAGCAACCGCTTCAGTCAACGCAAAGTTGACCATGAAACTCTGTTGCCCGCCAAACTGGCCGTAGCAGGGCTTCTCCGGATCGTTCAACACGTTCATATCCGCCGTACCTGCGTCGAAACTGCTGAATCCGATCGCATCAGGAGCCAGCAGACGCTTGGCTTCCTTGATCGTGGCGAAGGCCCCCAGATTGACGGGAACCAGCACGTGCTCATCGATACGTTTGAGAAATTCTGTGATCGTCTTCCGGTAGGGGACCTCTTTCCATTCGACCGTCCGATATTCACGCTCCCATACCAGGTCGTCGAGGAAGGAAGGGAAGCCCTTGAGCGCTTCCATGTTCATGGAATCGAACGATCGAACGAAGGCCGCCCAGTTAGGAATCTTCGCATGCAACGCTTCGCTCACGTTCGGTCGCATGAACTCTTCTTCAATCTCGTTCGCCTGCCGCGATATCAGTTTCGTCGGGAGATCGTTCCATAGTTCGTTACAGATGATGCGATCCACGCTACTATCCGCAACCGAGTCGAGTTGGTCCACGGTCCCTCGATGCGTCTCGACTCGGTCGTGGTGGGAGGCGAGCGCCGGATGAGCCATGGCTGCATCGAGCACAGCTTGCTCCCAATCAACCAGCATATATCGAATGCGAGGATACACTGCCCCACCTCTGTCGAGAGCCTTGAGATGGCTCAAAAAGCAGGCAGCGAGATTGCCGTTTCCGGGACCGAGTTCCATGACGGTCAAGAGCTGAGAGCTGAGTGCCGAGTGCTGAGATTTCGACACGCGAGCGGCGTCGCGCTTTAACACTTTTTCGAAATAGTCTGCCGCAAGTGCATGGGCAAGCCGATAGTCGGCTGCGGCAAACGTCTGGTAGAAGCTACGGACCTGATCACCACGGAAACGGTAGAAGAGCCTATTGATGTGGGCTTGCCACTGATCGACCGGCTTATAGTCGCCGATAAGTTGGGGTAAGGCGTCTGCGTCTTGCAACATCACAGATTCCTGGGTCTTCTCGCCCTTCTCCCTTCAGCTTCAAAGAGCGCGAATACTAGCAGATGGCGGGAAACAGCCGCAACGGGCTTTCCTACAGCTGTCAGCAATCGGTGTGCGATTCTCAGCATCGGACCTGAGGGCAAGGTCGCTCGAAAATTATCTCTTCCCTGACTATCGCTGACGGCTTTCCATATCCTTGACAGCCTCCTTCGACCGGTGTACCAAGAACAGATGGCGAGAGGCGCAAGACGAGCGGGGTGGATCGTGATCGCGACGGTCGCTGTCATGACCCTCTCGGCACTACCAGCCCTCCGGGCAGCGGAGCTGCCGATCACCAAGAATTCACCCATCCCAGACTTTCAGAATCGCGCTCAAGACGTCGCCCCCTACGACTTCGACGCGCCGCCGCAAGGTCTGTTCCGTACCATTACGACGGCAGAAGGGTTCGACGAAGAACTGGGCGTTCACCGTACACACGAGATCGTGCCGGTGAAACCGACCGACCGGTTCCGCCCCGATACCCCGGCCGTCTTCATTGTGTTCCACCTTCACCAGCACTATCAGGGGTTCCAGGTGTTCGGACGCTGCTTTCCTGAAGCGGTCGCCGGCCTCGACCCCACGATGGTGATAGGACAAGATGCGATGCACATTGCGCTCGAAGACGACAGCGGCTATCTCACACTCTCCCCTCCACAAGGCGCGTGGAAGCCCGGTCGGTACAAAGTGGAAATCCACGTGGGAGAACAGATCAGCGAGATGAGTCTGATGGGTACGATGCGCTTCACGATTGCACCGCGTCAGGAGAATAGCGGGACGAGCGCGAAAGGCGAGAATAGCGAGACCGGCAAGACTCGATGAATCTGTGAAAACAGCGATTCCACCCCTCTCACAGCTCGCTCGTCTCGCACGCGAGGCGGACCCCGCTGCGTGGTTTGACGCTCTACCCGGCATTCTGTAGAATGCGCTACGTGAGCAGGTTGGCTCCCTTCTGCATCAGGAATATCGACCCCGCATGGCCGTGCCATCCCATCCATGGGCTTCCGTCATCGTCCCCATCAAGGATGAACGAGACAACCTCGTTCCACTGATCGAGGGTTTGCTGACCGTCATGAGTTCACACGCGGCCTCGCAGACTCGTCCGTTCGAAATCATCTTCGTGGACGATGGCAGCAGCGACGGCAGCAGTGAAGGACTGGATCGCCTAGCGGCGCAGCATTCCCAGGTTCGGGTATTCCATTTCGATCGAAATTACGGCAAAACCTGTGCACTTGAAGCAGGCTTCAACCAGTCTTCCGGAGATATCATCATCCAAATCGACGGCGACCTTCAACAGGACAGCCAAGACATCTTGAAACTCCTCCCCTATACTGATACCCACGATCTTGTGTGCGGATGGAGGCAAGAGCGGCAGGATGGCCTGGTGAAAAAAATGTCGTCACGAATTGCCAACCGTGTGCGAAACTACTTTACCCACGACGGCGTTCACGACACAGGGTGCCCACTCAAGATATTCCGGAGGGCCGTGCTGGAGCGACTGCGCCTCTTTGAGGGCATGCACCGATTCTTTCCCGCGCTTGCGCTGATGCACGGGTTCACAGTCACAGAGGTGCCGGTCCGGCATTATCCGCGTATTCACGGTGTGTCCAAGTACGGCATGGGCAACCGATTGTTCAAATCGCTCTACGATTTGATTGCCGTGCGGTGGATGCAAACCAGAGTGTTGCGCTATACATTCCGCGACAAGTGACGAGCGAACACGCGAGGCCCCATGAACCGTGAACATCGACGACCTTGCGCCTCCTACGTGTCTCGTCCGTCGCGCATGACGGTTCCATCATGAGCCTTGAGACGATCTGGCTCGGCATCGGATTTCTCGGCCAAGGGCTGTTTTTCGGCCGCTGGGTAGTTCAATGGATTGCCTCTGAAAAAAAGGCGGCGAGTCAGGTCCCGGTCTCGTTTTGGTATATGAGCCTGATCGGCGGGCTCATCACCCTCGCCTATGCGATCTATCGGGCAGATCCGGTCTTCATCGCGGGGCAGGGGATCGGATCGGTCGTCTACATTCGCAATCTGATGCTGATCTCGCGCACGAGCCAGACGAACCGGCCGGCCAGCCCCTCCCCTCCACAAACATAGCTCTTTGAGATCACATCTTCTCAACCGATGCGGCCATTACACGAACTGACCGATGCTATGACCACGACCGACCGTCCTCACCACGCATTACTCCTCCTGGCACTCCTCCTACTATCGGGGCTCTTGTTCTTTTTGGGACTCGGCGACATGGGCCTGACCGACCAAGACGAGGGACGAAACGCCGAGGCCGGACGTGAAATGTTCGAATCGGGGGATCATCTCACTCCGAGGTTCAACGGTGAGCTGCGCGTGGCGAAACCGGTCTTTATCTATTGGCTGATGGAGCAGTCGTATCGTTTGTTCGGTGTCAATGAGTTCGCCGCACGATTCCCCTCCGCACTCTTCGGTGTAGGTTTGATCCTCATACACTATCTGTTTCTCTTACATCAGCGCGATCGAACCGTCGCACTCTTTGGCGGCTTGATGCTCCTGCTCAATCTGGAAATCCTTGGGCTCGGACGCATGGCGCTGACCGACAGTGTCTTGATTTTTTTCACGACGGCCTCGTTGTACGGATTCTGGCTGGGGCTGCATGGAGAAAAAGGCGCCCGTCGGTGGGTCTGGATGTTCTATATCGGGATGGCCCTCGCCACGTTGACGAAGGGACCGGTCGGATTCGCCGTACCTCTCATCGCGGCGGCACTCTACCTCACCTGGACGCGCCGGTGGCGGGATTATTGGGAGAAAGGGGCTCCTCTTGCGGGTCTTCTGTTGTTCGTGTTGCTCGCCGCCCCCTGGTATGCGGCTATGTTGTACGTGCATGGCGACGCTTACTCTTCAGGCGCGAAAACCCATACCATCGACCGATTCCTCAGTCCGATGGAAGGGCATTATGGGACGATCTTCTTCTATCTCCCAGTCCTGCTCATTGGCTTCTTTCCGTGGAGTACGCTGCTGCCCGTCCCGCTCTATCACACATTCAAAGAATGGTACCTCATGCGCCGTGCGCGTACCCGCCCGGATTTCATGAAGACGCCCGAACTCGATCTCTTTGCGGCCCTGTGGGTCGTCGGCGTATTCGTGTTCTTCACGGCCTCTGCGACCCGCTTGCCCCACTATATCGGCCCCTTGTTCCCCGCCGCGGCCCTGTTGACAGCTTCGTACTGGTCCCGATGCCTGCAAGATTCGACGACGAAAGGGATTCGAGGATCCATCCATCTCATGATAGGCGTGGGATACCTCTTGGCAATCGGCTTCGCTTGCCTTCCCACACTCTACACAACCTATGCCGACAAAATGGTACGGGAGTTCCCCTTGGCTGGACAAGTGGATCTGGGCATCGGTCCCTATCTTATTGCAGCCCTGTTGTTATTCGGGATGACCTTAGTGGGGTACTTTGGATTGAACAATGAACGGCGAGGAGGAGCGTTTTGGGCAGCCGGGGGAACCTTGGCGGGTCTGGTTCTGATCGTCATTGTAATTGCGATTCCACACCTCAACCGATATGCAGTCGCACCTGCGCAGGAACTCGCCTATGCCGCGGGACTGAACCTGACCCCACAGGATCAATTCATCGCCTATGGCACCACGAGAGCCTCGTCAGTATTTTATGCAAGACGCAAGACGCTCTTCGTACATCGGGGAGAAGAGGACAAGATACGGGCGGCCCTGAAAGAGCCAAAGAGACTGATGATCCTCTTGCCGGAAAACACACAATCTAAACTGCCGGCGGAGGCAATCGGGCTAGTTCCCATTCTCAAACGTTACGGCTACGTACTTTTGGCTAACCAGCCGATGGTGACAGTTCCGGAAGGTGCGACCCCGCCGCCACCGCCACCCACCATTCACGGCCATTGATATGGTTTATCTGGTTTGTTTGGTTCAACTTGAATAACCAGATCAACCAGATAGACCAGTCAGACCAAAGAAACCAGATTACATCGGCACGATACCCTTCAGCGCATAACTCGCCCCCAGCACCAGCAGCATGGCCGCGACAAACAGACTTTCCGCCATGGCCGCTCGTACGTCCATGCGCCCCTCAGCCATGGACTCAGCCTGATGGAAACGCTCATTCAACCAATGGGCCACACAGACGAGCAACACGGCGGCCGTGACAAAGAGAGAGCCGGCGGTCATCCCCAACCCCAAACCCACGAGACCTCGAGCCAGCGCTCCGGACAACCAGCCAGGGCACCATGACGACTGCGCTGTCCACAAGACATGACCCGCGAGTCCCACCAGAGTGAGCGCCAGACCGCTCCACAAGAGTTCTTGAAATGGCCAGGATTCGGTCGGAAGATGCACAATGGTCCAGACGAATGCGAGCGTCGCCACAAAGAACGGCGCCATCCGGCAGACAGCCACGCCGGCAGATGCATGCCATTCACGCCAGGGGCGGACGGCAATCATCCCCATGATACAACCAAGGGCGGCTCCTCCTGCCACATCCGTCAGATAGTGAGACCCGCGGATAATCCGACTGGCAGCAATGGCCACTGCAACAGCGAAAATGGGCCATTTCGCTCGCGGGAACTTTGCGGCCAGCACGGTGGCGACCGCGAATGCCGCTGCCGCATGCCCGGAAGGGAACGAGTCCCAACCGCTGCCGCCAACAGGGGAAAGCTCCATGTTGCCGGCATGCATGAACTTGGGGCGAGGGCGGCCAACGGCATGTTTCAAAATATTGGCGCACAACGCGGCAAGGCCATGCGCGATGAGGCTTTGCCAGCCGGCATCTTTCCACAGCGGATGCTTCAATCCATACCCGACTGCCAGCAGCGCGAGGCTCAGGATGACAAGAGACTCTCCTTTCCCCAGACGGTCGCCCATATCGCTAAGCTGAGCCAGCCAGGGATTGGCGAGGTGGTCCATGTGAATATCGTTGAGGGAACGGATGAACCGGGTGAGCGGCACATCCCACTCGAATAACCCTGCGAATGCGAGGATGAGGGCACAGACGGAGAGGGTGATGGCTGCAATAGACGTGAATCGCGGAGGCGCCATGAGAATCGGTCTACACGGTTAACGACTCACGCTCAACGATTGACGCTTCACGGAACCCAGTCGGCGAGAAAAACATTGAATTCGCCAGGGGTTTTGGCCAGCCGATCTGAGACCCAGACCAGGCTGCGGCCATCCGGCGAGAACATGGGGAAGCTGTTGAATTGTCCATCGAACGTGATCCGCTCGATCCCGGCTCCGTCGTCACCGATCAAATAAAGATGAAAACTGGGCCGGCCTCCCTCGCCCTTGGTTTCAATATTCGATGAAAAGATGATCCTTTTGCCATCTGGAAAATAGAATGGAGAGAAGTTCGAAGCACCATTCGACGTAACCGGACGCTGACCGCTTCCATCCGCGTTCATCACAAAAATTTCAAGCTGTCCCGGCTCCACCAGCGCTTGCTTGAGTAAGTCCTTATACTTGTCGATCTCTGCCTGATCGGTGGGATGCGCCGCCCGATAGACAATACGCTTGCTGTCCGGTGAAAAGAATGCCCCGCCGTCGTAACCGATCTCGCTCGTCAACCGCCGGGGCTTCGAGCCGTCGAGATTCATGGCATAAAGATCCAAGTCCCCGTCTTTTACGGATGTCCAGACGATCGTCTTGCCGTCAGGCGATATGGTCGCTTCTGCATCGTAGCCTGGTGTGGAGGTCAGTCGCTGCATCTCCTGTCCATCGATGCCTACGGCATAGATATCGTAATCATCCAGGGCCCAACGGTAGGCTCCTTCCCTCTTCGGCTTCGGCGGACAGCTTGGCCCGGACGCATGGGTCGAAGAATAGAGCACTCGGCGGTCGCCAGGGAAAAAATACCCGCACGTCGTGGCGCCGGCGCCGGTACTCACTAATCGAACACGGTCGCTGTCCAGGTCCATCACATACATCTGATAGCAGCCCAACCCGGCGTCGGCCGATTTGAGAGGCGCCGCAGATGGATCTTTCATCCAATCGTTTGTGGACTGAAAAATCAATTTTGTCCCGCTGAAGGAAAAGTAGGCTTCGGCATTCTGCCGGCCTACTGTCAGCTGGCGAATATTCTTCAAATGCCGTTCAGCCTGTTGAGCAGGAACCGCCAACGCTTTCGACGCAAGACCCTCTGCCTGCCCCGTCTGTTCACACAGCAATAGACAGACGAGTCCGATCATGCACCACTTACCGAACGGGATTGCTTGCATTGAGACGCACCTCCATACGATCGTATACGAGCGGCCATTCCCCGCGGGCAGCCACTGCTCCATCTTTGAATACCACGAAACTGTTCCACCCATAAAAAAAGAGCAGCCGAGCCACCTTCGCCACGGCTTGTGGCGAGGCCGCATACAACACCGTGACAACGCTGCCTGGACGATCAGTCCTATGGCAACTGATCAGCAGGGCCAGCCCGGGCCCTTCGTGCGCCGTCCCCATCACGGTCGCACCCCTGTCGCTCAGGACCACGCGCTCGCCGCAGTGGCCTGCCAGAACCGCCTGAATCTTCTGACGGGATTCCGGGCCGCCCAATACTAACACCGAACCTTCTTGAGGCAACAGTCCGTCGTGGGCCAGCGAGACGATTGCCGTTCGCTCGCCGACCGGTTTCTGGCGCTCCTGAGTTTCGATGCGCGCGACGACGTCCCGAAACGGCGAGGGATGGTCCAGCTCATCCGTAAACGCTATCAGCACCGATCGCTGCCGATCGGTGACATAGTGATTGAGCACCGGCGCCAGCGCCTGCCGAGGGATCCGCCGGAAGGCCATGAACTCAGGGTCGAGATCGATCGCGACCGGGCGGGCGGGCAGGGTCACAGAGATCGGCTCGCGCGGCGAACGTACCGGCACCGTCAACATCTGCTCGCGGTCACCCTCCATGCGAATGCGAAGCTGGAGGGGAAAACGGAAGGGCTTGTTCGATTGGACAATCGTGGTCTCAAGTCGAAACGCCTGTTCCCCCGCCATCGGGCGGGCGGTTGCCTCGGACAACGACAGCGCCGGCGCCCCATCCTGTTCCGCCCACTGCGCGAAAAACCAACGGAGATCCCGGCCGCTCTCTTCTGCAAAGACTCGCTCAAGATCGCGCCATTCCGCATGTCGGCCGTGATACTGCGCCACCAAGCTCTTTACTGCCCGCCAAAAGGTCTCTTCCCCCACCTCTTGGCGCAGGAGGTGAAACAGCATGGCGGCCTTTTGATAGCCGATGGCATTATCATGCTCGTCCAATTTCCGTGTGAATTGCGCGACCGGATAGTCCCGTTCCTGTGGCACATGGAGATTGTAGCTCTGCACCATCAGACGGCGCTGGTCCTGCGCCTGCGCATGATCTCCCATCAGTTCGTGCCAATAATAGTTGGCCAGATACGTCGTCAGACCTTCTACCCAATTCCCTCTCTCGGCGCGGTTGAACACATCGTTGCCGATCCACGAATGCACGATTTCATGGCCGAGTGCGTAGGGCTGCACATAATGCCGCTTAATGATGCCGCTCCCCAGCAACGTAAACGACGGCATGCCGAGTCCGCTCGCAAAGAAATTCTCCACCACGGCGAACTTCTCGAACGGATAGGGACCCAGCAGAGGGATGTAGGCGTCCAGGTAGCGGGCGCTGGCATCGAGATATTCCCCGGCCAGATGCGCATCATCGGGAAAGAGGTACGTTGAAAGGCGAATCCTCTGGCCGGTCTTAGCTGTCCAATCGCGAAACGTTGCGACAAATGTATTCGCGACAAGCGTGAGGGCTTCGCTCGGCTGTGTCACAGCCCATTCCGTCAATATCATATTATCGTCTCGGCAAAGACCTGTGGGACAGGTGCGCGATTCACCGGCCTTCCCTTGAGTTACGGCGGTCCACCCGGTCGGCACGGCGACCTGAAGTGTAAATGTGCTGAGCGATTCCGGAACGTCGGGATACCAGAAGCTTTCACTGCTGATATAAACCCCTTCAGGCCCGATATGTCCGGCAGTCTCACTCGGCGTCACAAATCGAAGATGGCGCGGATCTCGAGGCGGATCGTCGATGACGCCATGGTAGTGCACATCCAGCGTCATTAGTCCAGAAGTCACGAACTGCGCGGGGATACTCACCTCATGGACCGATTCTGGCGCAGAGCCACGCTTCAGTTCAAACGGCACATCATGAATCAGGGGTTTCGCCCCGACTGATTCTTGCACAAGGGCAATGCGGTGGATTTGGAGCGTGGAAGCCAGGGAGAAATGAATCGGACTCTTTTGTCGCGGCACCTCAAGAATCAGCCGATCCGTTGCGATGAGCGCATGCTGCTCAGGGACGATCTGTGCAAATATATCGTGATGCCGAATGGCGACTCGCGGCAAGGATGGGTCGTCTGCGTGGGCAATACCGGTGGCCCCGTGGCTCAGAAACAGCGCGACGAGAACAAGACAGGGGAAAGAAACTATCCTGCTTCCGATTGGCATCGGAAGAGTTTTAGCATTCGCGACAGACGAGCACAAGCTGGATGGAGGTCAGCAATCGCTCCAGATCAATCGGCTTCCCGATGACTTCTTGCGGTCCCAGAGCCCAGGCTTCGTCAAGAGTGTCTTCATCATGACTCCCGGTGATGATGATCACCCCGCCGGTGTATTCGCGTTGGCGGAGTTGCCTCAGCACTTCGACTCCGTCCATGCCGAGCATAAACAAGTCCAGGAGGATCAAATCAGGGGGCGCCTGTTCGACCATCGAGAGGGCCTCGGAGCCGTCTTTCACACCGAGCGCCCGATAGCCGCGGAGGCTGAGAAACTGAACGAGCAGGTCGCGGACCAACGGCTCATCGTCGACGACGAGGATCGTTTCCCCCGTATCGGCCACAGCAGCACTGCCTGCCACCGGCAACGCAGGAGCGGATTTAGCCGGAAGCTGCACCACCCGGTTGACACATTCGACCAACACATCGAGCGACAAACCCTTTCGGATAAAGTCGGTGACGCGCAATCCTCGCGCTTGGTTTTCCTGTTCCTCCGTCGCTCCGCCACCCAGGATAATCACCGGCGCCTGAGGGTCGTAGGCGCGGATTTCTTTGAGGACAGTCAGCCCATCCATTTCAGGCATGCGAAGATCGAGAATGGTGACGCGCGGAACCTGCTGCCGGAAGAGAGTCAGGCCTTCGACTCCGCTCGTCGCCGACAGCACCTGATATCCATGACGGGTAAAGACGGACTGGATCAACTCGCAGTTCATGCGATCGTCGTCAATGACCAGAATTTTGATCATAGCGCAGCCTATCACAGGCGATGTCGGTGGAGAAGAAAATGACGGGATCTTACCGGAGTTACGCGGGAGGCGAAGCTGTCGTCCCAAGGAGCGCATCCACGAATGCGTCGCTCTGAAAATCCTGCAGATCCTCGACCGACTCCCCGACTCCAATTAGCCTGACCGGCAACTTGAGTTCCTCGGCAATCGCGATGACGATCCCTCCGCGAGCGGTGCCGTCAAGCTTCGTCAGGACCAAACCGGTGACACCGACCGCTCGATGAAACTGACGAGCTTGGGACAGCGCGTTCTGCCCGACTGTGGCGTCCAGCACGAGGAGGACTTCATGTGGGGCGCCTGGACATTCCTGTGCGATGATGCGCGTGATTTTGCGGAGCTCGTCCATGAGATTCGATTTTGTGTGCAACCTGCCGGCCGTATCGATCAAGACTACGTCTACCTGTCGCGCTTTCGCGGCGGCAATTCCATCGAACGCGACGGCGGCTGGATCGGCCCCATGGCGGTGACGGATCACATCGACACCGACTCGGTCGGCCCAGACTTGCAGCTGATCGATCGCCGCCGCGCGAAAGGTATCACACGCGACCAGCAAGGGCACTATCCCTGCTTGCGCAAGCCGTTGCGCGATCTTGGCGATCGTAGTCGTCTTACCCACACCATTTACGCCCACCGCCAGGATGACGAAGGGCTTGGGACCTTTCGCAATCAGAGGCTCCAACGGCAGCCCCTGCACGGGCGTCAACGCACCGAGCAGAGTATCCCGCAATGCCGTGTGCACCCGACCGGACTGTGAGGCGTCGGTCCCTTGAAGTTGTTTCTTGAGGCGTTCCATCACGCGCTCTACGACGCGGGACCCGAGATCGGAGGCAATAAGGGCCGCTTCGAATTCCTCCAAGAGGACAGGATCCGCTGCGCGACCAAGCAGTCGATCCAAGGACCCACGAACGACATCGCGCGTTTTGGTGAGTCCGTTGTTGAGCCGCTGCAGCCATCCCATACGTCTACTCGTAACGTGGTCGATTCGTTCGTTTCAGCACCCGTGTGATCGACCGCAGTATCATCCTCTCACGACGATGCATCCGGCACGCCTCCTTCTCACTGCGTTCATGATCGTAGCCGCAGAGATGAAGAATGCCATGGATCAGCAAACACGTGAGTTCCTCGTTCAAGGACCGTCCAGCCTCTATCGCCTGCCGCCACGCTGTGGGTACTGAGATCACCACATCGCCCAACAGATCCGGCGTGAGAAGTGCGGGCCTACCCTGAGTCCGCCGAAGGGCGTGGAGCGTGCGGGCCTCTCGCATGGCAAAGGCCAATACGTCGGTCGTGCGATCGTTGCCTCGATACCGGCGATTGAGACTCCGCATACGCTGATCGCCCACAAACAGAATGCCCAGCTCCGCTGACGCTTCCCCGACATCGTCGAGAATCACTCGTGTCGATCGTTCCAGGCGCGTCTGGTCAAACGTAATACGCCGGACCTGACTCTGCATATGGACCGGCATTAATGCGACTGGCCCCAGGAATCCGTGGATGGTGAGGAAGAGGTGGCAGACTTCGATTGTTTATTCTGCAGCGCCGGAGACAGTCGCCGTCCTGCTGCGCCGGATGGGGGGGCGGAAGATTGAGTAGAACTCTGATGCTGATCGTAGGCCTTGATAATGTCTTGCACCAACTTGTGGCGAACCACGTCCCGTTCGTCGAAATAGACGAACTCGATGCCCTCGACATCGCGCAGGATTTCTCGCACCTCGATAAGGCCGGAGACCCGTTCGGGCGGCAAGTCCACCTGTGTGATATCACCGGTGACGACCACTTTAGAGTGGAACCCAAGCCGCGTGAGAAACATTTTCATTTGCTCCGCCGTGGCATTCTGCGCTTCGTCGAGAATGACGAACGAGTCGTTCAAGGTTCGGCCCCGCATAAATCCAAGCGGCGCAATCTCGATGTCGCCCCGTTCGATCGCACGCGAGGCTCGCTCCATATCCATCATGTCGAACAGCGCGTCGTACAGAGGACGAAGATATGGATTCACTTTTGCATACATATCGCCCGGCAGGAATCCGAGCTTCTCACCAGCTTCGACAGCCGGCCGCGCCAAAATGATTCGGCTCACTTCCTTCTTCATGAGGGCACTGACCGCCATAGCCATGGCCAAATACGTCTTGCCTGTGCCGGCAGGACCGATACCAATCACAATGTCGTGCGTCTCGATGGCCTCGATATAGGCTTTTTGCGTCGGCGTCTTCGGTGCGACAAATCGTTTCTTCGTGACGATCGTCGCCGCGTTGGAGAGCAGTTCTTTGATTGGAGTATCGGGACTATGCCGGAGGGCGGTCAAAGCGTGGGAAATGTCGTCCGGCTGGAGCACCATCCCGTCGTTGGCAAGGGTAGCAAGTTCCGTGAGAACACGTTCCGCGTGGCGAGTGGCGTCAGGCGTACCGTCAAGGGTGAGTTCTTCGCCGCGCGCCGAGAGGCGTACACCGAGGTCTTCTTCGATCAGCTTGAGGTGCCGGTCGTGATGACCGAACAGAACGGCAGTATTGGTGCCTTCTCGAAGTTTAAGTTTACGCACAAGCGCTAAGGCGTTCTCCCTCCCTATAGTGATCGTGGTGTGATTCTAACAAACCGGGGGAAGGCGTGACAAGCAGAAGAAATATTGCGTCGAAGGAATCCCCTCACGCGCCCCCGGATTTTTTAGCGGGTGCAACAGGAGCAGGGAGGGTGAAGTGGAATTCCTGAAAAGCTTTTCCCCCTTGCCCATCTTCAGCGACGATGCGAACTTGATAGTTGCCAAGTTGGCCAGGGGGAATCTGCCAAACGAGATGCCCTGTCTCTTTGTCAATCACCATCCCCGGTGGTGCCGTTTCCAGGAGAAAGCTGAGTGGGTCGCCATCCCCATCGACTGCTTTTACCATATACTCGTACCGTTCGCGGCCGACGAGCGCCGCAGGGGTAGAGACGATCTTCGGAGGACTATTGCCGACATAGACCGCTTCAGAACGAACCGGCTTTCCTACCGACAAGTAATCCCGCGGGGTCACTTCTACCTCAAGCGTGTCTTTCGTCTGAAATCCTGTGGTATCCAACGTCTGCTCCGGCCCCTGTTTCACGACTTTGTTGTTGCGCCACCAACGAAAGTCGAGTTGTATCTCGTCTTGATCTGCATCGACGGCCTCCATCTTCACAAAGACCGGAGTATGCGGGTCAGCCGGCCGCTCGATGGAGAGATGCGCGACGACAGGGGGACTATTGCCGACCACCACGGGGCCAGCCTGGTAACGAGTTCCTTGAACCACGCCGCTTGTTGGCACAAGGTCGACCGTCACACGATCACCACGCTTTAACATACTCGGCGTCAGCGTTGGCCCCGTCTGATCTCGGAGGGGGGTACCGTTGACTGTCCACTGGTACTGAAATCTAGCCGTATCGGAATGATCATCATCGGTTTCGATCATGACCTTGACCGCCCCGTTCAGCGTAATGGGATCCGGGGTAATTGTAGCTAAACGGATGGTTGCGAGCCGCTGTGGAGAGGCATTGCTTGGGAAAGAGGATCCGTTGTCCGGGGCAGAACTCGAATTACACCCGATAAACAGGAGGGGAAGAACAAGGCATAGTGATGAATACGGTCTTATGTACACCACTTATATTTACGCGACCATCTCGTTCGTTGCTGAACGCTACTTGCCCCTGTGGGCAAGCCGGGAGGAACCAAGAGGCTGATCCCTCCCAACTCTATTGAACCTTCACTCACCTTCGTTGATGCTCCCAAGACATATACCGACTCCAAGGAGGATTCGGGGCATTTGCATCTGCACAAGTGGTGCTCCCTGTGCTCATCTGACTGCAGAACTTGATCGGCGGCCCACCTGGGGGTCCTCCGGGAAGGTTACCAGTTCCGTCGATATGGATAGCGACTTGCGAGGCCACTCCGTCGCCAAGATTCATCCTCGTATTACTGATCGTATTTGCACCGGAGGCGCTGGTCCCGATGATCGGAGACGAATAGGCCGACCCGGTCTTGTAATACAAGGCGTACAGATAACTCGTTCCAGTCGAAGCGCAGAAATCGTTCGTGGGCACGAGCGTCGGAAAAAACACCGCCCCAGCAAGCACAACGGAACTGGACACCGACCGCTCTGCCGCCGTGCCGGCCGCTGTGGCCATCTTGACGTACCATCCATCCTTGCTCTGAACCAACCCCGCCATCGAGGTGGGTCCTGTGGTGACACTAGTCAGCGCAGGATTGTTCGGATCGGTCACTTGGTTCGTCCCGGTCGCGCAGACAATACAGACCACCGCATTCGTCGTATTTACCAGATCGGGGTTATTGCAATTGGTGGTGCTTGACTCGGTACATCCCCCATTTAACACGTTGTCTTTAATCCCAAACAGGTACTGTTGCTCAGTGTTGGTCTTGTCGGAGTTACTCAAGTAGCGGCCCGTTCCGAAGAAGACCCAGACCTTATTGGCATCGTCGACCGTCACCGATGGCCCGGTCGTTATCGGCCCCACTTCTACTGTCGCACTAGTCGACGCTGTGTAGTCACTGAAGCTATCGATTATTTCCGTCGGTGCCCGGCTGCCCCCGTTGTTCACCCCCCAGGTTGAGGTACTGCACGGGGCGTTCGTACAACCTCCGGTAGTCAACCGATACATCTTGCCCCTCCAGGGCAGAGTTCCGTCATTGAGCGTGCGCCCGAAATAGGCGACGTCGTGGCGGTAGTCGAAATCCCTATCCAGCACAGCAATGTTACCGATAAACGACTGCAAGGAGCCGACCGGCATCTTGGTCACCTGCGAATTCCCTGCTCCAGGCCCAACCTTCAAGTCCACGGCATATAGCGAGGCCGTTTGCCCCAGGCCGGGCTGCAGGTCTGCCGAATAGCCGTTCGGTCCCGAACCGAATAAGACCATCCACTTCGCGTTGGTGTTATCCGTCTTCGCATCCGCTGTGGGACTCACCCGCACCACCGCCGGAAGACTCGTCGTAAGTCCCAACCCGGCATCGCTGAAGCTCCAGAGGAGTTTAGGATCGACCTCCGGATTGGTGATATCGAGCACAAAGTATGCACTGTAAAAGTTGCGGTTCGTCCCGGCGATATTGACCGTCATTGGAGGGGCGCCCGTGCCCAACGCACAGTTTGCACAGCTCCCTCCCATGCGGAATCCCCCGATCAGAACCGTGCCCCAGCCGTTCGGATGGTCTGCGTCCGGAGTAAAGATCCGCACATCCGTCACGGTGGGCTTGAGATCCACGTAATAGACATGGGTGTAATCGGCCCTTGTCAACCACTGCAACTGCGGCAGGAGTTGGTAGGGGATGAACCCCCAGAGCTCCTCGCCCAACGCCTTCCCCGAATCGATTTTTGGGCACGGAGCAGTTGGTGCAAAGTACATTTTCGTGAAGTAGCCATGCTCTGTGACAGTAGTCGTGCAAGGATCGTCGCTCTTGTTATAAAACCCGCCGTTGAAGGCGTGCAACATCCCGTCGTTCGCGCCGACGTAGACGACCTCACGCCGATTCCGCCATTGGGTATAGAAAGCCGTATAGGTGGCGTCACCATAAATGAGATCGTAGTTCGAGCGCGGCGCGGCCACAATGGTGGGCGTCGAGTGGATGGGGTCGCCCAATTTCCACACTTTGTAGGTGCCGCTGCCCAGCGGCACTTCCACCATGCGCGTGCGAAGCCCCGGGATTTCGTCCCCGCGGATGAAGTTAATGATGTTGTCCGCCGTATAGGGGGATTGGGCGGCGGGGAGGGGGGGATTGACGACGGCCCGCAGATATGGGCCCAACGTTCCTGAATTCGTGGTGCTGAATTGCATCTGCTCGCCCGCACCCACGAGTCCATTGTTGTCGGAGTCCACCCACGTGAGCAGGTTTCTCGCCGTGGAAGCGGAGTTAGCCAGCTGTTTACCGCCTTCCCAGAAGGGAAGAATACTGTTCAGCGCCAGGCCCGACACTGCCGGCGTCGCACTGTCGGCGGTCCCGTCGGCGTTGGCATCAACGTACTTGTCGACCAGCACTGTTCCATAGGTGAGACTCAGCGTATTGTTATCGTACCGGGTCTTCACGATGTAATCGTTTTCATAGACTAATTTTCCGTCCTGATCTGTATCTTCTCGCAGATTCCCCAGATGGTCGATGAACAGCGCCTGCGCATACCCGGTCCATCTCACATTGGCTCCACCCTGCCCGACGGTGCTGGTGTAGAAGTAGGCTTGATAGACGCTCCCTTCACCGCTGGCAGAGGTGGCTAACACGGAAATGGCCGTTCCGGACGAACTCTTCCGTAAGATCGCCGTAATGGTGGCCATCAATCTATCTTGTAAGTCGTCCACGTTGGAAGACTCAAAGTAGTTGTCGGGAATTCCGTCAGTGCCCGGCGCGCCAGTCGCATTGATGACCTTGTCCCACTCAGTCACCAGGTCCGGAACGTTATTGTTGTTGCTGTCCTCGAACCCACCCAGTTGGGCGGTGTGCATCAAAATTTCTCTGCCGGCGATGTTGCCGAAGGCGAAGAACGTGTAGACCGTCAAGTTTTGGAGCCCCGCCAGACAATGGCCGGTCTCGTTGATGACGGCAATCGTTCCATCGGCGGTGCCGTTGCAAGGCCGAAGGTCATTCGTGTGGGCCCAATAGGCCACGTCATCCAGATAGTGGTTCCCGCTGCTCCCATAGTCTGTCTTATGCTCGCCTGAGGTCGCAGTGGCGTTAGGGTCTGTGCCGATCAGGTAGGGAGCGGTCGTAGCCGGGTGAGCGTTACAGTTGCCACCAATGGGAGCCGTAGGACTGCTCGTATCCGTGTTCGTACAGTGAACCCCATGGTGTCCGTGCGCATAATCTTGGATCCCGGCCGGAATATTGGTATCCTGCGTCGGTTCCCCGTCCGTCACGATAATGACGAACGTTTTACAGCAGCGGACCTGCGTAGAGGTCGTTGCCCAAGGGGGCGTGTGGTTGCTCCCAAAGAAGTATGGGTCCCGTCCGCAGGCGTTGGTGATATAGCCGGCCCCGGCCGTGCAGGTTTCACTGCCGGTCAGCGCGGTAATTTCCTTGTGCGGCTGATATGGCGTGACGGTTGCGGGCAATCCATCGTTTCCGATTGAGCCAACGCCATTCGTGGCGAGCGCGACGCCATTCGAACCGGCTCCTGCAAAGGCAATTGGATAGACATAGGCATTGTTCAGATATGTGGAATTGATCTGGGCAATATAGCGGGCCGTTTCATACAGAGACTCGGACAGAGGCGTCCAGGTCGAGGGAGACGATTCCTTTAGCGCATCCAGAATTGCCGCGACATTCGTATCGAAGGTTTCTATCGTCGAACCGCCAAAGTCGATGGATTGACGCGCCCCCAGTCCGACGAGCATGCGCGCTCCATCGCCCGCCCCTTTGAACTCAAAGAGCCCGAAGCGAGCCTGAGCACCAATTTGCTGCACGACCCCTGTCTGGTCGACGGAGGATGTGAAACGGAGCTTGTATGGACCCTGCGAATTAGTACAGGATGTCGCGTTACTTGTTGGAGCGGTGGGGTCATCGTCGACACAGATTGAACCGCCCATTCCATCAGTCCCGCCTCGCAAATGAATCCAAATGGGGTTCGGCGTTCCTGGAGTGGCAGCTGTCGGAACGCGTCCGCCGTACCCATTCACTCCCCCGCTGGGAACCGAATTTGTCGTAGTATGTCCGTCGCCCGAGTTCAAAAAAAGCTCCTGTGATGTGTTCGTAATTTTCGCCGGTGCCCCGCTGGGCGGGCATGTGCCATCCGCAGCACGCGTGACTGCACAGTCCCCTCCTGACATGGCTTTCTTGAGGGCATCGAACCGGCGGAAGCCGGCCCAATTGAGGAAATTCCCGTCCCAATGGGCAGCATTAGCGCAGGTGCCACTCACTGCCGGTGTCGGAGGCACTACTAAGGTTTTTGCCGCAGCATCATCAAAACGAGTATTGGTACTGTCGTACGAGTAGCAGCGCAGCGAATCGAAGAAGCCGCTGTAGGAACTGGTCGCGACAAAGTCCTGAACGACCGGCGTAGTGCCGCCACCCGCTAATACACCGCACCAGTTCGCATCGCAGGCCCGACCAGCCATACTGCCGGAGTTGTCGAGCAACAAGATGATATTGGGTGCGACTTGGTCGTTGACGAAAGGCGGCACGGCATAGTACTGGTCCATCATTTGAGCATGCACCGCACCAGGCCCCAAAAGACAGCCCACCAACGCCAGCATGACGGCTCCACGAGTGGCGATACTCCGGCTCTTCATGGCACCCTCCGTTCTTGTTCCATGAAACATCGTGTCCAGTGTTTCCTTATTACCTGGGAAGAGTCACGATCATCTTGTCGATCTTCCTGTTGTCCTCTTTCGTGACATGAAACTTCACCTCAGCGGTGACCACAAGGTCATTGGGACTCATGATTCTTCCATGATCGGCCAGGATCACGACATCCGGCATCAAGCCATAGGTCCGCCCATTGATGTCGAGCGTTTTCTCGTGGATGGCCGTAATCGTGCCGTCCTGATAGCCGATCGTCGTTGAAGCAATGGGCTGATCGTCGGCCGGCGCGACGCCGACATTCATGACGAAGAGGATTGCCATTGCCAACACCATGATCCCGGTGTGCACGAACAACCGACGATGTCCCCCCATCTGGTTGCCTGAGTTGAGGCCCTTCCTTTTTCCCTCTGTACGAGCGTCGTCCATCATGCTGATCCTCCTCATTAAGGGCAGACACGGGTCTAGTAGGGCCTCGGCTGACAAAACACGCCGGTATTGTTGCAGGCGTACACCGCCCCGACTTGACTGGTGAGTCCCGTAACCGCGTTTTGCGCCACACAGGTGATTTGATAAAAGATATCGAGCCGCAGGGTCTCGCTGCCAGGCGAACAATCGCTCCCGGAGGCGCATTGCACATACAATCGATCAATGTCGCCGAACACCTGGAAGTTACCTACTGTCATCGTCAGGTTTGGCAGAGAACCCGCTCCTATCGGGAAGTCTGCGTTGCCACCATCAGTAATGATTTCACCGTTCAACACTGCGAGATTCGTGAACGGCACCGGCCCAGGCGGAACCGCGTTGGAGAGCAATGCTGCCGGCACGACATGGGCTTGAAGACTCTGCTGGAGCACATTCGCGCCGGTACTCACACAAGATTCCGCCGCGTCCGTCATCGCTTCGTTGGCGCTGACGGAACTCGCACCTTGTCGTCCAAGTCCTGTGATGGTGACAATTGAGACTCCCATCAGAGACATGATGAGGATCACCATCATGACGGTAATCAAGCTCACGCCTCTTTCGCCTCCTACCTGTGAACCGTTGTACCGCGCACACATCATCGCCACCCTTCCCGGTTTAAGACCACGGTCTCGCATTTCGAGTTTGCACAGTCTTTGTGACCACCCGCCGACGCACCGATCCATATGGAGGAACTTGGGCTCCCGCATCGCCAGCAACAAAAACCCCACCGGCATGGAGATGGTCGCTGACCGTGAGAAAGAGGGACAAGTTCGCCACTTGTGTGGTTCCCCCTTCTCCGAGCCCTTGATCTGCCGATTGTTGTCGTCCGACAACTGAAATTTGAACCATTTTAATTGCGGACGGCGTCATAGGCGGAGTGTTCCAAATCCGGTCCGAGACATAATCCGGTTGATCGAAGATTAGATTCAAGCTCACGTCGTCAATTCGGCCATCTGGTTCGCTAAGGCCGGCTGCCGGTAATAGGCAGCCATCACAGGCATAGGCAAACTGGATATCCTCGATGCCATTGACGATCGGCAGACAAGGACTCGCCGGGACATTGCAATTCGGCAGAACTCGACCAAAGGAAGCGGTCGTGGCATTCGCTATCCCGCGGACCAAGCAAGGGGCATTGCCGCCACAGATATTGTTGGCATCTGCGCCAGGAGAGCCACCGGCCAGCTGAGGGATGACTTGATAGGTGATGCACTGAAGGATAAATATTTGGGTCCCATTGGGAATCCGTGCTGGTCCAGGATAGGGAACCGTCAACTGGATGGGATCACCCGCGTTCGGCACCACCTGAGCAGCGACGATACCGCCGAGCGAGATAAAAAAGGAGTTGGTACCGAGCCCCGCGGCGGTCATAGCGGAACTGATGGGTGCATTGATCGGCACATTTGCAAAGCCTCCTCCGCCTGCGCCAAGGGCCGGGCCGGCCGGGTTGGCCGAGCCGCCGTTCTGCACCTGCCACGCCGGAGTCGCTGGCGCGCCGTAAAATGTGATGGGGACTACAAGTGAGATTTGATCTGGTCCAGTATCATTGACCCCGATGGTTGGATTGTTATCTCCTGGAAGAATCGGCACAGGAAGCCCTCCAATTCCACAGTTTCCGACCGGGGGCGGATTTCTTGATGGATCGATTTGAGGCCCAAAGCCCGCCATCCTGACGTCGTGACTGATCATCTCCATAGCCAAACGCACGTTATCTTGGGAATCGGATATTTGCTCGTTGGCCCGCACGGCTTTACCAGTCGTCACCAAAGCAGCCATGCCGGCTAACACGATCACAGAGGTTATGAGAACTGCGACCATGACCTCGATCAGCGTGAACCCCTGCGCATCTCGCTTGGCATACAATCTCATGTGCCCTATCCGTCCCTTTCCCGGCCGCTTGCTCACTCTGGCGCGATTATCGTGTTGATCAGTACCTGCCTGGTCCCGAATACAACAGGCACAGCCGGCGCTGCCCCTTCAACGATCGTACTTTGATTAACTCCTCCCACGTTCCATTGGACGGTCACTGCAACGGTATTTTGATTGAGCCCCGCCGGCCCCACTGGTGTCACCGCAACTATCGCGTTGACCCCTCGCAAGCCAGCTGTAAAGAGTCGAGCTTGCCACTGCAGGCAGTCTCCTCGCGCCACAGGCTGATTCAGCGGATTCTGGGTGCAGAGCGCGGGATTTGCTGCGTTCAAAATGATTCCGTTGTAGCCATTCACAAGGTTCCGTCGGTTAAATTGCATCCGTTCCACCATCTCAGCCGCAAGGTTCGTGGCAACCGTCACATCATTGCTGTCACCATTGCGCGTGAACGACATCGTCGTCATCCCTGCCAAGCCGATCAAGCCAATGGCGAGAATAACTGCCGACACCATGGTCTCGATCAACGTGAACCCCTGCTCTTGTCGGATCCGGCTCGTCATCGGCTTGCCCTCGTGCATGTCGTCGTTCATCTCAGAAATCTCTCACAATTTACGAACCATTGTGGTCCCACTCGGCGCTACGGTAATGAGATACTGATCAGTTTGAGTCCCTCCGACAGTCCCGCCGATCTGTATTATCTGTCCCGCTGCACCTGGGGCGCTGGTTCTCAGTCCAGATGAATTGAACGTAACCACTCCACCACTCGGGATAGCTCCCAGATTAAAGGTGATCGGGGCTAACCTCGGAGCTGCGATGTTCTGATTATTAGAAAAGGGCAGGGCAACACCGAGGTTGTTGGTTGTGAGGATGGTCACGACACCGTTGACGAGAGTGATTGCGATATTCAGCGTCTGATTTGAAGTCATCGCTCTAGTCCGCACAAACGCGAGATGACGAGTGATTTGGGAAGCCGTTTGCTTCACCTCATAGTCGGCAATCATCCGCTGGAAAGACGGAATTGCCATCGCGGTGCCAATCCCAACGATTACAATCGCGACCATGATCTCGATCAACGTAAACCCTGCCTGTCGTGACAAAGACCTGTCGCCTCTTGTCTTGTTATATACATCCATAGATACACCCATAGCTGGCCGCCAATTGAGCAATTGGCATGCCGATCAATTCTCTCGATCTGTGAGTCTTAACTCGTTGTTTTTAAGTACGTTTCATAACTTTTAGAGAGACAAAATTAAGCAAAAATTAGGAGAAGACTGACAATTTGCGTCAGAACAGGGGCACATTTTGTGCCATAGGGTCACTGAAAGGGGTTGCCACAAAAGAGAAGTGAGCGGGCCCCGTTTAGTTGGACAGCATCTGACAAGAATACCTGGCCGGTATAGGATCGCTGGAGGCCCCAAAGGGCTCCTGAAGCCCTGATTCATACACTTAGCGACAGCATTCTCTCAGGCGATCACTCCATCTGGGTTTTGGACAGCATCTGCACAGCCGGGGGACCTGGATTCACACCCGGAACACGTCAGCGAGGATTTCAAGGGGTTAGAAGCACGAAGACTCCGGTTAAAACCTGTCTTGGACAGCAGTGTTTCCTTTTATTTCATCGCAACGACCCTGACCTGCTGATATGTGGTCTCTCCGCACATGACCTTTCGTATCCCGTCTTGTACCAGGGTAGACATCCCTTCTCTCATTGCCAGATTTAGCATATCGACAGTCTTGGCTCTGGACTGGATGAGCCGCTTCACCTCTTCCGATCCTCTTAACAATTCGTGCAAGGGAATCCGCCCTTTGAAGCCGGTTCGGTTGCAGGCTTCGCAACCTCGCCCACGATACAGCCTCCATTCGGATGAATATTCGATGCCGACGGTGGGCCAGCCTTGAGTACCGTACCCTTCAACCAATTCGTCGTATACTTCTCGACTCGGATGATAGGTCTCCTTGCATGTGATGCAGATCCGTTTGCACAGGCGTTGGGCAAGCACACCCAACATGGCGTCGGCAAAGTTAAACGAGTCGCATCCGAGATCCAACAAGCGGATCACTGTTTCGACTGCGCTGTTCGTATGGAGGGTGCTGAGCACCAAGTGGCCCGTGAGCGAAGCTTCAATGGCAATGTCGGCGGTTTCCTTGTCCCGCATCTCGCCGATCATGATGACGTCAGGGTCGGCGCGCAGAAACGCCCGCATCGCGGTCGCGAAGGTCAGGCCGATTTTGGGATGGACTTGGAGTTGGCGAAGACCGTCCTGGGTTATTTCAATGGGATCTTCGGCCGTCCAAATCTTTCGTTCGTCGGTATTGATGTGCTTGAGAATCGCGTGCAGGGTCGTCGTTTTACCGGACCCAGTGGGTCCGACACACAAAATAATTCCGTGCGGTTTCTCTGCGATGGCTTTGATGCCCTGCAACGTGGCGGGGGAAAATTCCATCGCGTCAAGCGACATCGGTTGTTTGGCGGTCAGGAGGCGCAGTACGACATCTTCGTCCTGTCCTGAAGTCGGCAGGGTCGCGACACGCAATTCGACCTCTCGATCCTTGGCCAATCGGTATCGGATCTTGCCATCCTGAGGTTTGCGGCGCTCCGCGATGTCAAGGTTGGCCATGACCTTGATGCGCGAGACGACAGCGCGCCGATAGGCCGCCGGAATCTTCATGAACGTCGAGCACATACCGTCGATGCGCAGGCGCACCGCCATGTCTTTACGATTCGCGTATGGTTCGATGTGAATGTCCGACGCCCCGAGGCGTTCGGCTTCGACGATCACTTGATTGGTCAGCCGCACAATGGCTGAGTCGTTCTCATCGATCCCGCCTGATATGGGGTCGATCGCAGGCGCAAGATGGATTTCATTGACCAACTCACCGAGAATGGCGCCGATAGACCCATTGGCTCCCTGGCCTCTGGCCAAATGGAGAAATTGCTCAATGTCCCGGCGCAGGCCAACGGCATAGCGAATGGTCATCCCAGGAAATGTGCGCCGCATGTCCCAACCCTTGTCGAGATCGTGCGGATCATTGCTGAGCACATCAATCAGTGAGCCTCGACGCGTGATCGGCAACCAGAGATTCTTTTTGAGATAGTCAAGGCTGAGCAATTTGAGCAGATCGGCATCAATGACCGTTCGTTCGTCGTATGGGAGGTAAGGACATTGATAAAAGTCGCTCAGGGCGGATCCTAACGCGTCTTTCGGGACATGATAGCGGTCAAGGAGCACCGACTCGAGATCGAAGATGCCGTTTTTCGAATCGTCGATCGCCGCTGACACATCGGAAAGACTGATAATGCCGCGATAGACCAAACTATCAAGCACGTTTTGTTCGATCCCGCAACGGGAGGGTTTTGATGCCGGGCTACTCTTCTTCCCTCCGGCTCCCCCAGCCACCACATCTGTTTCGACCGCCATGAGTACTGCCTTTAAATCTCGCCTTCTTGCTGGCAGACTAAGAAAAACTCTGTGGGCACGCAGGAATGTCTTCGATCCGCGCCTTTGAATCAAGCCAAGTCTATCGAGGCCATCCGGTCAGTCCATGCAACCAGACAGACCGAACAGATCAAATGAAGCAGAACAGTCGGCAGCACTTTTTAGCATCCTGTTAATACTTGGCCAGCCAGGTTCCCGACGCCCGATAAACAACCGGAATTCCTCGGAACAGCCCTTGCGCCAAGTCGGCGTTATACCAGACTTCGATTGCGGTACCGGTCCCCATCGATGTCACGCTTTGCCCAGCCATCATCGCCCCGTACAGGCGAATGGATCGTTCAATCCTGATCGCACCAGCCGCATACAGCAGACCATTGACATGGATACCGGACAATTGCACCGGCACCCTTGTCCCTAGCGACTCCGTCCCCGGCTGAGACGGGCTAAGAGCCGGAACAGATTTCCCCGCTGCGCGAGGCCTGCACACCACATGACCTTGCACGACCAGCAACCCTTCGACGTAGTCCGTCTCCAGCACCAACGTTCCCATATTCTCCTCGTGCGGCGGTTGTCCATCGATCGTGTCGATGAAGACCAAACCACGATAGTCTCCGATGACCTGAGATTCCAACACATCTGCAGGCATGATTCCCTGATCCGAATCTGAGCTGCCCAGCAGATGAAGTTGTCCCGCACGATCGAGTCGATAATAGGCCCCCCAGCGCAATGCGATCTTCTTGAGCGAGTCGTAGTCCCACTGATCGAGTCTCACTCCAGGCGTTGGATATTGGAGCAGATGCACGTTTTCGGGAAGCGGAGGATTCACATCTTGACCTGGTGGTGGAGCGATGACCGAGACGGTCCCTCCAATCCAATACTCCGTCCAGTGATCCTGCGCATACAACGTCTCGCCATACGACTGCCCTGTGACTGGGGCAGCACTACTCTTGAGGACCAAGTCCTCGACTCGCTGCACCGTGAGATCGCCCATTACCCGTTGATCGCCCCAATGGACCATGACGGGAGATTCGCCGCCCGGCTGCAGGGTTCCAAGAGCCTGTCCGACTTGCACTGCCGCACGAACCGCAGGAATCGTTACAGCCCCGAGCTGGAGCTGAACCGTTCGTGTCACCGGTCGGCGATCGACCGTCGTAGCAGTGACCTCCACCGTGCTCAGCAAGCCTGGCTGGAGGGGACCGTACACTTTTAACTTGAGAATCCGGCCAAGTCCTCCCAGAGCATTGGAGACGCCGCTGGAGAAACCATTGAGTGTCTGATCGTCCGCCTGATTCGACGCATCGAGATGGATGTCGGGACGGTCAGCGGTTCCAACAAACTGCGACCGCCCGGCTTCGTCGAAGAACGATGGTCCGCTCCTGAGACTTCCCTGGCGTTTTACAAGCAATCCAGCAATGGGTGCCGGCGTGGCACTCGGATCGTGGAACCAACTCGTCACAATATCTGCTGCACCGTCGGCTAACTGTTGCGCAACGTTGTCCTCTTTCATGGCGCTGATGCCCGGCCCATCCTGACCGGCCAGATACAGAGAAGTCATACCGACGATCCCAAGCAGGAAGATGAGCATCAGCGATCCGAGAAGCACATGCCCTTCCTCGCATTGATTCATCAACTCCATTGCGCGCCGTTCTTTCATTTTCCTATCCCCACTCTCATCCTTATGTATATTAAAGACAATGCCATTATGTTCTCAGGCTTATTCCTCGAACTGCACGAAATCCTCGATCAGACAGTATCACTTGAACAACGACCAGCCTCACCTTCGCCGGCCCTGTCGCAACTTGCCCCATTTCATCCCAATAGGAAAACTGTGCCTCCCTGATATCTCCGACCAGGACACTCGCACCACCATCGACCTGGCGTAGCAGCCTCAGAACATTTTGGGCATCGCGGCGGCTATAGTACCGAATATGATTCAGGACTGAGACAAACGCTCCGGATGGAATTGCCCTTGTGAGCGGCTGGGTCACTGTGAGCAGGCGGCGTTGCCCATCACGAGCCAGGGCCAGCGTCTCGCAATGCTCAGCCCAACAGGCCACAATTGTTTTATGATCCTCCCACCCGCGCCCATCCTCAACCGACAGAGCCGTTTGGCCGACCGCTGCTGTCGCCGTGACCGTCGTCGAAAGACCTTGCAGATTCGCCGAAAACTCCACTGAGTCTGAAGCCGCCGTGTCGAGAGAACCGGAACACGCCAGCCGCAATTCCTGCTCAAGAACTTCTAACCCAATACGAAGATCTTGCTGCTGGGCGACCTCACGTTGTTGCCTCATAAACTGCTGCTGGAAATAGGACAGGGCTTGAAGCGTGGCGGTCAAGACAACCAGTCCAGCCGCCATCGCAAACATCATCTCGATCAGACTAGTCCCTGTCTCCGTCCACATTCGATTGTGCAGGCCTCTCGTTCGTCCTCTGGCTCGCATCCCAACTACTCCCGGTGGCGTCATGTTATCGACTTCCAACGAATACTGGATTGGCTCGCAGAGTGCCGACTCGTACTTCGTGCTGGCCTTCGCTGGCTGCATAGACCGCGCGAGCCTCAATTAGGGCATGCCCTGAGGCCGACAGCGAACCGGGCCGGCTCGGCGTCACTGTCCAGATCAGTTGAACGCCATCCTGGTCCCAACGACCGGAATACACCCCATCACCGGCCAGCACATCGCCGCCTGCTCCATCGTCGTGCATGACAAGATCCGGGACGCCATCGTGATTCAGATCGTCCAGCAAGAGTCGATCCCATCGCGCAGATCGTTTTGCTTCAATCCGCATTTCTGCCATCGCCAGGGCACGCGTCGCCAATGTTCCCGTTCGAAGACTCCGTTCTGCAGCCTGAAACGCCCCCATCGCACCGACCAATCCAATCAACGTCAGGGTCATCGCCACCAGCGCTTCGGCAAAACTGGCTCCGCGCTGTGTATGAAATATTCGATCCCGCGTCATGAGGCAGACACTCTTCCGGTGATACTCACAGTGAACGTGGTGTCCTGGCCTTGACTGTCCCGCACGCGAATGGTTGTCGGAGTAGCTGACCGACCGCTGGGATGAAATAAAAGTTCAGGACCGGCGCTTGGCTCTTCCACGACGACCCCCTTGTCGGCATACTGATAGACGTGCAGGATGTCCTCGGCATCGCCACGCCGAAGCGTGATCGTATGGCCCTCTTGATCGAATATGACTCGAAGGCGTTCTCGCCTTACCATTGCCAGTTGTCTGGCGAACCGGAGTTCCGAAGCAATCTCTAGGGTGACGCTACGCGCCTGTATCCTTGCGGCCATTATCTGATAACTTGGCCCAGCCAATACAGCCAGGATCCCCGTGATCGCCAACACCATGAGGATCTCTATCAAGCTCCATCCTTGCTCCTGACTCCGTAATTCTCTAGGCATATTCACTCTCGTAGAGTAGGTCCCCTTACGAGAATGATCGTGGCCTCCAAAACTCATGCCCACGTTGGGCCACCCCTCGATAGCTGGCTGTTTTGTGCAGTCCTAGAGCAGAATACTTAGAAAGTTCGCGTGGTTTTGTATCGGACAAGGAAGTATGCAGGCAGGGTCAGCTGTGGACCTGGCAAGAAAGTAGCAGAGCGCGAGAGAAACATCTCACGCTTTAGATACAGGGTTCCGCCCGAAGAGATACAGAGAGCGGCATGAGTTAGTAGCCGGGGTCGAGAAAGCCTTGATACCAATCGAGGAGCGGTTGGGCAAAGAATAGAGAGAGGAGCGCTCCCAACACAAGGAAGGGGCCAAAGGGAATATAGTCATCACGCTTGGTGATACGCAGCGCGATCAAGCTGATCCCGATGATAGAACCTGTGAGCGAGCCGATCATGATGGTAAGAAGCGCCGGCTTCCAGCCAAGAAACGCCCCGATCATCGCCAGCAATTTGATATCGCCCCCTCCCATTCCTTCCTTACCGAAGAGATAGGGGCTGAGCCATGCCAGGAGCCAGAGGAGTCCGCCTCCCACCGTGAGACCGACCACAGAGTTGATCACACCCACCGGCAACACGGTCGCTGCGCCAAGAAGTCCGACCACCATTCCGGGCAGGGTAATGACATTGGGAATTATCTTGTGACTGAGATCCGTTCCCGTCACCACGACCAACGCCGAAAACAACAGAGCATAGAGGGCTGCTGTCCAAGTCGGACCGAAATACCATACGATCGCGAGATAGCCCAGAGCATTGACGGCTTCCACGAGGGGATACCTGATTGAAATCGTCGTGCGGCAAGCCCGGCAGCGTCCACCAAGCCACAGATAGCTCAGGAGAGGAATATTGTCGTAGAACCCGATCGCGTGCGCGCACGAGGGGCAATGGGAGCCGGGCCAGGCGATCGATTCACCTCGAGGCAGTCTGAAAATACAGACGTTGAGAAAACTGCCGACCAGCGCGCCGAAGGTTCCGACCACAAGATAGAGAGACCATTCATGCATAATCGACTCTATGGCAAGTTCCGGCCCGGAATACTCGAGCCATTTCGCGTGCCAAATAAACATCGCTAAGCAGTGTCACTAGGGGCCAGTCTCCAGTAGTTTACTTCTCGTAGAGGAGTTCTCTATAATTCATTTGTGTGGCGAGTATTTGTTCGGTGCGCGTTTCTTCCGCCAGGTGAATTATTATACCGTACAGCACCATGCATCAAAGGAGAACAAGATAATGGCACGGAGCGCGAAGTCAAAAACGAAAACCAAACCTTCCCTGGCCAATCTGGCCCCGCCACCCCGCAAGAAGCGGCCTGAATCGCTCACCAGCCGTGAGAAAGAGATTCTTGAACTGATTTGGGCCGGGTTCAAAAACAAAGAAATCGGTCAGCGGCTCAAGATCAGCGTCAAGACCGTCGAGGCGCATCGGGCCAACATGATGAAAAAGATGCGCGTGTCGAACACCGCTCAGCTGCTCAAAACCGCGATCCAAGACGGGACCATCAAGATTCGGTAGACTGCGCCTGAGTCGCGATGCACTTGCGACGTTGGCGCACCGCTTCGAACAGCGTGACAGCTGCTGCAGCTGAGACATTCAACGACTGGATACGGCCCTGCATCGGAATCTTGATGCGGTTGTCGCACTCTTTCAGCACCCCAGGACGAAGACCTTCTCCTTCTCCCCCGAGCACTAGCGCAATCGGTCCGGTCATGTCGATGTCGGTATGGAGCTTCTCCGCCTGTGGATCGACACCATAGATCCACAGGCCGGCCTCTTTGAGATCCTGAATCAGGCGAATCAGATTGCCCACGCGCCCGACGGAGATATGATCGAGCGCTCCGGCCGATACTTTCGCCACCACCGATGTCAGACCGACTGCGCGGCGTTCCGGAATAAAGACCCCGTGGACACCAGCCGCTTCGGCCGTCCGCAAGATCGCGCCCAAGTTGTGCGGATCTTCGACCCCGTCAAGGAGCACGAGAAACGGCTTCTCACCTCGTATCTTCGCCCGATCAAGAATCTGCTCCGTCGTGTTATAGGATTTTGCAGCGATGAGGGCGATCACGCCCTGGTGATGTCCGCCAGGCACCAATCGATCGAAGACCGGCGGAGGTTCGATGTGAACGGGGACTCGCTGCGCCTTTGCCAGATGCACGAGATCGGCAAATTGCCGGTCGGCCCGCAGTAAAAGCAGCCGCTGAAGCGGGCGAGAGCCAGCGCGCAAGGCCTCGCGCACAGCATGCAGCCCGTAAATCAGTTCCGGCTGGCTATCGCTTCCACCGGCTGGTGCCATCGGGTTTGTCCTCGATGACGATGCCGCGGGCCGCGAGGAACTGGCGTATCTCGTCGGCCTTCTTGAAATCTTTCTGTTTCCTGGCTTCATTGCGTTCCGCAATTTTCAGGTCTATGTCTCCACCTGAAATGTTATAGCTGCCTGACTCCGCCTTGAGGGTATAGTGCCATTTGTCTAATTGAAACAACCCTAGATTAGTGCCAAGGGACCTGAATTCCTCTCTAGCGATCTTTCGCGCTCCCGTCGAGAGGCCTTGGCTCAGCAGTTTATTGACATCGCTTTTCAATCGCTGCAGTTCCGCTATGGCCACTGATGTGTTGAAGTCATCGTCCATCGCTTTCCGAAATGACTCTCGAGCTCGATCAACAAATGACGACAGATCCTTGTCACCGACGGTACTGGCTTCTGATTCATGGAGTCGATTGAACAATCCGTAGAACCCCTCTAACGCCTGCCTCGCTTCCTGCAAGGCTAGGTCTGAAAAATCCAATGGGCTATGGTAATGAGTGGAAAGAAGAAAATATCTCAGGACTTCACCTGTGACATCCTGCGACCATTCCGACTTCTCAAAAATCTCCCGAATCGTAAAGAAGTTCCCGAGTGACTTGGACATCTTCTCCTGGTTGATCTGTACGAAGCCGTTGTGAATCCAATAGCGCGCGAATTCTTTTCCCGTGGCACCAGATGACTGCGCAATTTCATTTTCGTGGTGAGGGAAAATCAGATCCATCCCACCGCCGTGAATATCGAATGTCTCACCCAGATATTTGATCGACATGGCCGAACACTCGATGTGCCAGCCTGGACGCCCTGCGCCCCAAGGGCTCTCCCATGATGGCTCGCCCGGTTTGCTTCTTTTCCAAAGAGCAAAATCCATCGGAGATCGCTTGCGCTCATCGACGTCCACTCGAGCCCCAGCTTGGAGATCCTCAAGCTTCCGTTTTGAGAGATGTCCATATCCAGAATATTTGGCCACTTCAAAATACACGTCTCCATCGACTTGATAGGCCAGTCCCTTCTTCACCAAAGTCTCGGTCAAATGGATGATATTGGCCATATGTTCTGTGGCCTTGGGCTCTTTGGAGGCTTGGCGAATGCCCAGTCTCTCCATGTCTTCGTAGTAGGCTTGAATATATTTCGCGGTGAGCGTCTCGCAGCTAACTCCCTGCTCGTTCGCACGCTTGATGATCTTGTCATCCACGTCGGTGAAGTTCTTGACGAATTCAACCTGGTAGCCGGTGGACTCAAGATACCGTCTGATCACATCGAACACGAGCGCGCTGCGCGCATGACCAATATGGCAGTAGTCGTAGACGGTCATTCCGCAAACATACATCCGCACGATCTTCGGCTGGAGCGACTGGAACGGCTCCTTTTTCCCTGTGAGCGTGTTGTAGATCGAGAGCATAGGCTGGTTACAACTCCGGAGTAATGCGGCGCCTCGGCCAATGGGACCAGAGAAAATAGCACACGGCAAGCGTCAGGCAGACGCCGATCACGATATCAAACTGATGGAAATAGTCTCTCAGATGCTCCCACTGCTCTCCCATTTTCACACCGATGTAAGCCAGGAGATAACACCAGGGCAATGCGCCGAGAAACGTGTAGAGCATAAACCGATAAATATTCACTCTGGCGATACCGGCAGGCAACGATATGAAGGTCCGGACGACCGGAAGCATCCGGCTGAAAAATACCGCTGCATCGCCATATTTCGCGAACCATCGATCCGCCATCTCAATGTCTTTTCGCGACACCAGCACATAGGGCCCGTATCGCTCGACGAAAGGCCGGCCTCCCCACACACCGGCATAGTAGGCCACCATCGACCCAGCGACGTTCCCGAGAGCGCCGGCCAATGTCACGCCCAGCATCGTGAACTGCCCCGTCGTCACAAGATATCCGGAAAAGGGCATGATGATTTCGCTGGGTAATGGGATGCAGGCGCTCTCGATCGCCATGGTGATGAAAATACCGGTGTAACCGAATGTCGAGATCGTCGACACAACAAACCGGCTGAGCTCTGTAATGATCGCTTCGATCAGATTTCCCACAGCACGCTAACTCCGCTGTTTGCCCTTTGGTTTCGATGACGCAGCCACCCGACGTGCATTGGGTCGACGTACTGTTTCCCATTTCCGAAAACGATCTAATGCTCCATGATTCGTCGTATCGAGGTGAATGGGGGTGAGTGAAACCGCTCCTTCCTCAAGCGCTTCATGGTCGGCATCCTTGCTTCGGCTCCACGAGATACGGGTTCCGGCAATCCAATAGTAGGTCCGGCCGTGCGGATCGATCTTCTCAATGATCGGATTGTCGAAACGCCTCCGGCTGAGACAGGTCACTCGCACTCCTGTGATCGATCTGAAGGGCCGATTCGGAATATTGAGATTCACGAGTGTTTCGTCCGGCAAACCTTCTTTCAGGATCAAGCGCGCGATACGGACGGCATAGCGGGCCCCCGCGTCGAAATGAAACTGGCCCTGCCCTTCCTGTGACACGGCCATCGAAGGGACACCGAGAATCGTTCCTTCCATCGCAGCCGAGACTGTTCCGGAATACAACACATCGTCGCCCAGGTTCACGCCTCTATTGATTCCTGACAGGAGGAGATCGGGCGGCGTGGGCAGAAGTTTCAATACGGCCAGATTCACACAATCGACCGGCGTCCCGCTGACAGCGTAGACCCTTGTCCCAAGCTGTTGCACTCGCAGCGGTTTGTGGAGAGTCACTGCATGCGCCGCGGCAGTCCGTTCACGATCCGGCGCGACGACCCATACCTCGCCCACCCTCGATAAGGCTTTGGCGAGCACTGTCAAACCAGGCGAGTGAATCCCATCATCGTTGGTCACTAGAATACGCATGGGTTCCTTAGGAACAAAAAGAGCTGCCGGTGGCAGCTCTCTGTTTCAGCGCTGAGTCCTGAGAACCGAGTCCCCGACGTCCTTCTGCGTCTCAGTCCTCAGCACTCATTGCTCAGCACTATGTATTTTGGTCGGGGCGAGCCGATTTGAACGGCCGACCACTCGCACCCCAAGCGAGTACGCTACCGGGCTGCGCCACGCCCCGACACATGCGATGCAATTCCACTGTCTCCTGCATTGTCCCCTGGGGGCGGCCGGAATGCAACCAGCTCGAATGAGACGAAACCGACCGTCGTCAGTCGGAATACGACTCCATAATTTTGAGAATCGCTTGAAGATTCCCCCGCAGCTTCTGCGCAAGTTCTTTGGGCCGCACTCGTTGGGTTGTCACCCGGCCTCGCCTGGCCCAATACCGTTTGACACCTGCGAGCGTATGCCCTTCTTCATAGAGCATCCGCTTGATCTCCAGCACTGTTTCGACTTCTCGCCTGACATAGAGCCGTTGATTCCCACGACTTTTTTTGGGCTTGAGAAACGGGAATTCCGATTCCCAAAATCGCAACACGTACGCGGGTAGCTTGGCAATCTGGCTGACTTCGCCGATTTTATAAAAAACCTTGCTGCCCAGCCTGGGCTCGTTTCCCATGACCGGTCCTCGTGGTGGGATGAGTTACGGTGATTGACGAGGCTATGAATTGACGTATTTCTTAAACACTTGACTGGGACGGAAGGTCACCACACGACGAGGCGTGATGCCTATTTCTTCTCCGGTTCGAGGGTTCCGGCCCTTCCGTGCCCCTTTACTGCGCAGCACAAAATTTCCGAATCCGGCAATCTTGACTGACTCTCCCTTGTGCAACACATCTTTCAACATATTCAACACGAGTTCGACGATATCTGCGGCTTCGTTTTTCGAAATGCCGACCTGCTTATAAATTTCGTTCGCGATATCTGCCTTTCGCATGCTTTCCCCTCCGACACCCGTACAAACTTCTTGAATGATCGCCCGTGAACTTTCTATGAACGATTAGCAGTTTCGCCATAAGTTACGTGAGGTTATAAGACCTGTCAAGAAGAAAGATGCCGAATCGCATGCCATACTCATTCGTCTTTGGCAAGCAGCTTGTATTCGATACTATCCGCCAGCGCCTGCCAGCTGGCTTCCATGATGTTCTCAGACACCCCGACAGTGCCCCATTTATCCTTATGGTCGCCTGATTCGATCAACACCCGGACCTTGGACTCCGTCCCACGATTGGCTGACAACACTCGCACTTTGTAGTCGAGTAATTTGACCTCTCGTAGCTGGGGATAGAACTTTTCCAACGCTTTCCGCAATGCATGATCGAGCGCATTCACCGGGCCTGCCCCGATTGCGGCCGCCTGTTCCACCACGCTGCCAACCTTCACCATCACAGTGGCTTCTGACGACGACGCGCCATGGTCTTGTTTTTTCTCGACAATGACCCGAAATCCCAGGAGTTGAAACGATGGCCTGTGCGTCCCCATCGCTTTTCTCATGAGCAGCTCAAAGGAGCCTTCCGCTGCCTCGAACTGGTAGCCCTCGCTTTCACGCTCCTTCAAGGTATCGATCAGTTCCCGCACCTTGGCATCGCCCTTGTCTAGTTTGATTCCGTAGGCCTCGACCTTCTCCAGCAGCCCGCTCCGCCCTGCTGCATCCGACACCAGCATACGCTGACGATTGCCGACTAAGCTGGGTATCACATGTTCATATGTCACGGGATTCTTCAGCACCGCATGGATATGAATTCCCCCTTTATGGGCAAACGCTGAATCTCCCACATAGGGCTGATGCGTATTGGGCATGAGATTCGCGATCTCGGTGACAAACCCGGACACCTGTTTGAGATGACTCAAACGGTCTCTCAACACCGGACGTTTCATCTTCAGTTCAAGATTGGGAATAATCGAACAGAGATTGGCATTGCCACACCGCTCACCGATCCCATTAATCGTCCCCTGCACTTGCACCACGCCGGTTTCGATCGCCACCAGCGAATTCGCGACGGCCATTTCGCAATCGTTGTGGGCGTGGATCCCCAAGGGCACCGCGCATTCCCGCCGAACAATCTGGCAGATATCCTTGATTTCCCAGGGCATCGACCCGCCATTGGTGTCGCAGAGAATAACCCGTTCGGCCCCGGCTGCCACGGCGTGACGAATCGTCTCCAGCGCATAGTCCGGATTGGTCTTGTATCCGTCAAAGAAATGCTCCGCATCGTAGAACACCCTCCGGCCTTTCGAGCGAAGATGGGCCACGGAATCGCTGATGAGTTCGAGGTTCTTCACCAGGGAAATGCCGAGCGCATCAGTGACGTGCAGCGACCAGGTTTTTCCGAAGAGTGTGATGATCGTGGTCTCTGCCTCCAACAACGCTAGAATGTTTGGATCCTTCTGCACCGCGTTACTCGATTTTCTCGTCGCCCCGAATGCCACCACCGTCGCCGACTGCAACGGAACGGTTTTGATCATCCGAAAGAACTCGATGTCTTTAGGATTCGCCCCGGGCCATCCGCCTTCAATGAACTGCACACCCAGCCCGTCCAACTGTTGGGCGACTCGAACCTTGTCTTCAGCCGAGAAACTGACATCTTCGGCCTGGGCTCCGTCCCGTAATGTCGTATCGTAAATCTCTAGAACAGCGGGCAGGGAGACAGACGGAGATGCACCGGACGACGCAGAACTAACCGGCTTTCTTTGTGGAGGTCGTGCTTGTGGAGACTTTCTAGCCATATCGGGAACGATACCAGGAGCAGGACGAACCTGTCGAGACTCACCTCACCGAAGCCTTCTATTTCGTGTTTCGGTCTCCTGCCGGCGACTGATCCAGTCCGAATGCGGAATGGAGTGAACGCATCGCCAGCTCGGCATACTTTTCATCGATCACGCAGGAGATCTTGATCTCCGACGTGCTGATCATAAGAATGTTGACGCCTTCCTGCGACAAGACGTCGAACATCTTGGCGGCGACCCCTGAATGGGAACGCATCCCGACGCCGACCAGAGAGACCTTCGCGATCGCTTCGGTCACGGCGACCGATTTGGCGTCGACACTCTTCGCCACGTCCTGAATCAGTGGCAGAGCTTTCTTGATGTCTCCCCGTGGAATCGTGAAGGAAATATCCGTCAGGCCCGACTGACTCATATTTTGGATGATCATATCGACGTTGATGTTGGCCTGAGCCACCGGCCCGAAGAGTTTGGATGCAATACCTGGTTTGTCAGGCACACCCACAATCGTGATCTTGGCCTGATTCCGATCACCGGTGACTCCCGACACCGCAACTGCCTCCATATCCTCATCTTCTCGTGTCACGAGCGTCCCCTTTCCTTCTTTGAAGCTGGAGTTCACCTCCACCGGTACCATGAACTTCGCGGCAAACTCGACGGAGCGGCTCTGGAGCACTTTGGCGCCCAAACTGGCCATTTCCAGCATTTCCTCATAGGAAATCTTGTCGATTCGTCGAGCCGCCGGCACAATATTGGGATCTGAGGTATAGACCCCATCGACATCGGTAAAAATGATGCACCGATCGGCTTTCAGCGCCGCCGCCAGCGCGACGGCCGTGAGATCGGAGCCTCCACGCCCCAACGTCGTGACATCCGACTGCTCGTTGATTCCTTGAAAACCGGCAACCACCGGAATGATTCCGTTGAGCAGAGCTTCACGGATTCGTTCGGCGCTCACCCGGGTAATACGAGCTTTCGTATGCGCGCTGTCGGTCATGATCCCGACTTGGCGTCCTGTAAAGGACTGTGCATCAAGCCCTCTGGCCCGCAAGGCCATCGCCAATAAGGCGATGGTCACCCGCTCTCCGGTGGACAGGAGCATATCGAGTTCGCGATCGTCCGGCACCGGAGTGACTTCATGAGCCAGTCGTAGCAAGCGATCCGTTTCTCCACTCATCGCGGAGAGGACAACCACCACACGATGGCCATCCTTGTGCGCCGCCTCAATACGGTCGCCCACACGGCGAATCCGCTCGATCGTGCCGACAGATGTTCCTCCATATTTCTGGACAATCAGCGCCACGATCGTCAGGATCCTTTTGCGAACAGCCGCACGACGAATTTCGTCGCATCGCGAGGGGGCACGATCGAAGATTGCGCGTCAGCCTCAGTAAACTTCCTCCCGACTCCTGTCGCAAGGGGTGACGAGCTGTCACAATAGGCGAAAAATCCAATACCTTCTGCAGCCTGGCCGTGACGCACGTTACCGGAGTCACAGACGGCCGTAATCCGATAGGCGCCCAGCTTGGACAGCCCTTCGAGCAGCGGCCCCGTCAATTCACGATCCACCGCTTCAATACCCTTCACCTTGGCCGAGACATCCGATCCGTAGACGACCTCGTCCGGCAACTTCACATGCACATAGGCAAAGTCCTTTTTCTTCAGCTCCTCCAGAGCAACTGCCGCTTGAGTTCGAAGATCCACGCCTGTCAATTTCGCGCTGTCCACGGCTTCAAGCCCGGCCATGATGCCGAGTCCGCGATGGACATCGCTCTGTGAGACCACCACCCCGGACATTTTCAATCGCTCAGAAAGGCTGGGCCAAAGAGTGGCCTTGCCTTGCCCCCAGAGCCAGAGACAATTGGCCGGTTTCTGCTTCGCTTCCAGACGCTCCTCGTTGAGGGGATGGTCGCGCAAAATTTGAAACGAGGCATCCATGAGTTTCCAAAGAATGTCGGATCCGTCTCCTGTCGGCAACGCATCGGTAATAGGCCGACCGATCAATAATTGTGGATCGGTACAGATCGCTCGAGACTTCCCGTTGACCCACACCATGAGATGACGATGGCCTAATCCTGGATAGAATTGAATCATCTCCGATCCAAGCTGTTCATTGACCGCCTCGATCAATTCGCGGGCCTCTTCCGTCGGAATCAGACCCGCCGTCGCATCGTCCATCACGACATGCGGTCCGAGCTTCTTGATCTCGTTCAATCCTCCTTTATTCCCGGACTGGGTGTCTGCCCGCAACGTCACCATCGTACAGCGATACACCACATCATGCTCGCCGATGGCGACCCCCAAACTCGTCGCTTCGAGCGGGCCAGGACCCTGGTAGTATTTCTTGGGATCGTATCCGAGGATGGCGGTTCCCATCAGACCACTCCCCTGTCGCACATTCTGAGGAACTGAGGCCAGGAGCCCAAGCTCCCCCTCTTGTGCAAGGCGATTCAGGTGAGGGGTTGAAGCCGCTTGAAGAGGGGTCTGTCCGCCCAATTCCTTCCGAGGATGGTCGGCCATCCCATCGACGTGGAGAATCACATGTTTCATCGGAGCCCTGCGCTCATATTGTCTACATCCTTAACAGACGAGCGACATCCTCCCGCGTCGCTCTAACGGTTTTCGGTTGGACCGATACGCTGATGGCTGTGTCGGCATCTTTCAATCCATGGCCAGTCAAGGTACAGACTACAATCTCGCCTTCACGCAATGCGCCCTGCTTGTTCAACTTCATGATACCGGCGACCGATGCGGCTGACGCAGGCTCACAGAAGATCCCTTCCGTCGCCGCCACTGCCCTATAGGCCTGCAGAATCTCTTCATCCGTCACTGAGTCGATCGCTCCCGTTGATTCCTTCACGACCGTCGATGCCGCTTCCCAGCTGGCAGGATTGCCGATCCGAATTGCCGAGGCCACCGTCTGCGGATTCTCCACAATGCGGCCAAGCACGATAGGCGCGGCGCCGGCCGCCTGAAACCCGACCATGCGAGGCAGCCTTGTCGATTGATTAGCTGCACGGTACTCCTGATATCCCTTCCAGTAGGCAGTAATGTTGCCGGCATTCCCGACCGGCAGCGCGTGAACGGTCGGAGCATCGCCGAGCTGATCGCAGACCTCCATCGCACCGGTTTTCTGCCCTTCTATCCGGTAGGGGTTGATCGAGTTGACCAGTTCGATGCGGCAGGCTGCCGATAATTCTTTGACGATGGTCAGGGCTTGGTCGAAGTTTCCTTCGATCTGGATCACTGTGGCTTGATGCATCATGGCCTGGGACAGCTTCCCCATCGCAATCTTCCCCGCAGGAATCAACACATAGACAGCCAGGCCCGCTCGCGCACCATAGGCTGCCGCGGAGGCGGAGGTATTCCCCGTGGAAGCGCAGATCACCGCCTTGGCGCCGGATTCGACGGCCTTTGAAATGGCCATCGTCATACCCCGATCCTTAAACGATCCCGTCGGATTCATACCTTCAAATTTGAGATAGAGGTCGATGCCGGGAGCAATCTGCTCAGCCAGCCGCGTTGCCCTGATGAGCGGAGTGTTGCCTTCGCCGAGCGTCACCACAGGGGTACCATCGGTCACCGGCAAAAACTTCCGATATTCTTCGATCACTCCACGCCAGCGATTCATCGCATTACTCGTCCTTGCCCTCGACTCTGATCAAGGTAGTAGGCTCAGAGATGAAGGCCATGTGATTGATCGCTCGCAATGCCGTTTGGACATCGCGCTCCGTGGCAGTATGGGTCTTGATCACGACCGGAACCGTTTGCCCTTCGCGTCGGCCCTGCTGGAGGACGGAGGAGATACTGATACCGCACCGGCCCAATTCCCCTGCGATGTGCGACAAGACACCGGGGCGATCCAGCACCATAAAGCGGAGGTAATAGAGCGAGCTGATTTCTTCCATCGGCCGCATCCGAAGCGGGCGACGTTGGTCCTGCTGGAACGAGGCGGGCGGCACTCGTCCAACCGCTCTTTTCAATAGATTGCGCGCAATGGCGATGAGATCGCCGACAACCGCGCTGCCGGTCGGCATGGACCCCGCGCCCCGGCCATAAAGGACCACATCACCCACAGCATCCCCGACAAGTTGAATCGCGTTATAGACGCCTTCAACTTGGGCAATCGGAGATGAAGACGGCAGCATCGTGGGATGCACTCTGGCTTCGACCTCGCTGCCGACCAGCTTGGCAATGCCCAGCAGCTTGATCGTACAACCGAATTCTTTGGCATACGCGATATCGAGCGGCGTAATGTGGGTAATCCCCTCCGTGTACACCTCTTTCACATTGACCGGTGTTCCATAGGCCAGAGCCGCCAGGATCGCCAGCTTGTGCGCCGAATCGATACCGGCCACATCGAATGTCGGATTCGCTTCGGCATAACCGGCCCGCTTCGCTTCGTCGAGCACCGTCTCAAAACTCTGGTCCTCTTGGGTCATGCGCGAGAGAATATAATTGGCCGTCCCGTTGATAATCCCATAAATGGACTGAATGGTGTTGGCCGCCAGCCCTTCCCTCAAAGCCTGGATGACGGGAATCCCCCCGCCCACGCTCGCTTCGAAACCTAGGTCGATGCCCTTGCGGGAAGCCGAAGCAAATATTTCTTCCCCGTGTAATGCGAGCAAGGCCTTATTGGCGGTGACGACATGTTTGCCTGCCGCAATAGCCTCCAGAATAAGGCGTTTGGCAACATCATATCCCCCGATCAATTCCACGACTATGTCGATCGACGGATCGGCGAGAATCTGCTTCGCATCGGTCGTGAGAAGGCCGGGTGGAAGGGCAAGACCTCGGTCGCCTGTCACATCGAGATCTGCAATCCGAACGATCTCGATCGGCACGCCGACCCGGCGGCTGATCAACGCGGCATTCTCCAAGAGAATCTTTGCAACGCCTGTCCCTACCGTTCCGAACCCAATGATGCCGACACCCACGCGCGAAATCATGCTTCAGGCCCTTCAAGCTTCAAGGCCTTGCGAATGCCTCGCACGGCTTGCCTCGTGCGATGTTCATTTTCGACGAGGCCAAACCGCACATATTCGTCCCCGCCCTCACCGAACCCAATGCCGGGAGACACGGCCACTTTCGCCTCGCGGAGCAGGAGCTTCGAAAACTCCAACGAACCCATATGGCGATAGGGTAGCGGAATTCTGGCCCAGACGAACATCGTGGCCATGGGCTTGTTGACCTGCCATCCGATGCGATTCAATCCGCTCACCAACACATCACGCCGCTTCTGGTAGCGCAGAACCGTTTCTTTTACACAATCTTGCGACCCGTTCAGGGCAATGACGCTAGCGATCTGCAGAGGTTGGAAAATGCCGTAATCCAGGTAACTCTTGATCTTGGCCAACGCTCCGACAATCTCGCGATTGCCGCAACAAAAACCCACGCGCCACCCGGGCATATTGTAGGCCTTGGAGAGGGTGTAGAACTCGACGCCGACATCCTTGGCCCCTGGAATTTGCAGAAAGCTCGGCGCCTTATATCCGTCGAACACCAAGTCGGCATAGGCCAGGTCGTGAATGACAATCACGTTATGTTCTTTGGCAAAGGCGACGATCTTTTTAAAAAACCCGAGATCCGCCACAGCGGTGGTAGGATTATGTGGAAAATTGATGACCAAAATCTTTGGTCTCGGAAAGGTCTGGCGATAGACCCGTTGCAAGTCGTCGAAGAAATCACTGTCCGGGCGCAATTCGATCCCGCGAACCTCTCCTCCCGCAATGATGAAACTATACATGTGAATGGGATAGGTCGGCGTCGGCGTCAGCACAACGTCGCCGGGCCCGATCAAGGCCAGCGCCAGATGTGCCAACCCTTCTTTGGAACCGATTGTCACGATCGTCTCGGATTCAGGGTCCAGATCGACATCGTAATTCCGCTTGTACCAGCTCGCGATCGCATGCCGCAGTTTCGTAATCCCGCGCGAGGCCGAGTACCGGTGATTTTTTCCCTTCCGCGCCGCCTCGATCATCTTCTCGACGATATGGCTCGGCGTCGGTTGGTCAGGATTCCCCATTCCGAAATCGATAATGTCTTCGCCTTTCTGACGAGCCTCGAGTTTGAGGCTCTGCACCTGGGCGAATACATAAGGCGGTAACCGTTTGATGCGATAAAATCCGTCGCCTAATCCCATGAGGCTCCCCTGTCCATATCGTCTTCACATGCGCGGAAGTATCGAGCAATGCCCCTCCTGCGCATTAGGGGGCCTATTCTAATTGCGCAGAGCGCATCGAGTCAAATTATGTCGTGATTCTGTGGGGTTCGGTATCGCGACTCTTTGGATGGGCCGGAGCAACCGTCGTCAATTCCGCCTCCTGGTCCTTGCCCCGCCCTGTTAATTTCTGTTACAACTGCAACGCCTTTCACGCTCATCACTCAACCCAGTTTTCCCTTGCTCCACATACGCAAAATGGAGGGTGCGTGCCGCGACTTGGGGTGAACATCGACCATGTGGCCACCTTGCGGCAGGCCCGTGCTGGAATCGACCCGGACCCCCTTGCGGCAGCCGTGCTGGTGGAATTGGCCGGAGCCGACGGCATTGTTGTTCACCTCAGAGAGGACCGGCGCCATATTCAAGACCGCGATCTTCGCCTCTTGCGGGACCTGATCCGAACCAAGCTCGATCTGGAGATGGCCGCCGATGAAACGATGGCCAAAATTGCCCTGACCATCAAGCCGGACATGGTGACGCTCGTCCCCGAGAAACGTCAGGAGCTCACGACTGAAGGCGGCTTGGACGTGGCCGGCCACAAGGATCGTATCCAGCAGATCGTGAACATGCTCCACGAAGCAAGCATCCCTGTCAGCCTCTTCATCGAACCGGATTTGACCCAGGTCAAAGCCGCTCATAGAGTCTCAGCCGATTTCGTCGAACTTCATACCGGCCGCTATGCAAATGCCACGCGCTCGAAAGAAGCCGACGTCGAGGTAGAAGCCATTACGCAGGCTGCGAAGCTTTCCTACAAACTTGGACTGGGTGTCAATGCCGGCCATGGATTGGACTATCGCAATGTGACGCGGTTGACTTACATTTCGGAAATCGTCGAATACAACATCGGCCACAGCATCATTGCCCGAGCGGTTCTGGTAGGACTCGACCAGGCCGTGAGGGAGATGAAAGCGTTGCTGAGTTGAACTATCGTCTCGATACGGCGCTCGGCGTTTCTTCATAGACAACGCGATTCGTCTTTGTCATGACATTCCACCATAGGCAACAGACATCTTTTCCCCCTTGGCTCGCTCGATTCATCAGGCGGTATCGATCCCGCGCACAAGGCCACCGATGAAGATCGTGACAGGAACCGAGATGCAGACACTCGATCGCCGCACGATCACGGAAGCGCACGTCCCAAGTACCGTCTTGATGGAGCGCGCCGGCGAGGGCATTGTCAGACATCTGGAAGAGCGTTATGGACCGGTACGCGGCAAGACCATTACCATCCTCTGCGGGAAAGGGAACAACGGAGGAGACGGGCTGGTTGTCGCTCGTCTGCTGCACCGCTGGCGTGCCCGGATCCACGTGGTGCTCCTCACCCCGATCGCTGACTTGAGTCGCGATGCCGCAACCATGTATCGGCGGCTCGTTCGGGTTACGGGACGAGCAGCGATCGCTCGATTCTTGTCTGCCGAACAGACGCGGCCCCTCCTCGCCTCCAGCGACATCCTCATCGACGCCCTTCTAGGCACGGGACTGTCTTCCGTGGTAACCGGGACCTATCGTGAGGCCATCGATCTCGTCAACAGTACCGGGAAACCGGTCGTTTCAATCGATATTCCGTCCGGTCTCCATGCCGATACTGGCGCCATTCTTGGGCGAGCGATCCGCGCCACAATGACCATTGCATGCGGCCTCCCGAAACTCGGTCTCTATGTCGGTGCAGGGATCGACCAGGCTGGCGCAATCCGCGTTGTCGATATCGGCATTCCATCCGCCTATGTGGATGCCATCGAGAGTCGAACCCTCCTCCTGACAAGTGACAGCGCGTTTCAGGCCCTGCCGGATCGTGCGCCTTCCTCCCATAAGGGAACGTTTGGCCATGTCGGGATTGTTGCCGGCTCCGTAGGGAAAACCGGCGCGGCGGCGTTGGCGGCTCGTGCGGCCCTCCGCGTTGGAGCCGGTCTGGTGACCGTGGCTACTCCCAGCAGCGTCAACGATGTGCTGGAAGCTAAGTTACTGGAAGCGATGACGATATCTCTCCCGGAAACGAAGGCGCGCACACTCTCTCGCTCTGGACTCGACCGCGTTGTAGCCTTTCTCCTGTCACGCACAGCCGTCGCCGTCGGGCCAGGGCTCTCGACCCATCCCGAGACTGTTGAACTGGTTCAGTCGTTGATGAAACATCTGGATCGCCCCTCGGTTCTCGATGCCGATGCGCTCAATGCCTTGGCCGGCCGAGCTTCGTTGCTGACCGAATGTAAAACTCCGCCCATTCTCACCCCCCACCCGGGTGAGATGGCCCGGCTCGAAGTCGATGCCACAGCGCAGACGGTCAATGCAGACCGAATCGGCACGGCCAGACGGTTTGCTCGAGAACGCGGCGTCTTTGTCGTCCTAAAAGGCGCGCGAACCGTCATTGCCCGTCCTGACGGACTTGTCGCCATTTGCCCGACCGGCAATCCCGGCATGGCGACGGCAGGAACCGGTGATGTCTTGACCGGCATGATCGTCGGTTTACTGGCGCAAAGAGTCTCTGCATGGGAGGCCGTCTGTGCTGCGACCTATTTTCATGGATTGGCCGGCGACTTGGCCGCCCAACAGCTCGGACAGCCTGGGATGCTCGCCAGCGACCTCATCGCTCAGATTCCTTATGCGCTCCAACGGACGAAAACGACCTAACGTCACTCGGCCAGCCAAGGCGAAACAGCCTGCTGCTCGCCGGAACGCGACATTGAACCGGCCGTGGAAACTGGTCTCTCCGTCGCACTCACACACCGATCGATTAGGCCAGGTGATCGGCCGTGCGCTTCGCGGGGGAGAAACGATCGCGCTCTACGGACCGCTCGGAGCAGGCAAAACGGCGCTCGTTCGCGGAATCGCACAGGGTCTTGGCGCGTCGCCGATGACCGTAACCAGCCCGACATTCGTTGTGATTCATGAATACGACCAAGGACGCCTCCCGCTTGCCCACATCGACCTGTATCGTATTCGCACAGCCCGCGAGCTTGAATCGACAGGACTGATCGAGTATTTCTCCGGCCAGACCGTGACGGCAATAGAATGGGCCGACAGAGGCCTTGCCGCACTGCCGCAAGACCGGATCGACATTACGCTAAGTCATCGCGCCGCACGGAGTCGAACGATTCAAGTGCGCGCAACGGGGCCGAAGTCTCGCGAGACCCTCGCCCGTTTGCGCATGCAGTACAAGAGGACCGGTCGAGCGCATCGAGTGTCGTCGCGCCGGGCCTTGAACAAGGAGGCGCCGACGAGGTCATGATTAGGTTGATTCTGGTCGGGGTACTGCTGCTCCTCTCCCTGGCTTTTTTTCTTCAGAACCAAGAACAGGAAGTCACGCTCCGGTACTTCTTTGGGCTCTTTGAAGCCTCGACGCCGATCTATAAACCCATTTTGGCGGGGTTCGCCGTAGGGCTGCTGGTTTCCGGCATTCTTCTCTTTCCTCCGTGGGTACGGAGCCGTATTGAGCTTCGCCGAAAAACCAAAGCGCTGCAAGAAGCTGAAGTGGATTTAGAACGGCTGCGCCTTTCGCTCGACACAGCCACCGGCCGTGTATCCTCCCCCCTCACCGGCGAGACACATCGAGACCGACGCGATGAGTGACACAGAGACCTCACCCCTGATGCGACAATACCGTGAGATCAAGCGCGGCTACCCCGAAGCTATTCTGTTATTCCGCGTCGGTGACTTCTACGAAATGTTTTACGAGGATGCGCAGATCGCCTCTAAGCTGCTCTCCATAGCCCTCACTTCCCGCGATAAATCCAGCGCCAACCCGGTTCCACTCTGTGGAGTGCCCTACCATGCTGTGCAAGGTTACATTGCAAAGCTCCTCAAAGCTGGGCGAACCGTCGCACTCTGCGAGCAAGTGGAGGACCCGAAACTCGCAAAGGGTCTCGTGCGCCGCGAAGTCGTTCGTTTATACACACCCGGTACCCTGATCGATACTGAATTCCTTTCACCGGGAGAGTCGCATTTCCTGGCGGCTGTCGCCTTCTCCGACGCCACAACTCCATCGGCCAAGTCGCAATCCGTCATTGGTCTGGCCTGTCTGGACGTCTCTACCGGGGAGTTTTGGATGACAGAGTTTCAAGGGGCGCAGGCAGAGAGTCAGCTCATGGATGAATTGGCTCGGCTTGAGCCAAGAGAATTACTCCACTCAGATTCCCGGAAGAATGCCGGATCCTGCCTGACTCGCCTGCGTGGGCCACGCCTCTGTGCACAACCTGCAATCTCCTTCAATCCCAAAGATGCCGCGCAATTACTCCAGGCACAGTTTGCGGTGCACTCGCTCGACGGATTCGGCTGTTGCGGCCTGACCTTGGGAATCGGCGCCGCCGGAGCCGTCCTGCGCTATGTTCGTGAGACCCAGCCAACCGCTTCCCTCGCGCATCTTCGCCGCATACACACACGCTGGAGCGGCGACGCCATGCATCTGGATAGCGCCACGATTCGCAATCTCGAACTCGTGCGGCCCTTGGAGGCCGGCGAGCAACGAGTGGGGCAGGATCAACCCACGGTCTTGTCGGTATTGGACCGCACCGCGACGGCCATGGGCAGTCGCTTGCTGCGCGAGTGGCTCATCAGACCGCTCCTCGATCGTGGCGCCATTCACGCTCGCCTTGAAGCGGTCGGCGAGTTGAAAGACCGGATTCAACAACGCGTGTCGCTCCGGACCACGCTCCGTGATGTGCAAGATATCGCTCGTCTGGGCAGCCGCGTGACGCTCGGCGTCGCAGGACCTCGAGAGCTGCTCGCGTTGAGACAGTCCGTGAGCGCCCTTCCGGAATTACGGTCCCACCTCCAGCCGTTCGGCGCCTCATTACTGGTCGACGTCCAGGAGTCGTGGGACGATTGCCGTGACGTGCATGACATGATTGAACGAGCCGTCAAACCGGACGCGCCGATGGCACTCCGAGACGGTGGCGTGATTCGAGAAGGGTACCATGCCGGGGTTGATGAACTACGCAAGGCAAGCGCGGAAGGCAAGGGCTGGATCGCCTCACTGGAGGCCAAAGAACGTGAACGAACAGGAATCGACTCGTTGAAGGTTCGCTACAATCAGGTGTTCGGCTATTACATCGAAATTACCAAGACACACCTGTCCCGCATCCCGCCCGACTACATCCGCAAGCAGACGCTGGTCAATGCCGAACGATTCATGACACCGGAGCTGAAAAATCTGGAAGAGCGGGTCTCGGGTGCTGAAATAAAGCTGCTGGCACTCGAACAGGAGCTGTTCGAGCAATTACGTTTGTGCTTGGCACGCGAGGTGCCTCGTCTTCAGACGATGGCCAAGACCGTTGCGTTACTCGACGTCCTCGCCGGTCTGGCCGAGACCGCTGCATTACACCGCTACGTCAAGCCCCTCGTCGATGAAAGCAGCACGATCCTCATTCGAGAAGGCCGACACCCTGTCGTGGAACAACTCAGCAGTGACCTGACCTTCATACCGAACGACACCGTCCTCGATTGTGAGAGCAACCGGCTTGTGATCCTGACCGGACCCAATATGGCGGGGAAAAGCACCTACCTCCGTCAGATCGCGTTGATCGTGCTGTTGGCGCAGATCGGAAGCTTCGTGCCGGCGGCCGAGGCCCGCATCGGATTAGTCGATCGGATTTTCACGCGCGTGGGAGCTTCGGACAACTTGGCCGCCGGACAGAGCACCTTCATGGTGGAGATGATCGAATCGGCTCACATCTTGAATAGCGCGACTTCTCGCAGCTTGATCCTCCTGGATGAGATCGGCCGAGGGACCAGCACATACGATGGCCTGAGCATCGCCTGGGCCATTGCGGAACATATCCAAGACCGCCGGCACTTAGGAGCCAGGACACTGTTCGCCACGCACTATCACGAGATGACGCAGCTGGAAGGGTTACGCGAGGGGATCAGAAACTATTGCGTGGCAGTCCAGGAGCGGGATGGAGACGTGGTCTTCTTGCGTAAAATTGTGCCTGGCGGCGCAGACCGCAGCTACGGCATTCACGTCGCGAAACTGGCCGGACTCCCTCAGGTTGTAATCGAGAGGGCGCAACAAATTCTGGCCCAGCTGGAACAGCCGGATACCATCATCGACGACAGATCATTGACTTCAGAGGAAGAATCCCCACGTGCCTCACTCCCCCAGCCACATCCGATCATCGAAGAAGTAAAACAGATCGATCTTTTTTCCATGACGCCGCTCGATGCGCTCAATCGCCTCGCTGACCTACAGCGCCGGATCGGTCCAACCAACCAAGACGATCGCGGAAAATAAAAAGGGCGGCATCTCCTTTCGGACATGCCGCCCTTACAAACATGATTGACTCAGATCAGTGGGCTGCGCTCTTAGCACCCGTGTTGTACTGCGCGGTCCAGGGTATTAGCCCAGCAAGCGGTTTCCCACCTGGGAGCAATACATCGTACTGCATGGCTACAGCATCCCCATTAGGAGACTTCGGTGAGGTGTTGAGTCCTTGCTTCGCTGCAGCACAGCCAGCTTCAATTTCGCTCTTCCCCGCGCACTCCTTCAAGCGCAAACCGGAGATGCTCAGCGGCTTTCCCATGGAACCGGCCACTTCAGGAAGCTTCTTGACCGAGGAAATGACACGATGATTCTGCTCCGGTTCTGTCACGGTAAACTCGATCAGGTCGGTCGTGCTGGACGGGGGCACTTCTTTCGCGGCAGCCGGACCTGCATGCGGACGCGCCATCTTCTTCAACTCTTCCCAGGCTCCTTTGTCGGCATAAAACTTCAGAGTCTTGCCCGGGTGAATCTTCTGCCACCAGAGACCGCTCTCGGCATTCCCGCCGAACACAGCCACGTTAATCCAGACCGCCTCATCGTAGGGATCAAGCACGATCACCCGCCCCTGTATGGTGGTCGGTTTGCTCATATCGCCCCACTCGAAACGCTCCTGGAATGATTCGATTGCCAATGCAGTAGAGGCTGTGGAGACTACCAGCGCCACAGCAGCTGTAACGGCCCAGCCTTTTGCATGAAACTTCATGTGCGCGTCCTCCTTAACAGGACATGAAAGAATTAAAACTGGTTCTGGTTAAGGTTTATTCCTTAATAACCTTAAAGCCGGTGATCGTCCGACCATCCAAGCTCACTTCCATGGCGACGAGTTCCTGGGAAGCCTTGATGATCTGATCCATGAGAGCTTTATCCTTCACCGCCAACCGGACGGTCGTCGCGGCATGATACCACCCTGAATAGGGGTTGTTCTTATCGGTCCCACCGACAAAACCCCAGCCACAGCAACTGAACAATGGGTCAGGCGGCTTCACGTCGAGATCGGAAGAAGAGCGGCCATTCGGGGTTCCTGAACCAGGCTCACCGGTATTCCAATATTGAATGCCAAATAGCAACTCTCCATCCGGATTGTCGGCCCACTGTGACCATACCCGGCCCTTGAGAGTCTTGGTGATTTCACCCTTCATAGGCTTTCCACCTGCAATGTTATCAGTTGGACCAGTCGGTCCAGATGCAGGAGGAGCGGCAGGGTCGGCAACTGCAAAATCAGCCGTGAGTAAACCAACTGCGGAAAATACTGCCATGGCGGCGATAAGTATGGCCTTTGGCATACCTAGTCCCTCCTTCATAAAAATATCAACCACAATAACCGATGAAAACCTAATTCAAGAACTACAAAGTTGAGTCAAGAAACGTAGATATTCCAACCTCTTTTCTTATTCTATTTCGTTTCAGATCGATCTTAGTCATTCATAATCTGAATTTTTTGCCATGGTACTGAAACCCTGAAACTGTGTCAAGAATTTGTTTGCCCTGTGGATAGCTGAAAGCACGATGGGAAATATATTGAGTAATCAACAAATTATCATCGATCGCGTCGATATTTTTTTCACTTATTCTTGAGTGTGCGCTGAGTCTTTATTAGAACACTCTCACCTATAGGATTGCAGGCTGCGCGGAGCGAGGGGCCCGAGCCCGGTGATCGCGAGAGAGTCCAGCCCAAAAAACTGGCGACCCACATGAAAGACCTGCTCTTCATTCACATGGTCGATATGAGCCAGCATATCTCCCAATGACACATGCCGGGCATGCGTCAGTTCATCCTTTGCCAACTTGTTCATGCGACTGTGCGAACTTTCCAGGCTTAGCATCAAGCTGCCTTTCATTTGGATCTTGGCCCGCTCAAGCTCTTGCGGCTCGACGCCCTTGATGCCGATCTGCCGTACCGCTCGACACACGAGGTCCACGACGCGATCCACTTCCTTCGGCCTCGTCGCCGCATACACAGTAATCATGCCGCCATCCGAATAACCGGATAAGAAGGAGTAGATTGAATACACGAGACCTCGCTTCTCCCTGACTTCTTGAAATAATCGCGAACTCACACTGCCGCCCAACACACTGTTGAGCGCATACAACGCATACCGATCCTGATGCCCGGCAGCAACACCTTTGAGTCCGAGACAGAGATGCACCTGTTCCAACCGTTTTTTCTTCAGCAAAACACCGCCCTGCATCTCAGGAGAACGACGCCCATTGGTGTGGGCCGCCGTTGCAGTCCGACCCTTGCCAAAGTATCGCGCGACCATCAGATCAAGATGAGCCTGATCGAAGTTCCCGGCGATTGCAATGATAGTCTGCTTTGGATCGTAGTGCGTCTCTATATAATCCAGCAGATCCTGACGTCGCAGCTCTTTGATCGTCTTTTCCCGGCCTAGAATAGAGCGTCCAAGCGGATGACGCCCCAGCACTCGGCCCATGTGAAGCTCTTGTACGAGATCTTCAGGATCGTCCTGGACCATGCGAATTTCTTCCAGGACGACCTGCTTTTCTTTTTCGATTTCTTTGGGTGCGAAAGAGGAATGGTGGAACAAGTCCGAGAGGAGTTCGAGCGCTCGCTCCAGTTGCTGATCCAACACCTTCACGTAATAGGTCGTGGTCTCACGTGAGGTGAAGGCATTCATCTCTCCGCCAAGCGCATCGATTTCACGCGAAATTTCGGCGGAGGAGCGCTTGCGCGTTCCCTTAAAGAGCATGTGTTCGATGAAGTGGGAATATCCTGCCTGAAAAGGCAGCTCGTCCCGTGATCCGGTGTTGACCCACACACCAACGGTGACCGACTTGAGCGTCGGCATCCGTTCGGCCACCACCCGCACCCCGTTGTCCAGAACGAGCTTGCGATACAAGACAGCTACCTGGCAGACGGGTCCGTCGCACCGGCCCCGGTCGGAGCCGGCATGGCTTCTTTTCGACTGAGACGGATTTTTCCTTGCCGATCCACTTCCAGAACCTTCACCAGGATTTGATCGCCTTCCTTCACTTCGTCAGACACAGCCTGGACTCGATGGTGCGCCAACTGCGAGATGTGCACCAGACCGTCGGTTCCCGGCAGGACCTCGACAAAGGCCCCGAAGTCCATGATCTTCCGAACTGTGCCCATATAGATCTTTCCGATCTCGACCTCTTCGGTAATCCGGCTGATCATTTCCTTGGCCTTCTCAGCTGAGGCTCCATCGACCGACGCGATCGTCACAGTTCCGCTGTCGTCGACATTGATCTTGACTCCGCAATCCGCAATGATGCCTCGGATTGTTTTGCCGCCCGGACCGATGATCTCGCGGATCTTGTCCTGCTTGACCTTCATCGTGAAGATCCGTGGCGCGTAGGCCGACAGCGTGGTCCTTGGCGCTAGGAGCGCCTTCTCCATGCAACTCAAAATGTGCAAACGGCCGGCCTTGGCCTGTTCCAAAGCCTTCTGCATCAAGGCCGATGTAATGCCGCCGATCTTGATATCCATCTGTAACGCGGTCACACCCTGTTTGGTGCCACAGACCTTGAAGTCCATGTCACCCAGGTGATCCTCCAGCCCGAGAATATCGGAAAGGATCATGACCCGATCGCCTTCCTTGATCAATCCCATCGCGATCCCAGCCACGGCCTCTCTGATCGGCACACCGGCGTCCATCATGGCCAGACTCCCGCCGCACACGGTCGCCATTGAAGAGGATCCGTTGGATTCGAGGATGTCAGACACGATGCGGAGCGTGTAGGGGAACGCTTCCTTGCTGGGCACCACCGGGGCCAACGCCCGTTCCGCCAATGCGCCATGGCCAACCTCCCGACGTCCCGGTGAGCGAAGCGGCCGCGCTTCGCCGACGCTGAACGGTGGAAAATTGTAATGGAGCATGAACGTTCTCATGTACTCCCCTTCCAACGCATCGATTCGCTGCTCGTCGTCCGTCGTCCCTAACGTGACCACTGCCAAACTTTGAGTCTCACCCCTGGTGAAGATCGCGGAGCCGTGTGTCCGTGGCAGCGCGCTGACTTCGCACGTGATCGGACGAATATCAGCCGGGCCGCGTCCATCCGCCCGCGACCCTTTCTCCAAGATCATGTTCCGCACTTCCGTATATTCCAGCTCGTGGAAGACCAACTTGACGTGCCGTTCTCGATTCGGGTCGTCCGCGCTCTTGAGCTGTTGGACAGCTTCGTTCTTGACCTCATCCAACCGCTCCTGCCTGGCTGCTTTGTTCGGGATCATGATGGCCTCGCGAATCCCTTGCGCCACCATAGTCTTCACTTGAGCAGCAAGCGCGGCGTCGATCTGCTCCTTCGCCACCTTTCGCTTAGGCTTGCCGGCGGCGGCTTGCAATTCACGAATCTTGGCTACAATCTTCTTGATCTCGGCATGGGCGAGTTCAATCGCCTCAAGCATGATCGCTTCGGACAGTTCGTTCGCCCCGGCTTCGACCATCATGACCGCATCGGCCGTCCCCGCCACGACCAGTTGCAACTCGCTCTTCGCCACCGACTCTAGGTCCGGGTTGACGACGAGCTTTCCATCCAGCCGACCGATCCTCACACCCGCTATAGGATCGTCGAACGGAATGTTCGAGATCGTCAGAGCGGCAGAAGAGGCGATAATGGCGAGAATATCGGACGAGCCGGTCTGATCGGCGGAGAGGACTGAGGCGATAACCTGAGTCTCGAAATAATAGCCCTCTGGAAAGAGCGGACGGAGCGGGCGATCGATCAGCCGGCTGGTCAACACGGCCTTTTCCGATGGACGAGCCTCCCGCTTGAAATACCCTCCAGGAATCTTCCCGGCTGCGAAGGACTTTTCCTGATAATCGACCGTGAGGGGAAGAAAATCGACACCCGCTTTGGCAACCTGTGACGCGACGGCTGTCGCCAACACGACGGTGTCGCCGTACGAGGCCCAAATCGAGCCGTCTGCTTGTCGTGCCACGCGACCAGTTTCAAGTCGCAGGGTGCGTCCAGCAATCTCTATTTCAACTGTGTGTACCATCTGGGTCTCCTCTGGTTAGGCCCCACAGATGCCCACAGAGATACGCTCGAGTCCGAGCGTATCTCAGTGTTCACCTGTGCGACTGACTACTGCCCGCTGCTGCACCCCCTGGCACGACAGCACGATGAGAGACTATTTTCTGATGCCTAATCGTTCGATCACCGCACGATAGCGCGTATCGCTCACGCCTCGAAGATAGTCGAGTAAACGCCGGCGACGGCCGACCAAGAGCAGCAAGCCGCGCCGCGAGTGGTGATCTTTCTTGTGGAGCTTGAAATGCTCCGTCAAATACGTGATCCGGTCGGTCAACACCGCAATCTGGACTTCCGGTGAGCCGGAATCCGTCTCATGCTGACGATACTGCTTGATTAACTCGGCCTTTGCTTCTTTGAGTAATGCCATGGCTCGTTCCTTCCTGTACCTTTCCTTACATCTCCAACGATGTATCAGACATCCTGATCGACCAACACCTTCTCAACCTTGAGCGCATCTCCCGAATTGTCGGAATACTTCCCGATTGCCACCAGACATCCGTCGGTATCGTGGATACGAACCGGCCTGTGCAACCTGTGTTCAGCATCGATCGCCCCCTCCCAACGGAGAATTTTCGACGCAGGCACAGGAGTTCCGTGTCGCACCCGGTCGGCGGCCTGTTCGTCCACCACCGCAATTCCCAGTCGGCCCAACGCGCGATCCATCGACACCAGTTCGTCTCCGAATCGGCCAAGGGCATGACGGGTGGCCACTTCCTCCACTGTCAGAGCCTGGTCGATTGTCAAAGGGCCTACTCGCCTTCGCTCCAACGTCAGCATGTGGCCGCCGACGCCCAGCGCTTCTCCGATGTCGGCACAGAGCGTCCGCACATAAGTCCCTTTCGAACAGACGATGCGCAATGTCACATCCCGGCCCTGTATCGTCTCTACCACGAGGGTATGGATGACAATCTTTCGCGCATCCCGCGCAATCGTTTTCCCCGCCCGGGCAGATTTATAGAGAGGAACTCCAGCGATCTTCACCGCCGAATACATTGGAGGAACCTGCTCAATCGGCCCATGAAATCGACCGACCACCTCATGAATCGCTTCCGGCGTCACAGAGTCGGTCGGATGGCGCGCTAGGACTGCTCCGGTCGCATCCTGTGTATCAGTGCTTTCGCCGAGACGCAGCACGGCGCGATATTCTTTATCCCACTCGACAAGGTATTCAGCAATGCGGGTTCCCCGCCCGATCAACAGGGGCAACACTCCCGTCGCGGCAGGATCGAGGGTCCCGGCGTGGCCGACCTTGACTCCACCAAGAAGATGCCGCACTTTCGCCACGACATCGTGGGACGTCCAGCCTGCTTCCTTCTTGATGACCAACAGGCCGTCGACGAGCGTGCAGCTCTGCGCAAGATCCATCAGCATGTCCCCGTTACTACAAACTCGTTTTCTCTTCGGACGAGCCGCCTTCGGCCTCCGTCTTCACATGGAGCTCGTTCAGCAACTTCAAGACCCGATCGCCTCTCGGTCCGCTGATATCCTTGGCAAAGACAATCTCCGGCAGATATCGAAGCGAGAGCCGACGGCCCAATTCACCACGCACAAACCCGTTGGCTTGAGCCAGCCCGGCGAAGACGTTCCGCTCTTCTTCTTCTGTACCCATGGTCGTCACGAATACACGGGCAATCCGCAGATCGCTGGTCAACTTCACGTCAGTCACAGTCACAGATTGCACGCGCGGGTCTTTGATCTTCCGCATGAGGATATCGGCCACTTCCATACGGATTTGGTCGGCCACACGATCGGCCCGATGATATCCAGTCTTGGCCACCGCGCACTCCACCAAGGTATCCGCCGTCACAACAATTCCACTCGAGACTGGACGATTTCCACCGTGGGGACGCTCCGAATCAAGTTCAGCGCCTGGTCGCATACTCGGTTGACATAGCGCCCTTCGTTGGCCACGCAGGCCATCCCCAATACAGCCTTCTGCCACAGATCCTGTCCATCGACCTCGGCTACGGAGAGATTGAACTTCTCACGTAATCGATCTTTAAGACTCAACAGCACCTGTCGCTTGTCCTTTAACGACTGACTCTCCGGGATGAACAACTCGACCGTACAGAGTCCCACGATGATACCCACAGGACAGACTCACGCCTCAGAGCTTTGCGGCAATCTTGTCCACCGCATACGCTTCGATGATATCCCCGGCCTTGATATCGTTGAAATTCTCGACACTGATTCCACATTCATAACCCTGCTGCACTTCACGAACATCGTCCTTAAAGCGGCGTAATGATCCGAGCTTCCCTTCGTAGACCACGACGTTGTCGCGAAGCACCCGAACTCCGACAGCGGCGCGGGTGATCGTGCCGTCCACCACATACGACCCCGCAATGACGCCGGCCTTGGACACCGTAAAGACCTGTCGTACCTCAGCCCGCCCCAACATCCGCTCTTTGAGTGTCGGTTCGAGCAGTCCTTCCATCGCCGCTTTAATCTCGGCCAGCGCATCGTAAATAATCGTGTACAGACGGATGTCGACCCCTTGCTGTTCCGCCAGCGCCGCAGCCTTCGGCTCCGGTCTGACATTAAACCCGACAACAATGGCATTCGACGCGGCAGCCAGCAACACGTCGGATTCCGTGATCCCACCGACGCCGCTATGGATCACACGCAGCTTGACTGCATCGGTGGCAAGCTTTTCGACACCTGCCGTCAGCGCTTCGGCCGACCCTTGAACATCGGACTTGATCACCAGTACCAGCTCCTTGACCGATCCTTCCTTAATCTTGGCAAACAAATCGTCCAGCGTGACCTTCGCCGATCCTGACAAATCGGCCGTTCGTTGCTTGCGGGCGCGATCTTCCGCAATCTCGCGCGCGACCCGCTCGTCCTTGACGACCTGAAAGACATCGCCGGCAGACGGCACACCCGGAAGCCCCGCCACTTCGACAGGAATAGAAGGACCGGCTTCTTGGACCTTTGTTCCGGTATGCGTGATCAGCGCGCGAACCTTTCCGCTGAAAATCCCGACGACGAATACGTCCCCGACGCGAAGCGTCCCGCTCTGAACCAGCACCGTCGCCACCGGACCACGCCCTCGCTCCAACTTGGCTTCCACCACAACGCCCTTCGCCAACCGATGTGGATCGGCCTTGAGCTCCAGCACTTCGGATTGCAGGAGAATCATCTCCAGCAAGGTGTCCAGGCCGGTCTTCTCTTTGGCCGAGACTTCGACCATAATTGTGTCACCGCCCCAGGACTCGGAGATGAGTCCATGTTCAGACAAGGCGTTTTTCACGCGATCCGAATTGGCGCCGGGCTTGTCGATCTTGTTGATGGCCACAATAATCTGAACGGACGCGGCTTTGGCGTGATTGATCGCCTCGATCGTTTGCGGCATCACTCCATCGTCTGCCGCAACGACCAGGATGACGATATCGGTGATCCTGGCGCCGCGGCCCCGCATGGCCGTGAAGGCTTCGTGCCCCGGCGTGTCCAGAAACGTGACCTGTTTACCGCGTACCGTGACCGTGTATGCGCCGATATGTTGCGTAATCCCACCAGCCTCGCCTTCCGCCACCTTCGTTTGCCTGATGGCGTCGAGCAGCGAGGTCTTTCCGTGATCGACATGGCCCATGATCGTGACAACCGGCGGCCGCGGCTCAAGCTGGAGATCCTCATCCGTCTCCACGACGGAATCCAGCAACTCTTCTCCCGCCTTATCCGTCGATACATCGAGCTTGACCCCGCCCTCCTCCGCAATCATCACGGCTGCATCAACGTGCATGGTCTGATTGAACGTGAGCATCTGGCCCATATCCATCAGCTTGCGCATGATATCGGCCGGACGCTGGCCGATCAGTTCGGCAAACTCCTTCACGGTCATGCCGGGGGTCAGCTTGAAGCTCTTCCTCCGCGGCTTGGTCACTTCCCCCGGTGCGCTGTGATGCACGTGCTTGCTGCGGTCGTCTCGGCGCTGCTGCACCGGGATGGCGCGAAGATCCTGCCAGCGAGCCGCATCTTCACGAAGCCGAAGCTCTTCTTCCTCTCGCGTACGGCCGGACTTCCGAACTTTTTTCCCCTTCTCTTTCAAACCCTCGGCTTGCATCTCTTCAAGAGAGAGAACCTTCTTTTTTCCTGTGAGCACATCGACGCTCGGCGCAACAGGAAGCTTGACGGAAGCCATAGGAGCCGGAGTGGTTGTGGCTCCCATCACATGTGGCTGGTCGGGTATGACAGAAAGGTCACCATGCGCAACGGCCGGGGCCTCAACATGCGGATGCACCGAAGGCGGGCTCATCACGAGGGTATCAATGTGCGCTCCGCCCGTGCCTGCCGATTCTACCGGGGACAGGGGCAGGGTCTCTTCCGCTGGAACGTCATCAGCTCTCTTGCGCTTGATCAGAATGCGGCGCTTGTCGGACTTGGACGCCTCTTCCGTTGCCTGCACTGCGATCTGGGCCGATCCGCCCTTCGCTCCCACCGCATGGTCTGACGCCAGACCGGCCTTGCTTCGCTCGCTCCGACCGACCTCGGCCTCTGTCGTCCTGCCCTGCGCTTTGAGTTTCGGGCCGAGTTTCTCCAAAACCTTCTGCACCACATCGTCGTCCAACACGCTACTGTGGGACGCGACAGTGATTCCCATCCGCTTCAATTCCGGAATGAGATCACGGTTTTCCATCCCGAGTTGCTTAGCCAATGCGTACACGCGCATGAGAAATTGACACCTATTCCTCTGTGTCCGGCTTATCCGGCATCTGATTCCGCCCGGGCTTTTAATTCTTGCTCTCGGGCTTCTTCCTGTTGATGCAGCGCCTCGGTTTCCTCCGCCAACGCCGCCTTGATTTCTTTATCCCGTTCGGCCTTTTCCTTTTCGTATTCCGTCGCGCTGATGATATCGATCTTCCAGCCGGTCAGACGAGCCGCCAACCGCACATTCTGGCCATTCTTTCCGATCGCTAACGAGAGCTGGGAGTCTGCCACAACGACCAACGCCGACTTCTTTTCTTCATCGACGCCGACCTTCTCAATACTTGCGGGGTTCAACGCCTCGGCAATGAAGACGCGCGGGTCGGAAGTCCAGGTAATGATGTCGATCTTTTCTCCGCGCAGTTCGCGGACGACGGCTTGAACCCGCGATCCCTTGATTCCCACACAGGCCCCGACCGGATCGACCGCCTTCTCGCGAGATGTTACGGCAATCTTGGTCCGGTCACCGGGCTCACGCACGATGGACTTGATCTCCACGATTTTTTCGAGTACCTCCGGCACCTCCAATTCGAAAAGCTTCGACACAAACTGCGGGTGGCTACGCGTCAAGATGACCTGGACATCTTTCGGGGTCCGGCGCACTTCCAAGAGCATGGCCTTCACCCGATCGCCGGTGCGATAGGTTTCTCGCGGGATCTGCTCCTGAATCGGCAATACCGCCTCTGTTTTGCCCAGATCGACGAGATAGTTCCGGCGCTCCACCCCGAGAATGATGCCGTTAACCAGATCTCCTTGCCGCGTGGAGTACTCTTTTTGAACCGCCTCCCATTCAGCTTCCCGGACTTTCTGGAAGATGACCTGCTTGGCAGTCTGCGCGGCGATCCGCCCTAAGTCGCTCATTTCGATGACCGACCCGATCTCGTCACCGACCTCTGCCTCACGATCGAATTGGCGAGCCTCCTGAAGCGAGACTTCGGTTTTTGGATTGGCCACTGCGTCGACGATGGTCTTCTTCGACACGACGGAGATCTCACCGGTCTTGGAATCGATTTCGACTTGGATGTTCTCGGTCTGCCCGAACCGTTTCTTGGCAGCCATTTGCAAGGCAGCTTCGATCGCCCCGATCACCCGACTCTTGTCGATTCCCTTTTGTCGACCAAGTTCATCAATAACTGAAATCAATTCTCGATTCATAGCTCACTCTCCGGCGATTGTCCTTGCATCACACTCCACTGCGGCGGTATGCGCTCATCCGCGGTGATCGATTTCAATACGGCCTAAAACGTGACGACACGCCTCGCTTCAGCGATTGAATCAAACCCGAAGCTGAGCGTCCGCTCAGCGCGTGGATCGTTCACCACAACCGTAACTTCCTGTTCATTCACTTCCGTCAGCACTCCAGCCACCCGCCACTGTCCGTCGATCGGCTGCCTGAGCTTCAGGCTCACTGGCTTCCCCAATGCCCGGCGATAATCCTGAATCCGTTTGAAGGCCCGATCCAGACCCGGCGAAGAGACTTCCAGCGTATAGGCGTGGGGGAACGGATCAGCGACATCCAAGGCTGGGCTGATTGCGAGGTGTGCGCGTCCGCAATCATCTACCGTAACGCCGCCTGGCTTATCGATATACACGCGAACGATTGACCGCGCCCCTTGCCCCACACAGACGACGTCGATCAATTCTAAGCCCAACGCCCAGAGGATGGGCGAAACCACTTCGTTGATGCGATCGACGACCGGTCGGGACTCCTTCACCGACACTCCTAGCCCCGTTTTTTAGATGGCCCGCACAAGAGATCAAACAAAAAAGTGGGCCTGAGCCCACTTCCAGTCCGCGGACCATAGCATGCCATCTATGCCAAAGCAAGAGGCTAGCTAACCCGGCTCGTGAAACTCGCGGCGAGCCGTTGGGTGATTGGGCCAGGCCGCCCACCTCCTATCACTTTCCCATCGATACGAACGACGCCCAAAACCTCGACTGTCGTCCCTGTGAGGAATACTTCGTCAGCCTCATAAAGATCTGTCTGAGAGACAAAACGTTCCTGAACCGATAGGCCTTCGCTTCGAGCCAGATCCAGCACAACAGCCCTGGTGATACCGGACAAAATTCTCGGTCCTTCGGGCGCTGTCACCACCGTTCCTCCCTGGACCACCATGACGTTGCTGATGGCCCCTTCAGTGACCAACCCCGCGTTGACCAGAATGGCCTCGAAGACCCGGGCCTGCTTTACTTGTTGCCGTGCGAGTACGTTGGCCAACAGATTGACGCTCTTGATGTCACAACGCCCCCAGCGAATATCCTCGGTCGTCATCGCGTCCACACCGATCGCTTGCACCGACCTATCGAGCGGATGGAACTCACGAACCGTCATGACGACCGTCGGTGTCGCTTCAGTCGAATACGCATGATCACGAGGAGCGACACCTCTGGTGATCTGAAGATAGATCTTCGTTTCGGGATAGGCGGCTCGCTTGATCCCTTCCAGAACATGGTGAGTCCATTCGGCGCGGGAATAGGGCGGTGTCAGTTCAAGCGCCTTGGCGCTGCGGTCCAGCCGAGCCAGATGGGCATCGAGTGAGAATGGACGTCCCTTGTATGTACGAATCACTTCATAGACGCCGTCGCCAAACTGAAAGCCTCGATCTTCGATCGAGACTTTCGCTTCGGCCAGCGGCATGAATGCTCCGTTGACGAAGGCCACATTCGGCACGATTACGCACTCCTTCGAGACGAAGCATCAGAGGCCGTCACGTCAAAAACGCGCCGATCTTCGGCGGTGAATTTCCATCCCATACGTTTTTCAAACAGGACCCGATGCGTTCCTGGCTTGACCGCTTGAAACTCGAACGTCCGCTGCCCATTATCGACCGCGTTATTCCCGGCAACGCGAAGGTAGTCGTCGGCCAGCAACTGGAGCCCCGCAGGATCATAGGTCGGAACCCAAAGCTCCCCTCGCGTCCTGTCTTCCCAGAGATGAATCTGGATGGGACGATCAAGGGTCGCTTCAATAACCTTGGCCCCGTCCGAGTGTGCGGCGCCATCATGATCGTGGTTTAATATCGTACTCATTGTCGGTGACGCGACAGCCCGCCCCTTAACATGGGTCTGGTCATGCTATGATTTTCGCCGAGGCCCGACAAAAATCTCTGCGCCTTCCACCAGCACTTCATAGCTCCCCACACAATATCCACCGCCATCCGTCCCTCGACCGTTTCGAACATCGAATGCCAAGTCGTGCCAGGGACAGGCGACGACAAAGCCTTTCACACGCCCTTCACACAAAGGACCGCCTTCATGGGGGCAAATATTATGGATCGCATAATAGGCCCCCTCAATGTTGAAGAGCGCAATCTCCCGATTGTTCACCATCACTGCTTTTGATTGCCCAGGTGGCAGCTCGGCGACCAGGGCAACAGATTGAAATCCCTCCAGCATGCTGCACCAACTCCTCTCTTCATGCATCCCACTCAATCTCCCGCACACATTACATCCGTAACGTATATTTCAACTCTTGCCCTACGGTGATCCCTTCTCGCTTGATAAAACCCGCTTCCGTTTGAATCGCATAGCGGACCGCTTCTGGAGAAGAACTATACTTGGGACAATCGTCTTCCAGGCAGGGAGCGACATTTTCCTTCAGCCCCACAATATGATGGCTTTCATCGACCCATATCATATCCACCGGAAACCGATAGGCCTTCGTCCAGAGATGGTTCTGACCGGTCGACTCGAAGATATACAGCAATCCACTATTGACCGGCAACGTCTCTCGAAAAGCGAGGCCGACGAGCAGTTTTTCTGGTGTATCCGCCACTTCCGCTTCGATCTCACGCCCGTTGGGAAAAGAGACGATAATGATGGTCTCCTCTTTTCGATCGATGAGAAAGTACGACGCGCTCATCAAGAAAACGGCCATGAGGGCGAGTGTGACAATGCGCTTTTTTTTCTGTCCTCGATCGCTTGCCGGCACGGTAGCCATAGACAATCCCCGTCACGACTCGTCACAAATCCCTGGGCCCAAAGGCCCATGAATACAGGGAATCTAGGCCTTCTGAACAAACGCCGCTCTGTTGACTTGGAAAAGAGCGACAGACTAGAATGGCGATCACGTCGCGGCATTCATAATGGTCGTGACGGAGCGGACTTGTCAACCGTGTGTGTTTCTATCGTAGTGAGAAGGAGGCGAGGGTCATGGCGTTGCTGATAACCGATGAATGTATCTCCTGTGGAGCCTGCTTGCCGGAATGTCCGAACGAGGCGATTTTTGAAACTCGCAGCGATGCGGAAACAAAGGGCAATCATGTGGGCGATGGCCAGGGGGTCGGCGATAGTATTTATGTGATCGCACACGACCGTTGCACCGAGTGTGTCGGACACTTCGACGAGCCGCAGTGCGCCGCCGTCTGCCCGGTCGATAATTGTTGTATTTCTGACCCGCTGTATCCGGAAACAACGGAGGTCCTGCTCGAGAGGGCAAAGACTCTCAATCCAGATAAGGCCATCGATGCGGCGAAAGTCTGGAGCGGCGTGCGCAACTAATCATCACTCTCCGTTCAATCAAGAAGGCTCTGCTTCTCACATGAGAGGCAGGGCCTTTCTACTTTTTGCAGGATGCTAAAAACACCATCGCCCTTTCCGCGATACTGCGGAGAGGGCGACGGTCATTCACACCTATGAACCCCTTACTACTTGATCATCAGAATCTTGCCGCCGACATGTCCCGGATGCAAGTGACAGCGATAGGTCAGCGTATTCCCCTGCGTGGCATAGAACATGTCGCTGGTGGGAACCCCGATGTATTTCGTTTCGCCGGGCTTCAATACGACTTCGGCTTTCATCACAAATGGTGAACCGGCGTTCGCCGCATCGGTCATTTGGAATCCATGTTCAGCAGCGGCTTTGTTCGTCACCTTGAGCAGGACGGGGCGACCGGGACGAACCTTGAAATCGATGACAGTTACGGGTGGATACCATGTCTTGAGGTCTCCGATCTCAACCGCAAACAGCTGGGCATCGACATCCAATTCCTTGAACGACTGCCCCACAACGGAGCCAGTCTCCAAGTCCCCAACTTCGACTCCACCTGCCTGAAGCGCATAGGATGCAGACGCCCCAGCCATGACCAGCACGAGGCCAAAGAAGACCCCCAACACTGTCTTACCCATGACCTACCTCCTTATAGAAAGAAGAGATGTGATTAGGTTGGTGAATACCTCTGCCAAGCTCACTGAGTTCTGACCTTGCCGACCATTACGTCCCTGCGTCTGCCCGTCATACATCTTGCAGGATGTATGCACTTCGAGAGCGATCATATAAATAGCACCGCGACGAAATCGGAAGCAAGAACGTTTATATAGATATTTTCCGGAACCACCTTCAATGCAGACGGGATGTCAACAAACCAGCCACAATTATTTCAATAACTTAGTGCGCCAGCTCTGCCTCAGGCTGCGTCTCTTGAACCGTGGGCCCAATCAAGAGATCGTATGGCGCATAGTCGTCGGTCAATACGGCGCCCGCCGCCCAGGATTGCGTGCGATGGGCTGCCAGCAAGGCAATGGCCTCGAAAGGAAGGCGTTGCTGCTCAACCAATTTGCTCACATTCGCCGCAATGGTCGTGAGCGTGAGCCGTTCGAACGGCGCACCGGCAAAAAAAATCAGATTCTCCGATCGCGTCGGAGAAGAGCTCCAGGGTCCCTTGACCGCAAAGGATTCGACATGGGGAAATGACCGTCTCATTGTTTGCATAACCGCATTGGCCCGCAACAGATCTCCGCCCTCGCCCGACGAGGCCAAATTCACTGCCAGGATACCGTTCGGTGCAAGATGAGCGCGAAGCTCTGCGAAGAACTCCACCGTGGTCAGATGAAACGGAATCATGTGCCGGGCGAACGCATCGACCCAAATGAGATCGTACGTCCGCCCCGTGGAATTCAGGAAGACTCGGGCATCCCGGACATGCACACGATGCTGGGGAGGCGGCCGATAGGAAAAATATTCCTCAGCCATGCGGACGACCGTAGGATCGAACTCAACCACGTCGAGCTCGAGTTCAGGCCATCGATGGGCGAGCCACTTGGCCAGCGATCCGCCTCCATGGCCAAGGATCAGACCCTGTTTCGGTTCTGGCACCAAAGCGAGCGATGCAACCATCAGCTGGCTGTAGGGGAGAAACAGAGCGATAGGATCCGCTTTCCACATCACCGCATGGAAGGTCCGGTCCAAGACAAGATAGCGAAACAGATCGTCGTCGCGAATTCGTACTTGTTGATAGGGGCTGTCTTCCTGATAGACCGGCGCCTTCAGCATTTGGATCGGAAACCACGCGCCAGCCCCCAACCCTCCAACGCATACGACGTGCAGTCCGATCACCAAGGGCCGCACGGACGTCCTGCCGATCAGCCACCAGAGACCAAGCCCCACTTGAATGACGCCGAGCCACGCGACAAGCGCCTGGCTGCCGATCCAGGACAGAAAGAAAAATGCCGTCCCCCAAGTCCCCACCAAGCTCCCCATAGTCGAGAGCGCGATCATCCGGCCTGTATGCCGGCCAACGTATTCAAGATCTGACACGGCCAATCGCAATAGAGTCGGCAACACTCCGCTCAACCCAAAAGCCGGCGGACCCAGGAGCAGAGCCGCTGCGACACAGGGTCCCCACCGAGGGTCATCAATGACTCCCGCCACCTTGAAGAGCACGGGCTGGCCAAGCCATGCGATCAGAAAGGTCCAGGCTCCTGAGAACAGGAGCAGACCGGCCAATACCTGCGCGCCGGGATACCGGTCCGAGAGCCAGCCTCCAAAGGCATACCCGCTGCTCATGGCCGCAAGAATCACTCCGATCAATGCGCCCCAGACGAAGAGTGAATTTCCGAAGACGGGAGCTAAGAGCCGGCTTCCCACGATCTCGATCGCCATCACGACCGCACCGGTCGCCAACGCCGTGACCAAGAGAAACCATTGAGGGGGATGAGCCGGCCGGTTCACAACATTCGCGCGGGAACGGGGCACAGGATAGGAGGGCAATCAGGCGCTGCCCCGCGAGTCCCCACGATCACAGGCCGCCCCAGTTTTTGAAGTAGCGTAAAAGATCGCGGACGGAAATCATCCCGACGATCTGCCCCTCTTCGGCGATCGCCAGATGCCGAATCCCATGTTCCGCCATCTTCTCACTGGCCTCATGGGCCGAGCTCGTAATCTCAATCGACAACAGCGGGCTGCTCATGACGGCACGGACCGACGTCTCCTGGGCCTGACAGGCTTCAGCCATCCCTTTGCGAACCAAGTCCGATTCGCTGACGATACCGCTGTAGCGACCGGCCTCCTGCACCAACAAGGCGCCAACCCTCGCCTCACGCATCAGCTTGGCCGCCTCCAACAACGTTGTGTCCGGGCCGATCGCGCGAAAGGTCCGACGCATCATCACGGCGAGAGGTCGCTGAAGAGGTGTGCTTTGAATCGCCATACGCAGGATCCAACCGATGGAGGGGGCAAATAGTACCCAGCCCTTGCTCGCCTGTCAACGAGCGGCCTGAGCCTCTCTATTTCAGTGAACACGACTTTCTATAACTTTGTTGCTCTCACTTGGCACCGTTGCTATAGTCGACCAGATCTTTCTTTAATCACAGGAGCGCAGCAACCCATGCATATCAGCGTGATTGGAACCGGCTATGTCGGACTGGTAACAGGCGCCTGCTTTTCAGAGTTCGGAGTCAACGTGACCTGCATGGATACCGATGCCAAACGGATCGCCAGGCTTGAGAAAGGCGATGTGCCGTTCTACGAACCAGGGATCACGGAACTCGTCGCTAAAGGAATCAGAGAGAACCGAATCGGCTTTACCACCGATATCGCCAAAGCCGTCGACAAGGCCCTCGTCATCTTCATCGCAGTGGGGACCCCGCCTCGACCTGATGGATCGGCCGATTTGTCCTATGTAGAAGAAGTCGGCCGTGGCATCGCCAAAAACATGACTGGGTACAAAGTCATTGTCACCAAGTCGACCGTCCCGGTTGGGACCGGGGAAAAACTGCGCGAAGTGATCAACGCCCATCGGTCGGGAAAATTCCGCTTCGACATTGTCTCCAACCCAGAGTTTCTTCGCGAAGGGTCCGCGATCGAGGACTTTTTGCGACCGAACCGAGTCGTTATCGGCGCAGACAGCGAACAGGCTGTTGCGATCATGAAAGATCTCTATCGTCCTCTGTATCTCATCGAAACGCCGTTCGTCGTGACCGACATCCCGACGTCGGAGATGATTAAGTACGCCTCTAATGCCTTCCTCGCCACTAAAATTTCGTTCATCAACGAAATCGCAACAGTCTGCGAGCGGGTAGGCGCCAACGTGCAGATGGTGGCGAAAGGGATGGGGCTCGATAACCGGATCGGATCGAAGTTTCTCCACGCAGGACCGGGGTTCGGTGGATCGTGCTTTCCAAAAGATCTCGCAGCTCTCGTACAGACGGGGGAACGAGTCGGCTATCCCATGCAAATTGCCGGCGCCGCCGCCCTCATCAATGAACAACAACGGGGCCGGATGATCGAAAAGATCACGAAAGAGATGGGGGGACTCAAGGGAAAGACGTTTGCGATGTTGGGCCTCTCCTTCAAACCGAACACCAACGACCTACGGGATGCGCCGGCCCTCGCCATCGCGCAAGAACTGATGAAACAGGGCGCCACGGTTCGAGCCTACGATCCCGCCGCGCTCGAAGAGGCTCGTCTGATTGTTTCAGGCCTCGTTCCCTGCAAAGACGCCTATGAAGCGGCAGAAGGAGCGGACGCGCTCATCCTCATGACCGAGTGGAACCAGTTTCGCACGCTCGACTTTGACCGGCTGAAACCACTCTTACGTCAACCCATCTTCTTCGATTTGCGCAACGTGTACGAACCGGATCGGGTCGCAGCCTTTGGCTTCCGTCACATTTCGGTCGGGAGGCCCAGTAAAGCTCCCTCTCCAACCGCATAACGCCTGGCTCACGTGAGCCGCGGTACTTCGACGGCCTTGTTGACCTCATCTTTAACTTTTGGCTTATAGCCCATCCGGTCCAATACCTTCATCACTCGCGTCTTCAGCCGGTCGTCGGCCTCGGCAAGCGCCGTAGCCAACGGTTCGACGGCAGGCTTTCCGATTTTACGAATGATTTCCGTCACGGATTGCCTGATTTCATCTTCCTCCGATACCAGCAAGGGCACAAGCACCGGCACTGCCGGCCCGCCGATCTTGATCAGCGAATCGTAGGCGCGCTGCCGAACATCGCCGACCTCATCTGCCAGCGCATCGACCAAGGGGAGTACCGCGCGGGTTTCTTTGAGTTCGCCCAGGACTTCAGCTGCGTACTTGCGGTTGAGCCAGTGGCTATCTTTGAGATCCAAGAGCATCGCATCGGCTCGCGCCGCGTTGGGATCTTTCGCACGAATCCGGAAGCTCTTGGCGATCCTGCGCCCGCCTTCCTCCACCACACGAATGGTGGCGCCGTCCCCCACCTTGAGTCGGGTCAGCTCTTCGAGCGCCGCGTCATCGACATCCAATACGACCGTCTTCCCATCATAGGCCAACAGTTCGACTTCGACCTGTTTCGTCTCAGGATTCACTGCGACGACTCGTTCTGTGACGAGATTGAACCCATCCTTCTTCGCGCCGCCCTTCGGGCCGATCTGAATAAGCTTCGGAGGAACTTCATCCGCCATGATTATGTGTCCTTTACCATCGAAATAAAGATTAGGGCTTCGCGTTCCATCCCAGACTCGCCAGCACACCTTCGACTGTTTCCTGCACCATCGTATTCTCATCTTCGAGCAGCGGAAGCAAAGGCTCGATGGCCTGCTTCGCTCCGAGCCTCGCGAGCGATTCCGCGGCATTCCGACGCACAAGCCAGTCTTCATCCTTGAGCGATTCGATCAACGGATCGATTCCACGGGCATCACCGATTTTCCCCAACGCCTCTGCCGCATGACGCCGCACCATCCAGTTACTGCCCAGCAACCCGTCGATCAAGGCGTCGACGGCCCGCGCATCGCCGATTTTTTTCAACACACGCGCCACATCCTCGCGCACCGTGTGATCGGTCAGCGCCTCAACCAGCCCGGGCACCGCGCGCGCATCGCCGACACGCTCAAGCGCCCACACGGCAGCAGTCCGTACAGCGCCGTCTTTATCCTTGAGCGCCTTCACAAGAGGCTCCACGCCACGAGAATCTCGTAGCTTTCCCAATCCCGACGCAGCCTGCTCGCGAATCGACCACTCATCGTCCTCCAACGCTTCGATCAACGGATCGACGACTGACGGCCCTATTCGCACAATGGCGCTCGTTGCCGCTTCCCGGACCAAGACGTCTTCATCTGCCATGAGCCCGATCAGCGGCCCCACCGCATCCTCACCCACCTGGCTCAAACTGGCAATCGCATGGTCACGGAGCGCCTCATTGTCGTCCCGCAAAGCCCCGATCAATTGTTCGATCTGTTCAGCCTGCATCTCATCACTCATCGTCGCCCTGTCCTCCCTGACTCCCGACAGGCGTCCCATCGAGCGCTTCCAGTTTGTCGGCAATCAATCCGGCATTGTACGCAACCAGGCCGTCCCGGTCCGTCCTCAATCGATCGAACAGTTCCTTATACGGTCGCAAGACATCCACATCTTTCACTTTGGCCAAAGCTTCCATGGCATAGACCCGCAGAGGTCGAATGGGAATCGCTTCGATATAGAGTTGGACCGGCCTGGCATCGCCGATCAATCCCAACGACTTCATCGCCAGTTCTTTCACGCCTGTGTCTTTATCGACCCGCAACCGTTGCATCAAGGGCTCGACCGCGCGCACATCGCCGATCTTTCCCAGCAAGTCGGCGGCGGCTTCACGGATCACCCAATCGTCATCCTCCAGATACTCGATCAAAATCTCCACGCTTGGACGCCCAATGGCCAAAAGATTGATCACGGTGCTCATGCGAGCTTCTTCCCGTTCGCTCAACTCCTCGATCGCGCGAAGCTCGTCGAACACCTCGTCGATGCGCTCACGAATCGCGCTCAACTTTTTGAGCGTCCGCACGGCAATGTCGCAAACGGCCGGCTGCCCCATGGCATTAATGAACGAGTCCGCCGAGCGGGGATCGAGCAGGTGCTCCAGCATCTTCGCAGCCATGATTTGCGCTTCAGGATCTTGATGAGTCAACATCTCGCAGAGCGGCGTGATCGCATTCGGGATGACCCCTAACAACTGCGAGGCCGCCAGGCGAACCCCTTCATCCTTCGATTCATAAAGGAGCGAGGCCAGCGCCGCCGCGGTCGTCTCGTCCAGCACCCCCGCCATATGTTCCAAGGCTGACGCGCCGGCCTTGCGGACGGCCTCATCTTCGTCGCGGAGTAAGCCGACCAGGGGCACGCCGGCTTGAGGATCGTTCACACGCGCTAGCATTGCCGCAACCTCGGTCTTCAACGCCGGAGATCCAGCCTCCAACGCTTGCACCAACGCCTGCACCGCGCGAGGCCCACCCGACAAGCAGGCCGCCGTCGCTCGCATCCGTCGCCAGTCCTCTTCGTGGACGAGCTCGGCAATCAGCGTTTCAATCGTTTCTTTCGGCATAGCACGATGACCTACTGCGCACTGAGCATTGACCTGTTAGATGCGACCTGCCCGCCAACCCACTCTGCCCAACGTCTCTTTGACATGGTAACGGATGTTGTCATCCGTCTCGCTTGCCAACAGAGCCAGCAACGGTGCAGTCACGGTACCTCCAAATCCAGTCAGCGCGTCGGCAGCGTCCACTCGCGTCACCGTATAACGGAGTGCCTTCATGAGCGACGGTATGGACGCCTCATCCCGGATCGCACCCAGCGCTCTGGCAGCCGCGCCTAACGTCAGCATTTCTTCATCCCAACGTTCACCACAGCCTTCCATCGGTTGTGAGACTTCCGGCCGCTCTACTCCTTCGAGCACATCGATCAACACCGGCACAACAGAACGATCACCGATCCGGCCCAGCGCCTCAACCGCCAGCGGCCGCAGCCCCGGCTCTTTCATTGCCGTGACGAGGAACTCCACGGCGCGCGCATCGCCGATCTGACCGAGCGCTCGGACTGCATCCTCGCGAACCGCTCTGTCCCGATCGTTGAAGAGCACCGACAAGAGCGGATCCACCGCCTCCGGCGACCGTGTTTTCCCCAAGGCTTCTACCACATGCAACCGCACCAGCCATTCAGCATGGGTCAGTGCAGCGAGCAGCGACGGCACCGCTGCCGCTCCAATCGCAGCAAGGGCTGTCGACGTCTCCTCGCGGACCGCTTTCACTTTGTCTTGCAGCAACGGCACCAGCGAGGCAACCGCTTCTGGCTCTTGAATCCGGCCTAACGCCTTGGCTGCGTGCATCCGTACAATCCAGTCGGGACTCTTGAGCGCGGCCATCAGTGGTGCGAGCACTCGCGCATCGGCAATGGTAGCCAATACCGACGAGGCTAATTCCTGAACCGTGAGCACTGGATCGGAGAGACAGGCGCCCAGCGTTATGACAGCGGGCTCACCGATGGCCAACAGGGCACTGGTCGCTGCATCCCGAACCGCGCGATCGCCGTCTCGAAGGACGGAGGCTAATGGCGCCACAGCCCTCGGATCACGAAGCGTACCGAGTATCGTGGCGGCCTCTTCACGAATCGCCCAGTCCTCGTCTTTGAGAGCCGCAATCTGTTCGGCTACTGCGTCTGCCATATCGTGTCCGAAGCCTGCTAGCTCCGCTGGGCAAAATCACCCGACGGGCCAAATCGGCCTGTGTCGCCGAGAGGCATATCCACCCTGGCATTGTCGGCCGCACTTGAGTTGACGGCTACGTCTTCCGGCGCAGGGGTCCAGCCCAATTTTTCGAGCGTTTCAAGCGCCAATTGCCGCAAGGCATCTTTTGCCGTGAGCCGGACCGACGCATAGGAGAGCACCCGTTCCCCTTCTGCAACGACTTCTGAGGCTTTCGGGTCATAGAGAAACGCGATCAGCGGCTCGATCGCCGTATCGCCGATGGTGGTCAAGGCGGCACTGGCTTTCTCGCGCAACACGCCGTCCTTCAACAGCATGATCAAGTCGGGTATGACGCGCGGATCGCGGAATTGGCCGAGCGCCGTTGCCGCCGCTTCCTTGATAAAGGCGTCTTCGCTGACGATACAGCCGGGCGTCGGAGTCCCGTCCTGCTTGATCCCCTTCCCCTTCAAGGCGTCCAGCACTGGAAGCAAGGCGCGAGGATCGCCGATCATGCCAAGCGACGCGATCGCATGCCGTTTCACCACGCCATCCTTCATCGCCTCGATCAAGGCATCGATGGCCCGTGGATCGCCGATCTGGCCCAGGGCGATTGTGGCATCTTCGCGCACGGCTCGATCGGGGTCTTTCAGCGCAGCTATCAAGACGTCGACGACTTTCGCATCCCGCACCCAGGTTCGGCCGATTTGATAGTCGGTAGTCATCCCACCGAGCGCGCGGGCAGCATGGCATCGGACGACAAAATCTTTATCCTTGAGACATTCGATCAGCGGATCGACGGAAGGCTGACCGATCGCGATGAGCGCGGTGCCGGCTGTTTCTCGCACCGTTTTCGAAGGGTCACGGAAGAGTTTGCTCAGAACCGGGATCGCTCCCGGATCGCCGATCTTGCCCAACGCCTCTGCCGCCGCGCTTTTTACGGCACCATCGCGATCTCGACAGACAAGCATGAGCGCTTCAACGGCTTTCCGATCCTGTATTTCTCCGCAAGTTTTTGCGGCATGTTCGCGGACACGCCACCGCTCATCCTTCAATCCCGCGATCAAACGGTCGACAACTGTGGCTCCCATCGAAGCCATGGCTGCCACCGCATCGTTCCGCACATCCATGATGGAATCGTTGAACAGAACGATAAGCGCCTCCACCGCTTTCGACCCGCCGATCTTGGCCAGGCCACGGCCTGCATGAGCCCGGACAGCCCAATACTCGTCCACGCAGGCGCCGACCAGCGCATCCACTGTGGTGGAATCGGCGAGTTCGGCAAGCGCCTTGGATGCTTCCTCGCGGGTCGCGTCATCGACATCCTCAAGTGCGTCCAATAGATCGTCGAGCGTCTGGGACATCGGTACCGCTCCTCTACTGATACTGGTAATCGCGTTGGCCGCCGTGCGGATAGGTTCGGCTGCAGCGGATGATTAAGGTCTGGGTCCCTCGCCCCTCCACACATTGATCGAGCGACTGGGCGAATTCCAACTTCCCCTCTAAGTTCACTGCGAACGGAAAATCGAACGTGAAGCTCCCAAATTTATATTTACCCGGCTTGAGCTTGAGAGCGCGGGACTCGGTCGTCTTGTAGGCATCCATGGACTCAGGGTCCGACGAATAGATCGATGGGGTGACGCCGGGCACATGCCACCAGGACTGGGGAGTAATCGTCGTCGCATCGATGGTAATCGCATGTTCTTGCATGTACGCAGCCGGCTGACCGGCCTTAGCAAGTTGGGCGATCGTCGCAAAGCTGAGCAACCATCCAACCAGACACCAACCCATATGCCATTTCGCATGCTGCATTGCGCGCGCTACTCCAAAGATTCTCGCGGGGCCGCAGTAAAGGCAGCCTGAAAAATCTCCTCCACGGCATGACTCTCCCATTCGGTATGGGTCTGTAATCCCAACGTTCGCATCACTGTCGCGCCGGTATCTAAAATAGAGATCGGTTGGTGAATCGCGTGGCCCGGCTTGATCCCCACCCCCGAAGCAATCCACGGCACCATCGGAACGGCCGCGTCAGGCTGCTCCTGGTTCGCATCCCTGCCTTCGGCACTGAGCGAGGTCACAAACAACGTTGTCCGCTTCATCAGTCCCTGCTCTTGATAGATATCCAACACGGAGTGCATGGCCTTATCCACCGTGCGAAGGGCTTCGCGATACTCCTTCGAAGTCCAGCCTCGTAATGCGCCTGCGCGACCGGCCTCAGGAAGATGCACGACCAGGAAATGCGGCAGTGACAGAATGGCGCGCCCGTACCCATGACCGCTGCTCGCTTTCTTGAAATATTGACGGATGTAGGACACGACTCGATCTGTGCTGCACTCTGGCTTCAGCGGCCCGCACATCTGGTAGTCCGTGTAGGGCTCGGGTCTCGCCAGCTGATACAGCGACTCATCCATGAGAAAAATCGCGCTGTCCCGCCCCCCGCTGAGGTCGAGATAATCGAACACACTCGGAGCGCGCGGATAGCCGCGGCTGAATTCAAAGGTGTTCCAGGTAATGCCGTGTTTCTCGACCGGCATTCCCGTAATCAATGAGGCCATTGTCGGTAGCCGCAATGCGGGCTTCACCGCCGTGGCAGACCAGGTCACAGCCCCTTCCTTGATCAAGCGGCTGAGGGTCGGCATCGCGCCGCCTTTCAGGGAATCTTGGCCGAACCCTTCCAAAACAAAGAGAATGACGTGCTCGGTCGAAACGATCGAGGCAGGAGCCGATGCCGACATAGCGGCAACCGCCGCGTCTCTCAAAAAAAGCGAACAGAGAAGGACGAGGCATGCGGCCAGTATCCGAATCGACCTTCTGCGATCAAGGCTGATGAACGTCTGCACAGATCAGTTCTTTCTATTCCGTTCTAAGGGGGCTTCTACGCTATCACGGCGTTTTCCGCCAAGGCAAGCGAGGTAAAGGCTCGCCCGCACCGTCCATCAGGATTCATGCAGCTGGGACGGTTCCTGGCACATCCGAAAACAGGACAGGCCGAATAGGCCAGATGAACAAGACAGGCTGGCAGGCTTTTCCAGCACCCTGCTGATCTTCCGTTGCAGTCCGTCACCAACATCGGGTATGTACATTTCTTATGCCGTCCGAAAACAGTTTTCGACACGACGAGCTCTCACGAAAGAATCCCGGCGAACGAATTATCTTTCGGGAAGTTGCCCCGACTGCTCTAGCAGAATCGCCTTCCGGGCAGGACGAGATGGCCTCCCTCGGCAAGCGCCTCTCTGAAGCCGGTGTCCGCGTCGTCGTCTTGCTGCACGGCTCCATCATGGGAACCGACATCTTTGGGGTGCAACGGTTGGATGAGCTGGGCGGGCTCAAGCGAGGCTACTCACGCGGCGTAGCGGGACTCGATGCTCTACTGGCCCTGATGCGAGACGGCAGTAACGGCATCTCTCCGCTGCCAGGCGGGGTGACGCCGCCCCTCCCAAACGATGACACCACCAAGAGATTGCTCGATGAACAGATCGGAGATGCCGGCAATTTCACGAACGCCTATGTGGAGCTGATGAAACAATCGCTCAACCGAGGCCTGGATCGTCCGATTCATTGTGTCCGCGAGCTCTGGTCCTGCGAACACCATCACCTGGGCCGTGCCATGGCGGCTGTTTCGATGCTCGGACGTCTTCACGACTGGATCGAGGTCCACAAGCTAGGCCAAGGAGATCGGATTCTCGTGCAGAGTCATGGACAGGCCGGGTTGATTCTCGCCCTCGTCTCGAATCTCTTATGCATGACCGCGACCGGTAGTCGGACACGGCTGTTCGACCTCTTGTCGAACTTCGCCGCGCAGAACGATCGACCGGACATCGCTTCGACGATCTTACGCGTCGCTCCACTGCTGTCGAACGGCGCCCTCCTCAACGGAGCAACGTTGGACATCGTCACATTTGGCATGCCGGTACGCTACGGATGGGATCCATCCGGATTTGGCAAACTACTCCACATCGTGAACCATCGCAACATGCGGACCGACGGCAAGACATGGCTATCGAAAATGGAATTACCCCAGATCACGATGGAGATGCCCATTGCGTGGGGCGGTGACTACGTGCAGGAACTGGCCGTGGCCGGCAGCGATGCCATGCCGATGACGGACGCGGCAAAGACTGCGAACAAGACGGTATGGGAGGTGGTTGAGCCGTACGATGGTTTCGAACGGTGGCTTGAATGTGCTCGCCGGGCCGTACGCTTTCCGAGTGAGGGGCTAGGAATTCTCGCCGACTACAAAGATTCCACCGGGTCAACCAACGTGCGCGACCACTACTTCGGTCACGCGGCCTATACTCGTCTGAACGCGATGTTGTTCAACACGACCGAAATTGTTCGCATCCTCTATTCATAGAGGACCCTCCTCGACCACTAATCCCAAGGATGTTCAAAAGGGCCTTTCAGCAAGGCCGCAGCGAGCGAGAGCCCGAGGCGTACGCTTCTGGTACGTTGAGGGTTTGAGCGATGCGAGAACGAAGCTGAATGCCCTTTTCAACATCCGTTACCCTTCGCGCAGCTGCACCGCCAACGGCTCCCACGAAAATATACCGTCAAGGTAGGCATGGCCGTTCGGCGTGGTGGCGACGAGTTCGATGGATTCGTAGACGCTGATCGTCGTGCCGCTGCCGGCTGAAGCGGAAACTTGCATCGTGAGGGCCGCGCTCGGTGCGGATGACGCAATGTCCTGGTGCGTCCGCAATTGTTTGGGCGAGGCGAGTAGATTCACAAACTGGGCAGGCGGCGCCTGACGAAACTCGCCATCATAGGTCACCCATAGTCGCACAGCAGCCGAGACATGGGCGTACCACTCGTCTCCGACCGCGTTCGCTTCAACCCAATTAAACAAGGTGTTCACCCGCGACATGATCGACACCGTCGTCGGTTCCAACGAGGCGGGAATCTGCAGCAGAGTCGTGTAGCCCGCGTGGACATACCCAAGCATATCCCAGAGCGAAGGATTCGCGCCAACGCGTGCCTGGAGCGACTTATTCGGCAGCACATGTTCCACATAGTGAGGGTTCGCGGCAAGACGGAGATAGTTCGTGTCTTCAAGGTAGGTGATCTGATCGAGCCTGCACAACGTTTCATCTCGATCGCCGAATCCGATGGTATTCGGCGCTGAAACACTATCCGCTCCGGTAAAAATCAGCTTACTCCAGCCGATCGGCGCAATACAGCTGGCACTCGCCGACCCATTCAGCTTCTCCAGCACCGCCACACGGCTCTTGATGTCGCTGAAGACCGACTCCAGCCCTTCTTTCGTTCCACGAACCCGTTCGACCAGAAGAGTCTTTTCGAGTTTCCGTTGTTCTTCGAGTTGCCGCACAAACGAGACTGTCTGCCGATCGAGTTCCAACACTGGTGCCATCGGATCCCCCTTTTCATGTTCATGTAACGCCCTCTATGCCACACATGGAAACCGGGGAGAGATCAGCAAGATGGATGCCCTTCTAACCCCGCGCAAACTGGCTCTGGATAAGGGTGAACCGAAGGCACGAACCGACTAGGAGGACAGGTTTGAACGCGCCTGCAGCAGGCTCCTGAAAAACTGTTGTTGCACGTCAGTATGTCTTGCCGACAGCGATATCGAAGATTGTCTCACGGCCAGCCGGGCGCCAACGCTTTTCAACGAGGGCTTTAAATCGCTCCAAATCTCCCTGCACGCGCTGAGACACCACTTCCAATGCCTCTACTACAGGCCCTGCGAAGCCCTGAGAGTCATACTCTAATTGCAGCATGACCTTTGACTTGGCATCCGCGAGCCGGTGAAATGTCATGACCCATCCCTTGATGACGCTGCCTCGACTCGTCCACGCAAGACGTTGGTCCGCCACCTGCTCTGTGATCTCCATCTCCCACTCTTTCTCCTGGCCCGCGACTTCTGCTTTCCAATGAAACCGTTTGGCATCCAGCCGTGTGACTTCTTTCACCCCCTCCATGAACTGGGGAAACTCCAAAAATTTCGTCCATTGCGCATAGGCCGTATACTCAGGCACGTTCACTTCGATGGATTTCTCAATAGTCGACATGCGTCCCTCTTTTACGTAGTTTTTGGTGAGCCGGTGTGAATAGACCTATGATTGAATACCGGGGTCTGGATGGTGATGTCGGCCAGCTCATGATCAGTCTCTTCGGCGCGCTCCACATATTATCACGACTGCTCCCGTGACTCACGACCCGACTGAGGCTGGCGAAAGAAATTCTTCCCAATACTTTACAAGGCCTAGATGCGAGGGGCCTTGGTCATTCTTGTCTTGCCATTTCGTGCCAATTCGAGGAGCACACGCAACCCGTAATAGAAACATTCCTTTTTGTACCGCGTTTCCCATTCCTTGAGAGTGCTCTGTCCCGCCTTGCTCTTTCGACGAAGCGCCTATGCCACATCCTTGTGCAGCCGGCATCGCGACTCAGAAGCCCGTTGTATCCACATCGGCGGAATATTCGCTCCGCCTCGCTGAAGCAGCCGATAGCCTTTCAACACGCTCCCGTCCGCACTCTCAAGCAATGTTGCTTCTCTTGCCATGGCATCACCTCCATGAATGGTTCCTAGCAAATCAGTATCTAGGCGAATAGAGAATCTCTAATCCGCGCAAAAATGGTTCCTGGCACCGCTGGGTCCTTCCTCCTCTATGAGGACAGGTTTAAATGAACAGTCAGCCTGAAGGATAAGAGAGCAGCAACGAGTTTGATCCTGAGATGAGGGGATTGAAGCCCCATCTGTCGAAACTTGGGAAAGCAATGCCCAGCATCTCAGGCCGCAAGAATTGATTCTAAAAGCTCTTTCATCTCCGCAAGAGAATCAGGTTTGTTTTGGATCAGCCATTCGGTCAATTGAACGGAATGTACTGTTTTACGATATTCCTCACGATTACCTGAGAAACCTGCAAACAAATCACGAAGAAGCTTTGCTCCATTCACATTTTCTAGCCACGTCTTGCTCGTAATATCTACACGTTCCGTAGGCTCATCAAGATAAGCCCGTTTCCCACCATTTGTTTCAAGCCACTCCTTCACTCCCTCGACAGTGACGGAGACTCCTTGAAACGATGGCAAGGCTGACAAGACCGCTTTTATCGCCTCTGGAACTAGCAGGAAGTTTTCATACATACGACGAGGCAAAAACTTCACTTTGCCCGACGTTCGGCTAGCGAGATCATCCCTCTCAATCTGCGTTCTCTGCTCTCTGTCAAACACAAACGCGATGGCTGGAGGAATCAAGGCGTTGTTCTTACTAAGCTGGGAGTAGATCTCCCAAATCATCTTTGTTGATGGTCGTTTACCTTCCAAATCACCCACATTCCTGACAGCGACAATGGTCCTTCCTAAAAGCGGTTTTTTCATGAGAACTTGGATTATCAGACGATAGCAAATTTCCTCCGTGTCGCCTTCTACCCATATGATTTCATCTGATCCAAAAACATCAGATAAGCGCGCCCCAACCTCCAGCAAACACCTGCCTTGATCTTTCACACTCGTAGAATCGAGACGTTCGAATTTACTTTCGCGCCCCTCCAGTCCGACTAAGAAAAGTGTAGTTGGATCCGCTGCTCTGATGATCTCTGGCGAGTGCGTGGCAACTACGTATTGATGTATCGGGAAATCAACCTTCAGGATTTCGACCAACTTTCTTGCTGCGGCAGGATGAAGAAAGCTATTAGGTTCATCAATCAGGATGGTTCTTGCGAACTGTGACGTTAGAACGACGTACAGAATTGCTAATACTTGACCAACTCCTGTTCCACTTTCAGCCAACGGAACAGCCAAATCATCCCTCTGCGAGGATGGATTTTCTGTCCACACAATGACTTCAAGCTGGTTACTCGGAACGTTCCGCACGGAAACCTGGTAAACGGTGGGGAATATCTGCCTCACATATTCGTTAAACCTTGCGAAAAGGCTTGGGTTGTTCCCCTGCAAAACTGAGAGCACCTCTGGTAGATTGGCCGCGTTGGACTCTAGAACATTTCGTGTGCCAACCAGGCAACTACCCACATTAAACCTTTCTGCTCGAAAACTATAAATCCTTTCTCTCAAGAGACTAGAAACAGCCACTCCAAAATCAATTCCCTTCCCACTTGACAAGCTCTCCCGACATGTAAAATCCGTTCTTTCGGCATCGGGACTCATCACGAAAAACTGGGCGGCCCCCTCTTGGGTCGTTTGGGTTTGGTATTGCCCATGTGAGGGGAACCTTTCAAGTTGAAAAGCTGCGGTCTGACCCTCTGGAGCATCAAGCAAAACTGGAAAACTTATTGATGGCGAGGAAAGTATTCTTAATAGAATCTCCCGGCCCATTTGAGCACCACTACCTCGAACCTCATCTGGGACCGGGACGAAAAAATTCCCACCAACTGACAAGAGAATATCCCTGAGCTCTTCTGCCGTAACAGTAAGTGTTATTTTCGCTCGGGAAATGGGATTGACGGGTGAGGTACGCCGTGGGAGTGTTGATAGACTTCTATGTGGTTTGGAGGGAAACCTAAGCCCGAGCGCTTCGAGTAAGGTGCTTTTGCCAACATTGTTCTGACCCACCAATACATTGAACCCTGTCGAAAATTGAAGCTCGCCAGAATCTCGATAGCTCTTATAGTTAACTAATTGGAAAGTTGAAATTTGCATTGGTTGTGCTTTCCGCCGACGCAACGCAGGTCCGCGTTACCCAACTTGGCTACGGATGCGCCACTCGCCAATTCTTGCCGGTTCTTCTCTCTCTCCCCTTGTGCAGGTCAGTGAGATGATTCCAACTGCGGCCGCCGAACGAAATCCTTCCCACTGATCCTATCCACTGCCTCATCCTTCATCGGGAGTAGCCAGACTGTCCTTTATTGCGCGCATCGAGCGCTCAACGCTTTTATCGTACGAATGATCCCTCCAAGCTCGCTCGCTATCTCTTCAGGGATGGGGGCTGAGTGATCTTCTACTGCGCGCGTCCAACGAGGGCCTTCCCAGGCCGCGCGTTGCGCGAGCACCGAAGATCATCAGGCCCCATCCCCTCTCTCTCACTTCTTAAAGATCAACCTCGGCTCCGTCATGCTCCCCATCGGAACCGCCACCAATTCCCACCCGTTCGCTCCAAACTCGTTCAGCACGGTTTGCATATTCTGGGTGTCGGGAAGAACCTCGACGATTTTATACTGAAACCGTTTCGGCTCTTGAGCCTTCGCCGTAAACGGCTGCCCCGTCATCAACAGGAACCCCAACGCACATACACTGACTCCTGCTATCAACCACGCCCCTGAAAAACGTATGTTCTGCATATCTCACCTCACTTAGGTTTTTGTTATGGATGCGCCACGCGCCAGTTGTGTCCTGTCCCTAGATCGACCTTTAAGGGCACCGACAATCCCAGCTTTTTCCCCGTCGCTTCCATCTCTCTCTTCACGAGATGCTTCGCTTCGTCCAAATCCTTCTCCGGCACTTCGAAGATCAACTCATCGTGAACTTGCAGGATCATTTTCGTGTGCGGCATCTCATGGTGCAGTATGTTGTTCACATTGATCATCGCGACTTTAATGAGATCCGCAGCGGAGCCCTGGATCGGACTGTTCACCGCCATGCGTTCGCCGAAGCCGCGCTGCACGGGATCGCCGCTCTGCAACTCGGGAATCGGACGCCGCCGGCCAAGGATCGTGGTCGTATAGCCTTTTGTTTTTCCCTCTTCGATATTCCGATCCATCAAGGCGCGCACGGCTGAAAACTTTTCGAAGAATGTCTCAATGTACTTCTTCGCGTCCGCCTGCGACACGCCGATGTTTTGCGAGAGGCCGAACGGACTGATTCCATACACAATGCCAAAGACCACCGTCTTGGCCACGCGGCGCATGTCTCGCGTGATTTGACCGGAGGGCAGACTGAAAATCTCCATGGCCGTCGCCATGTGGATGTCCTCACCCTTCGCAAACACGGCGAGCAAACGCGGATCTTGCGACAGGTGCGCGAGGATACGAGGCTCGATCTGGCTATAGTCGGCGCAGAGCAGAGTATGGCCTGGCGGCGCGATAAAGGCTTCGCGAATACGCAGGCCATAGTCGCCCTTCACCGGAATATTCTGTAAGTTCGGGTCTGTGGAGGAAAGCCGTCCGGTTGCCGCGACGGTCTGATTGAGCGACGTATGGAGCCGCTTGGTCTCAGGATTCACCAATTCCGGCAGTGCATCCACATAGGTGGACTTGAGCTTGCTGAGGCTCCGATAGTTCACAATCTGCGCGGGCAATTCGTGCTGGGTGGCGAGCTGCGTCAGGGTGTCTTCATCGGTCGAGTAGCCTGTCTTGGTTTTCCTGATCGGCTTGAGCCCCAACTTTTCGAAGAGCACTGTGGCGAGCTGCTTCGGCGAATTGATGTTGAATTCACCGCCGGCCGCCACAGCAATGGTCTCCATGATCTTGTCGAGGTCCCGCTCCAACTCTTTGCTCAGGGCGCGCAAGCTCTCGACATCCAATAAGAACCCGTTCCGCTCGATCTCGGCCAACACCGGCACCAGCGGCATTTCCACGTCGGTAAAGAGCGTGAGGCTCCCCTGCTCCGCCAATCGTTCCGTCATGGGCTGGACAAGCTTGGCCAGCACCGACGCGGCTTCCGCAGCCTCTTCTCGTGACCCTGTGTCCTCGTCGAAGAGGGATTGCGGTGCGGCGCTGGGCTTTTGTCCGACTCCGAGCCGATGGCCCAGCACTTCGAACGCGATGGTCTCAAGCTGGTGATCGCGGCGATTGGGATTGAGCAGATAGTCCGCAACCATCGTATCCAGATAGGGGCCTGCGAGGGTTAGGCCGATGCGGTGAACAACCAGCAATGTGGCCTTGAGATCCTGGACAACCTTGGTTCTCGCAGGATCATGCAGCAAGGCCGTGATGGGCCGCATGTAGGTGCGGACGTCGAGCGGAATGAACGCCGTCTGGTCTCCCGTAGACAGCGCGATCCCCTGCACGTCAACCTTCGCACCAAGCCCAGGGGAAAGCAGGCACTGCAGGCCGAGACTACCTCCCTTGGGCAAGCCCTCGACAAATCGCTGCGCGGACGGTTCATCCTGAAGGAGTTTGGTCTTCACCGCATTCGTCTCGGGCGATGCAGCGGCAGATTGAAATGACTTGAGCAGCGTATTGAACCCCAGCTCGCGCAACAACTCGATGAGCTGGTCCTGATGCGGCGGCTTCACATGATAGGTCGCGGCGTCAAATGTTACAGGACTATCCAATTGGATGGTCGCCAGTCTCCGGCTGAGGCGGGCATTTTCAGCCTGGTCGATCAACAGCGTTTTGATGCGAGGCGGCGTAACCTCTTCGACACGGTGCAGGAGTTCTTCAATCGTGCCGAACTGGTCGATCAGCTTCATGGCGGTTTTTTCACCGATGCCCTTCACGCCGGGAATATTGTCCGCCGCATCGCCCATGAGCCCCATGATCTCCACCACGCGCGCCGGCTCCACACCGAAACGTTCGTGGCATTCTGCTTCGCCGAGCCACTTGTCTTTCACCGGATCGTAGATGCGCACGTGGGACGTCAAGAGCTGGAACATATCCTTGTCGCCGGTGACGATGACGACGTCGAAACCGGCCTGCTCAGCCTGGCGCGCCAGTGTGCCGATCAAATCGTCCGCTTCGTACCCGGCTTGCCGGACGGCAGGAATATTGAGCGCATCCACCACGCGATGGATGTAGGGAATCTGGGCGCTCATGCCTTCCGGCATCGGTGGCCGCTGCGCCTTGTAGGCCGTGAACTCCGCGTGGCGCAACGTCGGCCCCTTTTCATCGAATGCCACGACAAGGCCGTCCGGCTTCTTCTCACGAAGGATCTTTAGCAATGTCGTCGTAAAGCCGAGAATGGCGTTGGTCTGGAGGCCTTTGGAATTATTCAGGGCCGGCAGAGCGAAGAAGGCACGATAGATATAGGCGCTCCCATCGATCAGGTAGAGCGTCTTACGGCTGGACTCGGTAGTCGGCATGATGCGGGCTTGGGTCCGGCGCCAGTGTCAGTGGTGGTTTATCGAACTGGCGGCGCATGCCGTTAATGACACTCAGCAGGGTCGGCTGGCCGACCATTTTCGCCTCCAGTTGACGCTTCTTGGGAAAATCCATGAGCGAGATTCCTATCAGCATCGTCAGCAGGCCCTGCCCCGGCAAAAAGAGCATGGCAAAGCCGGCTAAGAGAAACACCACACCGATGACGTTCTTGACAACTAACCCTAACAGGCGCAGCAACGGGTGATGGTCCTTCATCCAATGGCGGGGAGTACGTGTATCAAAATAATCGGCAGGCAAGCGGACTAAGATCAACGGGATGGCGATCAGGGAACCGATAAATCCAATAACCGAGGCCATGGTGAGGCCGATAAGCACATCGACTGGAATCCATTGTTGGACTGTAGCGAGTAATTCTTCCATCTCCTTGCATCCTAGCATGCGACCCAGGGGCACTCCAAGCCAGCAACCGAGCTTTGGCGAGTATTTACGGCGTATTTCTCAACGGGCTATAATTGCGTTAAATGCCGCGTCGTTCGCCTTTCACAGTTTGGATCCGCGCCTGGCTGGGAATCGTGATTCTGGGCACAGGACTGCTGGCGATTCCCTCTTCCCTCTGCGCATCAGACGATCTTCATATCGAAATGAAGAAGAAAGGCCTGGGGAAGGAAGTCGTCATCACGCAGGGGGGACGCGAGTGGTACATGTTGATCGAGGTGACGCCGGAGAATTCCGTGGTTCTGCGGCAGGAAAAAGAACGCGATACCTACCTCGTGGACGAAAGTGAAACGCACGACCGCCCCATGACCTCGGGCGAAGTCGATTCGGCCATTACCGATTATGTGAACAGCGTCAAGGCGCGCGCCACAAAGGAGTAGCCACCGACCATGCCGGCTCAACCCAAGTTCGTCATCTTCGCCCATCACGCCACCTACGATACGCTGCACCAGGTCGCAACCCTTGGTCTCACTGCCGCAGCGATGGGAAAGGACGTGATCGTGATCTTACTGTTCTGGACGATCAAGAAGCTGGCCGAAGGAAAGATCGACCAGGTGGACTTTCCCCCTGAGTATGCCGCCTCAGCCGATGAAGTCACGCGGCTCTTGAAAGAAAAGAAGGTGCCGAGGATTTCAGAAATGTTTCAGGACGCGAAACACATCGGGAGGTTTCGTCTGATCGCCTGCAGCGCCGGTCTGGAATACATGGGCGTGGACAGTGCCGCAGTCGAAAAGAATGTCGACGAAGTCATGGGGCTGCCTGCCATTATTGCGCTCACCTCGGACGCGGAAACGAAGCTGTTCATTTAGCGGGATGCTGAAAAAGTCCGCCAGCGGCGTTCTCGCATCGTTCAGATCCTCAACGTACCCCTGAGGGTACGCCTCCGGTCCTCACTCGCTGCGGCCTTGCTGGACGGCCTTTTTGAGCATCCCGCGCGCCGACCTTGCGCCTTTACCCCTCACCCCTAACGTGACCGCTTCACTCCCACCCGATCGCAGTATTCTGTAAGCTTGCATTTTCTGCAAAAAGGCGAGACTGGCTGGCAGAGGTTCTGTCCGTAGGGGACCAGCAGATCATTGAACGTGATCCAATGCTGCTTCGGCAATTTCCTGCGTAGCGCCTGTTCCGTTTCCTCTGGTGTCTTTGTCTTCACATAACCCCAGCGATTGCTGATCCGGTGCACGTGAATATCCACACAGATACCTGGCTTGCTATAGCCGACGGTCACCACCAAGTTCGCCGTTTTCCGGCCGACCCCCGACAGAGTAACCAGTTCCTCGATGGAGTCGGGAACCGTTCCTCCATAGACCTCCAGAAGGCGACGGCAAATGGCATGAATCGATTTGGCTTTCGTCCGGTAGAATCCAACGGGATAGATGGCGCGCTCGATCTTTTGGAGCGGAAGGGTCAACATGGTGGCAGGCTGATACGCCAGCGCGAACAGCCTGGCGCTAGCTTCACTGGTCGTCTTGTCTTTGGTTCGAAGGCTGAGGAGGCACGAGATGAGAATGCGAAAGGGGTCTCGGTTCGAATGGCGTGCCACCACGCCGACGACTGGCTCCTCCCACTGCCGAATTTCGCGCTTCACGATTCGAAGCGCAGCAGTGATTTGGTTCTGGCGCATGGAAGAGGAAGAACTCGGAAGGCCTTGGAAGAGATGCGATCGACCGAACAGGCAAACCCGCGGTAAGGACGATTACTCTGGCTTACGCTTCGACAACCACTTTTGACGCCGCCGCTGCGCTTCGCGCTGTTTGGCTTTTTTTCTGACGCTCGGCTTTTCGTAAAACCGCCGGCGCTTCAATTCGCGGAAGAGTCCTTCCCCCGCGAGCTTCTTTTTGGCAACTTTGAGAGCTTTCTCGACGTTATTGTTGAAGACTTTGATTTCCATTCTTTCCGTCTGTGTGCTTTCCCAGGCAGCGCCTGTATAGGTTTTTTTCTCGCGCCGGAACGGCCCTCACCAAGGGGCGTAATGTAACATAGCCCCCTGAGTTCCTCAAGGCGGATTGTCATTTGCTGAATCCGGTCGGACAGAGACACCCTAAGCCGTTGATTATGCTGAGACTTAATATTTTCTGCGACCGTATGCCGCCCAGCATCGGCTGCGGCAATTGCCAGTATCAGCCCGACCGTGAGATCGGAGCGAACGCGAGGCTTCACCCCTGCCGCGCAGGCATGAAGAAGCGCTCCAACCTCTGTCGCCTGCTCGGCGATTTCAAGCGGAATCTCCGTCGCCAGATGAAGCGCCGACGATAAGACGCTGGAACGAGTTCGGTCTGTCTTTGCCAGTTTCGTGGCCTGAATAAATCGCTGATAGGCATCGCCATCTTCTCGCATCAGCTCGCGAAGCCGTCGGCCAATTTCACCGAGCCGATGTTCCACGCCTCGCTGTTGACTAAGGCGCGCCCCCATAATCCCCAGCGAAGTCGCAAGAGCGCCCACCAAAGCCGCAACTGTGCCGCCGGCCGGAGTCGGAGTTGCCGCAGCCACAGCGTCCAAAAAGCTCACCAGCGATTGTGTGTGCATATCAACCGGATACTGCTTACGAGACAGGACCCGCCGTGCAGATTCACCGAACAACCGATCCTCTAATCTGATTTCCAGTACTTGTGTTGAATCGACCTGTTCGATCTCCAGGCTATGCGCGGCGACCTGAACCAGCGCTGCTTGAGGCACAAGCCCAATCACTTCGCTTCCCGCTACCGCCACGCCCTTCTCAACTGCTCGGGCTCGGACCGCTTCAAACGCGACATGGAGGGGTGTAATCAGGTAATCGGTGAGATTCATAGCGACCTGAACCAGCTTTCGACTGGCTAACTCCAGACCGATCGCTTTGAGATGGGGCAGTCCTCCGTTCGATTGGCGGATGTCTTTCGCGATAGATCGAGCCAGCTCCAGATCCGTTGAGCGGAGATTCACATTAAAGGCGATCAAGGGAGGCCGCGCACCGATCACGGTCGCGCCAGCCGTCTTATGGAGGCGGGGAGGACCAAAGTCTGGCACCCAATCCGGATCGGAATTCATGCGGAAGGCAAGGCCTTGAAGCCCTCCTCGACGAACCGATTCGAGCGGAGCATGATCGCGGTGCGGAGCCGCCTGTTCATAGAGAAATACCGGGATTTCCAACTCGGCTCCTACCTGCTCCCCCAACCGCTTCGCCAGATGAATACAATCCTGCATCGTCGCGCCACGCAACGGAACAAAAGGCACGACATCCGTAGCCCCTACCCGCGGATGGACGCCCTTGTGCTTCCGAAGATCGATCAGATCGGTCGCCACGCGAATGGAGCGAAAGGCCGCCTCAGCGACGGCATCCGGTTCGCCGGCAAAACTCAAGACCGAGCGATGGTGATCGCGATCCATCGTCTGGTCCAATAGCCAAACCCCCGGCACCGACTCCACCGCCCGCACCAACGCACGCACCGTCGTCTGGTTTCGCCCCTCGCTGAAATTCGGCACACACTCGACGATTCGATGCACGTCCTACTCCATCGAGAATCAAAACAGAGAAGCCGGAGGTCTGATCGTCAGCCCTCCGGCTCCTCTTTCCCCTAAGTCTCTTCTCTGTCTGTACAGCTACTTTGTTTTTCGCACGAACGCTTTATAGATCATTCCCGACGTCGTCTGTTCTTCTTCGAGCCCGACCATTTGGTGGCCGGTCGTGTCACACCAGGCGGGCATGTCCTTTTTGATGCCTTCGTCGTCTGAAACGACTTCCAGCACCTGCCCCAATGTCAGTCCCTTGATCTTCTTCATGGTCATGATGATCGGCATCGGACAAAAATACCCGAGCGTGTCGAGCTTTACATCGGCATGTGGCATAGCGTGTCGTTTCTCTGGTTTGTTTGGTTGATTCCGTTTGTTTAGTTAACTGAAGCCCCCGCTCCAAATGAACCAAACAAACTAAATGAACAAGTTGACGCTGCCTTGTTTGGCTTCCGCGAGATAGGTGGTCACCCCCGCAAACTGATCGATACCCCCGATAAGCGTGTCTTTCGTAATCCCCATCAACCCCATAGTGGTTGTGCAAGCAATGAAATGAACACCGAGGTCCAGCGCCGTCTCCATGAGTTCCGGCACATCCGGCATCCGATTCTGCTTCATGACTTTTTGCATCATCTTTGTGCCCAACCCCCACAGATGGAACCGCGAGAGGGGAAGACTGTCTGCGCCCCCTTTATTCAGCAGGCCGAACATCTGACGAAGCCAGTCCTTGGCAGAGCTGCTCGCGCCTTTCCGGCGAATCGCGTTGAGGCCCCAGAAGGTGAAGAAGACGGTGACCTGCATTCCCATGGCAGCAGCCCCAGTGGCAATGATGAACGCCGCCATCGCGCGGTCCATGTCGCCGCTCAGCAGGACAATCGTCACCTTGTCAGGCTTGGAAGCCCGTAGATTGTCTAATGTGACTGCTGGGTCCATCTGCGCAGTTGTCATAACGCCCTCTTTCCTGCCAAGTCCGCACGAGTGCGCTTTTTCTATTTGATTTTTAATATAGTCTCTGCTTCTTTTTCTTGTCAAGGAAGGGAGAAACTCAGGGAGCCGCCAGGCTGTCCTTCACTGCGCGCCTTGGACGAGCACCGTTTCATCGTGCGCGTTCTGCGAGCAAGAAGGACAGTCTGGCGGCTCCCTCAGCAGACGTGAAGTGCGGGTGAAGGCCCTCGCTTGGGGAAAAGCGCGTCTTGGCGCGCTGAGGGCTGGGCGGGTAGAATATTGTGCGCAGTAGGAGGCCGAGCAGGTCATCCCGCTATGATGGTAGCGGAGTAGGATGCAAAGATGCGGTCCTGCGACGGGGCATTGAAAGAGGAGCTGGCTGTGCCCTTCTTTGTTCGAGAGGCGAATTGATGCTAGCTGGCTTGACGTTCCATAACCCACTCGCTATATTCACGATCAAGTTGCTGCCGCAGTCCAGGCTGGTCCCCTCACGTATTTCCTCCCTCTTTCCATGAATAGCGACCTCATCACCGAGATCAAGCCATCTAAGACCGCACCGCTCTACGGCTTCTGGTATCCCGCTTGTCTGAGCAGTGAACTTCCTCCTAACAGCCTAAAAGGAGCCGTCCTATTAGGTTTCCCGATTCTCGTCTGTAAAACATCACAGGGTTCGGTTGCAGCCATGCGCGACATTTGTCCCCATCGCGGAATGCCGCTGTCATTCGGCAAAATGAAAGGCGACTGTGTCGAATGCGCCTACCATGGCTGGCAGTTCGACCAGGGAGGCCGTTGCCGGGAGATCCCCGCACTGGTCGAAGATTCTCCTATTCAAGCCGACAAAATCGGCATCACCACCTACGCTTGCCGCGAGCGGGATGGTTATGTGTGGGTATTCGTTCCCAATCCTCAACAACCGAACCAGGCCATTCCGGAGGTGCCGCCGCTACCGCTCCCCTCGTCTCCCTATAGGATGATTCATATTTCGACCCTGCTAGATTGTACCATCGACGACGGCATCGTCGGCTTGATGGACCCGGCTCACGGACCCTTTGTGCATCAAAGCTCCTGGTGGCGCAGCCAGGCAAGCATCCACGAAAAAGCTAAAACCTTCGAACCGATTCCCCACGGCTTCCGCATGGTGCCGCACGCGCCCTCAAAGAACAGCGGACCCTACAAACTCCTCAACATGTTTTACGGCGGGCCGCTGACAACGACCATCGACTTTGTGTTGCCCAACCAGCGATTCGAATTCGTCCAGTGCGGATCGCTCTTCGTATCGAGCCGCGCTACCGTGACGCCGATCAGCGACCAGCAATGCCGCATCGACTTTACCGCAGCCTGGAACTGTCTCAGCTGGGTTCCTTTCTCCAAGACCCTCTTTCGCTATTTTGCCAATATTTTCATGACGCAGGATCGAGAGGCGATGGAGCGCCAGGCGGTGGGATTGCGCTACAAGCCAGCCTTGATGCTCATCGACGACGCCGATACGCCGGCGAAGTGGTACTACAAGTTGAAAGCCGCGCACCTTGCATCGGTGCAAACCGGACAACCTCTCGACCATCCGCTTAAAGAACGGGTCACGCTTCGATGGAAGAGTTAAGCGCACCTTGGCCCCACGACTCATGATCACGACTCGGAAAACACCTCTTCTTTTATTGTTCCTCTTGGTGATCGTTCTTTGCGCGCAAGCCCTCCCGCTCTGGTCGGCGGACAGCCGCCGTTTTGCAACGGTGCCGGCGCTGGGAGTGCGCGCCGGCGAGCAGACGGGTGTCGTCCACTACGTTGTGCTCCAGATCGACAAAGATCCTCGACTGGGGGGACCAACGGTCCAATTCAATGAAATAAACCTGGGCGGCGGCTCAATCGTCAGCGAGGATTGGAAAAAAGGTGTCAAACGCGCCGTCGCGGCAGCCACGAGGGCGGTAGGAGAGGACGGACGAGACTGGGTAATCACGATCAAGAACCGGTCATACAATGCCTTGACCGAGGGAATGAGCGCCAGTAGCGCTATTGCGGTCGGTATCATGGCAGCCTGGAGAGGCGACACCATTAGGCCGGACGTGGCCCTGACCGGGACCATCATGCTGGATGGTCAGATCGAGCCGGCCGGTGCTCTTCCCGCCAAAGTCGAAGCGGCGGCCCAGGCACGGTTTAAAACCGTGCTAATACCTCGCGGACAACTCTACACAGTCGACTGGGATCTCTCCCTGTTGGCAGCCAGATGGAACATCAACATTCTTGAGGTGGCAACGCTGGAAGAAGCCTACCAGATCATGACAACGTCAAGACGTTAGCGACTCATTTCTCGCCTATCTGAACTAACAGCTCCATCGCCTGCCGAATTTGGACACGCGAACCGAGCAACACCACAATATCACCAGCCATTAACCGGACATTCTCCGACGGATTTGCTTGCGTCACCCCAGCATGCGTCCAGGCAATCACCGAAGCGCCCGTGCGTGAACTGAGAGCAATCTCGGCCAGCGTTTTCCCCTGCGCGGGAGAATCGTCGTCGATGCGACACGTTTCGACTGCCGCATCGGCCACGGTCCCGCCACGAAGATGATGCGCAAGTTCCGGCAACTCCTTGCGACGAAGCAAGGCGTACCCTTCACGACGAACTTGTTTGGCCTTTTCCGTCACAAAATCTTGCGGCAATTTATACGTGCGAAGCACTAACGCAAAGATCTCGATGGAGGTTTCGAATTCCTCCGGCACCACATCATCCGCGCCAAGTTGGTGCAGCTCTTCCAATTCGCGCAGATAGCGAGTCCGCACGACGACATGGATCTTGGGATTGAGTCCCTTGGCCACCTGCACGGCCCGTCTGGTGATAAATGGGTCTGAAATGGCGACCACCAAGACCTTCGCATCCTCGATCTTCATGTGCCGCAACACGTTCGGGTTCGTGCCATCGCCGTAATAGACGGGCATCCCGTGTTTCGCTTCGCGGCTGACGGTATCGCCGTCAAGATCCAAGGCAAGATACGGGATTTCCGTCTCACCGAGCACGCGGGCAAGATTCCTTCCGTTCAACCCATACCCGACAATAATGACGTGATCCTTCACCCGAATCTGCTTCCCTTCGGTCTGGAGCATGTGGGCGGTGGTGCGACTAGGCAGCCAATGACGAAGCCGCTGCCATGCTTCCACGCGGCGAGCCAGGTGCGGCGACCACTGCATGAGAAAGGGCGTCACAATCATGGAGAGCACCGAGACCGCGAGAAAGACCTGATAGGGATCACCCCGCAAGAAACCGCTTTCCTGCCCTTGCTGAGCCAACAAGAAGCTGAACTCACCGACCTGGGCCAAAGCGATGCCCACCATAATCGCCGAACGTAGAGGGATCTCCGCCAACAGGACCGCTCCGGCCCCGGCGGCAAACTTCACCAACAAAACCGCCACGAGTAGGCCGACCACCGGAAACGGATGCACGAAGATCACCCGCCAGTCCATGAGGATGCCGATCGACACGAAGAAGAGACTGTTGAAACTGTCGCGGAACGGCAGCACTTCAGCCATGGCCTGATGGCTATACTCCGATTCGGAGATGACCAACCCGGCGATGAATGCGCCTAACGCCAATGAGAGACCGCCGAGTGAGCTGAGCCACGCGATGCCGAGACAGGACACGATGATCGTCAGCAGGAACAGCTCGCGGCTGCGGCTGCGAACGATATGTCCCAATACCTTGGGGACCAGATACCAGGAGGCGGCAATGACAAGCGCGACGACAAGGACAGACTCCCCCAAAGTGAGCAAAATCGCCAGCGCGCTTCCCTCAGATTGGCCGCCAAGAATCGGCGTCAACAACATCATGGGGACGACGGCCAAATCCTGGAAGACGAGAATGCCGATCGTGGCTCGGCCATGAATGGAGTCGCTGTCGCCCCGTTCGGCCAAGGTCTTTAACACGATCGCCGTGCTGCTCAGGGAGAAGAGAAATCCCCAAAACACCCCTTGCTGCCAAGACAGGCCGGCGAACATCGCCCCGAGCCACGCGATCACCAGCACGCCGCCGACCTGGATCGGCGCGGCCAAAAACATGAGGCGGCGCATGGAGACCAAATGCACCAACGAGAATTCGATGCCGATCGTGAAGAGAAGCAGCACGATCCCGATCTCCGCCAACGCTTGAACCGTGCCGATGTCCGAGACGAGATTCAACCCATAGGGTCCGATGAGCGCGCCGGCGACCAGGAATCCTGCGATCGAGGGAAGCTTGAACTGATGGAATATGAAGACGACGGCGATCGACGCCGTGAAGATCACGAGCAAATTTGCAAGCACACCGTAGTCAGTCATGACGGAAATGAATCAGATGCGAGGAGTGAGGACGGCCCTGCGAGGAAGACTCCTCGAACGGTTCATACCTCACGTTTCACGGGTTCAAGGCGGAGAATACCCTAGCAGCAAGGAGGGAACAAGGCAAAGCGACTTATTCAACGGAAACCGCTCCCATCCTGCCGACTTTGGAAGACAGCATCTCACATCGATTGAGCCAGTGGTCTCGGCTAATCGGCCAGGTGAGCCATCTGGCCAGCCCCCCGTCGGTAGCTAGACCCCCCTCGAAAGATGAATAGACAGCTTTGTCTCCGGCAGAATAGCTTGTCAGCACCATCGGTGAGTATAATGAAGAAAGGTGAACGATGATGCAAACCCTGTCTGTTCCACCGTCTCAAGGGAGGTGCTTTATGCAGCCCGCCCATCTGTTCATAATCGCCGTAACGATCTTCACCCTGTCTTCAACCTCGGCATTCTCCGATACGACGGTCGCCTCCGATCCGCTGTTGATGCGGGAATGCCCCCAAGCCGATGGGAGCGCTCTGTACACCAATAAGAATTTGCCGGGCTGCAAACTGATGACCCTGAAAGAGCTGTCGGTTGTGCCTTCGTTGGGTAATATGCCGACCTATCGCCCCACCGTGGCCGCAGCCCCTCACTATGATATTCCACCGTATGTCGACCGGCGTCAGACCGGTATGACTGGCGGGGGACAAACCGCCCCAGACTGGGCCAAAGGTTGGCATGCCAGCATCGCTTCTTCCGGGTCCGTTCAAGCTGAAGTCTGCTCCCTGTATGGAGAATGGATCAACTTGGTTCAAAAAACTCGTGGAGGGTTCTTTTACGGAACAGACCCCTCATATGGCGGAGATCTGTCTGGGAGAAATCAGCGGGGCGCGAGTTATTCCTTCTACGACAACGCGCGATACATCACGCTGTCGAAGCTGTTTGGGCCAGGATTTGTGCCGATCGGTTGTCAGTAAAACTGGATGATTCTAGGGCAAATCCTGCGCCAACGATTCAAGCACGCAGTGCCGTCGCGCCAGAGCACTTCTCTGCAATTCTTCACTGTCTCCCGCTGTAGCGCTAACTTCCGTGCCTTCCATTCCAACCGACGATGAGTTGACACACCCACTCACAGAAAGTAGCCTCTGCTTGTTTTCATCGTCCCAAAACCACATGTTCTTCGAAAATGAACACGTTCATCATCCTTGTCTGTGGAATAAACATTCGCGCCCATAACAGGATCACGCTCGCAGACCAACTTCGCCTGCTTCAGACCTGCCCTGAACTGATAAGCATTAACCATGTCGGTGATAAGGGCTCATACCTAGTCACCACAAAAGATGATGCTCCCATAACGGTGGAAACGGTGCTTTGCGCTCTACGCAAACAGTGTTCGACTATTTCCGGAGCTGCAGTTTGCCAACTTTCCGAAGTTCAAAGGGCGTTGAGGGTTTTAACAGAAATTTTGTCTGACCGCTACACTCAGTACTTCAGCAAAGACGACTTTGGTCTGAAGATCGAGGGAGAAAAGTGGCGCGCCGGCCTTGCGGCACCTCTATATCCGATGAAGCTGCCTCGGGTTGCTCTCCCATTCCACAAGACCAAGAACGCCTTGATCTTCGGAACTGCGGGTGGAGCGGTCCTGGTCGCCAAGCGAGAGGCACGGAATGTTCACTGGGGTACCACCGTAACAGATCCCTCTGAAAGGCAGGTCAAGAGAATCTCCAACTGTTCGGTCACCCTCACATCCAGATCAGCGAATATAATGAATAACCTTCTCACATTCACATACAGCCGGTAGAGAGGGACGCCATGCCCGACCATTATCTCGCAAGATGCCTCAAGCAGTTCGAGGAGGTCAGTCGGACAAAATACGACGGGAAGTCTTTCAATCTTGAAGCGATTGAGGATGATGTCCGTACTTTGCGACAGGCCAGGAGAAAGTTAAGAGTTTCCGACCTCGAATCTTTCAGGAACAAGGACCATTGGTGGTTTGAACGCTATTGGGTGCTGCCCTCATCAGCGGACGTCGATCTACATCTGAAAGACAAGACCTTCGATTTTCACCAGCTGTCCAAGAATAATGAAGACACTCACAAGGAGCGAGCGGTAATCAGTGACTTGCTCTCGGCATTCCGGTCAATTGAACTTGTCTCTATCATCCTGCGCTTCATTCGCCCAGAATCTTTTGGCATCTTGAGCCCTCCCGTTGAACGGGTCCTAGATGTCCGTCGCGGTAGCGATGCTATTGAGACCTACATAAACTACCTGCGTGACCTTCGTAAGATTCGAGACCACTACGAGGGACTTCCACGTGCAGCAGATGCCGACAAGGCGCTATGGGTACTGCACGAGAAATGCTTTCCTGAGCCGCCCGAAGATCCTGCCATGAAACATGAATATGAGCGAGATGCTTTCATGCAACGACTCAGGGCAGCCAATCTTGTCGCTCCTCTGGAGGGTTTGTCTCTACCAAGGCTCGCTGAGGCATTGGAGACAGTACGAAATGATCTTGCAGGCTTGGTAGGGTGCTATGCCTTTGAAGATGGTGTTCGCAGGCGAGGCGAACTGGAAAACATAGCCTTGACAGAGAGAGATGAGCGCGGAAAACCCATCGATTTACATAAGATAATAGATGAATTACGCGACCGCGGGGTGATCTCCAGCTTAATCGCTGGAAATTGGCATAGGCTGCAGGGCATCAGGAACAAGGTTTTTCATGCGAAGATAGCCGCTCCGCAGTCAGCCGAGATTCGGGATCTTGTTCAAGAGGTGATCGAGATTGACGCCTCGAACAGGGATATTGAACGAGCACGCCAGACTAAGAGCAAGAAAACCTGACTTCTATAAAGTCTCGGCTGGAATGGGTGCACGTCGAGGAAGCGCCATAGCGGGCGCTGCTTGCTCGCGTATCAGAGAGGTCGCAAGCTCCGCACCTTCCATCTCGAATGGCCGGTCGGGAACTTCCTACGCCCTATCATCGGAGGGGGTGGGACACAACTCGTCGCAGCCCGCGCCCTTGCTCCTGAACTGCAAGGGCGAAGCCTGTACTGTTTGAGGCCTCCGCGGCCGAGTTTACAGGATTCGAGCGGCAAGGCGTAGTTGGGTACCCCCGGAGATGTCTTCGGCGGAGGAAATTCCCGACCAGCCATCCCTCCCTTCATTTTTTGTAAAACTCCCGATACCACTGCACGAAGCGCGCGATACCTTCCTCGATCGGCATGGCCGGGGTAAACCCAACGTCTCGCGTCAAATCTTCGACATCCGCGTACGTTGCCGGCACATCGCCCGGCTGAATCGGTAGCAGCTTCTTCACCGATTTCTTTCCTAACGCGTTCTCCAGCACCTCGATAAAGCGCAGCAATTCGATCGGTTGATGATTACCGATATTGTAGATCCGCGCCGGCGCTGAACTGGTCCCCGGATCGGGCTTATCGCCGGACCATGACTGGTTCGGTGTGGCAGGACGATCGAGGGTCCGGATCACACCTTCGACGATGTCATCGACATAGGTAAAGTCGCGGCGCATCTTTCCGTGGTTGTACACCTCGATCGGCTTTCCTTCCAGAATCGCCTTGGTGAAAATGAAGAGGGCCATGTCGGGCCTTCCCCAGGGCCCATAGACCGTAAAAAACCGCAGACCCGTGCAGGGAATCCGATAGAGATGGGCATAACAATGGGCCATGAGTTCATTGGCCTTCTTACTGGCCGCGTAGAGAGAAACCGGATGATCGACGTTGTCATGAATCGAAAACGGCATCTGGGTGTTGCCGCCATAGACAGAACTCGACGAGGCATAGACGAGGTGCTCGACCTTCGCGTGCCGGCAACCTTCCAATATGTTCAAAAACCCTTCGATGTTGCTGTCCGTATACGCATGCGGGTTCACGAGTGAATAGCGCACACCGGCTTGCGCAGCCAGATGGACCACGCGCCGGATCGGGTGCGTTGCGAACAGCTTCTTCATCCTGACTCGATTGGCGAGATCGAGCTTCGTGAATGAAAACGATTTGAACGGCTTGAGCTTCGCCAGCCTCGCCTTTTTCAGCCGCACGTCGTAGTAGTCGTTGACGTTGTCGAGTCCGATCACTCGCTCGCCTCGCTCCAGCAATCTGGCCGCGGTATGAAAGCCGATGAAGCCAGCGACACCGGTGACGAGAATCGGATCTTGCTGCCTCTTGCGCAGACTCATGGTCGGTCCTTTCGATCTATCGAAGTGGTGCGGTGCTGCTGTCGGCCTTCATAAATGGAGGATCACCGTGGTCAACCCCATACAATGACAGAGGTGTGAGGGCCTCTCCAGTCGAGAGCGGTTCTACCTGCCCATCAACCGTACGGCGAAACAGATCCAATGCGTGGCCATAATAATACCTGCATCCGTTCTTAGCGAGAAGATCTTTGAGAGTTTCAGGCGGTTCCCAGTGAGCCGTCAGCAGCGCAGTGCGAGCGGGATTCCGCCGGCTGAACATGAACGAGAGATGGTCCGGATACCACTCTGCGCCACCGGTGGCATAGGACACAAAGAGCTTGGCCTGCGCCGCCGCACAGACATCGGCAAGATAGGCATTCGTGAGATAGCCGTTCTCTCCCACATCGAGCCATTTCCCTGGATGAGACAAAGGCGCGTGAGCCGCATAGCCGCGAATTTCGAGCAATTGTTGTTGCGAGGCGAAGACCAGCGGAATCGGCCCGTGCTTTTCCACGAGTGACTGGATCACTCCGTCCTTGAGGGGGGACCTGCCGCTATTCGTCGGTCCGCTGTCCGCGTGCACGAGCACGTTGTAGCCACGATCGGCAATGAGGTAGCAGTTGCGCGGCATCTCCAAGTCGCAAGGATCTTCGCCATAGAACGGCACAGAATACACGGCCCCTCCTTCGAACGGCCAGCGTTCTCCGTGCGCCAATTCGATCACGCGGCTAAACCCCAGTTCCCGCAAAAGAGACAGATAATCGTAGGAAAGCGTACGCCGATTCCTTCGGCTCGGCACGATGATCGGCGTGTCTTTGGGCAGGTGTAGGAGCGTGCGAGAATCCACATGATCGTCGTGATCGTGGGTCAAGAAGACAGCAGCCGGTTTGGGTAGCAGTGATCCCCAGAGCGACGGAACGGAGGACTCCGCAAACCAGGGGAGTAGCCAGGGATCGAATAACAGTGCCTGGTCCCCTTGCCGATACAGCAGCGCGGCATGGCCAAGATGGATCGTGTCCTGGTCTTGCAGCGTCTCGAACCATCGGGATCTGACGGAGGAGGTACTCGAACTGACCAAGCACTCATGCTGGTGGAGGGATTCGATCAATCGCGTGAGCACGCGTTCTCCATCTCGCCCCGAGGTCGACACCACCGTCATTATTTCATCGGTCTGATGCGTCCCATCCAAGAACCCCAAGATCTTTCCCACCAGCGGCCCCACCTGTCGCTGGTCGAATCCAATTGGAATCGCCTGCCGCTTCACGGAATGAAAGATCCGGAGCCCGCCGTTTATGACCGTGGCGGATTTGGCGGAATCGACCGGAAACTCCCATTGAAACGTACCGTCCGGCCTCCGGCTACAACGAATGTGCTGCTGCAGATAGGGACGGGCGCTGATCACCTCCGCATAGGCATCTTCCAATCGCCGTTGACGATCGGGATCGTCGAGCGGGGCTCGCTTGGAAAAGACATCGCTGATGGCTGTATCGATTGCGCTGGAGAGGAGACCGTGGGCCTCATGGAGACTTGCGACAACTTCGGGCGCCACCCCTGCGATAAAAGGAAACGGCCCTGGAGAATCCGCGCTCTCCAGTTGAACCCAGGCCCAGGGCGCCAAGCCTACATATTGCCCACGCGGCAAGCTTTTCCAGATCTGGCTCATAGATATGAGTGCTGAGTGCTGAGTGCTGAGACGTGGGGACTAGCGACCATATGAATCCCGTTCTGCTCGGCGACGTTGGACAACCGATCTGAGACCGCCCAAGACAAGAGCGACCTCCTCTGCAATACTCATTAGATCGTTGAACATGATGGCATCAACATACTTGGCGTCATGCGCGACATATAAGTGAGGGCGAAGTTCCGGGCAAGAGGACTTGGCAATGCTCAAGAACTGGTGAAATTCTGCTTGCCTGGCTCGCTCAAACCCCTCGGCAATATTGGCCATGATTGAGACGGCAGAACGTCTGACCTGATCTCGTAATCCGAAGTCTCTCGCAAAGTGCCCATTCCCGGTTACCTCGTACACTTTTTTGGTCAACTCCCGTGCCTTTTGCCATGCAATAAGATCCTCGAACCGTCTTGCTGCGCTTCGCTCAGGCATTATTGTCTTCCTATATCTCAGCTCTCAGCACTCACGTCTCAGCACTGAACCTCAGCTTGCTGATGGCAGGTTCGTACAATGCTTGAATGACAGTCCCGTCGGGATCGGAAAAGTAAAAGGAGTAGCTGCCGTCACGATGTTGCTTTGGCGGTGTTACCATCCGCCCGCCTAATTCAAGCAGGCGCGGTTCGACCTCTCGATACATCCGGACGACTGCCTCAGGGCTCTCAAGGATCACACCGATGTGATCGAGCGATTGCCCCGTCAAGGGCTGATACGATGCGATTTCGGACGCCGGAATCTGGTGTAACGCGAAATTATCCGATCCCGAGCTGAAATACATATTGTCGGAGTCCGGCTCCCATACCACCTTCATTCCCAACAACTGTTCATAGAACGCGCGAGAACGCACGAGATTCGTGACGCGTAGCGCCACATGGCGTAATCCTCGATGGAGCGGAGCACTCATAGGCGTCTCCAATCGACTGTGTATAGTAGGGAGCGATCTCGGTTCCGTCAAATGAAAATCCTTGTGGCGCGTTCATCTCACTCGAACCGACAGCTGCACTTGATTTTCAGCTAAATATGGTACGATGCCCACACTCCTGCTCTTGTTCACGCCACCGACGGGCAAAGACGGCGCACCGATGGATGCGGTGCCAAGTAGGATTTGGCGATCTGGTGATTTGGTGAAGTATGGGAACCGTTGGCGCTGAAGATCTGAGGCAGCGAACTATGCGCTTCGCCCTTCTCATAGTAAAATTGTCTCAACAACTCACGCATGGAAGAGAAGCGAGAGTCATTGGTGATCAGCTACTTCGGGCCTGGACAAAAGTCTAGATCATTACTACATACTCTTCTGAGCGACTACATCAACACCAATGACTTCACCAGATCGCCAAATCGCCAAATCACACTTTCATAGCCTCACCGTCGCGGCCTTCGAGAGCCGTATGGCAACCGAGATCGCCCGCCTCATTGAGCGCCACGGGGGAAAGCCGCTTGTCGCTCCTGCCCTTCGAGAAATTCCACTGGATGACAATTCCGCGGCACTGAAGTTTGGCGTGAAGCTCACGACCGAGAGAGTCGATCTTCTTATCCTTCTGACCGGCATCGGCACAACCGCGCTGTTCGATATCCTCAAAACGCGCTATCCCTGGTCATCAATTGTGGCAGCCCTCAAACAGACAGCCATCATTGCCCGAGGGCCCAAGCCAGTCGCAGCTCTCAAGACACTCGGCCTCCAACCGACCCTGACCGTACCTGAACCGAACACCTGGGTCGATTTGATCTCTACGCTGGATGAGTACAGGCCGGTGAAGGGATTGCGTGTCGCCGTGCAGGAGTATGGAGCGTCAAATCGAGATTTACTAGAAGCTTTGAAACAGCGCGGAGCTGATGTCTTTCCGGTTCCCATCTATCGTTGGGCGCTCCCGGAAGATCTGGGGCCGCTCAGACAGGCGCTGGACGAAGTCATCGCTGGGAATGTGTCAGTGCTCCTCATCACCAACGCAGCTCAAGTGGATCATGCGATGCAGGTACTGGAGAAAGACGGAAAGGTGGAGCCCTTTCGCGCAGCACTCAAGAACATGGTCGTCGCCTCCATCGGCCCCACCGCCAGCGACCGCCTCCACCACCATGATTGGCCGATCGATCTCGAACCGTCACACCCCAAGATGGGCGTGCTAATCAAAGAGACCGGCGAGCAGGCTCACGCCATTCTTCACCAGAAACAATCAACGTAGGCTGATTTGTATTGGCTTCCTGGAACTAAACCGATTACGAGACGACGAGCACCCCGGCGCCAGAATAACGCCCGGCTTTTAATTCTTGCAGCGCGCGATTGGCATCGGCGAGGGGGAACGACAGGGTACGGGGCTTGATGGGAATCGCAGCCGCCTCGCGCAGGAAATCGAGCCCGTCCTGCTTCGTATTAGCCGTGACGCTTCGAATGACCCGCTCTCCAAAGACCTCGCGGTCGTAGTCGAGCGATGGAATCGGCGTCATGTGAATGCCTGCGAGAGCGAGCGTGCCGCCTCGCTCCAATGAACGTAGTGCATACGGGACCAATTCCCCGGCCGGCGCAAAGATGATCGAGCCGTGCAGTTTGTCCGGCGGCTTGTCGGTCGCCCCGCCCACCCATGAAGCACCCAACTCGCGCGCGAGACGTTGATGTTCCGGTTTCAACGAGCTGACATAGACCTGGCAGCCCCAATGACGAGCAATCTGGAGGGCAATGTGAGCGGACGCTCCAAACCCGTAGAGACCGAGCCGTTGGCCAGGCTGGATTCCACTGAGGCGCAACGCGCGATAGCCGATGATCCCAGCACAGAGGAGTGGGGCTGCTTCTGCATCACTGAAGATCGGTGGAATCGGATAGGCAAATGCTGCTGGGACGAGCGTATACTCTGCATATCCGCCATCGACCTGGTAGCCGGTAAACCTGGCGCTCTCGCACAAATTCTCACGCCCACTCGTGCAAAATTCGCAGATACTGCACGTGTGCTGCAGCCAGGCGATCCCGACTCGCTCACCGACCGTCCGTTCACTCACATCGGTGCCGACCTGACTCACCACCCCGACAGCTTGGTGGCCTGGAATGAGCGGAAGCGTTGGGTTGGCCAACTCTCCTTCGATGACGTGAAGATCTGTCCGGCAGATCCCGCAGACGGTGATGCGAACCAAGATTTCTCCTGGACCCGCCTCCGGTATTGGAAGTTCACGAAGCTGTAGCGGCGAAGTTCCCACATCCGCCGTGCGGTCCAAAACCATCGCCTTCATCATTGATCACTTTCAGAAGATTGAGACGATGACGAACAACGACGCGCTAGAAGTCCAAGACCACACAGGATGCTCAAAAAGGCCGTCCAGCAAGGCCGCAGCCGAAGAAAGGACCGGAGGCGTAGCCTCTGGGCTACGTTGAGGATGCTTTCAAGGGGAGAACGCAGCTGGCGGGCTTTTTCAGCATCCTGTTAGGGCTTTGCTTTGATACATTCTATCTCGAGTCGTATCTGCACCTCATCGCCGACGACGAGGCCGCCGCTATCCAATGTCTTGTTCCAGACCATACCGAAATCTTTGCGGTTGAGTTTTCCCTCTGCGCTGAAACCGGCTCTGGTATTGCCCCAAGGGTCCTTCGTCGCCCCATTGTAATGGCCCACCAGGGCGACTTCCTTAGTCACTCCGTGCAACGTGAAGTCTCCTACTGCCGTAAAGCCCTCTGCGGTCTTCTTATAGTTCTTCAGCTTGTAGGTCATGGTCGGATAGTGTTCCACATCGAGAAAGTCGGCATTCCGTATGTGGGTATCACGCTTTTCGTGGCTCGTATTCACCGACCCGGCTTTGATCGTGGCCTCAATGGCCGTCACGGTCCCGGATTCGGCATCCATATCGACAAACCCGGCATAGTCCGTGAATCGGCCTGTGGTCTTCGACACGACCATGTGCGTAACGCGAAACTCGATCGTCGAATGCTCAGGGTCCAAATTCCAACGGGCTGGTTCTGCGTGAACCACCAACGGGAACAAGACCATCGCTCCGAGCAGTGGGAGTATGCGCCAACTCTGCCCTCTCTTCTTCAGCATGAATGATTCCTCCTGGATGAAAGGTATCGCGGACGAGGCCTGACGGGTAGTACCCTATCTCTTCGAGGGCTGGACCGATGCCTCAGGCTTGCGAGATGACTGATTCCCGACCGCCTGCACCTCGCGAGACCGCCCATGACTACCGGTCCGCATCCTGACATGCACATCGATCGTGTCTTCCTGCAACTCGCTGGGAAACGGCAGGAACGGTTGGGCATTGATCACCGCATAAATTCCGGCTTCGTCGACCTCGCGTGCGCCGGAACCTTTCTCAATCTCGATCAGCTGGGCGCGGCCGTTGGAAAACATCTTGAAACGGACCCTCACCGTTTCGCTGCTTGGCGCACGCCGGATTCCACGGATCTGGCGGGCCCAACTCCGGCTGATGAGGTGGCTTACCTGCTGCCAGTAGGCCTTCCCCTCCCCTGGAGAAGCAAACGGGACCAGATCTTCCTCCGCCACGGCGCCGGTTGAGACCGGTTCCACGGCCAGTTTCACTTCATCTATGATGACATCTTCGCTCTGCGATTCCTCGGAACGAACGGACGACAATTCACTACTCTCTGTGACCGGCTCCAAACGATCCATGGTGACATACACGACCCGACGCATGAACGGTTCGAGTGTGTCCTGACGGGATCGAGCAAATGTCACCTGAACTCGTGCCGCCCTGGGTGGCACGGATGTCCGACTCATCAGAATCGGTTCGAGCGTCACCGTCCCCTTCAACACCGTCGACTCTGCATCAGGCTCAAGCGTGACCGTTTGGGCTTGAAACGCAATCGATTCACATCTCGCCACCACCGGAGTCGCACCCGCTGTCACGCCTCCAAGCAAAATCGTCAGCGTGACTGGCTTGTCGGTTTGCGGATCTCCCATCGACTCTGCTTGGCTCAACTCGAATTGCGCCCACCGCTTCGTGGGACCGGACGAGGACGCCGTCTGTGGCGATGATGTGGAATGCGCCGGTGCGATGAGGCCTGGACAGAAGAGTGCCACACAGCATATCCCCGCCAACGACACAAGGCTTCGATGGTGTGGCGCCTTCATAGATCTCATCCTACCGATCTCGTGAACCTGAGGCAACCCGTTTTTTCTCTAGCAGGATGCTGAAAAAGTCCGCCAGCGTAAGAAGACCGTTATTTGGTTATTTGGTCTGTCTCGTTTGTTCGGTTGCTGAGACTAACCAGATAACCAGACAAACCGGACTCGCATGCCAAAATAGTTTTTCGGAATCGGGTCCGTGGTATACAATATGTTCATGCGCGCGCTCGTCAAGATATCGGCACAGCCAGGGTTGACCGCCACCGACAGGCCCGATCCAAAACCAGGCCCCACCGACGCGATCATCCGTGTCGCCGCGACTTCTCTCTGTGGAACCGACGCCCACATTTATAATTGGGATCCCTGGGCGCACAGCCGCATCCACCCGCCGCGCATCATCGGCCATGAAATGTGCGGTCAGGTCGTGGAAGCCGGCTCGGATGTCACGCTCGTCAAAGTGGGCGATTACGTCGCCGCCGAATCGCACATCACATGTGGCCAATGCTTCCAATGTCGAACCGGACAAGCCCATGTGTGCAAGCATTACCGCATTCTCGGCGTCGATCGCGACGGGTCGTTCGCGGAATACGTGGCCTTGCCTGAAGCTGTGCTCTGGAAGACGTCGCCCGCCCTTCCACCCGAACTGGCCTGCCTCCAAGAGCCGCTCGGCAACGCGGTCGACGCCGCCTTAGTCGAAGATCTCACGGGACAAACGATCTTGATCACCGGCTGCGGTCCGACTGGACTCTTCGCGGCCGCCGTTGCACGGACAGCCGGCGCTGCCATGATCATTGCCACGGATGTCAGTGCCTACCGCCTGGACCTTGCCAAACAGGTCGGCGCCGATCACCTCCTCAACGCCAAGACCGAGACCGCGGAGCAGATCGCCGCCGCCATTCGCGACATCACCGCCGGCGAAGGTGTCGATGCCTCGCTCGAAATGTCCGGAAACCCGGCCGCATTGCATCAAGTCTTCAGTGCCGTGAAGAACGGCGGGCGTGTGACACTCTTCGGCATTCCGACCGGCCCGACTAATTGCGATCTCGCGAATGAGGTTATTTTTAAGGGGATTCGTGTCTACGGGATTACAGGCCGCAGACTCTTCAAAACCTGGTATCGCTTGACCGGCCTCTTCCAAGCCGGACTCAATATCAAGCCGGTGATCACCCACACATTTCCCATGACGGACTTCGCACAGGGATTCGAGTTGATCAATTCCGGTCAATGTGGAAAAGTAGTCCTGATCCCATAACGACGCGCGATTGGCGGGACATGCGAGAAGCGCGCGACTAGCATCCTCTCCATTTCGCGCAAGTCTCGCGATACGATTCATGGCCTACCACTCGCTCAAAAAAGCAGTTTCTGAACGGCTTGCTGAAATCCGGGCGGCAGGACTCTACAAATCTGAGCGGCAGATCCTCGGCCCTCAGGGGGCAGAAATCCGCGTGGCCCAGGGTGAGGTCCTCAATCTCTGTGCCAATAACTATCTGGGACTGGCCAATCACCCGGACATCAGACAAGCCGCCGCTGCCGGACTGCACGAACATGGTTACGGCATGGCCTCCGTCCGGTTCATCTGCGGCACGCAGAATCTCCACACGCAACTCGAACAGGCAATCAGCACTTTCTTAGGCACCGAGGACACGATTCTCTATAGTTCATGCTTCGACGCCAATGGCGGACTCTTTGAAGTGCTTCTCGGCGAGCAAGACGCCGTCGTCAGCGACGCCTTGAATCACGCCAGTCTGATCGACGGCATCCGCCTCTGCAAGGCCGCCAGGTTCCGCTATGCGCACTCCGATATGGCAGACTTGGAAGCCAAACTCCGCGACGCGGCATCCTGTCGCCTTCGCCTGATCGCGACGGACGGAGTGTTCTCCATGGATGGCGATCTCGCGAAACTCGATCGGATCGTCGAACTGGCGGATCGATACGATGCCGCGGTGATTGTAGACGATAGTCACGCAACCGGCGTACTCGGGCACAACGGTCGAGGCACGCCGGACCATTTCGGCGTCGGCGAACGAATCGACATCGTCACCAGCACGCTGGGCAAAACCTTGGGTGGCGCGACAGGCGGGTTTACGTCGGGGCGAAAGGAACTCGTCGAGCTGTTGCGGCAGCGGTCGCGCCCCTACTTGTTTTCGAATTCACTGCCTCCGGTCATCGCCGCGGCAGCCAAACGTGCCGTGGTCCTCGTGGCCCAAGGCGACCAGTTACGGGCCAGGCTCCGTGAGAACGCGGCATTCTTCCGCGCGCAACTCACTGCCCTCGGATTCCGGCTCATTCCCGGCGAGCATCCCATTATCCCGATCATGTTGGGTGACGCCTCACTCGCCACCAGGATGGCAGAGCGGCTGTTGGAGGAAGGAATCTATGTCGTGGGGTTCAGTTACCCGGTCGTGCCGGAAGGTCAAGCACGAATTCGCGTGCAGATGTCGGCAGCCCACACCCACGAACAGCTTGTGCGAGCCAGCGCCGCTTTCGCCACAGTCGGCCGTGAACTGGGCGTGATACGGTAAAAATGTCTGGTTGGTGTATTTGGTCTATTTGGTTCATCTGGTTTCTCTCGTTCACAACCAAACAAACCGGGCTTCGTTATTCCAGGATTGCCTGGGAGCGTTTCTGCAGATACGCGTTGCGGACAGCTGTATAGAGGTCCAATGTCGCTTCCTCAACCCCCTGGAACTTTTCAAGATTCCGAGACCGTTCATTAATCACCTCTCCTACGCGTGCCCCTATCTGGATGAAGCTCGTCGTCGTCCGGTTCTTGTGCTCAATCGCGGACGGGATGTCGTCGACTTCAATGATCGGTACGACCATCCAGTTGATTGGATTGAGAAACACATCGCCGACATACCCGACAAAATCCCGAACAGTGAAGGGCGGCAGGAATGGCAATACGAGATAGGGGCCAGGTTTCACACCATAGAAGCCCAGCGTCTGTCCCAAATCCTCTTCCGGCGTTACCAGATCGATCTTTTTCGCGACATCGACAAATCCCGCAATGCCGACGGTGCTATTGATCACGAAGCGCCCCAACTCGATACCGGCGCCTTTCATCTTTCCCTGGAATATATTGTTCAGGAAGCGAGGGACAAATCGAATGTTATAGAAGAAGTTGCTGACCCCGACCTGAGCCAGATCCGGCATAATAAAATTGTAGCCCTTTGCCACCGGCTTGAGCACATATCGATCGAGCTTGAGGTTGAACTCGAAGATGTTGGAGTTCACTGGCTCCCAGGGGTCATACTCCTCACCAGCTCCCTCACCGGCCTTGGCAAAGGGATCAAGCGGTTCATCCGCATGAGCCTCTGCCGGTGAGGGCACCGGATTCTGGTTCGCTTCAGCCTTCGTGTCGGTCGTCCCCTGTGGCTTCACCGTGCCGGATTTGCCCGCACAACCACTAGCAAGCGTGATCACAACACTCAGTAGGCTCAATACCAGTAGACGAGAGAGAATCATCACCCCGGCCTCCTTAACCCACATCGCTCATAAAGACGCCTATTTCGACCATCAGCAAGCCGTCCCTGTGAGCAGGTCCACGGCTCAGCCGACGCGCACTGTACCAAATGTCGAGGCAATCTCCAATCAATTCTTTTACTTTGGGTAGTCGATAATCTATTAGGGATTCTTGGGGGTGTTCGAGCCGCCCTCTTCAAAGGCACGATCCTGTCACTTGGCTACCAGAGCGTGTTCCTCGCGTCCGCGGGCGGAATAAGCAGAGGCCTGCACGTCGCGGGTGAGGCACTCGCGGCCAAATGTAATCAGGTGGTGCCCGACCATTGCGATTTGGAACACCGACTCGACGTTACCCTGACGCAGTTCCCGCCAGGTCATCTTCCAAAATTCTCTCCGGTAATCGCTACAGATCCCGACCCGCCAGGCGGTGCGCGAGAAGATCTCGACTGCGCGCCGGACGTTGGCCCAGCTGAGCTGGTCCAGCGGGCGCACCGGCCGCTTGCGGTGCAGGTACGTCTTCTTCGCCTGCGTGGCGTAGCGCGCGTAGATCTTTCGCGATTCGTACGTCTCGCGGATCACCCGCTTCCAGTTCACCACCACGGTCTCGTAGGGCTGGAGGTACTCGATGTTCGAGTCGCGCCCCTCGCCCGAGTTCAAACGGGCCCCTTTCTGGAGCCGCTCGTAGAGCGGGGTGTGCGGCAGGGCGACGAGCAGGTTCGGCGTCACGATCGGAATCTGGGCAGCCTCAATGAATTCCAGGATCGCGTCCGGCGTCTCAGGGGTGTCGGTGTCCAGCCCGAGGATAATCCCGGCGGCAACCTCGATCCCGTAACTGTTGATCGTGTCCACGGATTGGAGAATCGGTGTGCGGAGGTTCTGCCTCTTGCTCATGGCCCGGAGGGCATCCGTATCCACCGTCTCGATGCCACAGAAGACATTGGTCATGAACGCCTCGCGCATGAGCTTCAGGATCTCCGGGTACTCGGCGACGTTCAGCGTGAGTTCGCAGGAGAGGCGAACCGTATAGTCGCGGCGCCGCTGCCACTCGACGAGGTGCGGCAGAAGGTCCAGCGCGGCTCGGGGATTCCCGATGAAGTTGTCGTCCACGAAGTAGATCGACGGCGTCCCGCCGTCGGCGAGTTCATCGAGCTCGACCAGAATCTGTTGCGGGCTCTTGAGCCTTGGGTTTCTCCCGTAGAGCGCGGGGATGTCGCAGAACTCGCAGGTGAAGGGACAGCCGCTGGAATACTGAACGCACCCGAGCAGGTACTGACGGACGTCGATCAGGCGATAGGCGGGCGTCGGGAACTGGGTCATCGGCAGGCGGTCGACTGTGCGGTATACGATCTGCTGCTCGGGGCGCGCCACAGTCTCGTCGAGCCGGCAGAACAGATCGAGCGTCCCATCGCCCACCTCGCCGCAGTGGAGGAGGTCAATCTCCGGATAGTACTCGGGCGCCCCGGAGACCGAGGGCCCGCCGAGAGCGATCACCTTGCCTGCGCGGTGCGCGCGGCGCGCGAGATCGAGAATCTGCCCGCGTTGGATGTGCATGCCCGACACGAGGACGGCGTCGGCCCAGGCGAACTCGCTCGTCTCCACAGGGCGGATGTTCTCGTCGACGAACCGGACCTGCCATTCCCGGGGCACGAGCGCCGCGATGAGGAGGATCCCCTGGGGTGGCATGAAGGCCTTGACAGGCCCCATCAGGGGAAAGGCATGATCGAAAGTGCCGAATGCCTTTGTGTAGGCGGGAAAGACGCAAAGGATACGCCGGACATTCGCCGGACGGAATGTCCGTACGTTTACCGTCGGGACGAGGAGCATCGAAGGTACTGACATACACACCTCTTTTTCATCATACGTCCGATCTGGGCGATCCTCGGACATTCCGCACTGACACTGTCACCGACCTAGTCAATTACAGCGGTGGACCTCGATGCCCTGCTCTAGGGCGTCCTCAACGGACTCCTGATGACCATATCACTTATCATCTTTTATTCAGTTCTTTTTCTAAAATCCTTAAAGATGTTGCTAGAGGGTTGTCATGCTCATGTGAGTGACTAAGAAGCTCCTGGTTGGTTTACCAGCGGGATCTGTGGGCGTGGCTCCATCAGCCGTTCCAGCCAAAACGGACGGAGGCGCCCATGCCCCAGCAGGTGGTATTAGGCTGGTAAGTTGGACAGCAGAACAGGGGCCTGATTTCAGCAGCGCGTTGAACCCGTCAACATCCCCAAGAAATATGAGGCATCCTTGGCCGGACTCCGGCTAATTTGGGCAGCAGTGACTCTGGCACGCCAAAAATTTGGTGGCCCGCACATCTAAGACGAGCCCGGTCTGTCTGGTCCATCTGGTTTCTCTGGTCTATCTGGTTCATTTCGTTCAACCAAACACACGAGACAGACCAGGCAGACCGAACAGACCAAATAGCAAGACAGGCTGACGGACTTTCTCGGTATCCTGTTAGGATCGGATGGCGGTTTGAACAAACTCGGCCCATCGACGGAAATAGGCCACGCCCCCGACCTGGTAGGTGTTGTTATGGTCGGCGCCTTCAATGACATAGAAAGACTTAGGGGGCTTGGCCGCTTCGAAGACCTGCCGGCCCAATTCGAGGGGGATAATGTCGTCTTTGTTTCCATGAATGATGAGCTTCGGGAGCGACAGTTGCGGAAGGCGATCGATCAAGGCAAAGTCTGCCCCGAGCAGCCAATGGACCGGTAGTCCTCCGTAATGGAACTTGGCCACTGCTTCGATGGATGCAAACGATGATTCGAGGATCAGCCCCGCGGCAGGCTTCTGCACGGCAAGTTCCCCAGCAACGGACGCACCGAGCGAACGTCCGAAGATGACGATGCGCTCGGGGCGAATCATTCTGGTTCGCGTCAGATAATCGTGCGCTCCCAGCGCATCCTGGTAGAGTCCCTCTTCAGATGGCTTTCCTTGGCTGTGCCCATACCCGCGATAGTCGAAGATAAAGACAGATAATCCGATCCGGTAGAGTTCGCGCAGATTTTCCAGCCGGTTGATGATGTTCCCCGCGTTGCCGTGACACCAGAGTATGACCGCCGACGTCGCAGCACTCTCAACGTACCAGGCGAACAGCTTCGTTCCGTCCCCCGACTGAAACCAGACCTCTTCAAGCGGCAAGCCGCTGCGGGCCTTCCAATCCTGATCCTTCCAGGGGTCTGGGTGGTAGACGAAGAATTGATCGAGGATACCCATCGTGTCTAACATCAGAGAACGACGACTTAGAAACGCAGTCCGATGCCAAATAGGGCGTACTGGGAGCGGAAATCCAGCGCAAGTTGCTTCCAGTGATAGTCGGCCGAGAAGTACTTATACTCGCTGAACAGAAATATCTTCTCGGTCACATTGCCCTGCAATCCCCCGAAGAATTGAGAACCGAAAGCCCAGGAACCTTCAAAATCCTCGTCAGACCGACCTGGAATGTTGGCATGCGTGAGCACTCCGCTCGAATAACCACCCCCGACACCGATGTAAGGGACAAACACCTTCCAGGGGTAGCGAAGAGTCAGATTCACCATCGAACCGAAGACCCAGAGGTTTGTACTGGAACGAGACCCGGCCTGCGCCGGCGAAAATGTGATCTCACTCCCGTGGCCAAACATCTCCAGTCCGATCCCGACGATGTTTCCCAAGTCGTGCGGGAACACCGCGGCCTTGAAACCGGCTCCAGCTCCATTAGCAATCTTGGTGTCCGAGGGGTTGCCCCCCTGGGCAAAGAGGCCTTGATCTGATGGGAATGCACCCAGTGCGTACAGGCCAACATCTACGTCGGCGGTCTCAGCGGCTGAAGCCAGGCCGACTGGGGTGAATACAATCATGAGGGCAAGCGACAACGAGAAGAAAACCAGGAGCGCCAACGGGAATGGCCACATCGCGAGTCTACCCTACACCGCCTTGGTCGGGACGGCCAACCAAAATAAAAGGGCCTCTGGAGCTTCTACCCCAAAGGCCCCTTCGATTGCGGACGTTTGAAAATCAGCTTCCCCTGACGATCGTGCACCATTCGCCGAAAATCCCCAAGATATTCTTGGCGTAATGGTCCACTGACGAGACTTTCGTGATTCCACCATTGGCTTTGGCAGCAACGATACTCGCATCACCCTGAGCAAACCACCCCAATATCGACGTACCGCAGGCTTTCCCCTCTTTGGTCGCATTGGGTTCATCCGTCGCGATGTTACCGTATTTCGTCTCATTGAACGTTGTGCCAGCCATTGGTGAGTAGACAATCTGGCAGGCCGCCAGACTAAACGCTGCCGCAGTAATCCCTGCGAGTGTCAAAGCGACTTTTATCTGTCTCATGAGTCCTCCTTGTGATGGTTTAGTGCGGAGCCCGCTAGAGAGAAGCTGAGTATCTATCCCGGGAAGTAGTAATACTATGGGTGCGAGTATATATGGTCTTGAAAGGTTGTCAATGATAAAATTTCGACTTCTGAGACGACTACGTCGAAACAATCAGAAAAACGCCTGCATACTGAAAACTACGTCATTATCGTAATCGCGATGGTTATACTCCAGCCTGAGCGTCAGGTTCTGACTCACCGTATAGCGTTGACCCACAAAACATCGAACGTCGTCTGACTTATCACCCAATGGGTAGCGCAAGTACGTTCCAGAGGCCATCAGTTTCCATCGGTCAGTGAGATCGGCCAATAAGCCGACAGTCCCCCCGCCGCCGACACGATAGTCCTCCTGATACGCACGGCTATAGTCGGCCTCTGCCTCTGCGAAGACAAAGACAACTTCCCGTTTCAACCAACGCGATTCCACCGCCGCTCCGATGCCACCATTGATCACACCGTTGCTGCAGAGCTGACAGTCGCCGAAGCGAATTGTGTTCATGCCCACATTGATATTCCACGATGGTGCGCGAAAGACCGAGTCAATTGGTGAGAGGGACACAACATTCATCAGTGTCGCCCGTTCGATGCGCGTCTGATCCGCGCGATTGTAATGGCGGGCTGTAATGGACGCGATTTCAATCTGGGCATCCGGTGTATATCCGACCTCCGGATCGAGCAGATCGTGATAGCCGGCCCGCACCGAAACTTCCTCAAATGTATCGTTATTCCGCCAACCGGCTCCCGCACTGGCACGGGATGTTTTGTGCCCCAATTCTGGTTGTTTCGCAAAGGGCACCACCTTGAACTCTTCAGATGGAATCCTGAGCTGGCTCCGGGCTGTCAGAACTCTCCGGTTGCGCTCTCTTAATTCAGGTGGCGGGGAATCGGTCGTCTCGATCCGATACCTGAGGTAGTCCGAAGCAAGATCGAGCAGAAACGCCTGCCGCGGATGGTCTAACTGAACAAAAGCCGGCGAGGTGAGCTCGCCAAGATCTTGCGTGATTCGATGTGCCAGTTTTCGCTCACTTGTCGGCATAGATTCACGCTTCCGCCGGATCACGTTGCTGCGGGATGGCCGATAAGCGATGCCGGAAACCAGCCCTGGCTTCGATGTAATCAGCCGGACTGTGTCGGCAGGAACGGTCCAAAACAGAAACTCGTCCGTGAGATGGAGCGTGGGATCGGCATAATCGAGAAGCGCCAGGAGATGATAGGAGCAGTTTTCTTTGAAGAAGAAATAGTCGAATGCGGCATTCCCGAATTCCCACGAATGCATCAGCAACCGCTTGACCTGGTCCTCCGAGAAATTGAGGCGGTATTCCCAAATATCTCGATTTTCGATGTCCCGATACTCCTGTACCTTCAAGTAGTAGGGATACGTCGAGAAGTATCCGCTGTACCCGCCGAAAATGCCACGGATCGGATAGGCTATTCCGGCGTCAGGAGGTACGTATGCCGCATAGTTGATCGTCGTCGCCAGAATTCTAGTCTGTTCGGTTTGGCCCTTCTGATCAACACGAAGAAACGTGTGACCAAACATGGATGCGGGATTGTTCAAGAAGGCAGAGGGGAAAATGAGCGTGATCGATTGGGCCTCAAAATCATTGAACCAGCGCTCAAACCGTTCGCATGCCATCTTCGGCAAACGGGAATCGTCGAATTGCAGCCGCTCCCGCAACCAGTGATATCGAGCGACAAAGGCGCATTGAGCCGGCTGCCTCGAGCGCCCAACAAGCTCCTCGAAGAAGAATTGCTTCAGCGTCGCGTCCAGTTCTGCCTGTGGGTCAGTTTTCCCATCGGGCGACATGAAAAATCCCGGGTCGTCCTGCTCACTGGTATAGCCCCCGAAAAGATTTTCTTTATAGTGGAGCAGAAGATGCCACTCTCGCTCGCTAGCGAGCTTGGCTTGCAAACCCTTGCTGATCAGCTCAACAAGATAACCATTCTCGGGAGCCTCACCGGCATTAACCAGTGAGGCTGGAGAGAGAAGCAGCGTGAACAGCAGTAGGACGACGTACAAGCAGCGGGCCAGAAAGACACGGGGCTTCGACGTTGACGTCGAAGCCCCGTATTGATTGTTAGTGAGTCGAAACCTGGGCAAGGACTGGATTCGCGGCAATTGCGTCGTTGATCACTTTCACCATCGCGACCGGTGATGCTTCACCTTCACGGATAAGCGCGGTGTACTGGTTCTGGGTCATGGCGAAAAACTCGCCTTGGTGGTTGGCAGGTACGCCCATAAGAGTAGCCAGTGAGGCCAGATGCTCGCCTCGCCCCTGTGCCATATCTTGGGATAGGTTCTCGAAATTCTCCGCAACGAAAACAGTAGCTTTATGCTCAGCCATTATCTTCCCATCGTTTGTGCAACCTGATGTCCCGGAACTGATGGCAAATGTATTCATGCCAGTCCCATTGGTCGTGGCCATCAAGACTTGAGGCGCGATGTTCTTTTGGTGCGTGTTATCAGCCCATAATATCTTTCCTAAGCCACAACCGGGTCCTGTATCAGGATTGGTTGCCATCGCGAGGCCTGCCTGCATGCCAAAGAGCACCGAGATCGAAAGCATGAGCACTTTTTTCGGCATAAATCTTCCTCCTTAGTATGAATGGATAACTCTCTGTTACGTAAGAACGCAACGGCAGCATTATAGCTGAAACTGAATATTCTTGTTGAGAAAAATTCCTTATGGCCTCACCGCGATGCCAGCAAGCCCTAGACCTCCGACCACCGTCTCTTGGATTGCCTTGATGACTGCGAGTGGAGAATTTTCACCTCTCTCCATCAAGGTTCGATACCGATCCTGTGTCAGAGAAAAAATGCCGGCTGATGTTCAACGGGGACGCCCATCATTGTCGCAAGTGACGCAAGATGTTCGCCATGCCCCCGCGCCATATCCTGAGAGAGACTTTCAAACGTCGAGGCGACAAACATCTCGGCCTTGTGTTCGGCCATCACAGTTCCGTCATTTGTGCACCCCGAAAGACCGAAGCTGATGCCGACAGTATTAAATAATGTTCCGTTGGTGGTGGCCATCACTACTTAGGGCGCGATGTTTTTCGGATGTTTATAATCTGCCCAGGCGAGTGTGCCTAAGCCGCACCCAGGGCCTGTGTCTCAATTCTTTGCGGCGAAAACAACATCTGTATGGATACAAACAAATGCTATGCCCAGTAGTAGGAACATCCTGATTCGCATTTGAATGATCTCCCTCTCGAATAGGATTGGGTGCGCTGTTTTAATTTTTTTCAACTGCAGCAGAATATAAGAAGCAAAATATCGCGCGTCGAGCGAGAACCACTCTATAGCCAGAGGTTGACTCTAGAGGATAATTCAAACCATTACTATTTATGAACTAGCACGACGAAAGTGACTGCAATAGAATCATTTTCAAGGTCTTTTCTCAACCGCTCGGATAGCCTTTGTACCACGGCACCGTTTTGCAAGGATGTTGGCCGTGTCCATATCCATAGCCGTTATTCTTCATGCCGATCAGATCCCGAACGGCCCGCTCGTCGAGTAATTCAGGCACCACAACCTCTCCTCCACCTCTTAGTGCATACGATAGGGCAGATTCACTGTGGCACAGGTAAGCGCACAACCGGATGCGAGCACATACAATACAGCGAGAATCGTTGTTAAATGCGGCACCGAGCTTCTGTTAATTGATTGCGTTAACGTATTTCTTAATCTCAAAACCCCAAGGAATCAAGTTCGGCCAGTTTCACCAGAACCGTGGCACATGAAAACGATCGAGAACCTTATCCGAAAAATCTAACGGGTCCGCTGAATCCGCCATAAGCTCCTGTAACTGACGAATCGCGCTGCCTTGTTCAGATTCTGGCACCCTTAACGTGACCAATAGACTCGCGAGATATTCTCCATGCCCAACGGCCAAGTTTTGTTGAACCTCTGAATACCCCATCAGCGTGAGATTCCTTGCTGTCTTAATTCGCGCAACCTTCTCTCTTTGTTCACGGGACGCCTTTCTCGGATTCAGCACGACGTGATAGTACTGTCTTAGAAGGAGATTTTGGTCTTCATACCCCTCCTTCTTGAGAATCAGGAAAGTATCATGTGTTCGTTCGATTTTTACATCCAGAAGTGGGGTCTCGCCGAGAGGTATGGAGCCCATGAGGAAAACCTCTGCACCGGGAGGATCTGACGTAATCCTCATTTTCTGATCCAGCCCCCCTTTGCTCCCCATGGAGACTGCGCTCGTGCAACCCGTAAAGACTATTCCCATTACAGTCAAACACAATACGACTCTAATTCTTCTCATCACTTTGCTCCTTCCTTCTGAAGGAACTTCAAAAATGCATGCTTGTAAGCGGTTAACAACTTATGTATAGGTTCTCGAATTGTCAACATCCTCCCATCGACTGTGAGCCTCGCTGAATCCTGTTTTTCATGCTCCCCAGTCTTCCATGAACAACAGCGTATGTGTGGGGCATTCACCGGAAAGGATTCCGCGGCGGAGACCGGAACGATCTGCTCCAGCTGTTCGATCGCGGATCAATCGCCACATTCCGTCCAACCCTCGTCTTTCTCCGAGAGCCGTTCGAAAAACCGGATCATGCCGGAGGGATTGATCTTTCTGCTTTCGGCTGGTTGGTGTAGCCAAAGACACAGATGTCAGGTCGTTCACGATCCAAAAAGGCTCATTCGTACTTCGTGAGCTTGCCGCCTTCGTACAGGGCATGACGGATCGCGATGCGGCGGTCTGCCAGGGCTCACAAATAATCGTTAATCGTATACGTCATGTGTAATCCTTCCCTCCTTAGGATATCCATCACTTCCCTCTGGGCGTGTACTACAACACAGCCATTTCATAATCACTATCACTCCTCTTGGGAAAACCACCATTTCACCTCTTGATCCTTGCGCTTTTGAGTGACACCCTCCTACAATATGCCTCCCTGCGAGGCTCCTATGCCCTTCTCGATTCGGCCCTACCGTCGCTTCCATGCCTATTGCATCTTTGACCCCATCGAGAGGAGCATACCGAGACCATGATGAAGCCCTATTGCTACAAGAATGTTATGAGGCTCATGGCTGGTCTTGTGCTGACAAATACTCTAAACGGATGTTCGATCGGCATGGCGCTCATTGGGCATAAGGATCCCAATCTGCAGGGTCTGCATGTTGGCTCGACCAAGGGAGAGGTGGAACTGGAATTGGGTCAGCCTAAAGAGTCACACCAGACCAGCTATGGTGCACGGACTGATATTTACGAGTACGAAGTCAATAATGAACCCAGTTCAGCTCGAGCTGGTCTGTATCTAATCTATGACGTGCTGACGTTTGGGATCGCTGAGATCATCTTCACTCCGGCAGAACTGATGACTGGTGAGAAGAAACGTCTGCCTATCTACTATGGAGTAGACGGACGTGTGGCAGGGATCAATGAGACCGCTCCAGAGATGCCGGTGACGCCGTCTGAGGCAAGGCCCCATTTAGTGAATCTCGGACCTATGCAGGCACCGTTCAAGGACCTGGCCGACCAGCTTTCAATTGGCATGAAGGGGCATCATATTTCTCGGCTTGCCATCTTGCCTCTAGCTGACGCTGCCCAAAATACGAACACCCCCCTTGGTAACTATATGACAGACAAGCTTACGAACGAAGTCTACATGACCTCCTCAGTGAAGGTCATCGAACGCTCACAGTTGCAAAGGGTCATGGATGAACAACATTTATCGTTGAGGGCCATGTTCGATGATGCTTCGGTAAAGAGAATTGGAAGTCTTCTCGGTGTTGATGCGGTCATTATGGGCGCGTATGCAGAGATGGGTCCGGATTATATAGAAGTGAACGCTAGAAGCGTGGCGGTAGAGACAGCAGAAGTTGTTGGGGTAGGAACAATTCTTATTTCCAGAGCTTCAGTTGAGAAGTTAATACGATGAACAGGAACCTACAGGACAGACGGTTCCCGCCGCAAGAATCCCCGTGCCAATAATCCTGAGAGCGCCTTCCATGCGTTTTGCCTGCTCATCGAGACCAAGAATACGATCATCGACGGCATCCTGGAACTGCTCAATAAGCACGGGCGAACCTCGCATCAGTCAATGAACCTCCCCACTGTCATAGACACTCCATAAGGGTAATCCTGAATCAGAGAACGGAGGCGTTCGTTTCCGATCCTCACGTGATCTATCCCGCTTGAAGTGTCGACCAAGGCCACGGGCTGCCCGAACGCCGACGCATCTGATCAGGCTGTCCCCTCGATCACCGATCAGTTTGCCTCTATTCCGGTTCTTATCAGTACTTAGAATCTCCCGCCAGTGCCAACAGTTGATCAGAGGTCCATTGTCTGACCACTTGGCAATCGCGATCGAGGAGCGTGACGCTTCCATCCTGTCTCTTTTCCGCCTCCGCAAGCAGGACTCCGGTCTCATCGACCAAACGATAGCCCGTCGCGTTCGCTTCAATTGTGGCGCGACGTTCGACGATTCCCTTCCGCTCATAGGTCACGGTCGTGCCTCGATCGCTCTCGACCATCGTTACGGTAACCCCGCCCAACTTGACGATTCGAGTTGTTCCGTCGCCTCCCTCACCGGTGGCCTTGACGGGATTGCTCCCGCTCCAGAACTGAATGGAGTTGAAGATGAAGGCGTCGAGCAGCGCTGAAAACATGTACACCGGAATGATGATCATGCCGAAGAAGACGAACTCCTTCATCCACTTCTCGTTCACTTCGCTGCTGCCTTTGATATTGCTGTTCCAGTGATAGACGTTTCTGGTCAGATTGAACGGCCCATAACAGGCCGTCGTAAGCGTCAGGAAGCATCCCCCAACTATCGCCGCGATGATCCTCTTTCTCAGCGTCTTTCTCTTCATGTCGCTTCTCCTTTTTTCTTGGGCAATTTCACACACGTGGATCTGTTTCGACGATTCACATTATCGCTCAAGCGAATCAGCTTGGGTAAAACCTTTTCTCTCTGAATGGTCAGAAGCCCGATCCCGCGTGGGTGTGAAAACCGCTTAGGGCCAGCGGACCCAGGATTGAAAAGCAGCGTCGGACCATACTGCTCGATCATCGAACAATGGCTATGGCCAAAGACACAAATGTCGGGTTGTTCCCAATCCAGCCATAACTTTGCTTCCTGCGTCAGTTTCCCCTTCTCATAGAGCACGTGGCACACGGCGATCGTCTTCCCGTCCTGACGAACCACGATCCGTCGAGGAAATCCGCTGTGCTCATACTCATCGACATTACCTGAGACGGCGGTGACCGGAGCGATCTGCTCTAGCTGTTCAATCACAGATCGATCGCCGATATCCCCGGCGTGCAGAATGTGATCGACCCCTTTGAAGTGTCGCCGGATAGCTGGATCGAACAGACCGTGGGTGTCGGCAATCACTCCAATGCGAATGGCTCTGCGCTGGTTCATGGGGGACGACCGGTTAGGAGCCTATCCGAGTAATCCTTCGTTGCGAGGCGAACGAGCTGCTGGCAGATGCAAGGCCGCAGGTCCGCAAGAAACCGGAGGCGTATTCTCTGCAATACGTCGAGGATTTCTTGGGACCGAGAACGACGCAGATGCCGGCAGATCGTTTGTCACAGTAGAATGGCATTACTCGAACAGGCTCCTAGGATCCGAGTGAAGCCTGCACCTGTTTCCAGTCAAAGGTAAACGGCTCCGGCGATCTCTTCGGCAAGGCGGCGAGTTCGGCTTTCAATCGTTCGGCTCTGGCGGCGCTCATCGGGTGTGTCGAGAGCCACTCCATCCGGCCTTGGTCTTTCTCTGAGAGCCGTTCGAAAAACGTGATCATGCCGGCGGGATTGATCTTCGCTCGCTGAAGCAACTGCAATCCCGTCAGATCGGCCTCGGTCTCCTGCTCTCTGCCGAACTTGAGAGTGAACAGTTCGACCCCGAGTTGTTTCATCATCCCGACGAGGCCCTGTTGATTGCCGAACACAATGGCCGCTACCGTCATCAGTCCAAGATTTTTCACGATCCGTTCGAGCCCATGCCGTTGCAGCACATGGTTCAATTCATGGCTCAGCACACCCGCCACTTCTTCGCCGCTTTCTGCTTTTTTTATAAGCCCGGTGAATACCACCACATATCCGCCAGGCAGCGCGAAGGCATTAATGACATCGCTTTTTACCACAGTCACTTCAAACTTATAGGGACTATCCGGAATCTGCGCAGTCATACGCTGAGTCATCTCTCCCAGCGCTGCGACTGCGGGGCCTTCCTTCATCACCTCCTGATGGCTTAGAAAATCCCGATAGGCCGATTCTCCCAACTTTTGTTCCCACTCTATCGGAATCCGACTCACTGCAATCTCGACAAGCAGATCGGACCCGAGCCAGAGTCCCAACACCGTGGCCAGGATCACCCCGCCGACCACGCTCCAGGCAAGCCGCCTCCGGTGACGTACCTGACGCACCTGCTCGGCAACTTGTGCAAGCGGAAGACCGAGGTGGTCAGGCGCCGTTTCCCGAAACGCCCGAATCACATCAGGGTTTTTCAGATACAGCGTCCGTTGCCCATTCTGACCAGCCCATTTCACGACAAGCTGGTCATGGTCGAGTCCACCTGCCGAAACGGTGAGGCTTGAAAAAGGAACGGACTCCGGCTGGCTGACTGCAGTATCAGATGCAAAAGTAACGGTGAGTCCATGCTCTTCAACATGAACAAGACAAGGCGCACCGGCAGCGGGAAACTCGTCACCGAAACAGAGCGCATTGGGGGTGATAGTGGTCATTTAGGGTTGAACGGCTGCTCAAAATGGCCGTGAACAAGGCCGCAGGCGAGCAGAAACCGGAGGCGTACCCTCCGGGGTACGTTGAGGATTTTCTGCGAGTCGAGAACGAAGTTGACGGCCATTTTCAGCAGCCGTTATTCGCTGACCGGGATGAACTGTCGTATCCACGCTCCAAAACTGCCCGGATTCCGGCTTTGAATGTATACGAGTCCGGGTCCTCGAAACCGGCAGACAAACCCTTCCCCTGAGGTGAAGCTGGCAACCCAACCGGAGGTAGCTTTTTCGATGTTATACGAAGTCGTGGTGGACCAGGCCACTAGGTGGCTATTGTCCACGATGTATTCTTGATCGGGCTTTAACTCGATCTTGTGAATGGCCCCGAAGCTGTTCAGAATGAGAGTCCCCTTCCCGCCGATTTTCAAAATGAAGAAACCCTCTCCACCCAGCAGCCCACGGCTTAGCCCCTGCATTTTGCTTTCGATGACGATCGCGTCGGCACCCGCAAGGAAGCCGTCTTTTTGCACCATATATTCGTTCACACCATCGAGCTCCAGGATAACTATTTCACCGGGCACCGTCGGAGCCAACAATGCTTCGCCGGAGCCGCGGCTGGCACGCAATGTCTGAAAAAAGAATTTCTCCCCCGTCAGGAGCTTTCGCGACAGGGCTCCGAGAAAACCACCTTCCATCTTGCTCTCAATGTCGATGGTCGGCGAGCACGCCACCATGGCGCCCGACTCGGCTTTGATATGCTCGCCAGCCGCTAATTCCACCCGCACCATCGGGAATGCACCAGGATATAGGACTTCGCTTTTCATGTCGTCACGTCCTCCATCTATTCATACCGACTCTTAGGCTACCCATCCGTAGGCGTTGCGGCTCGGCTCCGGTCCTTCTTCCAGATAGCTCATTCTGAGTTGACCCAGAATATCTTGCGACAACTCATTCCGCGTTGCCTTGACATCGACGCCGAACACACGCGCCGCGTTCAGCCCGAAGATCCGTTCCTTCACCTGGCGCGTGAGCGGCTGGTACCGATGCTGCTCGATCAGCTGATCCGGGATCTGGAATCGCCGAAACGCTTCGATCTGCCATTGCGGCGAACCATACCAAATTGAGTCTGTTCCCCAGAGCACGTGATCGACTCCGAACGCCTCGATGATCTGCCCAAATACATGCGCGCAGACTGCCGGGTGAGTCGTGACAAGCTGCGCAAAGGTCGAACCAAGCTCCATGTAGATATTCTTGATTTCAGGCTGTGCCTGCTTCATGCGGCAGAACTCGGTAGTCCAGGGAATTTCACCTGTCTTCGCAAACACAGTATCTACTGTCGCAGCACTCTTGAGCCCCGAGTGATAGACCAGGAACTCGATGTCCGGAAAATCTCTTGCCGCTTTGATCAAATCCTTGGGGTGGTTGTAGTCCGGCACCGGCCCAAGGGGAAGTCCTTTGTGGACACAGACACGCTTAATGTTGAGCTTCCGGGCTTGCTCCAGCATCGGATAGGCGATCCTCTCATCGTCCATCCACCAGCCACGATCGAATCCCTTTGGACAAGACCCGGTGTAACATTTCCACGCATCGACCTTGAGCATCTCCGCCTGCATTGTCATGAAGTCCAAATCAGCCGCCCCCAGTTGGGGAGTGGCTAATCCGTGCGCGAGCATTCGTTGGGACTGTGCAAGGCGATTAATTTCATCACGGATGTGCGCCATCTCGCTCGGCGGCACGACCGCTTCTTGCGGATAGGGTCCCGGTGGCGTGCTGATGAGGCCGATGGCGGTTTCGCTGTCGAGGAACACTTCTTTCACAAAGTTTTTCCATGACAGGTCGTCGATGGTGCCTTGATCGCCTCCAAGCTTCGGGTTGAGTCCTGATTCTCGTATTCGTCGTCTGAGCGACAGCAGCGCCTGTTTAGACACCGCCCCCCTTCGATTGTCTTCAACATTAGTTGGATCAAAGTGCGCGCTGACGTAGTGCGTCTGCACATCGAATATAAAATAGGGCGTGCCCTGTTGTTCGGCAAAGGCTGCCGTTTCAAACAGTTCGATCTCTCCAATGTCAAAGAACTTCCCAAAGATCGAGTTCATAGCCAATAACGCAGCTGCCATCCCGCCGGTCGTCCGGAGAAAGTCTCGACGGGTGAGGCCTCGTCGAGCTGCGGTCCGTTCCACAAGCGTGGTGGCGAGCTGCTCAACACGGGCCTGAGCGGCGGTCTGCCCGAAGGGAGCGAATTCTTCGTTCGACACGATCTGCGTCGGAATGGCGGATTGAAATGTGACCCCTTTCCTAGCGGAGGGAAGATCTGGAAACGGTGAGGGTGGGAGTGAGGACGCCATGGTGCCTATTCTGTGAACGATGTGCCATGATTCTGTGGAATACAGACGGCAGTGTCAAGCAACCCGAGTGAGCGAAATAGTCAGAAATCTTTCCCTGCGGAAGGGAGGGCACCGGAGGATTACTTGGACCGGGACAGAGGCACCGAGCGGCTGCTCTCAATCACAACTGATTGAGTCTTGGGAACTACTGCGACGACATCGCGCAAGGGATTACCTTCTTGATCTTTGCCGTCTCGCCCGACACTATAGATCAGCCCTTTCTGCTGATTGACCAGCATGGGAAGACCGGTAAACGGATCGTAGTGGGCCTGTCCCACCCTTGCGAGACGCGTGACGACGTTTCCATCTTGCGCCCCTTGTCTGATCCAGAATTGCAGACCTGCCAGACGGAGCCGCGCATCAGTCTCCACCGTTCGCCCAACATAGGGATCCCATGAAGGGAGTGGTTCGATTCCAATGATGTGCTCGATCGGATTCGCCACGTAGTCCAACGCGCTGTTCGCGGAAGTCCGAATGAAACTGGACAGTTTCGGCAAGCTGGTGTACCGCCCTTCTGCCACCGCTTTGCTTGCCGCCTCGTAATACTCTGCATAGGCATTGGATCGCTGCTGCACAGGGAGGGGCATCGCAGCCGCTAGTGTAGCATACAGGGGCCGCTCATTCGCTTTGTCGTTCTTCAAGTCCGTCGTCACAGCCTTCGTCGCCCATGCGAGATGGCTCTGCATCGGCCACCGGAGTGACAGCTCAACTTGATCGAAGGGACGAACGGCTTTGCCGAGTCGACCAATTATTGTCCCGTCGAGATCCGGACGGGTTAAGAGTCCGGATGCGATCACAGCATCGTCCTGGATTGCCGTCGCTGCCAGCATCTTCATCATCAATGTCTTCGACTGTCCTATCACAACACGCCAGGATCCCATATCGGTCTCAAGTCGTCCGAGGCCGGTGTTGAGATCCTGCGCAAATCCTTCTGCAAGGTATAACCGATGGGCCAGCAAAATGTGGGCACAGTTCGGGCTCAGAATCTGCCCATAACCCACATCTTCAAACGGCATTCCAAGCCATTGTTGGTAACGCTTGAGGGCAAGCGATTCTTGCGCCACCCAGGATCGTATCGCTGCAGCCTGCGCCTTCAGCTGTGCCACCGGATCGCCACTGGTGAATGAGTCGCCGACCGCGTTACCGGAGCCTTTCGTCGTCCCTTTTCCCTCATCACCGAGCATGCACGCGTTCGCAGCTTGAAGATCGCTCGCTTCCATCTTACGCTCGTAACCCACTTGGAGCGGATCCTGCTCCCCGGAAGCCTCGAACCCGAGCAGCATGAAATACCCGTTTTTTCTCGAATCAGTGAGTGCCAGCGGAGGACTCGCTGTCAGGTTGTGATAAACCGGCGACGGGGGAGCTTCCATCACCATCCAGGCCACTGCAACCGCCCCGATGCCGATTGCCGACAACGCAACACAGGCGAGCGCCAACCCCACACACAACAACACAATCGATCGCGTCGTCGCAAAACAGGATCCGATAAACGACGAGATACCAATACGGACTCGCGCCACTCTAGTGGCTAACCGAGGGCGTGGCCTTGGCGACTTCAAACGATCCCGTGTAGAAACTTGGCTTTTCTCTCTCGTTGAGTCAAAAAGAACATCAACGGCCGACGCAGCGGCCGAGAGCGCCGGTTCTGGTTTCAAGTCAGTGTATTCAACGTCAGAATCCTGCCATGCCGCGGAAGAAGGCGTGGGAGTATTCACAAAGGTGATCGATTCACTCGCCCGAACCCATTCCGGTCTCGTATCTTCCTGAAGAACGACCTCTTCCACAACAGGGGCAACCGCTTCAACGAGCGGAGCCGCCACCTCTGGTGGCGCCGACTCCCATCCGCCACTATGCGATAGCTTGGCGACAACGTCTGCCGGTTCCTTAACCGGCAGCAATGGAACCGGCGGATCGGCTGGGGATTCTCCCTTTTCCTTGTCCCAATTTCGTTTCTTTTCAGAAGGATGATGTGACTGAACCTCGACTTCCCCGGTGCTCCAACTCGATGCTGTATCCACGGGGGCGGAAAGCACCGATGGCGCATCGCTCGGCGTTTCCAAGGGTGGAGGAACAGCCGCGACTTTGAACAATGTAAGAGGTATTTCACGCGGCTCTGTGGAAACCGGTTCAGGTGCGGGTGGCGCTTCCGGAATTACCGCTGACTGTGATGGCTCTGAGGCAGGGGCTTCCAGAAATGGCGCCGAAGGTAGCGGTTCCTTAAAATACGAGAATGAAACTGGTTCGGGTTCACGAGCGGGCTCGACCAGCTTTGACTGGAGAGGCGCCGGAACATCCATCTTGGAGGAGCTTGGGGTGTCGCCGGGAAAAGTCGACGGCTCCCCTAGCTCAGTGGGCGCTTCCGAAAGAAAAGCCACCGTTGGCGGTGGCACATCAGACCCTCGGATCTCAGGTGTTTCTGCAATTGATCCATTCACTTCATTCACGATCAAAAGATGAGCTGCCGGCAACGGCTCAGGCTCGTTGAATGAGACTGGCGATTCTGGAGCTGGTGGAATGGCTGAGATAGAGGGTGCTGGCTCTGATTCTGGTCGAACTGATTCTACGTCCGACGCGTCCCGTGAAATCACATCTGGCTTGGAATGTACTGTGGACAAGCTCGACGGCAACGTAGCTGTGACAAATTTCAATGCGTCGTCGAAGACGTTATTCCATGAAAATGGAGCGGTCGGCGATGAGTCCGTACTGGACGGGGTCGAGACTTCGGGCTCTGGAAGTACCACAGGATTTGTTGACGGCTCCACCGAGAAGACCGACTCACTGGGCTCCGTCATATCTTTCATAAGAGCTGGACGAGGCAACTGCTCTGATGCTACCTCGGGCTGATTGGGAGTGGACGGGGTAAGTACGGGTTCACCACCAGATAGCGGCGCTTGTTCCGATTGAGCGATCGAAGCCTTCGACGGGGCCGTTTCCTCAATCCTAATAGTGGAACTCTCTACCTGCTCCCAGGGCATGGGAGAAGGCAATCCTGGCGATTCGACAACTTTCCCGATATCCTTTGGGGACTCTTCTGAAGAGCTGGAAGTAAATACCTCTTCAAGCGAACGTTCGGCAACAAGATCCCCCTTCTCATCATCACGATGGCCATTTAACTGGAGCGGCGGCTCAGCTACTATCGATGGCTCCATTCCCTGATCGAGTTGATCGGCCACTTGGATTGGCCCAGTAGATTCGAACGATGGAACCTCCAATTCCTGTCGAGCCAAACCAGCCGGCGTCTGATCTATCGAAACATCTGGAACGTCGAGCGACTCGATGGCGGGATTCGACGAAATGGGTGGTGGAGTCTCTTGATTCGGAAGAGCCCTATCGAACTGTTCCCACGGCATCACGTCAGAAACCCTAGATTCTTCAACGGTGGCGGAGATTTCACTCTGAGCGTGTGAGGCATCGACTTCAGGTGGCGTCATTTCGGAAGGAGCCGGTGGATGAGAGACGCGAAGCTCGCCCGTTTGTATGTCGAAGAGAGAGGCAAACTGAAGAGCCGCGGGACTTCCCGGCGCAAGCTCTCTTACCTTGGAATAGAGCTGAGATGGTTTCTTGGGGCTTTCAGAGTCTGGGTCCTCAATAAGAATGTCGATGGCCTTGCCCAATTCGACCACCGCAGCCATGACGTCCCCTTTTTCCTCATACACATGGGCCAAGAGTTCGAGGAACGGAACGCAACGGGGTCCGGCAACCAAGTATTCGCGTAATAAAGATTCGGCCAGCCATAAATCTTGTCGCCCGATCGCCTCATTGGCAAGAGATTCAAATGCTTGTCGAGCCGTGACAAGGCTGCCCAGTCGCAGATGCAGCGTGGCAAAGAGCCGTCGAGCTTCTGTGTTATGAGGATCGAGCGTGAGGAGATCTTTCAGCGCAGCGGACGACCGACCGTACTTGCCGGCATTCATGTGGGTGATGGCTTCTTCGAGAAGCGCGCTTTTCTTGCTGTAGCCGACCACACCCCGGCTGTGCGCCCGGGCGGAGGATTTTCTGTCGGATTTTTGAGAGGATTTCTTGTCGGTCCGCACAGTACAACCTTAGCAGATCGCTCAAAGACACGAGATGGCTTCCTTGGCCATTTTGCGTCAGATTTTGTTTCGGTTTGGTTTCCACGATCGCTCGGAGAGGCCAAACCGGACGAAGAAGTGCAATCCTAGTGCCATCACGATCTTTAGAGTGAATACAAATATGTTTGACTATTTGAGGTGTTAGGGCCAATTTCTTCTTTCTTTTCCTCGTTCCTTTCCAAAATTGAACAGGCCTGTCAAGAATCGCCGTCCAGAGAGCCTGTGGGAAGATCGACTATGAGAGAACTCCGAGCAAGGAGTCTCGCCACTTTTGTGAGAGCCTACAGAGGCAGAGCCGGAGTTGAATAGACACCGGGGGCCCACACAGAATTGTCGAGGAATCAAACGGCAAGTCTTACCGTCTAATCGAGGAAGCCAGGCGAACTTCGCAATTACAGCAGCTTCTCTCATGCGCAAGACACGCCAGTTGGTTGTGTCGATGATAAACCTTGTGGTACCGTTCGCTATTCCCATTTTCGTGTGCGACACTATCCCAGGGATAACCGGTCTCTCCACGTCTATCATTTGATAATCATGGATTTTTTCTCTTTCGGACAATCGAACTGGGTCAGGCGGGCATCTTTCGTCTGTTTTTTGGCCTTGCTCAGTGGATTCCTGCTTCCTTTCAACCTGCAGGCTGAATCGGGAGGAAACGCCTCTGGACGCGTATCCCTTGACTTCAATGATGTCGAACTCTCTGTTTTTGTTCGCTTCATCAGTGAATTAACCGGCAAGAACTTCGTCTTGGACGATGTGGTCAAGAAGGCTGGGGGGAAAATCAGCGTGTATTCCCCTACCAAGGTCACGCACGACCAAGCGTACGGCATGTTCGTGGCGGCGCTAGAAGTCAGCCGTCTGGCTGTCATCACGAAAGGGAATGTTCATCAAATCGTGGCAATGGGGGACCTTCCCCCGGAGCGAGGGGCATTCGTCTACAAACTCAAACATGCCAACGCGACCGACCTTGCCGCCATCCTGACCAATCTCGTCGCCCGATCACAAACAGTCGCGCAGACAGCCCCGGGTACACGGCCACTATTTAGGCCCTTGAGCGAATTTGAAGCGCCTGTCCAAGTCTTTGCAGACAAGGCCACGAACTCGATCATCATCAGTTCGACTAAAAGCGCCTACACCAAGTTGCAGTCCGTTATTCGGGACTTGGATACACGCCGGAAGCAGGTCTTTGTCGAAGCCGTCATCTTAGAGGTGCAAGTCGATCGATTGAGACAGATCGGGAGTGACCCGGTTCAGGTCATCGCCGCGGGCAAGACCGGTTCACTGCAAGGCATTGCATCACTCAACACCGCGCCAGAAAATTTGTCAACCATCGCAACGGCCATTGCGGGCGGCGCAACCGGAGGCGCAGTGACGGTGCTCAACACCGTCAACGTGCGTGCGTTCTTGCAGCTGTTGATGAGCCTCACGGACACGAATATCCTGTCGACCCCCCAAGTACTTGCCGCAGATAACCAAAAGGCCAAGATCGTCGTAGGTGAAAATCGCCCATTCCCCACCGGCCAGGCTCAAGGAATCACGGGCGGTACCCTCGTCACGATCGAGCGAAAAGATGTCGGTGTCACACTGGAAATTACCCCGCAGGTCTTGGAGAACGATCTGATACGGTTAGAAATCAAGCAGGAGATTACCGCAATCGCGGAGAATGTCGCGCAAACGATCGGGAGTGGAACCTCGTCGGTCCCCGTCGGTCCCACCACGACCAAACGGTCGATGGAAACAACCACCGTCGCAAAAGATCAACAGACGCTCGTTATCGGTGGACTCGTGCGGGATGACCTCGTCATCAACGAACGGAAAGTCCCTCTCCTTGGGGATATTCCATTTTTAGGTTGGCTTTTCCGCTTCCAAAGCCGAGCGTCAATAAAGCTTAACCTGCTCGTATTCCTGACTCCAACCATAGTCACTGACGAGGCTGACGTGGTGGAGTTGAATGCCCGAAAATCAGCGGAATTGGGGACGCTGCAGCGCGAAAGCCGGATTGAGGAAGCTACGAGACTCAAACAAGATGTCATGGAAAAACTCGAGCGTCAGAATGGAACTCCTCTCCCCGTTCCGAACACGGGAGATCCACCCGCTCCACTCCAGCAACCTGTGCGACCTGAGTAATCTCGAGCAATCATCGCTCTGGCTCGCGCCTGGCCACAAGTCCAATAGCCACACCCTCTCCCAAAGCAAGATCCGTCAAAAAGGCGCGACCATCCCATGACGTCAATCAGTCAATGGAGCAACTGTACAGTGTGGTCGGCTAGGGAAATGGGGTGAGTGACGGGTTTCGAACCCGCGACCTCCGGATCCACAATCCGGCGCTCTAACCAGCTGAGCTACACCCACCATGCGGAGAAAGTACTCGACAGAGGACCTGTGGAGGAGGGGATCTTAACAAAGACTGAAGAATACCCGCAACTTCACCGTCGCTCGTTCAACCCCTGGCATCGAAGGCGGCCTGCATTTCCGTAAGAATGGCGGCAGCAGCAGCAGCAGGATCTGAAGCATCTCTGATGGGTCGTCCTACCACCAAATAATCAGCCCCAGCCGAAATCGCCTGGGTCGGCGTGGTCGATCTAGCATGATCATCGACACCTTTGCCGGATGGACGTACACCGGGCGTGACAATCAGAAACCGCGGACCGACTTTGGTGCGAAGGATCGCCGGCTCTTCACCCGATGCCACCACCCCATCACAGCCAACCTCAGACGCCAAGAGTGCGCGCGCGGTAACCAAGTCCTGGACGCTCCGTTGAATGCCCATGTCGCGGAGATCATGGGTATCAAAGTTGGTCAACACCGTCACTGCCAGTAATTTGAGTGTAGACGCTCCACGACCTTGAACGGCTGCGGCCAGTGCTTTCCGATTTGCATGCACCGTGAGGAATTCCACGCCCATCGACGCAACCCGGGCAGTGGCCCGACGAACTGTTTCTTCGATATCGAGGAACTTGAGGTCCAGAAACACTCGTTTGCCTCGTGCAATCAGGCGGTGAACCATGTCAGGTCCAGCAGCGGTATACAGTTCGAGTCCGACCTTCACAAACATGACCTGATCCTGCACGCGATCAAGAAGCCGGTCGGCTTCATCGCGTGAAGGCACGTCGAGGGCCAAGATTAAGCGATCACGGGCAATGATGGTTGGCACAGGCTTGTCCTTTTGAAAATGGTTCAACTTGACGCTTCAGAGAGCCATGTGGTACAAGTGCGCTCTTTTCCAGAGGAGTATACTATGCCGGTTGTACATAAATCGACGATTCGCCGAGCCCGTCAAGCTGTGAAGCGGCACGCCCGCAATCGCGCAACATTGGGCGCCCTCAAGAGTCTCGTCAAGAAAGTTCAGTCCGCGGTGGCTGAGAAGAAGATCGAGGATGCGAAAGTATCCCTGCGCCAAGCCACATCGGCACTCGGTAAGGCTGTGACGAAGGGCGTGATGAAGCCAAACACGGCTTCGCGCCGGATTGCTCGCCTGACACGCCACGTCAACTCCTTGTCTGTTTCCTAATCGTTCGTACGTTCGAGATGGTTCTTGCTCGTACTGGTTGCAACACGTCGGTGTTGCGTCCTGGTGATGGGGAATGTCCGCTAACCGGTGCGCGATTGCATAATCGCAATAATACGTCTTCAAGAATTCGCGCAGGACGTCCACCGCTTCCCCCCTTCAGCCTGGCATCTGCATCCAAAAATAAGCGAAGCGCCTCATGCAGGTGGGCCTCAGGAAACTGGTCGAGAAAGGCCCGCACCTTGTAAGGGTCCATGCGCAAGGTCCGAGCCGCCTCCCCCTCGCGGCCTCCTTGCCTTACAACTTCCTTGACCTTCCACAGTCTCCGATATTGCCAGGCCAGCGAACCGAGAATTCTCAGCGGAGCTTCTCCTGCTTCCAGATTCCTGGCCAGGATCGTCAATACCCGCCCGCGGTTTTTCGAGCCGATCGCCAACGTTAAATCAAATACGGAGGCGCCAGGCTCAGTTCCGCGCAGAGTCGCTACGTCGGCAGCAGAAACAGTCTGACCGGGCGAGACATATGAAGCCAGCTTTTCAAGCTCACGCCGGACCGAATATAGCGAACCTCCAGATACTTCTTTGAGTAACTCGATGGCCTCCTCGTTGAGCCGAACTCCAACCCGCTCAGCATCCTGTCTAAGCCAAGGAAGCCACTGCGCCTCTCGGAGAGGCGAGCAGTCGACCGTCACCGCAGCTTTTGTGAGAGCTTGGGTGAACTTGAGTCGTCCGTCAAGTTTCGATGCGACAAAAATCACAGAGGTGGAGTTATTCGGCTCCTTCAGATAGGGAAGGATCGCGTCACACTCACGGGCAGGAAGTTTATCGGCCGCTTTCACCACCACCACCCGACGATCCGCGAACACGGCTACCTCCGAAGCGCAGGTGACAATCTCCGCTCCGCTCACGTCATCTCCATAGAACAGATCGCAATTGAAGTCGCTCTCGTCCTTTCCCAATAACGCAGTCTTTATGACGCCCAAAGCCATATCGCGCAGCAAATCTTCCTCGCCGATCACCGCGTACAACGGCGCGGCCGTTCCTTGCGCAAGCTGTGCGTTGAGTTGGGCGTGAGAGATGGTCGAGGCCATATGGATCTCTGATTTATTTAACGGTTGCGTCCGCGTTATCTGCCTCCGGGCGCACAAACGGCTTTGCTAACTGCCCCGACTCCAACTGGAGCAGAAAACGGGATGCCAAATCCTCGGCGATGAAACGACCGGCTTGTTCTAAGGCCCGGTTCTGAAGGATGCGGTTAAACTGCAAGTCTGCCGTCACATAGAACTCCGACGTGCCTTTCGACGTCTGCGCCCACACCAGACGTTGCGTTCTAGTCTCCTCTACCTTGATGACCACCACGACCTCTGTGCGGCTTTCGAGCGTAGTGGTCTGGCTGAAACTCAGCGTCGGAAGACTGACCGAGAGGATTTGCCCTGACAGCACAAGATCGGCTGCCTCAGAATCTGGAACGACCTGGGCCCCACTGCCGGATGAAAATTCATGCCGCAGATAGTTGGTGTAGCGGGTTTCCAAATTCGGTTCAAAACTCTTATTTTCCAACGTTCGGACGACCAACCGTGGTGGCGGTGACGTGGATGAAGAGGCCGCTGCCGTCCCTCCTATCGTGGGCCCAGCTCCCTCCACTCGGAATTGATAGCCACAGCCGACCAGGGCAGACAAAACCAGTACTGAGACGAGCGTGCTGAGCACAGAAAGGGAGGGCACCTTCCGGTCTTGAGTCGCACGCTTCTTAGTCTTAGATCTCAGCACTCAGCACTTCCTTAAACCACAAAGTTCATCAGCTTTTTTTCGACATAGACAATCTTCTTCGGCTCCTTGCCTTGCAACCACTCCGCAATCTGTACGCGAGCCAGCCCTTCCACCTGCTCGCGAGTGGCGCCGGCTCCCACGTCAAGTTTGGCCCGCAACTTTCCATTCACCTGGATCGGAATGGTTAACCGATCGCTCACAATCATGGCCGGATCGAAAATTGGCCAACATTGCTGAAAGACGCTCGGCTTGTGACCCAACACTTCCCACAATTCTTCTGCCAGATGGGGCGCAAAAGGCGCCAGAATTAGAACAAATGGCTCAAGCAAAACCCGTGAGCGCTGCTCGGCCTTTGTCATCTCGTTGGTAAACACCATCATCTGGGAAATCGCGGTATTAAACCGCAGCCCTTCGATATCCTCAGTCACCTTCTTGATCGTCTGATGGAGCAACCGTTGATGTTCGAGAGTAGGAACTGTCCCCACCACGGTAGTTGAGAGTCGTCCTTCTTCATTCACCATAAGCCGCCTTACCCGTTCCAGAAACCGCGTGACCCCTTCCACGCCTCTCGTACTCCAGGGCTTCACAGCCTCCAGCGGACCCATGAACATTTCATAGAGCCGCACCGCATCGGCCCCGAACTGGTCCATCATCTCATCGGGATTCACGACATTGCCACGGGATTTCGACATCTTCTGGTTGTCCTCTCCTAGCACAATCCCCTGATGCACCAACTTCTTGAATGGCTCTGGCGTACTGACCACCCCGATGTCGTACAGAATCTTGTGCCAAAACCGCGCATAGAGCAAATGCAACACGGCATGTTCACTGCCGCCGATATAAAGATCCACCGGCATCCAGTAGCGCTCCTGTGCCGGATCGACGAGCTGACCCTGATTTTTTGGATCGATAAATCGCAAATAATACCAACAGGAGCCGGCCCACTGGGGCATCGTGTTGGTTTCACGGCGTGCGGTTGCCCCACTGATCGGGTCGGTGGTCGTCAGCCAATCGGTTAAATTTGCGAGCGGACTTTCGCCGTTCCCGGACGGTTTGAAGTTGTTGGTCTCAGGCAACAGCACCGGCAGCTGCTCTTCGGGAAGCGGAAGGGCCTGGCCATCGACCCACACAATCGGAAAGGGCTCGCCCCAATACCGCTGACGGGCAAAGAGCCAATCCCTCAGCTTATAATTCACGGCCTTACGGCCCTTGCCCTGCGATTCTAACCAGGCCGTAATTTTCGGAATGGCGTCGTCCGGTGTCAATCCATCGATGGTAAAGCTTCTGTCCGAAGTCGTGGAATTGATGACGGTGCCCTTGTCGGTCGCGACGAAAGCCCCTTGTTCAACATGGCCGCCCGCGATCACCTCACGAATCGGCAAACTATAGGTCTTCGCAAAGACCCAATCGCGCTCGTCGTGCGCCGGCACAGCCATAATGGCCCCGGTCCCATACCCCATCAACACATAGTCGGCAATCCAAATGGGCAACGGCTCCTTGTTCACCGGATTGATCGCATAGCCGCCGGTGAAGACTCCTGTCTTTTCTTTTTCGAGTTCCTGCCGTTGGAGGTCGCTCTTTCTGGCCGCCGCCTCGCGATACGCAGTGATTTCGGTGCGACGATCAGCAGTCGTCACAACCGCCACGAGCGGATGTTCCGGGGCCAGCACCATATACGTCGCGCCAAACAACGTATCGGGCCTGGTCGTAAATATCCGAACCGTGCCAGAGACACCGGCCAAATCGAACTCGACTTCCGCCCCGATCGATCGGCCGATCCAATTTTTTTGCATCTCCAACGTGCTGGCCGGCCACTCAACCAGCTTCAAATCTTCGAGCAGCCGATCGGCATAGGCCGTGATCTTCAACACCCATTGGCGCATCGGCTTGCGCACCACATCGAACCCGCCGACCTCGCTCTTCCCGTCGATAATTTCCTCATTGGCCAGCACCGTCCCGAGCGAGGGACACCAATTCACTGGTACTTCCGCCACATAGGCCAGCCCTCGCTCGAACAGTTTCAAGAAGATCCACTGTGTCCAACGATAATAATCGGGGTCGATCGTGCTGATCTCACGTTCCCAGTCGTAGGACAGACCGACGCGTTTCATCTGGCGCTTGAAGGTCGCGATATTCTCGGCTGTCGTGACAACCGGATGGATTCCGGTCTTTACCGCATACTGTTCGGCAGGAAGCCCGAACGCGTCCCACCCCATCGGGTGCAGAACATTGAACCCTCTCATGCGTTTGTAACGGGACACGATGTCTGTTGCGGTATAGCCTTCAAGATGACCAACGTGGAGGCCCGACCCTGATGGGTAGGGGAACATGTCGAGGCAGTAGAATTTGGGCTTGGCCCGGTCGTCAGCGACGCGGAAGGTCCGGTGCTGCTCCCAATAGGCCTGCCACTTCACTTCGAGGGCGTGATGATCGTAGGTCTTGCTCATGCCGGCACTGAGCCCCTCTCGTATCTGGAAAGAGGATGGACTCTAACATAGCCCAGTGGGAGCAACAAGAATCGACGATGGAGGGGTTCATATGAGACAGGAGCACATCTCGCAGGATGCTCAAAATGGCCGTCCAGCAAGGCCGCAGCGAGCGAAGACCGGAGGCGTACTCTCTCGGGTACGTTGAGGATCTGAACGAAGCGAGAACGCCGCTGGCGGGCGTTTTCAGCATCCTGCTAAATCGCAGGCCGTCCGTTGAAGAGTGGAGAAAAACCGGTGATCGAGACGAACTGACTCAGCGGAGCGGGCGGCAGTTGCGAACTCGACTTGGCGCTATGAATCAGATGGGCGACGCCGAATTGTTGTGCTGCGATCAGGCAGCCCTCATCGTCATCCATATAGAGAGACCTTGCCGGGTCGAATCCCAGCAACCGCTGACAATTTGGCCAATACTCCGGACGCATTTTTAGATACCCCACTTCAAACGCATTCACGATTCTCTCGACATGCCGATCGAGCCCGGTCTTGGCGACTTTTACCGACACACCCGCCTCGTGTGCATTTGTGACAATCGTCACACGCTTCCCGATCCGGTGAAGGTAACGCAAGAAATCTTCCGCCCCCGGCAGGAACCCGATCATGTGATCCAACTCACGATGCAACGCCACCACATCGATTCCCACCCGTTCGGTCCAGTAATGCAGATCCGTCCAGGCCAACTCACCTTCAACTGAGCGATACATAGCCATCAATGTGTCGCGCGAGTCCTCGAAGGTGAGACTGTGAAGCGCGGCATAGCGACGCGGCAACTCTTCCTCGAAAAAGAAATTGTCGAAATGGCGGTCGAGAAGAGTCCCGTCCATATCGAGCAGGACATCGTCGATCTCGTTCCAATTGAGGACGCGCTGAGACATTGGGAAATTATATAGAAGGTCGACCGAGAAGACGAGCTGGTTGTGTTTGCCAAAATTCTTATGTTACGGTCAGGACACTATTCTCCATGCCACGCACCAAGAAAACTCCCACACAGATAGCACCAATACCGTCAGCCACAACGGTTGGCCCACCGATTGTGGCCATTATCGGTCGCCCCAACGTCGGCAAATCGACGCTCTTCAATCGCATGCTCGGCAAACGCACGGCAATCGTGGACGACGTTCCAGGCGTCACCCGTGACCGTAACTACGCCGACGCCACCTATCGAAATCGACTGTTCCGCCTGGTGGATACAGGAGGCCTGGACCCATCGGCCTCGGAAGGCATGCTGGCCCTCATCAAACGGCAATCGGAACTCGCCATTGCCGAAGCGGACATCTTAGTTCTGCTTATGGATGGTCGAACCGGATTGACGACCCCGGATCAGGAAGTGGTTCGTCTCTTGCGCGGAACGCCGAAGCCGTTGTTTGTCGCGGTGAACAAGATCGATACACCCAAGGTCGACACGCTCGTGGCGGATTTCTATCAGTTGGGTACCGAGACGCTCTACCCTATCTCTGCGGAGCACGGCATCGGCGTCTCCGAACTCCTGGATGCGATCTATCCACTCCTTCCGGCTCCCGATGAGAACTCTGAACAGACGACGATGCCCCGCATTGCTGTCGTGGGACGGCCGAATGTCGGCAAATCCACGCTGGTGAATGCCGTGCTCGGGGAAGACCGAGTGGTAGTCAGCGACGTGCCGGGAACCACCAGGGACTCGATCGATTCGATCGCCACTCGCCAAGGACAGCGGTATCTTTTTACCGATACGGCCGGCATTCGCCGGCGTGGAAAGATCGATCGAGGAATCGAAGGCTACAGTGTGGTCCGATCGCATTTAGCCATCGGCCGTTCCGACCTCGGGATTTTATTACTCGATGCCACGGAAGGCGTGACTGAGCAGGACACCAAGATCGCCGGGATCATCCTTAAGCAAGGGCGGGCCTGCTTCCTCCTAGTCAATAAATGGGACCTCCGGGAGGGCGATAGTCAGGCCCGGCAGGAGGTCGAACTGGAGCTTCGGCGGCGCTTTCCCTTTCTGACCTGGGCGCCGGTTCTCTTCGCTTCCGCAGCCCATCCCGATTCGCTTGGCCAGCTCTTTCCTACTATTGATCGGGTGTTCACGGCTTTTTCAAAACGGATCCCGACCGGAGCGTTAAACAAATTCCTCCAGGAAATCCTCACCACCCATCCCCTGCCGGTGCGGAAAGGTAAGCCGACAAAGATCACCAAGTCTGCCTTCATGACCCAAGTCGCGACACAACCACCTGTCTTTGCGTTGTTTGTCGGCCATCCGGACAATATCACGCCCGCCTACCTCCGTTTTCTCGAAAACCAGCTCCGCGAGGAATATGGATTCGAGGGAACCCCGATTCGTATGCTGGTCCGAAAAAAATAGCTTGTTCAACTTCCGCCACGACAACACCATCTTTGTACACATTCTCGTTCACAGCGTCACGTTATCGTCGATATACGCGGGATAATCGCGACTCCTACATCTATCGATTCGGTGCAACTCTTGCACGATCCCAAGCCCATTTCTCCGAAAGGATCCTGTGCCACAATCATCCCCTCAAAACCCAGCCGGCTTCTCTCAGAATGTTGCATCCGCAACAGAGGGAACGGCCACCCGCAAAGCATGTGCAATCCCACAACCACTCCTCTTTTCTCCCGACTGCGGCATGATCATGTTTTCCTCATCCGCTCGCATTCTGCACATGAATGGAGCCGCCCGCACACTCATGGCATTGTTCGGCACATCCCATGAGCGCTGGCCGCAGATGGGACCGGAATCCATGCCGTCCATCCTCACAGATTTCTGTTACGACGTGCTGGCACAACTCCGACGTCGAATCGAAGCGCAGGACTGGACACAATTTGAGATGCGCCGAATCTGCCACATGGTCACACCGCCCCTCCTGCTCACAGGGTTCGGAGTGCCCCGTTCAGCCGGCCGTGAGATCCGAATCATTCTGACCCTCACGCCCCTGCCCTCCGCTCCTGGCACATTCGCAGATTCTACGCGCCACAACGTGCCGGACAACGTACGAATTCCCGCCAGTCACGCGATTTCATAAAAACATCGCTCTGTGAGTCGCTGCCGTTGCGGCTTTCACCTTGACTCCCCCGCAGGCATCATGATATTCGCTCAAGCTGATGATGCATCCCGCACATAGAAAGACTCTTCTCCCTGCGGCTCGCAACAACCCACTGGCCGATGGGATAGACTATTCATCTTTTCGCCGCAGGTCACAGCGATGTGGGATCGAGGCCCTCTGTGCCGGAGTGATTGTTCTCGCCCTCCTCGGCCCTGTCCGTGCTGAGGAGCCACCTGTGTCGCCGGAAACGGGCTCGCCCCCAGCCGTTGAAACCCCTGCTCCAACCTCTGCCGCCGTTGACCCAGTCACGATTGATCCCTTCATCAGGCTCCGGGGCTCCGTGTGGCGAACCAAAGCCGGGATCGTCTTTCTCAAGACTCCGATTGGTCTGCTGACTCTCAGTTCCAAAACAACCCTGAAAGATCTCAAAGCCTCACAGGAAGTACGGTTTTGGGTACACGAGCGTCATGTCGTCGTCGAGATCCGAAAGCGAGAGGACGAATCGCTGGTCCATCGTTACCTCAGCGGGCCAATGACGTCCGGAAACGATCAGCCTAAAATATTGCACTGGTGGGGTCCTGACGGAGACCAGGCTACCCATGCCGGCACACAAGAAGAACGCCTCGCCAACTATCGAGAGGGCGATCCGCTGACCGTTGAAGTCGACGAATCCAATACCATCAGTGGGGTGCATGATTTACAGTATGACCTGCAGATCAGCCAATCTCCGCCGGCCGGCGCTAAGGTGCAGCTCCTCCTGTCGGGAACGGTATCTAAGCTCAAGTCCAACTTCGTCTTTGTCCGCACCCCCATCGGCCTCGTCATGCTCAATTCGAAGATCGGTGTCCCACATGTGAAGGTGGGGCAACCGTTAACGTTGCACATCGACGATGAACGTGTGACCGTCACACTTCCAAATACTGAGGCAGCAACACCTCGACGCAGTACATCGAACATCCGCTAACCCCAAGCCCTTATCTATAAGCGACCTGACTGAACACCTGCTAGGTTCGCTTGACAGGTCCTCAACCAAGCCCCTAGACTTCGCCCCACATGCGCGCCACTGCCCCCAAAACGCCGCCCCGACGCCCTGCCGTGCAAGAGTCTGACAAGTTTGATAGGCTGTATCGAGACCATGTCGATCTGATTTATCGGTATGCCTATCGCCTGTGCGGCGACACAGAGTCGGCAAAGGATCTCGTTCAAGAAACCTTTCTCAATGCCTACCAAGGACTCAAAGATTTTCGAGGCGAGGCGCGGATCTCCACCTGGCTGTACACCATCGCCTCACGAGCCTGCATACGGATGCGGCGCAAGCGCAAAGGACAACCGGAACACGAGCTGTCGATCGAGGAGTTTGTGCCCACCTCCGAAGGAGAGTTTCGCCTCCAGATCCCAATGGACGGACTCAGTCCCGAAGAGGCGCTACAGAACAAGGAGCTCCGGCAGGCGCTCGACCAGGCGATCGAGAAATTGCCTCAAAAATATCGGATGGCCCTGGTGCTCCGCGATATGGAAGGGCTGAGCGCCAAAGAGGTAGGGACCGTTATGGGTTTGAATGAGCGCGCTGTAAAATCCCGACTGCACCGAGCGCGTTTGTTTGTTCGGCGCGAACTGAGTGCTCGCGGCATCACTCATCACGATGACCACCAGCCAGGAGGCGCGCGCTCATGACCAAGAAAAAGACATCGGCAACAAAAAAACGGCTTCTGTCCAGGCCACCGGCTCCCCGCCACACGCATGGCGAAGGCCGTTGCCTGGATCTTCTCCGGCAGTTATCGGCCTATATCGATGATGAACTCCCTTCCGACATTTGCCTGGAGATACGACACCATCTGGGAGCCTGCCCGAACTGCGAAGATTTCATCGCCTCCCTCCAGCATACCGTCACGCTCTGCCGCCATCGTCCAACCCCACAGCTGACGTCGGTCGATCGGATGAACATGCGCCGCGCGATCCTCACTGCGGCTAATGCACGGTGAAAAGAGTGCTCGGGCTCATATGTCTGGTTTGGATGCTGGCCATTCCGACCGCTACACTCCCAGCCGAGGCCGAGGTGGAGTCGGTCACCGTAGAAATCCGCTCGCGGGTGTTCATTCCACAACAGATCCACTTACATCATGGTCGCAAGACCCTGCTCCGGTTCCGAAACCACGATACAGAACTCCATACCGTAGTAGCCAAGGAGCTCTTCTTCGGTGTCGATTTCGACTTGAGCGGCAACGGAGCCCCGGAATACGGTCCAGATGGACTCAAGAAGGTGATCATCCCGCCTGATGGCCTGATTGAATTTCAGTTTACGCCGGCACGTGCAGGAACCTTCTCCTACCTGTGCGACATGCCAGGTCATAACATGCAGGCCATGATCGTGATCGAATAACTAGGAGAGAGGACGTCCTCTTCTTGCGTCGTTCGTCTCTCCTCTCGCAGGGTGCTCAAAAAGTCCGTTCAGCAAGGCCGCAGCGAGTGAGCAAAGACGATCCTTCCAAGCTTGCTCGTATACCTTGTCCCTGGGATGGTTCGGATGAGTTCCCCACTGCGCGCGTCTAACGAGGCCCTTCCGAGGGCGCGCGTTGCGCGAGCACAGGGGACTCACCGGGCCATCTCATCCCCTGCTGGCGGGCTTTTTCAGCAGCCTGCTAGCCTATTCCAGGTCTTCAAAGCCGCGTGGTACAGTACCGCATTCTTCTCGTCATTTTAGTAGGAGCCTGTCCGACATGACGTGCTTGCATGCCTTCCAACGTGACCGGTTCAGTATCCTGTTCCTCGCCGGAATTCTATCGATGGTTACAGCAACGACCCTGATCGACACGTCATCGGCATCAGCCGCTACCAAGAAGTCGAAGCAGGTCCTCACCTCTGCTGAGGCGACAGCTCGTCGTTACGCCGAAGCGATGGGCGCAGGAAATAGGGTTGGCGTCGGTCAGCTCGACTTCGCCTGCCAATATCCTCTTGTCGCTGCAACTCCCCATGGCATCAAGACCTATCCGGCCGACTCCGACCTCGTCTACGACTCCTGCTGGAAACGTCTACGGGAATCCCATGCTCCCACCTTCATCAGAACCGATGTCGGCATGGAAGTCTTGTGGCCCAGTAATGGAGACCTCGTCTTTTTCAGTGAAGACCTGACTCGCTATCCTGCCTCAGCCTTTGTAACCGACTCGCTGGGTCTCACGCCGCCGGGAACTGGATTCCGCACTCGTATTATCGGCAGCACGCCGCTCCCTTCGGCCTCGTTCCGCCTTCGACCGAATGGTCCAATCGTCGCGGTGCCGACGACCTTGGTGAAACTGTCCGTCAGTTATCAGAATCCCCTGACCGCTCCTTTGACCTACGCAGCCGGTTCAGTCAAGTGGACCACAACGATTAAGCGGACCAGACGCGCACTGAAAAACGTCACCGTTCAATGGGTTGTCCTCTCCGGGCTGAAAAAACACGGCTTCGCCGGCGACCAGGCGGTCGTGAACCTCCCCGTCACCAGCGGCGCCATCTTCGGAAGCGGCAAACAGGAACAGATTCCGTTTGTCACAGAAACCAGTCACGCCCTGCCTGACTCACTGGTCTGGTGGGGACCGACGGATAGCCCTGGGCTCTTGACCGCCGCCACAGCCCGCGCGGCCACCTTCCCGGAACTGCGCGACCGCATCGCCATGTTGAATCGCGTGCTTATCATCGATCCCCATCAGGCCGAAGCCCTCACGGTGTTGAGCCAACACCTCTATACCATTGTCCTGCGTGAGGCCATCCCGTTCCACAAACTCACAGTGAACGATCCGGCACTTGCCTTGGTCGTGAACGAGCACTTCTGGAATATCTATTCTCAGTCAGTGCGTATGGACCTGTCGCTGGGAATGGAGATGGGCGGGTTCGACAAACCGACGACCGCCGATTACCTCTACCGCATGCTCTCAGCCATGCGAACCTTGTCCGTGGTACAGCCGGAACAACTCGATAACCGGTTTCGATTAGGCGTGGCCTTACGTTGGAACAACGATCAAGAAGCCGCGATTGAAACCCACCGGTCCCTGGTCAAAGCCATCCCGCCTGAACGGAGAGCCGGCAAATCCGAAGCCTTGCTCCAGTTGGCTTGGTCCCGCATCAACAAAGTGGCGTGGAACCGCATCCTTGACGACTCAGACATTCGGGCGGCCTATCAGGATGCCGACGAGGCTCTCGCGCTCGCCGACTTGCCGCTCGATAAATTTATGGCCGAGTACACCAAAGCCTATAGCCTGCTGTTCACTCCGAATCGAGACAATCGAGCGCTCTTGGAGCGATTGACGGAAGCCAAACGATGGTTTGCGGAAATTCCCGGGCAAACACCGGACGTCTGGAATTTCTTCGTCGGAGCAGAATCCTTGAAAGCGGTACTGGACGCAGATCCCATCTTCAAACCTGTGTTAGCTCAAGCGGAGGGCAAGAAAGGGTGACGGCCCGACCCGCAAGACCGTAGCCTTTTGGTTCAGCTTCGCGTACCTTGTTGAGTCATGTTCCGCCTTAGCGCAAACCCGTCTGATCTGCGCTTCCCGCCCGCTGATTTATCCAACCCTGAGGGCCTGCTCGCCGTCGGAGGCGATCTGCGTCCCGAGCGGTTGCTCGAAGCCTACCGCCATGGGATCTTTCCCTGGTACAGCGACGATCAGCCCATCTTGTGGTGGTCGCCCGATCCCAGGACCGTACTCTTTCCCGACAAACTCCATATCTCGCGCAGTCTCAAGAGAAGTCTTCGCCCCGGAATATTCAACGTCACGCTCGACACCTGCTTTAGGGACGTGATGCAACATTGCGCAGGACCAAGACCGCAATATCCCGACGGCGGTACCTGGATCACCGCGGAGATGCTCGAAGCCTACACGACACTTCACGAACAAGGCTATGCGCATTCCGTTGAAACCTGGCAAGAAGAAGAGTTGGTGGGCGGGCTCTACGGCGTGGCACTCGGCGGCGCCTTCTTCGCAGAATCGATGTTCACCCGTGTCCCTGACGCCTCAAAGGTGGCGTTGGTCTCGCTGATGCGCCAGCTGCAAGCCTGGGGATTTCATCTCATGGACTGTCAGCAATCCTCCCCCCACGTTCTGGCCTTCGGCGCAGAAAACATCTCCCGCCACAAATTCCTCGATCATTTGGCTGTCGCGCTTAACATTACCGAACGGCGCGGGCACTGGAAAGTCGATCTCACATAGTGAGATCGACTTAATGCAACCATTTTCCTTACCTTTCTGACGTGAAGCAATTCCCTTGTCGTAGGTTTTGAGCTAAACTGCGCACAAGGAGTACAGCCTCTTCAGCGATGAGTGATAATTCCAAAATAGAATGGACTGACGCGACGTGGAACCCTGTCAGGGGCTGTTCTAAGGTTAGCCCTGGCTGCGCAAACTGCTATGCAGAGACATTCGCCGAACGTTTTCGCGGTGTCCCTGGTCATCCGTACGAATATGGATTTGATCTGCGTTTGGTACCGGAGAAGCTGGCGGAACCGCTCCGCTGGCGTACGCCCAAGATGGTCTTTGTGAACTCGATGAGCGATCTCTTCCAAGAGGACGTGGCTGACGAATACATCGTGTCAGTTGTTCGTGTGATGCAGCTAGCAAACTGGCACACGTATCAGGTACTGACGAAGCGTTCGGAACGGATGCGAGATATGTTGGAGACTAAGCTGAAGTTTGCTGCGGCACTGCCTCACATCTGGTGGGGCGTCAGCGTCGAAAACAAGAAACATGGGCTCCAACGCATTGATCATTTACAAACATCACCGGCAAAAATTCGTTTTCTTTCGATAGAACCCTTGCTCGAGGATCTAGGGAGATTTAGCCTCACCGGAATCAACTGGGTGATTGTCGGCGGCGAAAGCGGGGCTGGTGCCAGACGCATGAAGAAATCTTGGGTACTCTCAATCCGCGACCAGTGCCGAAGGGCCAAAGTTCCTTTCTTCTTTAAGCAATGGGGCGGTGTCCGAAAAAGTGAAGCCGGCCGCTCCCTCGACGGCAAGACCTACAGTGAATTTCCCCAACGCGAGGAAGCACCCGTCATGGACCACCAGCGACGGTTGATGGCCATTGAAAAATATGAATCTTTGCGTCACGCTGGTGTGCCCCATTGAGCACCGGTGATCTCTACACCGGCCGCGAACAAACTCTCGTCAAACATTTCATCCTCCGAAATTGCCTCGAACGTTTCGCCATCATTGTCGGCTCACGTTGGGACACCCTAACCTACGTTGACTGTTTCTCAGGCCCCTGGAATGTCCAGTCAGAACAGTTCCAAGACAGCTCGTTTGCGATAGCTCTTGAACAATTGCGCAAGGCTCGAAAGATTCATAAAGATCGAACAGGGCGCACATTAACAATTCGATGTTTCTTTCTTGAAAAAAAGCGATCCGCTTATGACAAACTCAAACACTTCACGGATCAGATTGCCGATGTTGAGATTAAACCAAAGAACAAAGCATTGGAGGAGGCCGTTCAGGATATCTTGGACTTCGTAAAACAAGGTGGCCCTAAAGCGTTCCCTTTCATTTTCATAGACCCCACCGGATGGACCGGATTTGCAATGGCAACCATTGCCCCACTCTTGAAACATAAACCCGGAGAGATCCTGATCAATTTCATGACGGAGCATATTCGCAGATTTGTCGATTCCCCGCAGCAGTTGACTCAAGACAGTTTCAAGAGGTTGTTTGGCTCAGGTGAGTTTAAGGAGAAGGTGAAAGGTTTGGCACAAAAGGATCGAGAAGACGCTCTCGTTACAGCATACAGTGAGTGTGTAAAACAGGTTGGTGCATTCGGATATACAAGTTCTGCCATCGTTCTTCATCCAGGGAAAGACCGCACACAATTTCACTTGATCTACGCCACGCGAGATCCCAAAGGTATAGAGGTCTTCAAGAGTGCGGAAAAAAAGGCGATGGCCGTGATGGAGAAGGCCCGAAGAGAGGCCCATAAGCGAGAAAGGGAGGAAAGGATTGGCCATTCCCAGCTAGGGCTTTCTTTTGACAATGACACTTCTCAAGATCCTTCCACTTATTTTCTTTCCTTGCGCGACCGCTATACCTCCCGTGCAAGAGCCGCAATCTTAAACCTTGTCCAGACCAAGAAGCAGCTTGCATATGATGAAGCTTGGTCTTCATCAATGACATTTCCTCTGACTTGGGAAAGCGATCTGAAAAAATGGATCCATGAGTGGGAGCAAGATGGGCACCTGGAGACCAGGGGCATGAAGAAGAGACAACGTGTTCCACAATTGGGTCAGAATATTTTCCTCGTCTGGAAGGGTACAAGAACCTCTTCGTCCAGAGGGCAGCCTGGTTGATCCTCGAGTGCGCGCGTCGAACGAGCACATTCTTATCGTGCGCGTTCCGCGAGCAGGAGGACGACCAGGCTACCCTATCCCTTTCCCATCTTCGCCAGCTCCGCAAAATAGTGCGCAAAGGCCTTCATCCCACCGGAGGCTTGGCCCCAGTCGAAGTATTCGTTCGGCGCATGGTAGCCATGCTCGGGCAGACTCAACCCCATGAATAGGATCGGCACCTTCCAGGCTTTCTGCATGGTAATCACGGCTCCGATCGATCCTCCCTCGCGGACGAAGGCCGGTTCTTTCCCAAACCCAGCCTTCACCGCCCGCTTCACCGCTTCGACATAGAGTCCATCGAACAGTCCTTTGAACGGTTGAAGCATCCCTTCCCGCTCCACCTTCACGTTCGGATTCAGCTTGGCGACATGTTTCTTGAGCAACGCAAAGACCTTTTCAGGAGTTTGATTCGGCACCAACCTCATGCTCACTTTGAGTTCGCCATGGCCCGGGACGACTGTCTTTACCCCGGGCCCATGATAGCCGCCGGTCAGGCCATGCACCTCAAACGTCGGCGCGGCCCAGATCCGGCGCATAATCTCGGCGGGATCATTCGTGCGCAACGTCTGAAACCCATAGGCCTGCTTGAATTTTTTGACCTGGAAACCTGAGGCAAGGAAACTCTTCATCTCTGCCTTGGTCGGTTCGACCACATCCTGATAGAACCCGGGGATCTTCACCTTGCCGGTCTTGGCATCGATGCAGGCTTGCGCCACTTCCATCAGTTCCGCGAGCGGATTACGCGCGGCGCCTCCGGTCAAACCAGAATGGGCGTCTTTCGTTCCAGTGCGAAGCGTGAGACGGGCACCAAGCAGGCCGCGCAGACCATAGGGCATAGCCGGCCGTCCTTTTGTGACCCAGATGGTATCCGACACGACCACGGAATCGGGACAGGGGATGGCTTCACGATTCTTCAATCCTGCGGCAAAGTGCGGACTGCCGATTTCTTCTTCCAGCTCCCAGAGAAACCGAACGTTGATTGGGACTCCTTGCTCAATGGCGTACCGCGCGCCAAACAGGGCCGAGAGGGCCGGACCCTTGTCGTCTGTCGCGCCACGGCCGTGATACAGCCCATTCTCATTCTTGAACGCAAAGGGCGCCTGTTTCCATTCCGACTCCTGTGCCGGCTGCACGTCCATATGGTTATAGATGGTGACCGTCGGATGATGGGCTCCGGTCACCCAGCCGCCGGACATAATCGGATAGCCGCCGGTCTCCACAATCTGGGCCTCAGCCCTCAGATCCGTAAGGATCTGCCGCGCAAATTCTGCCATGCGCCTGATGTCGGGGGCCTTGGCAGGATCCATGCTGATCGAAGGGATCTCCACCATCTGGCCCAACAGATCTTCAAATCGTGGGCGGGTATCTGCGATATAGCGTTCGAGGTGTGCGCGATCGATCATGAGTGATTCTCCAGGAAAGGTCGCCGATTATAACGAGTTCGTCGAGGAGGCGGAAGGGACTTCTGTGACGACCTTCTGTAAAATAGAATTATGATACAGGGCAATGCATCTTGTGCACGAACGTTGATCGGTCTCCTCGCCGTCCTCTGGCTTGTGTGGACGGCGGTCGGCTCTTCCTCTGCTTCAGCCGCGGAACCCATCACCATTCGTGAGATTCTCGACGCGCCGAAATCGTTTCATTTGAAACAGGTCACGTTGCAGGGCACTGTTCGCAATGTGACACCCCTCGATCCCTACAAGCTCCAGAGCGGGACGACCTGCTACGGCGCCTATTTGTTCTACCTGGAAGACGAAACCTCCTCGATCAACGTCGCGGTCTATGGACGTTGCGGAGTTCCAATCGTCAAAGACCCCGATGTCGAAGATGGGAAACGGATTGAACTCGCTGCCACGATCCAGTCGCCGAGTCACGGTGGCTACTATTTGAGTTTTCAGGGGGTGAAGGTGGCCAGAGATAAAGAAGGCGTCATTCAGGCGGTGGCGGATCGGATCACTCCGCTCGCCGAATGACCGAGCACACGAACGATGACTGTTCAACCTGCTGGCCCAACTAAACCGACGGTAACAAGGATCGGCTGGATCGGCGCCGGTGTGATGGGCTCGTCAATGTGTGGCCATCTGCTCACGGCCGGCTATCGCGTGACTATCCATAGCCGGACGAAGTCAAAGGCGCAACCGCTGCTCGATTATGGCGCGCAATGGGCCGAGAGTCCTCGCGTCGTGGCAGCTAAATCCGATGTCCTCTTCACGATGGTCGGCTTTCCTCAGGACGTGCGTGCCGTCTATTTCGGCGAGACCGGAATCCTGACCGGCGCGCGAGTTGGAACGATCCTCATCGACATGACCACGACGCAACCCGCATTGAGCCGTGACATTGCAGCGGCAGCCTCAGCAAAAGATCTCTCAGCCATCGATGCACCCGTCTCCGGCGGCGACATAGGCGCGAAGAATGCGGCCCTCTCGATCATGGTCGGTGGCGACACGGAATCCGTGCAGGCCGTGATGCCGCTGTTCGAACGATTGGGGAAAAAGATCGTGCATCAGGGAGGGCCCGGCACTGGACAACAGGCGAAACTCTGTAACCAGATCGTGATCGCCGGCACGATGGTCGGTGTCTGCGAGAGTCTGCTCTATGGCTACAAAGCGGGGCTCGATCTGAACCGCATGCTCGAATCGATCCGGGGCGGCGCAGCCGCCTGTTGGACGCTGGACAATCTCGCGCCGAGGATTCTACAGCGCAACTTCGACCCGGGATTTTTTGTCGAGCATTTCATCAAGGACATGGGCCTTGCAGTGGAGGAGGCAAAACGCATGGGACTCGTACTCCCCGGCCTCGCGTTGGTGCACCAGCTCTACCAGACCGTCCAAACGCTCGGGCACGGCCGCAGCGGAACCCACGCGTTGATGCTGGCGCTTGAGTCATTATCGGACATCGAGATAACGATATGACAGGATTGATGCATCGATTTCTGCTCAACACTCACTGTGATCTTGTGAGTAGTGATGTCGCAGTAGCAGCATCGCAGGATGCTCAAACAGGCCGTCCAGCAAGGCCGCAGCGAGCGAGGAGGCGAGGCGTACCATTGCGGTACGTTGAGTCTCTGAGCGATGCGAGAACGAAGCTGGCGGCCTGTTTCAGCATCCTGCTAAAGACGGCGGTAATGTTTCAGGAGCAGCAGCCCACCCCAAGCGAATGAAGCCAGCATGAGGAGAATGCCAAGGTTGTACGTGAGGTGAGCCAAGCGATGGTCGTACTCCAACCAATCTAACATGGTCAAGATATTGTTCCAGTCATGCCCGTCCGTTTCCTTCCCGGTCACCCCGCCCAGCAGCATGAGATCCATCGCCCGCGCGTCGTTGATGTAGGGGGCGATGTCCATGCAGCTTTCCGCCGTCCACCAAAGAGCTACTGCTGCGCCGAAGGGATCGCGCGTCTTGATGAGAAAGGTGGCCAGGCAGACGAGCGGCATCAGGATCTGGCCGAGACTCCCGCCCAGAATCGTCATGAATCGGCCAAACGGAATAAAGAGGAGATGGCCGGCTTCGTGGAACGGCAGATTGATCAGATGGAGAAACGATTCCCCTGTGTAGTTGGTTTCGAGCGGAGTGAAAATGAGCGCTCGGCCCCACCAGAGCAATAACAGAAACACTGCGATCCGTCCGGCAAACGTCAACGAGTCGGTCGACGTATCCGAATCGACGAGCCATTCCTTGGCAAGGGACACCCAGCGCGAGTTATTCTGCGAGTTCTGCTGCCGCTGCAGCGAAACAAGCGGTCGATACTTTGCAAAGATGATTCCGCATTTCACGCACTCCGCCGCTCCATCAGGCTGGTCAGCCTGACACTTGGGACATGACACGATCGAGGTCTCGGTGGGTTCCATAGCCACACTGTAGGGCCGAGTGCGCCATCCGACAAGAAAATCTCTGGATTGATCCAAAGCACTGCATGGGGTTCGTTTTCGGGATGCTCAAAAAGGCTGTCAGCAAGGCCGCAGCCGATGGAAGCACCGGAGGCGTAACATTTGTCACCCGCCCACCCCAAGCTGCCAAGACAGCTTGTTCTCCGAGTGGGCTACGTTGAGGATGCTTTCGAGGGGAGAACGACGCTGACGGACTTTTTCAGCATCCCGTTATTGGAAGGAGAAAGGAACCGGAGCAAACGTCAAGACAAACACGGCAAACGCAATCCATCCGACAATAATCCGCTTTCGGCCTAATGGAATGTGAATGTCGCGCACCGGCGGATGTCCGAAACCCCAGAGCCCAGCCATGAATGCCCAGAGCCACCAGCCTGGCCAGCCCACGAATCCCAGTACGATGAGGATCGGAACCATGACAAAGGCCATCGTGCGTTGGCGTTTGCCCCACAGAGCATAGGCCACATGTCCGCCGTCGAGTTGACCGATAGGAATGAGATTCAGCGACGTCACAAACAGGCCGAACCAGGCGGCGAATCCGATGGGATGTAAAACAATGTCGGCCTGGGGGGGGATGGATCCGACGATCAGCCAGGCAATGAACTGCAAGAGCAACGGTTCGCCCAACTGCAATCCATGAGTTGCCGCCCGATCGACGACCGTCGACAGATTCAAGCCGATGACGAGCGCTACGATCGCGACGATGAATCCGGCAAGGGGGCCGGCCACGCCGATATCGAACAGGGCACGCCGGTTCACGATCGGCCCGCGCAGGCGAATGATCGCTCCGAATGTACCGATGAAATAGGGTGGACCTGGAATGAATAACGGCAGCGACGCCGGCACCCTGTGAATACGGGAGAGTACATAGTGGCCGAATTCATGAGTCACGAGGATGAAGAGCAGCGTGGCGGCAAAAGGAATCCCGCGCAAGAGTATCTCGGGCTGTTCGAGCAGCAGATTCACCGGTCCACGAATCGGTCCGTTATAGACCTGATAGGCGCCGGCCCACAATGTCGTAAAGATCGTCACCACAAAGAGGCTGATGGGTAGGATCCATTTGGAGAAGGCGCTCTCCTCGAATCCGCCGTTCTCGGTAGGCTCGCTAAGCCCCTCAGCCGGTCCCGCCACATCAGGCAGCTCTCCGCTACGGATCGGCTGGTCGTCGTTCCGCTCCTCTAGATTCATGAATCTTCTTCAATGAACAGATGTGAAGGGGTTATGGTCCAGTTCTTCGCGAACCGTCGTGGCCGGTCCGTGACCGGGCAACAAGCGATATTCAGGCGGCAACCCAAGTACGTGAGTTCGGACCGACTGCAGATGAGTCTGATATAACGCGCTGGGATTCGACCGGCCAATGGAACCGGCAAACAATGTATCGCCGACGAAGCAGACCCGTTGTGACTCGGCATCCACGCGGTAGCAGATCCCGCCAGGGGTATGGCCCGACGTAGCGAGACAATGGATGCTGAGACGCCCGACCGTAATCGTCTGACCATTGTACGGCGCCTTCAGCTGAGCACCGGAAGGCCGCCAGCTGAGGAGATCGACATCCTCCGCTCCGAGATACACCGGCGCCTCACGAAACTTCAAGATCTCCTCGATCCCATCGGCATGGTCCGCATGACCATGTGTGAGGCAAATCCCCATCAGGCGCAGACGGCGCGTGGACAAGAATTCGATCATCGCCGGCGCATTGTATGCCGTGTCGATGAGCAGCGCTTCCTCTCCGTCATGCACCACATAGCCCTGCACCCCATAGCCATTGATCGATCCACGCACAGTTTCTATCCAGGAGACAGGGGCCACGATCGCCGGTTCCCATTTCTCGATCACAATCTGCTCCAACGGATCAGGGCGAAGGCCTAACGCCTCAGCTAGCGCACGAACCTCCATGCGATCAGGCGGGCAAACGCCTCGCTCCAGTGCCGTGATGTTCCCGCTAGGCAATCCGGCCTTTCGGGCGACATCACCGACCGAAAGTCCCTGGCCGGTTCGCGCCTTCTTGATAATGTCGCAGAACTCGTCTTCGAGAGGCATTGGTACGCCTTCAGCCCTCAGCGGTCAGCGATCAACTCTGAATTCGGTCTTTGCTGATGGCTGACCACTGACAGCTGCGATTCTATTCCACGCTTGTGCCATCTTAACTCAGGCCGCTAATGATGCGGCGATAGTCATCCTCGGAGTAGGCCCTGAGAGTTGTGGATCGCACATTGCCGAACGATCCCAACTTGAGGCCGAAGCTCGCCAGCTTGTCGTTGTTCGGCATATCAACGATGAGCACCAGATCATACTCCCCCAACGTCATGTAGAAGGATTTGACCTCCCCACCCAAGTCCTTCGCAAGCTTCTTCACCCCATCCAGCCGCTTCGGCGAATCCTTCACATTCTTGATCCCCTGATCCGTCCAATTAAGGAGCATCAGATAAGTCACCATGGGGCCTCCTTTCATTCGATCTATCCAATCTCACGCCCATTCGCCTCAATCACCTCAACATCCACGTCCAGAATGCCATCTGGAACTACCCTAGTGGCAATATTTATCCTGTGACCGCTAATGACGAAAGGAACCTAAAGATCCATCCTGAATTCCTGACGTGCTCGACGAATTCCGCACTGTTTTCATTCGTGTACGGTCCCTCGGAAGAAACATGGGCTATCTGGTTTCGATCTCTACTGATTCTCCTGAGAGTCTTTACAAGATCGGGAACCGATAAGAGTTTATACCAGCCGGGTACTGGCTCTTCTACGCTGGAACCAGTGACTTCGATCAACTTACTGATCTGTCCTACGCCACAAGTCTTTCCATGTTTAGGACGAAGCTCTCCAAGAAGGTTGCCTAGGACTTCATGATTCGGGGTGAAAATTTTGTGGTGAAACTCCGATTCGATTGCAAGGGCCCAATGGAGGGGTGCAGCTATTGGGTCTATCCCTTTGAGCTGACCTTGGCTCCATAGCTCAGCTTCAATAACGTGTTTCCTTGTCGTGTCATGGAGTCGAGCGAACAGTGAGCCGATTTCTCGACGCAGGTTCTTCTTCGCCTCCTCACGATCCCGCTCAATTATCTCTCCCATTTCTCGGTATCGAAGAGCGTTCTTTTCTAGTAGCACGTTGGCGTATGCGTCGAGACTTATCAGACCATCGTCGTGATAATCTCCGATCAGTTCTGCAACATGACGAGATCTTTCAGTCAATCCCTCTTCAACGCAGAGATCAAAAAGTTTTAACAGACATCTTTCATAAGTGTCTTCGTACTCAGCCAGTTCCATTCGCCTGATCTGGGTATAAAGGTGTTCATAGACTGCAATAGCATGGCTGGGTTTGTCATGGAGCAGATACCATTGCGCTAATCCGAAGCTACATGGCCACTCCCAGCTTGTCTCCAATCCAAAGGCCCTTTTCAAGAATCCTGTCCATGCCTGCTTTAGTTCATGGGTATCACGGCGTTGGAGGTCAGCTTTTGTAAATGACAAAGATGAGATAAGGGGGTCGTATTCTTGGTCGCACGGCTCTGCACCTCTAGACCAAAATAATTCCTGAATGTGCTCAAGGATTTGAACGTCAGTTACAATCTCTGGATCGTTCTGAAGTCTTGTTTTGAACCGCTCGTAGCGGTTCTTGATTTCGCTATTTTTCTCTTCCGTCTCTCTAGCTGCCTTAGCCAAGATATCTCTAAAATCTTCTAGCATGGTTATACCTGAGCTACTTAGAAGGCGGAGTGTCTCCCTCGCCTCTTTCACATACTCTTGCTCCTCGGCTGGAAGGGATGGGCATGGAGGCGTTCGTCATAGCGCTATGGCGATCCAACAGCTTGAATCAATAGCGCGCGACGGCATTGCGACACTGCGTCGCAGCCTTAGAGGAGCGCGCGGTCAAATCATCAATTGACTCAGCTGCCACGCTCAGCCTGTCGCATTATGGCGACGCCGGAACTGCCCGCCCTTCGTCAGCCGAGGCTTCTTCCCCTCATCCCTCCGGAGCCAACTTTATTTCTTTCACTTCCCCGAATCCCGACAGGAACTTCGGCAGGACCTCGCCGGAGCCGACGGCAACAATGGTCAGGCGCTCGGGATTGAAATGTTTCTTCGCCGCCGCCAAGATTTCCTCTTTCGTCAATGCGACCACGCGGGCGCGCAATTGCTGGAGAAAATCTTTGGGAAGCCCATCATATTCCAGCACGATCAACCGCCCCACGATCGCCGACGGACTGGCGAAGGAAAACACAAACGAGTTCACATAGGCCTCTTTGGCTTCTGCCAGCTCGCTGTCCGTCACCAGCTCAATCCGCATCCGCTCCATGTTCGCGACAAACCGAGCGATGACTTCTTGCGTCGACGGCAACTTCGTCTCGGCGCGCATCAGCCAGACCCCTTGATCGTGCACCCCGGAGTTCAAGCGGCTGCCGACCGAGTAGGCCAAGCCCCGCTTGGTCCGCACGTCGTTGAAGAGACGGCTGCGAAATGAACTGCCCCCCAGAATGTCGTTCGCGATCGCCAAGGCCACATAGTCAGGATCCTGCTCTTTGATCGACAGATGCCCGACACGGAGATGCGCTTGCGAGGTCTCCTTGTTCACGAACCGCACGACAGGCTTCGCCGTCGGGCTCTGAGGCACGTCGGCAATCTTCAGCACCGGAACCTCGCCTTTTTTCCAATCGCCGAATACGTCCCGCAGCAGAGTCAGCATCGCGGATTTGTCGAAGTCCCCCGTCACGCCCAATATCATGCCGTTCGGATAAATGGTCTTCCGGTGAAAGGCGATCAGATCGTCTCTGGTGATGCGGGTGATGGATTCGACACTGCTATCACGCGCCGACGGATGATCGGCTCCGTAGAGGACCTTGATGAACTCGCGTCCGACGATCGAGCCGGGATTATCTTGCCTGCGGCGAATCCCTTCGATGGCCTGCAACTTGGCCAGTTCAACTCGCGGCGGCTCAAAGGTAGGGGTTCGAATGAGTCCCGCGAAAATCTGGAGCCCCCGCTTTATGTCCTTGCTCAGCACATCGAGCGACGCCGAACCGGATTGCCGCCCGATCGAGATGCTGAGATCGCCGGCGAACTGCTCGAGTTCCTCGTCCACCTGCTCAGCCGACAAGCCGGCTCCTCCACCGGTCCGCATGACCGAACCGGTCAACGAAGCCAGACCGATCTGACCGGCCGGATCGAGCCAGCCGCCTGTTCGCATCGTCGTGGTGATGCTGATCAAGGGCAGCTCATGGTCTTCGAGGAGATAGACGACCATCCCGTTCTCGAGCACCACACGATCCGGCTCCGGCGGGGTGAACTCCACCGGCTTAAACGTCATCTGCCTGGGGTCGCCCAGCATCGGATTTTCGGCACAAGCGGTCAACACCGGAACGATGAGCGCGATGACCATCGCCGTCAGTATGAAATACCCCCGTTTCACGTTGAACGTTTCACGTGTCATGTTCTTCATCGCGCCACCTCGCGCTGCGGCGCCGTCGCGACATTTTTTTCTCCAGCCTTCTTCACCAATGTCGCCACCGTTCGGTTCGATTTCGTGAAATACGCAGAAGCCACACGCTGGATGTCGGCAGGGGTGACGGCTGCGATCTTTTCCCGAGACTTTAACGTGTAGCGCCAATCTCCCGCTACCGTTTGAAAGAGCGCCAGTTGAGAAGCCAGGCCTCCGTTGGACCGAAGCGCCCGAACCAAATCGGCATCCAGATTATTCAGTACTTTCTCAAGCTCCTTGGCAGAAACCGGCTCCGTCTTGAGCCGTTCGATCTCGGCATAGATGGCCGCTTCGACTTCTGCTGTCGTATGGGGCGCAAGCGGTGTGGCATTGACCACGAACAGGTTCGGAGAGCGGACTCCCGGATGGTTCGCGTCGGAGTCGACCGAGGCGGCAATCCGTTTCTCACGGACCAGCTTCACATAGAGCCGGGACGTGAGCCCGTCGCTCAGCACCGCGTCGATCACGTCGAACACATAATCGTCTGGATGGTTCAACGCAGGCTTGTGAAACCCGATGATCAGCGAGGGTTCAGCGTCGAACTCCACCTCCACGCGGCGCTCCCCTCGTTGAGGCGGCTCAACGGTGACAATCGGGGGTTGCGGAGGCGAAGCCGGTATCGTGCCGAACGTCTGTTCGATCAGCGTCATGACCTCCTTCGGATCGATATCGCCCACGATGGCGATCGTCGCATTGCCGGGACCATAGTAGGCTTTGAAGAAGGCTTCGGTGTCGGCCGGCGTGAGCGACAGGATATCCGACTCCCAGCCGATCGTCGGAATGCCATACGGGTGCGCGCGGAAGGCAGCCGACGTGAAGGTTTCGTACAACAGCCCGCTGGGGCTGTCGTCGTTCCGCATCCTCCGCTCCTCCATGACGACTCCCCGCTCCTTGTAGAATTCGCGGAGGACCGGATGCGCCATGCGATCGGCTTCGAGCGCAGCCCACAAAGGCAGACGGTTCGCCGGGAGGTTAATCATGTATCGAGTCAGATCCTTGCCAGTCGCGGCATTGAGCCCAACCCCTCCGTGACGTTGGTAGAGCAAGGCCATCTCGTTGCCCGCGACGAACTGTCCCGCCTGGTCTTGAAGTTCGGTAAACCGTTTCTGGAGCTCCTCGATGGCAGCCCGATCCTGCGAACTGGCCGGCTTTTCCTGACTCTTCCGCGCGAGCTCTCGCTGCCGTTGCTCCAGCTCAGTCCCTACTCGAAACCATTCTTCGAGAATAGGACGTTCCTTCTCGTAGTTCTTCGTCCCGACCGTCCTCGTGCCCTTGAACGCCATATGTTCGTAGAGATGCGCCAGGCCGGTTTGCCCCACCTGTTCGTTGACTCCCCCGACCCTGAAAGTCATGTTGAGGGAAACCACAGGCGTTTGATGCCGTTCGACCATGAGCACGGTCAACCCGTTCGCCAGTTTCTGTTCCACCACACGATCCGCCAGCCCGAACGAGGCGGCATGTGAAGGATTCGGGCTCAGACTGAAACTGAGGTTCAAGACAAGAACGGAGAGAAAGACCGTGAACCGTGAACCGTGAACCGCAGCGAGGATCGAAAACCTTCTGTTGAGGAAAAGACCCCGATTGCTCATAGCAGTCCTCCGTGCTGATAACGTTTCACGAGCAACGCGTGAGTCGTCATATGAATAACTCCATGAGTTGTTCCGGTCGTTCGATAAACCAGTCCGGCTGACAGGCTTCCATTTTCGCTCGATTCCCCATGCCATACCCGACCGCGCAGACACGAATCCCGGCATTATGTCCGCCGTTGATGTCGTTGGTGCTGTCCCCGACGAGCACGGTCTGTTCCTTCGACACATGCAATTGCTCCATTACATGCAGCAGCATGCCCGGCTCCGGTTTCAACCCAAACCCATCATCGCCTCCGATGACGCACTGAAAATGATTGCCTCCCAGCCCTTGGAGAATCGCGTTGGTGTATTCGATCGACTTGTTGGTCGCGACGGCTTTCCGCTTGTCCGAGAAATGTGTCAGCATCTCTCCGATACCAGGATAGAACGTCGTGCGATCGAGACAATGGGCCAAATACTGGCTCCTGAACACCCGCAACGCCTCGTCAAAGGTGATCCGACTGCTCTCGCCGACCGACAAGCGCAACAATTGTTTGACTCCATCTCCCACAAACCCGAAAATTTCCTCGATCGGACGCTGCGGCAGTCCCAATTCAGCCAACGTGAAATTCACCGACGCGGCAATGTCCCATTTGGACTCAATGAGCGTCCCGTCCAAATCGAATATTAACAGCTCAACGGAGGTCTTCCCCATCATTACTTCGCCTTTCGCAACTCTTCTTGTAATACCGCAAGACGGTCTCGTTTGGCCGGGTCGGTTTCTTTCATCCAGGCTTCGCGCACGAAATTCACCATTCGCTTCTGTCCCACGTGAGGGGGGAGGATCGGCTCGACAATTCTCCATCGATTGTTGACGGCTTTCACGCGAAATCGAACCTCTTCAGTCTCAACCTCTTGGACGAAACCGGCCGTTTCCCAATAGACCGAGCCGATCACCTGAAAGGTCACAGGAATCACGACTTCCATCCTATCGATCACCTCCCATTGACGATACTGCTCTGCCACCACAAAGCCGCGCGTGACGACGACATGTCCCCACGCCGGCTCCTCTTCCCATCCCCTGTACGACGCAACTGTTTCGGACGACATGGCATCGAGCCTTGCCCCCTTATAATCGAGCGTCAGATATCGCTTGACCACATCTGCCGGAGAATGCTTGAGAGATCCGGTCTGCGCAAGTCCTTCTCCCGATGCCAACAGCAAGGCGAGCAACTGGCACAGACAAAGCACGAACCGTCCCACAACATTGAGTGTCATCGTGTGAGTTCTTCTTCCAAGCTATACTCCTCCTTGGGGAACCGAGTAAGCCTCTCTTGCAGACGGTTGAACACGTCGCTCTTCTCACCCGCCCGCCCTGAGGCTGCCAAGACAGCCTCCTTGCCCAATGACGCGCCTGTTCCTATGCGGCGTTCTCGCATCGTTCAGCAGGTTCAGCTCACCCAACTTTGTGTAACTTCATGAAATTGGTCTCTCCAGGCTGACCAATCCTGGTCCCCGACAAAATCACGATCCGCTGTCCTGTTGTCGCCAGTCCCTCAGTTTTCAGGCGACGTTCCGCTTCATCGATCCGCTCATCGGTTTGAGCGATCTGCCGCATCGTATGAGGAATCACACCCCAGTACAGCGCCATCCGCTGCCGTACGGCCTCAAATGGCGTCAATGAAATAATTGACGCGCGGGGGCGCTGCTTCGACAGCAAGCGCGCAGTCGTACCCCGTTCGCTAAAGGCCACGATGACGCTCGCCCCGATGACTGAAGCTGCTAAAGAGGCCGAATGGCAAATGGCTTCCGGGAATGAACCTTCCCCCTGTGGCGCATCGGACGAACGCGTATGCAACGATCGAGTCCCTTCTTCTGCGGCTCGAATGATTCGGTCCATGACACGAACAGTCTCAACCGGATGCTGTCCGATCGCCGTTTCTGCGGACAGCATGACGGCATCAGTCCCATCGAGCACGGCATTTGCCACATCCGATGCTTCGGCCCTTGTCGGTCGCGTGTGGTGCTTCATCGACTCCAACATCTGAGTGGCCGTGATCACGAGACAGCGACGGTGGTTGGCTTCGGCGATAATGCGTTTCTGTAGGAGCGGGACTGCCTCCGGCCCCATCTCTACTCCCAGATCGCCACGCGCCACCATCACGCCGTCCGCCTGACCAAGAATCGCGTCCAAGCACTCCACCGCTTCCGGCCTTTCGATCTTTGCAATAACCGGCACGTCGCCGCCCCAGTCTGCCACTAACTTCCTTGCAGCCACCACATCATCGGGACCTCTGACAAACGAGAGGGCCACATAGTCCACCCTCTGTGCAATGCCGAACCGGAGATCGTCTCGATCTTTGTCTGTCAGAGTGGGAGCGCTGATGCGAGTATCCGGTAAGTTCATGCCCTTGTGCGAGGTGAGTCGTCCCCCGGTCACGACTCCGCATTCGACGGCGTTGCCGATTATCCGATCAGCAATCAGCTCGATGAGCCCGTCGTCAATCAGGATGCGGGCGCCTGGCTGGACATCCCGCACCAGGTATTGATACGTCACCGGGATCTCACGCATGCCGGACGGAGCGATTGACTGTGCGCCGAGTTGACCGCCGGACCGGAGCAGCGACGTCACGAGCCTCACGGTCTGGCCGGCAACCAAATCGAGCCCGCCCTGATCGACTGCTCCAACACGGATCCTCGGTCCTTGCAGATCCTGGATGATCGCGATCGCGACGCGCCGACGATCCGCTGCTTCGCGAATGGCCTTGATCGCACGCGCATGCGATTCGTGGGTCCCGTGAGAAAAATTGAGCCGCGCGGCGTCCATGCCGCTCTCAATCAACTGATCCAGCAAGGCAGGGGAATCGCTGGCAGGGCCAATGGTGCACACGATTTTTGCTTTACGCATAGACAATGCTGTCACTGGTCCTTGGTCAATCGGGATACGCGCTGCGCGAGAGCAGGCGGGGCGAGCGAGGGCTCGAGGTTTTCGAAACGTCGAACCCCGAACTTCGGATCGCGCCTTTCAGGCACGTGCCGCTTTTCCCGCTCTTCTCGCAATGAGATCCAGGAATGCCATTCTAGCAAACGACCACCACACCCACAACGCAACCGCCGTTTCAGGCGCAGGCCTCCCCATTCATCCATGATCGAGTCGCCCGGTCACGATGAGGAGAAACAGAATCAGGGCAGGGCCTTCACCGTGAGATGCCACGCTCCATTCATCTCGCTATAGCAACTCGCTTCCGTGCATTCGGGCGAAGATCTCCCAGTCGAACTGCTTCGGCGCAACCGCATGGAGTGGGATTGCCTCAATGGCACCTGGCCCGCGATAGGCCAACATGCACCCGACCACTCGCTCCGGCTCCTTGACGAGACGGCGAATCGCTTCATAGGCCAGATCTTGTCCGATGGTCTTGTCCTCGGGGGTCGGAGGCGCCCCCCGTAATGTGTGTCCAAGGATCGTGGCTTTGGTTGCGGGAGCGAGGCGAAATTCACCAGGGTATGCCTGAAACTGTGGCCATGTGCTCAGTGTGCTGGCGACATATTCGACAAGACCTCGCACGCCGCCATCCGGGTGATGGCGATGGGGCGTCTGTTCCGCCACCACAAACAGATGGCTCTTGTTCGGAACACCCAACGTACGGTTGAGCGTCCCCAGGATGACGTTGTCGATATACGCGTCGGGATCAGGATGCTCGTTGACCAAGAGACCCTCAGCTCTGGCCTGATATGCACAGGCGAGGGCGAGATGGCCGGACCCCGCCCCCATGATCTCGACGAAAAAGACGCTGCCCATGGCGGAACTGGTGGCTTTCAGCGACTCGATGGATTGATTCGCCAGTGACACGGCCGAATGAAAACCCAGGGAGGTCGTCCCCGCGAGATTATTGTCGATCGTGCCAGGAATCCCTACTGCCTGGACCCCAAATCCTTCATACAGCGCGCGCGCGCCTCGAAGACTCCCCTCCCCGCCAATGACCACCAAGGCGCCGTCTTCCATGTATGGCTTGAGATGCCGCATGGTGACCTGCTGCACCTGCTCGTTTTTGAAATCTTCGAAGCGGCTGCTCCCAATCGGACTGCTTGCATGGCTGCCCATGCCGCGGGTATCGTCCTCGCTCACCGCTTCGATCCAGTTGTTGGCTAGCCCTAAGTACCCGTGACGAACGAAGTGGACGTCCAGACCAAACCGGTGTCCTGTCACACGCAATTCTTTCAACGCGGCGCCGGCGCCGGCGAAGTCGCCACCCGAGACCAATGCCACGATCCTCTTGATCTGTCGAGGCTTGAGCGTGATCCGGTCTCTGCGTTCGCGCTCGATCTTGACCCAGGTCTCCCGCACTGCCCGTTCCCGCGCCGACAAACCCACAGCGGTGGAGTAGCCGGATAAGAGACCCTGCTCGTAGGCCAACAGAACGACGTTATCCTGTCCCTCCTTATATTCGCCAAACTCGGTGAAAGCTTCGCGAAAGGGACGAGGATCGAGATAAATCATGAGCCCCCGCAGCGTGGAACTGTGACTGTACAGACACACGGCCTTCCCCTGATGGGCGTGACCCAACCGGCGGAAACCATCGACGATATCCACATACACATCGAAGAAGGAATGTCCGCCCGGGTAGCTATAGAGGGGATGTTTGATCAGACGCTTGGCCGTCTGCACGTCCACGCCGAATGCCTTTGCGGCTTCCTCAGCTTCCACCTTTTTCTCCAAACCCGTAACCCATCCAAAGTCCTGAGAGTCTAATGCGGGATCACAGATAGGTGGGAGCGCCTCAGCATCGTGCGCGTGCCCCTGCACAAGCGCGGTGATCACACGCTCATACAGTTGCCGCGTATTGGGGCTCTGGCTCACCAGCTGAACGAAGGTGCGCGGATCGAGGTAGTTGTGAATGTGCAGGAAGTCCAATTGTTGCCCGACCACGCCCAGCATCCTGGCCAAGGCTGCACCGACTGCGTCGGCCTTGGGGACGCCTCGCTCAGGGTCCAGCACGTTCGCGAGGCGGCGCCCGACTCGATAGGTACTGCTTTCCACCCGTGAGACACCATGACGCATCGTGAACAGGAGCGTGCGACCGGTTAGATCGCGCGGCAAGAGCCAGAACCGATCCTCGCCCAAGTCCAGCACGATACGATCCTCGACTAACTGCGGCGTCAGGTGCGCGCGAGGCACAATCGCCACCGGCCGGCGATGCGTCGGCTTCTGCACTGACCTGATTGGCATACGGAGGAGCGGAGTCAACTCGCCTGCTGCGAGGAGAACATTCCAGGCGGCAAAGAACACCAGTTCATCACCCCCGCACCCCTGTTCGATTACCGCGCGACGGGTAGCCCGATACTCCTCTGCCCCGGGAAATCCTTCTTCCGCACGCTGCACAAACGCTCTGATCTTCTCCATGGCGTCACGGGTTCGCTGCAGTCGATCGACTGAGGAAGGCGGGATGGGCGGGAACGCAATTCCCTCACCGGCAATGCGAGACGCCAGCAACTCCCCGTAGGCCAGGAGTCCTTCAACTGTCACAAAATCAAGCCGGTCCACTGCGGATTCCAATCTCTACCTCGTTGACTCACCTTCGCCTACGCGACCACCGTACCTACACGGTCTTCCCCTAGCAGTGGCCGTGAGATGCCGGACTGGAAAAGACCGCTCAACAGGATGAATACGTTGGATGCTACGCCGGCGAATGAGCGATAGCAAGAATTCCCAGCCTCACGGCTACGAGCAAACCATTTTGACACAGCAGAAGCCCGTTCCTCTCACGCCCGTTGATCCTCCAAGAGCGAGCGTGCTACGGTTCTTACTGTGCTCTCTCGCTTCGTGATTCGAAGGCGAAACTATGGATCGAACTTGGAAGATCTATGGAATACTCGTCGTCCTTGGTGGACTACTGTTCGGCCCGACTGGTACTCCCAGTGCCAGTTCGTCGACAGAACCGACCGTACCGTCTGCCTCCGTCCCATCCGGTCAATCCGCAGCGCCGGCTCTTCACGACGCCACACCGCCCCTCAATCGGCAATTGCATCGCGTCGCGAAGGATCCCCCGCAAAAAGCCAAAGACCTGCTGGAGGCAATTCAGCAACATGAGGGCAAAGCTCTGCCCGGATATATCGGTGGCAGAGCGTTTCAAAATCGGGAAAGACGGCTGCCTCTCGGTCACTACCGCGAGTACGACGTGAATCCCAAAATACGCGGCCGCCCGCGAGATGCGGAACGGATCGTCATCGAGCAAAATACCGGCAGGGCCTACTATACCGATAACCATTACCGAACGTTCATGCCATTGAACGAGATACCATGACCTCCAAACACGTACTCACATTGACGGCCAATCTCCAATCGACGAAACCACCCTGGACCTCACTGCTTGTGGTCACAGCCGGACAGCGCGCTGAAGCGCTGGTGCGCCCACCAAATGAGTTCGCATTGAAAGTGATCCAGGGCGCCAAGTGTCAGACCACCGCCGGCCTGTTGACGGAATGCGCCCGCGCCTTGGACTTTCCCGACTACTTCGGCCACAACTGGGACGGGTTAGAAGAGTGTCTGACCGATTTGGAGTGGCTGCCAGCCAAGGGCTATGTTTTGCTCATCACCAATGCAGGATGCGTATTGCCCGATGACGAAGAAGAGTATGAAACCTTTCTTGAGATCTTGCGTGATGCAGGAGAGGCCTGGGGAACTGGACAGGCAGGAATGGGCGCGCGACGAGCTGCGCCATTTCATACGCTGTTCGCTGTATCGAAACAGGAGAAAGCTGCAAGGGACCACTGGGGGATGAATGAAATCCTTGCGGAACCGAATCAGGAGGCAGGAAAAAAACGCCGGACTTCCTTAAAGCGGACCTAGCAGAATGCACCGGTGCTATGAACGCATCTTCTTGGCCACGCTCAGCAGTCCTGTCCAGTGGACGAGCGAGCGATACAATCCACTTGCGAATCCAGAGCGTGAGGCGGCGTGGATCGATACCTGCCAGCGGGCCTCGACGGTTTGGCGATGAACGACGCAAATCCCGTGCGTTTCTCGCGCATCGTCGAGAGGAGCCTTCTCTCCTACTAGCTCTGGCTTTCCTTCTTGCCGGCACCACGAACAGACAATCTTCATCGTTACTCTCTCAACCGCCGTCTAGCAGGATACTGAAAACATCCGCCGGTGGGGGAGGGATGATCGAAGCGTTCGCCTGCCACAATAGTTCTCCAGAGCCTGATAAAATTCCCGATCATGTTACCTGAGCAGCGCAAATATCGGGCCGTACTCGACTGGTAGCATGAATCGGCATATTTACAAGGGATTATGTAAAGATCTTGCTTCGCAGCAACAGAGCCTGAATCAAAAAATGCTGCGACTTGAATCTCTTTAGGTACATTTGTGTCTCAGTCGCTTTATCACACCGCATAAGATCCCTCTTTCTTGACCGAGGTCCATCCACATGGTACTGTGCGCCCCCATTATGAAAACCACTTGTTCCACCAAGCTTTTTTCCGACGCCCAAGAATTGATCCCCGGGGGGGTCAATAGTCCGGTGCGGGCCTTTCGCTCTGTCGGAGGCCAACCACGGTTTATCGCACGCGCCAAAGGCCCCCGCCTCTATGACGTGGATGGGAATAGCTATCTCGACTATGTGCTCTCGTGGGGCCCGATGATATTGGGCCATGCCGCCCCATCGGTCATCAGCACGATTAAAAAGGCTGCGGCGCATGGAACCAGTTACGGCGCGCCGACTGAACTGGAAGTCACGCTCGCGCGCATGATCCGCGAAGCCTTTCCGTCGATGGAAAAGGTTCGACTCGTCAGTTCCGGCACCGAGGCGGTCATGAGCGCGATTCGTGTCGCGCGTGGTTTCACGAAACGAGACAACATTCTCAAATTTGAAGGCTGTTACCACGGCCACAGCGATTACTTGCTGGCGAAGGCCGGCTCAGGCCTGGCCACGCTTGGGATTCCAGATTCGCTTGGAGTTCCAACTGACTTTGCAAAACACACCTTGACCGCCCCGTACAACGACATCCGGGCAGTGCAGCAGGTCGTCAAAGAACAGCGGGACACGTTGGCTTGCATTATCCTGGAACCGATCGCCGCGAACATGGGTGTCGTGCCGCCGGCACCGGGATTCCTCGCAGGGCTCCGTCGACTCACCGAAGAACAGGGCATCCTCCTGATTTTCGACGAAGTCATCTCCGGCTTTCGCGTCGCCTACGGGGGAGCCCAAGCGCTCTACGGCATCAAGCCGGATCTGACGGTGCTGGGGAAAATCATCGGTGGAGGATTGCCGGTCGGCGCCTATGGAGGGCGGAAAGAGATCATGGATCTGATCGCGCCGTTGGGGCCGGTCTATCAGGCTGGGACGTTGTCGGGAAATCCGTTGGCCGTATCCGCCGGCATTGAAACCCTCAAACAACTCAAAGCCCGTGGAGTCTACAAGAAGCTGGAAGAGAAGTCGGCAGCCTTGGCCGAAGGAATTGGAGAGGCCGCGAAAAAAGCGGGCCTGCCCTTCACACAAACCAGAGTCGGCTCGATACTTGGGGCCTTCTTTACGTCAGGCCCGGTGGTGGATTGGAATACGGCAAAACTGTCGGACACGAAGCGATACGGGCAATTCTTTCATGCGATGCTGGAACAGGGGGTGTACCTGGCCCCCTCTCAATTCGAAGCCGCCTTTCTTTCAACCGCTCACTCAACCCGCGATATCGACTACACGATCAAAGCCGCGGCAGTCGCTTTCAAGAAACTCTAACCGCGTCGCTCGTGAATCTCATTTGATACAGTATCTGAATTGTGTCAGATACGGCACAGCAATCCTTGGGAACCTGCCCCAAAAGGCTGTTCATTGAGGACACGAGGCCTACCAGGTTTGCTATGTGTGACGTTGGCAGGATGCTCAAAACGAGTTCATTGCTAGGCCGCAACGAGCGAAAGGCTGAGGCGTACTCTGACTACGTTGAAGCCTTGAGCGAAGTGAGAACGACGCAAGGGACCGTTTTCAGCATCCTGCCTATTCGTCGTCCTCGTCTTCCGCATCCAGCACCTCTTGTCGCTTCTGCTCTTCCATCGCGTTATGCAGGAGCATGCGGATAAACATCGAATAGAGCGAGCCCTTTTCCAGCGTCCCGCCTGGAGGAATGGCGATCTTGCCTTCCTTGATCATGCGATCCATCCAAACCTTTTGATCTGGCGCGATCAAGATCGGAATCTCGATCAGCCCAACACGTCCCATCATATCCATGACGTAACCCTCCGTGAATTGTGAGCGAGATGAGCAAGCCGTGCGCGACAGGCGCGACTCGAGAAGATGAAATATCTGACCTGCCCCACTTTTCTCACCAGTCCCGCGAGTCTCGCAGGTATAACAGCATGCGGCTTTTTGCATTGTCAATCAGACCGCTCAGGCATGGAGTATGCGTTCCCGCGAGCATGATGGCAAGAAGTAGAACCACGCTTGGTGCGCTCATCGCCGTCGGCGCCCTGCTGATCGTTTCCCATCAGGTCTCGGCACAACCATCGACAGCTCCGCCCTCATCACTCTCCACAAGACCCTTGGCTCCAGGGTCGTCCGAGTCAGAAATTCGCACATCGTGTGACCTCTGCAGGAAACCAGAGGGGAAGTCAGGAAGCGATCTGCGGCTTCAACGACTCGGTCGTGAGAAAGGGTTGCGTCCGCGCAAGAACCCGAAGGGAACCCATCGCTCATTGGACCAAAGCCTCAAATCGACGTTGCCCCATCATCCACTCACACCTCCGGACAGTCAGGCGCAACGGGATTCGCAAACAAAAGGGTCTGCCGAATAATTCCACTGAGCATCGCAGAAGACTCCGCCCAAGGTGGGCACAGCGCGAGTGGTCTATGATCATCTCGTGACCGATGTCTTGGTCAACGGACAAATTGAGGCGGCTTTCGACAAATGTTTCTTCAGTTGGTCCGATCGAAGCGTCGCCTTCCCGCACTCATCCCCACTTGCTGCGGCCTGTGAACTGCCGTAATATCCTCACCCTATGCCATGCGCGTACATTATCGACTTGGCTCGATCCTTGGTTCTATCCCGTGGATGGGACGCGGTGACGAATCGGGAGCTTCTGGCACACGTTCATACCCTGACTGCCGACCCACGTTTCGCGCGGAACTTTCGCCAGCTCGCCGACCTGCGTGATGTAACGGACGTCCACGTCACTGCCTCTACAATCAGGGAGATGGCCAAACTGAATCCTTTCGGGCCCGGCGCCCGGCGTGCCATAGTGGTCACTAACGACGTCGTCTTCGGTATGGCGCGCATGTATCAAATTTTGTCGGATGAATCGCCCGACGAGCTGCAGATCTTCCGAGAAATGGATGACGCGCTCCGGTGGCTTTGGATTGCCGACGCGAAAGCCGAGTTGCTTTCGGCTCTTTCTCAAGTACCGCCGATACCTGTGCTGGATTAGCGCCTCTACCGCCGAATGTTTCATCCTTCCGCTGAAGCCGCTGCTCACGGACCTTCGCCTGTTCCAAGCGCCGCACTCGCGACAGAGCTCAGCGATTTCGCAACTAACCAGCATGAACAATACAGGCTAGTAGCATTCAATCCCGTTGGATTGGTAAATTGGGGGCATGACCACGCCACCTACCCATGTGCTGCGGCGAAGGAAGTCATCGCGCTGTGTGATGATCCAGGCCCCTTCCACCCTCCGCAGTGCTGCGACAAAGGACGGGCATGGACCGGATCGATGAGCTTGGATCGGTAATCACCGTGCCCCACGAAACCACACTCATTTATAGCGAGTCTCTACTGCGCCAAGCCGTGTTCGGGTTTTGGCGCCGATCGGTCGGTGTCGGTTTCTTTGTTGCGCTTCTTATTGCCGCGCTCGGTCTCGTCGTCCTCGTGGCGCTAGGCCAATCCTCTTGGATCATCGGTGGCCTTGCAGCGGTGCTGGTGGTGGGCGTCGCGTTCACCATCGTGATCTATGTCGTGCACTATCGCAGATCGCTTCAGAAGTTCCGCCAGATGGGCCATCCTCAAGCCGTGTTCCGCGCCGACGAGTCCTCCTTCACCATGAGTTCGGATATCGGCACGACCACGCTTCAGTGGTCCGCGGTCAAAGAGTTGTGGCAGCTCCCGAGCGTGTGGCTCTTTCTGTACTCCAAAGCCCAGTTCAGCACGCTGCCGCTCGCATGCTTGTCACCCGAAACGCAGGCGTATATTGTGCAGCGCATTCGTGAATCAGGCGGCAAAGTCGATGGTTAATCTGCCCATCAATCCCTGGGCAAAGAGATCGTCTGGCAGACTCGGGGCGGGCCGTGAGAAAAACAACTGTTCAGCATGCGACGAGAGGCCTGCATTTCTACATAGCGGACTTGTTATACGGAATCAGATAATTCATAGTTAGATCGTACTGGACGAGGAGAGGCGCTCAGATGTCATCGCAACCCGACGCACCTGTGAAAAAAAAGCGTGGGATTCCCTGGTATGTCTACTTTGTCGGATCAGCTATCTATACCGCTCTTGGCGGGTGGCTGGCAGCAGAATCGTCTCCTCTGTCAATTATTTGCATCATCAGTGCGCCGATTGGGTTTTTCTATGCTTGGAAAGCTTGGAAACAAGAGAAGCAAGACAGACGCGATGCTTCCTAAAAATGTTGTGTCGAATCTGGCCATTGCGCGTTATGGATATCGTCCACGCTCCTCATGGACCTGATTCCTGCGCTAGCCCGCATTATTCATGACGGTTCGTTGCGAAATCGCGCGGTCGCGTTGCGAGACGGGCACGCGGTGCCGTGAGACCCTGGGGCGTACTTGAACAGTACGTCGAGGAAGCGAACGGCGAGCCTGCCCGCCGAAGGCTCGTCGTAGCAGCGAATCCGCGATTGCAGCAGAAGTGCTCATGAGTAATGCGGGCTAGGATCAGCAGGCACAGGTGAGACATGCCGGACCTCCCCGATGAACTGATCCGAACGAATGCCATCCTTAGCAAGTACGCGGCGATTCATGACGCGATCTTTAAGTTTTCGTGGCGCAAGACACTTCCGATCCCAGGACTGTTCAAGTCCACTGACTTTGGGTCTCACTTTAGAGACCTCGATCGATTGGCCTCCAAATTGGCTGCTATTTCAGCGTCCTTGAAGGCAGAGCCGGGGGTGCTGGAGGGCTCTCAGCAATACACGGAGGCGTTGCTCGAAACGATCCGGGCTCTCCGGGATATATGCAGGCGGTTTTACGAGCAGAGCCAGGGAGATCTCGGAAAGTATCCGATGGCAGAGTATCACGCCGATCTCAAAACCTACGAAGTCCTCATGAATAAATGCCAGGAGCTCGGCGCAGTGCTAAACCAGCACATACGCAACGAGCAGGTCCAGCCAGAAGGGTGAGCAGACAGGCCTACAACCTGCCGTTGCGTCGCTACAACGCAGCGCTCTCTGGCGGCCGATGAGGCCCGTTATTCTGGATCCCTCTTGCGGTGGTGAAGATTACGTGGAGAAGAATACTCAGAGGTGGGTTACGACTTCTTCTTGTGCTTCTTGTCTCTATCCATCGGGTTTGGCATAAAAAACCACCAGGCGAGTATCCCTAGACCGATTGTCCAGCCGGCCATAATGACCCAGCTCCAGATCCCTGCCATTTCCATTTAATGACTCCTTGTAGTTTTTAATTGTAATACGGAGATCATCGCCTTGTCGAGGCGCTTCACTTTTCCGTTTCCATCCGTTGCCGCCAACTTAGCCGACCCTTCGACGACGACACGCCGGCTCTCCCGTTCTCTGATCACATGTGAAAACGTGAAGGAGGCCGCCGTTCTGTCTGAGATGACCGTCTCGATGACCAACCAATCGCCGTAATAGGCTGGAGACCGGTAATCCACTTCCGCATGCACCACGACGAACACCGTGCCTTCCTCCATCAGTCTGGCCACCGACAACCCTCGCTCTTCGAGGTAGTGTGTTCGCGCCCGCTCGAAATACTTGAGATAGTTCGCGTAGTACACCACCCCGCCGCAGTCGGTGTCTTCGTAGTAGATTTTGATTTCCACAGTTGTATCCACCCATTGCACTCAGATCGCTCCGGCCCGTTGCGAGCCAGAACGCTTCATGCCATTTTCATCTTCCTATCTGAGACAGCCCAACGGTAATACATCGGCGAGGGGGGAAACAACTGTGCACTAGTGGAGCCCCACGGCTTTATCCATCCTCCGTAGCAGACTACTGCGGAGGACGGGCAGCCGGGTCCCTTTTGTGTCTTCGGCGGAACCCGCCGAGCCTACTCCGCCGTAGTAGCCGACACGGCTACGAAGGCTGGAAGCCTGTCCTTCTCCGTCAAGGCTTCGGAGGACACCCGCTGCGCATTACTCCACGGCTTCACAGCCGTGGCTTCCTGCGTAGGCGGGTGATCGCCCATATCGCCCACCCCTTGTCCCCACAAGGCACCGCCAAGCCGTTTCAAGCTTCAATTCAACTCTCCCACAATCGCGAGCACCCTGTTATAGTTCAACCGTAGTCCAGACCTCTTGAGGGGACATTCTCAATGACACGACTCTTCCTGATAACGCTCCTGTTACTGAGCAGCGGACAGGCCTATGCGGAATGGGTCAAGGTGAGCGAGAGCGACGAAGCAGGAAAGACTGTCTACGTAGATCCAACCACGATACGCCGCAACAGTAATCTGGTGAAGATGTGGCAATTCTACGACTATAAGACGGTACAAACCGTCGGAGGCAACAGGTTTTTGACTGCCAAGGAACAATGGGAATTCGACTGTGCAGAAGAACGCAGTCGGGTGGTTGCGCGCAAGGAGTTCTCGGGTAATATGGGAAGTGGAACGATGGTCTCTACCAACTCGCAAGTAGGTAAGTGGCTGCCGGTCATGCCGGGCAGTATAAGTCACACGGTATGGGAAGCGGCCTGCGGCAAGAAGTGATCTAGAAGTTCAGCACTGGAAATTTCGGCAACGACGCCTCGCCGACACCCGATAGCTTGACGACCACATCGTACAACTGCTGGACCCGCTCGGCTTTGACCGGCTCGAATCCGTGGCCGAGGACCGCATGATTGGCGGCGTCGAGTAATGGCTTCATCGTCGGCCACTCGCGCAAGAACGCCTGGCCCATCTGGTCGCCCAATCCGGCCAACGCTCGAAACTGCGCCTGCGCAGGCAATTTGTACTTGCCGTCGAGATCTTCCAGCCAACAAGATCGACAGGTTTCTCTCAGCGCTTGCGGCAATTGTTCCGGCTGCACGTCCCAGGTTTTGATCTGGTAGTGCTTGAACAGTTGTCGCTGGGCAAAGGCTTCGAGCGCGCGAACGAGCGAGACCATCGCGGCTTCCGAATCGTGCAGGCCATGGAGTCGCCGGCCGGCATGGGCCAGCAGATCGTGGGCCTGCAGGTCTTTCACAGGAGCAGGATCGAGGACAAGCCTCTCCAAAAATCCTGCGTTCGCTTTGATGGCAGGGAGCAGCGACGTGAGTCCTGGTGGTCCACCCCACAGAGCCGCCATCTCGAAGGCCTTGACGGCGGTCTTGAGTTTCTCCCAGGCTTGACGATAGTGGAACCGTTCCCACAGATCGTAGCCGTCGGCCAGGTCTCCAAAAGCGCGGTAGAGGGGTTTCTGCCCGCCGCTCACGCGCGTTTCAACATCGCGGAAAAGCTTCGCAGCTGCGGAAAACAATTTCCGATTGAACAGCTCACAGCCCTCGCGGCGTGAGACAGTTGCCGCTTCATCCCAGGGGTTCCCCTGCGTCCATATGAACGGCTGTCCGGCAATATCGATCTTCTCCTCCTCTTGCCCCTCCCGCGCCGCCACGAGCGACACGATCCGAGAGCTGAGGGACAGAGTGGCCAGCGTCAATGCGCCGGCCACTGCGGGGGTAGCTCCGGTCACATCGACGACAAGCTCGCCCGGTTGCACATCCCATGTCCGCAACATCTCCGGGAGTGTCCGGGTAATCGTCTGATAACAGCCGACAAAATCGCTGGTCTCCGCTAACACCACCCAATCCCATCGTTTAGGCATGTGCTCGATCTTCGGTTGGACATCGGATTCTACGAGCGCTTTCGCCCCTTCGGGCAGCACGAAGCAGAGCGAATCAGGCTGGAGGCGATTGATCGAATAGACCGCCGCCGCCGCATGACCGGTGAGCGCGATGACTAAGGCTTTGACTGGTTGGTCTTGTGCCATTTCGCGCGGACTATAACACCGGCCCATTGAGCGATCAATTCATGGTCAAGCAACATGCGTTCTGCTTGACGGTCTAGGGGAAAGCGCTTAGACTTTCATGACGATCTCCCGCTCCCGCAGATCTTTCGAACTGTGAATGAGGCCCCCGATGATCTGGTGGTATTGGATGCTCCTCGGCCTCGTGTTGCTCGGCGTCGAAATGGCCACGCCGGGAGGCTTCTATATTCTCTTCTTTGGACTGGCGGCTCTGGCGGTTGGCACGGTGGCCGGAGCGGGGTTCATCGAAGCAGAATGGCTTCAATGGCTGTTGTTTTCAGTGCTCGCCATCCTTTCACTGCTCGTCTTTCGCGGACCGTTGTTGGCCAGGATCAAAATGCGGGACAAGGAGATGCCGACCGTGGACTCGATCGTGGGCGAGAGTGCGCTGCCGCTCGAAGACCTGGCTCCAAGCGGCACCGGCAAGGCGGAACTGCGCGGGACCACCTGGACCGCTCATAATGCGGGGCCAGCCCTCTTGAAGAAGGGCCAACGCTGTAAGGTCGAGCGGGTCGAAGGGCTCACCCTGTGGATTACAGCCGAATGAGTACGAGTCGCCTGGAGGACCAACGACCATGGAGGAGGTAACGATGAGCGGCGGACTATTTGTCGTGCTGTTGTTGGCTGCGCTGGTGCTGATCATCATCGCCAAGACCGCCGTGGTGGTCCCACAGCAAAGCGCCTATGTGGTCGAGCGGCTCGGCAAATATGCCGCCACGCTGGATGCAGGGTTTCATATTCTCGTCCCCTTCATCGATCGCATTCGGTACAAACATTCGCTCAAGGAAACGGCCATCGATATTCCCGAGCAAGTGTGTATCACGCGCGATAACGTGCAGGTGTCGGTGGACGGCATCTTATACCTCAAGGTCTTGAACCCCCAGCGAGCGTCCTATGGCATCAGCGATTATAATTTCGCCCTGATCCAGCTTGGACAGACCACGTTGCGGAGCGAGATCGGCAAGATCGAATTGGACCGGACGTTCGAAGAACGGACCAATATCAACATCCAGGTCGTGAACGAACTCGACAAGGCCTCAGATCCTTGGGGCGTCAAAGTCCTCCGGTATGAAATCAAGAACATCACTCCCCCCAAAGGAGTGCTGGATGCGATGGAAAAGCAAATGCGGGCTGAGCGGGAAAAGCGGGCGGTGATTCTCACGTCCGAGGGCGAGCGCGACGCGGCCATCAATCAAGCTGAGGGCGAAAAACAGCAAGTCATCAAAGCCTCCGAGGCGAAGAAGCAACAGCAGATCAACGAAGCAGATGGAGCGGCTGCAGCCATCCTCGCCATTGCCCAAGCCACCGCCGAAGGGCTGCGCAGGGTCGCAGAAACCATTCGAGTGCCGGGAGGTCAGGAAGCCGTTCAGCTTCGTGTGGCGGAGCAGTACATCACGAAATTTGGAGAGCTGGCGAAAACGAACAATACCCTCATCCTGCCGGCGACGGTCTCCGATGTCGGTTCCATGATTGCCCTGGCGATGAGCGCGATTCGTCAGACCGGTCCCATCGCCACGATAAAATCCTAGCTAACCCGCAAGTTGTGTTTGACAGACAACGAAGGGATGCCTAGAATCGCTTCCCATGAAAGATCGTGTACTTAGTACGTTTGCCGAGAGCGCAACCGTCAAGCAACAGTTCGCGCGCGAACATGCCGATCGCATCGTGCAGGTCGTGAAGCTGATGGCCACGGCCTTTCGCGATGGACATAAAGTCTTATTGTTCGGCAACGGCGGCAGCGCCACGGACGCGGCCCACATCGCCGCCGAATTCGTCGGGCGATATAAACGGGAGCGGGACCCGCTCCCGGCGATCGCCCTCGCCACCGACATTGCCGCGATTACCTGCATCGCCAACGATTACGGTTTCGAAGAACTCTTTGCCCGCCAGATCCGCGCCCACGGCCAGAAAGGCGACGTCGCAATCGCCATCAGCACCAGCGGCAATTCACCCAACGTGCTGAATGGCGCAGAGGCGGCGCGGGCCTGCGGTCTCACCACCATCGGTTGGACCGGTGGAACCGGCGGGAAGCTGGCCGCGCTGGTGGAATATCCGTTCGTCGTGCCCTCGACGGTCACAGCCCGCATCCAAGAAAGCCACATCACGCTCGGCCACATCCTGTGTGAACTCATCGAGGAACAGCTCCTTGACAAAGCCTCCTGACCGGCAGCGGCCCTCCGTCACGACTCCGAGACTGATCCCGCCGATCAACGTGACGGATCTCACGACCTATCCGCTCAAGAAACGGCACAGCAAGGTCCGCGTCTCCGACTTTGCCGGCCCCTGGAAGCGTGGCGGCAGCTTCAGCCAATTCTATCGTTCGCTGCCGGATATCCTGGGTGTCAGAACCTTGCGCGCGGTCGCCCAAGCCATCGTGAAGGCTCATCGCAAAGGCCGGCCTGTCATCGTGGGGCTTGGCGCCCACGTCATCAAAGTCGGGTTGAGTCCGATTATCACCGATCTGATGCAACAGGGCATCCTGTCGGCCGTGGCCATGAACGGCGCCGGAATCATCCACGATTTCGAATTGGCGCTCATGGGCCACACCTCGGAGGAAGTCGACGCGGAGATCGACGAGGGACGCTTCGGGATGGCGGAAGAAACCGGCCGCATGCTGAACGAGGCGATTGTCCGCGGGGCCCATGATCGCGAAGGGCTCGGCGAGTCTATCGGCCACTACATCAACCGGCGCCAAGGACAATTTCCCCATCGTGAGACGAGCATCCTGGCGACCGGAGCGAAACTTGGTATCCCAGTGACCGTGCATGTCGCCATCGGTACCGACATTATCCATATGCATCCTGCCGCAGACGGCTCTGCCATTGGAGCGACCTCGCTGCTGGATTTTCGACGGCTTGCGGCCATCGTGTCCGGGATGGAGGGGGGCGTATATCTCAATCTCGGCTCCGCCGTCATTTTGCCGGAGGTGTTTCTCAAAACTGTGTCGCTCGCGCGCAATCTTGGTCATAATCTGACCAACATTACGACGGTGGACATGGACTTCATGGCCCACTACCGTCCGCTCACCAACGTGGTGCGTCGGCCGACCCAGAAGGGTGGAAAGGGCTACTCCCTGATCGGCCACCATGAAATCATGGTGCCGTTGTTGGCTGCGGCGGTGTACGAAGCATTGGGATGACCCCCTTCGCATGGCTCCACGCCAATCTACTCCGGTAACCTCTCAGCATCTGACCCAGATGTGGGGCGAACTGAACCGCCGATATTTCGCCGATCTGCTGCCTCCAATCGATCTTGTCTGGAGCCGCCGGTTGACCTCCTCGGTCGGCATGTTCATCAGTCGACGCGGACCCAGGCCACGGTTGAGTCGAGACGGCCTTCGCCCGCCGGCCAGACGCGAGATTTGCCTCTCTCTTCCCTTGCTTCATCAAGTTGTCCAGCGAAGCGCGTATGGCGAGCAGGAGATTCTGAACACGCTGGCGCACGAAATGATTCATCAATGGCAATTCGACATCCTGAAGCGGCGGCCGAATCATGGGCCTGATTTTCTCCGCAAGATGACGGAGATGAATCATGACGGCGCTCTGGCGATCACGATCTACCATTCGTTACAGAAGGAAGTCCTCGCCCTCGCGCGATTTTCCTGGCGCTGCCGACAATGCGGCAAAGTGTATCGCCGCCAGCGACGGACGATTGAGCCGCGCCGGCACCATTGCAGCATCTGCCGAGGGTCACTGCAAGAATTGAGACCGGTGAGCCAGGCCTACAATGATCCTCCGCCTACCCCCACATCTACTCTCTTGCAGCGAGCACAATTGTTCTTTAGATTCTGAGCTGCTGCCAAAGGAGCAATCCATGCGCTGGTCTCGCCAAATCCTCTTCGGGGACGTCGACGCCATGTTCGCGTCAGCGGCCGTGGTGAAGGATCCGAGCCTCGCCGGTAAACCGGTCGCGGTCGGTGGGTCTTCCCCGCGCGGAATCATCGCGGCAGCGAGTTACGAAGCCCGTTCGTTCGGCGTCCGCTCTGCCATGCCGACAGGTGAAGCCTTCCGTCTCTGCCCTCATCTCGTTCTCGTTCCTCCGGACAGACCGCTCTATCGCCGATTGCACGAACAGATGCAGGCCGTGACCGGGCGATTATTCCCTCTCACCGAATGGAGCAGCATCGACGAGTTTTATGCCGACACGACACAGCTCCAGACCCGCTATCCCGATCCTCGCTCGCTCGGACAACTCGTGAAGGATGCGTTGTACGAGGCCACGGGATTACGCTGCACCATCGCCGTCGCGACCGGCAAGACCGTCGCGAAAATCTCCGCGGATAGTCACAAGCCGGACGGACTGGTGACGGTCCAGCCCGGTACGGAAGAAGCCTTCCTGGCGCCGCAGCCTGTGCGTGCCTTGCCGGGGATCGGCCCCAAGACCGCCGTGCGCCTGGCGCCGCTCGGACTCAAGACCATCGGCGATCTATTGGACCAACGCTGGGATCGATCCCTGCGCCACATCTTCGGCGCCAGACTCCACTGGGTTCGAGAACTGGCGCGGGGGATCGACCACGAGCCGGTTGTGGCCGATCGAGAATCCAAGAGCCTTAGCCACGAGACCACTTTCGAGCACGACACACATGATCGTCTTTTTCTTGAGCGAACCCTGCGCGGATTTCTCCGCGATCTGGCGCGAGATCTCCGACAGGAAGGATTGGCCGCCGGGTCCTGCACGGTGAAACTGAAAAACTCCCGTTTCATCATCACGACCAAACAGCATCGTTTCCCGCACCCGCTGAACTACGATCCCGACATGTGGCCGAAGGTCCAGCAGGCGCTGAGGGAACTTCTTCAGCCTGGCGCCGAGTACCGATTGGCCGGACTCGCGCTCTCCTCCTTAACACCCGCGCCTGCCGGACTGTTCGACCAGCGGCGGACGAAAGCCATCGAGGCGATGGACGCGCTGGTCGCCAAACACGGGGCGTCTGTGATTGGGTTAGGAGGCGTAAGCCACGACGATGCCGAGTGACGGTCTGTCTCTTTCCATCCGAGCGCACAGTCGGTATGATGGAGCCATGTCCACGAAGGTCATGACCAAAGCACAACTCGCTCCGCTCTTGCAGCAAGCCCGCGCACAGAAGCAACGGATCGTCTTCACCAACGGCTGTTTCGATCTGATGCACGTGGGCCATACGCGCTACCTCCAGGCTGCGAAAGACCTGGGCGACCTGCTGGTCGTCGCCGTCAACAGCGATGCGTCCGTCAGAAGTTTGAACAAGGCGCCGGATCGTCCGATCGTCTCGGAATCACAGCGGGCGGAAGTGGTCGCTGCGCTCGGCTCGGTCGATTATGTGATCCTGTTCAACGAACCGGACCCTCAAAGCCTGATCGCCGCATTGCAGCCGGATGTCCTCGTCAAAGGCGGAGATTGGGCGGTGGAGCAGATCGTCGGCCGCGAGATCGTCGAAGCGCGCGGTGGAACGGTTCGTACCATTCCTTTGGTCCCCGGTGTCTCTACCACGTCGATCATTCAACGCATTCGCTCAACCTCAACATAAGCAGTCGCAGTGTCCGATACTACCCATACCCATTCGGCATCCCAATGGTTCGCTCCTGTCGCTGCGGCACTCGGAGACGGAACGGGCCGTCCCTCTATCACCGCCCTGCAGGGCTCCACCGGCGGGCTTGCCCTCACCACGCTCCTGCACCCCCAATTGGGGAAACTGGGAAATCGATCGTGGCTGATCGTGACCGGGTCGGACGAGGCGGCTGAACGCCTCTTTGATGACCTGCAGTTTTTCCACGATCTTGTCGGCCTTCCGACTGCTCCCCTCGCCCTGTTCCCAAGATGGGAAACATTGCCGTACGAGGGCAGCGCCCCCCATGTCAGTTTGATCGCGCGCCGGATGAATGCCCTGCATCACATCCGAACCGCCACGCGGACCTGTCTGGTCGCCTCCATCGCAGCCTTGATGCAACGACTGCTGCCGGTCGAAACGTTTAGCCGCACCACCCTGCAATTCAAGAAAGGTGGCATGATCGAGCGAGAAGCCCTGACCGGAGGACTCTTACGTCTTGGCTACCGACGGGTTTCGGTTGTGGAAATTCCGGGAGAGTTCAGTATTCGAGGCGGCATTGTGGATATCTTTTCGACGGCCTATACCGATCCGCTGCGCGCCGAGTTTCTCGGAGAAACCATCGACTCGCTCCGCCTGTTCGATCCCGCCACGCAAAAGTCCACCGAAAAGTTGGATCGGGCGATGGTCCTTCCCGCACGGGAATATCTGCGCGCGGAGACGGCGCCGGATGCCCTTACTCCCATTTCGGCGGATGCCGAGTGGCGTGCGCCGGATCTCTACCCCGACATGGATACCCTCTTCGATTATTTCACTGAGCGGCCCCTATTGGTCCTGGATCAGCCGGCGGCGTTGAAAGGAGCTTGCGCGGACCTCTGGAGCAAGATCGACGACGGCTATCTCCGCCATGCCGACCGGGAAACGATCGTACCTTACCCGTCACCGGAGCGATTGTTTCTCTCCTGGCCTGAACTCATGGATCACACGAATGGCTGGCCCACACTCGCGCTTGAGCCTCTGACTACAAGCGATGCGTCCTGGAGCCCAGTCCAGACTTTTCCTGCCCAGGCTCCAGTCAGTGCCGGTCTCGGAGCTCGCGGGATGCCCTTCAACCAGACTCTCGCCATCATGGATCGCCTGAGAGAGGAATGCCGTGTAGTACTCGTCGCGCGAAGTCGCGGCCAGGTGGATCGCTTGCTGGCGCTCTTGCGCGAACACGATGTGCCGGCGATGGAATGGACCGCGGGAACCTGGACCGTTTCCAGCAAAACGAAACCTCCGTTTTACGTCTTGCACGGCGATCTGTCCGCGGGGTTCCTTGCCCCGGACTTGCGTCTGGCCCTGCTGACGGAAGAGGAGCTGTTTGCCAAGGGCGCACGCCACAAGCCACAGGCCAAGAGCAAAGCGGCCACGTTTCTCTCTTCGCTGGAAGATCTCAACGTGGGCGACTATGTCGTCCATGTTCAACATGGCATCGCTAAATATCGAGGCCTGAAGCGTCTCTCGGTGCAGAGCTTCGACAGCGATTATTTGATTCTGGAGTTTGCCGGTGGCGACACATTGTACGTGCCTCTGGAACGGCTCGACCAGGTGCAACGGTACAGCGGAGCGGACGGCCATGCGCCGCGTCTGGAACGCTTGGGCGGCGCCAATTGGGCCAAAACGACCGCGCGTGTCAAGAAAGACATCGAGGAGATGGCCCACGAGTTGGTCGATCTGTATGCCAACCGTGAGCTCGTGACACGCCATGCCTATGGATTCGACAGCACCATGTATCACGAGTTCGAAGCGGCGTTCGAGTACGAAGAAACGGACGATCAACTCAAAGCGATTCAAGACATTACGCACGACATGGAGTCCAGCAAACCGATGGACCGATTGGTCTGCGGCGACGTCGGGTACGGAAAAACGGAAGTGGCGATGCGAGCGGCCTTCAAGGCCGTGGAAGCCAATCGTCAGGTGGCGGTGCTCGTCCCCACAACCCTGTTGGCCCACCAGCATTACGACAACTTCTCGGAACGGTTCGCTCCGTTCCCGGCTCGAGTAGCCCTGCTCTCCCGCTTCCAGTCGCCGAAGGAGGCCAAAGCCATTCTCAAAGACGTGGCGACCGGAACCGTCGATGTGGTGATCGGCACGCACCGGCTGATCCAAAAGGATGTAAAGTTCCGAGACTTGGGGCTCGTGATCATCGACGAGGAACAGTGGTTCGGTGTCAAACACAAGGAACGATTGAAGCAACTCCGCACCCAGGTCGACGTCTTGACGCTGACGGCCACCCCCATCCCCCGCACCTTGCAGATGGCCATGGCAAACGTGCGCGACCTCTCGATCATCGAGACACCTCCGGCGGGCCGCTTGTCCATTCGCACGCAGGTCGTCAGATCGAACGACACGCTCATCCGAGAAGCGATCTTGCGCGAACTGGGGCGAGGCGGGCAGGTGTACTTCGTCCATAACCGGGTCGAAACGATGGAGAAGACAGGAGCCTGGCTCCACCAACTGGTGCCCGATGCGCGCATCGTGATGGCCCACGGACAGATGAACGCCAAACCGCTCGAAGCCGTGATGCTGAAATTCTTTCGCCGGGAGGCGGATGTGTTGATCGCTTCCGCCATTATTCAATCGGGCATCGATGTGCCCCATGCGAACACGATCTTTGTCAATCGCGCAGATATGTTCGGTCTCGCGCAGTTGTACCAATTGCGCGGGCGAGTCGGGCGAAGCGGCGATCAAGCCTATGCCTACTTCTTGGTACCCGATGAGGAACGGTTGAGCGACGATGCGCAGAAGCGGCTCACGGCTATTCAACAATTTACCGAACTGGGCGCCGGCTTTCGCATCGCCGCGGCCGATATGGAAATCCGAGGCGCCGGCAATCTCCTTGGGAAACAGCAATCGGGGCACATCGCCGCCATTGGGCTCGATCTGTACATGCAGATGGTGGAACAGGCCGTCCAGCGCCTCAAAGGACAGGTGGTGGAAGAAGAACCGGACCCCACTCTGCGGCTCAATGT
>Ga0187894_10000033_pt1 | contig 195558 bp, 198 predicted proteins | sample GBC1701081metaG_FD_136650 | JGI IMG/M metagenome (GOLD analysis project Ga0187894, IMG submission 136650) | White microbial mat communities from a lava cave in the Kipuka Kanohina Cave System on the Island of Hawaii, USA - GBC170108-1 metaG ... | reverse complement strand
CGGACAAACATCAGGGCCAGTGACCAACCATCACGCCAAAAGGCCGAAGACATGACCGCACCCGGATACTGTTACTTCAACTCAAATCCACCCTTGATCGCAGAGCGCCGTCCAGACATGACAGGGCGCTGGATTGATCCGTCGCCGGTCAGTGCGACGGCACCGACGCCCCCGCGTAGGGATCCGCATTCCGCGACGGCGGCGGCGCCAGGGGGGGCGGCGGGACGGCGGGCGGAACATAGGCCGCCGCCATGTCCGGCCCGCCCACGGACGCCCTGATCCCGCCCGCGATCGCCGAGGCGCCGAACAGGACGAAGCAGCCGGCGATCACCGTCATGCCGCGGCGGATTTCGAGGCGCCCCGCGAGCATGAGCATTCCCACCCAGGAGACGGCAACGACCGCGACGCTGGTGGCGATCGTGCCGAGCAATGTCCCCTGCAGCCACGCCACCGCCGCGACCAGGGCGCTGGAGCCAGGCGCGTCGGAGAGCGAACCGGCCGCCACTGCATAGCTGCTGGCCAACATGGGGACGCAACATGACGCTCGCCAATGGTGTGTGCAAGGCCGCCTGCCGCTTCGCACACTAATCCCATGGTTTCGACGGGCCGGTGACGGCCCGCCTGCGGCAGAATGACCAAGTCGCCCAAATGGCCAGGATTTCGAAACTCTGGTAATTGGGGGATCGCGCGGAGTCGCGGGTCACGAAGTTGCGGAACGTTCACTTTTTAGGGGAGACCGTCATGCGCATTCATCGCCGGAAATCCGTATTTCTTTCGATCACCACCGCGATCGCGCTGCTGCTGCCCGGCCCGGCCAAGGCCTGGGGCCCGAACGGCCATGACTATATTGCGACGGTGGCCCGCGACCTTTTGCGCGCGCGGAACCCGGCCGCCGAGGGGCGGTTTCAGGCGCTTTTGCGGCGCGACGGCATCGCCTTCGCGGGTCATGACGCCAAGACCGGTCGCCCGACTGTCTGCCATGGCCGCGATCTTCGCGAGATTGCGAGCTGGCCCGACTGCATTCGCCGGCTGCGCGAGATGAGCAATACCGGCGCGTTCCATTTCGACGATGTTCCTTGTGCGGCGACGTCCCGCCGCCGCCGCCGCCGCTGCCCGCTTATTGCGACGAGGGGAAATGCGCGACCGAAGCGCTCAAGACCTTCATTGAGACGCTCTCCAACCGGCATGCGCCGCGGCAGGAGCGGGCCCGCGCTCTGGCCTGGATCATTCACATTGTCGGGGATCTGCATCAGCCGTTGCACAATGTCGACAATGGTCACGACCGCGGCGGCAATCTGGTGCGGATCACCATCGCCCCCGATGCCTTTGGCGCCCGGCCATTCTCCTCCGACAATCTGCATTCTTTGTGGGACACGCCGATGGTCTTCGCCGCTGTCGGCGAAGGGCCGGCCGCGGTGGCCTCGGTGCGGGCGCTCGCCGACCAGCACCTCACCGACTGGCGCGAAAGCAGTACCAGGCAATGGGTGATCCGCGCGCATGAGATCGCAGTCATGGCCTACAGGACGCTGCCCGCCCCGCCCGCCTGCGAGGCCGGCGCGGCGCGCGGCGGCAGGATCACCAGCACCTATGTCGCCAACCTCGCCGACGAGGTGCGCGAGCAGCTCGCCAAGGGCGCGATCCGGCTGGCGGACATCTTGGAGACCGCGCTCTCCTGAGAGCGGCGCAGGTCGGTCTGCGGGAATCGGGGGGACAGCAAAGCGTCACGGCACCCTTGTGCCGTGACGTCGATCGGGCTCCGCTTTTGCGGACCCGTCGGCCGGGCCCGCTCGCGGGGCGCGAACTGGCGCGAGGATCGCCGCCCGTCGCCGGCTCTTTCGCATCCGCCCGGGACACGCCTAGGTTCCCGCCCCCTTTTTCCGCTACAGCTACGACGCTCTCGGCCGGGTGACGGCGCGGGGTCGCAGGGATGTTTCCGGAGGACGGACGATGTGCGGCATTGCCGGCCTGATCTCGCCCCGGCCTCCAACCGCGGCACAGTTGCGCGCGATGACCGATGCGATCGCGGCGCGCGGGCCGGACGATGCGGGCATCTGGCTCGACGAGGCGGCGGGGGTCGGGCTCGGCCTGCGGCGGCTCGCCGTCGTCGATCTGTCCGCGCAGGGGCACCAGCCGATGCTCTCCCACGATGGCCGCTACGTGCTGGTCTATAATGGCGAGATCTACAATCACGCGGCGCTGCGTCGGGAGCTGGACGCGGCCACGGCCCGGACCTGGCGGGGGCATTCGGATACGGAAACCCTGCTCGAGGCGATCGCCGCCTGGGGGTTGAAAGGCGCGCTGCAAAGGTGCGTCGGCATGTTCGCGCTGGCGCTCTGGGACCGGCGCGAGCGGATCCTCCAGCTGGCGCGGGACCGGTTCGGAGAGAAGCCGCTTTACTATGGCTGGACGGGCGGCGATTTCGGCTTCGCCTCCGACCTGAAGGCGATGCCCGAATCGATGCGTGGAAACGGCGTGAGCCGGCGCGCGCTCGGTCTGCTGGCCTCGCAGGCCTACATTCCGGCGCCGCTGTCGATCTTCGCGCATGCCTACAAGCTGGAGCCGGGCTGCCTGCTCACCGCCGCCGCCGACGTCTATCGCCACCGTCCGGAGGGCCCGCCCCGCGAAGGGGAAAGCCGGGGCGGTCTGCTGCTGGAGCGCTACTGGTCCTACAAGGAGGTCGTGGCGGCGGGGCTGGCGGACCCGATCACGGACGAGAATGAGGCCGTGGAGCGGTTGGAGGGTGCGCTTTCGGCGGCGATCGACGGCCAGACCAGAGCCGACGTCCCGCTCGGCGCTTTGCTGTCGGGCGGGGTGGATTCGTCGACCGTCGTCGCCCTCGGCCAGCGGCTCCGCGCGGCACCGCTGCGCACCTTCACGCTCGGCTTCGACGATCCCCGCTATGACGAGGCCGGGCATGCCAGGCAGGTCGCCGCGCATTTCGGCACCGAGCATCATGAGTGTGTCGTGACCGTGGCCGCGGCGCGCGACGTCATTCCGCTCCTCCCCGCCATGTTCAGCGAGCCGTTCGCCGATCCGTCGCAGATCCCGACCTTTCTGCTCAGCCGGTTCGCGCGCGGGGCGGTGAAGGTGGCGCTCTCCGGCGACGGGGGCGACGAGCTGTTCGGGGGTTATGAGCGCTATTCCACGGCCACGCGTCTCTGGGCCGGAATGCAGGCGATTCCCGGGCCTCTCCGCAGGCCGCTCGGCCGCGGTCTGTCGGCCGTCAGCCCGGTCACCTGGGGCCGACTGGGCCGGGTCGTGCCGCGCGGCCTCCGGCCGGAGCATGCCGGCTGGAAGGCGCACCGTTATTTTGACCTCTTGCGCTCGGCCGCGAGCGCCGGGGACGTCTTCCGCGCCCTCATCCGCAATCCCGATGGCACCGCCAGCGTCATCGGCGCGGCGCCGTTTGAGCCGGGGCCGGGCTTCGATCTGCCGCCCGATGCCGGCGCGCCCGATCAGGTGCGGATGATGTACGCCGACGCCATTTCCTATTTGCCGGACGACATTCTCTGCAAGGTGGACCGGGCCGCGATGGCGGTGAGCCTGGAGACCCGGGCGCCGTTTCTCGATCACCGGGTCGCCGCGCTCGCGGCGCGGATTCCGCTCGGCATGAAAATCGGCGGGCGCCGCGGGAAGCTCATCCTCCGCAAGTTGCTCGATCGCCACGCCCCCGGCGCGCTCGTCGACAGACCCAAAAAGGGTTTCGGCATCCCGCTGGACGACTGGCTGCGCGGACCGCTGCGGGACTGGGCCGAGGCGCTGCTGGACGAGCGCCGCCTCGGCAGCGAAGGCTTTCTCGATCCGGTTTTGGTCCGGCGTCAGTGGGACTGGCATGTGCGGGGCGTGCGGGACGGCGCCTTCGCCTTGTGGCCGATCCTGATGTTCCAGGCCTGGCTCGCAGCCTCGAAGGAGGTCTTTCCCCGCCACCCCGGCTGACGGCGGCGCGCGCCTTGAAGCCGGTCGCTTTCGTGCTAACCTCCCGATCGCCGCCCGTTGCGCCAGCCGGCTTTTGTGATCGCTGGTGCGAGAAGCAGGACATTGCGGATGGACCAGTCTCCGGGGCGCGGCAGCAAAATTCTCTATCTCACCTATGACGGGCTTGCCGATCCCGTGTGCCGCTCGCAGGTCCTGCCCTATCTCGTCAGACTGAGTGCCGCCGGGCACCGGATCACCGTGCTCAGCTGCGAGAAGCCGGCCGCGCTGCGTCGCGACCGGGCCGAGATCGAGGCGATCTGTGCGGCAGCGAAGATCGACTGGCGGCCGCTCCGCTATCACAAATGGCCGCCGATCCTCTCGGGCGCCTGGGATGCCGAGCTGCTGAAACGGGCGGCGGTCCGGCTGCACAAGACGGTCGGCTTCGATGTCGTCCATTGCCGCAGCTATCTCCCGGCCGGCGTGGGTCTCGCGCTGAAGCGCCGCTTCGGGGTTTCGTTCCTGTTCGATATGCGCGGGCTCTGGCCGGATGAGCGGATGGAGACGGGGAGCTGGCCGCGCTCGCACCCGCTCTACCGGCTCGTCTATGCCCGCGTGAAGCGGCTGGAGAGCCGCCTTCTGAAGGGCGCCGATCACATCATCTGCCTGACCAATGCCGTGGAAGCCAGGTTGCGGGAGATGCCCGGGACAGGCTCGACGCCCATCTCCGTCATTCCCTGCTGCGCGGATTTCGACCATTTCCCGCTGATCAGCGAAGCGACGCGCGCCGCCGGGCGGCAGGCGCTCGACATCCCGGCGGACGCGAACGTCCTGGCCTATCTGGGCTCCATCGCCTCCTGGTACATGCTGGAAGAGGTCATGGAGTTCTTCACCGTCTATCTGGCGCGCAACCCGTCCGCGATCCTCCTCTTCGTCACGCAGGCACCCGAAGCAACCATCCTGACCGCCGCCGCGGCGCAGGGCATCGATCCGGACCGGATCAGGGTGCGGGCGGCCTCGCGCAATGAGGTGCCGCGGCTGATGGCGGCGGCGGACGTCGGCATTTTCTTTGTCCGGCCCATTCCCTCATCGGCGTCCCGCTCGCCGGTCAAGATGGGCGAAATGATGGCGCTCGGCCTGCCGATCGTCACCAATGCCGGGATCAGCGACGTGCAGGAGATCGTCGAGGAAAGCCGGTGCGGCGTCGTGATCCGGGGCTTGGCCGAGGCCTCCTTTCATGAAGCGGTCAGCGACCTCGAGCGGCTGCGCACGAGCCCCGCGGAGATCAGGGCGCGCGGGCGGCTCTGGTACGACCTGGACGAGGGAAGCCGGCGCTATGACGGGATCTATCGGGCCTTGTCGGGCCGGTCCGGAAGCGGGTCGGGATCCTATCCGGATATAGTGGCGGAAGCCTCCGGCATATCGTGATGCGGGGCGGAATCGGCGGCCGCCCCGCGCTTGCGGACGCGTGCCAGCGCCGGCCGCTCGACGAGAAACCAGGAAGGCATGGCGAAGGCCAGCGCGCCGGGAAGGGCCAGCGCGATCATCGCGCCCGGGGAGATTCCCGGAAAGGCGGTCGCCAGCATCTGCTGAACCGGCCAGCCGTACAGATAGAGGCCATAGGAGAAGTCGCCGACGCGATTATAGTTGAGCAGCCGCGGGATGTTGAGGCCGGCGAACCACAAGGCGCCGTAGCTGAGGACGAGCGTCCATGCCTCTTCCACCGCGCCGAAGAAGGCCTGGAGCGCCAGCGCGAGTCCGACCAGCAGCAGCAATGTGGCGATGCCGGATCTGATCGACGTGCGATAGACATAGGCCGTCAGCCCGAAAATGAATGGCAGCGCCAGGTTCGCGTAAATCGCCCAGTCGGGAACGACCTCCCACCGCCCCAGAGCATAGGCAAAGCCGAAACCGAGCAGAAGGAGCCAGTAACGGCCCCGGCACACCAGCCCGATCAGCCCGGTGATCGCCAGTCCCGCATAGCAGCAGACCTCATACCAGAGGGTCCACAGCGAGCCGTTGACGCCTGGATAAGGCGTGGTCTCGAACAGACCGGGCAACAGATTCTCGCGGTAGATGAGGCTGATCGCGCGGGGAGCAAACAAGATCGTGTTCTGATTCGAAAAGTAGCTTTGCACGGAGATGGCCGTGAAGATCGGGCCGATCACGAGTACGGTGACCAGGGTGACGATGATCAGGGCGGGGAAGAGTCTCGCGGCCCGCGCGGCGACGAAACCGGCGAGCGACCGGCGCCTCTCAAAGCTCTTGGCGACGAGGAAGCCCGACAGCGCGAAGAATATCTTCACAGCCGCCGCCCCCAGATTGAAGTGAAGGATGTCGGTGAGGGGCTCGGCGGCCCACGGACCGAGCGCGGCTGGCCAGGAATGGGAGACGATGACCGAGACGGCCGCGAGCGCGCGCAAAAGGTTGAAATTATTGTCGCGCCCGTGCGCCAGGCACTCCATTGTCTTCATCCGGGCCTCCGCCCGCCGGCCGCCTGCAGCCACCCGGCAAAGGTCGCGAGATCGATGGTAATGAGGATGGCGCCGACGACGACGATGCGCGCCGGGTTCAGTAGCCACAACAGTTTCCGGCCTTTGCGACGCCGCCAGATTGCGAGGAAGATACGGGCGCAGAGCCACGCAGGAATGCCCAGCCACCACCAGGGGCTATGCAGGACCGCGAGCAGGACGAGCAGTGCGACAACGAAGACATAGTGGCGCGCCACGCCATGGTGCCAGTCCCACTGGCGGCCCGCCTGGACATTGTGGTTCGAATAGAGCGCGAATCTGCGGAACGTGGACGCAAGATCGGGTTGCGTCTGCCACCGGACGGTCGCCCGGGGCGCCCAGGCGACCCGGAAGCCCGCTTTCTCGATCCTCTCCATGAAGATGAGGTCTTCGGCCGCCCGCAGATCGGGAAAGCCGCCGACCCCGGCCCAGACATGGCGGCGCAGCATCATCGACAGGACCGCCGGTCCGCGCATCCGGCCGCCCTCGCGCTCGACGCCCGGCGAGACATAGGTGAGCGCGCTCGCCTGCTCGAACATCCTGGTCTCGACCGGCTCGAAATTGCCGTAGACGACCGCCACGGAAGCGTCGCGCGATGCTTGTTCGACGAGCCGCTCGAGCCACTCCGGGTCCGCGCGGGTGCCGGCGTCGGTAAAGGCGATCCAGTCGTGTGCGGCGGCTTCGGCGCCGATGTTGCGATTGTGGCCGGGGGTGCCGGATGTCTGGCCGATCAGAGTGAAGCGCGCGTCATCCGCAGTGAGCGAACGGGCGAGGTCGAGCGTGCCGTCGGTCGAGCCGCCATCGACGATGATCACCTCGGCCGGCGGAAATGTCTGCCCGCGGATGCCGGCGAGAAGCATCGGCAGGGAGGCAGCCTCGTTGCGTACCGGGATCACCAGCGAGACGGGGAAAGTTTCCGGAGGGGGATGCGCCATCCCTCGGCTACTCGGCGGGTAGCTCGTGCGGTTTCCGCGGAGATGGGCTTCGGAGGGTTCGCCTGAGGTCCGCCAGATGGAGCTGCAAGGCGAGCGACACGCGCTGCGTGGGCCGCCGCAGCAATCGCCGCCACATGAGCTGCGAAGCGAACACGATGCTCAGCGCGAGCAGATTCGCGACCCGCTGCCGGCGGTTCAGACAGCAGCGCTGGAACAGGAAAAAGGCCTCGAGCTGCACACGCATCCGCTCAAGTTCGGTCCACCTTTGTCCGGAACTCTGGCCGCCATGGTGCATCACCAGCGCCGCCGGTTCGAACAGCAGCCGCCACCCGGCGCGCTTCGTCCGCAAGCACCATTCATTATCCTCGCCGTACATGTGGAAGCGATTGTCGAAGCCGCCCACCGTCTCGATCACCTCGCGCCGGACCAGCAAAGCCGCGCCGGCAAGCATGCCGACGTCGCGGCGCCGGTCGTGCCGCCAGTGCTCCGCGAGAAGCAGCTCTCCCCGCAGCCGCCGGGGCAGCAATCTGTGCAGCTTGAAACCGGTCAGAAGGATCGACCAGGCGCTCGGCGGGTTGCGCCACACGCTGATCTGCAGCGAGCCGTCCGGGTTGACGATCCGTGGCCCGCAGACGCCGATCCGGTCATCACTGCCGAGGCTATCGATGAGGGCGTCGCACGTCCCTTCTCTGAGCTCGCTGTCGGCGTTCAGCAAAAACAAAAAAGGCGCATGCGTAAACGCAAACGCCTGGTTGTTGGCGAGGCCGAAGCCGAGATTGCTCGCATTCTCGATGACGCGAAGCCTGATGCCCCCAAGCTGCCGCTTGAGCTCATCCGAGCGCAGCCATGCGAGGCTGCCATCGACGGACGCATTGTCGACGATGACGATCTCGAAAGCGACGCGCGGCGGGAATTGCAGGATGCTCGCCACCGCCCTGCGCAGGAAGGCGCCGCCGTTCCAGTTGACGATCACGAAGGCAAGCGCGGGGCCCGCCGTGTCGGGCCCCGCTCCCTGCGCGCTGAACGAACTACAGATCACCCCCTTGAGGATAGAAACCGCTGTCGTGAAGTAAAGGTCCAAGGGCCCGGCATTGCGCCTTCGTCGCACCCTTTGCCGCTTTCGTCGAAACCGTCGCTCCAGAGGGCGGTTTTGCAGGATTTCCCTACATTTGGACGCGGGCCGAACACATTTTGGCCGCAAGCTTACACCACATGGCGGCACGACATGGGGGCAAGGTGTCAACCGCCGGTCCGCTGTTCGGGCCCGGCAAGCCCAGGAGTTTCGCGTAATGTCTATCAGGCTCACCACCAAAGCGGCCCTCGCCGGTCTCGCTGCGGCCGGCGCAGCTTTCGCTTTTTCGACGCCCGCCGCCGCCCAGCTCGGCCCTGATGCGGCGTCCTGCCGCGGCGGCCCGCCGGGCCAGGCGGTGCTCGTCACCGTCAACGGCTTCCGTGCGCGCACCGGCAATATCCGCGTCGCCATTTATGGCAGCGACCCGCGCCGGTTCCTCGCCCGCGGGCAGACGCTCCGCAAGATCAACCTGCCGGTGACGGCGTCCGGGCCGATGCGGATCTGCGTCGCGCTGCCGGGCCCGGGCCGCTATGCGGTCGCCGTTCGCCACGACGTCAACGGCAACAATTCGCGGGGCGACTGGAGCGACGGCGCCGGCTTCTCGCGCAACCCGCGCATCTCGCTGGTCAACCTTCGCCCGAGCTTCAACAATGTCGCGATCGACGTGGGCCGCGGCGTCACCCCGGTGAACGTCATCCTCAACTATCGTTTCGGCCTTTCCATCCGGCCGGTCGCATAAGGCAGGAGCCAGATGGCCTCGGTCGCGCTCCTCTCCAATCCCAGGTCGACCGGCAACCGGTCGCTCCTGCCGCGCGTCCGGGCCTTCTGCGCCGAGCATAAGGATATCTTCCACTATGAGGTGGAGGATGTCAGCCAGATCGCGCTCGCCATGCGCACGATCGCCCGGGTGAAGCCCAAGGCAATCGTGATCAACGGCGGCGACGGCACGGTGCAGGCGGCGCTGACCGAGCTGCACCAGGGCAATCACTTCTTCGGCGATCCGCCGCCCGTCGCGGTGCTGCCCAATGGCAAGACCAACCTGATCGCCCACGATCTCGGCGCCGGCGGCGATCCGATCATCGCGCTCGAACGGGTGCTGGAGCTGGTCCGCACCGACATGGTCCCGCATATCGTCTCGCGCGAGCTGATCGCTCTCTCCGGCGGCCGGGCGGGCGACAATGAGCGGCCCGTGCTCGGCATGTTCCTGGGCGGCGCCGGGCTGGCCGACACGATCCTCTACTGCCGCCACAAAATCTATCCTCTGGGCCTGCCCAACTGGGCGGCGCACCTGCTCACCTTCCTGCTCGGTCTCGTCTCGGTGGTGACCGGGCGCAACTCGCGCCTGCTCCCCGCCAAGTGGAAGCCGATCCGGGTCAGCGTGAAGAAGAGCGGCGAGATGCATGGCAAGTTCGCCTTCGTGATGGTGACGACGCTCGAAAAATTGCTGCTGAACGGCAATGTCCGCGTCGAGGGCCAGACCGCCGGGGCGATGCAGCTGATGGTGATCGAGCGCAACCTGTTCTCCATTTTCGGCGCCCTGTTCGCGGCCTTGCGCGGCAAGCTGGGCCTTCGCCGCATCCGCGGCGTCTGGCTGGAGCGGGGCGACGAGATCCGCATTTCCGGTGCGCAGAACAACGTCATTCTCGACGGCGAAATGTTCGAGGCCGAGGAGGAGCGCCCCATCGTGCTCCGCCCGACCGCGCCGGTGCCGTTCCTGAAGCTGGCCGCCTGAGCGTTCCACCCGGGCGCAGCGCCAGCTAGAAGGCGCCATGACCTCATTCTCCGCCCTCGTCGCCGAAGAGCTGGCCCTGCCGGTCGACCCGCGCGTGACGGCAATGGCGGCGGCGGTCGCGGCGCTTTATCCGGGGGCGGCGCAGGCGGTCTTGTTCTACGGCTCCTGCCTCCGCGAGCGCGAGCTGGACGGGCTGATGCTCGATTTCTACCTGATCGTCTCCTCCTATCGCGAGGCCTATGGGCGGGGCTGGTATGCCTTCGCCAACCGGCTGATCCCGCCCAACGTCTTCCCGTTCGAGCATGACGGGCTCGCCGCCAAATATGCGGTGCTGAGCGAGGCGGATTTCCAGCGGGAGAACGGACCGGAGGCGGGCACGGTCTCGGTCTGGGCGCGATTCGCGCAGCCGTCGCGGCTGGTCTGGGCAACGGACGAGGGCGCGCGGGAGCAGGCGGTGGCGGCGGTGAGCCGCGCGGCGCCCACCCTGTTCGGCTTCGCCTTGCCGATGGTAGAGGCGGCGGAGAAAGGCGACGAATTGGCCGTCTGGCGGCGGGGCTTCGCGCTTACCTATGACAGCGAATTGCGGGCCGAGCGACAGGGGAAGTCGCTGTCGATCGTCGATGTGGACCCGGAGCGCTACCGGCGGTTCGGGGCGGCGGCGCTGCCGCTCGCGACGCCGCTGGCGCCGGACCGGGCGCGGACGCGCTGGCGGCGATTCCGGCGCAGGGGCAAGGCGATGAGCGTAGTGCGGCTCGCCAAGGCGTCCACCACCTTCGCCGGCGGCGTCGACTACATCGCCTGGAAGATCAACCGGCACGCCGGCACGCAGATCGTGGTGAAGCCCTGGCAGCGGCGCTGGCCGATCCTTGGCGCGCTTACTCTGCTGCCTCGTCTGCTGCGGCGGGGTGCGATCCGCTGAAGCCGTTCACCCCGCCGAGCGCAGCCTCGACGGAGGTGGCCAAAGCGGCGACGGTGAAGGGCTTCCTGAGCACCGCATGGCCGGCCAGATCGTCCGCATCCCCCGCCTCGCCGACATAGCCGGTGACGTAGAGAATGCGCATGTCCGGGCGGCGGCGCTTCACCTCTGCGGCGAGCTCGGTGCCGGTCATCTCGGGCATCATCACATCGGTGACGACCAAAGCCAGATCAGGTTCGCGCTTGAGGACGGCGAGCGCCTCCCTGCCGCTGGCGCAGGGATGGGGCCGGTAGCCCAGCTCCTCGAGCGCGGCGACGGTGGAGCGGCTGACCCGGGGATCGTCCTCGACGACGAGGATCGCGGCGCCCTGGCCGCCGCGTAGCGCGGGCTCGGCATGACGCAGGCGCGGGGGAATCTGGCCCGAGGCCTGCTCCGCGGCGGCGGCGGAGCGGGGCAGATAGATGGCGACGGTGGTGCCGTCGTGGAGGCGTGACGCAATGGTGACGTCGCCGCCGGATTGGCGGGCGAAGGCGAATATCTGGGAGAGGCCGAGGCCGGTGCCCTTGCCGACATCCTTGGTGGTGAAGAAGGGCTCGAAGACGCGGTCGAGATGCTCGGGCGCGATGCCGCTGCCGGTGTCGGTGACCCGGATGCGGACATAGTCCCCCGCCGGCAGATCGGCGGTTTCGGCTTCCGCGAGGGTGACGTTGTCGACGCAGATGTCGAGGTCGCCGCGGCCGCCCATCGCGTCGCGGGCATTGACCGCGAGGTTGAGCATCGCATTCTCGAACTGGGTGGGATCCGCCCAGACATGCCAGATATGCGGCGCAAAATCGGTGTGGACGGTGATCCGCTCGCCGATCGCCCGATCGATCAGCTCCAGCATATTCTCGACCAGCTGGGCCGGCGCCACCGCCTCGGGCAGCAACGGCTCCGCGCGGGCGAAGGCGAGCAGGCGGCGGGTGAGCGCGGCGGCGCGGGTGGCGCCTTCCATCGCATTGTCGAGATGGAATTCGACCTCGCGGCGGGGACCGTGCAGCTTGCGCCGGGCGAGATCGAGCCCGCCGACGATGACCGCGAGCATATTGTTGAAATCGTGGGCGATGCCGCCGGTGAGCTGGCCGACCGCCTCCATCTTCTGCACCTGGCGGAGCTGCGCCTCAGCGGCGGCGCGCTCGGCCGCCTCCCGTTTCAGGCTCTCATTGGCGGTGGAGAGCTCGCGCGTGCGGGTCTGCACCGCCTGCTCGAGGTCGAGCGCGTGCCAGCCCATCTCCTCCGCCTCCTTGCGGCTGCGCATGCCGTCGACGAAGGTCCGCCAGGTGAGGAAGGCGAGCCCGACCGCGCCCAGCCCCACGATGATGCCCAGCAGGCCGAGCAGGTCCGTATAGGTGTCGGCGCGGTTCACCAGCCCCTGGGTCGCGGTCATGCGCCGGTCGAGATTGGCGCGCTCCGCGCCCGCAATCTCCTGCAGCTTGTCGCGGAGCAGGCGCAGGGTCTGGTTGGTGGCGACGCGCTCCAGGAGGCCGCCATATTGCGCCGCGCCGCTCCGCTGGATGAAATAAGCGGCGGGGCCGAGCTCGGCGGAGCGTTGCCGGAAGAGCCGCATGACCTCGGCGGCGCGGCGTGACTGGGCGGGGTCGCCGCGCATGACCCGCTGCAGCTCGTCGACCTGACTGCCGGCGTTTCGCCACTCGTTATAATAGGACATGACGGTGGGTTGCCTGTGGTCGATGAGGAAGCGGTTGAGCTCGGTCTCGGCGCGCGAGATGCTGGCGTCGATGTTCCGCGTCAGCAGCAGCAGGTCGCTGGTGCTCCGCTCCCAGCGCAGGGCCTCGTCACGCGCGCGGTTGGACTGGGTGATCAGGACGATGAGGGCGATGAGGGCGAGCGTTGCCACCAGCGCCCCCGCGCTGACCCACAAGGCTCGCCAGGAGTGCGGACCGCCCTCCTCGGCCGCCACGCCGTTTGCCTCCTCCGCCACATCGGAAGATTACGGCATCGCGCGGGGCGTTGGAAAGCCGGGCAAGGGGAATCGGCCCCCGGGACGGCTCGCTTCGCCGCAGTTTAACCCTGCTCGTTTACGGATGGCGGGTCAGATCACGCCGACGGCTTTGCCCGCATTTTCGAACATTTGCAGAATTTCGCCCACTTCCGCGTCGCTATGCTCGGCGCAGAGCGAGCAGCGCAGCAGGGTCATGTTGGCGGGCGTCGCGGGCGGGCGGGCGAGGTTGACGTAGAGGCCTTCCGAGAGGAGCGCCTCCCACATCGCCGCGCCTTTCTCCAGGTCCGGCATGATCACGGCGATGATCGCGGACTGGGGCTCCTCGGTGCCGAGCGTGAAGCCGAGCGCCTTGAGGCCGGCATGGAGGCGCTTCGAATTCTCCCAGAGATGCGCGCGCTTGTTGTGGCCGTGCATCAGCTTGCGGATCGAGGTCGCGGCCGTGGCGACCACGCTCGGCGGCAGCGAGGCGGTGAACACATAGGGCCGGCAAACCAGCCGCAATATCTCGAACTTCGGATGGTTGGAGACGCAGAAGCCGCCGACCGTGCCGACCGACTTGGAGAAGGTGCCGATGATGAAATCGACGTCGTCGATCACGCCTTGGGCCTCGGCCACACCGCGGCCATTCTCGCCGATGAAGCCCATCGAGTGCGCTTCGTCGACCAGCACCATCGCCCCGGCGGCCTTGCAGATTGCGACCATCTCCTTCAGCGGGGCGATGTCGCCGAGCATCGAATAGACGCCCTCGAGCACGACCAATTTGCCCGCGCCTTCGGGGATGCGGGCGAGGCGCTTCTCGAGCGCGCCGATGTCGTTGTGGCGGAAGGGGACGATCTCCGCGTCGCCCATCTTGCAGCCGTCATAGATCGAGGCGTGGCTGTCAATGTCGAGGACGATATAATCGCCCTTGCCGGCAATCGTGGAGATGATCCCGAGATTGGCCTGATAGCCGGTCGAGAAGACCATGGCATGATCCATGGCGTAGAAGTCCTTCAGCGCCTCCTCGACCGCCTTGTGGCCGATATAGGTGCCGTTGAGGACGCGGCTGCCGGTCGTGCCCGAGCCGAACTCGTCGAGCGCCTGCTTGCCGGCTGCGATGACGTCGTCGTCGAACGTCATGCCCATATAATTGTAGGTGCCGAGGAGGATCGTCTCCCTGCCGTTGCAGAGCGCGCGGGTGGGGGAGAGCACCTTCTCCATGACCAGGCCGAACGGGTCCTTGACGCCGGTGGCGAGCAGGTCCTCGCGGATACGGATCAGCGGATCGAACTTGCTGAACAGGTCAACGGCGCCCGCAGATGCGTCCGCGGCGGGCAGGGGGCGCGTGCTCATCCCCCCGTCCTCAGCGTCTCGACCGCATCGACGAGCTGGCCGACAGTCTCGATCTCGGCCTGCTGGCTCATCGTGATCAGGATGTCGAACTCGTCCTCGACGTTGGCGACGAAGTCCATCACCACGAGGCTGTCCCATTCGAGATCGCCAGCAAAGGTGGTGGTCTCGGTTAGCGCGACGCCCTTCTTGTTGAACGGGGCGATCAGGCGCGCGACCTTGTCGAAGGTCTCGTCTCTGTCGGTCATGCCTGTCCTTTAGGTTTCCGAGCCTCACCTGCCAAGGAAATAGGGCGGGAAAACGGCTGAAGCGGGACCGGCTGCGGCGGCTTGGCAAGGCCGTCCGGCCCATGGCATGAGACGGGCGGGGCCAGACAGGGACGAACAGGTGAGCGACGAACCGCGCACGCCCGACCGGGACTATCCAGTGAACGCCGTGCATTTGATGCGCACGGTCCAGCTCTCCCAGCTCCAGCTCTCTGCCATGGCGGACGCGAAGGCGAGCCTGCTGATGGGCGCGGCCTTCGTGATTTTCACGATCACCATCGGCCAGGCGCGCCACGGGACGCCGCCTTTACCCTTGCTGATGCTCGGCGGCGCGGCCTTTCTCGCTGCGATCTGCGCGGTGCTGGCGGTGCTGCCGCGGGTCGGGGGCAGAAAGCCGAAGGGCGCGCCGAACATCCTCTTCTTCAGCACCTTCGCGCGGATGGAAGAGGAGGATTTCATCGCGGCGCTGCTCAAGGAACTGGACAGCGACGACAGCATCTACCGGGCGATGGCGCGGGATATCTATCAGGCCGGGAAGGTGCTGCAGGACCGCAAGTACCGGATGCTGATCTGGGCGTACCGGATCTTCCTTTTGGGCCTCGCGGCCAGCTTCACGGCTTTCGTGCTCATCTATCTCGTCAGAATCTGATGCAGCGGCAACACGGTCGTCTTTGTCTCCCCTCCCTGAAAGAAAGGGGGAAGTTCTAGCGCAGCCAGCCCTGCGCGAGATACCATTCGGCCGTGGCCTTGAGGCCGGTCGGCGTGCGGATGGCGGGCGTCCAGAGCGCTTCGGGCGGACGCGCCTCGGCGGTCACCACCCAGTCGGGATGGCAGAAATAGCGGGCGCGGTCGGGGGTGAGCCTGGCCTTCGAGCGGCGGACAAGGCGGTCGAGCCGGGCGGCGCCTTTCACCACCGCCTTCGGCACGGCAAGGGTCGCCGGGCGCTTGCCGAAGGCGCGGCCCAGGGTGCGGGCGAAATGACGGTGGTCCCAGCCGTCGGGCGTGCCGTCGTCCGGTTCGTAGGTCTCGCCCGCTGTTTCGGGCGCGGCGAGGACAGCGAGGATCAGGCGGCAGAGATCGTCGACATGAATCACCGAGAAGCGCCCCTTCGGCGGCAGCGCGACGAGGCCGCGCTTCGCCATGCGGAACAATTCGAACGTCTCGCGGTCGCCCGGGCCGTAAACGGCGGGCGGGCGGAGCACCGTCCAGTCGAGGCCGGAAGCGGCGACGACCCGCTCGGAGCGCGCCTTGGACCAGCCATAGTCGCTGAGCTCCGGCTCGCGCGCGGCAAGGGAGGAGATATGGATGAAGCGGCCGATGCCGGCGGCACGGGCGGCGTCGACCGTCGCCGCGGTGCCGGCCACGTTCACCGCCTCGAAGCCGGCCCGGTCCGGCGCGTTGATCAGGCCGGCAATGTGGATGACGACGTCGGCCTGGTCACAAAGCGCGGCGAGGCTGTCCGGCTGGTCCAGCGCGCCCTCGATCCACTCAATGCCCGGTTCGGCCGGCCGCCAGCCGCGGGTCAGCGCGCGGACCGGATAGCCGGCGGCGCGCGCGGCGGCCAGCAAATGGCCGCCGACGAAACCGGTGCCGCCGGTAATGGCGAGCGTGGGGAGGCTCATAGCGGCGACCATCCCGGTTCCTCCGCTTCGCCCACCGCCTCGCGCTTGATCGCGCCGAGCTCGGGCAGGATCGCGTCGAGGATCGCGTCCACGCCCTCGCCGCTCGCGCCGGAGACGATGAAGACGGGCCGGCCGGATTCCTCTGCCAGTTCGGCGGCAAGCGCCTCGGCCAGCTCGTCGTCGATCGTGTCGGCCTTGTTGAGGCAGACCAGCTCGACCTTCTCGTCCAGCCCGGCGCCATAGGTCTCCAGCTCGCCGCGGACCGTCCGATAGGCCGTGGCGACATCCTGGTTGTTCGCATCGACCAGATGGATGAGGATGCGGGTGCGCTCGACATGGCCGAGGAAGCGGTCGCCAATGCCGGCACCCTCGGCCGCGCCCTCGATCAGTCCGGGAATGTCGGCGAGCACAAAATCGACGCCCTTGTGCCGGACGACGCCGAGCTTCGGGTGCAAAGTGGTGAACGGATAGTCGCCGACCTTGGCCTTTGCGTTGGAGACGGCATTGAGGAAAGTCGATTTGCCGGCATTGGGCAGGCCGACGAGGCCGGCATCCGCGATCAGCTTCAGGCGCAGCCAGACCCAGAGCTCCTCGCCGGGCCAGCCGGTGCCGTGCTGGCGCGGGGCGCGGTTGGTCGAGCTCTTGTAGCTGGCATTGCCGCGACCGCCGTCGCCGCCCCGGAGCAGGGCGATGCGCTGGCCCGTTTCGGTGAAGTCGGCGAGGACATGCTCGCGCTCGTCGTCCAGCACCTGCGTGCCGACCGGGACCTTGATGACGAGGTCGTTGCCGCCGGCGCCGGTCCGGTTCTGCCCCGACCCGCCGGTGCCGCGCGGCGCGCGGAAATGCTGGGTGTAGCGGAAGTCGATCAGGGTGTTCAGGCCCTCGACCGCCTCGAAGATGATGTCGCCGCCCTTGCCGCCGTCGCCGCCGTCCGGTCCGCCATATTCGATGAATTTCTCGCGCCGGAACGACACCGCGCCGGGGCCGCCGGCACCGGAGCGGATATAGATTTTGGCCTGGTCGAGAAAATGCATGGGCGGGCATGTAGGGGATTACGCCCCTCCCTTCTAGGGACGGGAAAGGTTACCGCGCCCCGAACCCCGGCGCCCCCGCCTGGCTGAGCAAGAAGGCGTACATGTCGGCGAGCTGCTCGACCTGGCGGTCGCGGGCGGTGCCGATACCGTGGCCGGCCTCGGGATCGGTGCGGATCAGGATGAGGCGGCTGCTTCCGAAGCGATCGAGCGCGCGGGCGGCGAACTTGGCGGAGAACCAGGGCGCGACCCGATGGTCGTTGAGGCCGACGATCAGCAGCGTGTCCGGCATGTCGCGCGCCGTCGCCAGCATCTGGTAGCTGTCCTGCGTGAGCAAGGCATTGAAGCCAGCCTCGGTCCCCGGATCGCCCATCTCGCCGAACTGGTTGGCGCCATTCTCCGCCTGTGCGAGCCGGGTCGGATTGACGATGCCGACGTTCGAGATCAGGGCGCCGAACAGGTCCGGCCGTCTGAGCGCCGCAGGCGGCGCGAGCAGGCCGCCGGCGCTGGTGCCCATCACGGTCATGCGATCGGGGGTGGTGAGCCCGAGTTGCACCAGCCGTTCGCCGCAGGCGATGAGATCGGCATGGGCGTTGGGCTTGTTGGCCGAGCGGCCGGCCTCGTGCCAGGCGCGGCCGCGCTCCCCGCCGCCGCGCGTCCCGCAAAAGGCGACCGCGCCGCCACTCTCGATCAGGCCGAAGACATTCTGGGCATAATAAGGCTCGGCGGTATTCACGCCGTAGCTGCCATAGCCTTCGAGCAGCATCGGGTAGGCGCCGTCCAGGGCATTGTGCGGCGTGCCGGGCGGCAGCAGGATCGCCATCGGCACCCGCGTGCCATCGGCGCTGACCGCCGTCTCGCGAAGCTGACGGACGCCCCGGAGGCCGGCATAGGAGGCGGATTCGAGGCCGAGCGGGGTCACCGCGGTGCCCAGCGCGCGGAACCAGCGCGGCGCGGTGAACCAGTCCTGCAGCGCGAAGGTGACGCCCTGGCCGGGTCCGGCCGGCTGGACCAGCACGGCATTGCCCTGGATCGGCAGGCGGATCTCGGCAGCACGGGCCGCACCGTCTCCCAGAAAAAAGAGGCGGCTGATGCCGTCCGTCTGGCCGAGGATGTAGAGACCGTCGTCGCCCGCGGTGACCGTCGAGATGACGAGATCGCTCGCCGGCATGACAATGCGCGCATCGGCGAGATTCTGGTGACGGGCGAGATCGAGCGCGCGGACCTCGCCGTTCGGCGCGGTTCGCGTGGTGAAGAGGTAAAGCGTGTCCCCGCGCAGCGCGGACCCGTTCAGCCGGTCCTCATAGCCTCCGATCGTCCGCCACACGGGGCGGCCGCTGGCCAGGTCCGCCTGGCGCGCGACGAAGAGCCGGGAATCGGCCCGCGCGCCCGCGCCGAAGCCAAGCGCCCAGGCGCTGGTGTCGGGAGCGGCAATGAAGGGGAATTCTGCGGCTCGAAGGCCGGCGAGCCACGCGCGGTCGCGCCAAGCAAGACGGCGCCGTCGCCGCGTTCTCCCAGCCGGTGCAGGTAGACGCGCATATTCTGCATCTGGTCGGCAGTGCCCGCGCCCGTCATCCGGGTGTAGGCGACATGCTCATTGTCCAGCCAGGCCGCATCGAACTCACCCCAGACCGGCTCCAGCCGGTCGGGCCCGACCGTGCCCGTGGCCACGTCGATGAAGCGGATCGCGCCGACCTCGCCGCCGCCGCCGGACGTCTGCACCGCGACCGTGCGTCCGTCGGGGGAGACGGAATAGGTGCCGATCGCGCCGCCGCGTGGCGTCGTTGCCTCCGGATCGTAAAGCACGCGCTCGGCCCCGTCCGGCCCGCGCACGACGAGCTTCGCGAGTTGCGCGTCGGGATCGGTGCGGCGATAGAAGAGCGAGGCGCCGCCCTGACGCGCGTCGCCGTAGCGCACGCCGGCATTCATCCCCGCCGCGATCCGGTTGCGGAGCGCCGCGCGCCCCGGGAGCGCTGCGAGCTGCGGCACGGTATGGGCGCTGGCCGCCCGGATGAAGGCCTGCACGTCGGCGAGCCGGCCCGGCTCCTCCATCCAGCGATACGGGTCGTCGAGCTGATGGCCGAACAAAGTCTCGTGGACCGGTGTGGAGGCCGGATGGACATCCGCATTGGTAAGCGGGCCGGCGGCAGGCTGCGCCCGCGCGGCGACGGCAATCAGAAGTAGGGCGGCGCTGGCCGGCAGGACGAGCTTCATCGCAATCCCCTTGGTCGCGGAAATTCACCGGAAATCGTGATCCGTCACAAGCCCTTCTCATCCGCGCCAAGCCCGGTCATGGCGAGCAGGGCGCGGCGGGCGACCTCGCGCGCCTTGCCGGCATCGAGGCCGAGCGCTTCCGCCATTTCCGGGCCGAGCAGAGAATCGCCCATCGCGACCAGCACCAGCCAGAGCGTGGTTTCCTCGACCGGCCGGTCCTCATGGCCGGCGCGGAGGTGCTCGACCAGTTCGTGGATCGCATCGAGCACCGGATTGAGCGCGTCGCGATTGCCGGAGAGGATCATCCAGGCAGCCAGCGCGCCCGCGCCCTCCCGGCCGAAAGCATCGAAGGTGCGGTCGACGATCTCGATCGGGTCCGCCTCGCGGGCACGGGCGCGCTGCACCGCTTCCTCGATGCCCGCGACGACCCGGCCGGTGATCAAAGCCGCCAGCGCGGACTGGAGGCCGGCGGCGGACCCGAAATGATGGAGGAGGTTGGCGTGGGTCTTGCCGATCTCCGCCGCCACCGCCTTCAGCGTCACCGCCTGCGGGCCATGCTCGATGAGCAGGCGGCGTGCGGCATCGAGCGCGGCGGCGCGGCTTTCCTCGGGGGAGAGGCGTTCACGGGGGACGGCAGCTATTGACATTGGTGTAAATATATGGTCTCTGGCGTCATGCAGGATTGATTCGGCCTGCTTGTGCATTGAGTCCAGCGGAAAAAGCCGGGCACTCTGCGCGAAGCCGGCCTTTTCCGATGAGGGCAGCGACGTGGCCAATACCCCGGAAGACCTCACCATCACCCCGCGCGACCGCCGGTTCGGGCGCGGCACCAGGCAGGCGCGCTGGTGGCTCGGCGACGACCCTGTCGGCACCGCGTTCTACAATGCGCTGTCGGCGACCTTCCCCAAAGGCGAGGCCTATTTCGTCGAAAGCGTACGCGCGTATCGAGACGGCACACCGCCCAGGCTGGCCGCCGAGATCCGCGCCTTCACCACCCAGGAGGTGATGCACAGCCGCGAGCATGTCGCGTTCAACAAGCGCGCGCTGGAGGCGGGCTACGACCTGTCCGGTCTGGAAGCGCGGGTGGAGTGGCGCCTGTCGATCACGCGCGGCCGGCCGCCCATCGTCAATCTTGCCGCGACCATGTGCCTCGAGCATTTCACTGCGATCCTCGCGCACCAGTTGCTCGGGAATCCGAAGCACCTTCGGGGTGCGGACAAGGAGAGCGGAGACCTCTGGCGCTGGCATGCGATCGAGGAGATCGAGCATAAGGGCGTCGCCTATGACACCTGGCTACACGCGACGAGGGGCTGGAGCCGCTGGAAGCGCTGGAAGGTGAAGGCCAAGGTCATGCTGTTCACCACCCGCAACTTCGTCGTCGACCGCAGCAGGGGCACGCTCGAGCTGCTGAAGCAGGACGGGATCACCGGCTTCAGGGCGTGGCGGCGGATGCTCTGGTTCGCCTGGATCAATCCCGGCATGCTGCGCAAGATCCTGGGCGCCTGGCTGGCCTTCTTCCTGCCCCGCTTCCATCCCTGGAAGCATGACGACCGCAACCTGATCCGGCTTGTCGAGAGCGATTATGAGGCCGCGGTGATGCCAGCGACGGCGGCCGCCTGAGCCCGGAAGCGGGAAGGAATGGGGACAGTTACTTGTAACCGTCCCCGGTCCCTGTCCTTACGCCGCCATTGCGCGGGCCGTTTCCGGCTTCTCTCCGGCCAGTTCCAGCACGAACTCCCGCGCCGGCGCGATCGCGTCGCGACCGGCGCTGTAGCGGCCGCGGATCGCGCCGGTGGGGCGGAAGCCGAGCTTCTGCAGCACCCGGCCCGAGGCGGGATTGTCGGTGAAATGGCCGGCCACCAGCCGCTTCAGCCCGAGCGACTCCCGCGCATTGGCGATCGCCGCCCGCCCGGCCTCCGTCGCGATACCCCGGCCCCAGAAGGGCCGCGCGATCCAGTAGCCGAATTCCGGCTCCCCGTCCGGGGTGGGGCCGAAGCCGATCCCGCCGACCAAAGTCGGCGCGCCGTCGCCGCGCAGGAAGATCAGGCAGGAGGCTTCGTGCGGGCGCCGCTCGCGCGCCAGGAAGGCCTCCGCGTCCTCCTGCCGGTAGGGCCAGGGCGCCTGCGCCAGGTTGCGGACGATGCGCTCGTCGCCGATCGCCTGGCAGAGCGCCGGAGCGTCCTCCCGCCAGCCTGGCCGCAGCAGCAATCTTTCCGTCCTCGCGAACATCATTCTTTCCCTTCTCTCTCCTGCGCGACCCCCTGGCCCCGAAGGGTTGCAGGTCCGCGACACAGTATTGTGAGGGAGAAAAGAAAAGGGAGAGGGGGTGACCCTCTCCCTCACATGTTCCTTTTGAGAACCTTTGGGCCACCCCGTCCTGGGCAGCCCGTCCTCGACTGCCCCTATTCCGCCGCCTCGATCGCCATGATGTCTACGCAGACGAACTTGCGGCCGAGCTTGCCGTCGCGGAATGCGACGGTGCCGCCGGTAAGCGCGAAGAGGGTATGGTCCTTGCCAATACCCACATTGGCGCCCGGATAATATTTGGTGCCGCGCTGGCGCACGATGATGTTGCCGCCGACGACCTTCTCGCCGCCGAACTTCTTCACGCCGAGGCGCTTGGACTGTGAATCGCGGCCGTTACGCGACGAGCCGCCTGCTTTCTTATGTGCCATACTTCTTCTCTAAGCCTGGATCTGTTTCTAAGCCTGAATCTCTTTACGCGTCCTTAGCGGCGGCCGGCTTCTTTGTCGAAGCCTTCTTGGCCGGCGCCTTCTCCGCGGGAGCCGCCTTGGTCGCGGCCGCCTTCTTCGGAGCCGCGGCCTTCGCCTCGGGAGCCGCTTCCGCACTGCCCTTGGCGGGAGCCTCGGGCTTCGGCGCCTTGGCGGCCTTGGCCGGCTTCCCGGCGGCGGCCGGAGCCGCTTCGGCCTTCTCGGCCTTGTCTGTCTTCTTCGCCGGCGCCTTGCCGCCGATGCTGAGGATCCTGAGGATCGTCAGCTGCTGGCGATGGCCCCGCTTGCGGCGGTAATTGTGGCGGCGGCGCTTCTTGAAGACGGTGACCTTGTCGGCCTTCGCCTGGGCGACGATCTCCGCCGCGACGGTGAGGCCGGCGGTCGACTTGAGCTCGCCGCCCTCGCCGGCCAGCAGCACGTCGTCCAACGTCACGCTGTCGCCGGCCTCGCCGGCCAGCTTCTCGACGACGATCTTGTCTCCGGCGGCGACGCGATACTGCTTGCCGCCCGTGCGCACGATTGCGAACATGGGCCTATCCAATTCAACTCGAAATGCTTGGCGCGCGACGCCAGGGCCCCGCGCGGGAAGTGGGGCTGCTACAGAGGAGGGGCGCTTATGTCAACCGAAGCAGGCGGCAAAATCGCCCCTAGTGCCGCCGCTCGCGCCGGAGCTTGTAGCGGCCCTGCGCGAAATCCTCGAACATGCCCTCGATCGCCGGGTGATCGACCGGTTCGCCCTCGTCGTCCGGCAGCAGATTCTGCTGGCTGACATAGGCGATGTAGCTGCTCTCCGAATTCTCCGCGAGCAGATGATAATAAGGCTGGTCCTTGCGCGGGCGGATGTCCTCGGGGATCGCCTGATACCATTCCTCGCTGTTCGCGAAGACCGGGTCGATGTCGAAGATCACGCCGCGGAAATCGAACATGCGGTGCCGCACCACCTCGCCGATCGAGAAACGGGCATGGGTGACGGAAGGCGCCTGGACCGCGCCGCTCCGGCCCTGCTTGAGGGTGTCAGGCTGCGTCATGCCGCATATCTAGTGCGCCCGGCGCAGGCCCGCAAGCGAGCCGGTCCTTCGACGGGCTCAGGACATGCTTGGCAAGGATGAATGGCTGCGCTAGAGCGCGCGGCTCATTCGACCGGGCGGGGCCGCACGCGGCCCGGGCCTTGCACGCGGAGAGGTGCCGGAGTGGTCGAACGGGGCGGTCTCGAAAACCGTTGAGCGCGCAAGCGTTCCGAGGGTTCGAATCCCTCCCTCTCCGCCACATTTCCGGCAGAGCTACGATTCCGTTCAGATTCCTCGTTTCGATCGATGCCAGGACGGAAATCTACGGAGCTCCGCGATTCTCGATGCCAAGGGCATCGCCGTCACTCGCGATTTCATCGCGGAGACGATCTTCCTCGTTCGCATATTGCGCATGCGGCGGCGCGAAGCGCAGCACCAGATAGCCCGTGACGGCGGAAAGAAACGAGCCGAGCAATATGCCGAGCTTCGCCTCCTCGGCGAGGGCGGGCCGGCCGGGGAATGCCAGGCCGCCGATGAACAGGCTCATCGTGAAGCCGATGCCGCACAGGATCGAAACCCCGTAGATCTGCCGCCAGGTGGCCCCGCGCAGTCTGCCGGCAATCCCGGTCCGCACCGCCAGCCAGGTGGTTCCGAAAATGCCGATCTGCTTGCCGAGGAAGAGGCCTGCCGCGATGCCGAGCGGCAGCGGTGCGAGCAGGCTGCCGGGGCCGATGCCGCCGAGGGACACGCCGGCATTGGCAAAGCCGAACAGCGGCACGATCGCAAACGCGACCCAGGGCGCGAGGCCGTGTTCGAGCCGGTGCAGCGGCGACTCCGCGGCGTCGGGCGCGCCCGGGGTGCGCACGATCGGAATGGCGATGGCGGCCAGCACGCCGGCGACGGTCGCGTGAACGCCGGACAGCAGCACTGCATACCAGAGGAGGGCCGCGCCGATCAGATAGGGCCAGAGCCGGACGATGCCGGCACGTCCCATCGCGAGCATCCCGGCCCAGATGACCGCGGCAACCGCCAGCGCGGTCAGGTCGATCGTGCCGGTGTAGAAGACCGCGATGATCGCAACCGCCCCGAGGTCGTCCGCGATCGCCACCGTGGTGAGGAAGAGTTTGAGCGAGGTCGGTGCCCGGTCGCCGAGCAGCGCCAGCACGCCGATCGCGAAGGCGATGTCGGTCGCCGCAGGAATAGCCCAGCCGTTGGCGAGGCCGGGACCGCTCCGCGCCGCGAGCAGAAAGATCAAAGCCGGCAATGCCATCCCGGCCGCCGCCGCCAGGACCGGCAAGCGGCGCTTGTCCCAGCCGGCCAGATTGCCGTCGACGAACTCGCGCTTGATCTCGAGGCCGACGAGCAGGAAGAAGACCGCCATCAAGCCGTCATTGATCCAGAGGTGAACGGTCATCGGCCCGAGCCCGGGAGCCAGGACCGGACCTGTCTCGGCCTGCAGAAGCTGATGATAGGCATGGCCGAGGCCGCTGTTCGCGATGATCAGGGCGAGGGCGGCGGCACCCATGAGCAGCATTCCGCCCACGGCCTCGCTCGCGAGAAAGCGGCGAAGCGCGGAGGACGGAACGGCACGGCGGATCGGCTTGGCCATGTCTCCGCATATCGCCGGTTCCCGCCCGCGGCCATAGCCCCGGCGCCCCTCGGGAGCAGAGCGGAAGAACGAAGCGAGGGTTGCCGCCCTTCGCGGATGACGGACAGAGACGGTGCCGGGCGGGGCCGAAGCCGGCGCGACGGCGCGCCCGCAGCCTAGGCGGCTTCGAGCACCATGTTGAACGGCCCCTCCGTTGCGCGCCTGACCTTTCCGAATCCGGCCTCCCGGATGATCCCGGTGAGCCTGGCTTCGCCGGCCTGGGCGCCAAGGCCCTCGCCCACTTCCTGATCCAGCGAGGTGGGCACGCAGATCATCGTGGAGGCATTGTAATAGAGCCGCCCGACCGGGTTCATATTCTGCTCGGGCCGGTCGCCGGCGATCGGCTCGACGATCATCCAGCTGCCGCCCGGCGCCACGATGCGCCGCATATGGGCGGCGCAGCCGCGCGGATCGCCATGTCGTGCAGGCAATCATACATGGTGACCAGATCGAACTCCCGACCGGCGATTTCCTTCGCCGTCGCCACTTCGAAGCGCACGCGCTCGCCCAGGCCATGATCCGCCGCATGGCGCCGCGCCTCCACGATCGAGGGCTCGTGAAAATCGTAGCCGGTGAAGCTGCTCTCCGGCCAGGCTTCCGCCATCAGCAGGGTCGAGAAGCCGACGCCGCAACCGACATCGGCGACCTTCGCGCCTTGCCGAAGCTTCGCCTCGACGCCGTCCAGCGCGGGAATCCAGGACTGAACGATGTTGTTGACATAGCCCGGCCGGAAGAAGGCGCCCGTCGCGCAGAACAGGCAGCCGGCATGATCGCCCCAGCGCACGCCCGAGCCTTTGCGGAAACACTCCTCAACCTTGGCCTCGGCTTCGATCATCGCGGCGACGAGCTCGAAGGCGCCGGCCAGATAGACCGGGCTGTCGCGATTCTCGAACACCATCGCCTGCTCGGGCGACAGGCTGAACAGGTCCGTCGCCGGGTCAAAATCGACATAGCCGTTCGCCGCCTGGGCCAGCGCCCATTCGCGCACATAGCGTTCGTGCAAACCTCCCGCCCTGTCGGCGAGTTCGGCGGCTGTCGCGGGGGCCTGAGCGAGGGCGTCGAACAGCCCCAGCCGCAAGCCTATGCGTACGGTCGGCACGCTCATCGCGCCGCCCAGATCGCCAAGCATCTTGCCGACAAAATCGTGGAGCTTCGCTTCGTTTATCGCTCCGGCCATGGCACATCCCTCTCGTTTGGCCCGGCTCTCCGGAGCCGGGGTCCGCGGCGTGACCCTATCATGCTGCCCGAGGCATCGCGATACGCGATCAGGCCGTCGCCGCGGCATAGCCGCGCGCGATGCGGCGGCGCTCGACCCGCTGTGCCGCCAGCGCCGCGATCAGGATGTCGAGGCCCGCCTCGACGTCGTGCCAGGGGGCGCAGAGGAAGATGTCGACCGCCGCATAATCATGTTCGGGCCAGGTGTGGATCGAGATATGGGATTCGGCGAGCAGGGCGACGCCGGTCACGCCATGGCCCGCGCCGAAGCCATGTACCTTGAGGTCCAGCAGGGTCGCGCCGGCCGCTTTCGCGGCGCCGGCCAATGCCCGCTCGATCAGCTCTGCGTCACCCAGATGTGCGCAGCCGTGCAGGTCGGCCAGCAAATGGCATCCTTCATGCGGCATGGCACTGGTCATAGCAGACTCTCGAAACCGTGGCCGAGATGACGCATCGCATTCTCGGCGGCATGCGTCCCGCGATAATGCGCTTCCTCGAAAAGGGACAGGCCGCTCATGTCGGAATGGGCGAGGAACAAGGGCGGTCGGGTCTGCGTCGCCGCGGGCGCGGCGGTCCAGATGAAATCCGGCACCGGCCGGATCATGGCATGGCCCCAGCGCCAGACGTCGATCGAGCGAATCGCGCCCTCCAGCTCCGGGTTCATGCTCAGCAGGTCCTGCTCGACCATCTCCTGCCATGCCTCGAGCGGCCGGTCGAGCAGCAGCCGGCGCGCCTCGGCCGGCGCCATCTCCGACAGTGGCATATACCAGGTGAGCACGCTCGCCGCGGCGATCGCCGCCGGGCCCTGATGGGTGGCGACGACATAGCCGAGCGAGTCGCTGCTGTGTGAGACATTGTCCCAGGCGAGCTGCGCGCCTTTGCCTTCGGGCAGCCGGTCGACGGTGACGTTCGCAACCAGCCAGGGGGCGTAAGTGAAGGCCTCGCTCGGCGGGACCTCACCGGGGGCGATGCGCGCCGCCACGAAATGCGGCATGGCGAGGATGACCGCCTCGGCGCGGGTGCGGATCGTGCGGCTCGCCGCGGCGTCGAAGCTGTCGACGAGGAGATGATTGCCGTCGCGGGTGACGCGATGGACGATCCGCCCCGGCCCGATCCGGTCGGCGAAGCGGCGCGCCATCGCTCTCGCGAGACGGTCGTTGCCCTCCGGCCAGGTCAGCACGCTGTCGCCGGCGCCGTCCGCCGCCCAGCCCCGCCGTCCGGCGAAATAATGGATGCCGGCCCAGGCCGAAACCTGCGCGGGCTCGCAGCCATAATCGTCGCGCATACAATAGCGCAGCCAGGCGCGCAGCACGGGCGAGTGCCAGCGCCGGCCGTCCAGCCAGGCCGCGAAACCGATCCGGTCGAGCCCCAGAAAGGCCGGGTCCTGCGAACTGTAGGCGACGGGCAGAGCGAAGGCCGGCTTGCCATCGGCGCCGGTGGCGCGGGAGAAGTCGGCCATCGCCCGGTCGAAGGCGGCGAGCTCGGCGCGATCCCGGGCGGTCAGGCCGGTGCGCGGCACCAACCCCTCCTGCCAGCGCCCCTGCCAGAGCAGGCGCTCCTCCAGGTCCGCGCACAATTGATAGGGGTCGTAGACCGGCGCGCCATCCCTGTCGCCGGTGATCATGCCGAGCCGGCGGAGCATGTGCTGCAGCGCGCGCGCCTCGCGATTGGCGACCGGCAGATAATGGGCGCCGAGCGGGAAGGCGGAGACCGTATTGGCGCCGCTCCGCGCATTGCCGCCGACCCGGTCCTCCAGCTCGAGCAGGCGGAAGTCGCCGAAGCCGGCCTCGGCGAGCGTCCAGCCCGCGGCCAGCCCGGCGATGCCGCCGCCGGCGATCACGATCCGCGCCGTCTCGGTTCGGCTCGGGGGCGGGAAATTCCCGTCCCGCAGCCTGTGCCCGCGCGCAAGATCCGCGCCGGCGAGCGTGCCGGGCGGCGGCCGGTGCCGGGTCAGCATCCGGCCGATCCCGGCGCCGGCGGCGGCCACCAGACCGGCGACCGCCACGAGGGCGGTCCGGCGGCTAACCTTCATAGCGGGCCCATTCCTCGGCGAATTCGCGGACGAGGATCTGGTTGTCGAGCCGGTTCACCGGGGTCGGCCGGCGGGCCATGTCGGGCGGGAAATCGAACAGCAGGGCGGCGACGCGGCTGTTGATGAAGCGGCCGTCCGGCACCGGCACGACCGGCGCGATCGGCCGGTGCGCGGCGAGGATGAAGCCCCATTCGCCGAAGCTCGGCACATAGACATGATAGGCGCGGGTCTGCAGCCCGGCCGCCTCGATCGTCGTCGCCACCGTCCAGAAGGCATTGGGCGCGACCAGAGGCGAGGTGCTCTGCACCGCCGCGACGCCGCCCGGGGCGAGCAGGCGGGCGACCTCGCGGTAGAAGGCGTCGGTGTAGAGCTTGCCGATCGAGAAATCGACCGGATCGGGGAAGTCGACGATGATCGCGTCATATTGCCCCTGCGCCTGACGCGCCCAGCGGAAGCCGTCATCGTTGATCACCGTGAGCCGCGGGTCGGTCAGCGAGCCCCGGTTCAGCGCCCGGAGGATGTCGCTGCGCGCGAACAGGCTGGTCATCGCCGGGTCCAGATCGACCAGGGTGATGTGCCGCACCTCCGGGTGCTTCAATATTTCGCGCGCCGCGAGCCCGTCGCCGCCGCCGAAGATCAGGACGTTCCGGGGGTTCGTCACCCGGGCCAGCGCCGGCTGCACCAGCGATTCATGATAGCGATATTCGTCGCGCGAGGAGAATTGCAGATTGCCGTTCAGCCAGAGGCGGAGGTCGTCGCCGTTCCGGGTGATGACGATCCGCTGATAGGGGGAGGATTCCGCATAGACGATCGGCGCCTGATAGGCGGCGACCTCGGCCCAGCGCTGCAGCCGCTCCGCTGCGACGAAGCCGGCGACCAGAAGGATCAGGACCAGCACCGCGGCGATCTTCTCGGCGAGCAATTTCGTGCCGCGCGGCAGGACCAGCATCAGCGCCAGCGCCACCGCGGCGTTGAAGAAGCCGAACAGGAAGCCGGTGCGGATCATGCCGAGATGCGGCATCAGGATCAGCGGGAAGAGCAGGGAGGCGGCGAGCGCCCCGACATAGTCGAAGGTGAGAACCGAGGAGACGACCTCGCGGAAGTCGAATTCCCTCAGGATCCGCATCAGCAGAGGAATTTCGAGGCCGACGAAGAAGCCGATCGCGAGCACGATGCCGTAGAGCGCGACCCGGAAATGCTCGATCATCGGGAAGAGGGTGAACAGCGCCGCCGCCGCACAGCCGCCGATCACCGCGATCAAGAGCTCGATCCGGACGAACAGCCTCAGTTCGTTCCCCCGCACGTAGCGCGAGAACCAGCTGCCGACGCCCATCGCGAAGAGATAGGAGCCGATGACGGTGGAGAATTGGGTGACGCTGTCGCCGAGCAAATAGCTGGCCAGGGTGCTCGCCAGCAATTCATAGACGAGGCCACAGGTCGCGACGACGAAGGCCGAGGCAAGCAGCGCGGCCGCCGGCGCCGAGGCTCGACGCGGCCTGGCCGGCCGCTCCGGCTCAGCCATGAATGGCGGCGGCGATGATGATCGCGAGGCCGAGCGCGGTCAGGCCGGAGAAGGTCGCCACGGCGCGGTTCTGCTTCTCGTTGATCTCCTGCCAGAGCTTGCCCGGAGTCAGCATGTCGAGAATCACGAAGCCGATGACGAAGACGACGATGCCGATGCCGGCATAGATGAGCGTGTTCAGGAGGGTTGCAGCGGAGGTGATCATGGTTGTCTCCTATTTATGGGTGGGGCCGTACATCGCGCCGCCGAGCGTTGCCCGGCCGCCGTCGGCGAGAGGGGAGTAACCGTAATAGGTGGCGCCGGTGAACATGCCCGCCACGACCAGCGCCCAGAGGCCGTAAAGGAAAGTGCCGCGTTCCATCGTCCGTCCTAATCGTCTGCCGTTGAGAACATGTCGGAAAAGTCGGTGCCGCTGTCGTCATCGTCGTCCGAGCCTGAAAAGGCGCCCGCGAGGCCGGTTGCGCCGACGTCGCTTTCCCCCTGCCGCGCTTTCTCGAAGCGGATGTGCCGGAGGAACAGGAAGAGCAGGGGCAGCAGCAGCAGGACCAGCGCGATGATGACGTTCGAGGGGAAGACCAGCCCCTGCGAGACGCTGATCCTGACGTCGCCGCCATAGCCACCGCCGCCATAGCTGTAGGAAGAGCTGGTCCAGAGATTGCCGGAATATTCGACGACGAGATCGTAGGTGCCGGCCGGCACCATCGCCACTTTCGCCGTCGTGTCGCGGCTGCCTTCCTCCCAGGGGCCGTCCGAATCGCTGCCCGAATAATGTTCGGCGAGGCCGTAGGATTCGTAGGTTTCCTGCGTCGCCCGGTCGACGAGCGTGTAATCGAGATCGACCCAGGCATTGTCGATATTGCCGGCATCGGCACGGATCGCGACCATCTGCCAGGGCCGAGTTACCGTGATCGGCCCCAGAGTCTGCGTCCGCGTCTGGCCGTCGAACGTGACGGGGAGATTATTGTCGTAGAGCAATGTGCTGCCGCCGAACGCGAAGGCCAGCACGATCAGCAGCAAAGCCGCGATCGCGCCGATCTTCGCGGCGGCCTTCAGCGGCCGCGCATAAGGCGAGGGCTGGTGCGGCAGCGGCGGCCAGGCATCGCGCGGCGCGATGATGCCGAACGCGCCCTCCATCTCCGCCGGATCGAGCAAGGCGGACAGGGTCCAGCTGATCTCGCTTTCATTGGCCTCGCGCGACAGCATCCAGCCGGGCCGGACATAATCGTCGGTCGCGACCTCCTCGCCGACCTTCACCCGCCAGTAGAATTCGCCGAGCACATAATCGACCTGCGCCTGGCCGTTGCTGAAGAAGGGGTTGTAGGACTGGCCATCGAGGGCGGGGCCGCCGACACCCCAGTCCGGGGCGCGGGTCAGCATCTCACCGAAGCTCCAGCCCCGGCCGTTGGTGATCACCCAGCGATAGCCGTAATAGGGGTTGAACAGCAGATATTCTTCCCAGCCATAGCTGCCATGCTCGGAGCGGCGCAGATAGCCGATCACCTCCCATTCGACGCCGCGCAAGGTGCCGCGCGCGCCGAGCGGGATTTCCAGCTCCTGGACGGCCTCCTCATATTTCGTGATGAGGCGCGCCTCGGGATTGGCGACGTCGATGACGCTGCTGCAATAGCGGCAGACGATCGTCACCGTGTAGCCCGCCGCGCGCACCTCGATCGCGCCGCCGCAGGCCGGGCAGCTCAGCGCCCTGGTCGACGCGGCCGCGGCGGCCGGCGGGGCGGCGGCAACGGTGTCGGGGCCGGGCTCCGACGCCATCTCAGCGAGCATAGGCGGGCAGGGCCCACCCTTCCATGGCGCGCATGCCGCCGGGCGCCAGCTCGTCCAGCGTCACATAGCGCCCGTCATAGAAACTGGTCGTGCCGCTCTCCCGCTGCAGGCTGGCGCAGCGACCCGAGGTGGAGCGGAAGTCGACGCTGAAGACCGTCCAGCCGGCCGGTGCGCTGAACGGCAGCTCGCCCTCGGCGGCAAGGCAGGTCACCTCACGCGCGTCCGAGACGATCAGCAGCTCGCCGTCGAGGCCGATTTCGGTGCCGACCGGTACCTCCTCGCCGTCGATCAGCTTGCGGATCGCCGGATCGGTCAGCTCGCCGATCGCCCGTTCCCGGGTCAGCATGAACTGCCCCATCGCCTCGCCGAGCCAGGCGGCGCTGCCGTCGTTGAACAGCAGCAGCCATTCGTTCCATGAGCCGTCGGTCCACCCCCAGCGGACGCGGCCGATCACCTCGAAGCTTTTGTTGTCGAAAGTGCCGCGCATGCCCATCATCACCGGGCTGACGTCGAAGGGCAGGACCGCGGCCTTGCCCATCGCCTCGATGCCGCCGCCGCTGCGCACCAGGATGGTCTGGCAATAGTCGCAGACGCGCGACGGCAGGGCCGGGGACCGGAAGCTTACCTCCGCGCCGCAATTGGGGCAGGAGACCTTCAACATCGGAGGGTCAGCGGATCCGGGCCAGCAATTCCGCCTTCTTGCTGTCGAATTCCTCCTGGCTGATCGCACCCATGGTCAGCAATTTGTGCAGCCGCTCGACCTGCGCGAAGGGGTCTTCCGCCGGCGCGCCGGCCGGCGCCGCGGCCGGGGCAGGTGCGCTGCTGCTGGCGAGTGATGAGGCCATGGTCTGCCCGATCGCCATGCCCGCCGCCGCGCCGGCACCGAGACCGGCCATGCCGCCCGGCTGCGAGGCCGCGGCCTCGATCGCCTCGGCGCTCTGGAACTTGGCATATTTGTCGAGGTCGCCGATCACCCGCATCGAGCTCGCCTTGTCGAGATAGGCCTGGACCTCTTCGGGGAGCGACAGGCTCTCGACGAAGAAGCTGGGCACGGCGAGGCCATATTCCGCCATGACCGGGGTCACCGCTTCCTTCAACTTCTCCGACATCAGGGTCTGGTTGCCGGCGAGGTCGAGGAAGGGCACACCGCTGGTGCCGAGCCCGGTCGCCAGCGCCGTTCCAATGGCGGCGCGCAGCTGCGGCTCGATATCATTGTCCCCCACACTCTCCAGCGTGCCGACCAGCTTCGCGAAGAAGGGGCCGACATCCTTGATGCGGAAGGAATAGCTGCCGAAGGCGCGGATGCGGATCGGGCCGAGCTCGGCGTCGCGGATCGTGATCGGCTGGGTCGTGCCCCATTTGAAATTGATCCGCTCGCGCAGCGAGAAGAAATAGACGTCCGACTTGAACGGGGAGGCGAAGGCCTTGTCCCAGTTCATCAGATTGGTGAGCAAAGGGATATTCTCGGTGGTCAGCGTGTGCAGGCCCGGCCCGAAAACGTCGGCGAGCTGCCCCTCGTTGACGAAGGCCGCCATCTGGCCCTCGCGCACGGTGAGCTGGCCGCCATTCTGGATCTCGCGATCCTGCATCGGCCAGCGGAACGCCAGTACGCCGGGCTCCTCGACCCAGTCGATGACGTCGATGAATTGCTTGCGGAGAAAATCGAAAACCATATGCCGGCCGCTCCCTTCGTTCCCGCTGATGTAGCGAAAGTTGGCGGCGTTCGAAACAGGGAAGCGTCGAAGGGATGGCCCGGACGGCGGACCCGAAGGGATCAGGTCCGCGGTGATCGCGGCGTTCTTTGCCGGAAGAATTGCCGGTTGTTGCGCCCGGCCTTGCCGCAGATCACGTTGAGCGCGCGGCAGGTGCAGCGGATGACCAGCCTTTCTCCCTGGGGATAGCTGCGCCTGACCGTGTCCCGGCTGGCGCGGGAGGCGATCGCGCTACCGCATTTGCCGCAGGCGAGATCCTCGGCTTCCGAGCCCGTAGTGACGGGCAGGGCGCGCGGGATGATCAGGCTGTCATAGCGCGTCACGCCGTCGACGACGTCGAGCATCGTCCTGACCGCTGGACCGCGGACGATTGCGGGCTGGCGCTCCATCGGAATGGCCCTGCCGGCCTTCCTGAGTTGCGCTTCCCAGCGCGCCTCGTCGGCGGCCCAGTCCCGCTCGAGCCGCAAGGCCTCACGGGAGCGGGGGCATGGCGCCGGCGCGCCATGATTGGTCTTGAGCCCGATCACCGCGCCGGAACTTCCGCTCCCGCGGGCGCATAGGGCGCCAGATGGATCACGGACGATCGCGCGCGCGCCGGGAACAGGCTCTGCCGCCAGCCCCTGAGGCGCTCGCCGGCCGTCCAGGCGAGATAGCGCAGCCCGAGCACGGCGAGGACGACCATCTCGGACGGGCCGCTCCGCCGCCTGTCGGGCGCCGGGATCAGGGCCCGGCCGGTCGACGGCAGGTTCAGAAGGAGCTGCATCGCGCTGACCTCGGCCTGCCGGCCGGGCGTCCGTTTCCAGACCACCCGGAAGCCCTTCGGCACGAGCCGCCACCGGCTGCCGGAGCGGACCATGTCGCGGCCGCAGCGGCCGCAGCGGCCGAACTCGAAGCCCTGATTGCGAATGGCGCCGGGCGCGGCGGCATGCCGGCCGGCGAGGCAGCGAATGCGCATCCCCACCTCCTATGCGGCCCGCATTTCGAGAGAGAGCGAGGCGAGCGCGCGCATGCCGGCGTCCTGGCCGTACAGCGCGATCTGCGGTGCCCACAGCTCGAAGGCCTCGCCTGTGCCGACGACCAGCACCGCATCGTTGATCCGCGCCCGCCGGCGCAGCAGCTCCGGCAGGATGCAGCGGCCGTCCGCATCGACGGAGATGGCATGGAGCAGGCCGAAGATACGCCGGGCGCGCATATGGCAGGCGCCGGGCTTCGAGCCTTCCTCGGCGAGGCGGCGACGGCGGCATTCCTCCTGCAGTTCGACCGCGTGCCCCGGATCGTAGCCGGTCAGGCAAATGTCGACTTCATGGCTGCCGACGAGAATGGTCGTGCCGTCCGAACGCACCGCGAGCGGCTCGCGAACGAAGGCGGGCAAGGTCACGCTGCCGTCCGTCTCCGCTTCGCACAAGGCGCTCCCCATGAACATCTTCTCAGTCATCGCTCCCCTTCCCGAAGTAATTTGCGGCGGCGTTAACCATATTGTTCCGCATCCGGGGGTCGGGTGGCGAGGACGTAGAAATACGAATTCGTGGAAATACCGACCGTTGGCGCCGATTATTCGGCCTTTTCGTCGGTATTTATACGACGTGGCCGGAGCGCGGCCCGGACCTATGGTTAACGCACTTGTCGATGATTCTTTGGCCGGAACGAAAGGATAGGGAGCATGATCGAACTGGCGCATGGCCTGCCGGAACTGAGTCCACGCATCGTCGTCATGGGGGTAGGCGGCGCCGGCGGAAACGCGGTGGCCAGCATGATCAGCCGGGACGTGAAGGGCGTCGATTTTGTCGTCGCCAATACCGATGCCCAGGCGCTTCGCGCGTCGCCGGCTCCGCGGCTCATCCAGCTCGGGTCGACCGCCACCGGCGGGCTCGGCGCCGGCTCGCGCGCCGATCTCGGGAGAGAGGCGGCGGAAGAATCGATCATCGAGATCGAGGCGGCCCTCGAGGGCGCCCATATGTGCTTCATCGCGGCCGGCATGGGCGGCGGTACCGGCACCGGCGCCGCGCCGGTGATCGCCCGGGCCGCCCGGGCAAAGGGCATTCTCACCCTGGGCGTGGTCAGCAAGCCGTTCGCCTTCGAGGGCGCGCACCGCGCCCGTGCCGCCGAAGCCGGGCTGACCGAATTCGCCCGCCACGTCGACACGCTGATCGTCATTCCCAACCAGAATCTGTTTCGCGTCGCGAGCCCGCACACCACGTTCAAGGCGGCGTTCGATCTGGCCGACGAGGTCCTTCAGGAAGGCGTGCGCGGGATTTCGGACCTGATCGTCATGCCGGGCCTGATCAATCTCGATTTCGCCGACATCCGCTCGATCATGGCCAATCGGGGCAAGGCGATGATGGGCGCGGGCGAAGCCTGCGGCGACAACCGGGCGATCCGTGCGACCCAGCAGGCGATCAGCAATCCCTTGCTCGACGACGTGCTGAATGGCGCGCGCGGACTGATCATCTCGATCGCGGGCGGCAATGATCTGAAGCTGACCGAGGTGGACGAGGTGGCGAGCTATGTCAGGGATCTGGTCGATCCCGAGGCCGACATCATCTGGGGTTCGACCTTCAATCCGGCACTGGAGGGCCGCGTCCGGGTTTCGGTGTTCGCGACCGGCATCGAGCTGGCGCCGGCCGAGTCCGAAGGGGCGCGGCCGATGGCGGCCGCCGCCCCGGCGGTTGCCGCTGCCGCTCCCGCGGCGTCCGTCGCAAGCCCCGCGCCCGCGCTTGCCGCCTTGTGGCCGGCGGCGCGACCGTCTCCGGCGCCCGTCCAGCTCGACCTGCGGCTCGATCCCGCCGCGCGCCACGCCGCCCGGACCGCGGCCGATGAGGAGGAGCTGCTGCTGCTCCCGGCCGAACGCAGGCTCATCCTTTCCCCGCCCGACGGAGTCGGCGAGATACCGACGATCGATCCGTTCGCGCGCTATGAGGGACCGCCGGTCATCTCCTTTCGGGGCCCGAGCCTGTTCGAACGAATCGCCATGGCCGCGCGTAGCCGGACCTGGGACCCCGCGGCAGACGAGGCCGGCGCGGGCTGGGCGGAGCGCTCCGAAACCTGCGCCGCCTGATCAGGGCAAGCCCGGCCGTGCCGGCGCCGAACGCGGAGGCTTAGCCCAATCGGATTGGCCCCGGCGGCATTGGAAATCACGCATGATCGGCCTGCGGAGCAATCAATTTCGCCTGCTCGTCGAGGGCGTCGAGAAAACGGCGCTGGAGCGGTGTCGGCCGCCAGTCGGCCCGCGTCGTGACACCGATCGTCCGGCTGACATTGCCCGGCGCTTCGGCGATACGGACCAGCCAGCCAGCCTCCAGCTCCACCGCGACCTGATCGGGCGAAAGCAGGGTGAGCAAGTCAGTCTGGATCATCAGCTGGCGCACGACAATGACCGAGCCGCATTCGATCGAGACCGGCGGCGGCTCTCGCCCGACCGCCTCGAACATCAGCTGCCATTGCCGGCGCAGCGGCGTGCCCTCGGCGGAGACGATCCAGCCGAAGCGGCCGAGGTCCTCGTCATCGAACCTCCTGCCGGCCGCGGCAAGCGGATGGCCGGCCCGGGCCAGGATCACGGGGCGGTCGACGAACAGCGGCGCCTGAAGGAGGTCGTCGCCGGGCGAAGGGTCGCGGAGCGCGCCGATCATGAAGTCGATATCGCCATCGCGCAGTGGCCCGACCAGCTCGACATGCGAGCCTTCGACGATCGCGATCGCAACGCCGGGATGCGCGCGATTGAATGAGGCCACGGCGTTGGGCAGCAACCGCGCCCGCGACAGGGGCATGGCGCCGACCGCGATGCGGCCGACCTCGCGGCCCTGGATCGCGGCAAGCTCCTCCCGCGCCGAGCGCAGCTCCGCCTGGGCAAGGCCGAAATTGCGCGCGATCGTTCGGCCGCGCGGAGTCAGCACGACGCCGCGGCCGCGGCGCGCGGCCAGCTGCACGCCGAGACCCAAAGCGAGATCGGAGACGGCGCGATGCAACGACGGTTCGCTGAGCCCGGTGCGGAGCGCGGCGCCGGCATAGGAGCCGGCCGAAGCGAGAGCGAGGAAAGCGCGGATCTGGGTTGCGGTCACCCGGTGGCTGGCGATCAGGCGCAGCGCCGCCTCGGCCCGCGCCGCAAGCGCGCGGCCCGCCTCGGTCGGGCTGATGCTGCCGGGCGCGCGCTCGAACAGCGGGAGGCCGAGCTGCGCCTCAAGCCCGGCGACGCCCTGCGAGACGGCGGGCTGGCTGAGGCTGACGAGGCGCGACGCTTCCGTAATGCTGCCGCTGCGCACGATCGCGGCCACCGCTTGCAGGTGCCGCAGGTTGAGCAGGTCGTCGGCCACGACCCGTCATTCGCAAAAATCAATGGCAAAGGCCATGCCATTCGGCGGCGGGAAGGGCCGGCGGGCGGGCGCCGGGTCCGGCCCGGCGCCCGCTTCATTTCGACAGCCGCGGCTAGAAGTTCATCTCCGCCGTGAAATTGTAGGACCGGCCCCGCGGATCGGCGACGCGCGGCTCCCAGGAGCTGCCGGCGCCGGTATTGCTGTCATAGGTGATCGCGAACGGCGGATCCCGGTCGAACAGGTTCCGGACACCGGCGGTGAGCCGCAGGCCCGGAATCAGCCCGGTATAGGTGATCGAGAAATTGTAGGTGACGTAGTCGCTCACGCGCGGGTTATAATCGGGACGCGTGGTCGAGGCCGGCAAGGCGAAGTTCCGGTAGCCATTCCGGAAAATCTGGGTGAGCGTGAGGCTCCAATCGTCGTGCTGGTAGCTCAGGAAAGCGTTGTGCTTCCAGCGGAGGCCGAGGTCGCCGGTCAGCGTGAATCTGCCGACCAGATTCGAATAGGCCAGATTGGGCAGCAGCTTCTCGCGCTTGACCAGCAGATAGGTTCCATCCAGCCCGGCCCTGAAGGTGCCACCGAGGCCATCAAGCGAACCGCGCAGCGTGACGTCGATGCCCTCGGTCCGCCGCGACCCGAAATTGCCAGTCCTGAGGTCGACCTGGGTGATGATGCCATTGGTGCGCGTGATCCGCTCGGGGAAAGCGCCGATATTCGCAAGCAACTGCGGGATGGTGATCGAGCCGATCGTATTGTCCACCGCGATCCGCCAATAATCAACCGAAAGGCTGAACCGGTTCGACGGCTGGATCACCACGCCGAGCGTATATTGCTCGGAGGTTTCGGGCTCCAGGTTCAGATTGCCGCCGCTCAACGAATCGGGGGTGATGGGAGCGCACTGGGGTTGCGGGCCGGCGGTGGTGCCCTGCGGGCACAACGTCGGATCGACCAGCGCGTTGCCCGGATTGGGCGAGATCGTCGTTCCGTTGAAGATCTGATTGAAGGTCGGGACACGGAAACCGGTTCCGTAAGAGCCGCGGAACATGATCGGCTCCCACGGCCGGAAGCGGAACGAGACCTTCGGATTGGTGGTGCTGCCGAAGCCGGTATAATCGTCGATCCGGCCGGCGACGATGATGTCGAGCGAGGGCAGAATCGGGAACAGAGCCTCCGCATAGGCGGCCATCACCCGGCGGTGCTTCGGAGTCAGCGCGTTGATATTGTCGAACGCGACGTTGAAGATGTCGGGCATGTTGGCCGCGGCCGCGGCCGAGCCGTTAAACTCGTAGCTCTCCCGGCGATAGTCGACACCCACGGCGAGCTGCACCTCGCGGCCCGCGATGGAGAAGAGCGTGCCGGACATCGAGGCGTCGAACTGACGCACCTGATAGCGGCCGCCATAGAGCGTGGTCCCCTGGGCCGACACGGCGTCGAGAGCATCGAGCGCCGCCTGGGTCTGGGTCAGGCTGAACGGGTTGAGGATGCCCGAGTTGAGCAGGCCGATGATGCCAGGGCCGACCGCACCCGGCGCGGTGGGCGCGCGCGGGTCATAGGCGCCAATATCATTCTGCGGCGTATTGGGGTCGTTGGTGAGCTGGACGCCGCGATAATGATAACCGGTCCCCAGCACAGACGAGGATTCGCTCCTCGCATAGGACGCGCCGGCGCGATAAGTCCAATCTGCGAAGAGCGGGCCCTCGATGCCGAGCGCGGCGCGCAGGGTCCGGGTATTGGTCTCATATTCGCGAGGGCCGCAGGCGATGCAGCGCCAGCGGCCGGCGATCGGCCGGCCGTAGCGGGCATCGAGCGCCGCAACCTGCGCCGCCCGGTTCGGATTGGTCGGAACGTCGAAGGCGGCCCGGATCGCATTGAACACCTGATTGTACGTCGCCGCGGTGTTGGCATTGAGCGGATAGGCCCAGGGCAGGGTCGTTGCGCTGGCCGAATATTGATTGGCCGAGAATTGCTTGGACGAATCGGCGTCCGAGCCGGTGACCTCGAACGAGAGACGATGCTCGTTGGCGATCCGGATCACGGCGCGGCCATAATAAGTGAGCGTCTGGATCGGCTGCTGGATCACCGCCGCCCGGCCGGTATCCCACGCGCAGGCATATTGCGCCGTCGGCAACGCCCAGAGCACTTCGTCATAGGCCATGCCGCCGTCCATGCTCTCGCAGCCGGCGTCGCCGGGCAGGTCGAGAATGTTGATGCCGCCGGCAGCGCCGTTCGACCCGTTGGGCAGGGTGAGCGTGAGGCCGGTGAGCAGGGTGCCGTTCGGCGTCTGATTGACGTTCGCGCCGATATTGAAAATGGACGCGATCGGAGCGCCGCGCGTGTCGATGGAAAGACCGCGATTGGGCTGGTTGCCGTTGACGAAGTCGCGGTCGGAGCCGCGCAGGATTCGGTTCCAGCTGTAGGAAACCGCGGCCATGACGTTGAAGCCCTGCTCGTCGAGGTCGCCATAGCCCGCAATCCCGGTGACGCGGTAGATATTGCCGCCGCCCGCCTCGGTCAGGTCGACGGTGCTCGAAACCCCGAAGCCGCGATAATCGGTGCGGGTGATGAAGTTGACCACGCCGCCGATCGCGTCCGTGCCGTAAATAGCCGAGGCGCCGTCTTTCAGCACCTCCACGCGCTCGATCGCGGCGAACGGGATCTGGTTGACGTCGACTGCCGAGCCCGAAAGGCCGTGCGCAGCGACGCGGCGGCCGTTGAGCAGCACCAGCGTCGAGGCACTGCCCTGGCCGCGCAAATTGGCGGTGGACAGGCCGTTGGTGCCGCGCTGCGCGCCGGTGACGACGTCGGCATTCGAGGCGAGATTGTCCGGACCGGTGGCGTTCGACGGCAGGTACATCATCAGCTGCTCGGGGCTGGTGATGCCGTTGCGCTGAACCTCTTGGGTCGTGATGATCTGCAGCGGCAGGGAGCTGTTGTTCGGATCCTGACGGATACGCGAACCGGTCACGAAGACAGTGTTGCCGCTATTCTCGTCGCCCTGGGCCGGAGTTTCCGCCCCGGTTGGCGTGGCTCCCGGCTGCGTATCGCCCGGTTGTGTCCCCTGGGCGAGCGCGGGACTCGCCATCGTGCAGGTCAGCGCGGCCAGAGCCGTGCCCGAAATCAGCAATGATTTGAGCGTCGAATCAAACATTTGGAATGCCCCCCTGAAATCCCCCGGATGCAAGGTTGCACCAAATCACAAATCTGTCACCCCCCAAGCCTGAATCGCCGTTCAGTTCTGTTCCGCGATGAGCAGGAGGGCGGCGTCCATCGCCGGGACCGCGCTGGCCCCGTCCGGGACATCGTTCGCATAGATTGAGAAGGTGAGCGTGCGGCCGCTGCGGGCGATCAGATAGCCAGACAAAGCGGAGGTGGCGTTGATCGAGCCCGTCTTGGCGAACAGGCGGCCCTCGAGCGCGGTGCCGCGGAAGCGCCGCGCGAGCGTGCCGTCGACGCCGGCGACCGGGAAGGTGGCGCGCCAGGCTGCGCCCCAGGGCTGGGCGGCGGCCCAGCGCAGCAGGGTCACCATGCCGCGCGGCGTGATCCGATTGTAGGTCGACATGCCCGAGCCGTCGGAAAAGTCATAGTCGGTGCGCTGCAGGCCGGCCCGCGCCAGCATCGCCCGCACCACCGTCAGCCCGTCGGCAAGGGCACCGGTGCCGCTTTGCCGCCCGAGCCGCCGCAGCATCAGCTCGGCGTGGAGGTTCTGGCTGACCTTGTTGATCAGCCGCAGATCCTCGGCCAGCGGCGGGGGTGCGAGACGGCCGAGCAGCTCCCGCACCATGCCCTCGGCAGGCGCGGGCGGGGCAGGTGGCCGGTGGCGGGACCTGACCGCACCGGTGACGCGCACGCCGCGCGCCTCGATCATGCCTCGCAGGCGCCAGGCGGCATAATGGGCCGGATCGTCGACGCCGAGGCGAAGCCGCTCGGGGCCGGCGCCCATGACGATGGTGCCGGTGAGGATGAGAGCGTTGCTGCCCGGCAGCCGGTCGACGCCGAGCTCGGTCTCGCCGGTTGCCACCGTCCGCGCGCGATTGTCGATCACATAATAAGGAAGCACGTCCAGCGCCGGCGCCCGGCCCGGCGCGGTCGGTGTTACGCGCAGCGCCAGCTCGTTATCGTCCAGGGTGAGTGCGGAGGCGGCGGTGCCCGAGGAGGTGGGAATGTTGTTCCAGCTCATCCCGGGGCTCCAGCGCTGGTCCGGGTAGAAGCTGTCATCGCCAACGACGTCATGGACCTCGCGGGTCCTCGCGGCGACGGCATCGGCGAGTGCCGCCAGGCAATCCACCGCGCAGTCCGGCGCGCTGGACAGGCGGGCGTCGCCAAACCCTTCCAGCACGACGTCCGGTGTCGCGCCCCGCTCCGTCTCCAGCGCAACCGAAGCGCCGCCGCGACTGTCGGGCCGGTCGAGCCCGCTCAGGCTCGCCCAGGCGGCGGCGGTGGTGACCAGCTTGGTGTTCGAGGCGGGGATGAAGCGCGCATCCGGCGCGAGCGCGATCAGCTCGCGCCCGTCCTCCCCGGCGACGACCAGGCCGAAGCGGACGCCGGGCCCCGCCGCGCGCAGCCGCGCCTCGACGCTTTGCTGGAGCGTCTGCGGCTGCGCCGGTGGCTGCGCTGCGACAGGCAGCGCGACGCCAAAGGCGAGGGCCAGCAACGCCGCCTGAAAAACTTTCATTGAATCTTCCCCATGAGCCGAGCCTAGGGCCAATCAGCGCCGGAGAAAACAGGGCGCGAAACGGGCGGGAATCGTGTAGCCCGGTGCCCGATGGCGTCAGCTCTGTTTCAGGTCGATCCCCGCGACGACGTCGCGGTCGCCTTGCGCGATCTGGCGGCGGGCGAGACGGTGGCGGGGCACGGGATCGTCGAGGCTGTTCCCCGGGGGCACAAGGTGGCGCTGCATCCGATCGCGGCCGGGGAGGCAGTGCGCAAATTCGGCTTCCCGATCGGTCGCGCCTCGCGCGATATCGAAGCGGGCGCGCATGTCCACAGCCACAATCTCGCCACCTCACTTCGGGAACGCGGCGACTATGACTGGCGGCCGACAGGCGTCGCCGAACCGCAAGAACCGGCCGCGGCGGAGGGGTTTCTGGGCTATCGCCGCGCCGACGGGCGGGTGGGGACGCGCAACGAGATCTGGGTGATCCCGACCGTGGGCTGTGTCGCGCGGACCGCGGAAAAGATCGCCGCGCGCGCCGCCGCCCGTCATGCCGGCAAAGTCGACGGCATCCACGCCTTCGCCCATCCTTTCGGCTGCTCGCAGCTCGGCGAGGATCTGGACGGCACGCGCGGCCTGCTCGCCGCTTTGGCGAGCCACCCCAATGCCGGCGGCGTCCTGATCCTCGGCCTCGGCTGCGAGTCGAACCAGCTGAGCCGGCTGCTCCCCGGGATCGCCGAAGGCGCCAACGTCCGTAGCCTCGGCGCGCAGGAGTCCGGCGACGAGCTCGGGGAAGGGCTGGCGCTGCTCGACGAGTTGGTCGGGATCGCCGCGCGGGCGAAGCGGGCGCCGGTGCCGCTCTCGGCCCTGGTGCTCGGCGTCAAATGCGGCGGCTCGGACGGATTTTCCGGCCTCACCGCCAATCCCCTGGTCGGCCGGATGAGCGATGCGGTCACGGCAGCGGGCGGCACCGCGATCCTCACCGAAATTCCCGAAATCTTCGGCGCCGAGCACTTGCTGATGGAACGCGCGGCTGACGAAGAGGTGTTCCGGGGCATCGGCAGCCTGGTGAACAACTTCAAATCCTACTTCACCGGGCATGGCGAAGGCGTTGCGGACAATCCCTCGCCCGGCAATATTGCCGGCGGCATCACCACGCTGGAGGAAAAGAGCCTCGGCGCGGTGCAGAAGGGCGGCCATGCGCCGGTGACCGACGTCATTCCCTATGGTGCGCGGGTCCGCCGCCCCGGCCTGACGCTGCTGGAGGCGCCCGGCAACGACGCTGTCTCCGCCACCGCACTGGCGGCGGCGGGCGCGACCGCGATCCTGTTCACCACCGGCCGCGGCACGCCGCTCGGCTTTCCGGCGCCGACGATCAAGATCGCGTCCAACAGCGAGCTCGCCAACCGCAAGCCCGGCTGGATCGATTTCGATGCCGGCCGGGCGCTGGACGAGGGTTTCGAACCGCTCGCCGATGCCCTGCTCGACACGATCCGCGCCGTCGCCTCGGGACAGGAGACGGCGGCGGAGCGCAATGACGAACGCGAGATTGCGATCTGGAAGCGCGGCGTGACGCTGTAGCGAAAAGGGGCGCGGAAGCCCGGGGCCAGGCTCCCGCGCCCGGGATTCAGGCATTCATCGGGATCGCCGGCCGCGCTTCGCCGGCATCGGCCAGCGGCGCGCCGCGAATGAAGGCGAGCAGATCGGCATTCACGATTTCGGGATGCGTCTGGCAGCAGCCGTGCGGCAGATCCTGATAAGTCCTGAGTGTGCCGTTCCTGAGCAGCCTGGCGGTCAGCGGCCCCGCATTAGCATAAGGCACAATCTGGTCGTCCTCGCTGTGGATGACCAGGGTCGGCACCTCGATCGCCTTCAGGTCCTCGGTAAAGTCAGTCTCGGAAAAGGCGTGGGTGCATTCCAGTTGCGCCAGGATGCTCCCCATCATCGCCTGCCGCCACCAATTCTGGATCAGGCCTTCCGAGGCCTTCGCGCCCGGCCGGTTGAAGCCGTAAAAGGGGCCGCTGGCGAAATCGAGGTAGAATTGCGCGCGATTGGCAGCGAGCGCCGCACGCATCCCGTCGAACACCTCGACCGGGGTGCCGAGCGGGCTCGCGTCCGTCTTCACCAGCAACGGTGGCACGGCGTCAACGAGCACCGCTTTCGCGACTCGTCCCGGTGCGGCGCGGGCTGAATAGCGCGCGACTTCGCCGCCGCCCGTCGAATGGCCGATATGGATCGCGTCGCGCAGACCGAGCGAGGCGACCAACTCGGCGACGTCGGCGGCATAGGTGTCCATGTCATTGCCGCCGCTGTTCTGGCTTGAGCGGCCATGACCGCGCCGGTCATGAGCGATCACGCGATAGCCCTGGCCGAGGAAGAACATCATCTGGTTGTCCCAGTCGTCCGCGCTGAGCGGCCAGCCATGATGGAAGACGATCGGCTGCGCGTCTTTCGGGCCCCAATCCTTGTAGAAAATGGCGGTGCCGTCTTTGGTGGTGATGTGAGCCATGGTTCGTACTCCTTGCACGCGGCGAGGTGAGGGGGAATCAGGTCGCCGGGGCAGTCCCGCCATAGGCCGCCGCCGGTTGCCGGGATAAGACTTTGGTATGGGCGGAGGCATGGCTACGGTCGGGCGTTGAAGCGGGATGAGCGATGAAGCCGGACGGTGCTGATCTTGAGGCCAATGCGCGCCTGACCGGGCCGGATCTGGCCGCGCTGCAGCTCGAACGGCTGCGCTGGTCGCTGCGCCGCGCTTATAAGGGCAATGCCTGCTACCGGGCGAAGTTCGACGCGGCAGGCGTCCATCCCGACGATCTGAATTCGCTCGCGGACCTCGCCCGTTTTCCCTTCACCACCAAGGCCGATCTGCGCGGCGCCTATCCGTTCGGGTTCTTCGCGGTGCCGCGCGAGTCGCTGGCCCGAATCCACGCTTCGTCGGGCACGACGGGCAAGCCGACCGTGGTCGGCTATACGAAGCGGGACATCGAGACCTGGGCCGGGCTGGTCGCCCGCTCCATCCATGTTGCGGGCGGGCGGCCCGGCATGCTCGTCCATGTCGCCTACGGCTACGGCCTGTTCACCGGCGGACTCGGCGCCCATTACGGCGCCGAGGCGCTGGGCTGCACCGTGGTGCCGATGTCGGGCGGACAGAGCGAAAAGCAGGTCCAGCTCCTCTCTGATTTCCGCCCGGATATCATCATGGTCACCCCCAGCTACATGCTCGCCTTGCTCGATGAGTATCGCCGCCAGGGGCTCGATCCGCGCGCGTCGTCGCTGCAGATCGGCATCTTCGGCGCCGAGCCCTGGACCGAGGCGATGCGCCGGGAGATCGAGGCGGCCTTCGACCTCAGGGCGGTCGACATTTACGGCCTCTCCGAAGTGATGGGCCCCGGCGTCGCCCAGGAATATGCGGCGACCCGGGACGGCCCGACCATCTGGGAGGATCATTTCTTTCCGGAGATCGTCGATCTGGAGACTGGCGAGCCGCTGCCGGACGGGGAGGAGGGGGAGCTGGTCTTCACCTCGTTGACCAGGGAGGCGATGCCGATCGTGCGCTATCGGACGCGGGATCTCACCCGCCTCCTGCCCGGCAGCAACGGCCCGATGCGGCGCATGGCGAAGATCACCGGGCGCAGCGACGACATGCTGATCGTGCGCGGCGTCAACCTGTTCCCGAGCCAGATCGAGGAGCAGATCCTCGCTTTGCCGGCGCTCGCCCCGCATTTCCGGATCGAGCTCAGCCGGCCGGAGCGGCTCGATGTGGTGACGCTGGAGATCGAGCCGCGCGCCGATGCCACGGCCGCCGAGGCCGCCCGCGACGCGGCGCGGCTCGGCGCGCGGATCAAGGGGTTGATCGGGATCAGCGTCGGGATCTCCCTCTGCGATCCGGGCGGGATCGCGCGCTCCCAGGGCAAGGCGCAGCGCGTCGTCGACTTGCGGCCGCGCGGCTGAACCGGAGTCTCCGGCTTGCAGAATCGGCAAGCTGTCTGTCAGTATCCCTGACGATCGATGGAGGGGATATGTCCGGGTTCATTCGCCGTGCCGCCGCCTGCCTCCTGGCCGCGTTGACCGCCGCCGGTGTCGCCACGCCCGCGCAGGCGCAGACGCGGGACTGCGCCGCGCTCGCCCGCCTGCGCCTGCCCGACGTGCAGATCACGACAGCGGAGACGATCCCCGGCGGCACGCGCTGGGCCTTCCCGGCCTCGCCCTTCAACCTGTTCGCGGCCGGCAATGCGGCGACCGACCGGCGCTTCTGCCGCATCGCGGGGGTGATCGAGCGCGAAATCCGCTTCGAGCTGTGGCTGCCGGAGGACTGGAACGGCCGCTTCCTCGGCCTCGGCAATGCCGGCTATACCGGTGCGATCAACTATCCGGGGATGGGCAGGGGGCTCTCCCTCGGCTTCGCCGCCGCCTCGACCGACACCGGCCACCAGACCCCGACCGCCTTCTTCGATGACAGCTGGGTGGCAGGGCATCCGGACCGCGTCGAGAATTTCGGCCACCGCGCCCACCATCTGCTCGCCGACCGGGCGAAGCGGATCGTCCGCGCCTATTACGGCCGCCCGGCCGACTATGCCTATTATGACGGCTGCTCGTCGGGCGGCTGGCAGGGGCTGACCGAGGCGCAGCGTTATCCCGCGGACTATGACGGCATCGTCGCCGGCGCGCCCGCCAACAATTTCATCCGCCTGCAGACCCGGGCCTTCTGGCTCGACTCGCTGGCGCGGGCCAATCCGGCAGGCACGCTCGGCCCCGCCGAGGTCGGGCTCCTGAACCATGCCGTGCTCGCGCAATGCGACCCGGCGGACGGGGTGCGGGACGGGATCATCAGCGACCCACAGGGCTGCGGCTTCGATCCGGGCGCCCTTCTCTGCCATCCCGGCCAATCGGGTTCGTGCCTCAGCCACGCGCAGGTGGAGCGGGCGCGGCTGGTCTACGGACCCCGTCGCACCTCGGGCGGGCTCGCCCTCTATCCGGGCAATGCCTGGGGCGTGTCGCCGATCGCGACCCTGCCCGGCGTGACGCTGTCGGAGCCGATGCTGACGCGGATGATCCCGGCGGCCGAGCGGCGCTGGACCGCATTGACCTTCGATCCCGATCGCGACGTCCCGCCGCTGGAGGCGCGCTACGGGGCGTCGCTCGGCGCCTGGAATCCCGACCTGCGCCCGTTCGCGGCGCATGGCGGCAGGCTCATCGTCTATCATGGCTGGACCGACCCCTTGCTCTCGCCGTGGAACAGCATCGCCTATTGGGAGGCGGTGAACGCGCGCATGGGCGCGCGCGCCGTGCCCGGCTTCTACCGCCTGTTCATGGTGCCAGGCATGGATCATTGCCGGGGCGGGGCGGGGCCCGACCGGTTCGACGCGCTGGCGGCGGTCATGGCCTGGCGCGAGCATGGCCAGGCGCCCGACCGGATGGTCGCCGCGTCGGCGAACGGCGCCCGCAGCCGCCCGCTCTGCCCTTGGCCGCAGGTGGCGCGCTATTCGGGCACGGGCAGCAGCGACGAGGCCGCCAGCTTCCAGTGCGTGGCGCCGCGCCGCTAGCAACGCCGGCGGAAATCGCCTTATGGTCGCGGCGACAAGGCGAGACTGAGGGGAAGAGAGATGGCGGAGGCCTATATCGTCGCAGCGGCGCGGACCGCGGGCGGCCGGCGCAACGGCCGGCTGGCCGGCTGGCACCCCAACGATCTGGGCGGCGCGATCCTCTCGGCGGCGGTGGCACGCAGCGGCGTGGATCCGGCCGCGGTGGACGACGTGATCATGGGCTGCGTCAGCCAGGCTGGCGAGCAGGGCCTGCATATCGGCCGCAACAGCGTGCTCGCCTCGTCCCTGCCGGAAAGCGTGCCGGCGGTGTCGATCGACCGGCAGTGCGGCAGCTCGCAGCAGGCGATCCACTTCGCCGCGCAGGCGGTGATGTCCGGCACGCAGGATGTGGTGATCGCGGCGGGGGTCGAAAGCATGACCCGGGTGCCGATGGGGATCACCGTCCTGCCCGGGACCGGCGCGAAGCCGTTCAGCCAGAAGGTGCTGGACCGGTTCGGCACGAGCGGCTTCAGCCAGTTCCAGGGCGCGGAGATGATCGCCCGCAAGCACGGCTTCTCGCGCGACCAGCTCGACGCTTATTCGCTGGAAAGCCACCGGCGGGCCGCGGCGGCGACCGAGCGCGGCGACTTCGCCGACGAGATCGTGCCGCTGGAGGTCGAGCTGGCGACCGGGCCTGAAATCCACAAGATCGACGAGGGCATCCGGTGGGACGCCAGCGCCGAGGGGTTGGCCGGTCTCAAGACCCTGGTCGAAGGCGGCGCGATCACCGCCGGCAATGCCAGCCAGGTTTGCGATGGCGCCTCGGCGGCGATGATCGTCTCGGAGCAGGCGCTGAAGGATCATGGCCTGGCCCCGCTGGCGCGGATCGTGAATCTGACCGTCACCGCCGGCGATCCGGTGATCATGCTGGAAGAACCGCTTTTCGCCACCGACCGGGCGCTGAAACGGGCCGGCCTCTCGATCGGCGACATCGACCTTTACGAGGTGAACGAGGCGTTCGCGCCGGTGCCGCTCGCCTGGCTGAACCATGTCGGCGGCGACCCGGAAAAGCTCAACGTCAATGGCGGCGCGATCGCGCTCGGCCACCCGCTCGGCGCTTCGGGCACCAAGCTGATGGCGACCCTGGTCCATGCGCTCAGGAAACGCGGCGGGCGCTACGGGCTGCAGACGATGTGCGAGGGCGGCGGCATCGCCAACGTCACGATTGTCGAGGCGCTGTGAAAGTGCCCCCCTCAGGCGTCATCCTGACGAAAGTCAGGATCCATGAACGCCTGCCTGCGCGAACTCCCACAAGCCGTGTTCATGGATCCCGGATCAAGTCCGGGATGACGGTGTAGGTGTGGCGGGGCCGCTCGCCGGCATCCGGATCGTCGAATTCGCCGGCCTCGGCCCCGGCCCCTTCGCGGCGATGATGCTGGCCGATCATGGCGCCGAGGTGATCCGGATCGACCGGCCCGGCACCGCGGCGGACCCGGCCGACCCTGCGCAGCGCTCGCGCCGCTCGGTGACGCTCGACATCAGGACGCCCGGGGGGGCGGCGCAGGCCCGCGCCTTGTGCGGCACGGCGGACGGCCTGATCGAGGGCTTCCGGCCCGGGGTGATGGAGCGGCTCGGGCTGGGCCCGGACCTGCTGCTCGCCGACAATCCGAAGCTGGTCTACGGGCGGATGACCGGCTGGGGGCAAGACGGGCCGCTCGCCCGTGCGGCCGGCCACGATATCAATTACATCGCCCTTTCGGGCGTGCTGCACACGGTCGGGCGGGCCGGCGAGAAGCCGGTGCCGCCGATCAACTATGCCGGCGATTTCGGCGGCGGCGGCATGCTGCTCGCCTTCGGCATGGCGGCCGCTTTGGTCGCGGTGAAAAATGGCGGGCCTGGCCAGGTGGTGGACGCGGCGATGACCGAGGGCTCGTCCCTGCTTGCGGGCATGCTGCGCTGGCTCGGCGCGACCGGGCGCTGGCGCGACCAGCGCGGCGTCAACCTGCTCGACGGCGGCGCCCATTTCTACGACAGCTACGAGACGGCGGACGGCAAATATGTCGCGCTCGGCGCGATCGAGCCTCAATTCTACGCCTTGCTGCTGGAAACGCTCGGTCTCGCCGACGATCCGGACTTCCGCGCGCAGCTGAATCCGGCCGGCTGGCCCGCACTCACGGCCCGCCTCGCGGAGATTTTCCGGACGAAGACGCGGGACGAATGGTGCGCGCTGATGGAAGGCACCGACATTTGCTTCGCGCCGGTCCTGTCGCTGGGCGAGGCGCCGCTGCATCCGCACAATATCGCGCGCGGCGCCTTCGTCGAGGTCGGCGGCATGGTCCAGCCCGCGCCGGCGCCGCGTTATTCGGCGACACCGACCGACCCGCCGCGTCCGCCCGGCGAGGCCGGAGCCGACAATGACGCCTTGCTTGGCGGCTGAACCGCAGGAGCCCGACATGGACAGCCGGCATCTCGTCGACCCTGAGCTCGCGCCGTTCCTCGAAATGTTCCCGAGCATGATGCTGTCGCGCGACAATCTGGACGAGGTGCGCAACCGCCTATTGCCGCTGCCGCCGATCGAGGAGAGCGGGGTCGAGCTGGAACGGATCATGGTGCCCGGGCCGGCGGGCGCGCCGGAGATCAGGCTGCATGTCTATCGCCCGCGGGAGGCGGCGCGACCCTTGCCCTGCATCTATCACATCCATGGCGGCGGCTATGTCGCCGGCAAAGCGAAGGATCTGGAGCCGGCCCACCGCCCGCTCGCCGCCCTGCTCGGCTGCGCGATCGTCTCGGTCGACTATCGCCTCTCCCCGGAAACGCCGTTCCCGGGGCCGATCGAGGATTGCTATGCCGGCCTCACATGGACCTTCGCCAATGCCGAGGCGCTCGGCCTCGACAGCGAGCGGATCGGCGTGATGGGGGAGAGCGCCGGGGGCGGGCTCGCCGCGGCGCTCGCGCTGCTCGCCCGCGACCGCGGGGAATATCGCCTCGCCTTCCAGCATCTGATCTACCCGATGCTGGACGACCGCACCTGCGCGCGTGATCCGCATCCCTATGCCGGCGAATTCCTCTGGCATGCGCACAACAATCATTTCGGCTGGTCGTCGCTGCTCGGCCATGCGCCGGGCGGGGAGGACGTCTCGCCTTATGCGGCCGCCGCCCGGGCGACCGATCTCGTCGGCCTGCCGCCGACCTTCATCAGCACCGGCGCGCTCGACCTCTTCGTCGAGGAGGATGTCGATTATGCGAGGCGGCTGCTCCGCGCCGGCGTGCCGACCGAGCTGCACGTCTATCCGGGCGCCTTCCACGCCTTCGACATGATGGAGGGTGCGGTCGTGGCGGAGCAGGCCCGCCGCGACAGCCGGCAGGCGCTGGCGCGGTTCCTGGCGTAGATGTGGGGAAACCCTGACCCACTCGGGATGAGTGGAGCTTTTGCCATGCCGGCGTGCTCCGAGGGCCGCGTTCAGTCGTCGTTGCGGTAGATTTTGCCCATCAGGGTGGCGATCGCGCGCTGATCGGCGGCGGTCAGGCGCTGCTTCACCCAGTTTTCGTGCCGCTCGATCGCGCTCTTCGATTCCTCGAGCGCCGCGCGGCCCTCGTCGGTCAGCTCCAGCGGCACATGCCGGGCATCTTCGGTGCCCGGCCCGGCCCGGCGCAGCAGTCCCCGCGCGGTGAGGATCGTCACCACGCCGGCGATGGTCGCGCGCTGCACGCGCAGCATCCTGGCGATGTCGACCTGGATGATGCCGGGGCAGGAAGCGACCAGCCACATCACCGCGATCTGCTTCTGGGTGAGGCCGAGGCCGGCATAATTCTTCTGGAAGTGCGCCTTGATGGCAAGCTCGGCGAGGCTGATGTGGAAGCCCATGATCTGCTCGAGCTCGGCGAGCGCGCGCGCCTGATCGGCCGGCAGCGCCGCATCCGGGCCCGGGCCGGCGACTTCGGTGGCGTCGAGGAGATCGGTGGTCATGTCGGGCGTGCGTTCAACAGGATATTGCGCCTGCGTCAAGACCTCTGCAGACCGGCGCGGCCATCCGGATCGGGAAAGGAACACCGCCGTGCGGCTCCACGCGCTGAAGACCAGGATCGTCACGCCGCTCTATGAAGAGACGCTGGCTTATTATGCCGGCCTGCCCGGCCTCGCTCTGGTCGACCAATGGGATGGGCCGGGCGACAGGGGTGCCATCTTCGCTCTTGCCGGCGGCGCGGAGGAGGCCTCTCTCGAAATATATGCCGGTGCCGGCGCGATGGACTATAGCGGGCTCAGTCTGCAGTTCCGGACCGAAGACGCCGACGCCTTCCGGACGGAGATCGCGCAGGATTATGCCTGCGAAGGCCCGGTCGATCGGCCGTGGGGCAGCTTTTATCTCTATCTGGCTGATCCGAACGGCATCCGCATCATGGTCTATTCGGGCGGCGATTAGGCGAACGCCGCCCGGCGCTTTTTCCCCGGTTCGACAGGATGCGATCCTCCGAAATGGCGCTTTGCCTTCGCTTATGATGTCATCGCCGGATCATTGCAGGCGTGATTTGGGCAGCGAAAATGGATCGGCCCGGTTCGACGCGCCTGATCTTTGCTAATCTTGTGGAATCATAATGATTCTGGCACGTTGATCCGGCGGAGTCGGTCACGCCATCGCCGGTCCGCACGGGGGGAAGATGGGGGAGCGGGAGACGGGCGAGGCCCCATACCGGGCCTTTCTCAGCTATAGCCACAAGGACGCCGCCGCGGCCGGTCGCCTGCACCGCCGGCTCGAAGCCTATCGCATTCCCCGGCGGCTGGCCGGGCGCGAGACCGCGCGCGGCCCCGTGCCGGCTCGCCTCTGGCCGATCTTCCGCGACCGCGAGGAGCTGCCCGCCGCCACCGATCTCAGCGAGACGGTGCGCGAGGCGCTCGCCCAGTCGGGCGCGCTGGTCATCCTCTGCTCGCCGCACGCCGCGGCCTCGCTCTGGGTCGCGGAGGAGATCAGGGTGTTCCGCGAGCTGCATCCCGACCGCCCGATCCTCGCCGCGATCCTGGAAGGCGACCCGCCGGACTGCTTCCCCGATCTGCTGCGCTCCTTCGGCGAAGGACATGAACCACTTGCGACGGACCTCCGTCGCGACCGCGACGGCGAGCGGCTCGGCCTGCTGAAGCTGGTCGCGGGGATTACCGGGCTGGGGCTCGACGACCTGGTGCAGCGGGATGCGAGCCGGCGGGTGAGACGCGTGATGGCGGTCACGGTGGCGGCAGTGGCAGCGATGCTCCTGTTGACGGTGACAACTCTCGTGGCGCTGCGTGCTCGTAAAGAAGCAGAGCAACAGCGGGCCGGATCGGAAGCGCTGATCGAGTTTATGATGACCGATCTTCGGACCCGGCTGCAAGCCTCGGTTGGTCGGCTGGACATCATGCAGTCGGTCAATCAGCGGGCACTCGCCCATTATGAAGAGCAGAGCGACTTATCCGCGCTGACGCCCGACGAGCTCGCACGACGGGCGCGGGTCCTCCAGGCTGTGTCGGAGGACTATGTCGCGCAGGGCAATATCGCCGGCGCGCTCACGGCGGTCCAGATCGCACATCGCACCACAGCGGCGCAGCTCGCCCTCGCGCCGGACGATCGTGAGCGTCTGTTTTACCACGCCCAGAGCGAGTATTGGCTCGGTCGGCTGGATGAGCTGCGCAGGAACTGGCCGGAGGCCCAACGCCGCTACACGCGCTACGCCGAGGCGGCGGACCGGCTGATCGCGCTCTCACCGAACGATCCGCGCTTCATGATGGAGGTGGCCTACAGCGCCCAGAATCTCGGCACCATCCAGCTCAATGGCGTGGGCGACATCGCCGCCGCCCGGCAGCTCTATCTCAAGGCGGCATATTGGTTCGGGCGGGTTGCATCCGCCCGGCCGCGCGACATGACGGCGGCGCTCAGGCAGGCCAACAGCTTCGCCTGGCTCGCCGATTCCTATTTTGTTGATCGGCTGTGGGCGCAGTCGCTGGCCCGGCGAACCGAGCAATTTCGGATCCTGGAGCGCCTGCGCGCCATCGAGCCGGATAACGTCCAAGTGCTATCCCAGTTCGCCGCAGCACAGATCGGGAGGGGTCGGTCTCTCTCGATGATGGATCGCAACGCGGAGGCCCAGCCGCTGCTGCTTGAGGCGCGATCCCTGCTTGCGGGGCTCACCCAACGGGATCCCAGCAATGTCGAATGGCTGTACCTCCGGGCGAATGTGGAGTGCGGTCTCTATTACGCGCCGTTCATGCGCACCTCCGCTTTGCGCGGTGAATTGGCGGTTAGCATCCAGGCCGCCGCTGCCGCGATCCAAGGCCGGGGCGATCCGCGGGCGCAGGACTTCAACCGCTGCATCCAGTCGCTTGATCGGCAACGCCGGAATAAGGAGGACGAACATGCCGCCAATCACGCCAGACGAAATTGACGAGACCATCGAGGGTCATTTGTCGCCAACCAATAAGAGTCCCTACGATCGGAAGTTCATTGATGGAGGTGCCGACCCCTACACAATCTACCTCTATTGTTGGGACATCGTGGACGAGACTCCCGGTCAGGAGCAGAAGCCGCGCGGCTTCAAGCTGGAATATGATCGCCCGATCCTCAATCAGGTGATGCTCATTAGGCTCATCAACGAGGAAGCACAGAGGCTGGTCCATTCGGACGAGGAGCCCGACGGTATCGGCTTCGATGGCTTCGACTACCGCCGGAAAAGCTTCATCGTCATCCTGCTCACCGACCGACATTGGCTCTTCCCGGAAGGGAAGGCGATCGTGTTCGATGAGACCAAGGGGTGGGGCAATCACACCTTCTTCAACGCTTTCCACCCGGAGGTGAGCATCGAGGAGAACGGCGCCGAAAGGCCGATCCCCGCCCTGTGTTTCACCAACTGGATGGCTGATGCCTATGGCCGTCCCCTCCACGACAACCAGCGGGAGTCGTTCCACTATATCCTTTTCCCCGTTGGCGGGGTGCGAGCGCTCATGGCCGAGATCGATCCCGGCGGGAACAATCTGGGTCCGCCAATCGCGCCGCCATAGGAATCGAAACCGCGGCGTGATCGCGATCACGCAGCCGCTCCTTTCTCATCGTCTACGTGTGGGCTTCCGCTCTAGGCCGCTCCGAAAGGGCCGGCATGGATCGGTGAGAGAGGAGCGAGAGCGATGGTTGACTTTACCGAATTCGAAAAGCCGCTGAACACCTACATTGCGGACTTCGTGGCGGATCAGCAGGCGTTCGCCGAGGCGCTCGGCGACGAGAACTTCCCGGTCTACACCCAGAGGCTGGGGCTGCCTCTGGACTTTCCCAATCACCAGGACGTCCCGCACTGCATCTATTTCTACTATATGCAGGTGACGCCGGACGGCGGGCTCGATGTCAGGCATTATTTTTATCCTGCCCCGGGACACGATGATCCCAACAAACCCGTCAATCCGGCGGATTGGCCGGCAATCCCCAATACCACCGCGGCCCTGACGCCGATTCTGCGCAATTTGATCGACAATGCGCGCAAACCGCCCGGTCAGGATACCGCATATCCGCGCATCGGCACCGGCTTTAACGGCATCGAGTGGTACCGGAAGAGCTACGTCGCCAGTTTCATCGATGAGGAGAACTGGGAACTCCATCAGGACTCGACCGGGCGTGAGGCGATGCTCTTCGTCACCGACGACCCCAGGAATCCGACGCCGAACCACAGCTTCTTCGACGGAAGGAACATCAACATTCCGGTGCCGGGCGGCAGGCCTTTGTCCACCTACGTTTGCATCAATCATATGAAGAGGGACGTCGATGGCGAGAACCTTCGGACCGGCGAAGATCAACTTTACGCGTTCAAGCTGTTCTTCGACGTCAAATTCACGACCGGGGAACCCCCGATGACCGTCATCTTTGATCCCGACGGCAACAATCTTGGGCCGCCCATCGCGCCTCCGTGAGTCTGGCGCCGACCCTTACATTCACGAGCCTGGAAGCCCGGCTGTTTTTCTGCGGCCGGGCTCTCCTGCATGTCGGAGATATTTCGGCGCAACATGCTGCAAGTCGTGTTAGCCTCGGATAAGGAATGCGCATGACCCACGCCACCCCCCTCTCCACGATCATCGCCCTCGCCCGGGCGGGGGCGCTTGATCATGCGTGGGCGCAATATTGCGCGGCGGGTTATGATCGGGACGATGCCGACCCTGCCGCTCTCACCGTCCGCGGGCGGCTGCTCAAGGACCATGCGTTGCGCGCGGAAGGGGAGGCGCGGCGGGCTTATTATCTGCGCTCGGCCGAGGCCTATCGGCGCGCGGCGGCGCTGCAGCCGGCGACCTATCCCCTGATCAACGCGGCCACGCTTTCCCTGCTCTCCGGCGACCGCGCGCAATCGGAGGAGATTGCGCGCGAAGTGCTGGCGCGGATCGCGGCCGAGCCCGGGGAGCCCGAGACGCCTTATTATCGCGCCGCGACCGAGGCGGAGGCCTTGCTGCTGCTGGGCCGGCGTGATGATGCGCGGGATGCTCTCGCGGCGGCGGTGGCGGCGGCGCCGCGCGCCTGGGAGGACCATGGCTCGACGCTCCGCCAGTTCGTCGCGATCGAGGAGGAACTGGGCGGCGACCCCGGCTGGCTGGCGCTGCTGCGGCCGCCGGCCTCTGTCTCCTGGATGGGCATGAATGGCGACGCCGTGGCGGCATTCCGGCAGCGGCTGGCGGGAGAAAGGATCGGCTTCGCCTTCGGCCCGCTGGCCCATGCAGGCGACCTTACGGTCGCGGAAATCCTGCTGGCCGACGGCGTCGAGCTCAACCTCGTCCTGCCGGCAAAGCCCGAGACGCTGCCGCTGCCCGCCGACCGCCTCGATGCGGTGCTCGCCGCGGCTGCGACGGTGATCCAGGTGCGGCCTTCCGACGGCCCGCCGGACGCACGGCGGGCGGCGCTTGCCGAGAGGATCGCGCGCGGCGCGGCCCTGCTCAATGCCGAGCGGCTGATGAACGAGGCGCTGTATCTGATCGGGCTGCCGTCGGGAATGCCTGCGCCGGAACCTGTCGCCGACCCGCGCCTGCCCGAGCTGTCGCTGCTCGCGCTCAGCGTCGGCGCGGGCGGCGACGCGGCCTTCGAGGACCGGCTGGCCGAGGTCGGCGCCGCGGTTGCGGCGGCGGGGCCGGCCGCGCTGCCGCCGCGGCTCGAGGGCGACGACATCCTGATCGGCTATGCCGCGCCGCTGGCCGCCGCCACGGCGGCGTGCGCGATCCACGCGGCTTTGCGGGGCCGGATGCCGCTGCGCATCGCCGGCCATCACGGTCTCATTCCCAGCATCCGCGACCCCTTTTCCGGGGTGTCGCGGCCGACCGAAGAGGGCGCGGCGATCGTGCGCGAAATGGCCGGCGCGATCCCGCCCGACACGCTCTGCGTCTCGCACGATTTCGCGGCCTTGCTGGCGGCGGGTTGCGGCAGCGCCTCGGGCATCAACTGGATCGGCGAACTGCAGGCCTTCGACGGCGGGGCGGCGGTCGGTCTGTACGCCCTCGCCACGACGCCGCCGCCGTCAGAGGATTAGTTCCTCCAGCCGGTGCGGCGCCACCACGACGAGCTTTTCGGCGTCGCGGCGGATGATGCCGCGCCGCTCCAGCGCGTTGACCGCGCGCGAGGCGGTCTCGCGGGTCGTCGAGACCTGCAGCGCAAGGTCCGCGACCACCGGCGCCGGGCGGATGCTGTGGTCCTCGCTCTGCCGCGCCCGGCGCAGCAATTCGGCATGGACGCGGCCGACGGCGGAGAGCGCGACATGCTCGTACATGCGCGACTGGGTCTGCTGCAGCCGGTCGACCATCGCCTTCAGCAACGCCAGGCCGATACAGCCATGCTGCTCGGCGAGCAAAGCGAGCACGCTCCCGTCCAGCAGAAAGGAGGAGACCTCGTCGACCGCGACCACGTCGGCGTCGTGGATCGCCGAATAAGGCGGGCTGACCACGCCGAAGAAATCGCCGGACAGATATTCGTGCAGCAAGACGATCTGGCCGTCGAGCGAATAGACGATCGCATGGGCGCGGCCGGCAGTGATGATGTAGAGGGTCGAGATGCGATCGCCCTGCCGGACGATGGCGGTGCGCACCGGAAAGTCACGCAGGCGTCCGCGCACGAATATCTGCGCTGCCAGATCGGGCGCACAGTCGAAGACGCCGCACAGCAACGTCCGGACTTCGCCGCCCGCCGCTGCTTCGTCTTGCGTTGATCCGGCCCCCGGCATGGCGGCACAATAACCGAGAACTTCTAACCCACCAATTCCTTCAGCGGCGCACTCGCATCCGCCAGCGCGGCCTTGTCCGGCGCGGCGCCGGTCTCGATCAGCTTGCGGCCCTGGACATAGTCCTTCACGGCATTGACGCAGTCGAGCGCGATCACGCGGCCGCCTTTCAGATAGACGACGGAGAGGCTGCGCGCCGCCGGATCGCCGCGGACGATGAGATCGTCATGGCCCTGCGAGAGGCCGACGGTCTGCAGCTTCAGATCGTATTGGTTCGACCAGAACCAGGGCATGGCGGCATAAGGTTCTGGCGTGCCTGTGATCGCCTTTGCGGCCGTATGCGCCTGGTCGTTCGCGTTCTGCACGGATTCGAGCCGGATGCGCGCGCCGCCGGCGAAGCGGTTCTCATGCGCGGCGCAGTCGCCGATCGCGTAGATGTCGGGCAGGCTGGTTCGGCAGTATTCGTCGATATGGACGCCGTTGCCGGTCTCGGCCCCCGCCTCGGCGAGCGGGCCGGTGACGGCGTTGATGCCGATGCCGGCGACGATCAGGTCGGCGGGGAGGATCTCGCCGTCGGCGAGCCTCACGCCTTCGGGGACAATCGAATCCATGCCGGTGCCGGTGCGGACGTCCACGCCATGAGCACGGTGCTCGGCCTCGTAGAAGCGCGAAAGGGGCTCGCCGGCGACCCGCGCGAGCACCCGGTCCAGCGCCTCCAGGACCACCACCTCGCGGCCGAGCTTGCGCAGCACAGCCGCCGCCTCCAGCCCGATATAGCCGCCGCCGATCACCGCGACCCGCTTCACTGCGGGCAGCTCGGCGAGCAAATGGTCGACATCGGCGCGGTCGCGGATCGTGTGGACGCGCTCGAAGCCGGCGCAGGCGAGGCGCTTCGGCTCGCCGCCCGCGGCCCAGACCAGGATGCCGTAACCCAGCCGCTCCCCGTCGGCGCGCGTCACCGTCTTCGCCGCCGGATCGACCGCAATCACCTTCTGGCCGAGCACCAGTTCGACCTGCCGTTCCGCCCAGAAGGCGAGCGGGCGGATCAGCAGTCGCTCGAATAACTTCTCGCCGGCCAGATAGTCCTTGGAGAGCGGCGGCCGCTCATAAGGCGGGTTCGGGTCGGCACTCACGATGGCGAGCGAGCCGGCAAAGCCCTGCTGGCGCAGGGCGATCGCCGCCTGGGCGCCGCCGTGGCCGCCGCCCACGATGAGGACGTCGAAGGAAATCATCGCTCAGTCCTGCGGCGCGGACGCGGATTTTTCAATTGCACCCTTCCGCACGGGCCGTCAGGGGTCGCTGCGATGCAAAGCATGATCGACCGCCACGGGCTCCAGGTTGCCGAGCCGCTCGCGCGCTTCCTCGAGGAGGACGCGCTCCCCGGCACCGGGCTGGAGGCGGACGCCTTCTGGCGCGGCACGGCAGGGATTTTCGCGCGGCTGACGCGGGAAAACCGCCGGTTGCTCGCGATCCGCGACGACCTTCAGGCGAGGATCGACGCCGCGCCGGCGCGGAGCGGGGACGCCGCCTTCCTCACCGAGATCGGCTATCTTGCCGACGAACCGTCGCCTTTCACGATCGATCCCGGGAATGTCGACGACGAGGTGGCACGGATCGCCGGGCCGCAGCTGGTCGTGCCGGTGCTCAACGCCCGCTTCCTGCTCAACGCCGCCAATGCGCGCTGGGGCAGCCTCTACGATGCGCTTTACGGCACCGATGCGCTCCCCGGACGGGCGCGGGGGCCGGGATACGACGCCGAACGCGGCGCCGAAGTGATCGCGCGGGCACGGGCCTTTCTCGACGAGACGCTGCCCGGCTGGGAAGCGGCGGTCGGTGGTGGCGAGCATCCGGCGCTGGTCGCGCGCCGGGATGGCGCGATCCTGTTCCGCCATAACGGCCTGCATATCGAGCTGGTGATCGATCCCGCCCATCCGATCGGGCGCGACGATCCGCTCGGCATCGCCGACGTGGTGCTCGAGTCTGCGCTCACCACCATCGTCGATCTGGAGGACAGCGTTGCCGCGGTCGATGCCGGGGACAAGGTGGCGGCCTATCGCAACTGGCTCGGCCTGATGAAGGGCGACCTTACCGCCAGTTTCGACAAAGGCGGCCGATCAGTCGAACGATCCCTGGACGCCGACCGGGCCTATGGCGACTTGACGCTGCCCGGCCGTTCGCTGCTGTTCGTGCGCAATGTCGGTCATCTGATGACCACGCCCGCGATCCAGCTTGCGGACGGGTCCGAGGCGCCCGAAGGCATTCTCGACGCCATCGTCACCAGCCTGATCGCGCTGCACGACCTGAACGGGCTGGGCCGCTTCCGCAACAGCCGCGCCGGCTCCATCTACATCGTGAAGCCCAAGATGCACGGCCCCGATGAGGCTGCCTTCGCCAATGACTTGTTCGACGCCGTCGAGGATCTGCTCGGTCTCTCCCGCCACACGGTGAAGGTCGGGCTGATGGACGAGGAGCGCCGGACGTCGGCCAACCTCGCCGCCTGCATCCACGCGCTTCGCCACCGGATCGTGTTCATCAACACCGGCTTCCTCGACCGCACCGGCGACGAGATCCATACCTCGATGCACGCCGGGCCGATGATCCCCAAGGCGGAGATGAAGGGCAGCCAATGGATCAAGGCCTATGAGGACCGCAACGTGCGGATCGGGCTCGCCGCGGGCTTTTCCGGCAGGGCGCAGATCGGCAAGGGCATGTGGGCGGCGCCCGACCTCATGGGCGACATGCTGGTGCAGAAGCTCGGCCATCCGCAGGCGGGCGCCAACACCGCCTGGGTGCCGAGCCCGACCGCGGCGACGTTGCACGCGCTCCATTATCATCAGGTCGACGTGTTCGCGCGCCAGGCCGAACTGGCCGGAGAGAAGGTGCCGCCGCTCGCCGCCTTGCTCACCGTGCCGCTCGCCACCGGCCGGAACTGGACGCCGGAGGCGATCCGCGCCGAGCTGGACAATAATGCGCAGGGCATTCTCGGCTATGTCGTGCGCTGGATCGATCAGGGCGTCGGCTGCTCCAAGGTGCCGGACATTCACGATGTCGGCCTGATGGAGGACCGCGCCACCCTGCGCATCTCCTCCCAGCATATCGCCAACTGGCTGCTACACGGCGTCTGCACCGCGGACGAGGTCGATGCCGCGCTCAGGCGCATGGCCGCCTGCGTGGACGCGCAGAATGCGGGCGACCCGCTCTACCGGCCCATGTCGGGCAACGAGGATAGCAGCCTCGCCTTCCGGGCCGCCCGCGCTCTGGTCTTCGAAGGCGCCGCCCAGCCCAACGGCTATACCGAGCCGCTGCTTCACGCCTTCCGCCTGAAGGCGAAGGCCGGGGACAGTTACTCGTAACTGTCCCCATGTCGTCTGCGGCGGCCGGAATGGGGACAGTTGGCGGGCAATTGTCCCCAACATCGTTACGCCAAACTGTCACATCCCTGTCACGGAACCTCCCGAAAACGCCTATAGCCGGGCCATAGACATTGCGCCGGACAGGGGAGGACCTGCCCTGATGATGAATGGCAAGCTGCTGCTGGTCGAGGACGATCCCGCGCTCGCGGACCTGCTCAAATGGCATTTCGAGCGCGAGGATTTCAACGTCGCCCACACGCCGGACGGCGACGAGGCGCTGTTGCTCGCCTCGGAGACGCCGCCGGACATCATCCTGCTCGACTGGATGATCGAGGGCATTTCCGGCCTTGAAGTCTGCCGCCGAGTCCGCCGCGCGCCGGAAACCGCGAACGTGCCGATCATCATGCTGACCGGCCGCGGCGAGGAGGCGGACCGGGTGCGAGGCCTCGAGACCGGCGCCGACGATTATGTGACCAAGCCGTTCAGCCCGCGCGAGCTGGTCGCCCGGGTGCGCGCCGTGCTGCGCCGGGTGCGGCCCGCGCTGGCCGGCGAGATTTTGAAGTTCGCCGATCTCGAAATGGACATCGTCAGCCACAAGGTGAAACGCGGCGGCAAGACGATTCCGCTGGGGCCGACCGAGTTCCGACTGCTTCGTCACTTCCTCGAGCATCCGGGCCGGGTGTTCAGCCGGGCACGGCTGCTCGATTCGGTCTGGGGCCGGGACCGCGACATCGAACTCCGCACCGTGGACGTCCACATCCGCCGGCTCCGTCAGGCGATCAATCTCGGCGGCAGGCCGGAGCTGATCCGCACCGTCCGCTCCGCCGGCTACGCTCTGGATGACGATGGCGGGTGACCGGTAGCGAGCGGGGACCGTTACGAGTAACTTCCCCATCATGGCCGCACGGACCCTCAGCCTGCGCGAGAAGCGTCTGATCCAGGGCGCGATCCTGCTCGCCATCATCGTGCTGGTCTCATTGCTGCTGCGCGGCGGCGGCGGGGCGCCGCCACCCGGTCCGGCCACGCCGGCAGTGTCGCCGACCCCGGTGACCGCGCCGCCGCCGGCGCCCATCGCCGTCGCGCCAGCGCCGCCGCCCGTGCCGGCCGCGGATCTCTCGCAGCTCAGGCTGTACGGCCTGCTCGCGAGCGGGGCGGTGATCGGCCTCGACAATGGCGGGCAAAGGCTGGTCCCGGTCGGCCGTGAGGCCCTGCCCGGGCTGACTCTCGTCCGGGTCGAGCAGAATCACGCGATCCTGCAGGGCGTCGAGGGCGAAATCCGCCTCGGCTTTGACGGGATTGCCGAGGCCGGTGGCGAACCCGCACCCGCGCGGGTTGCCACCGGCCCGGGGGCGCAGCGCGAGGAGATGCTGCGCTACCGGCTCGGCCTCGCGCCGCGCACTGCGAACGGGCGGGTGACCGGCTATACGGTCCGCGCCAATGTCGAAATGCCGGCGCTCGCCCGCGCCGGCATTCAGCCCGGCGACGTGATCGTCGCGGTCAACGGCAGCGCTTTCGACGAGGAAAAGCTGCAGGCGCTGGCCGGGATCATCGCCAGCGCCACGCCGACCCGCTTCGAGGTCGAGCGCGGCGGCCAGCGCCTCCAGCTGACTCTGCGGCCGCGCTGAGCGGGGCGTGGATTCGTGACCGATCGGTGACGGAACGGCGTCGCTCGGATGACAGTTAAGTGACGGAAAATAAACGTATAATTGCGTCGCATCTGTAACAAAAGCATCATCCTCGCCCCCTAGCTGCGCGATTGAAGGCGGCCGTCGAATCGAGTCGCCCGTCAACGCCACTCCCGGGGGTCCCGATGTCAAAATTCCGCGCGCTGCTGCTCACCACCGCTTTGGTTCCGCTCGCCGCCTTCGCCCAGACGGCGCGGGCGCAGGATGCGGGCGGGGCAGCAGCGCCCTCTCCCGAGGCCGAGGCGACCGCGGGTCAGCCGGAAACCGAGGTCGCGATGGCCGACCAGCCTGCGCCGGCCGGCCCGGATCAGGGCGTCGCCGACATCGTCGTCACCGCCACCCGGCGCGAGACCAATTTGCAGCGCACGCCGATCGCAATCAGCGTGATCAACCCGCAGACTCTCCAGGACCGCCACGTCCAGAGTCTCCACGACCTTGCCGACGGTGCGCTGCCCTCCCTGCGGGTCGCCACCTTCGAGGCCCGGCAGTCCGCGCTGACCGTCGGCATTCGCGGCATCGTCCCATTCGATGCCAACCAGACCGCGCGCGACCAAGGCGTCGGCATCTATATTGACGGCGTCTATCTCGGCCGCCAGCAGGGCCTCAACGCCGCCTTGTTCGACATCGAGCGTATAGAGGTTCTGCGCGGGCCGCAGGGCACGCTCTTCGGCCGTAACACCGAAGGCGGCGCGGTCAGCATGGTCACGCACTCACCAAGTGGCGTTTTTGGTGTCCGCGCTTCCGCTGGCATCGGCAATTTCGGAAGCTACAACGGCCAGGTTCACGTCGATCTGCCGGCCTTTGCCAACTTCTCGGTCAAACTCGACGGCGTCATCCAGCATCAGGGCGCAACGATCGATAACCCGCTCGCCGGCCAGTACGGCTGGAACTATTACCATCGGGTTGGCGGCCGCATTGCGGTGCGCTGGGAGCCGTTCGAAGGGTTCACTGCCGATTTCGCCTACGATCGCGGACGCGACGAGAACACACCCTTCTACAGCCAACTGGTGAACTACAATCCGCAGGGCCGCGTCGTCGGCGTTTACAACGGCGCCAACCAATTGGTTAATCCGAATACCGGTCTCGCGTGCAATCCGGCCTGCATCGCGCCGCTCTCACCGCTGGTCGTGGTGAGCGGTGACCACCGGATGCGGGTCGCCGACATCGGGGTTCCGCAGCAGCTGAGCATCGATGAGACCGACGGCTTCTCTGCGACCCTGCGCTATCGCGCCTCGCCTGCGGTCGAGCTGCGGTCGATCACCGCCTGGCGTGGCGTCGATACGCATCAGTGGGATAATAGTGGTGGCGCCCATCGTACGATCTTCGCGCCCAACGCCAACTTCAGCCGCTACAGCCTCTCTGAGCTTTTCCAGTCGCAGTTCAGCCAGGAATTCCAGATCGTCGGCAACATCCCGCACCTCGATTACGTGTTTGGCGTATATTATTTCAACGAACACGCTCAGGAGGCCGCCGCGACCCCGTCCACGAACAGGTGGAACGCCAACGGGACCGGCTACACGACCAACAGCGAGATCGTCATTCCGCCGATCACATCGGGCAATCAGGGCTGGGACCGTAGTTCCTGGTTCGTGCAACGCGGCAGCCGCGCCGAGGCCGACAGCTATTCCGCCTTCGGGCAGGTTATCTGGAGCCCGATCGACACAGTCCATCTTACCGTCGGCGGCCGTTACTCCCGCGACGAGCGCAACGGCGTCCTGTACACGGTCCAGAACAAGCCGACCAATTTCCTTTTCACCTTCACGGGCAATCGCTTCGATCCGCTGGTCACCATCGCCGCCGACGTGCTGCCGGGCGTCAATCTCTACGGCAAATATGCGACCGGCTATCGGGCTGGCGGCGCCAACGACCGCTCGCAGACCTTCACGGCCTTCGGTCCCGAAGTGGTGAGATCCTATGAAATCGGCGCCAAGCTGGACCTCTTCCAACGCCATGTCAGACTCAATCTGGCGGGCTACATCATGGATCGTACTGGGACCCAGACCGACTTCGACAATGTCGACACCAATCCGGCGAGCCCGACCTTCAACCTCCACACGGAGGAAACCCGCAATGCGCCGGGCACCTCGAAGATTCGTGGCTTCGAGGCCGAGCTGACCGCGCGCGTGACACCTGACCTCACGTTCGGGCTGTCCTATGCCTACACCCACACTCGCGTGCCGCCGACGCCGAACCCTTTCCTGCCGGGCAATCCGCTATCGAACGTGTTCGTCGTGTTCACGCCCCGCAATGCCCTCTCGGGCTCGATCGACTACAGCGTTCCGGTCGGGGGGATCGGCACGGAGCTTCGGCTGCACCTTGATGCGAATTATGCCGATCCGCAATATAGCTTCCAGTCCGAGCCGGTGCGGACAGATTCGAGCTTCATCGTCAATGGCCGTCTCGCGCTCGCCGACGTCCATGTCGGCAACGATGCGCGGGTGACGCTCTCGGTGTGGGGCCGGAACCTCCTCAACGAGACGCACATCTATCGGCGGTCGGCGGCGAACGCCGCGGTACTCGGCGACTATGCCAATTTCAACACGCCGCGCACCTTCGGCGCGGAGATCGCCTTCCGCTTCTGACGGTGGCGCGGCCGTATGAAAGGGCCGGTGCAGTGTGCTGTCCGGGCCCTTTTCTGTCTTTTCGTGTTCGTCAGCGGCTGGCGGTCATGACCGGGCGCGCGGCCGCGGCCAGCGCCTCGCGGGCGAGCTCGTCGGTGGAGCGCAGGCGCCCGCCTGCGGTCTGGACGTCATATTGCACCGGCGAGGCAAGGGCCCGGCGCCAGGCCGCGACCGCCGCGTCGTGGCGGCCGCTCAGCCAGTAGACGGCGCCGAGATTGAGCAGGCGCACCGGATCGCCGCTGTCGAGGTGGCGGTCCGTCAGGATCGCTTCGGCGCGGCCGAGATCGCCGTTCCGGATCGCGGCGGCGGCGAACGGATCGCGCGCACTGACCGTGATCGTGTCGGAGGCCGGCGCGGCCATGGCTGAGGTGGAGAAGCAGAGCGCCCCGAAGGCGATCAGCGAAAGTCTCTTCATGGCAGTCACTCCCCGGATGCGTCGGGAGCGTGTTACAATATTATGACATTTCGGGCAATTTTTTATGACGCCTGCATGACGAATTTGCGAAGCTGAGGCGAACGAGTCACACTGCCTTTGTCAGGCCCAGTAGCCGGCCGTCTCGCTGGCCACTTGCAGTGCCTCTTCGGCCGCGGCGATCGCCTCGGCGGCCGCCGCCTTGCGGCGCAGGCGCTGCGCATTGCCCCGCAGTCCCGGAGCGAGCTTCGTGGTGATCGCCTGCGCGGCCTCGGCATCATTGAGATCGCCGAGGCTCTCCTGAAGCTCCTTCAGCGCCAGGACGAAACGCTCGCGGCGGGCGAGCTTCGGCCGCTTCGCCGACAGGCCGGCGAGGAATTCGGCCGAATAGCGCAGTTTCTTGACGTCCAGCCGCAGCTGATGGAGATCCTCGGCCGCCACTTTGCCGAGCATGTCGCTGTGGCGTTTCACGCGCCGCCACTGCCGGCTGAGCTGGTCGGCGGCAAGCTCGGCGAGATCGCGCTTGGCGCGGTCGCGGAACCGCCAGGCGCCGGCATGGATCCAGAGCGACAGGTTCAGCATCAGCGCCCGCACCCGCACCGAGCCCAGCGCCGCCTCGACCCGGTCATAGGCCTTGGCCCGCGCCTTCAACAGCCGCTCGCGCACCGCCTCATCCGCATGCAGCCCCTCCTCGCCGGCAAGCAGGACGTCGAGATTGCGGGCGTCGCCGAGCTGGCCGGCCAGCCAGCCGACCTCCTCCCGCAGCTCCGGATAATCCTTGCCGCGCACGGTTGGTCGGAACAGGGACAGGGCCGAGCGCAGCCGGCGGAGCGCGATCCGCGCCTGATGCAGCGCGTCGGCGTCGCGGCGCACCAGCAGCACCATCTCGTTCAGCCGGTAATGGCGCAGGCAGGATTGGGCGACGACGCGGAAGGCAGCGCCCTCGGTGATCCTGGGGGGGAGGGCGATCGGTTCCGCGCGCGCCGCCTCGCCGAGCCGCCGCTCGGCCAGTGCATAAGCGCGTTCCGCCTTGCTGAGCACGCCGAGCCGGAGCGGCAGCGCCGCGCCGATCTCCCCGGCCAGCGCGAACAGGGCGCGCGGCTTGCCCGATTTCAGCTCGAGCTCCAGCTCACAGAGCGGCGATTCCGCCTTGCCGGCGGTGACCTTGCCTTCGTCCAGCACCACCTCGATCACGCTGCCCTTGTGCGTGACCAGCCAGATCGTGCGGCGGAATTTCGAGCGGACCTGCTGCTTCAGCGGCCCGGCTTCTCCGGCCTCAAGCAGTTTCAGCAGCGGCGTTTTTGCCAGGGCGGCATCGTCGGGCGCGAAGCCAGGTACCTCGGCCTCCCATTCGCGGCGGACGAACAGGCCGGCGGCCGCGGCGGGCTTGTGCTTCACCGCCTGGACATAATGCCCGCCCGCCTTGCGTACGCGCAGCGAATAGCCCGCGTGGCGGACGAGTCCATCCTTCGTGTCGAAATAGGCGGTGTCGGCCTCGGTGACCCCGGGCGTCACCCCGGCCAGGGCGGAACAGGCCTTCAGCGCCTCCGCGTCCGTGGCCGCGACGTCGAATTTCAGCTCGACTTCGTCCGACATGGCAACCCCGCCGAGCGCTTTCCCCGGAGCGGTGGATTGCATGTTTATGTTACAATTTGGATTAGTTTTTGCGTCAGCCTGTTCCGGCGAGGATCGCGCGGTCGATCTGGCCGATTCCGGTGACCCCGGTCAGCGCCATGGCGACGCGCATTTCGGCCTCGATCAGCTCCAGCAATTGCGTCACGCCGGCGCCGCCCCGGGCGGCCAGCGCATAAGCCCAGGCGCGGCCGAGCAACACGCCGTCGGCGCCGAGCGCCAGCATTCGAACGACGTCCAGCCCGGAACGGACGCCGCCGTCGGCGAGCACCGTCAGCCGGCCGCCGACCGCGTCGGCAATGGCGGGCAGCGCCCGGGCTGTGGAGGGGACGCCGTCCAATTGCCGGCCGCCATGATTGGAGACGACGATCCCGTCCGCGCCCGCATCCACCGCCGCGCGGGCGTCCTCGGGATCGAGAATGCCCTTGATCACGAACTTGCCCGGCCATAGCGCGCGCAGGCCCGCGATGTCCTTCCAGGTCAGGGTCGCGTCGAAATTGGTCGCCGACCATTTCAGGAAGTCGAGCAAATTGGTCTGCCGGTCGAACAGATGCGCGACATTGCCGAGCGAATGCGGCCGGCCCCGGAGGCCCACGTCCCAGGCCCAGCGCGGCCTGCCCATCGCCTGCAGCAGGCGGCGCATCTGGCTGGCAAGGCCCGGCGGCGCGTGCAGGCCGGAATGAACGTCGCGATAGCGCGAGCCGGGGACCGGCAGGTCGACGGTGAACAGCAAAACCGGGCAGCCATGGCCGGCCGCTTTGGCCAGCATCTCGCGGGTGAAGCCGCGGTCCTTCGTGATGTAGAGCTGGAACCAGATCGGCTGGTCGGTTTTCGCCGCGACCTCGTCCAGCGAACAGCAGCCGACGGTGGATAAAGTGAACTGCACGCCCGCCGCCTGCGCCGCCCGTGCCGCCTGCACCTCGCCGCGCCGCGCATACATGCCGGAGAGGCCGACCGGCCCGAGCGAGACCGGCATGGCCAGCCTCTGCCCGAGCAGCTCGGTGGAAAGATCGATGTCGGAGACATCCCGCAGCACTCGCTGGCGCAGCGCCACCTCGGCGAGATCGGCGACGCTCCGCCGCAGCGTGACCTCCGCATAGGAACCGCCGTCGATATAATCGAACAGGAAGCGGGGCAGCCGCCGCCGGGCGGCCTCGCGGAAATCGGCGACGGAGGCGATGCGCATGCGGCGACTATAGCCTGAGGCGGCCGGGGAGCAATTTCCCGGCCGACGGCGTCAGCCGACGTCGGTCCGCGCCAGCCTCGGCGAGAGCAGGTGGATCGACAGCAGGGCCAGGAAATAGGCCGCGCCCGCCACTGCGAAGAGGGGCGCATAGGTGCCGAGCTTCTCCAGCACCGCGCCGGCATATTTCGAGAAGAACATGCCGCCGACCGCGCCCACCGTGCCGCCGATCCCGATCACCGAGCCGACCGCGAAGCGCGGGAACATGTCGGATGGCAAAGTATAGAGATTGGCGGAAAAGGCCTGATGCGCGGCCGCGGCGACGCCGATGATCAGCACGCTGAGCCAGAGGCTCTGCACCGAGGTCGCGAACACCACCGGCAGCACGAACAGCGCGCAGATCAGCATGGTCAGCTTGCGCGCCCGGTTGACGCTCATGCCGCGCTTCAGGAAGTGGCCCGAGAGCCAGCCGCCGGCAACGCTGCCGACGTCGGAGATCAGATAGATGCCGCCAAGCGCGAACACCGCCACCGGCGTCGTCCAGTGGACCAGATCGAGATTGTATTGCTTGCCGAGATAGCCGGGCAGCCAGAACAGGTAGAACCACCAGATCGGGTCGATGAAGAACTTGCCGAGCGCATAGGCCCAGGTCTCGCGGCGCTTCAGCAACTTCAGCCACAGCCAGCTCACCTTGACCTCGGGATCGGCCGGATCCTGATGGATATGGTCGAGCTCCGCCCGGTTGACGCGCTTGTGGTCCTTCGGCTTGTCGCGGAAGATGGCGAGCCAGGCGATCAGCCAGGCGATGCCGAAAATGCCGGTGACGAAGAAGGTCATCCGCCAGCCGATCGCCGGCACCATCAGCCAGATCAGCAACGGCGTCAGGATGGCGCCGACATTGGCGCCGGCGTTGAAGATGCCGATGGCGAGCGCGCGCTCCTTCACCGGGAACCAGTCTGTCACCGCCTTCACGCCGGCCGGGAAATTGCCGGATTCGCCGATGCCGAGGCCGAAGCGGGCCATGGCGAACTGGGCCGCGCTGTGGACCCCGCCATGCGCCATATGGGCGATCGTCCAGATCACCACCGCGATCGCATAGCCGAGGCGCGCGCCGATCCAGTCGACGATCTTGCCGAAGCTGAGATAGCCGATGGCGTAGGCGGCCTGGAACCAGAAGATGATGTTGGCATAGTCGCCCGGCGACCAGTGCAATTCGTCGCGGAGGGTCAGCTCCAGCACGCCGATCATTTGCCGGTCGACATAGTTGATCGCGGTGGCGGCGAAGAGCAGGCCGCAGATCACCCAGCGATAGCGGCTGACCCTGTCCGCCGCCCGCGAGACGATTTCGCTGCCCGCATCCGTCATCCCGCTCTCCCTCCGCCGCCGCTTCGGGCGGCCGTTTTATTCCGGTCTCGCCGCCACCAGGCTGCAGGTCACGGCGAGCCCGTTCCGGAACTGCGCCTCGACTGCCTGCCCGGGACGGGCGCGATGCACGCCGGTGACGGCGCCGGACGAGATCCACTGCCCGGGCGCGAGCGCGATGCCGCGCCGCGCCATCAATTCGAACAGGAAGCGGGCCGCTCCCATGGCGCCGTCCGGGAAGGCCGTCGCCCGGCCGCTGCCGGCGACCTCGCCGCCGATCCGGCAGGTCACCTCCCATTGCTCGAAGCCGCTGCCTTGCCAGTCCGGGATTTCGGCGCCGACGACGAGCCCGTTATTGTTGCCGAAATCGGAGACCACGGCGATCGGGCCGATGTCGTTGATCGCGGCGAGCGGCGAGCTGGCGATCTCGATGCCGGCATGGACCGCGCCGATCAGCCCGGCCGCCTCGTCCAGGGTGAAATGCGTTTTCCCGGCCGGCGGCGCGGCGCCGATCCGGAGCAGGAACTCGGCCTCGCCGGCGGCGAAGCCCTCGGCGAAGACCGGCATCGCCGCGCCGTCGCGTTCCTCGTGGAAGATCGGGCCGGTGATCCGGTCGGTGCCGAACAGGTCGATCAGAGGCTCGGGGACGCGGCCCACCTTCCAGCCGATCACCGGGCGGCCCCAGGCGGCGATCGCCGCGTCCTGGATCGCATAGGCTTCGTCGAGGCTGGCCGGGAAATCGCCGGGATAGGAGTCGAGCCCGGAGGCGGCGCGGCGCGCGGCGAGGAATCGGCCGGCAATCCGGCTGCGGTCATCGACGAGGGTCACGCGCTCTCCAATGGGCTTTTCTTTTGGGTGCTAACGGAAACCGGTGTCATAAGCAACCGGGCGTGTGCGGCGTTGGCCATTTTCAGCCGGTCCGGAGTGAAGCGGCCGCGCGGGCGCGGGCCTTTATCGCTTCGGGATCAAGCACCTGGCCGCGCGGCACCAGCCAGGAACCGCCGACGCAGGCAACCGCCGGCTCCGCCAGCCAGGCGGGCGCCGTCTCCTGGGTGATGCCGCCGGTGGGACAGAAACGGACTTCGCCGAACACCGCCGCCAGCGCCTTCAGCACCGCCAGCCCGCCGGCCGCCTCGGCCGGGAAGAATTTGAGGCGGGTGAAGCCGAAATCGCGGGCGCGCATGATGTCGCCCGTATTGCTCACACCGGGCAGAAACGGCGTCGCGCCCATCGCTTCGCCGAGCCGCTCGGTGAAGCCAGGGCTGACGATGAACTCGGCGCCCGCGGCCCGCGCCTCCATGAGCTGCGCCGGATCGAGCACCGTTCCGGCGCCCACCACCGCGCCGGGCACCTCTTTCATCGCCCGAATCGCATCGAGCGCCACGGGTGTGCGGAGCGTCACCTCCAGCACCGGCAGGCCGCCTGCGACCAGGGCCCCGGCGATCGGTACCGCATCCTCGACCCGGTCGATGACCAGCACCGGGATGACGGGCGTCATGGCCATGATGTCGTCGATCGTCCGCATCACCGTCAGTTTGCCTTGAGCATCATGGAAACCGGTGTCAGACTAAAGCCGCTCGCCTTTGCGGGCAAGGGCGCGCTAATCCTGCGTCATGGGAGGGAAAGGCAAGGTGGCGAAAGCCGGCGACGGGAATGGCGGACGCGGCGCGCGTGCGACGATCAACGACGTCGCGCGGCTGGCGGGCGTGTCGAAGAAGACGGTGAGCCGGGTGATCAACCGCTCGCCCTTGCTCAACGAGGAAACGCGCGAGCGGGTCGAGAAAGTGATCCGCGATCTCGGCTATGTGCCCAATCCGCAGGCGCGGGCGCTGGCGCTAAGGCGCAACTTCCTGGTCGGCCTGATCCACGACAATCCGAACGCGCAGATGGTGCTGAACGTCCAGCAGGGCATCCTCGAGGCGCTGGCCGGCACCGAGTTCGAGATGGTGGTGCGGCCGGTCGACCGCTCCTCGCAGGCGATGCTGGACGACGTGCGCACCTTCCTCGAGCGGCAGCGGCTGTTCGGCGTCGTCCTGCTGCCGCCGATCAGTGAGAATGACGCGCTGGCGCGGCTCTGCGACGAGGTCGGCTGCCGCTACGTGCGGATGGGCTCGGCCCAGCTCGACGATGCGGGGCACATGGTCGCCTCCAACGACCGCGAGGCGGTGCGCGAGGCGACCCAGTATCTGATCGAGCACGGCCACGAACTGATCGGCCTGATCGAGGGGCCGGACGGCTTCCGCTCGGCGCGCGAGCGGCGGCTCGGCTTCGAGGATGCGCTGGCGGATGCGGGCCACAGCCTGCCGCGCAGCCTGATCGCCCGCGGCAATTATACCTTCGAGACCGGCGTCACCGCGGCCGAGCGGCTGCTCGACCTGTCGCCGCGCCCGACCGCGATCTTCGCCTCGAACGACGAGATGGCCGCCGGCGTGGTCTTCGCGGCGCGCGAGCGCGGCATCGCCGTGCCGGAAGAACTCAGCGTGATCGGCTTCGACGACACCCCGATCGCCGCCCATATATGGCCGCCTTTGACCACCGTGCGCTGGCCGATCGTCTCGATGGCGCGCTCGGCGGCGCGCAAACTGGTCGGCGACATGGTCGGCGGCCAGGCGGCCGGCGAGCAGCCGAGCGAATTGCCCTCGACTTTGGTGAAGCGGGCCAGCGTGGCGCCGCCGCCGGCCTAAGGAAACTCCTGCACGACCTCGATCTCGCCGACGATCGCCGCGTTGAAAGCGCCGAGCTCGTCGGCCGGGATCCAATATTCCTGGTGGGCGCGGCCGCCGGCTTCCTGAGCCTGATACGCGTCGAGGAAATCCTTCCGGACTTCGAAGCGCGTGACGCAGCCAGACCCACTCGCTGGCACGTTCCAGTCCCGGGCGATCTTCACCGCATAATCTTCGCTGAGCACCGGGTAGAAGATCGGCTGCTCCGGCAGGCGCGGCGGAAAGGCGCGCATGCGGGCGGCGCGGATCAGTGCCAGTTCCTTCGGCCCGACGGGGCGCCAGAGGGTCACAGTCTCGATCATACCCGCGTCCTTAGCATGACGAGACCCGTTGAACGATGCACTGACACCGGTTACCAAGTCGCAAAGCCCGTTTAGGAGAGTCGGATGTTCGAGAGGACCTATTACGCCACCCATCCGGATATGATGGAGTGCGTGTCGAACGAGGAGCTGCGCGACCGCTATCTGATCTCCGACCTGTTCCGCGAAGGCGAGTGCGTGCTGAACTATACCCATGCCGACCGCTTCGTGATCGGCGGCGTGCAGGTGGGGAAGGGGGCGGTGCATCTGCCCGCGCAGACCGAGCCGGCCTCCGCGGCGGGCCATCCCTTTCTCGAACGGCGCGAGCTGGCCATCGTCAATGTCGGCGCGGTTGAGGGCACGGTCACCGTCGACGGCGAGGTCTTCGCGCTCGGCAACAAGGACTGCCTCTACGTCACCATGGGCGCGACGGACGTGATCTTCGCGGGCGAGGGCGCGCGTTTCTATCTCGCCTCTTGCCCGGCGCATCAGGCGTTCAGGACCCGCAAGCTGGAAATCGCGCAGGCCAATGCGCTGGAGCGCGGCAGCCTCGAGGAATCGAACGAGCGGACCATCTACCAGCTGGTCATTCCGGGCGTCTGCGACAGCGCCCAGCTGGTCATGGGCCTCACCGTGCTGAAGCCCGGCAGCGTCTGGAACACGATGCCGCCGCACATTCACGAGCGGCGCAGCGAAATCTATTTCTATTTCGGGCTGGACGATCTCGACAAGGACCGCGTCTTCCACTTCATGGGCGAGGGCGAGGCGACCCGACATCTCGTCGTGAAGAATGAGGAGGCGGTGATCTCGCCGGTCTGGTCGATCCACATGGGATCGGGCACGAAGGCCTATGCCTTCATCTGGGCGATGGCCGGGGAGAATCAGGACTATACGGACATGAACGTGCTCGACATCTGCCAGTTGGCGTGAGGAGGGAGGGAATGGCTCCCACAACCGTTCGGGCCGAGCTTGTCGAAGCCCTGCCCTTTCCTTCTTCGGCAAAGAAGGACAGCCCCTCGACGGGCTCAGGGCGGACGGTGCAGGAGAATAGACGGTGAATTCCTTTGATCTCACCGGCAAGGCCGCCATCGTCACCGGCGCCAATACCGGCATCGGCCAGGCGATCGCGGTCGCGCTGGCCGAGGCGGGGGCGGACGTGGCGCTGGCGGGGCGGTCGCCCGCCCAAGAGACTGCGGAGCAGATTCGGGCGCTGGGACGCGGCGCCGTACCGATCGAGGCGGACCTCGCCACCACGGCGCCGGTGCAGCGCGTGGTGGACGAGGCGCTTGCGGCGTTCGGCCGGCTCGACATCCTGATCAACAATGCCGGCATCATCCGCCGGGCCGACGCGGCCGAGTTCTCCGAGGCGGACTGGGACGCGGTGCTCGACACCAATTTGAAGAGCCTGTTCTTCCTCTGCCAGGCGGCCGGGCGGCACATGCTCTCGTGTGCCAGCGGCAAGATCGTCAACATCGCCTCCTTGCTGAGCTTCCAGGGCGGCATCCGCGTGCCGAGCTATGCCGCGGCCAAATCGGGCGTGGCGGGGCTGACCAAGGCGCTGGCGAACGAATGGGCGGGGCGTGGCGTCAACGTGAACGCGATCGCGCCCGGCTATATCGCCACCAACAACACCGCAGCGCTGCAGGCCGACGAGACCCGCAACCGCCAGATCCTGGAGCGGATTCCGGCCGGACGCTGGGGCGACCCGAAGGACATTGCCGGGGCGGCGGTGTTCCTGGCCTCGCCGGCGGCCGATTATGTGAACGGCCATATCCTTGCAGTGGACGGGGGATGGCTGGGCCGCTGATCGGCCGCCGCCCCGTGCTGGCGGGGCTGGCCGCCGCGCCCTTGCTGATGGCGCAGCGCGCCCCGGCCGCACGCCAGGTCCAGGCCATGCTCGGTATTCGCTATGGCCGGGCGGAGCGCTTCCGGGCGCCGCGTCCCGTCTCCGATCCGCCGCTGGGTGTCTATGGCCCGTCCAGCCCGCAACCGGGGCGCGAGGGCAGTGAGGACTGCCTGTTCCTCAATATCTGGACGCCGGCGCGGGACGGCCGCCGCCGGCCGGTGCTCGTCTATTTCCACGGCGGCGCTTATTCGAGCGGCAGTGCGGACAGCCCCCTGCTCGACGGCCGGAATCTCGCCGCGCGCGGCGATGTCGTGGTGGTCACGGTCGGGCACCGGCTCAACCTGTTCGGTTACCTCTATCTCGCCCGGCTCGACCCGCGCTTCCCGGACAGCGGCAATTGCGGGCAGCTCGACCTCATTCTCGCCTTGCAGTGGGTGCGCGACAGTATCGCGGCTTATGGCGGCGATCCCCGGCTGGTGACTGTGTTCGGTCAGTCGGGCGGCGGCGCCAAGATCGCGACTCTGATGGGCACGCCCGCCGCGCGCGGCCTCTTCCACCGCGCCGCGACGATGAGCGGGCAGCAGGTGACGGCCTCGGGCCCGCTCCACGCCACCGAACGGGCGCGGGCGTTCATGGCGCGCGTGGGCGCGCGGACGGCCGACGATCTGCTGGCCATGCCGGTAGCGCGGCTGGTCGAGGGGCTCGGCGCAACCGATCCCTGGCAGCGTGGCGGCCTCTATTTCGGGCCGGTGCTCGATATGAAATGGCTGACCCGCCACCCCTTCTGGCCGGACGCCAATCCACAGGGCAATGCGATCCCGATGCTGCTCGGCAACACAAATGGCGAGACCCGCGCCTTCTACCGTCCCGGTCATCCCGCCCTCACCGGGCTGGGCTGGGGCAATCTCGCGGAGCGGATCGGGCAGGAGCTTCCCGTCGACGCTCATCCCGAATGGGTCACCGCCGAATACCGCCGGCTGTTTCCAACCCATTCGCCCGAGCAAATCTTCATCGCTGCGACCACCGCCGGGCGGAGCTGGCGCGCGCAACTGATCGAGGCGGAAGCGCGCGCCGCGGCGAGGGTCCCCGCCTTTGTTTATCAGCTGAGCTGGCCCGATTCCGCCCCGCACGCCTCCGACATTCCGCTCGTCTTCGGCACTTATGATGATCCGGCCGCACGTCCGGTCAGCGAGGCCATGATGGCCGCCTTCCTGCGCCTGGCCCACACCGGCAATCCGGGCTGGGCGCCCTATACGTTGCCACGTCGGCAGACGATGATCTTCGACGCCGCGCCGCACATGGAGAGTGACCCGCGCCGCCGGGAGCGCGAGCTGTTCGCGCGGATTCCCTACATCCAGCCGGGGACCTAGCGCCGCTCCTGCCGCATCTCCGTGTCTCGTCGGGTGGTCGGCTGCTGCGGCTCGTCATGCTGGCCGGGATAGCGGCCGGAGCGCGGCTCCATCGTCGCGAGATCCCAGTCCGCCTCGACGAACGGCGCGCGGACCGGCTCGACGCGGGGATAGCCGCCGACCTGCGCTTCGTTGTCGATGATCTCGCCGCGCCCCTCGACCACGTCGAAAATGACGCGGATGTCGTGCGGGTCGCGGTCCCAGGGGCGAGCGCCGGCATTGCGCAGGACGTGGGTCTCGACCTGATTGGCGGGGAGGACGGGGAGGCCGACGGGCCAGATCACCGGCCGCGCGACCTCGATGATCCGCGCCGGGCTGGTCGTGTAACGGCCGAACATCGGCAGCGGCCTGCCCTGCCGGTCCACGGCGACATTGTCGCGGCCGTGATAACGCAGGTCGCCGACTCCGCCGATGGTGAGGAAGGCGATGTCCTCGCGGGTCGAGAAGCCGCCGCGCAGCACGTTGCCGACGGCGCTGAGCTCGCCGAGCTGGTGGGGATGGTCGCCCCATTCGAGGTCCATCAGATTGTAATGGATGGCCTGTGCGCCCGGATCGAAGATCAGATTGTTGACCACCGCGGCGTGGACGCCGCCCTTCAGCAGCGGATTGCGCTCTTCATTGTGCGCATAGACGTTCCGCCAGATCAGGATGTTGGTGGCATTGTCGTGGATCAGCGAGCCCTTCGAATGCTCGCCTTTGGGGTGCGAGCCGTGCGCAATCCCCTCGGCGAGGAGGTTGTAGGAGAAGGTGATGTTGTGGCTGGCGCCCTGCCGCCACTCGTCCGGCGTATTGCCCTGGAAGCGGGGGCCGGAGGCGGAGAGATTCTCGTCGAGCGCCCAGGTCATCGTGCAATGGTCGACGATCACGTTCCAGGCGCCGACCGTGGAGAAGGCGTCCGCCTCCCAGCCCGAGCGCCAGGCCTGGCCGGAGACGCCGGTGCGGATGCGGAGGTGACGGATGATGACATCGTGCGTGCGCACGTCGATGCCGCCGCGAATCAGGGTGATGCCGGGCGATGGCGCGGTCTGGCCGGCGATGGTCAGGAAGGGCTGGTCGATGTTCCAGGTGGTGAGGCCCATGTCGATCACGCCGGCCACCTCGAACACGATGATCCGCGGGCCGCTCGCCTCCAGCGCGGCGCGGAAGGAGCCGGGCCCGTTCGGATTGAGGTTGGTGACCCGGATGATCCGGCCGCCACGCCCGCCCGGAGTCTGCGCCGCCCAGCCCTGCGCTCCCGGAAAGGCTGGCGGCGCGGCGGGATTTTGCGCGTAAGCGGCCGCCGGAAGCAGCGCAAGCAACAGAAAAACCACACGGATCAGGAACATTGTCGGCCTCCCGCCGGGCGGTCTTGACAGCGGGCCGCTTCCGGATCAAAACCCTTATGACACCGGTTACTTCATCGGGAAACCGGAAAAGGCGACTGCGGCAAACGCAGCGCGAGGGAGAGGGAGAAAGGGGCGGCTACCCGAGGCTGTTCACACCTCCATCCTTCGGCGCGGGCATGGCGCAGGCTTTTTTTGGGCCGGTATAGACACCGGTGTCACAAGCTCTTCGGGGCTTGCGGCGGGCCCCGTCGGGGACCGGAAACAGGGAGGGGGACGCGTCGAGGCGCGTCGGTTTGGAAGGATCGGCCATGATTTCGAAGCTGGACATCACGCCGCGCGCACGCATTCTCGTCGGCCTGCTGGGAAGCGCCGCCTGGCTCGCCGCCGCGAGCCCGGCCGCCGCGCAGGACGCGACTGCACAGCCCGCGCCCTCCGTCGACACGATCCAGCCCGATGCCGGCACGGCCACCGCGCAGGAGGACCAGGGCAATGAGGTCGTCGTCACCGGCTTCCGCCAGTCGCTGACCGCCGCCATCGGTGCCAAGCGCAACGACAGCGGCATCGTCGACGTGATCGTGGCCGAGGACATTGCCGATTTCCCCGACCAGAATCTCGCCGAATCGCTGCAGCGCATTCCGGGCGTCGCGATCGACCGCGATGCCGGCGAAGGCCGCGGGATCACGGTCCGCGGTCTCGGCCCCGATTTCACGCGCATTCGCCTCAATCAGCTCGAGGCGCTGGCCACGACCGGCGGCACCGATTCTTCGGGCGGCGCCAACCGGAGCCGCGGCTTCGACTTCAACGTGTTCGCCTCCGAGCTGTTCAGCCGGCTGACCGTGCGCAAGAGCGCGTCGGCGGAAGTGGACGAGGGCTCGCTGGGCTCGACCGTCGATCTGCAGACGGCCCGGCCGTTCGACTATCGCCAGGGCTTCGTCATGTCGGCGAGCGGGCAGATGGGCTATAACGACCTCGCCGACCAATGGGAGCCGCGCGGCGCTTTCCTGATCTCCGACACCTTCCTTGACGGCCGGCTCGGGGTACTCGCCTCGGTCGCCTACAGCCGCCGCAGCCTCTACGAGGAAGGGTTCAGTTCGGTCCGCTGGGACGCCGGTAACAGCGTCGGCGGCTTCTGCTCGCCGGCCGGCCACGTCCCGCTCAACCCGACCACGACCGCGACCAATTGCGGCGCCAACTCGAACATTCCGGGCTTTACGGCGCCGACCCGGTTGCCGAACACGCCGACCAACCAGGCCGAATATGACGAGGCCTCGCTCGCCGCGAACGTCCACCCGCGCCTGCCGCGCTACGGCCGGCTGACCCACGAGCAGGAGCGGCTCGGCGTCACCTTCGCGCTCCAGGCCCGGCCCTGGGAGGGCGCCCTGTTCACCGTCGACATCCTCCACGCGCGCCTGCAGGCGACCCGCCAGGAGGATTTTCTCGAGGCGATCTCGTTCAGCCGCACCGCCGCGCAGGGCGGCAAGCCCCAGACCAGCGTCGTCCAGGCCGAATATGATCCGAACGGCAATCTGCTCTACGGCGTGTTCAACGGCGTCGACATCCGCTCCGAATCGCGCTTCGACCGCCTCGACACCAAATTCTGGCAATATCAGATCCAGTGGGACCAGGAGGTCACCGACCGGCTGCGCTTCACCTGGCTGGTCGGCCATTCGAGCTCGGACTTCAACAATCCGGTCCAGACCACGACCACGCTCGATGCGCCCAATGTCAACGGCTACACGATCGATTTCCGGAACAGCCGCAGCCAGCCGACCATCACCTATCCGTTCGATGTGACCAGCCCGGCCGCCTGGCAGCTGATCGGCACGCCCCCGGGGGTCACGCCGTCCAACATCACCCCGTCGGAAATCCGCATCCGGCCGCAGGGCGCCAATAACGGCTTCACCACCTTCCGCGGCGACGCCGCCTGGGATGCCATTCCCGACCGGATCACGCTGAAGCTCGGCGGCTTCTACCGCAATTATGATTTCGAGACGTTCGAGTTCCGCCGGGTCAATCAGAACGATACCATCCTGGCGTTGCCGGCGGGCACCACGCTCGCCCAGGTGACGACCTTGCTCACCGGCTTCGGCAGCGGCGGCGGCAATTCGAGCTGGCTGATCCCGAACCTCAATGCGATCGCCAGCCTCTACAATATCTATTGCAACTGCCTGCAGTCGGGGAATGCCGGCGGGCCGGGCGACTTCACCCTGTCGAGCATCACCAACGGCAATGCCCGCGGCAACAACCGTCAGGTCCGCGAGCAAGATACGGGCGCCTACGCTCAATTCGACTTCCGGACCGAGCTGTTCGGACGGCCGGTGCGCGGCAATATCGGCGTGCGCTATGTCCACACTGACCTGCGCGCGGCGGGCTATCAGGCGCTCGGCGGCGGCACGCTGACCGTCGTCAACCGCTCCTATGACGACTGGCTGCCCTCGGCGAACGTCAGCATGGACGTCACCCATGACTTCGTGATCCGCCTCGCCGCGGCGCGGGTGATGGCGCGGCCACAGCTCGGCAATTTGTCGCCGGGCGGCTCGATCAACACCACCGGCCAGCTCTCGATCACCACCGGCAATCCGCTGCTCGACCCGTTCCGCGCGACTACCGTGGACGCGAGCTTCGAATGGTATTTCGCGCCGGAATCCCTGCTCGCCGTCGGCCTTTTCTACAAGGATATCGGCACCTTCATCCAGACGCTGAGGACGGAGATTCCGTTCAACCAGACCGGATTGCCGTTGAGCCTGCTGCCCGCCAATTTCACCGGCAACGAGCTGTTCCTGGTGACCGCGCCGATCAACACCCAGGGCGGCCCGCTCAAGGGCTTCGAGATCAGCTATCAGCAGCCCTTCCGCTTCCTGCCGGGGCCGCTCCGCAATCTCGGCGCGATCCTCAACTTCACCTATGTGGAATCCAAGATCGCCTATGTGACCTCGTCCACCAACGCGACGCCGATCCGCGACGATCTCGTCAATCTCTCGCCCAGAAGCTGGAACGCGACGCTTTATTATGACGACGGCCGGTTCAGCATCCGCGGCTCGGTCGCCTATCGCGCCGATTATCTGCAGCGCGTGCCGGCGCAGAACGTCGCCAACGATGTCGAGGGCAAGAATTCGACGCTGAACGTCGACGCCGCCGCCTCGTTCCAGATCAACGACAATATCACGCTGACCGCCGAGGCGATCAACCTGACCGACGAGTATAACGACCAGTTCGTGGATCGCGATCGCAACAGCCCGTCGGTCGTCCACCATACCGGACGCCAATTCTACATCGGTGCGCGCGTCCGCTTCTGAAGCCGAGGGGGAGGGAGGGCGCTGCCTCAAGGCGCTCTCCCTTTTTCTTGCCCTTGCCTGCGCCAGCCCGGCGGCGGCCCAGACCCTGGCCTTTCCCGGGGCGGAAGGCGCGGGGCGGTTCGCGGCCGGGGGGCGCGGCGGCGCGGTCATCCGGGTTACCAATCTCGCGGACAGCGGCCCCGGCAGCCTGCGCGCGGCGGTCGAGGCGCGCGGGCCGCGCACCATCCTCTTCGCCGTGGCGGGAACGATCCGCCTCGCCTCCGACCTCGTCATCCGCGAGCCCCGCATCACCATTGCCGGGCAAAGCGCGCCGGGCGGCGGCATCGCGCTCGCCGGTGCGACCCTGATTGTCCACGCCGACGACGTGATCATCCGCCACCTCCGAGTGCGTCGCGGCGACCTGACGCCGGGCGAGGGCGATTCGATCTGGATCAGGGGCGGCCGCCGGATCATCCTCGATCATGTCTCGGCGAGCTGGTCGGTCGACGAGACGCTCTCGGCTTCGGCCCGCTACGGCGCGGACGAGGGCTATTATGATCTCACCGTGCAATGGTCGATCATCGCCGAGTCACTCCGCCGCTCGCATCACAGCAAGGGCGAGCACGGTTATGGCAGCCTGATCCGCGGCGGCCGCGGCGCGCGGGTGAGCTTCCACCACAATCTCTGGGCGCATCACGTCGCGCGCATGCCGCGGCCGGGCAATTATGCGGGGCCGGCCGAGGACCCCGAAGGGCCGCTGATGGAATTCCGCTCGAACCTCTTCTACAATTGGGGGCGTGGCTTTGCCGGCTACAATGAGGATGAGGCGAGCCTGATCCGCTACAATTTCATCGACAACGCCTATGTCGCCGGCCCGGACAGCGGCGGCGCGCTGGCCTTTCGCGAACGCAACCGGCTGGCGCGGGCGTGGTTCGCCGGCAACAGCATGAACGGCATGATTCCGGCCGATCCCTTCTCGCTGGTCACCGGGACGCTGCCGGAGGGCTATCGGCTGGCTGCGCCGGTCGAGGTCGCCCCGGTCGCCGCCGATTCCGCGGCCTCGGCGATGGCGCATGTGCTGGCGGGCGCCGGCGCCTGGCCGCGCGATACCGCCGATGCCCGCGTGGCCGAAAGCGTGCGCAGCCGCACCGGCCACCATATCGACAGCCAGGCAGAGGTAGGCGGCTGGCCGGTGCTGGCCGCGGGGCGCGCCGAGCCCGATACGGACGGCGACGGCATGCCGGATGCCTGGGAGCGGGCGCACCATCTTGATCCCGCCCGCGCTGACGGCAATGCCGACCGGGACGGCGACGGCATGACCAATCTGGAGGATTGGCTCGCCGAGCGCGCGGCGGCGGTGCTGCGATGAGGATGGACCGGCGCACGGCCATGCTGGGTGCCGTCGCCTGGCCGATGATCGCGCGGGCGCAGGGCTCGCGCGCCTCCTCCTCGCTCGATCCTTATGCGGCGATGCGCTGGGGGCGGGGCTATGAGGGCCAGCGCCGCGCCGATCTCGGCAATGGCCGCTTCCTGAACCCGGTCTTCGCCGGCGACCATCCCGACCCGACGATTCTCCGGGACGGCGAGGATTATTACGTCACCTTCTCCAGCTTCGACGCCTATCCGGGCCTCGTCATCTGGCAAAGCCGGGATCTGGTGAACTGGCGGCCGGTGACGGCCGCGTTGCGCACGCCGATCGGCTCGGTCTGGGCGCCCGAACTCTGCAAGCATGACGGCCGCTATTTCCTCTACATCCCCGCCCGCTTCCCGGACCGGCGTTCGATCTGGGTGATCCACGCCGAGCGGATCGAAGGCCCCTGGTCGGAGCCCGTCGACCTGAATCTGCCGGACCATATCGATCCCGGCCACGCGGTTGGCGAGGATGGCGAGCGCTATCTCTTCCTCTCGGGCGGCGACCGGGTGAAGCTGCGTCCGGACGGCCTCGCCACGGCCGGGCCGGTCGAGCATGTCTACGACCCCTGGCGCTACCCGGAGGACTGGACGGTGGAGACGTTCGCGCCGGAAGGGCCGAAGCTCGTCCGCCGGGGCGGCTATTATTACATGGTAACCGCGGTCGGCGGCACTGCCGGCCCGCCGACCGGCCATATGGTGATCATGGCGCGCTCGCGCTCGCTCGGCGGCCCCTGGCAGAATGATCCGCGCAACCCGGTCATCCGCACCCGTTCCGAGACCGAGAAATGGTGGTCGCGCGGCCATGCCACTCTGTTCGAGGGACCGGGCGGGCGCTGGTGGATGATCTATCACGGCTATGAGAATGGCTATTGGACGCTTGGCCGCCAGACCCTGCTCGAGCCGGTGGAATGGACCGCGGATGGCTGGATCCGGCCGCTGGGCGGCGATCTCTCGCGGCCGCTGCGCAAGCCGGTTGAGCTCGGCCCGCAGCCGCACGGGGCGCCGCTCAGCGACGATTTCTCCGCCAACCGCTTCGGGGTGCAATGGACCTTTTACGATCCGGGGCCGGACGAGATGCGTCGGCTACGCTATCGGGATGGCGCTCTGCAGGTGCGCGGGAAGGGAACCAATCCGGGCGACTGCTCGCCAATCACCTGCATCTGCGGCGACCAGAGCTACCGGATCGAGGCGGAGGTGGAGGTCGATCCCGGCGCGGAGGCGGGGCTTCTCCTGTTTTACAACCGGCGGCTTTATGCCGGGCTCGGCTTCGGCGGCAACGGCCTCGTCATGCATCGCTACGGCCTGCAGCGGGCCCGGGGCGCGGCCGGCGGGACGCCGCGCTCGCTCCGCATCCGCCTGACCAACGAGCGCAACATCCTCACCATCCACACCAGCGCGGATCACGGCGCGACCTGGCGCAAGTTCGACGTGCAGATGGAAGTCTCCGGCTATCATCACAATGTCGCGTACGACTTCCTGAGCCTCCGGCCCGCTCTCTACGCAGCCGGGCGGAGCGAGGCGCGGTTCCGCGATTTCCGCTATCAGGCCCTGTGATGCGGCGGCGCGACCTCTTGCTTGGCACGCTCGCGGCGGGGATCGCCGCCGACGCCGGCGCGCAGACGCTGCCGCCCGCAGTCCGGCCTGCGGGCCGCACGCTCTCCTTCCCCGATCCCGACGAGACGATCGATCTCTGGCCTGACGGGGCGCCGGGGATGCCTGGTCCGCCGCCCATAGAGGAGGTGCGGGAGCGGAGCACCGATCCCGTCTATAACGACCGCATCGTGCTCGGGATCGCGCAGCCGCGCATGGCGGTCTTCCGGCCGACGCGGCCGAACGGGGCGGCGGTGCTGATCATGCCGGGCGGCGGCTATAGCTGGGTGGTGGTGGACAAGGAGGGCTATGAGATGGCCCGGCTCCTTGCCGCGCGCGGCATCACCGCCTTCGTCCTGTTCTACCGCCTGCCGGGCGAGCATTGGGCGGCGGGGCCGGATGTGGCTTTGTCCGATGCGCAGCGGGCGACGCGCCTGATCCGCCACCGCGCCGGCCGTTACGGGCTCGATCCCGCGAAACTCTGTGTGATGGGCTTTTCCGCCGGCGGCCATGTCTGCGCGGATCTGCTGACCCGCTTCGCCACGCGGACCTATGCGCCCGTCGACGCGGCCGACCGCCTTTCCGCCAGGCCGGACGCGGCAGCGCCTATCTATCCGGTGATCTCGATGAGCGCGCCGAATGCGCATGCCGGCTCGCGGCGCAACCTGCTCGGCGAGCATCCCTCGCTTGCGCTGGAGCGCGCCCATTCGCCGCACCTCAACATGCCCGCCGATGCCCCGCCCTGCTTCCTGCTGCACGCCGAGGACGATGCATCCGTGCCGGTCGCGAATACCCTGTTGCTGCACGCGGCGCTGCGCACCCGCACCGTGCCCGTTGAAATGCATCTATTCCCCGATGGCGGCCACGGCTTCGGCCTCAGGTTGGCGCGCGGGAAATCCGTCGAACACTGGCCCGATCTGTTCCTCGCCTGGGGCCGCTACCGGGGGCTGTGGTCATGATGCTTCGCCTGCTCGCCTTGCTGGCTTTCCTGTTGCCCTCCGCCGCCTTCGCGCAGAGCCGCGCCGAGATCGAGCGGACGATGCGCCGCGCGACCGACTATATGGTCGAGCATGTCGCCGACCATGGCGGCTATGTCTGGTCCTACCTGCCCGATCTCTCGCGCCGTTGGGGCGAAATGGAGGCGGAGCCCGGCATGATCTGGGTGCAGGCGCCGGGCACGGCGACGATGGGCCACATCTTCCTCGACGCGTTCAACGCGACCGGCGATCCCGTTTATTACGACGCCGCGGCGCGCGCCGCCGATGCGCTGATCGCCGGCCAGCACCGGAGCGGCGGCTGGAATTATTTCGTCCATCGCGGCGGCCCGGCGGCGGCGCTGCGCTGGTACGAGACGGTCGGGCGCAATGGCTGGCGGCTGGAGGAGTTCCAGCATTATTCGGACAATGCCACGTTCGACGATGCCGGCACCGCGGAGACGATGCAGCTCCTGCTTCGTCTCTACATGATCCGCCACGAGCCGCGCTTCCGGCCGCCGCTCGACCGCGCGATCGCCTTCGTCCTCCGCAGCCAGTATCCGAACGGCGGCTGGCCGCAGCGCTGGCCCTTCGATCCGCGCTACCCCGGCTATCAGCGCTACATCACCTTCAACGACGACGTCGCCAAGGAGAATATCCGCTTCCTGATCATGGCCGGGCAGGCGCTGGACCGGCCGGAGTTGCTGCGCGCGGCGCGGCGGGGGATGGAGATCTTCCTGACCACGCAGGGCCGCGCGCCGCAGGCCGGCTGGGGGCTGCAATATGATCTGCGCCTCAACGTCGCGGGCGCGCGCACCTACGAGCCCCGCGCCCTGGTCACCCACACCACCGCGACCAATGTCGAGCAATTGCTGGACTTCTACCGGCTGACCGGCGAGCGCCGCTTTCTCGCCCGCATTCCCGAGGCGCTGGACTGGCTGGCCTCGGTGCGCCTGCCGGACGGCGTCGGCCCGCGCGAGCGGCGCTTCCCGACCTTCGTCGAGCCCGGCAGCAACCGCCCGCTCTACAATCACCGGCGCGGCTCCAACGTCGTCAACGGTGCCTATTATCAGGACCATGATCCGGCCCGCCCGATTGCCCATTATTCGCAATTCCGCGCGGTTGACCTGGCGCGCCTGCGCCGCGACTATGACCGGCTCGCGGCGATGCCGGTCGCCGAAGCGACGCGCAGCTCGCCCTTGCTGGAGCGGCGGCCCTTCCCGCGCTTCTTCATCCTCGACGGCATCGCCGCGGGGTCCGACTTCACCAGTGCCGCCCGCCTCGATCCGCGCGAGATCATCCGCGCGCTCAACGAGCAGGGCTGGTGGCCCGCGCCTTTGACCATGACCAGCAATCCGTATCGCGGCGCCGGCTGGGCCGTGCTTGCCCCGGGCGATTACGGCACCACGCAGGTCGGCGACGTCACCGACACCTCGCCCTATCCCGATCCGCACCCGGCGACCGGCATCACCACCGCGACCTATATCGCAAACATGGCTCGCCTGATCGCCGCGCTGGAAGGCCGGCGCTAGAATCCGCTTGCGCGGCGCAGCATTTTTGTTTCATCATGTTAACACACGCGAACAGCGACACGGAGCTTTGTACGTTTAGAGGTGGAGGAATCTGTTGGCGGAGACGCCGGAACGGCAGGGTCTTTATGACCCGCGCAACGAGCGCGACAGCTGCGGCATGGGCTTCGTCGCCCATGTCGGCGGCCAGCCGTCCCATGCGATCATCGACCAGGGCCTCCACATCCTCGCCCATCTCGATCATCGCGGCGGCCTGGGGGCCGATCCCTCTCTCGGCGACGGCGCCGGCTGCCTGATCCAGATTCCCGACGCCCTGTTCCGTGCCTGGGCGGACGGCGAGCGGCTCAGCCTGCCAGCGGCCGGCGATTATGCGGTGGTGATGTGCTTCCTGCCGACGGACGCGGCGAGCCGTGAGGCCGCGATCGGGCGGCTGGAGCATTTCGTCCGGATCGAGCGGCAAATGCTGGTCGGCTGGCGCGACGTGCCGGTCGACATTTCGGGGATCGGCGACGCCGTCCGCGCCTCGATGCCGGTGATCCGGCAGGCGGTGATTGCGCGCGGGCCGGGCGTGAAGGATCAGGACGCATTCGAGCGGAAACTGCTCGCCATCCGCAAGCAGACGCTGAACCCGCTCGCCCGCGCCGCCAGGGAGCAGGCGCTGCCGGGGCTGGCCGATTTCTACATCGCCTCGATGTCGAGCCGGACCCTGGTCTACAAGGGCATGCTGCTCGCCCACCATCTGGGCGCCTTCTACAGGGACCTCGCCGATCCGCTGACGACCAGCGCGCTGGCCATGGTCCACCAGCGTTTCTCGACCAACACCTTCCCGAGCTGGCGACTGGCGCATCCCTATCGCTTCCTCGCCCACAACGGCGAGATCAACACCTTGCGCGGCAATGTGAACTGGATGAACGCGCGCCGGCGGACGCTGGAATCGCCGTTGCTCGGCGCGGACCTGGACAAGATGTGGCCGATCATTCCGCACGGCCAGTCCGACACCGCTTGCCTCGACAATGCGCTCGAGCTGCTGCTCGCCGGCGGCTATTCTCTGGCCCATGCGATGATGCTGCTGATACCCGAAGCCTGGGCCGGGAATGCGCAGATGGAGCCGGCGCGCCGCGCCTTCTACGAATATCACGCCGCTTTGATGGAGCCGTGGGACGGCCCCGCCGCGATCGCCTTCACCGACGGCCGCCAGATCGGCGCGACTTTGGACCGCAACGGCCTGAGGCCCGCGCGCTTCGTCGTGACCGACGACGACCTGGTGGTGATGGCCTCGGAGAGCGGCGTGCTGCCCATTCCGGAGGAGAAGATCGTCCGCAAATGGCGGCTGCAGCCCGGCCGTATGCTCCTGATCGACCTGGAGCAGGGCCGGATCGTCGAGGACGAGGAAGTGAAGGCCGGGCTGGCCGGCGCCGCGCCTTATGGCGAATGGCTGCGCGAGACCCAGTTCAACCTGAAGGACCTGCCCAGGGCGGCCAACCCGCCCCTCAGGACGGAGGCGCCCGACCGGCGGCGTCTGCAGCAGGCCTTCGGTTACACTGAGGAGGATCTGAAATTCTTCCTCGCACCGATGGCGGCGCAGGGCGAGGATCCGGTCGGCTCGATGGGCACGGACACGCCGCTCGCCATACTCTCGGACCGGCCGCGCCTGCTCTACGATTATTTCAAACAGAATTTCGCGCAGGTCACCAACCCGCCGATCGACCCGATCCGCGAGGCTTTGGTGATGTCTTTGGTGTCGATGATCGGCCCCAGGCCGAACCTGCTCGGCCATCAGGCGGGCACGCATAAACGGCTGGAGGTCTCGCAGCCGATCCTCTCCAACGAGGATCTGGAGAAGATCAAGGCGATCGAGGAGACCCTAGACGGCGCCTTCCGGACGATCACGCTCGATGCGACCTGGGAGGACAAAGGGCCGGGCTCGCTGGCCGCCGCGCTCGACCGGCTTTGTGTCGAGGCGACCTATGCGGTGCTGAAGGACATCAACCTCCTGATCATCTCCGACCGGGGAACGTCCAACGCCCGGCTGCCCATTCCGGCGGCGCTGGCGACCGGGGCGATCCATCATCATCTGGTCGAGCATGGCCTCAGGATGCAGACCGGCCTCGTCGTCGAGACCGGCGAGGCGCGCGAGGTCCATCATTTCTGCGTGCTCGCCGGCTATGGGGCCGAGGCGGTGAATCCGTGGCTCGCCTTCGACACTTTGGCCGAACTGCCCGACGCCGGGGCGGCCGAGGCCAATTACATCAAGGCGGTCGGCAAGGGCATATTGAAGGTGATGTCCAAGATGGGCATCTCCACTTACCAATCCTATTGCGGCGCGCAGATCTTTGATGCGATCGGGCTCTCCCGGACGCTGGTCGACGAATATTTCACCGGCACGGCCAGCCCCATTGAGGGGATCGGACTGGAAGAGCTGGCCGAGGAGGTGCGGCGGCGGCATCGCGGCGCCTATGGCGGCGCGGACGCGCTCGATCCCGGCGGGCTGTACGGCCAGCGGCTCGGCGGCGAGGCCCATGCCTGGACCTGGTCGAGCGTCGCCAATCTGCAGCATGCGGTGCGCGGGCTGTTGCCGGACAAATACCGGGCCTATGCCGAGGAGATCAACGCCGGCCGGTCGCTGCGCGCTTTGATGACGCTGCGCGCCGCGGGTCCGGCGGTACCGCTGGCCGAGGTCGAGCCGGCCGCGGCGATCGTCCGCCGCTTCGCCACCGGCGCGATGAGCTTCGGCTCGATCAGCCGCGAGGCGCATGCGACTTTGGCGCAGGCGATGAACCGGATCGGCGGCAAGTCCAATACCGGCGAGGGCGGGGAGGAGCGCGACCGCTTCGCGACGGACGAACGCTCGGCGATCAAGCAGGTGGCCTCGGGCCGGTTCGGGGTGACGGCGCATTATCTGGTCAATGCCGACGAATTGCAGATCAAGATCGCGCAGGGCGCAAAGCCGGGCGAAGGCGGCCAGCTGCCCGGCCACAAGGTGGACGCCGAGATTGCGGCGGTGCGCCATTCGACGCCGGGCGTCGGCCTGATCTCGCCGCCGCCGCATCACGACATCTATTCGATCGAGGATCTGGCGCAGCTGATCCACGATCTGCGCTCCGTGAACCCGAAGGCGCGGATTTCGGTGAAGCTGGTTTCCGAAGTGGGCGTCGGCACGGTGGCGGCCGGCGTGGCCAAATGCCTGGCCGATCATATCACCATCGCCGGCTATGAAGGCGGCACCGGCGCCTCGCCTTTGACCTCGCTCACCCATGCCGGCCTGCCCTGGGAGATCGGGCTGGCGGAGACCCAGCAGACGCTGGCGCTGAACGGGCTCAGGGGGCGGGTCTGCGTGCAGGCGGACGGCGGCCTCCGCACCGGCCGCGACGTCGCCATCGCCGCCTTGCTCGGCGCCGACGAATATGGCTTCGCGACCGCGCCCTTGATCGCCGCCGGCTGCATCATGATGCGCAAATGCCATCTCAACACCTGCCCGGTCGGCATCGCGACGCAGGACAAGGTGCTGCGCGCCCGCTTCACCGGCACGCCCGAGCATGTGATCAACTATTTCTTCTACGTGGCCGAGGAATTGCGGGAGCTCATGGCCGGGATGGGCCTCACCTCGCTCGACGAGATGATCGGCCGCACCGACCTGATCGGGCTGGCCGGCGCCGGCCCGCACTGGAAAGCGGCGGGTATCGACCTGTCGCGCCTGCTTTATCGGCCGAAGAGCGATGCGCGGCGCAACGATGCTCCGATCCGGCGCGAGCCGGTGGCGCGGATCGACCTCGCCATGCAGGCATTGCTGGATGGTCCGCTGCCGGCCGCGATCGAAATGGCGGTGACCAATGTCGACCGCTCGGTCGGCGCCCTGCTCTCGGGCGAGGTGGCGCGGCGCTACGGCCATGAAGGCCTGCCCGACAACAGCCTCACAGCGCGGCTGACCGGTCCGGCGGGGTTGAGCTTCGGCGCCTTCCTCGCGTCGGGCCTGACCCTGGATTTGACCGGCGACACCAACGATTATGCCGGCAAGGGCCTGTCCGGCGGGCGGCTGATCGTCCGCCAGCCCGACCGCGTGCCGCGCGAGGCCGCCGCCAACATCATCGTCGGCAATACCTGCCTTTATGGCGCGACCGCGGGCGAGGCCTTTTTCGCCGGCGTGGCGGGCGAGCGCTTCGCGGTGCGCAATTCGGGCGCGGTCGCGGTGGTCGAGGGCACAGGCGACCATGGCTGCGAATATATGACCGGCGGGCGCGTGGTCGTGCTCGGCCGGATCGGGCGGAACTTCGCCGCCGGCATGTCGGGCGGCATCGCCTATGTCTGGGACCCGGAAGGCCGGCTCGAGGCGCAGTGCAACCCGGCCGGGATCGCGCTGGAGCCGGTCGACGATCCGGATTGGCTGCGCACGCTGATCGAGCGGCACCGGGCGCTGACCGGGTCGGTGCGGGCGGCCGAAATCCTCGCCGATTGGGGCACGGCGCTTGGTGCCTTCACGATGGTGATGCCGGTCGAATATCGCCGCGCGCTCGCGGCTTTGGAGGCAGAGGCGGCATGACCAATCCCGCCGGCTTCCTCGAGATCGAGCGGCGCGACCGCGGCTGCCGGCCCGTGGCCGAGCGGGTGACGGACTGGCTGGAATTCGTCGAGCCCATGAGCCCGCTCGAGGTGTCGCGGCAGGCGGAGCGCTGCATGGATTGCGGCGTTCCCTTCTGCCATTCCGGCTGCCCGGTGAACAATCTGATCCCGGACTGGAACGACCTGGTCAGCCGGGACCAGTGGCGGGCGGCGCTGGAGCGGCTGCACCTCACCAACAACTTTCCGGAATTCACCGGCCGCATCTGCCCCGCGCCCTGCGAGGCGGCCTGCACGCTCAATCTCGACGACAATCCGGTCACGATCAAGAGCATCGAGTGCGAGATCGTCGACCGCGGCTGGCGCGAGGGCTGGATCAGGCCGCAGGTGACGCCGCGCGGCACCGGCAAGCGCGTCGCGATCATCGGCTCCGGCCCGGCCGGGCTCGCCTGCGCGCAGCAGCTCGCCCGCATGGGCCACGCTCCGACCATCTTCGAGAAGGCGGATCGGATCGGCGGCCTGCTTCGCTATGGCATTCCCGATTTCAAGATGGAGCGCAGCCTGATCGACCGGCGCATCCAGCAGATGGAGGTGGAGGGGGTCATCTTCCGCACCAATATGGAGATCGGCGTCACCGTGCCGGTCGAGCGGATCATGGACGATTATCTGGTCATGGTGATCGCGGCGGGTGCGGAGCAGCCGCGCGACCTCGCCGTGCCGGGCCGTGACCTCGGCGGCATCTACTTCGCGATGGATTATCTGGCCCAGCAGAACCGCCGCAATGCCGGAATGCCGCCGCAGGGCGAGGACATCCTCGCCACCGGCAAGAAGGTCGTAGTGATCGGCGGTGGCGACACCGGCTCGGACTGTATCGGCACCGCGCACCGCCAGGGCGCGCTCTCGGTCGCACAGCTCGAGATCATGCCGGAGCCGCCGCTTCGCGAGAACAAGAGTCTGTCCTGGCCCTATTGGCCGATGAAGCTGCGCACCTCCTCCTCGCAGGAGGAAGGAGCGGAGCGGTCCTTCTCGATCGTGACCACCCATTTCGAGGGCGCGGACGGGCAGGTCACCCGGCTGGTCGGCACGCAGGGCGACGAGCCTTTCGCGCTGGACGCGGACCTCGTGCTGCTCGCCATGGGCTTCACCGGCTCGCCGCCGGAGGGGATTCTTGATCGGGCCGGAGTCGAGCTGGAGCGCAACGGCTACCAGACGTCACGTCCCGGCATTTTTGCATGCGGCGACGCGCGGCGCGGACAATCGCTGGTCGTCTGGGCGATCCGCGAGGGCCGCGAATGCGCCGCCGCGGTGGACGAATGGCTGGCGGTGAATTGCTAGTCGCCCGGGAGAGAGGCCGTCATTCCAGCGAAAGCTGGATTCTCTTTTCCTTTTCTTATGCCGGCAAGGTGGAGTGAGATTCCAGCTTTCGCTGGAATGACGAGCCTCACCTTCATCGGCTCTAGTTCGGGCAGCTCGTCCCCGGCCCCACGATCAGGTCCAGACAGCGTCCGTCCACGCTGCCCGGCGCCAGCGGCAGGCCGATCAGGCCGGCGAGGGTTGGCATGATGTCCACCGTCTCCACCGCCAGCGGCTGCTCGAAGCCGGTCATGCCGCGGCGCCAGAACAGGATCGGCACACGCCGGTCATAGTCCCAGATGCTGCCATGGGTGGCGACCGAGCCGCGGCTGGCGTCGGCGATCGGGGTGATGCGCGGCTTCAGCACCACGTAGAAATCGCCCGAGCGCTCGGGATCGAAGGAGACGCGGGCGCGCTGGATCAGGGTCCAGCTGTCGGGCGGGCCCGAGGGGACGGGCGTCGCCGCGAGCTCGGCGCGGGTGAAAACCGTCTGCACCTGGGGATGGGCGCGATAGGCGCGCACCGCCTCGGCCAGCACGCGGATGCGGGTCCGCGCGGGGAGGTTGCGGTCCACCCACATATCGCCGAACGGACCGTCGCCGAGCAGGACGGGGCCGTGGAGGCCGAGCCGGCGGCCGAGCGTCTCGCCCATCCGGGTCGCGCCGAGCGCCGGATCGACCCGGGCCGCGGCGCCGCCCGCCATCTCAACGGCGCGCTCCGGCAGATCGAGCCCGCCATGATCGGCGGTCAGCATCACCACATAGTCGATGCCCTGCCGATCAAGGTCCTGGAAGAATTCGCCGAGAATGTGGTCGAGCGCGAGCATCTGGATGCACATCTCGCTGCCGCGCGTGCCGAAGCCGTGGCCGACATAGTCGGTGGCCGAGAGGCCGATGATCAGCAGGTCCGTCGCCTGGCCCTCGCCGAGCCGCATCTCATCACGCAGCCCCTCGGCGATGGTCAGGATCTCGCGGTCGAAATCGGGTGAGGCGCGGAAGGCGGAGCGGTCATTCTCGCCGCGCGCGAAGCGGCCGGTGCCGACCGGCGTGGCGCGGCCGACGACCGGGATGGCGCGGCTGCGACTCTCGCACACGTCGGGCAGGCTCATCGCCTCGCGCGGGCGGGTGAGCGCGGTGGCGATGCGGTCATTGACCCGGGTGACGATGCCCGGCTCGCGCGTCCCGCGGTCGGTGACGAAGGCGCGGCCGCCCCAATACCAGCGCTGATCCGGGCCGTGCCCGCCCATCATGATCGCCGCCCGGTCCTTGCCGGCGACGGCGACGACACGGCTGCGGGGATCGGCGCGCTGCATCAGGTCGCCCAGTGTCGGCACGCGCAAATGCAGGTCGGAGACGGTGTAATTTTCCGAGGTGGAGCCGGGGACGCGCTCGTCCTCCGCGCAATAGATATATTTGTCGGTCCGCGCCGCGCCCTGATCGTACCAGTTGTTGGCGATGATCCCGGTACGGCCGGGCCGGTCGCCGGTCAGGATGGTCGAATGGCCCGGGCAGGTCTCGGTGGCGGCGTGCGACTGGTAGCCGGCGGGGAAGACGATGCCCTGCGAGAGGCGGCGGAGGCCACCCGTATAGAGGCTGCGATATTCCGCGAAGAGGTCCGCGGAGAATTGATCGACAGATATGGCGATGACCAGCCGCGGCCGGGCCCCGGGCGGGTTGCTCCGCTGCTGCGCCGAGGCGGGCATGGCGGCAAGGGCCAGCAGGGCGGCGAGCAGCTTGAGCTTCATGAGACCTCCGAATCAGGCGCGGTCGAGACGGCGGCCGATGGCGACGCAGACGAGGATGACGACCGGCACCAGCACGGCAGACAGCACTACCTTTGCGATCATCTGGCCGAGCATCAGATCGGCGATCGGCCGCACCCCGTAGAAGGAGACGGTGATGAAGATCAACGTGTCGACGATCTGCGACAAAGCCGCGGCGATGAAGCCGCGCAGCGCCGGAAAGCGGCCCGTGGCCGCCGAGAGCTTCGAGAAGATCCAGATGTTGAGCGTGACCGAGACGCCGTAGGCGACGATCCCCGCCGCCATCATCCGCCAGCTCTGGCCGAGAATGATCGGGAACGCCTCCTTGGCGGGCTCGAACATCCCCGCGTCCGTCGGCAGCCTGATGATGAGGAAGCTGAGCAGGATGGCGGCGATCAGCGGGATGAAGCCGTAGCGCAGCAATTTGTTCGCCGCGTCCTTGCCGTGCAGCTCCGCGACCGTGCTCGATAGCGCCACCAGGATCAGGAAGGGGAAGATGCCCGCCTCGACCGCGAGACCCCAACCCAGCGCGACCTGCTTGGCGCCGAGGACGCCGGCGATGGTGACCATGCCGCCATAGAAGATCGAGAAGACGAAGAGGGAGCGGCTCAGAGCCGGCTTGTCGGGTGCTGTGCTCATTGCCGATGCGTAACCGGTTTCCACCCACGCAAAAAGGGGCTTTTCGTTTCCCCCCGATCCAGCCATGACCCGCCGGTGACTGGGACCCGGCTGGACGTATTGGCGATCGGCGATGCGGTGGTGGATGTGATCGCCACCGCCGAGGATTCGTTCCTCGACGAAGAGGGCCTGGTCAAGGGCTCGATGCAGGTGCTCGACGCGGCGGGGGCGACCCGGCTCTATGCGCGGATGAGTCAGGCGCGCGAGACCAGCGGCGGCTCGGCGGCGAACACGATGGCGGGCGTCGCCGCGCTCGGCGGACGGGCCGGCTTCGTCGGCCAGGTCGCGAACGACCAGCTCGGCGAGATTTTCACGCATGACATTCGCGCGCTCGGCGTCGAATTCCTGACCCCGGCGAAGAGCGGCGGCGAACCGACCGGGCGCTGCCTGATTCTCGTCACGCCCGACGCGCAGCGCACGATGAACACCTTCCGCGGCGCCGCGCACGAATTGTCGGCCGAGGCGCTCGATCATCAGCAAATTCGCGATGCCGCGATTCTCTACCTCGAGGCCTATCTCTGGCGCTCGCCGGGCCCGCGCGCGGCGATGGACGAGGCGATGGCAACCGCGCATGCGGCGGGGCGCAAGGTCGCCTTCACCCTCTCGGACATTGCCTGCATCAAGCCGCACCGGGCGGAAATGATGGCGATGCTGGAGGCCGGGGCGATCGATCTGCTCTTCGCCAACGAGAACGAGATCATGGAATTGGCCGACACGAAGGACCGCGCCTCCGCGGTGGCCATCATCCAGGACCGGGTGCCGCGCGTCGTCGTCACCTGCGGTTCGGACGGGGCGATGGCGGTGGAGCGGGGCGTGAAAGTCTCGGTTCCGATCGCGCGGATCGGCAGTGGTGTGGTCGACACGACCGGCGCCGGCGACCTGTTCGCGGCCGGCTTCCTCGTCGGCCAGGCGCAGGGGCGGAGCCTCGAGGACAGCCTGCGCATGGGCTCGATCGCGGCGGCGGAGGTCATCTCCCATTTCGGCGCGCGGCCGGAGGCGGACCTGAAGGAACTGGTGGCCAGGCTGTGAAGCGACTCGCGGTCTATTGCGGCTCCAAAATGGGTGCGAACCCGCGCTTCGCCGAAACGGCGCATGCGCTGGGGACGGAAATGGCCCGCCGCGGCATCGGCCTCGTCTATGGCGGCGGCCGCCTCGGCCTGATGGGCGTGGTCGCGGACGCGGTCATGGACGCCGGCGGCGAAGCCTATGGCGTGATCCCGCAGGCTCTGGTCGATCTGGAGGTCGCGCATACCGGCCTCACCGAGCTGCACCTCGTTCCCGACATGCATAGCCGCAAGGCGATGATGACGGAGCTGACCGACGCCTTCGTCGCCATTCCGGGCGGGATCGGCACGCTGGACGAATTGTTCGAGGCGTGGAGCTGGAATGCGCTCGGCTATCACGCCAAGCCCTTCGCCATCCTCAACGTCGACGGCTTCTGGGACGCGATGATCGCCTTTCTCGACGACGTCACGGTCAGCGGCTTCATGTCGCCGGCGCGGCGCGCGCAATTGCTCGTCACGGACAGCATCGAGGGAGCGATAGATGGCCTCAGTGCGGCGGTTGGAGCGACCGAAGCCAAAATGGTCTGGTAATTCCCGCCCGCCGCTTCATGGTGTGACAAAACCGAGAATCTCCGGGGGGAAGCGGCATGACGAAATATCTGATCGGCATCGGCGGGATATTGCTGATCCTGCTCATCGCCTGGGCCTTCTCCTCGAATCGCCGCTGGATCAATTTGCGGGTCGTGGGCGCCGCCTTCGCCTTGCAGGCCGGCCTGGCCGCCATGGTGCTGGGCACGCCCTGGGGCCAGAAGGTGATCGGTGGCATGTCGAACGGCGTCACCAGCCTGCTCGGCTACGCCCATGCCGGCACCGAGTTCATCTTCGGCGATCTGGCAAAGAACGTCTGCCTTGTCGGCGTTCCGGATCAGAATATCAGGCCGATCGCGGCCCAAAGCGTGACCACGGCGACGAGCTTCGACTGCACCAACACGGCGCATGCCTTTGCGATCTCGGCTTTGCCGGTGATCATCTTTTTCGCGTCGCTGATCTCGATCCTTTATTATCTCGGCATCATGCAGCTCATCATCAGATGGGTGGGCGGCGCGATCCGGCTGGTGACCGGGATCACCCGCGTGGAATCGCTGGGCTCGGCCGCGAATATCTTCGTCGGCCAGTCGGAAAGCCCGCTGGTGATCCGGCCCTATCTTGCGAACCTCACGCCGTCGCAGCTCTTCTGCATCATGAGCGTCGGTATGGCCGGGGTCGCCGGGACGATCCTGCTCGCTTACGCGGCGATGTTCGGCAATCAGGCGCAATATTATCTGCCCTATCTGCTCGCCGCGAGTTTCATGTCGGCGCCGGGCGGCATCCTTATGGCCAAGATGATCATGCCCGATGATCCCGCGGCGCGCGGCATCGAGCCGGAGCCGGTGGGCGAGGACGATCATGGCGAAGAGAGGCCCGCCAATGTGATCATGGCGGCCGCCAACGGTGCTGCGACCGGTGTCAAGCTGGCGGTGGCGGTGGGTGCGATGGTGCTTGCCTTCGTCGCCCTGGTCGCGCTCGCCAACGGTATCCTCGGCGGCATCGGCCATGCTTTCGGACAGGATGGCTGGTCGTTCCAGGCGGCGCTCGGGCGGGTTTTTCAGCCGGTCATGTACATGCTGAACGTGCCCGCGAACGAAGCGGCGCAGGCGGGCAGCCTGTTCGGCACCAAGGTGGTGCTGAACGAGTTCGTCGCCTTCATCGACCTCGGTCAGGCGCGGGCGGGGCTGTCTCCCTATACGGTCGCGATTGTCACCTTCGCCCTGTGCGGCTTTGCCAATTTCAGCTCGATCGCGATCCAGATGGCGGTGACCGGCGGGCTTGCCCCCAATCAGCGGCCGATGATTGCGAAGCTCGGCCTGAAGGCATTGCTCGCCGGCTCGCTCTCCAACCTGATGAGCGCTGCGCTGGCCGGCCTGATTCTGTCGATGACCGGAGCGCAGGTCGCCGCCTCGCCGCCGCCCCCCGCTCCGCCGGCGGTCACCGCCCCGGCCCCGGCGCCGGCGACGGTCACTCCGCCGGTGTCGGCACCCGTGAACGGAGCCAATTCGCAATAGTGGAACGTTGCTTTAGTAGGAGCTGCAGCAGGACTGACACAAAAGCCTGCTAGGGCGCGGCCATCGGCATCCCGAAGGGAAAAAGGACGATGGCCGTAATCAATGCCCTGAGAGGGCTGGGCGCCGTGCTTTTACTCAGCTGCGCACTCGTAATCGCGTTGCTGCTCAACCTGTTTGGCCGAGAGGCTCAGCGGCTCGAGCGCGGTGCGGAACTGGCGGGCGCTCGTTTCCCAGCTGAAGCCGCGGCCGCAGGTGGAGCAGGCGGCCCGGTCCAGGCGAAGGGCTGAGGCGATTGCCGTATCGAGATCGGAGGCCATGACGCCCGTCTCGCTGGTGAGAACGTCGAGCGGGCCGGGTACGGGATAGGCGGCGACCGGCGTTCCGCAGGCCAGCGCCTCGATCATCACCAGCCCGAAGGTGTCCGTCCGGCTCGGGAAGACAAAGACGTCCGCCGAAGCATAGGCCGAGGCGAGCGCCCGGCCTTTCAGCACACCGAGGAAATGCACCTCCGGATGGCGTTTCCTGAGCCCGGACAGGGCGGGTCCGTCGCCGACCACCACTTTGGAACCGGGATGGGTGCAGCCGAGGAAGGCGCCGATATTCTTCTCGATCGCGACCCGGCCGACATAGAGCTGGATGGGGCGCGGCAGATCCCGCAACGCGGGGTGCATGTCCGCGTCGGGGGTGAAGCAGGCAAGATCGACGCCGCGGCCCCAGAGCCGGGTCGACGGCAAGCCGCGGGCGGCAAGCTCGGCGGCCATCGTCTTCGTCGAAACCATGACCGCTTGCGCCGGGCGGTGGAACCAGACGATGTATTTCCAGAACCAACGCGCCGGCAGCTTCGTCCGCTTGGCGACATAGTCCGGAAACTGAGTGTGATAGGCGGTGGTGAAGCGCGCCTTGCGGCCGACCGCCCAGCGCCGCGCCGCACAGCCGAGCGGCCCTTCGGTGGCGATGTGCAGGCTGTCCGGCGCAATCGCCTCGATCATCCGACCGACCCGACGGCTGGTGGTCAGCGCCAGGCGGATCTCGCCATAGGTGGGGCAGGGCACGGAGCGGAACAGGTCGGGCGAGATGACATGGACCTCATGCCCCTCGCGCTCCAGTTCGCCGCGCACCGTCTGCAGGGTGCGGACCACGCCGTTCATCTGCGGCGCCCAGGCGTCGGTGACGATCAGGATCTTCATCAGGCCGCCGCCTGCAGCGCCGTCGGCGACCGCGCGGCGATCTCCTCGGCCCAGTGGAGAATCTCCATCCGCCCGTCCTGATGCTCGACCAGAGCGGTGCAGCCCTCCACCCAGTCGCCGTCATTATAATAGACGACGTCGCCGAAGCGGCGCTGCTCCGCGGTGTGGATATGGCCGCAGACGACGCCGTCGACCTTCAGCCTCTGCGCCTCGTGCGCGACGGTCTCCTCGAAGCGGGAGATGAACTCGACCGCATTCTTCACCTTGTGCTTGGCGTGCTTGGAGAGCGACCAATAGGGCAGGTTGAAGCGCCGCCGCACGGCGTTCACCGCCACATTCATCTTCAGCAGGAAATTGTAGGCGGCGTCACCGGCGAAGGCGAGCCAACGATGCGCAAGCATGATCGCGTCGAACTCGTCGCCATGGAGGACGAGCAGGCGTCTGCCGTCCGCGGTCTCGTGGATCGCCTTCTTCCTGATCTCGACGCCGCCGAAATTCATGCCGGAGAATTGCCGGAACATCTCGTCGTGATTGCCGGGGATGTAGACGACGCGGGTGCCCCGTTTCGCCCGCTTCATGAAGCGGCGCACGATCGCGTTGTGCCGCTCCGGCCAGTAGAAGCGCTTCTTCAGCCGCCAGCCGTCGATGATGTCGCCGACCAGATAGAGCGTGTCGGAATCGACATGGTCGAGAAAGTCGATCAGCAGCCGGTCGTTGCAGCCGCGGGTGCCGAGATGAATGTCGGAGATCCAGATCGTCCGGTAGCGCCGCCGCGGCGCTCCGGACGGCCCGACGGCCTTGTCCACCTTGGACCGCCGTTTCGCGATATCGGCGGTCTCGGCCGATCCTGCCTGCATGCCCCGGTCTCCCGCCGCCAGTCGGGGCACTTATCGGCGGACAATGTGACAGATCGAATCGTCCACGTGACTTTGAACTGCCATGCAGGGCGGCATTGGACTCGGGCGCGGGAAACGCATAAATTCGGCGCATGAGCACGCTCGCACCCGAAAAATCCGTCGCCTCCGTCTCGCTGCTCGACGCGGAGCGTGACCCCGAAGGCTTCTCCGACGAGCTCGGCGGTTCCTTCGAACGCTATGGCTTCGCCATCGTCGCGGACCATGGCATCTCCGCCGACCTCATCCATCGGGCCGAGGAGAAGGCGAAGGCCTTTTTCGCGCTGCCGGACGAGGTGAAGCGCCATTATCATCTGGCCGGCAAGGGCGGCGCCCGCGGCTACACGCCGTTCGGCATCGAGACCGCCAAGGGCGCGGTCAATTACGACCTCAAGGAATTCTGGCACGTCGCGCGCGAGCTGCCGCCCGGGCACAAATATGAGGATTCGATGCCGCCCAATGTGTGGCCGGAGGAGGTCGAATCGTTCCGGGCCACCTTCCTTGAGCTGTTCGCCGCGTTCGATGAGACGGGTGCGAAGCTGCTGGCGGCGATCGCCCGCTATCTGAACCTGCCGCAGGATTATTTCGTCGACACGGTGCGCGATGGCAATTCGATCCTGCGCCTGCTCCACTATCCGCCGATTCCCGGCGACGGCCCCAATGTCCGCGCCGGCGCGCATGAGGACATCAACACCATCACCCTCTTGCTCGGCGCCGAGGAAGCGGGGCTGCAGCTGCTCGACAAGGACGGCGACTGGCTGCCGGTGACGCCAAGGCCAGGCCAGCTCGCCGTCAATATCGGCGACATGCTGCAGCGGCTGACCAACAATGTGCTGAAGTCGACCACCCACCGGGTGGTGAACCCGCCGCCCGAGCGGCGCGGCATCTCGCGCTACTCGATGCCCTATTTCCTGCATTTCCGCTCGGACTTCTGCATCGAGACGCTGCCCAATTGCATCAGCGCGGCGCGGCCGAACCTCTATCCCGATCCGATCACGGCCGACGAATATCTCCAGGAGCGGCTGCGGGAGATCAAGCTGGTCTAGTCGATCGTCAGCGCCTCGTCATAGGCGGTAAACAGGCGCATCAGCGTCCGGAACAGCAGGGCGGCGAGCGCACCGGCAATGGCGCAGGCAAGACCGAACTCGATCCTGTTCTGGCCGGCAATGGCCGACAGCGCCTCCCGAAGATCGGCCGTGAAAGAAGTGATCAGAGAAAAACAGACGAGGCCGGCCAGCGCACCGGCTGCTGCCCAGATTGCGCGCCGGCGGATCCGGCCCAGCCAAAGCAGCCCCCCGAGGAGCAGCGCGGGCAACAGGGTCGGAAGAATGGAGTAAGAGAGGCCGAGCGCCCCCAGCACGATGCCGCCGGGGATGGCGAGCGGTCCTCCGGTCAGGAGCGCGAAGGTCGTGCCGAGGAGCAGGCTGGCGGCGACGGCGGAGACGAGGCTGGAGAGGGCAAGAAACAGGACGAGTGTGACCCGCGCCCTGCTCACTTGCCCGCGTCCGCCAGGCTCGCCGGGCCGAAGCCGTGCGGGAGCAGCTCCAGGATCGTGCTGACCATGGTCTCGGAGCCGTCGCCGTTCGACGAGATCACCTCGATGTCGAGCCCTGACAGGTCCGCCGCCTCGTAAATCGCCTGGCGGCAGCCGCCGCAGGGGGTGACGGGCGCGGCCCCGGCGAGGGTGCCGTCCGGCCCGATATGGCCGCCCGCCACCGCGATCCGTTTCACCTTGTCCAGCCCGAAGGCCTGGCGCGCGGCGGTGAGGGCGCTGATCTCGGCGCAGATGCCGAGCCGGTAGCAGGCATTTTCCATGTTCGCGCCAAGCACGACCTCGCCGTCGACGGACTCGACGGCCGCGCCGACGCTGAATTTCGAATAGGGGGCATAGGCCCGGAGCGCCGCTTCGCGCGCCCGCTCGACGAGGGGATCATGGGTCATGGGCGACGAGATTAGCCGCATCGCGCGCAAAAAGAAGGGGCGCCGCGAGCCTGAGCCCGCGGCGCCCCCGATTTCGTCAGATCATGCCGATCAGCGCCCGGCGCGCCAGGCGAGATTCAGCGTGACCAGGAAGGTCTGCGGCGCACCGACCGAGAAGTTCGGGTTGGAGGCGCCGGTGGAGCCGACCGCCACGCCGTTGAGCTGCGTGCTGATGTTGCCGAAATAACGCTCGTCGAACAGGTTGACCGCGTTCAGCTGCACGAAGCTGTCCGGCAGGCCGATCGAGCCGAGGTCGAAGCGGATATCGAGATCGACCGTCGTATAGTCGTCGACCACGATGCTGTTGTCGTCGGTCGCAAAGCGCTCGTCGACCCACTTGGCCTGCGCGCCGATCGTGAACGGCCCGAGGTTCAGCTGGGCGCGACCGCCGACCGTCCAGTCCGGAGTCTCGGCCACCCGCTTGCCCGCAGTCGCGGCGCAGCCGGCCGGGACGGTGGTGGTGGAGGTGCCGCAATCGACGCCCGCGGCGGCCGACAGGTTCACGTTATTCTGCAACCGCGAGTGGTTGTAGGACGCCATGGCATAGAGGCTGATCTCGGGGATCGGCTCCCAGCCGAAGCTGGCGTCCATGCCCCAGGTGTGCACGCTGCCGACGTTGCGGTCGAACGAAATGCCGGCCGTCTGGTCGAAGGACGTCACGATCCGGTTCTTGTACGCGATGTTCCAGAGCGTCGCCTGGGCGATGACGTTCCGGCGCACGAAGCGGGCGCCCAGATCGAACGCGTTGGTCGTTTCCGGATCGACCGTCACGACCGGCGCACGATAAAGGTTGTCGGTACGCGGCGCGGAGAAACCGCGGGCGTAGCTGGCAAACACGCTGAAGCCGCCGCCGAAATTCCAGACCAGACCCGCGTTCGGCAGGACCGGATTGAAGGAATAGTTCGCGGAGAACGGCGCGTAGAGCGGACGGAACGCGGCGTTGAAACCGCAGGCGGTCGTAATGCAGTCGCCGACATTGACGAAGATCGGGATCGACTGGGCTGCAGTGCCGCCCGGGATGACGGGCGTCGAGCCGCGCGCCAGGATGGGCTGGCTCGTGCAATAGGCGAAGCCGTCCGCCGCCTGGATCGGGCAGAAGGTCTGCAGATCGCGGTGGAAGAACGGCATGCGCAGACCGAGCTCGACCCGCAGGCGATCCTCGAAGAAGTTGCCGACATACTGGCCGGCAATCTGGTGGAGCGAGGCGATCGACTTGCGGTCGCGCTGCTGGAACTGGAAGCCGTTCACGTCCAGCACCGGCGTCGCCGTCAGGCCGCCGAACACGCTCTCGGGATCGCCATTATTCTCGAGGAAGCCCCATTCGCCGGTCTGGCGATGCCTGGCCCGGTCGAAGGTGTAGGCGATACGGACGCGGTTGTTGTCATTGATCGTCCAGATCAGCGAGGCGGTCAGGCCGAAGCGCCGCGTGTTGGTGTTGTTCGGCGTGTAGAACCGGATCGTATCCAGGACATCGCCGTCGCCATTATAGTCGCGTCCGGCAATGCCCGGCCCGGGGTTAATCGGCGTGGCGCCGCGCACACGGAAATCGGTTTCCGAGAGCGTGGTGGTGCCGCCGCCATTGGCACGGACATACTGGAAGCTCGGGTCGACCGTCAGGATGACGTTGTCGGCGAGCGTGAAGCGGCCGTTGATGCGGATGTTGCCGGTGTTGGACGGGTTGATCCTGAGGCCGGTATAGTTGGTGCAGCTCGACGCGTTCAGGACATTGTTGGCGCCGCCGGTGGCGGCCGCGCCGGTGCCGTTGGCGCCGGTGCCGCCATTGTCATTCTCCGCGACGCCCGCATTGCCGGGATGGGACGGCAGGTTGCAGGTGGCGAGGTTGTTGATCGGGCCATCGACGATCCGGTCCCATTGCTCGTCGGTATAGGAGCCGACAAGCGACGGCGCGGTGAGGCTGGCCGCAGGCTGCAGCGTGGTCCCGATCAGACCGGAGGTGCCGTCGGGCAGGGCCGTCGTGCGCAGGTCGGTGAAGCTGGGGTTCCGCGAGAAATTGTTGCGGTTGCGGTTATAGTGGCCGGCGACGGAGATGAAGTCGCCATTGCTGCCGATCGGATAATAGATGCGGGCGTTGAACTGCTGCTTGTAGATCTCGCCCGGGCCGCGGAACCAGTCGTTCCTGGCGTTCGAATAAGCGATGAAGGCGCGCGGGCCGTTCTCCCACCACTCGCCGGAGTGCAGCTGGATGTGGCCGCGGCGATAATCGTCCTCGCCGATCGAGCCGGAGGCGCGAATCCCGAGTTCGCGCCACGGCAGGATCGTACGATAGTTGACGGTGCCGCCCGAAGCCGAAGCCGTCGGGCTGTCGATGTCGGTCTGGCCGAGGTTCACGTTGACCTGCTCGATCAGCTCCGGATCCATCTGCTGGTTGGAGAAGATCGCATAATTGCCCGAATCGTTGAGCGGGATGCCATCGAAGGTCAGCGAGATGCGGTTGCCGTCGAAGCCGCGGATGCGGAGGTTGCCGCCCGAGGAGCCATAGGCGTCCGAATTGGTGAAGTTGACGCCGGGAACCAGGTTCACGGTCTGCAGGATCGACTGGCCGGGCGCTTGCCGCTGGATCACCTCTTCACCCAGGACGCCCTGGGCCTTCGGGCGATCGGGAATGCTGATCCCGTTCACGTCGCGGGTGCGGTTGCCGGTGACGACGACGGTGGTCTCTTCCTCCGTCGTAATGGTGCCGGTCGACTGCGCCATCGCGATGCCGGGCATGACAAACGCGGTGGTTGCGCAAAGGAGTGCGATTCTCTTCATGACTGTGATTCCCCCGATAGACGGAACGCCGCCTGGATAACCGCCTATAGCGCTGGGCTTTTGACGGTTCAAAGACTCTCTGGACGGCTCGTCGCAGAATCTTTTCAAAGCGTTGCGCGAATGCTGCAGGCGCGAAAAATGCCGGTTGGGAAATGGCGGAAATCCGTGGTTTTTACGGTATTCACCAAAGCCTAGCGGAAGGGCGGTTCATCGAACGCGCGCAGCTTTCTGGAGTGCAGCGCGGCCCCTTCGCGCTTCAGCAGGCGCAGCGTCTCGATCCCGATTCGCAGATGCTGGCTGATCGCCCGCTCGTAAAAGGCATTGGCCTGGCCGGGCAGCTTGATCTCGCCGTGCAGCGGCTTGTCGGAGACGCAGAGCAGGGTGCCATAGGGAACGCGGAACCGGTAACCCTGCGCGGCGACGGTGGCGGATTCCATGTCGATCGCCACCGCGCGGGACTGGTTGAAGCGGAGCGCGGAGAGCGTGAAGCGCAATTCCCAATTGCGGTCATCGGTGGTGACGACGGTGCCGGTCCGCAGCCTTTGCTTGAGTTCCTGCGGCGCCTCGCCGGTGACTTCGATCGCCGCGTCGTAAAGCGCCTGCTGGATCTCGGCGATGGCCGGGATCGGCACCTCGGTCGGCAGGACGTCGTCCATGATATGGTCGTCGCGCAGGTAAGCGTGGGCGAGCACATAGTCGCCGATCGTCTGGCTGGGCCTGAGGCCCCCGCAATGGCCGATCATCAGCCAGACTTCCGGCCGCATCACCGCGAGGTGATCGCAGATCGTCTTGGCGTTGGATGGACCGACGCCGATATTGACGAGGCTGATCCCCTCGCCCCGGGTCGCGATCAGGTGATAGGCGGGCATCTGGTGGCGCCGCCAGCCGCCGTCCATCACAGCGGCAACCGCATCGGGCGTGTCCTTCGTCACATAGACGCCGCCCGCCGCGGAGAGGCCGCGATAGGGGCTGTCCGGCTTTTTCAGCTCGTCCACCGCCCAGCGCACGAACTCGTCCACGTAGCGGACATAGTTGGTGAAGAGCAGGTAGCGCTGGGTGTGCTCGGACGGCGTGCCGGTATAGTGGCGGAGACGGGCGAGGCTGAAATCCACGCGCGGCCCGTCGAACAGGGACAAGGGGCGCGGCGTTCCGGGCGGCTGCATCCAGGCGCCGTCGGAGAGCTCGTCGCCGATATGCGAAAGGTCGGTGGTCGGAAACCACAGCGAGAGGTCCGCCGCCTGCGCGCCGTCGAGCCTGAGATCGTCCGAACCGTCGAGCACATAGGGATAGGGAATCTCGCTGCCCGAGCGGCCGACCGAGACCTCCACCTCATAGTCGTTGATCAGATAGGTCAGCTGCTCGGTCAGATATTTGCGGAAGAGGTGCGGCCGCGAGATGCTGGTTGCGTAGAGGCCGGGCTGGTTCAGCCGCCCGAAGGCCCGCGACGGCACCGTCTCGATGCTGGTGTAGCGATAATCCAGCCGGAGCTCGGGATAGGCGAAGAGGCCTTCGGCCCGGGCCCCGGGGTCGGGGCGCTCGCCGGTCTTCAGATAGCGGGCGAGCGCGTCGCGGAGGCTGGCGACCGATTCGTCGTAAATTTCCCTCAGCGCCTCGATAACGCGCGGAATATCCTCGACTCTGGTGATTCCCCCGGCCTTTTGTTCGTTCTTTTCTCTGTTCATCAGAGGCCATTTCCGCTTCCGCGGGCCTCCTGTCAAACCGGCGCGGCGCTATTCCGCCGGCGGTCCGTTGAAGACTCGGTCGCGCAGCTCGGTCTCGCCGCATTGGCGCAGCAGCTGGTCGACGGCTTCGCGCGCGCCGACGATGCGGAAGCGCAGCAGGATGCGGTTGCTCTCGACGTCGCGGGTGCGGAAGACGACCTCGTCCGCGTCGATGAAGCCGCGCAGGAACTCGCCGACCCGATGGCGGCCGGCAAGCCGCGCTTCGCGATCCTTGACGATCCAGATCAGCCGGACCGGCCGATTGTCGTCGAAGCGGTAGATGAGCGCCCGTTCGCGGGTGATGAAATTGCCGCGGATCAGCCAGCGGTTGGAGGTGAAGGTGACGCGGATGAACTCGAAATCGTGCGGGTCGCAGGCGAGCGTCAGCCGCCGGTCCTGGTCGCGCAAGGTCGCCTGCACGCGCAGATCGTCGGTGATCGGATCGCGCACCGTTTCGACCACCATCGGCCGGGGCTGAGGCGGCTCGAACGGATCCGGCGGCGTGTCTGGCGCCGCCCAGCCAAGCATGGCGGCCAAAGCGGCGAACAGCATTGGAAAATAACTCCTTGCGCGCCGAAATAGGCGGAGCGGCGCCGTCCGGCAACCATGCGCGGACCGGGCAAAGCTTTGGGTTGCTTCGGATCGACGGCTTCCCTAAATCGTTTTTCGAAGCTGGCCGCTCCGCGAAGGGGCGGCCCTTGTCATTTCTGGAGGACCAATTGGCCCAGCCGCTCATGCCCCACGCGACCGCTTCCTGGCTGGTCGACAACACCGCGCTGACCTTTCAGCAGATCGCAGAATTTTGCGGTCTGCACATCCTTGAGGTGCAGGCGATCGCCGACGACACCGCCGCCACCAAGCTGACCGGCCGCGATCCCCTGCGCTCCGGCGAGCTCACCCAGGACGAGATCGAGCGCGGCCAGGCCGACCCCGATTACAAGTTGCAGATGCAGAAGGAGCCGGATCAGGCGGTGCGCACCAAGGGGCCGCGCTATACGCCGGTTTCGAAGCGGCAGGACAAGCCGGATGGCGTCGCCTGGCTGCTGCGCAACCATCCGGAGCTTTCGGACGGCCAGATCGGCAAGCTGATCGGGACCACCCGCTCGACCATCCAGGCGCTCCGGGAGCGCACGCACTGGAACATCGCCAACATTCAGCCCAAGGACCCGGTGACGTTGGGCCTCACCTCGCAGCGCGAGCTGGACGCGGCGGTCGCCAAGGCGGCCAAGGCGCGTGGCGCCGAGGCGCCGACCGATGCCCGCCTCGACGACGATCGCGCGGCCCTGCTCGAGGAGCTGCGCGCCGAGCGCGAGGCGCATGCGCGCGAGGCGGAGGCGGCTTTGGCGGCGGAAAGCGGCGGCGCGGACGGCGAAACGGAGCTGAACGCTGACAACCTCTTCAAGAGCTGAGGCCGTCACCGCGGCCGAGACGGAACCGGCCGCGCCGGACGCGTCGCTGGTCGACGCGCCCTATTCGCACCGGGGCCTGACCTATCCGCTGGGCCGGGCCGGGCCGGATTACGGCACCATGATGCAGCTGGCCGAGGGCGTCGGCTGGACGCGCTCGCCCGTGCCCGGCTCGCTCAACCATATCAACCTCTGGCTGCTCGACGACGGCGATGGTATCGCGATCGTCGACACCGGGCTGAACATCCCGCCGGCGCGCGAAGCGTGGGAGGCGGTGTTCGCCGGGCCGCTGGCCGGGCAAACCGCGACCCGCATCCTCTGCACCCATTTCCACCCCGACCATCTCGGCCTTGCCGGCTGGCTGGCGGAGCGGTTCGGCGTGCGGCTCTGGATGACGCGCGGCGAATGGCTGTTCGGCCGGATGCTGACCGCCGACGTCCGCGACGCGCCGCCGGCCGAGGCGGTCGCCTATTGGCGCGCGGCCGGCTGGAGCGAGGACAGGATCGCCGAGGAGGCGGCCAAAGGCTGGGGGCGGTTCGCCGCGATGGTGAGCCCGATCCCGGTCGCGATGATCCGGCTACAGGACGGCGACGCGCTGCGGATCGGGGCGCGGACCTGGCGGGTCGTGACGGGCTCCGGCCATTCGCCCGAACATGCCTGCCTGATCGACGATGCGGGCAAGCTGATGATCGCCGGCGACCAGGTGCTGCCGCGAATCACGTCCAACGTATCGCTGAGCCTCAGCGAGCCGGAGGCGGACCCGCTCGGCGAATGGCTGGCCTCGATCGCGAAGCTGAAGCGGCTTCCCGACGACCTGCTCGTCCTCCCCGCCCATGGCGAGCCGTTCACCGGCCTGCATGCCCGGCTCGATGCCCTCGCCGAGGGCCATGCGGGCCGTCTCGACGCGCTCCATGCTTATCTCGCCGAGCCGCGGCGTGCGCTGGATTGCTTCTCCATCCTCTTCGGCCGGCAGATCGGGGACAATTTGCTCGGTCTCGCCACCGGCGAGGCAATGGCGCACCTGCGGCATCTGGAGGTGGAAGGCCGGGCGGTCCGCGAGGTGCGGGACGGGGTCCACTGGTATCGGGCGGCGGCCTGAGCGCAGCTTGACCCCCGCGCCCGAGGGGATCAAAGCACCGGCCATGGCTGACCAGACACCGGAAGACGTCGCCACCCTCTCTTTCGAGGATGCGCTGAAGCGGCTCGAGGAGATCGTGCGCAAGCTGGAGAGCGGCGAAGCGGCGCTCGACGAGGCGATCAGGCTCTATGAAGAGGGCGACCGGCTGAAGCAGCAATGCGAGGCGCGGCTCAAGGCCGCGCAGGCTAAGATCGAGCAGATTCAGCTCGGGCCCGGCGGCGCGCCGGCCGGCACCGCGCCCTTCGGCGGCGATTGATCCGGCGATGAATCTCTCGACCGCGCTGGAGGAGGTCGGCGCGGGGATCGACCGCGCGTTCGACGCCCTGCTCCCCGTGCCCGAAGATGCGCGCGCAAAGCTGTACGAGGCGATGCGCTATGCCGCGATCGGCGGCGGCAAACGAATCCGTCCGCTGCTCGTCATCGCCGCCTGCGACCTGTTCAAGGTCGATCGCGCGCGGGCGATGCGGGTGGCGCTCGCGGTCGAGTGCATCCACGTCTATTCGTTGATTCACGACGATCTGCCGAGCATGGACGATGACGATCTGAGGCGCGGCAAGCCGACCCTGCACCGCGCCTTCGAGGAATCGACCGCGATTCTCGCCGGCGATTCGCTCCATGCCCTGGCCTTCGAGATCCTCGCCGACGAGGCGACGCACGAGGATCCCTTCGTCCGCGCCGATCTCGTCGTCGAGCTCGCCTGCGCCGCCGGTCCGGCCGGGATGGCGGGCGGGCAGATGATGGATCTTAAGGCCGGCGAGATGGGGCTCGACCTCCCCGCCGTTACCCGCCTGCAGCAGCTGAAGACGGGCGCGCTGATCGGCTGGTGCGTCGAGGCCGGCGCGATCATGGGCCGGGCGCCGGTCGACGGCCGCACCGGGCTGCGCGGCTATGCCCGCGACGTCGGCCTCGCCTTCCAGATCGCGGACGATCTGATCGACCATGAGGGGCTGGAGGTGAAGGCCGGCAAGCGCGTCGGCAAGGACCTGGCGGCGGGCAAGCAGACCTTCGTCTCCCTGCTCGGCCCGGAGCGCGCGCGCCGCCAGGCGGATCTGCTGGTCGAGCAGGCCGTCTCCCACCTCCACGGCTTCGGCGAGGATGCGGACCTGCTCCGCGCGGTCGCGCGCTTCGCGGTGGAACGGGATCACTGAATTGGCTAGGGTCCGGGGGGACCCGAGGGAGGGGCATGAGAACAGGCGTCTATCCCGGCACGTTCGATCCGATCACGCTCGGCCATATGGATATCATCCGCCGGGCCGCGCATCTGGTCGACCGGCTGGTCATCGGGGTCACCACCAATCCGAGCAAATCGCCGATGTTTTCGGTCGAGGAGCGGCTGGCGATGGTCGAACGCGAGCTGGCCGCGGTGAAAGACGGCGCGACGCTCAGCGTCGTCGCCTTCGATTCCCTGCTCATGGACTTTGCCGAGCAGCAGGGCGCCTCGATGATCGTGCGCGGCCTGCGCGCGGTGGCGGACTTCGAATATGAATATCAGATGGCGGGAATGAACCAGCAGCTGAACGCCGATATCGAGACCGTCTTCCTGATGGCGGACGTGTCGTTGCAGCCGATTGCTTCCAAGCTGGTCAAGGAAATCGCCATTTATGGCGGCGACATTTCCCGGTTCGTGACCCCTGCCGTGGCGGAGGATGTGCGGCAGCGCGTGGACCGGATGGGCCGGAAGGGTGGCGCCAAGGGTTGAGGCGCGCCGCTAGTCGCTCTAGAGCAAAGAGAAATCGGGAATCGGGGTTAACTTTCATGTCGCGTTTGTTCGCTATCGCCGCCGGCTTGTGCGGCCTCTTCCTTTCCGCGCCACTCGTCGCCCAGGAGGCGCCGCCCGCGCCTGCGCCGGCAGAGCAGCCGCAGGCCCAGGAGCAGGCGCCCGCGCCGCAGCCTCAGGCGCAGCAGCCGGCCGCATCGCAGGCCCCGGCCCAGCCCAGGGCCTCCGCGCCGCGGGCTGCGCCGCCGCCGCCGCCGCTGGTGGCGGACAATACGTGGAATCTCGATCTCTCTACGGGTGGCCGGGTGGTGATCCAGCTGCGCCCCGACGTCGCGCCGCAGACGGTCGAGCGGATCAAGACGCTGACCCGGCAGGGCTTCTATAACGGCCTCGCCTTCTTCCGCGTGATCGAGGGCTTCATGGCCCAGGGCGGCGATCCACAGAATAACGGCACCGGCGGCTCACCGCTTTCCGACGTGCCTGCCGAGTTCAACGGCGGCATGCACCTGCGCGGCGCGGTCGGCATGGCCCGGTCGCAGGATCCGAACAGCGCCAACAGCCAGTTCTACATCATGTTCGTCCCGCGCCTGCAGATGGACCGCGTCTACACGGTCTTCGGCCGGGTGGTGGGCGGCATGAACTATGTCGACGCCATCGAACGCGGCGAGCCGCCGGCGCAGCCGACCCGGATCCTGCGCGCCACCCTCGGCTCCGACAATGTGCCGCCGATGAGCGCCGAGCAGATCCAGGCGGAGACCGCGCGTCTCGCCTCGGTCGCGATCGCGCCGCCGCCGGCCTCGGGGCCGAACAACCGGGCGACAGGTCCGCAGATGCCGCCGCCGCCTTCCTACCGTCCGCTCGAGCCGGTCCGCGCCGAGGGCGCTCCGCCGCGGCGCCGCCAGGGCGGCCAGTAGCGGCGCGGCGTGCGCGTCGACCTTTTTGACTTCGAACTGCCGTCCGACCGGATCGCGCTGAGGCCCGTCAGCCCGCGCGATGCGGCGCGGCTGCTCCGTGTCGGGCCGCGCGGGACGATTGCCGATCACGACGTGCGTGACTTGCCGGGCCTGCTGCGGGCGGGCGATGTGCTGGTGTTCAACGACACCCGCGTCATCCCGGCCCAGCTGGAAGGGCTGCGCGGCAGGGCCCGGATCGGCGCGACCTTGCACAAGCGCGAAGGACCGCGCGCCTGGCGCGCCTTCATCCGCAATGCGAAGCGGCTGAAGGAGGGCGACCGGATCGACTTCGGCGCCGGCGTGGCGGCCGTAGCAAGCGACCGCGCGACGGACGGCTCCTTTCTGCTGACCTTCGCCGGCGGGGAGCCGGTCGAGCTGCTGCTGGAGCGCGCGGGCCGGATGCCGCTGCCGCCCTATATCGCCGGCCGGCGCGAGGCCGACGCCCGCGACCGCGAGGACTATCAAACGATGTTCGCGCGGGAAGAGGGTGCGGTCGCCGCGCCGACCGCCGCGCTCCACTTCACACCGGCCTTGATGGCGGCGCTGGCGGCGGCCGGGATCGGCCACGAAACGCTCACCCTACATGTCGGCGCCGGCACCTTCCTGCCGGTCAAGGCGGACGACACGGACGACCATGTCATGCATGCCGAATGGGGCCGGATCGATGAAGCGACCGCCGCCCGGCTGAGTGCCGCGCGCGCGGCGGGCGGGCGGCTGATCGCGGTCGGCACCACCTCGCTCCGCCTGCTCGAAAGCGCGGCGGACAGGGACGGGCGGATCGAGCCGTTCGAGGGCGACACCGCCATCTTCATAGCGCCGGGCTATCGCTTCCGCGCGGTGGACGGCCTCCTCACCAACTTCCATCTGCCGCGCTCGACCCTGTTCATGCTGGTTTCGGCTTTGATGGGGTTGTCGGTTATGCAGTCGGCTTATGCCCATGCGATCGCGGCGGGCTATCGCTTCTATTCCTATGGCGATGCCAGTTTGCTGTTGCCGGACGCACAGGCGCGCTAGACTGCGGCCCGCCGCAAGTCGGGAGGGGATGATGGCCTGGAAAAAGGGACGGGGATTGCTCGGGCCGCTGCAGCCGCTGCTCGGCGCGTGGCGAACGCAGCGGGGTGAGGGCAGCACCGAGGCCTCCGCCATGGCCTGCACGCGCAATTTCAGCCCGCTCGGCAAAGGCTGGATCGCCCTCGACGCGCGCTGGCAAGTCGGCCCGGACCGCGAATATCGCGAACTGGCCCTGTTCGGGCCGGGCGAAGACGGGGCGCTCGGCTTCTTCTCGTTCACCAGCGACGGCAAAAGATCGGTCGGGCGGCTCGCCGACGGCAGCGATGTTCACGCCGACGCTATCGCCTTCGAGGCGCAGATGCCGGCGGGGCTGGCGCGGATGATCTACTGGCCGCCGGAGGATGGCGGGCCGGGCTTCCTGTTCGCCGTCGAAAGCCGGACGAAGAAGGGCTGGAACCGCTTTCTCCGCCAGCATTTCGAGCCCGCCGCCTGAGGCCCAGCCGGCGGCCGCGATGCTTTGCTGACGCCATGCCCGCGCCGGATTTTTCCGCCGTTTATGTCGATGAGGTGAGCGGCCTCCCGCCGGTGATCGAGGGGGTTCCGACCTCCGTCGCCGCCTTCATCGGACGGGCGAACCGGGGGCCGTTGCGCCCGACGCTGGTGACCAGGCCCCGATCCGCCCGGCCGAGTTCGTTGTCTTCAGGATCGGCCAGTGGACCGCCGAGGCCGACCCGGACGATTAGCCGACCGCGACGCCCTTCCAGAAGGCAATCCGGTCCCTGATCTCCGCGGCCGCCGGCTTCGGGTCGGGATAGTACCAGGCGGCATCCCGGTTCTCCGCGCCCTGCACGTCGAGGCTGTAATAGCTGGCAGTGCCTTTCCACGGACAATTCGTGTGCGTGTCGCTGGGGCGCAGCAGCGCGGCGTCGACCGCGTCCCGCGGGAAATAGTGATTGCCCTCGACAATCACGGTGTCGTCGCTCTCGGCGATGGTGGCGCCGTTCCAGACTGCCCTGACCATGTTTGCGGCCTCCTTCGGATGTGAAGCCGAGGTAGGGAAGCGGGACCCGCGTTGAAAGGATAGTTGACATCGTCAAGTAATTTGCCGCAACAAATGCGCATGGACAATGCGATCACCGCGGTCAGGGCCTTCAACCGCTTCTACACGCGCTTCGCCGGCGCGCTGGACGCCCATTATATGGACAGCGACCTGTCGCTGGTCGAGGCCCGTCTGCTCTATGAGATCGCCAATCGCGACGCCCCGCTGGCGGCGGAGCTGCAGGCGGAGCTCGGGCTCGATGCCGGCTATGTCAGCCGCATCCTTCGCCGCTTTCAGGCGAAAGGCTGGATCGACCGGGGCAGGGGTGAGGATGCGCGGCGGCGACCGATCAGCCTGACCGAAGCCGGCCGCGCCTATTTCGAGGCGCTGAATGCGCGCACCCGGGCGGAGACGGCGGCGCGGATCGAAGGGCTGGGCGAGGGCGAGCAGGACACGCTCGTCGCCGCGCTGGCGACGGTCACCAGCCTGCTCAGCGGGCGCGAGGCGCCCTGGCACATCCGCACCTTCCGGACCGGCGATCTCGCGCTGATCGCCTCGCGCCAGTCGATCCTTTACGAGCCCTATGGCTGGAAGCGGCCGATGGAGATCCTGCAGGGCGAGGTCACCACCGCCTTCCTCAGGGACTTCAGGCCGGGCCGCGAGCAATGCTGGGTCGCGGAGCGCGCCGGGATGATGGCGGGGGCGATCATGCTGGTCGACGCGGGCGACAATATCGGCCAGCTCCGCCTGCTCCATGTCGAGCCCTGGGCGCGGGGTCTCGGCATCGGCAGCGCGCTGGTCGACGAATGCGTCCGCTTTGCGCGCGAGGCCGGCTACGGCACGATCCGCCTCTGGACCCACACGGTGCTGACCCCGGCGCGGCGCATCTACGAGGCGGCGGGCTTCCGCATCGTCTCGACCGACGTGCATCACGAATTCGGCGTGGCCGAGCAGGGCGAGACCTGGGAGTTGGCGCTGGCGGGGTGACTGGTCAGATCGCGTAGGTCCGCACATGCCCGGCCCCGCCATAGGCAAGGATTTCCCGATCCCGGGTCATGAGCGTCAGCTTCAGCTCGCGCGCGGTTGCTATGAGGAGCCGGTCGGCGGGGTCGCCATGGAGGCTGCCCGGCAAGGCGGAGGCGGCGATGGCGGCCGAAGGCGTCAGCGGCGCGGGTTTGATGATCGCCTTGCCCATCAAATTCGAGAACCAGGTCTGGGGATCGGGCAGGAAGTGCAGGCCGGGGCGTCCCGCGGCCCCGGGCCGGGCCAGCAGGCCCACTTCCCAGGCGCTCACCGGCGAGACGAAAACGCCGTCCGCCAGCCCGGCATAGACAATCGCCTCCACGGCATGGTCGTCAAGCTTCCCTTCCGCGAGCCAGATTGCGGCATGGGTGTCCAGCAGCAGCGATCGCGGCGGGGCGCTCATCGATGAAGCAGACCGTGCCCGGCGCCGAATTCCTCATCGATGACCGGGGCGGTCAGATCGAATCCGGGCGGGATCGTCACCATCCCTGCCATCGAGCCGTGAACGGCGCGGGCCTCGGTCTCCGGACTGGCCGGGGCGGTCACCACGGCAACGGGCTTGCCATGGCGCGTTACCGTCACCTTGCGCAGCCGGTTCTTGCTGAGCCGGTCGAAAAGATCGAGGCACTTGGCCTTGAACTCACTGACGGAGAGGGTCTCTTCCATAATCGCAAAGCCTTGGTCAATTGGTATGACTGGTCATATAGAATGACCAGTTTATCCTGTCAAGGTTCCTATCGTGGAGCGTTCGTGTAGGAGGGCCACATGACCGACTTGCCTCGCTTCACTTTCACCATCGCCGCCACCGACGGCAAGGCGCGGACCGGCACGATCACGATGCGCCGCGGCGAGATTCGCACGCCGGCCTTCATGCCGGTCGGCACCGCCGCGACGGTGAAGGCGATGAAGCCCGCCGACGTCCGCGCGAGCGGCGCCGACATCATCCTCGGCAACACCTATCACCTGATGCTCCGCCCCGGCGCGGAGCGGATCGCGCGGCTTGGCGGGCTGCACCGGTTCATGGGCTGGGAGCGGCCGATCCTGACGGACAGCGGCGGCTATCAGGTGATGAGCCTCGCCGAGCTGTCGAAGCTCAGCGAGGAGGGGGTCACCTTCAAAAGCCATCTCGACGGCAGCCGCCACATGCTCTCGCCGGAGCGGTCGATGGAGGTTCAGACCCTGCTCGGCTCCGACGTGGTCATGGCCTTCGACCAGCTGATCAAGACGATTGAGAGCCGCGACGCACAGGTGAACGCGATGGAGCGCTCGATGCGCTGGGCCCGCCGCTCGCGGGAAGCGTTCGACGCGCTCGGCAATCAGGGCGCCCTGTTCGGCATCCAGCAGGGCGGGCTGGACGAGGGGCTGCGCCAGGCGTCGGCAGAGGCGCTGACCGGGATCGGCTTTGACGGCTATGCCGTGGGCGGGCTCGCGGTGGGCGAGGGGCAGGAGGCGATGTTTGCCTGCCTCGATTTTGCGCCCGGCCAGCTGCCCGCCGACCGCCCCCGCTACCTGATGGGGGTCGGCAAGCCCGACGATATTGTCGGCGCGGTCGAGCGCGGCATCGACATGTTCGATTGCGTGCTCCCGACCCGCTCCGGCCGCACCGGCCAGGCCTTCACCTGGGACGGCCCCATCAACATCCGCAACGCGAAATTCGCGGAGGACGAGAGCCCGCTCGATCCGGATTCGCCGGTCGCCTCATGGTCGAAGGCCTATCTCCACCATCTCGTCCGCTCGGGCGAGATCCTCGGCGCGATGCTGATGACCGAGCATAATCTCTGGTTCTACCAAAGGCTGATGGAGGGCCTGAGAGAGGCGATCGCCGACGGGGCGTTGCACGCCTGGGCCGATGCCTTCCGCGCGCGCTATCGTCAGGAACGGGGCCTCGAAAGCTAGCCGCCGAAACCCGTGCCGAGGAAGCTCGGCACCGGGCCGTTCCAGCCGCCCTCGTCCGCGGTCTCGGGCTCGTCGCGGCGGGGCGCGCGTTCGCGCCGTTCCGGCTTCGCCCGTTCGGGCCGCTCGGCGCGGGCGCGGCGGGGGCGTTCCTCCCGCTCCTCGCGAGGCGCCCGCTCCGCCCGGCGGGGGCGCTCTTCGCGCTCTTCCGGCGCTTCGCGGGGCGCCCGGTCCTCGCGCCTGGCGCGCTTTTCCGCCGCGCCGCCGTCCGGGCTCATCTCGGCGATCCTGGTGCTGGTGAGCTTCTGGATATTGTCGATCGACTCCTGGTCCGCGCTGGTGACCAGGGTGATCGCGGTGCCGGTCTTGCCGGCGCGGCCGGTGCGGCCGATGCGGTGGACATAATCGTCCGGATGCCAGGGCACGTCATAGTTGAAGATGTGGCTGACGCCCTTGATGTCGAGCCCGCGCGCGGCGACGTCCGAGGCGACGAGGATGTTGATCTCGTCATTCTTGAAACGGTCCAGCTCGCGGATCCGCTCCGACTGTTCCATATCGCCGTGGATCTGGCCGACATTGAGATGGCCGCGCTTCAGCGAGGTGGCGAGCTCGCGCACCGTGGTCTTGCGGTTGCAGAAGACGATGGCGGTGCGCATGTCCGGCTCGCGCAGCAGATGGGCGAGCGTGTCGCGCTTCTTGCGGGAATCGACGCGGATCAGCTTCTGCTCGATCAGGGTGTTGGTCTGGGCCGGCCGAGCGACCTCGATTGACTTGGGATTGTCGAGAAACCTGTCCGCCAGCTTCTTGATCGGCGGCGGCATGGTCGCGCTGAACAGCAAAGTCTGCCGCTGCTTCGGCAGCTTGGTGCAGATTTCCTCGATGTCGGGGATGAAGCCCATGTCGAGCATCCGGTCCGCCTCGTCGATGACGAGCAAATTGCAGCCGGTGAGCAGGATCTTGCCGCGGCCGAACAGGTCCATCAGCCGGCCCGGCGTCGCGATCAGCACGTCGACGCCCTTTTCCAGCTTCTTGATCTGGTCGGCCATGTTGGTGCCGCCGATCAGCAGCGCCATGTTGAGCTTGTGATATTTCCCGTATTTCTCGAAATTCTCCGAGACCTGCATGGCCAGCTCGCGGGTCGGCTCGAGGATCAGCGAGCGGGGCATGCGGGCGCGGCTGCGGCCCTCGCCGAGGATGTCGATCATCGGCAGCACGAAGGCGGCGGTCTTGCCCGTGCCGGTCTGCGCGATGCCGATAATGTCGCGCATCATGAGAACGGAGGGGATAGCCTGGCGCTGGATCGGCGTCGGCTCGTCATAGCCCGCCTCGGTCACGGCGCGGAGCAATTCGTCTGAAAGGCCGAGATCGGCGAAGGTCATCATCTGTCCGGGATTGGCGCCCGCTTGCGCAGCGGGCGTTTCACGCGCGAGCGCTTGTACGCGCGGCGGCGCATTGTCAAGGAAGCAGACGGCTGAATGTGGCTCAGGGCTCCCGCGGGCGCAGGACGCGGAAGCGGTCGATGCCGCAGGCGACGCCGGAGCGGGTGCGGATCGCGTCGCGGTCCGCGCAGATCATGCCGTCGGGATTGGGGCTGACGTAGAAGCCGTAATAATAATCCAGCGCCGGGCAGCGCCGGTCCAGCCGCGCGCGGATGCGGGTCGCGTCCCGCAAGACGAGGTCGATGCTTTCCTGGCCCAGATGATCGGCGTGGATGATCTGGCGGGCGGGCACGCAGCGCGGGCCGCGCTCCTCCTGCCAGGCGATGGTCTGCCGCCCGCCAATCCGGTTGCCGGTGGTCGGGCCGGGCTGGACGCGGATGATGATCTGCTGATGGAGCGTCACCGGCTGGCCGCGGCCCTGAGGGCGCGCCTGCTCATCGCCGTTCCCGAGCGAAACGAACATAAGAAGGGCGGCACCGGCCGCCCGGATCATGCCTGGGCCTCCATCGCCGCCCGGGATTCATGGCCTAGCTTGAACATGAGATTAATTTGCTCCCCCCGGTGGCCCATATTATCCGGGCGGCATGATCCATAAACGGGACGGTCTGCTGGACAAGCTCCGGGCTTTGCTGGGGCCGAAGGGATTCAGCACCGATCCGGACGAAATGGCGCCCCGCCTTTCCGACTGGCGCGGCCGTTATCATGGCAAGGCGGCGGCCTTGCTGTCCCCGGCCGGCACCGGCGAGGTCGCGGCCCTCGTCGCGCTCTGCGCGGCGGCGGGCGCTCCATTGGTCCCGCAGGGCGGCAACACCTCCATGGTCGGCGGCGCGACGCCGGACGCGTCGGGCGAGGCGCTGCTGCTTTCGACCCGGCGCCTCAACCGGATCCGCAGCCTCGATGCCGCCGCCGGCATTGCGGTCTGCGAGGCCGGCGTCATCCTCGCCGAGCTGCACGAGGCGGCGCTGGCGGTCGGCCGGCGCTTTCCGCTGACGCTGGGCGCGCGCGGCTCGGCGACGATCGGCGGCCTCGTCTCGACCAATGCGGGCGGCACGCAGGTGCTGCGCTTCGGGCCGATGCGCGCGCTCGTCCTCGGCCTCGAGGCGGTGCTCCCCGACGGCAGCCTGTTCGAAGGGCTGACCGCGCTCAGCAAGGACAATCGCGGCTATGACCTCAGGCAGCTGCTGATCGGCGCCGAGGGGACGCTCGGCATCGTCACCGCGGCGAGCCTGAGGCTCGTCCCCGCGATCGGCGAGCGCGCCGTGGCCTGGGTCGGGCTGGAAACGGCGCCGCGGGCGATGGCGTTGCTCCGCCATCTGGAAGCGACGATGGGCGAGGCGATCGAGAGCTTCGAGCTGGTGCCGAAGAGCGCGCTCGATCTCGTGCTCGAGCATATTCCGGGCACCCGCCCGCCGCTCGCCGCGCCGGCGCCGTGGAACGTGCTGATCGAGGCGGTCTCGCCCATGTCGGCGCCGGGCCCGGAGCCCTTGCTCTACGAGGGCCTGCGCTCGGCGCTGGAGACGGGGCTCGCGGGCGACGCGGTGATCGCCGCCAGCGAGGCGCAGGCCGGGGAGCTCTGGCGGCTGCGCGACGCCATTTCCGAGGCCGAGAAAAAGGACGGGCCCGCCGCCAAGCACGACATTTCGGTGGCGGTGGAGGCGATGGCCGGGTTCATGACCGGGGCGGCGGCGGCGGTGGAGGCGCGCTTCCCCGGCACGCGCGTCAACGCCTTCGGCCATCTCGGCGACGGCAATGTCCATTTCAACGTGCGTGCGCCGGCGGGCGCGGCGCCGGCCTGGGTGGAGGAGGAGGGCGAGGCGGTGAGCCGCTACGTCCACGATTTGGTGACCGGGGCCGGGGGCTCGATCTCGGCCGAGCACGGCATCGGCCAGATGAAGCGCGACGAGCTGGCCCGGCTCGCCGATCCCGCCCGCCTCCATGCCCTCCGGGCGATCAAGCAGGCGCTGGACCCGCGCAACATCATGAACCCCGGCAAGCTCGTCCCGCCCGCAATCCCCTCGCAGGAGAGCCTTGCACAAGCGGACGTTCGCCAATAGACGGTTGCCCCGGTTTATCGCGGCTGTGACGGCCGCTCCCGAAAAAAGTCATGGAGAATCAGATATGGCGACCCTGCCGCCGCCCCCGCCCAATTTGCCCGTCTTCTACAACAATCTCGCGCCGCTCTCGAGCTCGATCCATTCCAAGTTCAAGGCCCGCTCGGCCGATCGCGCGCCCTATCTCGCCAAGGCCAATGCGATCCCGCTGACGATCGACGAGTTCATCACCGCCCAGCGGCATTTCCCGATCGTCTTCTCGGCCGGCGACAATCCGGTGCCGCTGGCGCTGATGGGCCTGAACGACGGCGTCAACGTCTTCGTCGACGACGAGGGCATGCCGCACAATCCGGTCTACATTCCGGCCTATGTCCGCCGCTATCCCTATCTGCTCGCCAAGCTCGACCAGAGCGCCGAGGAATTGTCGCTCTGCTATGATCCGTCGAGCGACCTGATCGGCGACAAGATCGAGGGCGAGGCCCTGTTCGACGGCGACAAGCCGAGCGACACGCTGAACGGCATCCTGAAATTCTGCGAGGATTTCGAGATCGCCGCGCAGCGCACCAGCGCCTTCATCAAGGAGCTGCAGGAGCTCGACATTTTGATCGACGGCGAGGTCACCATCCAGCCCGGCGATGCGCCGCAGCCTTTCCTCTATCGCGGCTTCCGCATGGTCGACGAGGAGAAGTTCCGCGACCTGAACGGCGACGTGCTGCGCCGGATCAACCAGAACGGCATCCTGCCTCTGGTCACCGCCCACCTCTTCTCGCTGCCGCTGATCCGCGAGATTTTCGGCCGGCAGATGCAGCAGGGCAAGGTGCCGGAACAGGCGCCGGCGCTGGAGCCGCAGGGTAACGCCTGAACCGCGATTTGCCCTCCCCCGGGAGGGCATCAGGCCCGTTAACTTTTTTCCCGTTTCCTCTTGAAACGGGAATCCCTTTTCCTATCTCGGGATCAGCGCCGCCGTATCCCCCCTTTACGCCGGCGCTATCGCGGCCCCTATCGCAAGCGGGGGCCGCACCTCCCTGAACCTGGCCGCCTCACGGCAACGTGAGGCGGTCATTTTTTTGCCTATTCCGCGGCCAGCGCGTCCTGGCCGCTCAGCAGCCTCTGCTCGATCGCCTGCGCCACGCCGGCGATCAGCCGCGCCAAGCCTTCGAAACCGGGTCCGGGCGTCTTCAGGTCCGCGTCGAGATAGGCGGCGCGATCGATCTCGATCTGCACCGCATGCACGCCGGTGGCGGGCTTGCCGTGGCGGGCGACGATATAGCCGCCCGCATAAGGTGCGTTGCAGGCGGTCCGATAGCCCAGGTCGCGCGAGGCGGTCATCGCCGCATCGAGCAGATCGGCGCTGATCGTCGTGCCGTGCCGGTCGCCGAACACGATCGTCGCGGGCCGCGAATCGTCATTGTCGGAGCGGGTGCGCGGCGGCATGGAATGGCAATCGACCAGCACCGCGTCGCCGAATCTCTGCCTCGCCCGGGCGAGCGCCTCCGCCAGCGCGGCATGATAGGGCCGGTGGATCGCCGCGATCCGCCGCTCGAGCTCGGCGCGCGGGATGCGCTCGCGCCAGATCGGGCCGGAGCCGGTGATCCGCGACGGAATCAGCCCGAGGCCGCCGCGGCTCCGCGCCGACTGGACGATGCCGCCCGAGGCGAGCGGCGGCGCGATCAGCGACGGGTCGATCTCCCTTTCCTCGCGATTCAGGTCGATCTCAAGCCGCGGCGCGCGGGCGACGAAGGCGGTCATGCCCAGAGCCGTCGCCCGCCAGATCAGCCGGTCGACCAGCCGGTCCTCCAGCGTCTCCAGCACCTCCTTGCGCAGTCGGGCTGCGTTCAGCAAATGCGGGCCATAATCCCGTCCCGCGTGCGGCACGGAAAGAATGACGGGCGAGGCGGGCCGTTCGGGCCCGATCCGGAAGAAAGGCGGGAGAAGGGGCTCGGTCATGTCCGGGCCCTGATTAGGCCCGCTCCGGGACAGGTGCAATCGGCCTCGCCGTGCACTCTGGCAAAACCTGCATGCTTCGCGCATAAATGCGCGCCAAGGGGTTGAAGCGAACGATGATCAGGATCCTGCTCGCCGAAGACGACGATTCGATGCGGGTCTATCTGGCCCGCGCGCTGGAGCGGACCGGCTATCATGTCGTCGCGGTCGACAACGGCCTCGCGGCCCTGCCCCTGCTCGAGAGCGAGCCGTTCGATCTCCTGCTCACCGACATCGTCATGCCGGAGATGGACGGCATCGAGCTCGCCCAGAAGGCGGCCGAGATCGCGCCGGACATCCGCGTCATGTTCATCACCGGCTTCGCCGCCGTCGCGCTCAAGGCCGGCCGCAAGACGCCCGACGCCAAGGTCCTCTCCAAGCCCTTCCACCTGCGCGACCTCGTCGCCGAGGTGGAGCGCATGTTCATGACCGAGGACCAGCACGGCAGATTGTGATCCGAGCGGGGTTGCGTCCCTCCTGAGCCCTCGCTACATGCGCCCCCTCGTGGGCGTGTAGCTCAGTGGTAGAGCACTGTGTTGACATCGCAGGGGTCGCAAGTTCAATCCTTGCCACGCCCACCATTTCCCCCTCAGTCGATGTCGACAGGTAAGGCCGAAAGACCCCCTTACCAGTCCAGCATCGTGCCTTCCGGCATGAAGTCCCCGGCTTCGGCATCGCTCCGGACAGCGGTCGTGCAGGCCCGGTTGGCGAGCAGGCGGGCGCCGCGCCTGACCATCACGCCGTCTGAGAATTGCGGATGGTTGCGGCCGCGAAAACCGGTCCGCACGGTGCGGCTGTACACGACATAATCATAACCGCCGTTCGAGAAGCGGATCTGCAGCGCGCCGCCCCCTGAATACACTTCCCGCGCATAGCTGAGCCCGCTCTGGCCCGGCCCGGGAAAGGCGAGCTCGATGTCGCCCGGCAGGCCGAAGCGATATTGCGCATGCGGGCTTGGCCGGCGGTCGCCGCAGACCGAGACCATTTTCCGGCCCACCCCGCAACTGAAGATCACTTCCTCGCCGACTGCACAGAGACTGCCGTGCGGCATCCAGTCTCGCGGCGCCTCCGCCCCGGCGCCGGGAGCGACCAGCAAGGGTGCGGCAATAGCCGCCAGCGCCGTCGCCTTCACGACCGCGTTCATCGCGCCCGCCGCACCGGGGCCGCCGCCGGCACTTCCAGCCCGGTAAAATGGGCGATGAAGGCGTACATGTCGGTGAACTCGGCGATCTGCTTGTCGGTCGGCTTGCCCGAGGCATGGCCGGCGCGGGTCTCGATGCGGATCAGGTGCGGCGCGCCGTTCGGGTCGGCATGCTGGATGGCCGCGGTATATTTGAAGCTGTGCATCGGGACCACGCGGTCGTCCGTGTCGGCGGTGGTGACCAGCAGCGGCGGGTAATGCACGCCGTCGCGGATATTGTGATAGGGCGAATAGGCCCGGAGCACGCGGAAATCCGCCTCCCGGTTCGGATAGCCGTAATCGTCCACCCAATAGCGGCCGGCGGTGAAGCGGTCGAAGCGCAGCATGTCCATCACGCCGACCGTCGGCAACGCCGCGGCGAACAGATCCGGCCGCTGGTTCACGACCGCCCCGATCAGCAGGCCGCCGTTCGAGCGGCCCTCGATGGCGAGATGCTCGCGGCTGGTGACGCGCCGCTGAATCAGATATTCGGCCGCGGCGATGAAATCGTCGAAGCCGTTCTGCTTGTTGGCCCGGCGGCCGGCATCGTGCCAGGCCTGGCCATATTCGCCGCCGCCCCGGATATTGGCGACCGCGAGCACCCCGCCCATGTCCAGCCAGGTCGCCCAGCGCGGCTGGTAGCGCGGCAGCTCGGTCGCGTTGAACCCGCCATAGGCATAGAGCAAGGTCGGGCGCGGCTGCCGCATGTTGAGGTCGCGGCGGTGGACGATGAACATCGGCACCCGCGTGCCGTCGCGCGAATTGAAGAAGACCTGACGGACGGTGAAGTCCGCCGGATCGAAGGCCACGCGCGGCACCGCGAACGGCGTCGTCCTGCCCGTCGCGCTGTCATAGCGGTAGACTGCGGTCGGCCGGGCGAAGCTGGTGAAGCTGTAGAAGGTCTCGCTGTCGTCCTGGTGGCCGTTGAAGCCGCCGGCATTGCCGATCGCGTCGGGCAGACGGATCGTGCCGGTGCGGCGGCCGTCCAAAGCGTAGGTCCGGACCTCACTCTTCGCGTCGACCAGATATTCGCCGATCAGCTGGCGGCCGACGATCGAGGCGTCGTCGAGCGTTGCCGCATCCTCGGGCACGAGCTCGCGGATGGTGAGCGCGGGCTGCGAGACGTCGGTCGAGACGATCCGTTGCCGCGGCGCGCCATTGTTGGTGCGCCAGTAGAAGGTCGTGCCCGTATTGCCGAGATAGTCCCATTCATGGGTGAAGCCGATGATGATGTGGCGTGGCGGCGCGTTCGGCTGCGTCAGGTCGATCAGGGTGATTTCGTGGCGCGCGTCCGTGCCCTCGGACGAGGTCACGATCAGCCAGCGCCCGTCCTCGGAAACCTCGCCATTGTTGGACTGGCGCGGCCGGTCCGGCGTCGCATAGATCAGCCGGTCCTCGCTCTGCGGCGTGCCGAGCCGGTGAAAGTAGATGCTGTGATTCTCGTTCAGTGACTGGAACTGGCTCGCCGCGTTCGGCTCCGGGAAACGCGAGTAGAAGAAGCCGGAGCCGTCCTTCGCCCAGTCGAGATTCGAGAATTTCACCCAGCGGACCTCGTCGGTCGTCGCCTGGCCGGTGGCGACGTCCATGACGCGGACAATGCGCCAGTCGGTGCCGCCGTCCTGCACCGAATAGAGCAGATGGCGGCCGTCCTCCGAGGGATCCCATTCGGCGAGCGCGGTGGCGCCGTCGCGCGCCCATGCGTTGGGATCGATCAGCAGGCGGGGCGTGCCGTTCAGCCCTTCCCGCACCCAGAGGCCGGACTGGTTCTGCAGGCCGTCATTGCGGGTGTAGAAATAGAAATTGCCGGCCTTTCTCGGCGTGCCGAACCGCTCGTAATTGTAGAGCTGGGTCATCCGCGCGCGGATCGCCTCGCGGCCGGGGAGCTGGCCCAGAAAGGCGCTCGACGCGGCGTTCTGCGCCGTCACCCAGGCGCGGACCTGCGGATCCTGCCGCACGTCATTCTCCAGCCAGCGATAGGGATCGGCGATCCGCTCGCCGAACTGCTCCTCGGCGACGTCGCCGCGCACCGTTTCGGGATAGGGCGGATGGAGCTGGATCCTGGTGTCGCCGATCGTGATTGTATCCTGCGCGGGCCGGGCGACGGCGGCGGTGGCGAGCGGGAGGAGCAGGAATGCGGCAAGGATGCGCATGAGGGGACTCTCCGGAACAGGTAGCCGCAGGGGTCTAGAACCTTGTCAGCCCGCCGAAAAGCGCCAAAGGAAGCGGTCATGAAGATGCTGCTCAGCCTCGTCGCGCTGGCGCTTTCCGCCGCCGCGCCGGTCCAGCCCGTCGATCCCGCCTCGGCCGCCTCCTGGGCGCCGGTCGATCCGCAGCGCCTCTCCACCTGGACGCGCCAGCTCGCTTCGGACGAGTTGCAGGGCCGCGCGCCCGGCACGGAGGGCGAGACGCGGGCGGTCGCCTGGCTGATCGAGCAGTTCCGCGCGCTCGGCCTGCAGCCCGGCGGCGCGAACGGGAGCTGGACGCAGACCGTCCCCCTGATCCGCACGCACGTGCCGGCCGAGGCGGCTTTCACCATCGCCTCGCACGGCGCGGCGCTGACGCTGCATTCGCCCTCGGACATCTATGTCAGCACGGTCCGCGACACGCCGTCGGTGACGATCGCGAACGCGCCGATGGTGTTCGTCGGCTATGGCGTCACCGCGCCGGAGCGCGGCTGGGACGATTTCGGCGACGTCGATCTCCGCGGCAAGATCGCCGTCTTCCTGGTCAACGATCCCGATTTCGAGGCCCAGCCCGGCGATCAGGTCACCGGCCGCTTCGGCGGCCGCGCGATGACCTATTATGGCCGCTGGACCTACAAATATGAGGAGGCGGCGCGGCGCGGGGCGATCGGCGCGCTGGTGATCCACGAGACCGAGGGCGCCGGCTATGGCTGGAACACGGTGCAGGCGCCGGCCGGCGAGAATTATGCGATCCGCCTCGGCGCGGGCGCGCGCCAGCCGGTGCTGCTGCAGGGCTGGCTCCAGCGCGCAGTGGCGGTCGACCTGTTCCGCCGCGCGGGGCTCGATTTCGAGGCGGTGAAGCGGCGGGCGCAGGTCGCCGGTTTCCGGCCGATCGATCTCGGAGCGACCTTCTCCTCCAGTCTCGCCGTCAGCGTCCAGCATGTCGAGAGCCGCAACGTCATCGCCCGTCTGCCCGGCATGCGGCGGCCGCACGAGACGATCATGTTTTCCGGTCACTGGGATGCCTATGGCGTCGGACCCGCCGACGCGCGCGGCGACACGATCCGCAACGGCGCGCATGACGATGCGCTGGGGATTGCGGGCGTGCTGGAGATTGCCCGCCTCGCCGCCGCCGGGCCGCGGCCGCAGCGCACCCTGTTGTTCGCCGCCTGGACCGGAGAGGAAAGGGGGCTGCTCGGCTCCGAATATTATGCCGCCAATCCCGTCTATCCGGCCGAGACGATGGTCGCGAACCTGACCCTCGACACGCTGCAGTCGGCAGGGCCGGCGCGCGACGTGATCCTGATCGGGCAGGGGCAGAGCGACCTCGAGGACCGGATGGCGCGGCTCGCTGCCCGGCAGGGCCGCCGCGTCACGCCCGACGCGCAGCCGCAGCGCGGCCTCTTCTACCGCGCCGACCACTTTCCGCTCGCCAAACGCGGCGTCCCGGTGCTGCTGCTGATGGCGCTGGGCGGCGGTGCCGATCTGGTGACCGGCGGGCGCGAGGCGGGCGACCGCTGGGTCAGCGCGTTCACCGCGCGCTGCTACCATCAGACCTGCGACGAATGGTCGCCCGAATGGGATTTGCGCGGCGCCGCGCAGGATGTGGCTTTGGCCTACCGGATCGGCATGGAGCTCGCCAATTCGCGCGTCTGGCCGCAATGGCGGCCGGAGTCGGAATTCCGCGCGGTCCGCCGGCAATCCGCGGCGCGGCGGCGCTAGACGATCACGTCGGGCGGCAGGTTCGTCGCCTTGTACGCCCGCTTCGCCAGCGGGATCGCGCCCCGCCTGAAGACTCCGTTGCTGACGTTGTTCAGCACCTTGGGGAGGAACATGCGCAGGTAGAAGCGCCAGCCCATGCCCATGGCGAAGGTGATCTTCCACGGCTGGTTCTCGTACGACTGGACGAGCTCGACCCGGGTCCCGCCCGCGATCGCCGTCAGCGTCCATTCGACGCGCATCGGCGGCGCCTGTCCGGCGCCTTCGACCGCCCGGTGCTGCCAGGACCAGGCGAGGCGGTGCGGCGGCTCGCTCTCGATGACCTCGCAGTCCGCAATCCCGGACGGGCAGAGCCGCTCCGGATCATATTGGAAGCGGAACTTGCTGCCGACCGTCGGCGTGAAGTCGGTGACCGGCATCAGCCATTCGGCGAGCGCGTAGGGATCGGTGAGCGCGGCCCACACGTCCTCGATGCCGTGCTTGTAGGTCGCGGTCCGTCGAAACGACTTCATTGGGGCCTCGCTTTCCGGTCCAGATAGTCGCCCAGCTTCGCCAGCCTTTCGTCCCAGAAGGCTTCATAGGGCTTCAGCCAGTCGAAGGCCTCGGCCAGCGGCCGGGCGTTCAGCGAATAGATGCGCTCGCGCCCGTGCGGCCTGGCGTCGACCAGCCCGGCGCGGGAAAGCACCGAAAGATGCTCCGAGAAAGCCGCCTGGCTCGCGCCCGTGATGCGCGGGGCGACGGCCAGCCGCAGCTCGTTCGCGCTCCGCTCCCCGTTCAGCAGCAGATCCAGCACGGCGCGCCGGGTCGGATGGGCGATGGCGCTGAACGGCGAGGCATCGGCGGCGGGCCTGGTCACGCAAGCTCAATACATCGGGTTTACCCGATATGTCAATTCGCCCGGCTGTCAGTGGACCGCGCGATTCTCCACCTCGGCCTTGGTGGCGAGGGAGAAGCGCGGCTCGGGCGCCCGCAGCCTGCCCATCACCAGCTCGGCCGCATAGCGCCCGACCGCCGGGCCGTGCTTGAAGCCGTGGCCGGAGCCGCCGCCGACGAGGAAGACGTTCTCCAGCGTCGGATGGCGGTCGATCAGGAAATCGCCGTTGGAGCTGTTCTCATACTGGCAGACGCGCGCCTCGCTCAACGGGCGGTCCGCCATCTGCGGGAAGCGGCGGGCCATGAAGGCGCGCACGTCCGCCAGCGCCTGCGCGGAGGGGAGGCGGTCGCCCGTGTCCGGGTCCATGGCCGGGCCGTGCGCATCATGCGCGATCTTGAAGCCGCGGCCCTCCAGGCTCGGGAAGCCGTAATAGATGTCGCCGCCGTTGAAATCCGCCCAGCCGGGGAGGGCGGCGGGATCGGCCGCGCGCTGGCCGGGATCATAATCGGTGTCGCCCGGCTGCGGCGCGAAGAAGAAGACCTCCTGCCTCGTCGGGAAGATGCGGCGTCCGAGCAGCGCCGGGAACAGCTTCCCGAGCCAGGGGCCGCAGGCGAAGACGAAGTTGCGGGCGGTGATCGCATAGCCCCGGGTGGGCTCGACCCGGTCGATCCGGCCGCGCGTGTCGGCCCGGATCGGCTGGATCCGGGCGTGGCGATATTCGCCGCCGCGGGCGACGAAATCGGCGACCAGCTGCTGCACCGCGCGGCGCGCCATCAGGGCGCCGAATTCAGGCTCGTACAGGCCCGCGGCGATGCCGTCGAAATTGATCTGCGACCAGCGCCGCCGCATCTCCTCCGGCTGGAGCAGCCGGGTCGGCAGCCCGAGCCGCCGATGCACCTGCATCGTCTGCTCCAGGAACGGCTCGAGGTGCGGAAAGAAGAACAGGACGCCGGTCTGGTGGAAGATCGGCAGGCCGGAATGGGCCGAGAGCGTGCGCCATTCCGCCAGCGATTCGAGCGCCATCCGCGTATAGACCTCGTCCGCGCCATAGGCGCCCCGGGTCATCCGCGATTCCCCGCCTGAGGAGGCGCGGGCATGGGCCGGCCCCCAGGCGTCGACCAGCACGACGCTCTGGCCGGCCTCGCGCAGCCGCCACGCGGTCCAGGCCCCGAACACGCCGGCTCCGATTACGACGGTGTCGCAAGTGGGTCCGCCCGGCTGGGCGCCGGCCAGTTTCGGCAAGGCGGCAGCGGCCGCGGCGCCCGCGCCGGCGATGAGCAAGGAGCGGCGATTGATCCCGGTCAGGCGCTTGTCGTCGGACACAAGAAACCCCTCCCTGTTGCCAGGGAGGGGTCGCCTGATTGGGTCAGCGAGTCAACGCGTCCGTCAGTTGCTGCCGAAGCGCTTGCGGAGCGTGATGCCGATGACGCGCGGCTGGCCGACGTTGAAGCCGAGCCGCGCCCGGCCGCCGCGCTCGCGGTCGAACGAAAGCAGCGCATTCTCGTCGAACAGGTTGTTGACGTAGATCATCGCCCCGAAGCCGTTGTCCCAGTCGATCCCCGCCGAGAGGTTCACATAGTCATAGGACGGAAGCTTCAGATCCAGGATCGTCGCCCCGGCGCCGGTCGCGCCGTTGAACGGCAGGCCGGAGATGAAGGTGCGCGGGTTATTCTCCTGGTCGCTCGGCTGCGTGTAGCGGCTGCCGACATGCTGGTAGGAGGCGCCGATATAGGCGTTGGCGGCGTCCGAAACCGGCCATTCATAGCTCGCGCTCGCGGAGAGCTGGAACTTCGGCACCGAAGGCAGGCGGTTGCCGTCGCGGATGCCCGTCGTCGCGGCCAGCGCGCCCGGCAGGGTCGAATCGAACTCGGCCTCCAGGAGGGTGCCGTTGATCGAGAAGTTCAGGCCCCGCGCCGGCTGGGCCGACAGCTCGAACTCCACGCCCTGCGAGTGGGTATTGGGCACGTTGAACACGATACGCGACGAGCAGGAGCCCGCGTCGAGCGTCACCTGCAAATTGCTCATGTCGGTATAGAAGGCGGCCGCGGAGAAGTTCACGCCGTGACGGCGGCCGCGGATGCCGAGCTCGTAATTCCAGATCGTTTCATCCTCATAGGACTGGAAGCCGCCGAACAGCGCCCGGTCGGTGGGCGTGCAGAGCGGAATGTTGAGCGGGTCGTTGACGCCGCCGAGACGGAAGCCCTTCGACGCCTGGGCGTTGATCCGGATATTGTCGGCCGGCTCGTAGCTCAGGATGAAGCGCGGGCTGAAGCCGCTCGAGGAGGTCTCGTCCACCCGGTTGTCGTCGTTGGAAAAGAGGCCGCCCGACTTGAACCGCCGCGTTTCCGAGAAGTCGTAGACGCGGCCGCCGGCGGTGAGGTGCAACTGCTGGGTGATGTCCCAGGTCGCCTCGCCGAACGCGGCATATTGGTCGATCGAATAAGGCAGGTCGGAATTGTAGGGCGAATTGAGCGGGAAGCCGTTCGCCACCGCCGCGGAGGTGCCGGCGCCGAAGCGCGCGTCGGTGAAGGCGTCATAGCCCGGGGTGGGCAGGCGCTGACGGTAGAAACGCGCGGTATGGGCGTAGAAGACGCCGGCCACGAAGTTGAACGGGCCGTCGCCGTCGGTCGCGATCCGGGCCTCCTGCGTGAACGTCTCCAGGTCCGTCGTGTCGACGAGGTTGGAGGGCAGGTTCACGGCTGCAACCGGATAGCCGAGATCGACCGAAACCGAGCCGGTCAGCGCGCTGGCATCGCGGCTGACGGTGATGTCGCGGTTCACATAGGAGGAGATCGAGGTCAGCGAGACGTCGCCGAGTTCGACGTTGAGGGTCAGGTCGGCAAGGAAGAAATTGTCCCTGAATTCCTCCCGCAGCAGCAGATATTGCTGGCGCTCGTCATAGACGCGCGGCGGATTGGTGAACGGGTTGGAATAGAGGTTGAACACCTCCTGCCGGTTGAAGCCGTTCGCCCGGATCTGCTGATAGATGATACGCGGCGTGATCGTGATATTCTCGGCCGGCTGCAGCAGGACGGAGATGCGCCCGCCGGCGCGGTGGCCGTCATTGACATTCTCGCCGGCCGCCGGGCCGACCGCGTCGATGAAGCCGCCATATTGGGTGTAATAGCCGACCGCGCGGACCGCGACCTGGTCGGAAATCGGGGCGTTGACCATGCCGCGCAGGGCGCCGCCGATATCGCCGCCTTCGAGCAGGTTGAGATTGCCCTCGATCGAGGCTTCCGTACGGCCGAGGCGCGGCTGGTTGGTGATGTAGCGGACCGTGCCGCCGACCGAGCCCGAGCCGAACAGGGTGCCCTGCGGACCGCGCAGCGTCTCGACGCGGTTCAGGTCGTACAGGTCGAGATCGGGGGTGAAGAGCGACAGCGAGATCACCGACTCGTCGAGATAGACGCCGACCTGCTCCTTCACGCCCGGCTGGTCGCGGACGATCTGGCCCGAGGCGACGCCGCGCACGGCGACCTGGCTCTGGCCCGGCCCGAGATTCTGGATGGTCAGGCCGGCGACGTTGCGCGACAGCCCTTCCAGGGTGGTCGAGCCGGACCGCTGGATTTGCTGCTCGGTCTGCGCATTGATCGAGAAGGGGATGTCCTGGAGGTTCGTCTCGCGCTTGGTCGCGGTGACCACGATCTCCTGATCGTTCTCGGCGGTCGGCGTGCCGGTCTGGCCGCCCTGCGCGAAGGCAGGCGTGGCCGAAGCGAGGGCGAACAGCGACACGGCGGCAAGGGACGCGGCGCGGCGGGCGGTGATGAAGCGTGACATGGGGGCTCCCTGTTTTATTCCGGAGCCAGAATAGACCGTGGCGAAGAGTCCCGACAATGGGCTGTAACCCGGCCGCAACAATCTCGATCATACCTGTGGCCGGGGCGCCACAACAGTTTAACGCGACTTTGACTCTGAGCGGATTGCCCGCGCCCCCTTCCTTCGATAGCTGCGCCTCGTGGGCGACGGACTTTGACGAGAATGAGGGGATGCCTGCCATGACCTATCGCTTCGATCGCCGCCAGTTCCTGCTCGGCAGCGCCGCCGCCACCGGCGCGCTCGCTTTGGGCGGCTGCGCGGTGGTGCCGCGCTCCGGCGCAACCGACGCCCGCCAGCTCTACGACCGGATCTTCCAGGCGATGCTGCGCGAGGGCCCCGAACTGGCCACCGGCCTCGGCCTCGACACCGGCGCCAATGCCGATCTGCGCGGTCGCTTGAGCCCGTCCGGACCGGCCGGCAAGATGGGCATCTACAAGCCCCTGGTGGAGCAATTGCCGGCATTGCGCCCGATGGCCGGGGGCGGCATCCAGGGCCGCGACAAGGCCTTTCTCGACACCATCCTCTGGCTCGGCGAGCGGGTCGAGGAGGTGTCGCGCACACCTTATGGCACGTTCGACGGCTATCCCGTCCCCTATGTCCTCTCGCAGCTCACCGGCTCCTATCAGAGCGTGCCGGACTTTCTCGACAGCCAGCACAAGGTCGAGACCCGCGCCGATGCCGAGGCCTATATTTCCCGGCTGGAGGCCTTCGCCCGCAACGTCGATCTGGAGGTCGAGCATGCCCGGGCCGATGCCGGCCGGGGCGTGGTGCCGCCCGACTTCATCATCGACAAGACGATCACCCAGACGCGGGCGCTGCGCGAGCAAAGCGGCGAGCGCGCGGAGCTCGTCCAGTCGCTGGTCAGGCGCACGCGCGAGAAGCATATCGAGGGGGACTGGGCGCGCCAGGCCTCGGCGATCGTCGACGGCCGCCTCGCCGCCGCGCTGGGCCGCCAGCTCGCCTTGCTGACCGAATTGCGCCGCGGCGCCGGCCACAATCCCGCGGCGAGCCGGCTGCCCGGCGGCAACGGCTTCTACGCCCGGTGCCTGCGCTTCCACACCTCCACCGGGATGAGCCCCGACGAGGTGCACGAAACCGGCTTGCGCCAGCTCGCCGAGCTTGGCGCGGAGGCGGAACCTTTGCTCCGCGCCGAGGGGCTCAGCCAGGGCAGCGTCGGCGCGCGGATCACCGCGCTCGGCCGGCAGGAGCGTCATCTCTATCCGAACACCGATGCGGGGCGGACCGAGATGCTGGCCAATCTCACCGCTTACATGAACCGGCTGCGCGGCCGCATGCCCGAATATTTTGCCACGATCCCGCGCTCGCCGATGGAGATCAAGCGGGTGCCGCCGGCGATCGAGCTCGGCGCGCCGCGTGGTTATGCGCAGGGGCCGAGCCTCGATGGCTCGCGGGCCGGCGCTTATTATATCAATCTGCGCGACACCCGTTCCTGGCCGAAATGGGCGCTGCCCACCCTGACCCATCACGAGGCGGTGCCCGGTCATCTCTGGCAAGGCTCGATCGCGATCGAGAATCAGTCGATCCCGCTGCTTCATCGCAATATCGGCATCTCCGCCTATGGCGAGGGCTGGGGGCTCTATGCCGAGCAGCTGGCTGACGAGATCGGCATGTATGCCGACTACCAGATCGGCAAGCTCGGCATGATCCAGAGCTTCATGTACCGCGCCGCCCGGCTCGTCACCGACAGCGGCATGCACGCCAAAGGCTGGAGCCGCGAGCAGTCGATCCGCTTCTTCATGGAGAATGTCGGCCTCGACGAGCTGAGCTCGACCAGCGAGATCGAGCGCTATGTCGTCTGGCCCGGCCAGGCCTGCAGCTACAAGATCGGCCATAACGAGATCGTGCGGCTGCGCGAGGACGCCAGGCACCAGCTCGGCGACCGCTTCGATCTCAGGGGTTTTCACGACGCCGTTCTGCAGAATAGCGATATGCCGCTGGAGGTCCTGGCAAGCGTCGTTGCCGACTGGACCCGCGCGCGGCTCGCCTGAGCGGAATTGTCACAAAAAAGGCGTGGAACCAAAACCGGACTGGGTTATTGTCGGTCTTGGGTCGGTGGAATGTCCGCACTCAAGCTGGGAGGTAGTAATGCTTTCAAAGAAACTGTCGGCGCTGGTCGCCTTGTCGGTGCTGAGCGCAAGTAGCGCTGCCGTCGCGCAGACGGCGCAGCCGCTGAGCCTTGGCAATGCGCCGTCAACGCGCGCGGGCGCCGTGCCCACCCAGGCGAGCGCGCTCGACGATCGGAACGGCATCGGCATCTACATTATCGGTGCGATTGTGCTCGGCCTGATCGTCTGGGGCGTCATCGAACTGACCAAGGGCGACGACAATCCGATGAGCCCCTAGGCTCATCCGGGTTGAAGAAACGAAACGCCCCGGGAAACCGGGGCGTTTTTTTATCCGCGCACGACGCGGAATGTTATTGAATAATTATGCAATCGACTGCATATAGCCCCGAATGATCCATGTCGCCATCCTTGGAGCCTCGGGGTTCGTGGGCGCGGAGCTGCTGCGGCTCTGCGCCGGTCACCCCGGTTTCGCCGCGACCCGGCTGTTCGGCGACAGCCAGGCTGGGGCGGCTTTGGCCGACGTCCATCCGCATCTCGCCCCGGCCTATCCGGGCGCGCGCGTGGAGCGGTTCGAGCCTGCGGCGCTGGACGACGCCGGGCTGGTCTTCGCCGCTTTGCCGCATGGCCACAGTCAGGCGATCGCGCCGGAGATCATCGCCCGCGGCATTCCGTTCGTGGATCTGGGCGCGGACTTCCGGCTGAACGACCCCGCGGCCTATGAGCGCTGGTATCATGAGCCGCATCGGGTGCCGGCGCTGATGGAGCGGTTCGTCTACGGCATTCCGGAATTGCACCGCGCCGCGATCAAGGCATCGAAGACCGTGGCCGCCGCCGGCTGCTACCCGACCTCCGCGATCCTGGCGCTGCGGCCGCTGCTGGACCTGATCGATCCCGACACGATCACGGTCGATGCCGCCTCCGGTGTCAGCGGCGCCGGCAAGGGGCTCAAGGACATCACTCACTTCAACACCGTCGACGAGAATATGACCGCCTACGGCCTGCTCGATCACCGGCACACCGCCGAGATGGAGATGGAGCTGGGCGGGAAGATCCTGTTCACGCCGCATCTCGCGCCGATGAACCGGGGCATCCTCGCGACCTGCACCGCGATCGCAAAAGGGCCCTGCGACCCGCTCGAGGCGTTGCGGGCGGCCTATGCCGGCGAGCCCTTCATCCACGTTTCGGAACGCGCGCCCTCGACCAAATGGGCCCTGGGCTCCAACGCCGTCCACCTCACCGCCCGCTATGACGAACGCACCGGCCGGGTGCTCGCGCTGGCGGCGCTCGACAATCTCGTGAAGGGAGCCGCCGGCCAGATGATCCAGTGCGCCAATTTGATGCTCGGCCTCGACGAGGAAGCCGGGCTGTCGAAGGTGGGAGTCTGGCCGTGAGCGTCACCGCCGCCCCCGGCTTCATCGCCGCCGGCTGCCATGCCGGCATCAAGCATCGCAAGTTCGACATGGCCTTGCTCGCCACCGACGACGGGCAGCCCGTCACCGCGGTCGGCGTTTTCACCCGGAACAAGTTCGTGGCGCCGCCCGTCGTGCTGGACCGTCAGCGGCTCGCCGCGAGCGGCGGCAAGGCGGCGGCGGTGCTTGTCAATTCCGGCAATGCCAATGCGGGCACGGGCGCCGCGGGCATGGCCGATGCGGAAGCGATGAGCCAGGCCGCCGCCGAGGCGCTCGGCATCGACAAGGCCCACGTCCTCGTCTCCTCGACCGGGATCATCGGCACGCCTTTGCCCATGGACGTGATCCTGAAGGCGACGCCGAAGCTCGCGAAGAAGCTCTCGGTCGAGGGCGGGCATGACGCCGCGCGGGGTATCCTCACCACGGATCATGTGGCGAAGGAGGCGGTGGTGAAAGGCTCGACCTTCACGCTCGGCGGCATGGCCAAGGGTTGCGGGATGATCGCGCCCAACATGGCGACGATGCTCGCTTATCTCACCACCGACGCCGCGGTGGCGCGGGACGACCTGCAGCGCATCCTCAGGGACGCCGCCGACCGTACGTTCAACACGCTGAACGTCGACGGCGCGACCTCGACCAATGACAGCGTCATCCTGCTCGCCAATGGCCGGGCCGGAAAGCCCGACCTCGCCGAGTTCGCGGACGCCGTGCACAAGGTCTGCGAGGAGCTGACCCTGCTCATGGCGAAGGACGCGGAAGGGATGACCAAGATGGTCATGCTCCGCGTCAGCGGCGCCGCCTCGGATGCCGAGGCGCGCGCGGCGGCGAAGAACATCGCCGAGAACAATCTCGTCAAATGCTCCTGGTACGGCTCCGATCCCTATTGGGGCAGGCTGCTCGGCGCCGCCGGCTCCGCGGGCGTCGCTTTCGACACGGAGAAAAGCGCGGTCGCTTATGGCGGCACCGCGGTCTCGCGCGGCGGCATCGAGATTCCCCACGATCGGGAAAAGGTCGCGGCGCACATGAAAAACGAGCGGATCGAGATCGAGGTGGATTTGGGCTCCGGCACCGGCACCGCACAAGTGATCGGCATCGATCTCGGCCCCGGCTACATCAAGGAAAATTCGGTCACGTCATGAGCAATTCTATCGTCATCCCGGCGAAGGCCGGGACCCAGCCCGGAACAGGGAACCCCGTCTGGGCCCCGGCCTTCGCCGGGGTGACGGGGAAGGTCACGTCATGAGCGGCACGCCTCCCGCCCTTACCGCGCAGATCCTCGTCGAGGCCTTGCCCTACATTCAGCGCTTCCGCGGCAAGACCGTGGTGGTGAAGCTGGGCGGCGCGGCGATCGACCGGGAGTTGGACCGCGCGCTCGCCCAGGACGTGCTGCTGCTGCGCAGCGTCGGCGTGCGCTGCGTGCTCGTCCATGGCGGCGGTCCGCAGGTCGACGAGATGATGCGCGCGGTCGGCAAGCAACCGGAATTCCGGGACGGCCTGCGAGTCACCGATGCGGAGACCCTCCGTCTCGTCCGCATGGTGCTGGTCGGCGACGTCAGCCGGAATCTGGTCGCGACGATCAACCGGGAATCGCCCAACGATCCGGTCGCCGTCGCCGTCGCCGGCGAGGATGGCGGGTTGCTGATCACAAGGCCGCGCGATCCCGCGCTCGGTTTCGTCGGCGACGTCGATCATGTTCGCGCCGAGCGGCTCCACGACCAGCTCGACAAGGGGTATCTCCCGGTCGTCTCCACGGTCGGCGCCGATCCGTCCGGCCAGCCCTACAATATCAATGCCGACGAGGCGGCGATGGCGATCGCGGTGGCGATGGGTGCCGAGAAGATCGTCTATCTGACCGCCGCGCCCGGCCTGCTCGAGGATCCGAAGGACGAATCCAGCCTCGTGCCGCGGCTGACCTCGGCCGAGCTCAACGACCGGATCGACCATGAAAGCGTGAGCGCCGGCATGATCCCGAAGCTGCGCGCCTGCGCCGATGCGGTCGACGGCGGGGTCGGCTCCGCCCACATCATCGACGGCCGCGTGCCGCATGCCCTGCTGATCGAGGTGCTGACCGACAAGGGCATCGGCACGATGGTGACGAAGGAAGCGCGCGCATGACCGATCTGCTCAGCATTGCCGAGCTGCCCGAGGGCGCCTTCGCCGAGATTCTCTCTCTGTCCGAGCGCGCCGATCTCGGCCGGCCGCTGGCGGGGAAGGGGGTCGCCTTGCTCTTCCAGAAGCCCTCGGCCCGGACCCGCAACTCGACCGAGATGGCGGTCGTCCAGCTCGGCGGCCATCCCGTCTATATCCAGAAGGACGAGGTCGGCATCGACACGCGCGAGAGCGCCGAGGACGTCGCCCGTACGCTCGCCTGCTATCACGCGATGATCTGCGCCCGGGTCATGGATCACCGCCATCTCGTGCGCATGGCCGCGGCGACCGGCATCCCGGTCGCGAACCTGCTCTCCGACACCGATCATCCCTTCCAGGCCTTCGCCGATCTGCTGACCGTGAAGCAATTGCTCGGCCGGCTGGAGGGCGCGCGCATCGCCTGGGTCGGCGACGCCGACAACAATGTCGCGCGTTCGCTGGCGCAGGGCTGCGTCGCGGTCGGCGCCGAGCTGACGCTGGCGAGCCCGCAAGGCTATCACCTCTCCGATGCGCCCTACGGCGTCCGCCAGCTCGCCGATCCCGCCGAGGCGGTGGAGGGCGCCGAGATCGTCTATACCGATGTCTGGGTGTCGATGGGCCAGGACGAGGAGGCCGAGGCGCGGCGCCAGGCCTTCGCCGCCTACCAGGTCAACGAGGCGCTGATGGCGAAGGCGAAGGACGCCTTCTTCCTCCATTGCCTTCCCGCCCGCCGCGGCGAGGAGGTGACCCACGCGGTGATGGAAAGCCCGAAGAGCGCGGTCTGGCGGCAGGCCGAGAACCGCATGCACACCGCCCGCGGCGCGCTCGCCTGGCTGGCGGGGGTGCGATGACCGACACCCGCACCCGCCGGCTGCGCATCCTCGCCGAGCTGATCCGCTCGGGCGCCTTCGTGTCGCAGGAGGGGCTGACCGGGAAGCTGAGGGAGCTCGGCTTTGCGGTGACGCAGGCGACCGTCTCCCGCGACCTCGAGCAGATCGGCGCAGTCAAGCTGAAGCGCGGCGGGGTGCTCTCCTACGCCTTGCCCGACCAGCTCGGCGCGGCCGACTGGAGCGCGGGGCGGCTGGAGCGGATCTTGCGCGAGTTCGTGGTCTCGGTCGAGGCCGCCGGCCAGCTCATCGTCGTGAAGACGCCGCCGGGCTCGGCCCACCTCGTCGCCTCGGCGATCGACCACGCCTCGCTCCCTGAAATCGCCGGCACCGTTTCGGGCGACGACACGATGTTCGTCGCCATACGCGACGGCGTTTCCATCCATCAGGTCCTGGCCCGCTTCGAGCGGATGCTGGGCCGGGAAAAGGCGGTTTATGCGTAAGCGTTCCGAGGTGCTCCTGCGAAGGCGGGAGCGCTGCGAGGATTTGCGGCCAACGCTCCGGCCTTCGGGGTCCCCACAAAGTGGTACTTTGTGGGGCGCCCCTTCGCCGGAGCACGAGATCAGGGATACGAAATGACTGAATTGTCCAGGCCGAAGAAGGTCGTGCTCGCTTATTCGGGCGGGCTCGACACCTCGATCATCCTGAAATGGCTGCAGACCGAATATGGCGCGGAGGTGGTGACCTTCACCGCCGATCTCGGCCAGGGCGAGGAGGTCGCGCCGGCGCGGGCCAAGGCCGAATTGCTCGGCATCAAGCCCGAGAACATCTTCATCGACGATCTGCGCGAGGAGTTCGTCCGCGATTACGTCTTCCCGATGTTCCGCGCGAACACCGTCTATGAGGGCGATTATCTGCTCGGCACCTCGATCGCCCGGCCATTGATCGCCAAGCGCCAGATCGAGATCGCTCGTCAGGTCGGCGCCGACGCGGTTTGTCACGGCGCGACGGGGAAGGGGAACGACCAGGTCCGCTTCGAGCTTGGCTATTATGCGCTCGAGCCCGACATCCGCGTCATCGCCCCCTGGCGCGAGTGGGAGTTCGCCAGCCGCGAGCAGCTGATCGACTTCGCCGAGAAGCATCAGATCCCGATCGCGAAGGACAAGCGGGGCGAGGCGCCCTTCTCGGTCGACGCCAATCTGCTGCACTCGTCCTCCGAAGGGAAGGTACTGGAGGACCCGGCGGTCGAGGCGCCCGAATATGTCCACCAGCGCACCATCTCGCCCGAGGATGCGCCGGATACGCCGACCATGATCACCATCGCGTTCGAGAAAGGCGATCCCGTCGCGATCGACGGCGAGCGGCTGTCGCCGGCGGCGTTGCTGACGAAGCTCAACCAGCTCGGTCACGATAACGGCATCGGCCGGCTCGATCTGGTCGAGAACCGCTTCGTCGGCATGAAGTCGCGCGGCGTCTACGAGACGCCGGGCGGCACCGTCCTGCTCGCCGCCCATCGCGGCATCGAGTCGATCACGCTCGACGGCGGCGCCACGCATCTCAAGGACAGCATCATGCCCCGCTATGCGGAGCTCATCTATAACGGCTTCTGGTTCGCGCCGGAGCGGGAGATGCTGCAGGCGCTGATCGACCGGAGCCAGGAGTATGTCACGGGCACGGTCCGGATGAAGCTCTACAAGGGCAATGCCATCGTCATCGGCCGCGAGAGCCCGCTCTCGCTCTACGATCAGGATCTCGTCACCTTCGAGGAGGGCCAGTCGGGCTACGACCATCACGACGCGGCCGGCTTCATCAAGCTCAATGCGCTGCGCCTCAGGACGCTGGCCAAGCGGGAGCGGCGGGGCTGAGCGGCGAAAGTGATCTCGGCCGCCTGCTGGCGGGCCTGACGCCGGTCCTCGACCCGGTCGAATATGGCTTCGAGATCGTCGCCGGGGCGCCGCCGCTGGGCGACGCCTTCGCTCTGATCCGCGAGGCGGAGGGTGTCACCCTGATCCGTCCGGGCAGGGGTTGGGCGCGGATCATGCTCGGCGTGCATTCCAGCCTCGCCGCGGTGGGCCTCGCCGCCCGCGTCGCCGAGTCGCTCGCGGCCCATGGGATCAGCGCCAACATGGTCGCGGCCTTCCATCACGACCACGTGTTCGTGCCGTGGGAGCGGCGAGACGAGGCCCTGAAAATCCTCGACAATCTCGCCAAGAGTCAGGGAAAAGTCAGGCCAGGAAGGCAGGCGTGAAGGGTTCTTGCATCCATCCTCAATGTACTTTATAATGCAAAGTACATTGAGGAGCTGGAAAATGCTGAAGCCCTTTCTCGTGGCTGGCCTTGTGCTGGCCGCGTCGCCCGCCTTCGCCCAGCCGGCCGCGTCGCAATGCAGCGCTGCGGACGTCGCCACCACGGCCGAGGAGGTCCATGCCGACGGCCTCGTCGCGCAATATATCCATCCGACGACGCCAGGCCGCCATCCGGCGCTGCTGATCCTCGGCGGCTCCGAGGGGGGCACGGCCGGCGTCCGGCATCTGGCCGCGCCATTCGCGGCGCAGGGTTATGCGGTGCTCGCGCTTTCCTATTTCGGCGCCGAGGGGCTGCCGCAGAATCTCGACCGGATTCCGCTCGAATATTTCGCGACCGGGCTGCGCTGGCTCGCCGCCCGGCCCGACGTCGATGCCGGCCGGATCGGCGTCTTCGGCATTTCCAAGGGCGGGGAGGCGGCCCTGCTCGTCGCCAGCCGCAGCCCGCAAATCCGCGCCACCGTGGCCGGGGTGCCGAGCAACGTCACCTGGCAGGGGATCATCCGCCCGGCCTGGGACAATCGCTCGAGCTGGTCCGAGGGCGGACAGCCCCTGCCCTGGCTCGGCTATGATTTCAGCCGCGGCTTCACCACCATCCTCGCCCTTTACGAAGGCGCGCTGGCCAATGCGGCGCAGCACCCGGAGGCGGAAATTCCTGTCGAGCGGATCAACGGCCCCGTTTTGCTCATCTCCGGCCGCGGCGACCGGATGTGGCCGTCCAGCGCGATGTCGGACGCGGTGGTGGCGCGTTTGAGGGCGCACAATTTCCGCTTCCCCGTCCGGCATCTGGCCTTCGAGAATGCCGGCCATGCCGCCGCCTCGCCGCCGGCTCTGGGGCATAGCAGCATGGGGCCGGACAGCTTCGTCGGCGGGACGGAGGAAGGCAATGAACAGGCGCGTGCCGAAAGCTGGCAGGCGAGCCTCTGCTTCTTCCGCGACGCACTGACCCCGCGGATGGCGCGGCGCTGAGCCTCGAATTGCCTTGCGCCGCGAAGATCGGGCGCTTCAAAGGGGCAGGTGCGCAACGAGCGGCCCCCGACGAATGAGTTGCCGGTCTTCGGCGAGGCGCGGAGCGGCCATGTCTATCGGGAGCGCGCCGGCGCCTATGCGTTGATCCGGTCGGCCGACGGATGCCTGGCGATCGTCGAGGGCGCCCATGGCCGCCTCTTCCTGCCCGGCGGCGGCCATGATGCCGGCGAGACGGACGCGGCGGCGCTGCGGCGCGAGGTGGCGGAGGAATGCGGCTGGGGGATCGAGCCCGGTCCGGTGCTTGGCGAAGCCGTCCAATATGTTCGTGCCGGCGCGGAAGGCGATTTCCGCCTGCATGTCCGTTACTATCCGGCGCGGATCGTCGCGGAGGACATCGGCCCGGCGGAGCATTCCGTATTCTGGCTGACCCTGGCGGAGGCGGCCAGGCGCCTTCACCGGGCCTGCGACCGCTGGATCGTCGGCACCCTCGCGGAGGCCGCGAAAGGATGAGCCTCGCCATCCTCGAAACCGGCGCGCCGCCCGGCGATCTCGCCGCCACTTACGGCGACTATCCGGCGATGTTTCGTGCACTGCTCGGGCGGGAGGCGCGGAGCTACAACGTCGAGCTTGGGCAGTTTCCCGACGATCCCGGCGCCCACGACGCCTGGCTGATCACCGGCTCGCCGGCGGGAGTCTATGAAGATCTCCCCTGGATCGCCGCTCTGATCACGTTCCTGCGGCGCGCCAAAGGGAGGGCAAAGCTGGTGGGGGTCTGCTTCGGCCACCAGGTGATGGCGCAGGCGTTCGGCGGCCATGTCGAGAAATCGGCGAAGGGCTGGGGTGCGGGGCTGATGTCCTATCCGATCGTCGCGCGGCAGCAGTGGATGGACGATGCGCCGCTGGTCGCCGTGCCCGCCTCGCACCAGGATCAGGTCGTCGTGCAGCCGCCCCATACCGAAATCGTCGCCTCCTCCCTGTTCACCCCCTATGCGGCGCTCGCCTGGACCGACCAGCCGGCCATCTCTTTCCAGTTCCACCCCGAATTCTCGCCGGCCTTCGCCAGCGCGCTGATCGAGCAGCGCTACGACCGTGTCCCCGATCCAGCCGCCGCCATCGCCTCGCTCGACGCGCCCAACGACAATCAGCGTGTCGGGCAGTGGATCAACCGCTTCCTGAGCGGGCCGGAATCCGTATAAGCGGCGCGAACGAATCCGGAGGGGAAAGAGACCGATGAAGACCCGCGCCGCCGTCGCGTTCGAAGCCAAGCAGCCGCTGGAGATCGTCGAGCTGGACCTGCAGGGGCCAAAGGCCGGCGAGGTGCTGGTCGAGATCATGGCGACCGGCATCTGCCACACCGACGCCTATACGCTGGACGGCCTCGACAGCGAGGGCCTGTTTCCCTCGATCCTCGGTCATGAAGGCGCCGGCGTGGTCCGCGAGGTCGGCTCCGGCGTGACCTCGGTGAAGCCGGGCGATCATGTCATCCCGCTCTACACGCCCGAATGCCGGCAGTGCAAAAGCTGCCTCTCCGGCAAGACCAATCTCTGCACCGCGATCCGTGCCACCCAGGGCAAGGGCGTGATGCCGGACGGCACCAGCCGGTTCAGCTACAAGGGCGAGACCATCCATCATTATATGGGCTGCTCGACCTTCTCGAACTTCACCGTGCTGCCCGAAATCGCGGTCGCGAAAATCCGCGAGGACGCGCCCTTCCAGACCAGCTGCTATATCGGCTGCGGCGTGACCACCGGCGTCGGCGCCGTGGTCAACACGGCGAAGGTCGAGCCCGGCGCGAACGTCGTCGTCTTCGGTCTCGGCGGCATCGGCCTCAACGTCATCCAGGGCGCGAGGCTGGTCGGCGCCGACCGGATCGTCGGCGTCGACATCAACCCCGCCCGCGAGGAATGGGGCCGCAAGTTCGGCATGACCGACTTCATCGACGGCCGCGGCAAGGACCGGGCGGCGATCATCGCCGAGATCCTGGAGCTGACCGACGGCGGCGCCGATTACACGTTCGACGCGACCGGCAATACCGAGGTGATGCGGACCGCGCTCGAGGCCTGCCATCGCGGCTGGGGCACGTCGGTGATCATCGGCGTGGCCGAATCCGGCAAGGAAATCGCGACCCGGCCCTTCCAGCTGATCACCGGCCGCAACTGGCGCGGCACCGCCTTCGGCGGCGCCAAAGGCCGCACCGACGTGCCGAAGATCGTCGACTGGTACATGAACGGGAAGATCGCGATCGTCCCGATGATCACCCACATCCTCAGCCTCGAGGAGATCAACAAGGGCTTCGACCTGATGCACGCCGGCGAGAGCATCCGCTCGGTCGTCGTCTACTGAATCACGCCAGGGAGAAAGACATGTTCAGCCATATCATGGTCGGATCGAACGACATCGATCGGTCAAAGGCCTTTTACGATGCGGTTCTGGGCACGCTGGGCGCGCGCGAGCCGCTGCCGAACGTCTCCGGCAGCGGCCACAGGCGGCTCTTCTACCTCCATGATGACAGCGTCTTCTGCGTGACCGAGCCGATCAACGGCGAACCGGCGACCTTCGCCAACGGTGCCACGATCGGCTTCAAATGCGACTCGCCCGAACAGGTGAAGGCGTTTCACGACGTCGCGGTCGCCAATGGCGGCACCTCGATCGAGGACCCGCCCGGCCTGCGCGACGCGAGCGTTGGCCTGCTGCACCTCTCCTACGTTCGTGACCCTGACGGCAACAAGCTCTGCGCGCTGTACCGCGTGCCCGCCTGAGCCCGATGAGCCTGGAAACCGTTTCCACGAACCGGAGCCACGGCGGCGTCCAGGGCGTCTACCGCCATCAGTCCCGCGAGACCGGCACGGCGATGACCTTCTCGGTCTACGTCCCGCCCCAGGCCGAGCAGATCGGCAAGCTGCCTTTGGTCTGGTATCTCTCCGGGCTCACCTGCACGCATGCCAATGTCACCGAGAAAGGTGAGTTTCGCGCGGCCTGCGCGGAGCTGGGCCTGATCTTCGTCGCGCCGGACACCAGTCCGCGCGGCGAGGGGGTGCCGGACGACGAGGCCTTTGATTGCGGGCAGGGCGCCGGCTTCTACGTCGACGCGACGGAACCGCCCTGGGCGGCCCATTACCGGATGTATTCCTACCTCACCGAGGAGCTGCCTTGGCTGATCGCCGACAATTTCCCGGCCGATCTGGACCGGCAGGGGATCATGGGCCATTCGATGGGCGGCCATGGCGCGCTCACCATCGGCCTCCGCAATCCCGGCCGCTACCGGTCCGTCTCCGCCTTCGCGCCGATCGTCGCGCCCGGCCAGGTCCCCTGGGGCGAGAAGGCGCTGGGTCTTTATCTGGGTGACGATCGCAGCTTGTGGCGCCGGCACGATGCGGTGGCGCTGATCGAGGATGGCGCGCGTGTGCCGGACCTGCTCGTCGATCAGGGCGGGGCGGACAGCTTCCTTGCCGAGCAACTGCGCCCGGAGTTGCTCGAAGCGGCCTGCGCCGCGGCGGGGATCGGCCTGACGCTGCGCCTGCAGCCGGGCTATGATCACAGCTATTATTTCATCTCGACCTTCATGGCCGACCATCTGCGCTGGCATGCCGCCCGGCTTTAGTCGTGTGCGTGGTCCGGCGAAGGCCGGACCGTCGGGAGATTCCATGACTGCCCGTCCAGCGGTCCGGCCTTCGCCGGACCACAGATTCTGCTCTCTCTAGAGCGAGCGCGCGATCAGCAGCTTCATGATCTCGCTGGAGCCGCCATAGATGCGCTGCACCCGGGCGTCGCGCCACATCCGCGCGATCGGATAGTCGTTGATATAGCCATAGCCGCCGTGCAGCTGCAGGCAGGCGTCGACCAGCTCGCCATGGGCCTCCGTCACCCAGAGCTTGGCGATGGCGGCGGTGGTGAGGTCGAGCGTGCCGGCCAGCAGCCGCTCGATGCAATCGTTGACGAAGACGCGGGCGACGACCGCCTTCGCCTTGCAGTCGGCGAGCGCGAACTGGCTGTTCTGGAACGAGATGACCGGCTGGCCGAAGGCCTTGCGGTCCTTCACATAGGCGATCGTTTCCTCGAGCGCCCTCTCCATGGCGACCGCGCTGCCGAGCGCGATCAGCAGGCGTTCGCGGGGCAATTCCGCCATCAGCTGGTAGAAGCCCTTGCCTTCCTCCAGCCCGAGCAGATTGTCCGCCGGCACCCGGACGTCGTCGAAGAACAATTCGGAGGTGTCCTGCGCGTCGAGCCCGACCTTGTCGAGCTTGCGGCCGCGCCGGAACCCTTCCACCTCGTCGGTCTCGACGACCAGCAGCGAGACGCCCTTCGCGCCCTCTTTCGGGTCGGTCTTGGCGACGACGACGATCAGGTCCGCGATCTGGCCGTTGGAGATGAAGGTCTTGGCGCCGTTGATCCGGTAGCCGTTGCCGTCCCGAAGCGCGGTCGTGCGGACCGACTGCAGGTCGGAGCCGGCGCCGGGCTCGCTCATCGCGATCGCCGCGACCCGCTCGCCCGAGACCAGCTTCGGCAGCCATTTCTGTTTCTGCCCCTCGGTGCCGTGCGCCTGGATGTAGGGGGTGATGATCACATTGTGCAGCCCGGCGGCGAAGCCCTCGACGCCCTTGCGGATGATCTGCTCGGCGACGACCACGTCGTGCCGGAAGTCGCCGCCATGGCCGCCATACGCTTCGGGCACGCTCACGCCGAGCAGGCCGGCCTCGCCCGCCTCGCGCCAGAAAGCGCGCTCGACCATGCCCTCCTCGCGCCATTTCGCGACTCGTTCCGGCGGCGCGTTGCGATCGAGGAATTTGCCGACCGAATCGGCGAAGATGCGGAGTTCCTCGTCGGCCATGAAGGTCGGCTCGGGAAAGGCTGGGCTGGTCATGAACGGGAGTGTGGGCGGAATCGGACCGGCTGTGCAAGATTGACGCCACGTCACCCCGTCAAAAGGTTAACCATCCCGTTCATCGCCCGCTCAGGCGCATTGGTTGAAACCGGGCCGGTCCGGGCGGCGTAATTCGCCCGAGTGTCCCTTCGAGAAATGGAGAGCCTGCCATGTTCAGGACGTTCATCCTCGGCGCCGCGGTGACGGTCAGCGCGACCATTGCCCTCGCGCCCACCGAAGCGAGCGCCCAGCGCTATCGCGACGGCTATTACGGCCGTTATGACGGCTATCGCGACGGCTATCGCGGTGATTATCGCCGCTATCGCAACGATCGCGGTTATCGGGGCGATTATCGCCGCTACCGCAGCCGCTATTACCGGCCGCGCACCCGCGTCAACGTCTATTACGGCTACCCGTCCTACGGCTATGGCGGCTACGGTTATGGCTATCCGAGCTACGGCTACGGTTATTATCCGAGCTATTACGGCAGCTATTATGGCGGCGGCTATTATCCGCGCAGTTATTACCGGCGCGGCCGCTATCGCTGCGGCAACGGCACGACCGGCGCGATCGTCGGCGGCGCCGCCGGCGCCCTGATCGGCCGCGAGATCGGCCGCGACGGCCGTGGCTATCGCTATCGCTATCGGGGCCGCGGCAACGGCACCTCCGGCGCGATCATCGGCGGCGCGATCGGCGCCCTGATCGGCCGCGAGGCGACTCGCTGCTAGGCTGAGCCTGCCGGCTCGATACGGGGACAGCCTGCCGCAGGGCAGACTGTCCCTTTTCGTTTGAGATCAGCGCTGTTTGGCGGCGTCTCAGGCGGTGGCGCCGAGCTCCTGCGCGAGCTCCTCGAGCTGCTCGAGGCATTTGCCCCAGCCCTCCTGGAAGCCCATCTTGTCGTGCATGTCGCGGTCGGCGGGGTTCCGGTGCATCGCGACGGCGCGGTAGAAGGTCTTGCCGTCGCCGGCGTCCTCGAGCGTCACGATCGCGGTCATCGGGAAGGACTCGCAGCCCTCGCCCATTTCCGCCGGGCGGTAGCCGGGGCCGAGCGCGCTGGTCCAGGCCAACCGCTCGCCGTCCACCACTTCGAGCACGCAGCCGGCATTGCCATGGCCGGTGTCGAAGCCGTCCGGGCCGATCATGCGGATGCGGAAGATGCCGCCGGGCCTGAGCTCCAGCTCGACCTCGCTGATCTCATAGGGCCTGGGCGCGAACCAGCGCTTCAGGTGCACGGTGTCGGTCCAGGCCTTCCAGACGAGGTCGCGGGGGGCGTTGAGCGTGCGCTCCAGCACGAGATCGAGGTCACTCACTGTCATTCTCCTTGGCTTTCAGGGTTTCCAGATAATCTTCCAGCCGGTCGAGCCGGCCTTCCCAGAGTTCGCGCTGGTCGGCGATCCACTGCTCGGCCGCGCTCAATGCCTTCGGCTCCAGCCGGCAGGTGCGCACCCGGCCCTGCTTTTCCGACCGGACCAGCCCGCTCGCTTCCAGCGCCTGCAGATGCTGCATCACCGCCGGAAGGGAAATCCGGAATGGCTGGGCCAGTTCCGACACGGACGCCGGCCCGCGCGACAGCCGCGCCAGCATGCCGCGCCTTGTGGGGTCCGCGAGCGCCTGGAAAGCGAGGTCGAGCCGGGCCGATTCGTTAAGCATATGCTTAAGTAACGACTCGTGGCGGCGGCTGTCAAGATGGTTCAGGCATGACTTAACTATTGGAGGCCGGCGGACGATGGTGCCGGTCTGGCTTTGGCCTGTTCATCCGGATAACAGACTTCGAACGCACCACTGGCCGGGGAGGGGAGGGCGCGATGCCGAAATTGCTGCCGTTGATCGCCTTTGGGCTGCTCGCCGCGGCGCCTGCCTCGGCGCAGCAGACCGTCACCCTGGATCAGGCCGGCAGGGATGACAGGGCGCTGCGCGATCAATTCTGGGGAATCTTCGAGCCCGAAGCCCCTCGCCCGCGGGCACGGACCCGCTCATCGGGGGACAGCGTGATGCTCCGGAGCCGCCCCTATCCCACCGAATATCCCGGCCTGTGCCGTCAGGACCACACAGTCCTGCTCTTCGCTCCCGCACAGGATGGGGTGCGCGAGCCCGCCGCCGCGACGCCGATGCGCGCCTACGGCGTCGACAATACGCCCTATTACCGCTTCTACCGGGCGCCGGGATCGGAGGCGCCTGATTTCAACGATCCCTGGCCTGGCGGGGTGTGGAACGGCCCCTGTTCGCGCCTCGTCTGGGAAAGGGGATGGTTCAAGGCGCCAGACGAGGAGACTGCATTCGAGGGCTATCGCGCGTTCCTGTCGGCCCGCACGGCGTTGACGTCGCGGCGGGTCAGGCTCGGCCGCTGCCATCCGCTGAGCGACCGGGGCTACTTCTGCAGGGAAATCTTCGCCGAGACCGAGCCACCGATCCTCCAGTCGATCAGGCGCTGCGACGCGCGGCGGAATACCGCCTGCTTCGTCGCCGAGATCGGCGGCTCGATGCATGTCCGGATCGTGGTGACGCAGGACTTCGAAGGCTATGGCGACGACACTCCGATGCGGATGCTCAATGCGCGCGTTGCCGGCAGGGTATTGAGCGTCGATGTCGATTTCGACCGGACCGAGCGGTTCGGCGTCGACTGACGCGCGGCGCCGGAGCGCGCACACTTTACTCGGGCTGGCTCGCTCCCTATCGCCCGGCCATGACGGCACACAGCGATTCCATCCTCATCGTCGATTTCGGCAGCCAGGTGACCCAGCTGATCGCCCGGCGGGTGCGCGAGGCCGGCGTGTACAGCGAGATCGCGCCGTTCAACCGCGCCGACGAGGCCTATGCGCGGCTCAAGCCCAAAGGCATCATCCTCTCGGGCGGCCCGTCCTCCGTAATGTGGGACGACAGCCCGCGCGCGCCGCAGCATTTCTTCGACGCCGGCCTGCCGATCCTCGCCATCTGCTACGGCCAGCAGACCATGGCGCACCAATTGGGCGGCCGGGTCGCACCGTCGGACCAGAAGGAATTCGGCCGCGCGTTCATCGAGATCACCGGCGAGAGCGTCCTGTTCGACGGCCTCTGGCACAAAGGCGAGACCCATCAGGTCTGGATGAGCCATGGCGACCGGGTCGAGGTGCTGCCGGAAGGGTTCAGCGTCGTCGCGGCGTCGGAAGGCGCGCCTTATGCGATCGCCACCGACGAGCAACGCCGCTTCTTCAGCCTGATGTTCCACCCCGAAGTCGTGCACACGCCGGACGGCGGCAAATTGCTCGCCAATTTCGTCCGCCATGTCTGCGGCCTGCCGGGCGACTGGACGATGGCCGAATATCGCCAGACGAAGATCGCCGACATCCGGGCGCAGGTGGGGCAGGGCCGGGTGATTTGCGGCCTCTCCGGCGGCGTCGACAGCGCCGTCGCCGCGGTCTTGATCCACGAGGCGATCGGCCACCAGCTCACCTGCGTCTTCGTCGATCACGGGCTGATGCGGCAGGCGGAGGCGGAGCAGGTCGTCTCCCTCTTCCGCAACCATTACAACATCCCGCTCGTCCATGTGGACGCGGCGGACCGGTTCCTCGGCGGCCTCGCCGGGCTCGACGAGCCGGAGGCCAAGCGCAAGCTGATCGGCAAGACCTTCATCGACATTTTCGAGGCGGAAGCCGCGAAGCTCGGCGGCGCCGATTTCCTCGCCCAGGGCACGCTCTATCCGGACGTGATCGAGAGCGTCAGCTTCACCAGCGGCCCCTCGGTCACGATCAAAAGCCACCACAATGTCGGCGGCCTGCCCGAGCGGATGAACATGCAGCTGGTCGAGCCGCTCAGGGAGCTGTTCAAGGACGAGGTCCGCGTGCTCGGCCGCGAGCTCGGCCTGCCCGAGGCGTTCGTCGGCCGCCATCCCTTCCCCGGCCCCGGCCTCGCCATCCGCATCCCGGGCGAGGTGACGAAGGAGCGCTGCGACATCCTCCGCAAGGCCGACGCCATCTATCTGGAGGAGATCCGGGGCGCCGGCCTCTACTATGCGATCTGGCAGGCCTTCGCGGTCCTGCTCCCGGTGAAGACGGTGGGCGTGATGGGCGATCATCGCACCTACGACCATGTCTGCGCGCTCCGCGCCGTGACCTCGACCGACGGCATGACCGCCGACATCTATCCCTTCGACCCGGCGTTCCTCAGCCGCGTGGCAACGCGGATCGTCAACGAGGTGCGGGGGATCAACCGGGTGGTCTACGACTATACATCGAAGCCGCCGGGGACGATCGAGTGGGAGTGAGGGGATGCCGTTGGGCGCGGCCGCTTGATTCTTCCCATTCCTTACTGTAGGTAAGGAGCATGGCCGCCGCGACGATGACATCGAAGGGACAGGTGACGATACCCGCCGCGATCCGGAAGAAGCTGCGGCTTCATCCCGGATCGAAAATCGATTTCGTCGAGAACAAGGCGGGCGAGACGATTCTCAAGCCGCGGAATGGCGATATTCGGCGGCTACGGGGGTTTATCACGCATGATGGTCCGCCGATCTCCATCGATGAGATGAAAGAAGCCGTTGGAGCTGCTGCCGTGGAGGACTTCGAGCGGTCGGTTTCGTGATCGCGATCGATACGAGCGTGCTCGTCCGGTATGTGACCCAAGACGATCCTGATCAGTCTCGGCGCGCAAATGCCCTTTTTGAAACCGGGCTTTCCGAGCAGGTTCCCGGCTATGTCACACTCGTCACTCTGGCCGAATTCCATTGGGTGTTGAGCCGCAAATACGCAGCGCCGCCGACGCGGATCGCGGATGCCGTTCGCGAGCTTCTTGCTGCGCCCACCATCGTCGTCGAGCAGGCCGAAGTCGTTGAATCGGCTCTGGCCGAAGGCCTTGGCGGGTTCGCAGACTGCCTCGTTCATTATGCGGCTTTGGCTGCCGGCTGCTCGAAGACCGTTACCTTTGACCGCAAGTTCGCCAGAATTGCCGGCGTCGAACGGCTCGAGGCAACGGATTCTCTGCCGCAGCCTCCTGTCTGACGCCGATGGGTCGGCCAATCTTTGATCTTGAGACCGTCCACCGGTTGGCCGGCGATAAATCGTATGCGCGGGGCGAGGATTATGCCGCGAACGGACAAATCGCCCTGATCAGCGCCGGAACGGACGGCATTCTCGCGATTGCCTACGGCACGCTGGACTACACGGTCTGGATCGCAAGCCACGGGCGAGCCATCGAAGGCCGGTGCACTTGCCCGGCCTATGAGGATTTCGGCTTCTGCAAGCATCTGGTCGCCACCGCGCTCGTTGCCAATGACACTTTGTCCGGCGGCGACGGACCGGGCGATGCGCTCGCGCCGGTCGCGAAGCGCGTCGCCATGCTCGAGAAGGCCCGACTTGCCAGCCTGGTGCTCGAGCTCGCGAAGTCCGACTGGCGCGTCCTGCGCTCGCTGCATTTCGAGCTCGGTCTCGACTGGGACTTCGACCTGGACTAGGCGAAGAGCGGCCGGATCGAAGGGGAGCGAGCGATGTCGGATTGGGATTGGTTCGATCGGGCAATTCCCGTCATGGACGCCGAGGCCGTGCTCCCCGACTCACCCGGCAAATATGCCTTCCTTGTCGAAGATATAGACCGTTTGCCGGAAGCCTTCTCGCTCGAGGCTCGAACACGCCCGCATCCAGGGTTGATCTACATCGGAAAGGCCGACGTGGGCCTCAAACAGCGTGTGTGGCATGAGGAATGCCGGCACCGCAGGCCGGGAACCTTCTTCCGCTCGGTAGGAGCGATGCTTGGCCTCACGTCGCCCAAGGGCGGCCGCAACTACGAATTCGCGCCGGACGACAAGCGGTTCGTCATCGAGTGGATCGCGCGAAACCTGAAAGTGGTCTGGCGGGTCGAGGAAGCGGCAGGCTCTCATTTCGACGGTGAACAGGCGCTCATCAGGCGGTTCACGCCACTGCTGAATCTGCAAGGCAACCCAAGGAAATTTGACGAGCTTTCCAGGCTGCGGGCGATTTGCCGCGCGGGCAATCGGCCTTGACCGGCCCCCTTGGTCAGGCGCGCCGTCGCCTCCACCGATGGCATGACCGCCGACCTCTCCCCGCTCGACGCCGCCTTCCTGGGCCGCGTCGCCGCCCGGATCGTCAACGAGGTGCGGGAGATCGACCGGGTGGTCTACGATTACACATCGAAACCGCCAGGGACGATCGAATGGGAGCAGCGAGATCGGACCGTCTGGGGGATGGTTCGGTTTTGCTGCTCGCCTGGAAGCGATAGGCGGCATGTGAGGGGGCTCGCCATGGACATGTTCAACTATGTGATGGTGCTGGCCTCGGTCATCATGGGGCTCGGCATCACGCATCTGCTGCAGGGCGTCGGCCGCATCGTCCAGCATCCCGGCCGCGAAAAGGCTTACTGGGTTCACCTCCTGTGGGTGGCCGCCATTTTCTTCCGCGCCATCTTCTGGTGGTGGTTCGAGTTTCGCCTGTCGACGACAGCGGAATGGACGTTCACCCTTTATCTGTTCGTCCTCGGCTACGCGGTCCTGATCTATTTGTGGTGCGCGCTGCTCTTTCCCCCCGATCTTGAAGGCTATGACGGCTTCAGGGACTATTTCTACTCGCGCCGGCGTTGGTTCTTCGGTCTTCTTCTGGCCGGCCAGGCGGTCGATGTGGCGGACACGCTGTTGAAAGGGCTGGATCATTTCCGATCGCTTGGGCCGTCCTATCTGGTCCTGATCGCCGGTCTCTCCGCACTTCTCCTGATCGCGATGAAAACGCGCAGCGAGCGCTTCCATGCGGCGTTTGCGAGCTTTGCGGTCGCGTACCTCATTGCCTATCCATTGCTGGTTTTCGGGACGCTGATATAGGAGTCGTAGCGAGATGCACCGCTCACGCATCAACGGTATATTGATCGACTGCAATGTCGAGGACATCCAGGCGGCGGCGCGTTTCTGGGCCGAGGCGCTGGGCCGGCCGATCGATCCCGATCATCCCGGCACGCGCGGCAATTACGTCATGCTCGAGACGCCGCCGGACGAGATCAGCATTCAGCTCCAGCGCGTGGATCACGAAAGCCGCATCCACCTCGATATCGAGACCGACGACATCGCCGCCGAAGTCGCCCGCCTCGAGAAGCTCGGCGCGACGGTCGACACGCGCATGGAACGGTGGGTGGTGATGCGCGCGCCGTCGGGTCAGCGTTTCTGTGTCGTGCGCGTGCAACGCGACGGCTTCCCGAAAGGTGCGACGACGTGGGAATAGCTGCCGGGGCGATCGAGCGGGAGTGAAGGCAATGAGCGACGCGCGCTACGATATCGAAACCGACGGGATCATGTTCGACAATGGCGGGCAGTTCGATATCGGCGCGGTTGGGGCCGCGCAGACGCCCTGGTGGAACCGCACCTTGTGCGCGGTCAACGACACCTGGGTGCGTCTCGGCGTCATGGAGGGGGACTTCCACTGGCACAAGCATGACGGCGAGGACGAGTTCTTCATGGTCCTCGAAGGGCAGCTCGACATCGAGCTGGAAGATCGCATGGTCAGCCTGAAGCCCAACCAGGCCCTCACCGTCCCCGCCCGCGTGATGCACTTTCCCCATGCGCGCGGCCGCACCGTCGTGCTGATGATCGAAAAGGCCGGCGTCGTCCCGACCGGCGACTGAGGTGGGCGTGACCGACGAACCGCAACGCTGCTCCTGGGTCGGCAACGACCCGCTCTACCAGGCCTATCATGATGATGAATGGGGCGTGCCCGTGCGGGACTCCTGCGTGCTCTGGCAAAACCTGATGCTGGAGGGGTTCCAGGCCGGGCTCGCCTGGATCGTGATCCTGCGCAAGCGCGAGGCGTTCCGCGCCGCCTTTGCCGGCTTCGATCCGGACAAGGTCGCGCGCTTCGGCGAAGCGGATGTCGCGCGGCTCATGGCCGATCCCGGCATCGTCCGCGCCCGCGCCAAGATCGAGGCGACGATCGCCGGCGCCCGCATCTTCTGCGCGATGCGCGATAGCCGCGAGGACTTCGCGGATTACTGCTGGTCCTTTACCGGCGGCCAGGTCATTCGCGGCGACGGGGTCACCGTGCACGCGAAGACCGACCTTTCCGAGACCATCTCGAAGGACCTCAAGAGCCGCGGCTTCAAATTCGTCGGCCCGACCATCGTCCATGCCTGGTTGCAGGCGGTCGGCATCGTCGACGATCATCAGGCCGGCTGCTTCCGGCGGACGGTGTCGATGTGATCGCGCCCCTCGGCCTCGCCGACATTCCCGCGCTGGTCGGGCTGTGGGAGGCGTGTGGGCTCACCCGGCCGTGGAACGAGCCCGATCGCGATGCCCGGCTCGCGATCGAAGGCGCCACTTCGGCCATCCTCGGCCTGCGCGACGGCGACACGCTGATCGCCTCGGTGATGACCGGGTTCGACGGTCATCGCGGCTGGGTCTATTATCTCGCGGTCGCGCCGGACCGCCGCCGCGAGGGGCTGGGGCGCCGGTTGATGGACGCCGCCGAGGCTTGGCTCCGCGACCGCGGCGCGCCCAAGCTCCAGCTCATGGTCCGCGCGAGCAACGAGGAGGCGCTCGGCTTTTACGAGGCGCTTGGGCTGGAGCGGCAGGAGGTGGTGACGCTCGGGCGGTTCCTGCGCTGACCGCTCATTCCTCCGACCAGCCGAACACCTCCTCCAGCGCCACGCCGAACACATCGGCGATCCGGAACGCCGTCTCCAGCGTCGGCGAATATTTGCCCTGCTCGATCGCCGCGACCGTCTGGCGGGTGACGCCGATCTTTCCGCCCAGCTCCGCCTGCGTCATCTCGCCGGCATGAAAGCGCAAGGTGCGGATCGCGTTGCTGAGGCGTTTGCGGGTCATCCGGCATAGCCCCGGCGGAAAGCGGCGATTTCCACGCCGTAGCGCACGCATTCGGCGAGGATGAAGGCGGCCATCACCGTGTTCACCGCGACCCACGCCGTCCAGAACCAGAGGGTGGTCCCGAGCGCGATGGCGACCCCGATGCAGAGCACGACATAGCCGATCGCCGAGGCGTGCCGGGAGATCGCCTTCTCGCGCTCGTCCAGATCGGTCCCTGCCTCGCCCGGCTTCAGCACCGCGACGATGACGTGGCCGACGATGTTGATGATGGCGACCGCGATGAAGACCGGCACCATCAGCCCCAGCAGGCCGCGCTCGTCCGGCAGGCCGGCGGGCAGGCGCGAGAGGGTGAGAAAATACCAGCCCCAGGCGAGCAGGTTGGCGGTGAGTGCGATCCAGCGGCTCTTTTCCTGAAAGGTCATTGGCAAGGCGTCCTTGTCTAGAATTTCAGACGTTATGTTATATAAAACTAACATCATGTCAAGAATGAAAAACGCGAAGCCATGGCCGCAAGGCCATTGCGGTTGGTTCGCGCAGGTGGGTAAGAAAGGGCATGGCCCCGCTCGCTTTGCTCTTCGCCCTGGTCGCCCAGCCCGCCGCCGCGCCGCCCGCGCCGGCGGCACCGGCCGTACCGCCCGGCTGGCGGTCGCTCGGCGTTGCCGGCAATGGCCGCGACACCTATTACGATCCCGCCTCGATCGTCCGCGCCGGGCCAATCACCCGCGTCCAGCTGCGGTTCAACGAGGAGACCGACTATGTGCTCAGCACGCTCGAACTGCGCTGCGCGACGTTCGAGGGGCGCGCGGTCGGCATGATCACCTATAATCCGGACGGGACCGAGGCGAACCGCAACGAGATGAGCACGCCGTTCCGCGCGATCATCGTCGGCAGCTTCCTGGAAGCGCTGTCCCGCGAGGTCTGCGGCGCCGCACAGGGCCCGGCCTCCCCGCAATAGCCGCCGCCGCGGCTCGACGTCGGAAAGAGACTATTTGTGGCGCTGACGGTCTACGGCATCAAAAATTGCGACACGATCAGGAAGGCCCGGGCCTGGCTGGAAGGGCGCGGCATAACCTATGCCTTTCACGACTATAAGACCGCCGGGATCGACGCGCCGCGCCTTCGTGGGTGGGCGGCGGAGCTTGGCTGGGAGAAATTGCTCAATCGCGCCGGCACCACCTTCCGCAAGCTGCCCGACGCCGACAAGGAAGGGTTGGACGAGGACAAGGCCGTGGCGCTGATGCTGGACCAGCCGTCGATGATCAAACGCCCGGTGCTCGATCTCGGCGGCCGCCGCCTCGTCGGCTTCGACGCCGATCTGTGGGCTGCCGCCATCACCGGCGCGTGACCGGCCAAGGAAGCGCTTGCGCCGGCGCCGCAAATCGCGGAGCTTCGCGCCGGATCTGAAGGGGAGACCGCCGATGCGCCGCGCCTTTGCCTCGCTTGCAATCCTGTCGCTGGCCGCCTGCGGTCAGAACGCCGCCAACAATGCCGGCGCCGCCAACGCCGTGGCGAACGCGCCGGCGCCCGCGCCGGCCGAAAATGCGGTCGCGCCCGCCAACAGCAACAGCGCGGCGGCCGAGCCGGTGCTGCGCCGCGAGACCGTGACGGGCACCTTCAGCGGCTGGGAAATGGGCGACTATCTCTGGGCGAAGATCGAGGTGCCGGGGCGCGAGACGGTCCGCGCCCAGCCGGCGCCGGAGCCGGAGGCGATCGCGCTGTTCCTCGACGCCAATCGCGGCCGCCAGGTGACGGTCGAGGTCGCGACGGTGATGGCGAACATCCCCGAAAATGGCGGGGCCACCGAAATCCAGCGCATCACCGCGGCGCGCAACGCCGCCGGCACCGCCGAGGCCTGGTGGCTGGGCCTCTCCGCAGCCGATCAGGCCGCGGCCCGGCGTCATCTCGAGCAAGGCGCGCTGAGCGGCCGATGAAATCCCTGCTCGCGGCCCTCGCTTTGCTGCTCGGCGCCGACCCGGCCGCCGCGCAGCCGCCGGCCACGGACTGGGCGTCGCGCCTGACCGAGGGCGAGGTCACCCTGCGCGACTTCCGCTTCCGCTCGGGCGAGACGCTGCCGGCGCTGCGCCTCCATTATGCGACGCTGGGCACGCCCCACCGCAATGCGGCGGGCGAGATCGACAATGCGGTGATGGTGCTGCACGGCACCGGCGGCTCCGGCCGCCAGTTCATCCAGCCGCAATTCGCGGACGAGCTGTACGGCCCCGGCCAGCCGCTCGACATCATCAGCCACTATATCATCCTCCCCGACAGCATCGGCCACGGCCGCTCATCGAAGCCGAGCGACGGCCTCAGGATGCGCTTCCCCCATTATGATTATGACGACATGGTGGAGGGGCAGCGGGCGCTGCTGGAGCGGCTCGGCATCCGCCGCCTGCGCTTGATGATGGGCACCTCGATGGGCTGCATGCACATCTTCGTCTGGGCGGAGACCCATCCCGACATCGCGCGGGCAATGATGCCCATGGCCTGCCTGCCGACGCAGATTGCCGGCCACAACCGGATGTGGCGCCAGCTCGCCGTCGAGGGCATCCGTGCCGATCCCGCCTGGGCCGAGGGCAATTACACCAGTCAGCCGGTCATGGGCCTGCGCGTCGCGGTCAGCCTGCTGCAGGTCGCCGGCATGGCCCCGCTCTGGCTGCAGCGCGAATATCCGACCCGCGACGCCGCCGACTCCTATCTCGCCGGTCGCGTCGAGCGCGACCTCGCCACCCGCGACGCCAACGACCTGATCTACCAGCTGGAGGCGAGCCGGAACTACAATCCGCTGCCGAACCTCGAGCGGATCCGCGCGCCCATCGCCTGGATCAACAGCGCCGACGATTTCATCAACCCGCCCGAATATGGGATCGCCGAGCCCGCCGCCCGCCGCATGCCGAGCGTCCGCTACGCCCTGATCCCCCGCAGCGCCGAAACCCGCGGCCACGGCACCCACACCTGGGCGCGCTTCTGGAAGGACGAGCTCATCGATCTGCTGCGGCGAACGGAGCGGTAGCGGGCCCTCATTACGGCGGCGGAAAGGTCATGCCCGGCGTCGGCCAGAACAGATTGGCCATGGTCCAGCCGCCGACGAGACCGTGATCGATCCAGCGCGAGTTCGCTCCGTCCCACTGGCCGACATTGCCCTCCGACCCCACACACCAGGGTGTGCCGTCCGGGCCGAAGGTGTAGACATCGAATGTCCAGCCGCCGAAGATCGACGTATAGTCGTCCCATGTGTTGTTCCCGAGCAGTTGGCCGACATTCCCTTCGGTGCCCACGCCCCAGACCGTATTCCATCGGTCGACGGCAATATTCTTCACCGTCCAATTGCCGAGCAGGCCGCGGGGCATGCCTCCGCCCATGCTATTGCCGTTGCTGACCTCTCCGCTCCAGTAGACAGCCCAGCCGAAGCCCCTGGGATCTTGATAAATTTGGCGCATTCGATCGTCATATCCGGCTTGGAGCACGGTGCCGTCGCCGGCGGTTTCGTGCGCGAGATAGGCGGAGCCGTCGTTCAGTTCGCCGCCCCACCCGCTGCCGTCGGAAGCCCAATCAGTCGAGGTCCCGTCAGTGCCGACACCCCAAATCTGCCCATATTTGTCCACGGAGAGCGACACCACCGGTTGGCCGCCGAGCAGGCCGATATCTGCCCATTGGTCGCCAACCACCATGCCGATATTGCCGCCGGTGCCGATGCCGACCAGGCCGGCAAATGCGGCCGGATTGTCCACGCTCGTCGTCTCGTTTCCTCCTGTTGCTCCGCCGGGCGGGGGCCTCCCGCGAACTGACATGATTGAGCGCGATCACCCAGCGGCCGTCAACCTTGCGGAACAGTCGGGTGTTGATTCCGTCCTGCGGCTGGCCGCCGCCCTCCAGCCGGTAGCGGCTGATCAATTGCGCCGCGTCCGGCCCCAGCATCTCGACGCGGATGTCGAAGAAATGCAGTCGCCCGCGCCGCGTGGGGGCGCCGCCATAGTCGCGGATGTAGTGATCGAGCGTGCCCTGCCAGTCGCGCTGGAACTGGCCGCGCGAGACGAACACCACGTCCGGGTTCTTGAAGCCGGCCATATAGCCGCGGAAATCGCCGCGGTTCCACGCCGCCTCCATCTCGGCGATCACCTGCCGGATCGCCTGCTCCTCCGCGGCCGGATCGTAAGCCGGTGCCCGCGCGCAGGCGGCGAGGAGGAGGATGAGGAGGAATCCGGAAGCGCGCATGCGCCCCTGACCTAGCGCTCTCCCTCGAACCAGGCCAGCCAGTCGCCGGCCTGGGCCGGCGAATAGAAGAGCATCTCGGCCGGCTCATCCCGCCACGCGGTCCGGTAGCGGACGAAGGCAACGAAACCCCGCCGGCTGTGCGACGGCGCGCCGTAGGCGGCACGCATCGCGCCGAGAATGGCCGGCCTCTCAGCGGCATCGACCATGATCCAGACCATTTCGAGCCGGTTGTCGCCGAACACGAACTCGACATAGCGACCGCGTCCCAGGAAGGGGAAGCTGTAGCAATCGAGCTGCCGCTGCCGCAGCACATTGGCGAGGAAGGGCGGATCGATCGGCCGGTCGCGGATGCGCACGCAAAGGCCGGCAAGCACGCGGGCCATCTCCTCGGGCGAAGCGCCCCAGCGGATCGCGCCCGGGCGACGCACGTCGTGGAGGGCCGCGAGCAGCATCAGCATAGCCATGACCGCGCGCATTTCAGCTTGCGGGCCGCGCGGCGCGGTCGGCCTCCTCGACGATCCGCCGCGCCGTAGCATTGCCGGGGTTCAGCGCGAGCGAGCGGCGATAGGAGGCGACGCCTTCGGCCCGCTGTCCGGCGGCGAGTTGCGCCTCGCCAAGGCTGTCCCAGACATACCAGCTGTCGGGATAGATTTCCGTATTCACCCGAAACGCCTCGAGCGCATCCGCCTGCCGTCCGGCGCCGAGCAGATGATAGCCCGCCGCGTTCAGCAGCAACATGTCCGCCGCCCGCCACCAGCCGATCGCGCCAAAGCGGGCCCGCCGTTCGTCATAGGCCCGGCGAAGGGCCGCCGCTCCCTCGGCCTGGGCAATAAGAGGGAGGGCACGCATTTCCACGCCACCGAGGATCGCATCCACCGCCGGATCGCGGCCCGCTATATAGTCGGCGCTACTGAATTGCGCGGGCACGTCCACCGGCGTGTAGACTTCCTCGACCGGCCCGGCCTCGCCGTGCCAGGCGGTTGAGACGTAGAGCTGGAGCCCGCTGCCGGGAAAGAGCAGCTGCTCGGCATTGCCCGCATGGCGGAATCCGGCGCCAGCCGGCTCGCCGACGAAGCTTGCCGGAACATGTTCGCGGAACGCCTCGACCAGATTGACCGCGGCGCTGAACGTCTTGCGTCCCGTCAGCACAAAGAGCTCCCGCCAGGGCGGCGCGGCCTCGCGGGCAATGAACTGATGGATGACCGACGGGATTTTCGAGCCGTCGCCACCGCTGTTGTAGCGCAGGTCGACGATCAGCCGGTGCGGCCGCTGCCGGTCCACCTCCGCGAGCGCGCGGTGGAAGAAGTCCGCCAGCGTCTCGTCCGGCGCGTCCAGCATGTAATTGACCTGGATGTAATAGGCGTCGCGTTGCGGAAGCGGCACGGCGATGAAATGGCGGCGGTAGACGAGATGCGGCGGCCGCGTCGGATCGGGTGTGCGGAAGGCCGTCGCCGGCAGGGCGCGATAGGCGCTGATCCAGTCGGCATAGTCGCCGAAACCGACGCCGAACACTTCGCTGCGGTTGCGCCATTCCATCGTCGCGTAGCCTGCCATGGCCTGCAGCGGGACGGTTTCATCGCGCCGCTGGCCGGCCCGGCGGACTCTGAGTTGCAGCGACCCGTCGGGCGCGGTGAGGCCGAGGCCGCGCATCAGCCCGGCATTGCTCGCCGCGAACACGTTCTCGAGTGCTCCGATGTCATTGTCGGCGCCGATCAGGGTGCGCGCGAGGTCAACGGCTTCGCGGGCGGGCCGACCGCCTATCTCGATCACGCGCGCCCCGGCCAGGCCGGCTTGCTCGCGCCGGGCGCTGACGATGTAGATGCCGTCGGTGAACTCGTAGAGGCGGATCGGGTACCAGCTCCGGAAACCGGCGCCGGTCAGATCGAGATTGGTATGGCCCTCGCCGACTGCGGCAAAGAGCTGGAGCGCGCGCACGCCCCTTTGCTCTTCCGTCAATGCCGGCAGGGCCTCCTCCAGGGCCTGCAGCCGCCGCATGAACTCACGCCGGCCGATGCGGGTGAATGGATCGGGATGGCGCAGGCGCAGCGCGTCGGCTGCAGCCTCGAGGTCCTGGCGCCACTGGGCTGAAGTCGGCACCGGGGTCGGCGCGGGGACGTTTTGCGCCGCGGCCGGGCCGGCCAGCATCAGGCCGATGATGATCAGGATGAGTCGGAACATGGCTCTCTCCCTCGAGGCTGCGGCTTCTGGCTAGCGCGAGGAGAAAGGCGCGTCTTGTCTCAAACAAACATGCGGCGATAGGTCGCCGGCGTGACGCCCCAGAGGCCGCGGAAGCGGCGCGAAAAATGGCTCTGGTCGGCGAAACCGCAATCGAGCGCGATCTCGGCGATCGGGCGGGCTCCACTGCGCAATGCCTCGGCGGCGCGGCCAAGACGCAAGCCGATCTGCATTTCGCCCGGGGTGCAACCGAAATGGCGGCGGAACGCGCGGGCGAGATGGACCGGGTGGACGCCGGCCTCCCGCGCAAGCTCGGCGACGGGGGCGGCAGCTTCCGGCCTGTCCTGCAGGCGCTGCAGCGTTCGGCTGAGCCAAAGCGGGCGCGCGCGTTCGTTCGTCCGCTTCACGCCGGTTTCGCCGACCAGTTCCAGGCAGAGGCTTTCGGCAATGGCCTCGTCGCCGGGCACGGGATCGGCGCAGGCGCGCAAGATCCGGCGCACCGCCGCATGCTGGCGCGGCGCGGACAGGCGTACGGGCGAATTGGGGCAGCCGGCCTCGGCCGCTTCCCGGCCGCGTCCCGGATCGAGATCGATGGAGAAGAACAGGCCCGGGCTCTCGAACCGGTCACGGTGCCAGGTGCCTGGCGGGTTGTAGATCAGGATGGGAAGACGGTCGCCGTGCGCGGGACTTTTGGTCTCGGTCCGGTAGTGGCCGCCGATGACGAGCATGAAATGGCCGTTGTCATGGCCATGCGGCGCGACCGCCTCGCCCCAGCGGTTGGCCGTCCAGCGCCCGAGCGCGAAACCGTCCGCCCGCCACGCCGCTTTGGGCGCGCCGATGAAGGGAGGCCTCGTCATCGCGGCGCGCCTCACCCGAGCATCAGCTGGTTCACCCACCGGGCCAGCGCGATCGCGTCATGGTCGTGCCATCGGTCGGCGAGGATTTGGATGCCGATCGGCAGGCCGTCCGCATCCCTGCCCACGGGGACGCTGGTGCCCGGCAAATTGGGATAATTGCCGAGCCCCGGGAAGGCGAGCTGCGGGCCATAGGGGGTCGCGACGCCGTCCACGTCCAGCATGCGGTTGAACGGCGACTCGTCGTTATGCGGGAAAGCGGTGGTGCCGAAGATCGGCGCGACCAGGGCGTCATAGCTGGCGAAAAAGGCGCCCCAGGCACGGATCGCCCGGGCCTGCGCGTCGACCATGTCCAGCCACTGGGCAAGCGTCGGCGGCTCGCTGCCGTCCAGCGGCACGCCGTGGCTGATCGCGACGGTCAGGAATTGCAGATAGGCGCCGAACTGGCCCGCCAGATCGGGGAGGAGCGGGCTCGCGCGCTCGACCGTCGCGCCCGCCGCTTCGAGCTTCGCGCCGACCTCCTCGAGCTTGCCGGCGATCGCCGAGGAAATTGGCGCGACCGGATGCGAGGTCAGCAGGAACACCCGCCAGTCGCCGGGCGCCCGCCGCCGCGCTGCGGGCAGCGGCCGGTCGGCCAGCAGGTCGAGCGCGAGCACCAGATCGTCGACGTTGCGCGCGAGCGGGCCGATCACCCCCATGGGCGGGTTGGCGCCGTCGGTGCGCGGGAAATAATGGCCGTCCGCATTGAGCGCGTCGTAGGTCGGCTTGTGCCCCCAGACGCCGTTGAACGCCGCCGGCACGCGGATCGAGCCGCCAATGTCGGAGCCAAGCTCCAGCGGCACCATCCCGCTCGCCAGCGCCGCCCCGGAGCCTCCGGACGAGCCGCCCGGCGAGCGCGCGGGGTCGTACGGGTTCAGCGTGCGGCCATAGACCGGATTGACCGACTGATGATCGGCAAGGCCCAAAGCGACATTGGTCTTGCCGAGGATGACCGCGCCCGCCGCCTTCAGCCGCTGCACCGCGACGGCATCCCCGGCGGCGATATGGTCCTTGTGCTGGGCGAACCCCCAGCAGGTCGGCAGGCCGGCGACGTCGAACGCCTCCTTCACCGTCATCGGCACGCCGAGCAAGGGCGCACGCTCGCCCCGCGCCAGCCGGGCATCGGCCTCGTCGGCCGCCGCCAGCCCCCGCCCGAAATCGCGGACGACGACCGCGTTGATCGCGCCGTCGCGCTCCTCGATCCGCGTGATCGCCGCCTCGGCCTCGGCCCGCGCGCTGGTCTCGCCGCGCGCGATCGCCGCCGCAGTCTCGATCGCTCCCCGTTCGTTCATTCCGGCACCTCCCCCAAAAGCGTTCGGGCTGAGCTTGTCGAAGCCCTGTCCTTCTTTCGGCCCCAGTACAGGAAAGGGCGGCCCTTCGACAATGAAGCGGCCCGGATGTCCCCCGGACATCCGCAGCCATGCCGGGGGCATGGCGACCGCTTCATCAGGGCGAACGGTGAAGCGGGTCTCCTCGCCGCTCAGTCCCTCGACAGCTTCTCGCCTTTCTCGGCCTTGTCGCGGAGCAGCTTCGAGACCTCGAAGCCGTGCTTCTCGAGGCCCGCGACGATCTTCGCCAGCCCCTCGGTGTCCGCCCAGAACATCGGCCCGCCGCGATAGACCGGCCAGCCATAGCCATAGACCCAGACGACATCGATATCGGACGCGCGCTGCGCCATGCCTTCCTCGAGGATCTTCGCGCCCTCGTTGACCATGGAGTAGAGCGTGCGCTCGATAATCTCCTGGTCGTCGATCTCGTGCTGCGGCGTCCCGGTCTTCTCCCGGAAGTCGGCGATGATCTCGGCGACGCGCGGGGAGGGGGAGGGCGTGCGTTTCTCGTCATAATCGTAGAAGCCGGCGCCCCTCTTCTGGCCCCAGCGGCCCTCGGCGGCGAGCGCGTCGCGGATATTCTCGATCCGGGTCGGGTCGCGGTGCCAGCCGATGTCGACGCCCGCCAGGTCCGACATCTGGAACGGGCCCATCGGCATGCCGAACGCGACATGGACCTTGTCGATCTGCTGCGGCGTGGCGCCTTCGTGCAGCATCTTCATCGCTTCCACCTGGCGCGGCATCAGCATGCGGTTGCCGATGAAACCGTGGCAGACGCCGGCGACAACCGCGACCTTCCTGATCTTCTTCGCGACCTGCATCGCGGTGACCAGCACGTCGGGCGCGGTCTTCGCCCCGCGCACCACCTCCAGCAGCTTCATCACATTGGCCGGGGAGAAGAAATGCAGCCCGACCACGTCCTGCGGCCGCGCCGTCACCGCGGCGATCTCGTCGACGTTGAGATAGGAGGTGTTGGAGGCAAGGATCGCGCCCGGCCCGGCGATCGCGTCGAGCTTGGTGAAGATCTCCTTCTTCACCTCCATATTCTCGAACACCGCCTCGATGATCAGGTCGCAATCGGCGAGGTCCTCGAGGCTGAGCGTCGGCTTCAGCAGGCCCATGGCCTGCTCGACCTGCTCCCCGGTGATCCGCCCCCTGGAGGCGCTGGCCTCGTAATTCTTCCGCATCACGCCGGTGCCGCGGTCGAGCGCGTCCTGCGCCATCTCGACGATCGTCACCGGAATGCCCGCGCTGAGGAAGTTCATGGAAATGCCGCCGCCCATCGTGCCGGCGCCGATCACGCCGACCCGCCGGATCTCGCGCGGCTGCGTGCCTTCGGGCACATTCTCGACCTTCGCCGCCTTGCGCTCGGCGAAGAAGAAATATTGCTGGGCCCGGGCCTGCGTGCCCGTCATCAACTCCATGAACAGGCGGCGCTCGTCGAGCACGCCTTCAGCATAGGGCTTGGCCACCGCCGCCTCGATCGCCCGGACATTATATTCGGGCGCGTCGAAGCCCTTGAACTTGCGGGCATTGGCCTTGCGGAAGGCGTCGAACAGGCCGGGATTATTGCGCGCGTCCACCAACTTCTCGTCACGCTCGGAGGACTTCGGCAGCGGCCGGACCTCGCGCACCTCCTCGGCGAAGGCGACCGCATGGGGCAGCAATTCCCCCTCGATCAGCCGGTCGACGAGGCCGATCGCGAACGCCTCCTTCGCGCCGATCGGATTGCCGGTCGCTGCCATTTCCAGCGCCTTCTCGACCCCCGCCACGCGCGGCAGCCTCTGCGTCCCGCCCGCACCGGGCAAGAGGCCGAGCTTCACCTCGGGCACGCCCAGCTTCGCCGAGGGCACCGCCACCCGGTAATGGCTGGCGAGCGCGACCTCGAGGCCGCCGCCGAACGCGGTGCCGTGGATCGCCGCGACCACCGGCTTCGTGCAATTCTCGATGATATCGACCACGCTCGGCAGCATCGGCAGCTGCATCGGCTTGCCGAACTCGGTGATGTCGGCGCCGGCGAAGAAGGTCTGCCCCTCGCAGACGATCACCACCGCCTTTACCTGGTCGTCCGCATCCGCCTGCCCGACCGCGGCCACCAGGCCCTCGCGCACCGCGTGGCCGAGTGCGTTCACCGGCGGGTTGTTGGAGGTGACGATCAACACGTCGCCATGCATGCGGGTCGAAATGGGGCTGGTCATTCGGATCTCCTGTGGGGGACAGTTGCTGGCAATTGTCCCCATTCATCAAAAGGACGTGCGGCCATATTCCTGGCGGTAGTGGGGGTGCGAGCAGCTGAGGCCGCCGTCGACGACCAGGGCGTGGCCGTTGACGTAGCTCGATGCGTCGGAGGCGAGGAAGAGCGCCGCCTCGGCGATCTCGCCGGGCTCGCCGCCGCGCTTCAGCGGGTTGAGATGGCCGATCATTTCTTCCTTCCCGGCGGAACGGGCCATGTCGTATATGCCCCGCGTCATGCCGGTCTCGATCAGGCCCGGGCAGATCGCGTTGACCCGGATGTTGGCGCCGCAGAGCTGGGTCGCCGCGACCTCGATCAGGCTGATCACTCCCGATTTCGACGCGGAATAAGCCGGGCCGCCGGCGCCGGCGCGCAGACCCGCGACGCTGGCGGTGGCGATGATCGAGCCGCCGCCGCGCTCTTTCATCACCGGAGCGGCGTGCTTGATTGCCAGAAACGGACCTATCAGGTTCACCCGCAAGATCTCCTGCCAATCCTCCGGCGTCTGCTCGAAGAGCGAGGCGAGCCCGCCGGAAATGCCGGCATTGGCGAAGAAGATGTCGAGCCCGCCATGCTCCTTCGCCGCCAGCTCGATCAGGCCCGCGACGTCCGCTTCGCGCCCCGCATCGGCCGCGATCACGCCCTCGCCCGCGGCCACGTCGGCGGCGATCACGGTCGCGCCCTCGCGCTCGAACAGGGCGACCGTCGCCTTGCCGATCCCCGAAGCCGCCCCGGTGACGATCGCGATCTTGCCGTCCAGTCTTCCGCTCACAGGCCCACTCCCGTCGTGCTGCCGCCGTCCACGATGATCGCCTGCCCGGTCACGAAGGTCGAGGCGGGCGAGGCGAGGAACACCGCCGCGCCGGCAATCTCGTGCGGTTCGCCGATCCGCTGCAGCGGCGTGTGCATCGTCACCGCGGCGAGCGTCTGAGGATTCTCCCACAGCGCCCTGGCGAAATCGGTCCTGATCAGGCCCGGGGCGATGCAGTTGACCCGGACCTGGCTCGGTCCGAACTCGGCGGCGAGGTTGCGCGCCAGCTGGAAGTCCGCGGCCTTGGAGATGTTGTAGGCGCCGATCACCGCCGAGGCCTTCAGGCCCCCGATCGAGCTCACGATGATGATCGAGCCTTCTTTCCGTTCGAGCATCTCCGGCGCGACCATCGCGATCAGCCAGTGATTGGCGATCACATTATTGTCGAGGATCTTGCGGAACTGCTCGTCCGAAATCCCCGCCATCGGCCCGTAATAGGGGTTGGAGGCGGCGTTGCAGACCAGCACGTCGATCTTCCCGAGCCGGGCCCGCGTCTCGTCGACCAGGGCCTGCAATTCCTCCTTCGAGGAGATCGAGGCCGGCACGACGATCGCCGTGCCGTCGCCATGCTTCGCATTGATCGCGTCGGCCACCTCCTGACAGGCGGGCGCCTTGCGGCTGGAGATCACCACTTTGGCGCCATGATCGGCCAAAGCCTCCGCAATCGCCCGCCCGATCCGCGCGACGAGCCGGTAACGATCGCGACCTTGCCGCTGAGATCGAAGAGATTCACGTAATTCCTCCGCTGCATTTGCAGGGGAGGGGGACCGCACGCAGTGCGGTGGAGGGGCCCCTCCACCATGCTCCGCATGGTCCCCCTCCCCTCGAAATCGAGGGGAGGATTTTCCAGCCCTCACGCATCAGCCTTCCCGATGCTTCGAAAACTCGATCCGCGCGATCGCCCGGTTGTGCACCTCGTCCGGCCCGTCCGCCAGCCTGAGCGTCCTGATCCCGGCCCAGCTCGCCGCCAGCCCGAAATCCTGCGACACGCCCGCGCCGCCATGCGCCTGCACCGCATCGTCGATGATCTGCAGCGCCATATGCGGCGCATAGACCTTGATCATCGCGATCTCGGCCTGGGCGGCCTTGTTCCCCGCCTTGTCCATCAGGTCCGCGGCCTTCAGGCAAAGGAGCCGCGACATGTCGATGTCGATCCGCGCCCGCGCCACACGCTGCTCCCAGATCGAATGCTCCATCAGCTTCTTGCCGAAGGCGACGCGCGACTGCAGCCGCCGCACCATCGCGGCCAGCGCCTCCTCGGCGGCGCCGATCGTGCGCATGCAATGGTGGATTCGCCCCGGCCCGAGCCGGCCCTGTGCGATCTCGAAGCCGCGCCCCTCGCCGAGCAGCATGTTGCTCGCGGGGATGCGGACATTGTCGAGCACGATTTCCATATGGCCGTGCGGTGCGTCGTCGTAGCCGTAGACGGTGAGCGCCCTGAGCACGTTCACACCCGGCGCGTCGAGCGGCATCAGCACCATGCTCTGCTGGCGGTGTTTGTCCGCCGAGCGGTCGGTCTTCCCCATCAGGATCGCAACCTTGCAGCGCGGATCGCCCGCGCCCGAAGACCACCATTTCCGCCCGTTGATCACATAATCGTCGCCGTCCCGCGCGATGTCGCATTCGATATTGGTGGCGTCGGACGAGGCGACCGCCGGCTCGGTCATCAGGAAGGCCGAGCGGATCTCGCCGTTCATCAGCGGCCTCAGCCACTCCTCCTTCTGCTCCCGCGTGCCGTAGCGGTGGAAGACCTCCATATTGCCGGTGTCGGGTGCCGAGCAGTTGAAGACTTCGGACGACCAGGCAATCCGCCCCATCTCTTCCGCGCAGAGCGCATATTCGAGATTGGTGAGCTGCGTCCCCTCGAACTCGAACGTCTCGTCGACATGCCGCAGCGCATGGCCCGGCGGCATGAACAGATTCCAGAGCCCCGCTGACTTCGCGACCGGTTTCAGCTCCTCGATGACGGGGAGCGGTTGCCAGCGATCGCCCTCGTTCAGCTGACTTTTATAGTCGCCGACTCGCGGCCGGATCCGGGATTCGATGAACTCCCGTACCCGATCCCGGTAAAAAGCCTGCCGTTCCGTAAGGTCAAAATCCATGCCGGCCGCACCTTCCTGTTTCCCGCTTTGCGAGCGTGGGACTTGCGGTGCCAGAAAGAGGGGGAGCGGGGCAAGTGGGGGCTATCCCGCCTCCCCCGCTTCCTCCGCCCGCCACTGCGCCGGCGCCATGCCGAATTCCGCGGCGAACCAGCGGGTGAAGGAGCTTGGATTGGCATAGCCGGTCATCCGGCCGACCTCGGCGATCGAGTAGGCCGGGTTGGCGAGGTAGCGCAGAGCCAGCTCGCGCCGGGCCTCGGCGAGCAGGGTCGCGAAGCTCTTGCCCTCGCGCTCGAGCAATCGCTGGAGCGTGCGCGGGTTGAGGCCCAGATTGTCGCCGACCCGCTACAGGCTGGCTCGCCCGGACGGTAGCGGCAGATAGACGGAGCGCCGCGCCCGTTCGGCGATCGTGCCGTCGGCCGGCGCCGGGATCAGCATGTCCAGATAGCGTTTGGCGTGGCGCGCCATCGTCGATTCCGCGGCCGGATTGGGCGTGTCGAGCCGGGCCGAGGGGCAGGCGAGGCCGTTGAAATCGCTCCCGAAGACGAGCGGGCACTGGAACACCCTTCTGTGGACGCTGAGATCGTCGATCGGCTGGTTGATGAAATGCGCGCTTTCCGGATGCCAGCGCCCGCCGACCACCTCGCTGATCGTCCGGCAGACCACGCCCAGCAGCAGGTCGATCGCCTGCCGGCTGCCGATGCCGGTGGTGAAGCCGGCGTGGATGATGGCGAGGCCGCCTTCCTCCGTGAGGCTGATCGCATGCGCCTCGCCGAGCATGTTCTGATATTGGGCGATCGCTTCCGCGACGCCGCGGGCCGTGCTCTGGTGGATGACCAGCAGGCTCAGCGCGCCGAGCGTCGACAGCGGCCGGGCCACAGCCATGAGCAGGCCGAAGCTCTGGCAGCCGGACGCCTCGGCGCTGTCCTCGAGCAATTGCGCGCCCGCCGTCCGCGAGATCAGATGCTCGGGATCGGCGAGAACGGCCGGGTTGATCCGCGCGCGCCGCAGCATCTCATAAGGGTCGAGACCACAGAAGCGGGCGACCTCGACATAATTGGTCAGCGCGGCTGCGCGAACCTGCGGCAGCACTTCGGCCTCCCCTCCACGTGCAGGCGCCGGCCTCCCGCTCCCGGGCGCCGTGGCGACCCTGTCCGCCAGCGCGATTGTACAACGCGCGCCGCGACCTGGAAAGGCGAAGCGGAGCCGTTCAGACCGCGACCGCGCCGGTCTCCTGCCGTTCCTCCGCCCGCCACTGCGCCGGCGACATGTCGAATTCGCCGGCGAACCAGCGCGAGAAGGAGCTCGCGGTGGCATAGCCGGTCATCTGCGCGATCGCGCCGACGCTGTGCGTCGGGCTGGCGAGGTAGCGCAAAGCCAGCTGGCGCCTGACCTCGTTGAGCAGCATCGCGAAGCTGCGGCCCTCGCGCACCAACTGGCGCTGCAGCGCGCGCGGATGCAGGCCGAGATTGGCGCCGAGCTGCTCCAGAGTCGCCCGGCCCGCGGGCAGCAGCAGATAGAGCGAGCGCCGCGCCCGCTCGGTGATCGAGCCGTCCGCCAGCTCCGGCATCAGCATGTCGAGATAGCGCTTCGCGTGCCGGGCCATCACCGATTCCGCCGCCGGATTGGGCGCGTCGAGCGACGCCTGCGAGCAGACCAGGCCGTTGAAATCGGCGTCGAAGATAAGCGGGCACTGGAAGACGCGCATATGGTGGCCGAGATCGCCGGGCGCGCTGTGGCAGAAATAGGCGAGGTCGGGATGCCAGCGGCCGCTCACCACCTCGCTCACCGTGCGGCAGACGATCGCCATCAGCAATTCGATCGACTGCCGCCCGTCATAGCCGTTGAAGAAGCCGGTGCGGATGATCGCCAGCCCGTCTCCGTTCGCCCCTTTTGCCTCCTCGATGTTCAGCGAAATCACCTCGTTCAGCACGCCCTGATATTCGACCATCGCCGCGAGAACGTCGCGCGCCGTGCCCTGATGGGCGAGCAAAAGGCTGATCGGGCCGAGGGTCGACAGGGTCCGGCACTCCGCCATCAGCAGGCCGAAGCTCTGGCAGCCGCTTTCATCCGCGCTGGCTTCAAGCAGGTCGGCGACCGCGGCCGAGTTCAGCAGGGCGTCCGGATCGGCCAGCGTCGCCGGGCTGATCCTGAACCGCCGTAGCATCGCGTAGGGGTCGAGCCCGACGAAACGGGCGACCTCGAAATAATTGGTCAAGGCGGCCGTGTGCATCTGGCCGTCCACGTTCGCCTCCCTCCCCCGAACGCCGCGTCATCCGCCGGGCGGAGACGGGCCAGGTGGCGCGAACTGAATGATTCCTGTCGCGATCTGACAAGTCGCTGGACCGGCAGATGCCGTAGGGCGGACCATCGAACCCGGTCTGCGCAAAGTCAATAAGCGCGCGGGCGATCCGGCCCCCGGATGACAGCGGTAGCACCGCCTGCGGGCATGCCGCCCGGGCGCCTCCTTTGGAGTGAGTGAGCGTAATGGAGTGTAACGTTCTGATGCCCCCCGATGAGAATGTGATAAAGCGCCCCTGGTCGCTGGCCGGGAGCAATTGCCTGCTCGACACCACCGAGGCGCGTCTCCGCCTCGCCGCGACGACGAGCATGGCCTCGACCCTCGTGCACGAAGTGAACCAGCCTTTGACCTCGGCCTCCAACTATCTCGCCGCCTGCGCGCGCCGGCTGCGTGGCATGGGCGAAGATCATGAGGATCTGCTGGCGATGATCGACCATGCCAGCGAGGAGACTCTCAAGGCCGGCGAGATCATCCGCCGTACCCGCAATTTCGTGGTCAACGGCCGGGTCAGCGGCACCCGCGAGAATCTGCGCACCATGGTCGAGCGCGCCATCCTGATGCTCGGTGAGCGCCGCGACCAGGTCGGCATCACCACCGGTGTGCCGCTCGACCTGTTCGTCAAGGCCGACCGCATCCAGATCGAGCAGATGCTCGCCAATCTGCTGGTCAACGCCTGCGAGGCGCTGGAGGGGCGCGAGGATGGCTGGATCGAGCTCGAGGCGGTGCGCGCCGACGGCGAGATTCTGCTCTCCATCGCCGATAACGGCCCCGGCCTGACCAAAGAGGCCCTGGCCAATCTGTTCCAGCCGCTCTTTTCACCGATGGGCCCCGGCCTCGGCCTCGCCGTCGCTTCGGTGATCGCGGAGGCGCATGGCGGCCGCATACAGGGCGCCAACCGGACCGGCGGCGGCGCGCTCTTCCAGGTCGCCTTGCCGGCCGTCGACTGAAATATCCGGGGACAGTTGCCGGCAACTGTCCCCGCCGTCCGTCCGCTCAGGCGGTCCGCGCCTTGAGGAAGCTCTCGATCCGCTTATTGGCCTCGCGCCCGAGCGTATAGGGGAACAGGTTGAAGCCGTGGATCCCGCCCGGATACACGGCCAGCTCCGCCGCATTCCCCGCCGCCGCCCAGCGCGCCGCCATGAACAGGCTGTCGTCGAGGAAGCAGTCGAGCGTCCCCACCGTGAACAGGGCCGGCGGCAGGCCTCGCACATCCGCGAAGATCGCCGACATGTCCGGATCGCGCCGGGTCGCCGGGTCCGGCGCGTAGCAGGCGGTGCAGAAGGCGATGTCCTGCTCGCCGATCAAATGGCCCGGATTGCCGTTCCAGCGGTTCGACGGCGAGCCGGTCGTGTCGTAATTGCCGTAGGTGAGCGCCGCCGCGTGGAAACCGGTGAAGCCGTGCCTGTCCCGCATCCTGACCAGGGTCGGCACGGCCAGGGTCGCGCCGGCGCTCTCCCCGCCGATCGCCAGTCGGTCGCCGCCGAACTCGCTTTTCACATGTTCCGCCAGCCAGAGTGCCGCCGCCTCGGCATCGTCCCACGCCGCCGGCCAGGGATGTTCCGGCGCCAGCCGGTAGGCGACGCTCACCGCCGCCAGCCCGGTCGCTTCCGCGATCCCCTCCAGCATCGGGTCGTGCCCATCCGCCGAGCCGAAGACGAGCCCGCCGGGATGCAAATGCAGATAGGCGCCGCGCGGATTGTCCGGCGTGATCACCCTGAGCCGCAGCTCAGTCCCGCCCGGCCCTTTGATCGACCGCCATTCCGCCCGCGCGGAGGCCGGCGGCCGCGGCAGCCGCCCGCCGGAGCGCATCGCCGGCAGATCGTCGACGGTCAGGACCGGCCCGCGATTGGCTGCGATCTGTGCGTTGAACGCCTCGGTCTCCGCGCTCACCGCCTCCGGCGCGAACCAGGCCGGATCGATGACCAGAGCCGCCGCCGCGCCCGTCACGCCGCGTCCCGCATGAAGACGTCGTCGAGCGAGCTCGTCGCGGTCCAGCTCTTGATCTCCGGCATCACCTCGGCGGCGAACATCCGCATGTTCCTGACCGCCTCGTCCTGCGCCATGCCGCCATAATAAAGATGCGGCATGAAGGCCTGCGGATCGTACAGGCCCTTCAGCTCCCACAGCCGCTCGATCACCATTTGCGGCGTCCCCGAAATCACCGTCTGCCCGAACGCCGCCACCGCCGCGTCGACCGTCTCCGGCGGGATCACCCGCTTCGCATAGCTCTCGTAACCGGGAATTTTCGAGACCACGTCCGTGTCCATCTCGTAATTCTTGATCGCCGCCCGCATCGTGTGGGAGACGTGGCGCGCGCCCACTTCCAGCGCCCGGTCCGCGCTTTCGTCGACCAGGATCTGCCCGGAGACGCACGGCTTCGGCGCCGCCGTGCCCGGTCCGTGCACCCGCTGCCAGGCCGCCGCATAATCGTCCGGCTCCGGCATCGTGCCGCGCTGCGGCAGCATCAGCACGATCCGCCCGAAGCCGAGCCGCGCCGCGACCTCCAGCGAGCTTTCCGAATAGGAGCCGCAGAATTTCCGCCCCTCGAACGAGCGGAGCGGCCGCGGTCGCAATTCGACGCGCGGCTGGCGGAACATCTCCCCGCCCTCCATCACGCCCGTCTCCAGCGCCGGAATGACCAGCGACAGGATCTCGTTGTAAAGCTCCTTCGCCTTCGCCTGGTCGATGCGCAGGCCCTTGAACTCATGTCGCGCCAACCCCCGCCCGAAGCCCAGGATCGTCCGCCCCTCCGAGACATGGTCGAGCATGATGATGGATTCGGCGAGCCGCACCGGATCGTGCCATGGCACCACGATCACCTGCGTCCCCAGCCTGATCCGCTTCGTCCGCCCGGCGAGGTAAGTCAGCGCCTGCACCGGATTGGTGCAGATCGAATAATCGGAGAAATGATGCTCGGTGATCCAGACCGAATCGAAGCCCAGTTCCTCGGCCAGCACGCAATTGGCGAACTCCTCCCGGATCAGGCGGGCATCGTCGTAGGCCTCCCCCCGCTGATGCGCGAAGCCCGTGCCCATGCCGATATGCATGGTCTTTCTCCCCAATTCCCGGCTTGAGCCGGTTTGTTTGCGTAGCATACGATAGCAGGGCGTCGTCAGGCTTGAAAGCGGGCGCGGCATGGGCGCAAGGGAGAACCCGGTTCAGAGGAGGCAGGAATGACTGAACGCCACGCCGATCACCCGGTGGACCCGATCTTCCTCCGTCGTTGGTCGCCCCGCGCCTTCGACCGCTCAATCATCCCCGACGCGGACCTCGCCACCATCTTCGAGGCCGCGCGCTGGGCGCCTTCCGCGTTCAACTACCAGCCCTGGCGGCTGCTCTACGCGAAGCGCGAGAGCGCGGACTGGGCGCGGTTCCTGTCGCTGCTCATCCCGTTCAACCAGGGCTGGGCGCACAACGCCTCGGTGCTGATCTACGTCTGCTCCGATACGGTGATGGAGATGAAGCCGGGCCAGACCTCTTACGCGCATACGCACAGCTTCGATGCCGGCGCCGCCTGGGCTTCGATGGCGCTGCAGGCGACGATGCTCGGCTATCACGCCCATGGCATGTCCGGCGTCGAGTGGGACCGGGCGCGCGAGGAGCTCAAGGTGCCCGAGCGCTTCCGGGTCGACGCCGCCTGCGTGATCGGCAGGGTCGGGTCGCTCGACGTGCTGGACGAGAAGCTCCGCGCCCGGGAAATCCCCTCCGACCGCCGCCCGCTCGTCGAGACCGCCTTCGCGGGGGACTTTCCCGGCTAATCGAGACTGAGCTGGGCGATTCGCGGTACTGCCAGCGTCCAGCACAAGGCGCCGGCGCCGCAGATCGCGGCGGCGACGTAGAACGCGCTGAGAAAGCTCCCGGTTCGGTCGACGATGATGCCGGTGATGATCGGACCGACGATACCGGCGAGATTGCCGATCGCGTTCTGGACGCCGACATAGGTGCCCGCGGCGCGCGGGCCGGCGAAAATCTGTGCGATCGCATAGACATTGGTAGAGCATGGCCCCGCGGCGGCGCCGGCGAGGAGCAGATAGACGGCCAGCAGGCGATCGTCGCCGGCGAGCGCAACGCCGAGGATCGCGAGGCCGAGCAGGCTGCATCCTCCGGCGACAAGCAGCCGGCAGGTCGCGCCTTCGTCCGCCCCGCCCGCGACCCGGCGGTCGCACACCCAGCCGAATGCCAGCGCGCTCGCTGCCTGCGTGGCGTAGACCATGGTCGCGAGCAGGGTCATAGTCTGGATCGAAAAGCCGCGCTGCTGGACGAGATAGAGCGGCAGCCAGGCCAATAGAAAGTAGAAGCCGTAATTGATCGTGAAATGGCCGAAGCTTGTCGCCCACAAGGCCCGCGTCCCGGTCAAGCGGCGCAGCGGAAAGCGATCGCCACCGGCGTCGCGCGCCTCCTCCGGCAGCGTGCGCACGACCGCCGACCAGGGCGCGAGCCACAGCAGGGTCGCCAGCCCGAAGATCACGAACATCGCGCGCCAGCCGAAGCTGGCCATGAGCAGTCCGCCCGCGAGCGTGCCGAGCGCCGGGCCGAGCGCGATCGCGGCGGCGATCGCGGCGTTGGCAATGCCGCGGCGCGATGCCGGCACATGGCGGCAGATGATCTTGGAGGCGCCGGGGAAGGCGATGCTCTCTCCGATGCCGAGCAGCAGGCGCATCACGACCAACCCGGCAAGCGAGCCGACAAACCCGGTCGCCGCCGTGCTCAGCGCCCAGAGTGCGAGCCCGCCGGCGAGCAGACGGTAGACCGAGAAACGGTCGCACAGCCAGCCGACGGCGAGCTGGATCGGCGCGTAAATCCAGAAGAAGGCGGAGACGGCGATGCCGAAGCCGGTGGCCGACAGGCCGAGCTCGTTCTTCATCAGCGGCGCCGCGACCGCTATCGTGCCGCGGTCGACATAGTTGAGCAGGATCGCCGCCGCGATCAGCAGCACCAGACTCAGGACCGGAATCGCAGGCCGTGCCAGTGTCGCCATGGTGTCCCCCTTCCGACAATCGGCCTGCATTGGGGGGGCGCGACTCGTCGTTCCGGAGGCACAATGACCAAAAGGTATCGCCGTGGGAAGCCGGAAGGCTTGTGCGGCGCACCATTTCGGCCCAACATTCGGCCATGAGCGGCGCAGTCGAGACGGGTACGGGACGCGGGCGGGTGGTGACCCTGCCGGCGCGGCCGGAGCCGATCCGGGTCTCGGTCGAGGAGACCGCGATCGTCGTCATCGACATGCAGAACGCCTATGCCTCGAAGGGCGGCTATGTCGATCTGGCCGGCTTCGACATTGCCGGCGCGGCGGGGACGATCGGGCAGATCGCCAAGGTGCTCGAGACGGGGCGGGCCGCGGGCGTCACCATCGTCTATCTGCAAAATGGCTGGGACCCGGATTATGTCGAGGCGGGCGGACCGGGCTCGCCCAACTGGCACAAGTCGAACGCGCTGAAGACCATGCGCGCCCGACCGGAGCTGCAGGGGCAGCTGCTGGCCAAGGGCGGCTGGGATTATGCGCTGGTCGGGCCGCTGGCGCCGCAGGCGGGCGACATCGTCCTCCACAAGACCCGCTATTCAGCCTTCTTCAACTCGCAGCTCGATTCCACTTTGCGGTCGCGGGGCATCCGCAACATCGTCTTCGTCGGCATCGCCACCAATGTCTGTGTCGAGAGCACGCTCCGCGACGGCTTCCACCTGGAGTATTTCGGAGTGATGCTGGAGGATGCGACTCATCATCTCGGCCCCCCGATGATGCAGCAGGCCAGCGTCTACAATGTCGAGAAGTTCTTCGGCTGGGTCACCACCGTCGCCGACTTCTGCGGCACGTTCGGGCAGATTCCCGGCGAACAGGAGTAAGAGAGATGCCCTTCGAACCGATCAATCCGCCGCAATTCCCCAAGCCGATCGCGCCTTATTCGGCCGGCGCGAAGGCGGGAAATGCCGTCTACGTCTCCGGCGTGCTGGCGCTTGGGGAGGGCGGCACCGTCCTCCATGTCGGCGACGCCGCGGCGCAGACCCGGGCGGTGCTGGAGACGATCCGGATCACGCTCGAGGCCGCCGGTGCCGGCCTCGCCGACGTCGCGATGAACCATATCTTCCTGAAGGATTTCGCCGACTATCAGGCGTTCAACGCGGTCTATGCCGAGTATTTCCCGGGCAACAAGCCGGCCCGCTATTGCGTGAAGGCGGAGTTGGTGAGGCCCGACTGCCTGGTCGAGATCGCCTCCGTGGCGCATATCGGCTGATGGGCGAAATCGCCGGGCTTTACTGGGAAGAGCACGGCCCGGCGGACGGGCCGCCGGTGATCCTCTCGCCCGGGCTCGGCGGCTCCGCCGCCTTTTGGGCGCCGAACCTCGCGGCGCTGGCGGAACGCCACCGTGTCATCCTCTACGACCATCGCGGCACCGGCCGCTCGGACCGTGCCTTGCCAGCAGAGCTCGATGTCGACGACATGGCGGACGACGTGCTGGCGCTCATGGACGGGATCGGCCTCTCCGGGGCAAGCCTGGTCGGCCATGCTGCCGGCGGCGTGATCGGCCTGTCGCTGGCGCTGCGGCAGCCGGAACGGCTCGCCTCGCTGGTGGTCGTCAATGGTTTCGCGGCCCCCGACATGCATTTCCTGCGCTGCATGGCGACGCGGCTCGACCTGCTCGAGCATAGCGGCGTGCTCGCCTTCGTCCGCGCCCAGCCGCTCTTCCTCTATCCCGCGCGCTGGATTTCCGAGAATATCGAGCGGCTGGAAGCTGAGGAGGCGGGCCATGTCGCCCATTTCCAGGGCACGGCCAATGTCGCCGCACGGATCGGCGCGCTCGCGACGTTCGACATTGTTGACCGGCTCGCGGAGATCGAAACGCCGACGCTGCTGATCGCGGCGGAGGATGATATGCTGGTTCCTGACCTTTGCTCGGAGCAACTCGAACGGGGGCTGCCGCACGCCCGCCTCGCGCGGATGCGCGGCGGCCATGCCTGCAACGTCACCGAGCCGGACGATTTCAACCGCCACCTGCTCGAATTTCTGGGGGACTGAATATGGAAGTCGGAATCTTCACGCCGATCGGCAACAATGGCTGGCTGATCTCGGAGAACAGCCCGCAATATATGCCGACCTTCGATCTCAACCGGGAGATCGCGCTCAGGGCCGAGAAATATGGCGTGGATTTCCTGCTCTCGATGATCAAGCTCAGGGGCTTTGGCGGCAAGACCCATTTCTGGGACTACAACCTCGAGAGCTTCACCCTGATGTCCGCCCTCGCCGCGGTCACCAACAAGATCAAGATCTACGCCACCTGCCCGACCCTGGTCGTCCCGCCTGCCTTCTGCGCGCGGATGTGCAACACGATCGACGAGATCAGCGGCGGCCGCTTCGGGCTCAACCTGATCACCGGCTGGCAGCGGCCGGAATATAGCCAGATGGGGGTCTGGCCCGGCGACGAGCATTTCCGCAACCGCTACACCATGCTGGGCGAATATGCCCACATCTTGCGCGAGCTGTGGGCGACCGGGCAGTCCGATTTCAAAGGCGAATATTACCAGATGGACGATTGCCGCGTCCTGCCGAAGCCCAAGGGCGACATGAAGATTATCTGCGCCGGCTCCTCGGACGAGGGCCTCGCTTTCTCCGCGCAATGGGCGGACTACGCCTTCTGCCTCGGCAAGGGCGTGAACACGCCCAAAGCCTTCGCCTCGAACAACGAACGCCTCATGGCGGCGACGGCCAGGACGGGTCGCGACGTCCGCATCTACGCCCTCTTCATGGTCATCGCCGCCGGGACGGACGAGGAGGCGATGGAGAAATGGATCTGGTATCGCGAGGGCGTGGACGAGGAGGCGATCGCCTGGCTCGGCCTGCAGGGTTCGGCCGACAAGACCTCGACCACCACCAATGTCCGCCAGCTCGCCGACCGCGAGAGCGCGGTGAACCTCAATATGGGCACCCTGGTCGGCTCCTATGAAAGCATCGCCCGGATGCTGGACGAGGTCGCGACGGTGCCGAATACGGGCGGCGTCCTGCTCACCTTCGACGACTTCATCGAAGGGACGGATGCCTATGGCACGCGCATCCAGCCCCTGATGAAGTGCCGGCAGCCGGCCTGAGCGGCGCCGGGCGGGACGGCACGGCTGGCGTTAACGCCCCCGGCCAAGGCATAAGGGGCGCGTGACTCGCATAGTCAGGCTTTTTGCTCTTCTCGTTGCGCCCGGCCTGCTCGCCGGCTGCGCCGGGCAGTTGCGCGACTATGTCGGTCCGCGCGCGTCGATCGTGCGGCCACAGCTGATCCGCTACGGCTTCACCCTGCCTGAAATCGGCTGTGTCGCGGACCGGCTCGGCGAGACGCTGCGTCCGCGCCAGCTCCGTTTCCTCGTCCGCGCCACCAGTCATATCCAGGCGCCCTATTACAGCCCGGAGCGGTTCACGCCGCGCGATTTCCTCTGGGCGGCGGGCGGTCTCCCGGACCGGCGCGTGCAGGTCGAGATCAGCCATGCTTTCGACGCCTGCCATGTCCAGGCCGCGGCCCGGCTGGCGGAGGCCCCCCCGCCCGCACCGCCCGAGGGTGGACCGATCATGGCGGCCGCGCGCGCGCCGGTCTGGCTGAACCTCGGGGCCGCGCCCTCCGGCCAGGCGATCGCCGTCGACGGCGCCTCGCTGGAGCAGGACGAGGAGGCGCGCATCGCCTGGTTCCGGATGATCGATCCGCCGCCGGCCGGAACCAGCCAGCACGCCTATCGGCTGCGGATCGACTGCCGCACACGCATCATCCGCCCGCTCGCCCACCGGCTCTACGACGCCACCGGGTCCGTGGTCGAGGAGCGCGACTATGCCGAGGCCGAGCAACTGCCCTCGCCGGTCGAGGGCGGCACGGTGACCGAGATCGCGTATCTCTCGCTCTGCACTTGAACGTTGCGTGACGCCGGCTTCGGGCGTATTTTCAGCGCGGTAGGGCTGCGTCCGTATGGAGAATGATCATGTCCATCCGTGCCTGGTTAGCCGCGATTGTTGTCGTTTCGGTCCCGATTGCCGTGAATGGCGCCGAGCCGCAGAGCCAGCAGAAACCTGATCCCCAGACGAAGCGCACGTGCACGGTGCGGCCCGAAATCGGGAGCCGGATCAACACGATCCGGACCTGCCGCACCGCCGCCGAGCGCGAGGAAGCGCGGCAGGAGCAGCGGCGGGTGATCGACCGCGTGCAGACCGACAAGGTCAGCTTCGGCCGGTAGGGCTAGGCGAGCCGCTCCGGCACCGCCAGCGCCTCGACCTTCAGCGTGGAACGCGGCGCAACCGCTTCCCACGGGAAGACGTACCAGCGTTTGTCCTGATCACGGTCGATTTCCGACCCGTGATATTCCGCTTTCGCCCTGGAACGGACGTTGTGCACCAGCACCGCGACGCGCAGGCCCGCCGGGTCTTCGACCTTCGCCTCGATCGCCGCGCGCAGATACTGGATGGTGCCGCCCGAATCGTTGATGTCGTCGACGATCAGGATGTTCAGCCCGTCCCTGATCTTCGCGGCGAGCTTGTCGAGCAGGTCGTCGGCGAAGCCCACCTCGCCGGAGCTGTGATCGACCGAGAGCATCTGGATGCCGGTGCGATGCGAGAGATAGGCGGCAGGCACCAGGCCCCCGCGCCCGATCCCGACCAGAAAGTCCGGCCGCCATGCATCGGCTTCGATCGCCCTGGCGAGCGTCTCGACCTCGTCCAGGAACCATTCATAGGGGAGGTAGAGCAGGACGGGGTCGGCGGTGTCTGACACGAAGGCTCCCGTGCGGCGTTGGAGTCGGGCTCTCAATAAGCTGGCGCCCGCCGCCCGACAATGAGAAGGATGGGCGAGGTTCATTTGCCTCGGGGGAGGAGGCAGCGCATGGCGCCGCTCATCGGCTATCAACTCTGCTTCCGGAAAGCGGTTCGTGGCTGAGCCCGACGCGGTGGAGGAACTCGACGTCCTGATCGTCGGCGCCGGCATTTCCGGCATCGATGGCGCCTGGCATCTGCAGAAACGCTGCCCCGGCAAGCGCTACCGGATCCTGGAGGCGCGCGAGCGGATCGGGGGAACGTGGGACCTGTTCCGCTATCCCGGCATCCGCTCGGACAGCGACATGTACACGCTGGGTTTCCCGTTCCGGCCCTGGACCGGCGACAAGTCGATCGCCGATGGCGCCGATATCCGCGCCTATATCGAGGAGACGGCGCGGGCCTTCGGGATCGACCGGCAGATCCGGTTCCGGCACCGGGTGACCAGGGCCGAATGGTCGTCCGCCGAGGCGCGCTGGTCGGTCGAGGCCGAGACGGGCGAAGGGACGAAGCACTATCGCGCCCGCTTCCTCTATCTCGGCAGCGGCTATTATGAATACGCGCAGGGCTACCGCCCCGAATGGCCCGGCGAGCAGAACTACCGGGGGCGCTTCGTCCATCCGCAATTCTGGCCCGAGGACCTCGACCATGCGGGCAGGAACATCGTCGTGATCGGGAGCGGCGCGACCGCGGTGACGCTCGTCCCCGCGCTCGCCGGGACGGCCGCGCATGTGACGATGCTGCAGCGCACGCCCTCCTGGATCGTCGCGCGGCCGTCCGAGGACGGGATCGCGCGCTGGCTGCAGCGGTGGTTGCCGGCGCGCGCGGCCGCACGGACGGCCCGGCTCAAGAATGTGCTGCTCGGCATGCTCTTCTTCCAGCGTTCGCGGAAGCGGCCGGAGAAGGTGCGCGCGCTGTTGCTGAAATGGGTCAGGGAGCAGCTGCCCGGGCGCGACATCGAGACGGACTTCGTCCCGACCTACAATCCGTGGGACCAGCGCGTCTGTCTCGTGCCGGACGGCGATCTCTTCCGCGCGATGCGCGAGGAACGGGTCTCGGTGGTCACGGACACGATCGAGCGGTTCACGAAGGCCGGAATCCGGCTGGCTTCGGGAAAGGAGCTGGCGGCGGACATCGTCGTCACCGCCACCGGCCTGATCGTGAAGGTTCTCGGCGGCATCACGATCGCGGTGGACGGCGCGCCGGTGAATCCGGCGGAGCGGATCAGCTACAAGGGGATGATGCTGAACGACGTGCCGAATCTGGTCTTGTCGTTCGGCTACACCAACGCCTCCTGGACGCTGAAATGCGACCTTACGGCGCGCTATTTCTGCCGTCTGGTCAATCATATGGACAAACACGGCCTCGATTTCTGCGTGCCCCGCCTGCCGGCCGAAGGGGTCGATCGCCAGCCGATGCTCGACTTCAGCTCCGGTTATGTCCGGCGCGCGGCTGCCAGCCTGCCGGGGCAGGGTGTGAAGCCGCCCTGGCGGGTCTATCAGAATTATTTCAAGGACTTCGCGGCGCTCGGGCTCGGCACGATCACGGACGGGGTGATGGAGTTTCGGAAGGCATGTCCTGAGCAAAGTCGAAGGGCCGGTTGACTCGGCGGGCCGGGCGCGGCACTTGACGTTTACGTAAAGGAGAGGAGCCCGCGATGACGGACCTAGAGACGTTCCGCAGCGAGACGCGTGCCTGGCTGGAGGCGAATTGCCCGCCGGAGATGCGCGAGCCGATGCGCGACGAGAGCGACGCCTGCTGGGGCGGTCGCAATCCCACGTTCAAGAATGACGCGCAGAAACAGTGGATGGAGGTCATGGCCGCGCGCGGCTGGACGGTGCCGGACTGGCCGACGGACTATGGCGGCGGCGGCCTTTCTCCGGCCGAGACCAAGATCCTCCGCCAGGAAATGGCCCGGATCAACGCCCGCAATCCGCTGATGAGCTTCGGCATCTCGATGCTCGGCCCGGCTTTGCTGAAATATGGCAATGAAGCGCAGAAGAAGCTCTATCTCAACCAGATCGCCCGCGGCGAGATCCGCTGGTGCCAGGGCTATTCCGAGCCCGGCGCCGGCTCCGATCTCGCGTCGCTCCAGACCAGGTGCGAGGACAAGGGCGATCACTGGCTGGTCAACGGCCAGAAGGTCTGGACGAGCTATGCCGACAGGGCCGACTGGATCTTTTGCCTGGTCCGCACCGACCCATCCGCGCCCAAGCATCAGGGGATCAGCTTCCTGCTCTTCGACATGGCGAGCCCCGGCGTCTCCACCAAACCGATCCTGCTCATCTCCGGTTACTCGCCTTTCTGCGAGACCTTCATGGACGACGTCCAGGTCCCGAAGGATCAGCTCGTCGGCACGCTCAACAAGGGCTGGGACGTCGCCAAATATCTGCTCGGCCACGAGCGCGAGATGATCTCGGGCATGGGCCTCGGCGGGCAAAGCGAGTCGCTCGGCGCCGCGCTCGGCGACGTGCTGGCGGACGATCCGGTCCTGCGCGCCGACGTCGCCCGCTTCGATGTCGATCAGATGGCGTTCCGGGCGATGTCCGAACGGTTCATCGACGAATTGAAGGCCGGTCAGGCGCATCCGGCCCAGCCTTCAATGATGAAATATGCGGGCACCGAGCTCAACAAAGCGCGGCACGAACTGGCCATGGCTGCGGGCGGCTCCGACGCGCTCGAATGGGAGAGCGACCGCTCGAAAAAGGGCAAGGGCGCGCGCGAGTGGCTCCGCACCAAGGCCAATTCGATCGAGGGCGGGACCAGCGAGGTCCAGCTCGGGATCGTCGCCAAGCGCATCCTCGAGCTTCCGGGAGCCTGACCCAATGCCCCTCTATCTCACCGACGATCAGGCGATGCTGCGCGACACGGCGCGTAGCTTCATGGCCGAGGAAGGCGCGGTCGCGAAGCAACTCCGCCACTGGCGCGACATAAGCTGCAAGGACGGCTTCGGCCACGGCCTGTGGAAGCAGTTCGCCGAGCTTGGCTTCAACGGTATCCTGATCGACGAAGCGGACGGCGGGCTCGGGCTCGGCCATGTCGAGGCCGGGATCGTGCTCGAGGAGATCGGGCGCAACCTCACCCCGTCGCCTTTCCTGGTCAGCGCGATCGCCTTCGTCGAGGCGCTGAAGGGGACGGCGGCGCGCGAGCGCTGGTATCCGGGGATCATCGCCGGTGACACCGTCGCGGCGCTGGCGCTGGACGAGGGGCCGAAGCATCGCCCGGAGGGGATCGAGATGCGCGCTGAGCGCTCGGGCAACGGCTTCAGCCTCACCGGCCGCAAGCAATTCGTCGTGCAGGGCGCTTCGGCCGACGTCACCCTCGTGGCCGCCCAGACCGACGAGGGCCTGACCCTGTTCGCGGTCGAGAAGGGCGCGAACGGCCTCGACGTCGAGGGCGTGCGGCTGGCCGATTCCAGCATCGGCGCACGGCTGACCTTCGAGAATGTGACCGTCGATGCCGATGCGGTGATCGGCGAGGTCGGCGGCGGCGCCGAGATTCTCGACCGCGCCCTCAACGCCGGGCGCACCGGCGCTGCCGCCGAGCTGGTCGGCGTTGGCTCCGCCTCGATGGAGATGACCGTCGATTACCTCAAGCAGCGCAAGCAGTTCGGCAAATTGATCGGCGAATTCCAGGCGCTGCAATTCCGCGCCGCCCATCTCTATTCCGAGCTGGAGATCGCCCGCGCCGCGACCTTGAAGGCGCAGCAATTGCTCGACGAGGGCAGCCCGGACGCCGAGGCGATGGTCTCGGTCGCCAAGGCCAAGGCCGGCCGCGCCTCGCAGCTGGCGGTGCAGGAGGGCGTGCAGATGCATGGCGGCATCGGCATGACCGACGAATATGATATCGGCCTCTACATGAAGCGCGACCGCGTCCTGAACGAGCTGTTCGGCGACGCCAACTACCACGCGGACAAGCTGGCGCGGATGAAGGGCTATTAGTGGCCCTCGACCCTGAAACCTTCGACGCCCTGATCGACACGGTCCGCCGTTTCGTCGCGGAGCGGCTGCGGCCGCTGGAGGAGAAGGTTGCGGAGGCGGATGAGGTTCCGGAAGAGATCGTGCGCGAGATGCGGGAGATGGGGCTGTTCGGCCTCTCCATCCCGGAGGAATTTGGCGGGCTCGGCCTCACCATGTCCGAGGAGGTGCGGGTCGCGCTCGAATTCGGCCGGACGACGCCCGCCTTCCGCTCGACCTTCGGGACCAATGTCGGGATCGGCAGCCAGGGCCTCGTCATGGCCGGGTCCGACGCCCAGAAAGCCGAGTGGCTGCCGCGCATCGCCAGCGGCGAGATCGTCACCAGCTTCGCGCTGACCGAGCCCGGCGCCGGCTCCGACGGCGCCTCGGTCCAAACCCGCGCCACCCGTGACGGCGACGTCTACCGGCTCAGCGGCACCAAGCGCTTCATCACCAACGCCGACAAGGCCTCGCTGTTCACGGTGATGGCGCGGACCGGCGGGGAGGGCGCGCGCGGCGTCTCCGCCTTCCTGGTTCCGGCCGATTTGCCCGGCGTCTCGGTCGGCAAGCCCGAGAGGAAAATGGGCCAGCAGGGCGCCCATGTCTGCGACGTCAATTTCGACGCGGCGCCGGTACCCGCGGCCAACCGGCTGGGTGAGGAAGGCGAGGGCTTCAGGATCGCGATGCGCGTGCTCGATCGCGGGCGGCTGCACATTTCCGCGGTTTGCGTCGGCATCGCCGAGCGGCTGATCGCCGACGCTGTGGCCTATGCCGCCGAGCGCAAGCAGTTCGGCAAGCCGCTCGCCGACTTTCAGCTGATCCAGGCGATGATCGCGGACTCGAAGACCGAGGCGATGGCGGCCCGCGCGCTGACGCTGGAGGCCGCCGCTCTCAAGGATGAAGGCAAGCCGATCACGCTGGAGGCGGCCGCCGCCAAATATTTCGCCAGCGAGATGGTGGGCCGGGTCGCCGACCGCGCGGTCCAGATTTTCGGCGGCGCCGGCTATATCGCCGATTACGGCATCGAGCGGCTCTATCGCGACGTCCGCCTGTTCCGCATCTACGAGGGCACCAGTCAGATCCAGCAGCTTGTCATCGCGCGCGAGACGATCAAGAACGGCGGCTGAGATTCCATCCGCGCTCCGGCGAAGGCCGGAGCGTTGGCCGGAAATGTGCGATGGAGGATTCTGGCAGGATGGAGCGCGCCCAGACTTTATCGCCCCGCATCCAGCGCTCCGGCCTTCGCCGGAGCACGAAGCGAGCAAAAGGGGGAATTATGCGGAAATGGATGATCGCGGCGAGCCTGCTGGCGCTCGCCTTGAGCGCTCCGGCACAGGCCCAGGACCGCGCTTTGCACAAGGCGGTGGCGGCGGACTATCGCGCCAATCTCGCCGCCTTGTTCGATCATTTCCATCAGAACCCGGAGCTGTCCGGGCGCGAGGTGAACACCTCCGCGCGGATGGCGCAGGAGCTGCGCGCGCTCGGCTATGAGGTGACCACCGGCGTCGGCGGCACCGGCGTGGTCGCGATCCTCAGGAACGGCCCCGGGCCGACGGTGATGCTGCGCGCCGATATGGACGGGCTGCCGCTCGAGGAACGTTCCGGCGTGCCCAATCCCTCGCACGTCCGGCAAACCGACATGGCCCGCGTCGAGCAGCCGGTGATGCATGCCTGCGGCCATGACGTGCATATCACGGCGATGGTCGGCACCGCGCGGCAGCTGGCGGCGCGGCGGTCGCGCTGGCACGGCACGTTGATCCTGATCGTCCAGCCGGCCGAGGAGACCGTCTCCGGCGCTCGGGCGATGCTCGCGGACGGGCTGTACACCCGCTTCCCCAAGCCCGATTACGCCGTCGCCTTCCACGTCATGGCCCAGCTCGAGGCGGGGCGGATCGACATTCCGGAGACCAATGTCGCCTCCAGCTCCGACATGGTGACGATCCAGGTGCGTGGCGTCGGCACGCACGGCGCCTTCCCGCATCTCGGCGTGGATCCGGTGCTCGTCGCCAGCCAGATCGTGGTCTCGCTCCAGTCCATGGTCGGGCGCACGATCGGTCCGCTGCAACCCGCGGTGATCAGCGTCGGCTCGATCCATGGCGGCGTGAAGAGCAACATCATCCCCGATCGGGTCGACCTGGCGCTGACCGTCCGCGCCGACACGCCCGAGGTGCGCCGGCAATTGCTCGACGGCATCGACCGGGTGGCGCGCGGCACCGCGATCGCGATGGGCGTGCCCGAGACTCTGCTGCCGATCGTCACTCGCTCCGCCACCGAGACCACGCCGGCGACGATCAACGATCCTGCCACCGCCCGGCGGGTTCGCGCGGCGGTCGCGGGGGCGATGGGCGCCGATCGGGTGGTCGAGACGCCGCGCCAGGGCATGGGTGCCGAGGATTTCGCCTATTTCGTGACCCCCGAGAGCGGCGTGAAGGGCGTCTATTTCAACGTCGGCGGCACGCCGCGCGAGCAGCTTGCGACCGCGCCCGGCCATCATTCGCCCTTGTTCCGGATTTCGCCGGAGGCCTCGGTGACCGCGGGCGTCGAGGCGATGGTGGCGGCGGCGGAGGCGCTGCTGCAACGCCGCTAGGCGCGCCGGAGCAGAATGTTGAGCTGCGCGGCGGCGATCGGCTTTGCGCGGTCGCGTTGCCAGGCATGGGCCTCGACGGTGGCGACGCGCTTGCCGAGCCGGGTCACCCGCGCCGCGGCGAAGGTGTCGTGGTTCACACCGCCCCGCATATACTGGACGGTGACGTTGACCGGCTTCACCTCGGGCCGCTTCGCCCCCAGCGCCTCGTAGAGCGCGCCGAAGGCCGCGAATTCGAGCAGGCCGGCGATCGCGCCGCCGTGCAGATAGCCCGGCCGTCCCGTCACCCGGTCGCCGAAGGGCATGACGAAGAGCAACTCGTCCATCTCCGACCGCTCGGTGCGCAGGCCGAGGAAACGGGCATAAGGCGGCAGCGGATTCATAGCGGCGGGCCTAGACGCTGCCCGCCGGTCGGGCAACAAGCACCCCATGAATGCGGATGCGCTGTTCGAGGAGGCTGCCGCCGCGCTTCGCGCCGGCCGGGTGGCGGAGGCGCGGGACCTGTTCGGCCAGGCCGGCGCGGCGGGACGGCACGACGCGGCGGTCATCCATTGCAACCTCACCGCCAGCACCGGCGACTGGGCGGGCGGGATACGGCTGCTGGCCGGGCTGGCGCGCACCGACAGGCGTTGCCGCCGCCAATTCGAGCTCATCCGGACGATGGACCTTTCCGCCACCCTGCGCGGCGAGGTGGTGAGCGAGGCGCCGCACCTCACATTGTTCCGGGGTCTCTTCACGGCCGGCGAGTGCCGCTATCTGATCGACGCGGCGGCGGCGATGCTGGTGCCCTCGGTTGTGGTCGACCCGGCGACCGGCGCGCAGCGGCCCGATCCGGTGCGCCGCTCGGACAGCGCCGGCTTGACCCTGCCGCTCGAGAATCCGGCCGTGCACGCCCTCAACCGGCGGATCGCCGCGGCGAGCGGGACCAACTGGGCGCAGGGCGAGCCGCTGCAGGTGCTGCGTTACCGGCCCGGCGGCGAATACAAGCCGCATTTCGACGCCATTCCCGGCTTCGCCAACCAGCGCATCCTGACCATGATCGTCTGGCTCAACGAGGGTTATGAGGGCGGCGAGACCCGGTTCATGAAGACGGGCGCGCGGCTGAAGGGGCGGACCGGCGACGCCTTGCTGTTCCGCAACGCCTTGCCGGACGGGCGGCGCGACGAGGCGTCCGGCCATGCCGGCCTGCCGGTGACGAAAGGCGAGAAGCTGATCGCGAGCCGCTGGCTCCGCGCCCGGCCGTACGGTTCAGCCCAGGAAGCGGCGGCAGACGGCGTCTAGCCTCGCGATCATCGCCGGGTCGCGCGCCTCGGGGGCGGTGATCACGGCGGTGTCGAGCGCGGTGTCGATCGGCGAGGGCGGGCGCGTCTCCGGCAGCAGCCGGGCGAGCGCCACCACCAGCCGCCGCGCGGTCGCCGCATTGTCGTGCAGCCGCGCGACGATTTCGGCGACATCCGCCTCCTCGCCGTCGCGCCAGCAATCATAGTCCGTGACCATGCCGATCAGCGCGTAGGGCAGCTCGGCCTCGCGGGCCAGCTTCGCCTCCGGCATGGCGGTCATGCCGATCACGTCGCCGCCCCAGGCACGGTAGGCACGGCTCTCCGCGCGGGTGGAGAATTGCGGCCCTTCGATCGCGACATAGGTGCCGCCGCGGGTCACCGGCGCGCCCGCCGCCTCGGCCGCCTCCGCGGCGAAAGCGGAGAGGCGCGGGCAGACCGGATCGGCCATCGAGACATGGGCGGCGAAACCGGCTCCGAAGAAGCTCGATTCCCGGGCGACGCTGCGGTCGATGAACTGGTCGACCGCGACGAACCGGCCGGGCGGGATCTGCTCCCGCAGCGAGCCGATCGCGGAGATAGCGATGAGGTCGGTGCAGCCCGCGCGCTTCAGCGCGTCGACATTGGCGCGGGCATTGACCTCGCCTGGCGGGAGCCGGTGGCCGCGGCCGTGGCGGGGCAGGAAGACGAAGCGCACGCCCTCGATCCGCCCGATCAGCAGTTCGTCCGACGGCGGCCCCCAGGGGGTGTCGACGGCGAGCCACTGCGCCTCCTCCAGCGCGTCGATCGCGTAGAGGCCGGAGCCGCCGATAATGCCGATCACCCACTCGCCCATGGCACGGCCTTAATGCGAAGCGTGGGCTTCGCAAGCGGCTCGATCCCTTTGTGGAACAGCGCAACGCGGCGCGCGCTTGTCTCGGGCCGGCAGCTGCGCCAGCACAAGGCCATGACGCCGCTTTGGAAAACGCGGGGACGCAGGGCGCTGGTCTGGGCGCTGCGGGTGGTGGCGGGGATCGTCGCGCTCCCGCTCCTCTATTTCCTGGCCGCCGTCCTGCTCGGCCTGATCCCGGCCAACGTCTCCTTCCACCAGCCGACCGAGGGCGGGGTGGTCATCTATGTCCGCTCCAACGGCGTCCACACCGACCTCGTCATGCCCAAGGTCAATGCCGAGGCGGACTGGCGGCCTTTTGCCAATCCTGCGGATGTCCGCGACCCGCGCCGGGGCGCGGCCGACCATGTCGCGATCGGCTATGGCGCCCGCGAATTCTATCTGAACACGCCGACCTGGGGCGATCTCTCGCTTTCCGTCGCCTTCCGCTCGATGACCGGCGGCGATACGCCGCTCGTCCATGTCGAGCATGTCGACCGGCCGCAGCGCGACGACTCGCAGCGGGCGATCCGCCTCACCCCGGACCAGTATCGCCGCCTCGCCGCCTATGTCCGCTCCAGCTTCCGCCTCGACGAGGATGGCGCGCCCATTCACGTGCCCGGCGGCTATACCGGCGCGGACACTTTCTACGAGGGCAATGGCAGCTTCTCGATGTTCTACAATTGCAACGCCTGGACGGGTGCCGCGCTCAGGGCGGCAGGGGTGCGGATGGGCCTGTGGACCCCGTTCGAGCAGAGCGTGATGTGGCGGCTCGATTGAGCGGCCAAGTTGCGTTAGACAGGCACAGGATTTCTGGTTGCTGACCGCGATATCCGGGCCGCCGGGTGCTTCGGCCCCGCTCGAAATCGCTCCTTGGGGGAATGAAAATGGCAAAAATCCTCGGCAATTTTAACATCGCGCTGCTGATCGGCATCGTGCTGCTGATCGCCGCCATGGTGGGCTTCCATCAGGGCAGCATGGACAAGGGCTACTGGATCGAGTTCCTGCGCTATCTGCACGTCTGGGCGGGCATCCTCTGGATCGGCCTGCTTTATTATTTCAACTTCGTGCAGATCCCGACCATGCCCAAGGTGCCGGCGGAGCTGAAGCCGGGCGTGACCAAATATATCGCCCCGGCGGCGCTCTTCTGGTTTCGCTGGGCGGCGCTGCTCACCGTGATCCTCGGCCTGCTCATCGTCGAGCTGCGTCAGGGCGGCGACGCCGGCCGCGCGCTCGGCCTGCAGGAGCCCTTCCGGGTGCTCGGCATCGGCATGTGGCTGGGCCTGATCATGGCGCTGAACGTCTGGGCGATCATCTGGCCGAACCAGAAAAAGGCGCTCGGCATCGTCACCGTGGACGATGCCGCAAAGGCGAAGGCGGCATCGCTGGCGATGATGGCGTCGCGGACCAATCTGATCCTCTCGCTGCCGATGCTCTACTGCATGATCATGGGCGCGCACCGGCCGATGTAGGTCAGGCGTCCAGACCGGCGAAGGAACAATCGGGCGTGGCGGACAGGCCGCGACCCGCCGGGCCGGGGCGGCTGTTCAGCGTCCCGCACCGCGGCTAGCGTCTGCCCATGGCTAGCTGGGAATATGTCGCGGCCGCGCTCGGCCTGCTGAACGTGGGCCTGCTCGTCCTGCGCAGCGTCTGGAACTATCCGTTCGGCCTCGCCATGGTCGCGCTCTATTTCTTCGTCTTCCTCGAGCAGCGGCTGTACAGCGACATGCTGCTGCAGATCTTCTTTTTCGTGGTGCAGCTTTACGGCTGGTGGAACTGGGTGAGGGCGAAGCAGGCGGCCGGCGAAGTGCAGGTCGATCTGCTTGACGGGCGCGGGCGGGGGACGTGCATCGCGGTGACGGCGGCAATGAGCCTCGTACTCGGCTTTCTGATGGCCCGCTACACCAACGCCGCCTCGCCTTATATCGACGCCTCGATTGCCGGGATGAGCATCTCCGCCCAATTACTGCTGGCCTGGCGCAAGCTGGAGAACTGGCTGCTCTGGATCCTGACCGATATCGTCGCGATCGGCCTCTATCTCAGCAAGGATCTGAAGCCGACGGCTGCGCTCTATGCCGTCTTCCTGGTGCTTTCCGTCGTCGGCCTCGTCGACTGGTGGCGCAAGCTGCGTGCGCAGGGGCGGCCGGCGTGACGCACGGCTTGGTGCTCGGCAAGTTCATGCCGCCCCATGCCGGCCATGTGCATCTGTGCGAGACCGCGCGGGCGCTGGTGGACCGGCTCACCATCCTCGTCTGCTGGCTGCCGGACGATCCGATGCCGGGCCCGCTGCGCCTGCAATGGATGAAGGAGCTGTTTCCCGATTGCCGGGTGATCGGCCATGACGCGGTGGTGCCGCAGACGCCGGAGGAGCATCCGGATTTCTGGCAGATCTGGCGGGGCATCGTCCGCGCCGCGCATCCCGAGCCGATCGACATGGTCTTCGCCGGCGAGGATTATGGCCTGCGGCTGGCGCGGGAGCTTGGCGCCGCGTTCACGCCGGTGGCGCCGCGCCTCTGTCCGGACCTGTCGGGCAGCGCCGTCCGCGCCGATCCCTGGGCGCATTGGGAGCGGATCCCGCCGGTGGTCCGGCCTCATTACGCACGGACGATCTGCCTGCACGGCCCGGAAAGCACCGGCAAGAGCACGCTCTCTCCCCCACTCGCCGCGCATTTCGAGACGCTCTGGGTGCCGGAATATGGCCGCGCCCATTGCGAGCTTTACGGCACCGATCTCGACGATGCGGGCCTCGTCACCATCGCCCGCACGCAAAGCGCGATGACCCGCGCCGCTCTGCCCCGGTGCAACCGCCGGCTGGTCGTCGACACCGACGCGCTGACCACCGCCGCCTGGTCGCTGATGATCCTCGGCCATGTCCCGGAGGGGCTGTTCGAGGGTTTCACGAGGGCCGATCTCTATCTGCTCACCGACATCGACATTCCCTGGAAGCAGGATGGCGGCCGCTATTATCCGGACCCGGCCGACCGGCAGCGCTTCATGGATGTCTGCGTCCAGGTGCTGGACGAGGCGGGCGCGCCCTGGGTGAAGCTCAGCGGCCAGAACGACGTGCGGCTGGCGACCGCAATCGAGGCGGTGGAGAAGCTCAGACCCTGAATGGCGGCCGGGGAGCCGCAGCTTTTTGGTCGGTTGACGGTTTCCAGGAGCCATTGCGTAACAATAGTGTTACGCGTTGAACGCCCTCTGAAGAGTGGGAAGGGAATGGCATGGGCCTCGAAATCGGCGCTTTGCATGTGCGGCGCAGCATCTTCATCCGCGCGCTGCCAGCCCGGGTGTGGCAGGAATTCCAGTCGCTCGAGCGCATGAAGGCGTGGTTTGGGCGCGGGCATGAGCTGCTCATCTACGAACCGGAGATCGGCGGAAAAGTCGAAATGTCGGTCGAAATCCAGGGCGAGCGCCGGCATTACGGCGGCGAGATCCTGATTTTCCTGCCGGAGCGCGAGGTCTCGTTCGCCTGCAACTGGCATGACGCTGCGCTCGCCTGGCCCGTGCCGACCTTTTGGACGCTGCGGCTGACGCCCCTGTACGAGGGAACCCAGGTTGAGATCTTCCATCACGGATTTGAGCGGCTCGGGGCAAAAGCTGCGGACAATTTGCAAGGCTATGAAGACGGATGGGACGTGAAGCATCTCAAGGCGCTTCGATCGATCGTCGAAGGATGAGTGCACGGAACGCCTTTGTCGCCGTCGCCGACCCGACTCGCCGGCGCATCCTCGACCTCCTGCACGAAAAAGGAACGCTCGCTGCGGGCGATATCGCCGGGCGCTTCGCCAGTGCGTCCCGGCCCGGCATTTCCAGACATCTGCGGGTGCTTCGCGATTGCGGAGTCGTCGATGTTCGGCGGCGCGGAAAAGCCCAATTGTACACGCTTCTCGCAGAACCGCTCTAGGACCTGCGCAACGGCTGGCTGGCGAAGTTCGGAGATATGCAGCGAGACAGCCTGAAAGCACTCCGCGCGACGATCGAATCGAAGTGACTGCTCGATGTAATAGCGAGGTGGCGCGCCGGCAGGATTCGAACCACCCGCCGGCGGAGGCCGGCATGAATGACTCAGCAGGTTCGGAACCTGTGAAGCAGTGGCGCGCCCGGCAGGATTCGAACCACCCGCCGGCGGAGGCCGGCAGATGAATGACTCAGCAGGTTCGGAACCTGTGAAGCAGTGGCGCGCCCGGCAGGATTCGAACCTGCGACCCCAAGCTCAGAACGGCAAGCGACCGTACGCCGCTGGATCGGAATCGGCTCCCCGGCGATGAACTCCTCGGTACGCTGTTCAGCTGATAGGTGCGGCTGTGACTGACGCTGCGCGCGGGTATCGATGGCACAGGCCATCGTACTGGGCCTCCAGCAGGCGAGTTTGGCGCGATGGGTTGAAATGCTCCTGCGCCAGCACACGCGATGTCGCTGCCATTGCCGCGCGCAGCGGTTCGGAGCCCAGAAGATCCAGCAGGCGACAGGCCAGCGCTTGCTGGTTGCCCTCCGGGATGACGAAGCCGCTGCGCCCGTCGACCACTGCTTCGGGAGCGCCGCTATGGTCGGAGGCGACAACGGGGAGGGACGCGGCGGCGGCTTCGATGATGACAGTGGGCAGCCCCTCCGCGTCGCCGTCGCGGGCCGTGAGGCTGGGTACGGCGAGCAGCCAGGCGCGACGCATCCACTCCGCGACGTCCTCCGGGCTGCGTTCGCCCAGGAAGGTCACCGCGCCGGGGAGACGCTGCTGGGCGGCCTGCCGTTCGAGGCCGGCGCGCAACGGACCGTCGCCGATGACGACCAGCCGCGCATCCCGATACTGCGCGCGCACCTGCGCGAATGCGCGGATCAGCAGGCTTGTGCCCTTCTTCTCGACCAGCCGGCCGACATGGAGAATCAGCCCGGCCTCCGGGCGCGCGCCTGTTGGCGCGAAGCGGCCCAGGTCGATGCCGTTGTGGATCATGAAGGTACGGTCGGCCGGGTAGCCCCGCTCGATGGCCCTGCGGCGCACGGCTTCGGAGACCGCCACGAAAAGGTCGCCGCCCGCCATGAGCTGTCGCCCCTGCAGGGCGTAGCGCATCCACGAGAGGCGGCCGGAGGTCAGCAGACGAGCGTCGGAGCGGCTGACCTCATAGCCGTGGAGCGTCGTGACCAAGGGAATGCCCAGCATGCGCGCCAACGGCAGGGCGGCGAGGCCGTCGGGGCCGAAATGCGCGTGCAGTACAGCCGGCCGATGGGCGCGGACCCGCCGAACGAGTGCGGGCGACGGGCCGAGAAGCCTGAGCCGCAAGCGGTCCAGTCCGGATTCCGGCAGGATCATAAGATCGCGCAGCCCGGTGGGGACATTGCCCCTGTCGTCAAGGCCGACCAGGAGCGGTCGGAAGCGCTCCAGCGATGCAACATGTGTTCGGACGAAGGTTTCGGACGCGTTGAAGAGCGGGGACCGGAAAATGGCGACAACGGGTTTGGGACAGGGCTCTTGTCGCTCCGTCTCGCCCGTATTGTCTTCAGGACTGCGCGCGTGGATGGCTGCGTTGCTCGCGTCCATGATGACGTCCTCAGCTATGGACCCCGCTCGTTAGAGGGACGTGGTCATCGACTTTCTTCCTTACCCACCGGCACGGCGCCGGATCGGGATCGGCTCCCCGGCGATGAACTCCTCGGTCAGCTGGGCGGCGACGTCGTCGCTGAACTGCTGGGGCGGATGCTTGCAGAAGAAGGCGCTGGGGCCGATCAGCACGCCGCCCTGGCCGCGGTCCAGCGCG